>Ga0116227_10000042_pt1 | contig 206382 bp, 188 predicted proteins | sample S1TSphgellanicum_FD_89693 | JGI IMG/M metagenome (GOLD analysis project Ga0116227, IMG submission 89693) | Host-associated microbial communities from peat moss isolated from Minnesota, USA - S1T2_Fb - Sphagnum magellanicum MG | ecosystem: Host-associated > Plants > Peat moss > Unclassified...
GATGGGCATCACTTGCTGTTTTATCCATTCGAAGGCCGTTTGGTGCACGAGGGGATGGCATCGTTGCTGGCTTACCGTATATCCAAAATAAAAAGCGCCAGCTATTCCATCGCCATGAATGATTACGGCTTTGAACTGCTGACCGACGAGGAAATCCCGATAGAAGCCGCTTTAGAAACCGACGATCTATTTAGTATCGATAACCTGTTAGAGGATATTCAGCATAGTCTGAACGCTAACGAAATGGCCCGCCGCCGTTTCCGGGATATTGCACACATCGGCGGACTGGTGTTTACCGGCTATCCTGGCCAAACGGTAAAGAATAAACACCTGCAGGCTTCAACATCGTTACTGTTTGAAGTATTTACAGAGTATGAGCCGGATAACCTGTTAGTGCGACAGGCTTATAATGAAGCTTTAGCATTTCAGTTAGAAGAATTCAGGTTACGGGCGGCTCTGCAACGGATCAGTAAACAAACCGTCATTCTAAAACAAATAGAACGGCCTACACCGTTTGCGTTTCCAATAATGGTGGATAGTCTTGGCCGCGAAAAACTGACCACCGAAACCTTAGAAGAACGCGTTGCCAAAATGGCCCGCCAGTACGGTGCCGAAGGCGTAAAAGCCAAAGAACGCGACGAACCGGAAAAGAAAACCGGAAAGTTTTCGACCAAGGTGGTGAGGAAAAGAGGGTTTTAAGTATCCTTTGTCATTTCGACCAGCGGGAGAACTATCTCTTGAGCGTAGCGAAAAAATCTTATACAGGCGGTAAGATCGTCGCTAAGCACATCGTAAAAGATTTCTCCTCATACCTCGTTCGAAATGACAAGCTTTATTTTTACTTTTATCCAAATGAAAAGATTCCTGTTTTTGATAGCCGTGTTTTTTGTTGCCACCACCCACGCCCAATCCCCCGCGAAAAAATCAGGGCACCCCGCTTTGGCTATGAGTGATATGGCTGTCGAGAGCATTGTTACGGCTATGAAAAACAGCCGCAGCGATTATTTGAAACTGCAGGTAATGCGTAACGGGATGCAAAATAATACAGACGGCATTACTAACACCCAGGAACTAAAAATGCTTAACCAGCTATCTACAGATGAAAGCAAACTGGAGTGCGCCAAGTTTTTATATCCCTGGAGCGTAGATTATAAAGACTACGCCAAGCTTCAATATAACATGAGCACGCCCGAAGGTCAAAAGGCTATGAAAGTTTTCGCCGCGTCAAAAGGCAGCAAATAAAGCCCCAAACCCAACTAATCTTTAATTAACTAATCTTCAATCTTTAAATGGACCTCATCACCTGGCACGATTTTGAAAAAGTGGAACTGCGGGCGGGCACAGTTTTGCAGGTGCTCGATTTCCCCGAAGCGCGTAAGCCGGCGTATAAATTACAGGTAGATTTTGGCGAGTATGGCATCCGCTGGTCAAGCGCGCAAATCACTAAGCATTATACTAAAGATGAACTGGTAGGGCGACAAATCATCGGCGTAACCAACTTTCCTAAAAAACAAATTGCCAACTTTATGTCGGAGTTTTTGGTGACCGGGTTGGCCGACGAAAATGGCGATATCGTGTTGTCCACAATAGATAAACCAGTGCCCAATGGCAGCAAATTAATTTAACATGGGTTTCAATATCGTTTTATGGATAATTGGTCCGCAATTAGTTGGGGTGGTATTTGTATTAATTGGCTGGATCCAAAAAACTTGGCCGCCTAAAAAGATCAATGATCTGTATGGCTACCGTTCAGATACTTCTAAGAAAAGCCAGGAAGCCTGGGATGAAGGGAACCGCTACGCAGCCCGGTATATGATTAAAGCCGGTGTTGTATGCATAGTGGTTGGTTTGCCGGTATCTGCCCTTTTGCATTACGTAAAAATGCAGGGCGATTATAAAGGCGTAATTATGTATATGATAACTTTGGCAGGTGTTATGGGGAGTGTATTAAGTATGATGGTGAAGACGGAAAGCCACCTCGAACGTAAATTCAATCAGAAAAAGACAGAATGAGATATGTGAATTTTGACGGTGAAGCAACCATATCGCCCGATGATTTTTTTATGGCTGAGGCCCTGCGCGAAGCCCGATATGCTTTAGCCGAGGATGAGATCCCTATTGGCGCTATTGTGGTTTGCCAGGGTAAGATCATTGGCAGGGGGCATAACCTTACCGAGCGACTGAACGATGTATCGGCCCATGCCGAGATGCAGGCCATGACGGCCGCCACCAATTACATCGGCGGGAAATACCTGAAAGAATGCACGCTGTATGTTACCATGGAGCCATGCGTAATGTGTGCCGGGGCCAGCTATTGGTTTCAGATTGGGAGGGTAGTTTTTGGAGCTTACGATGTGCGGATGGGCTTCGGAAGATTAAATCAGAAGATCACACACCCCAAAACGTTAATCACCGGAGGCATCCGTGAAAACGAATGCTCGGAGCTGGTGAAAGATTTTTTCAGGAAAAAACGGCTGAAGAATTTTTAAATTGACAGATCACAAAACCATATCAACCATTCCAATCACCGTGCATATCAAAAAACAACTATTAACCATCCTGCTTAGCCTGGGGCTTCCGGCTTTAGTATCCGCTCAAAATATTTTCCGCCAAAAAGTAGAGGGCTGTAATACTGCCCAGTTTTGCCTGGATTGCGGCGAGCCAAAAGCTGATATCGATGCGGCATCGCTGGATGCGGTAATTAAAAGTATCGGTGAATCTTTTAAGATCAGTAAATCAGGCAAGGGCGGCGTGATCTTTCAGGTACTTGTCGATTCGGTAGGCCAGCCATGTGTTTTAAGCCATACCGATGCTACCAATAGTTTGATGACCCGCGGGCTGATCGGCTATCTAAATGCCGCTAAATTTACGCCGGCCATTGAGAAAGGAAAGGCAGTAATGTCGTCTATTAATGTAGGTTTTTTTCTGGCCGATGGTAAAATTACAGGGCAGGTACAAAGGGTAGATCAGGACGCCTTTAGTCGGGGATTTAAAAGCGCGGGAGAACCGAAAATATTTAACAAAACCTATCAGTATCAAAACGCTAATCTTAATTCTTACCAATTTACCTCGTGGAATAAAAGTAACTCGGGATTACTGAGCGATTTGAGTCAGCATTGTGTGGTTAGTAAAGACGGCGATTTATGGTACGCCACCGTGTTAGATGGTATAACGCTGTTTGATGGGTTTAAATTTTTGGTGCCCGAAAAAGGTACTTTTCCGTTTGCTAAAGGCGCCTCAATAAACGCGATGGTCAAAGACAAGGACGACAATATCTGGGTCGCCGACGCCTCGGCAATTTACAAGTACGCGAATAATAAATGGGAGAAATTTGACTCGCTGCGGATAGGGATCGACGGGGCTTACCGTATCATTCCAAACCCCGATGGCAGCATTTTTTTTGCCGCCGACAATGGCTTGCTGGAACTGAAAGAAGACAAATGGACTATGCTTAATAAGGATAAAATAACCCAATTACCATCAAATAGAGTTTACGATGCTTATCGCGATAAGCGCGGCCGGGTTTGGATTGGGACCTTTAGCGGCAGCATCATGGTTGATGAAAACGGAAAGATTACCGATTTTAACCAAACTCAAACACCGGTTAAAAATACCTGCATCAGCGATATTACCGAAGATGATAACGGCAACATTTACTTTGCATTATACGCGTACGGCAAACACGGCGAGGACCTGGACGAGGAAGGGTTAGCCGTTTATACTGCCAATGGCGAATGGTTGCATTACAACGATAAAAACTCAGGCATGCCGGCTAACCATATCAATAGCATGTTTTATGATATGGCTGAAAAGCTGTTATGGATAAGCACCAACCGGGCCGGCCTGGTGCGGTACAACTTAAAGGATGGTTGGGAAAACTATCACAATAAAAATTCGGACGTGCCAAGTTATGATGTTTACCAGGTTGCCGCGGGCAAAAACGGAGTTTTGTATGTATCAACCTATAACGGCTTGTTACGGATTGCAAAAAAATAGGTAAAAGAGACGGTGCTGTTGCCTTGTGTAACCAAAAAGTTAAATCATAATTAACACTTTTTAACGTTTACTGCGGTAATTGTTAAATAACTTAGCCCGAAGATTTTTTTATACGGATAGGGGTTCTGTTATTTGAATTAAGAATACCATATTGCGTTAATTATACCCCATGACAATTCGCTATCTGTTGCTTGTTTGCCTGTTCAGTTTTCTATCGTTGACGGGCGTATTCGCGCAAAATTTATTTCCCGAAAAAGTAGATGAACGCCCGGGCATGCAATACTGCCTTGATTGCGGTACGCCGCAGGCCACCATAGCGCCGTTTACGCTGGCGCAGATCTCAGAAAGGATTAACTACCGCTATAACTTAAAAGGCGGGTCGGGTAGTATCGCGTTCCAGGTACTGGTCGATTCTGTGGGACTTAGTTCTGTCATCAGCCACAACGATGTGACTAAAAGCCCGCTGACGGATGAGCTGATCATCCTGCTCAATACCGCTATCTGGCGCCCGGCACGGGTAAACGGCAAGCGAGTAAATGCATCGGTAAATGTGGTGTTTGATATTCGCGACAGCAAAATGTCGGCCCATATGCAACGCATGGATCTGACTGGTTTGGAAGGCCCAGGTGATGCTACAGTTTACAACAAACAGTATCAATACACCAATCCATCGTTAAACAAGTATAACTTTATCGTTTGGACAAAGTTTAATTCCCCCCTGCCACAAAACGCAGGTATCTCTGCCGCTATGGATAGTACCAACGTTTTATGGTACGGCACCGCCCGCGGACTGACGCTTTTTGATGGTGCGGCTTTTAACCAGTTGAGCGATGTCAATTCGCCGTTCACCGCCACTACGTTTATCGAGGCTGTGGCTGTTGATAAAGAAAACGTGAAATGGATTTACGCCAACAAGGCGGTATACACCTACGCCCAGCAAAACTGGCGCGTTTACGATTCGGCTCACTTGAATATCCCCAAACCTTACCGTATTGTCACCACATCAACCGGCGAAGTGTTTTTCCCAACCTTTAAAGGGCTGATGATATTTAAGGGAGATAAAGTAAGGCTGATTGATAAAGGCGTAGTATGGCAACTCCCATCAAACGATGTGAAGTACGCTTATTTCGATAGCAAAAAGCGCTTGTGGATTGGTACCGCAAAAGGCAATATTATGATCGGTAAAGAAGAAAAGGTAACAGCCTTTAACAATACCAACACGCCATTGGCCAATGCCTGCATTACCAATATTACCGAAGACGGGCAGGGCAATATGTTTTTCACGCTCGGCTCGTTAAAAACATCGGATGAAGATGTAGATGAAGAAGGCCTGGCCGTACTAAACGCCAAAGGGCAGTGGACTTTCTATAACGATAAAAACTCGGGCTTACCGGCTAACCATATCAACAGCATCCTGTACGATAAATTTGAACATGTACTTTGGCTGGGCACCCAAAAAGCCGGACTTGTTCGATTTGATTTAAACGGCAACTGGGAAACTTACCATAACAACAATAGCAAACTACCGGGCTTTAATATATTACACCTGATGCAGGATAGCAAAGGCACCGTTTACGCCACAACTACAAATGGCTTGGTGAAAATCATCAAAAGATGATTTCACCGATGAAGAAAAGATTTCACAGATTACTTTAGATATCTGCTCAATTAAAGTAATCTGTGAAATTAATGTCTATCGGTGTAATCTTAAACCAAATTATATGGTAATCGGGTTGATCTTATAATCGGTGAAATCTTTACCTTAATCGGTGAAATCAAAAAACAAAATCCCTTATATTTGCAGGTATACATTGATATTAACCTTAAAAAATAACCATTATGGCATTTGAATTACCAGCGTTACCATACGCTACCGACGCTCTGGAACCACACATTGATAAAGCAACTATGGAGATTCACCATAGCAAACACCATCAAGCTTACGTTACTAACCTAAACAAAGCTTTAGAAGGTAAACCTGAGGCTACCAGCAGCATCGAAGATATCGTTAAAAACATCTCTAAATTCCCGGCTCCTGTACGTAACAATGGCGGCGGTCATTATAACCACAGCCTGTTCTGGGCTTTATTATCTCCAAACGGTGGTGGCGAACCTACCGGTGCATTGGCTGATGCTATTAAAAGCACTTTCGGCTCGTTCGAAGAATTTAAAACTCAATTAGGCGCTGCCGGTGTTGGTCGTTTTGGTTCGGGTTGGGCATGGTTAATTGTTACAGCTGATAAAAAATTAGCTATCACATCAACCGCTAACCAAGATAGCCCTTTAATGGATATTGCCGAAGTAAAAGGTACGCCAATTTTAGGTATCGACGTTTGGGAACACGCTTACTACCTGAAATACCAAAACCGTCGTCCGGATTACTTAGCCGCTATCTGGAACGTAGTTAACTGGGCACACGTTGCCGAGCTTTACACCAAAGCAACCAAGTAAGAATTTACATATAAAAACGGCCTCGATTATTCGGGGCCGTTTTTTTGTTCTTTATAAATTTAATTTAACCACAAAGGGCACAGAGAGAGAAACACAGAGGTCACAAAGCTTTTGTTACGTACGCATGGCTTTGTGACCTCTATGCCTGATCAGCTATACAAATCTCTGTGTTCTTTGTGGTTAAATCTTAAATAAGATTAGTAAACGAACGTTCAGTATTTCATCGCAGCCACCTGTCCCGCTATCCGTTCCAAGTCCTCCTTCGTCCGGGCTTTATACTCCTATCGGGTTTAGGTACATTGGCCGGTGCAAATACTATGTTCAATAACTAATCTTTAATCTTATTGAAAATGAAAGCACAAGTTCTTGAAGCAGCGGAAACGCTGACTTATAAAGAAGTACCAAAACCCACCCTGCAACCGGGCGAAGTTTTGGTACAGATAAAAGCCGCCGCCTTAAACCGCCGCGACTATTGGATTTATATTAACCGATACGCCGGTATTAAACATCCCACCATTTTAGGTTCGGATGGATCGGGCATTGTTACCGAAGTGGGCAGCGATACCGATAAAGACTGGATTGGCAAGGAGGTAATCATCAATCCATCCAACAACTGGGGCGATTCTCCTGATTTTCAGGGGAAGGATTTTAAGATTTTAGGCCTGCCTGATGACGGTACCTTTGCCGAATATGTTAAAACCGAAGTACAATACCTGCACACCAAACCGGCCCATTTAAACTGGGAGCAAGCCGCTGCTTTACCACTGGCTGGCCTAACTGCCTTCCGTGCGCTGTTTGTTAAAGGTCGCGCTAAAAAGGGTGATAAAGTGCTGATTGTTGGCGTGGGTAGCGGTACCGGTACCTTTGTTTTGCAATACGCCGTGGCAGCAGGTTGCCAGGTTTTTGTAACATCGGGTACGGGAGAAAAGATTGAACAGGCGCGTTTGTTAGGCGCCAGCGCAGGCGTAAACTATAAAGCGCAGGACTGGGCTGAACAGCTTCAGCAACTATCGGGTGGGTTTGATGTAGTGATTGATAGCGTGCTGGGCGAAGGTTTCGGCAAGATCCCCGATCTGGCTAACCCCGGCGCGCGGATTGTCACCTTCGGGGCCACCATGGGCGATACGCCGCCGCTGAATGGCCGTAAAGTTTACTGGAAACAATTGCAGATCATTGGCACCACCATGGGTACCCAGGAAGACTTTAAAGCCATGAGTGATTTTGTGGCCGAACATCAGATTGTCCCTGTGATTGACGAAGTGTTTGCCATGGCCGATGCTAAAAAGGCTATCGATAAAATGGGAAGTTCATCGCAATTTGGTAAAATTGTTTTGCGGGCTTAATTAATGCTGCAACTCAAGGTAGAAACGATAAAATGGGAAGCGGCAGATACCGCCACTTTCTTCCTGCGCGAAGTATCGGGCCGGAAAATTGATTACCGGGCCGGGCAATTCATCACATTGGTGTTCGATCATCATACCGAAGAATTACGTCGCTCGTACTCCATCAGTTCGTTGCCCGGCGATGAACTGATGGCTATTACCGTTAAACGTGTCCCCAACGGCGAGCTTTCCCGCTTTTTATTAACGCACGCCAAGGTTGGCGATGTTTGGCAAGCCGTTGAGCCCGCCGGTCGTTTTGTGCTGAGCGGAGTTGATGACGAAAAGGATCTCTTCTTTTTTGCAGCCGGAAGCGGTATCACACCAATCTTTGCTCAAATCAAGTTTGCTCTGCAAAGTAGTGGATTAAGCAAACTGCATTTAATCTACAGTAACCGGAACGATAAGAACATCCTGTTTAAAGATGAACTGGACATCTTAAAACAACAATATCCCGAAAGGTTAACGATCACTCATTTATTGAGCGATGATGCCCGCCGTTTAAACAACGTAATGGCCGAACAATTGGTAAGCAGTCAGGCTAAGTTTGATTTGCGCCGGGCTTTGTTTTACCTCTGCGGTCCGTTTGATTATATGCGGATGATGAGGTTAACACTCATCTACATGGGCCTCTCGCCCGATCAGATCCGTAAAGAAAACTTTGTGCTGGATACCGTGCAGGTTGCCGGACCAAAAACAGGCTTCGCGCCGCGTAAGCTGCGCATTATTTTCGGTGGCGAAACGTACGACATCACCGCGGGCGAAAATCAATCTATCCTGCAAGCCGCTCTTCAAAATAAAATTCCCTTACCCTACAGTTGCCGGGCAGGCATCTGCTCTACCTGTGCCGTTAAATGCAAAAGCGGGTGGGTGAGTATGACAGAGAACGAGGTATTAACCGATAAAGATCTGGCTGATGGTTGGGTGTTAACTTGTACGGGGTATGCTTTAACTGACGACGTAGTGATTGAAATTTAATATAAAGCCTTGTCATTGGAGATTTCCAATCCGTCGGACTTTGAAGGTTTGGCTTCAAGGAAAAGGCCTGTCAGTCAGAGCTTAGTCGAAGACTGGTGCGGAGAGGCCTGCCCACCACGCTTCGACTAAGCTCAGCGTGACAGGCCATCGGGAATCTGTCACTTGTCGGGCAGGGTGCTTACCTCACCGCTTCCACCGCTTTCACCAGCGCCGGGTCGCCATCGTTTAAGATGTGATAGTAGGAGTTATCTCCCCACTGAAAACGGCCCATATAAGCCTTCAGGAGTTTTTTAATGTTGGGTTTGGACACTGCGAGTTCGCGTTGGTCAAAGCTTTTTATAGCGTCCCAGGAGTAGCTTAGGAAGCTGTTCAGGTCGGCATCGCTAAGGGTGTAGTTTTTTACAAAATCATCATCGGTGTGGTACTGTTTAAGCACCGGGTGCAGCTTATCAATAATGTAAGCGGTGAACAATTGATTATTATTCAATTCCTGAATCAGAGCAGTGTTGGTATTAGTATCCGCCGGGACAAAGATATCCGGCATGATACCGCCACCGCTGTAAACCTTTTTGCCTTTTGAGGTATGATAGGCGGTAGATGCGCGGAACGAAGTATCCTTCATCGAGTTCTCGGCCGAATAAAATTCGCCTTTTTGCAAGCGCTCGGCTATCTCATTATGATAACTGTCTACTCCGTTTTTATACGACTTTTGAATCGAACGTCCGGATGGGGTATAATACCGGGCCACAGTTAAATTCACTGCCGAACCATCCCCGAAAGGGAATTGCTCCTGTACCAAACCCTTACCAAAACTACGGCGACCAATTAACGTTGCCCTATCCAGATCTTGCAGGCAGCCAGCCAATATCTCGCTTGCCGATGCTGAGTATTCATCTATCAACACCGCCAAATTACCTTGCTGAAACATGCCCGAATCTGACGCGAAGTAGTCGGTCCGCGGGTCGTGCACGCCTTTGGTGTATACAATCAGTTTGCCTTTGGGTAAAAATTCATCGGCTAATGATGTTGCCGCGCTTAGGTAACCGCCGCCATTGCCACGCAGGTCAATCACCAGTTTTTTCAGTCCTTCACCTTTCAAACGGCGTAGCGCGGCACGGAAGTCGGTGTCGGATGTTGCTGCGAATTTACTCAGCTTAATATAACCAATATCATCGGCAGCCATATAAGCGGCATCAAGGCTGCTCAAATCTACATGCCCGCGGCTAACGTTTAACTGCCTTACGCCCGATTTTCCATCGGCCGATGCTATGCCTAAAATAATCTCGCTGTCTTTCTCGCCGCGCAGGGTGCTATTCACCCTGTCAAACGTTAGTTTGGTGCCCGAGAAGGCTTTGTTATCGATAGTCACCACGCGTTCGCCAGCCTTAATTCCGGCTTTATCTGCCGGGCCGTTGGGGTAAACCTGGGTAATATACATGGTATCGCGCAGCAGTTGATACTCTATACCAATGCCGGTAAACTCGCCTTCAAGTCGCTCGTTAATGTTTTGGGCTTGCTGCGGGGGCAGGTAAAGCGAATGCGGATCGAGGTTTTGCAGCAGGTTATTAATTGCCTCGCCCTCGTATTTATCCATGTTTACGGTATCCACATACTTATCCTTAACCAGTCGCAGGGTTTTAGATAGCTTATCGTTTGATGAGAATGGATTGCCGATGCGCGGGCCTGAAAAATTATCGTTACCTAACATTAGCCCTATGGCTATACCGGTTAATAATAATACGATAGATCTGAATATAACTGCCGCCGCTCTTTTCATGGTTAAAGGCCAAAGTTAAGCCATTGCACTTAAAGGTGATAATTTAAATTTTTGCAATGTTTAAATTAATTAAATTTTTACTGACTTTTGTCTATCTGATTAAATCCGATGAGATTAGTTACTGAAAAAGAATCGAACTACGACAACCTGGATCAAATGCCGGTTGGCGAATTACTACGCCATATTAACGACGAGGATAAAACCGTTGCTTACGCGGTTGAAAAAGCTATCCCCGCTATAGAGCGACTGGTAGACGTAGTTACCGAACGCATGCAAAACGGCGGTCGTTTATTTTATATAGGCGCCGGTACCAGCGGCAGGCTGGGCGTGGTTGATGCATCGGAATGCCCGCCAACTTACGGTGTACCCTTTGATTGGGTGATTGGCATTATTGCCGGAGGCGATGGCGCTATACGCAAGGCTGTAGAGAACGCCGAAGACGACCCCGATCAAGCCTGGATAGATATGCAGGAATACGGCATTAACAGTAAAGATGTGGTGGTAGGCATAGCTGCATCGGGCACTACGCCTTATGTTATCGGCGGATTACGCAAGGCTAACGAAGAAGGCCTGGCTACAGGCTGCATTGTTTGCAATACCAACGGCCCCGTGGCTGCTGAAGCACAATACCCGATAGAAGTGGTTGCCGGCCCTGAGTTTGTAACCGGCAGTACCCGGATGAAGGCCGGCACCGCCCAAAAACTGGTGCTGAACATGCTAAGCACCGCGGTAATGATAAAATTGGGCCGCGTTAAGGGTAATAAAATGGTGGATATGCAGTTAACCAATCATAAACTGGTTGACCGCGGTACCCACATGGTAATGGACGAAACCGGCCTTGACGAAGATACCGCAGCCGAACTATTGAAAGAGTACGGCAGCGTACGCAAAGCAGTAGAGCGGTACCAACAGACAAAATAGATGTGCAGATGGTCTTAATGTGCAGATTTGCTAATATGCAAATGTGCAGATGAAGTAGCTGTGCAGATAAAAAAATTGAATAATTAATAAATGTAAGTGTAATATGCAGATAAAATAATTTGCACATCTGCATATCCGCACATTTGCACATCAAAAAAATGCACGAGATAGAACCATATTACAGGTGGCGGGATGATTACGTGGCGGCAGAGGATATGCAATCTCCATTTTACTCTACCGAATACAGCGAGTTTGAGTTTGATAAACAGTTATACAATTATCTGCTGCACCCGCAGTGGGATTCGTTCGGGTCTAATACGTTATATCTGAAAATCCTTTTTGTTGATTACGAACGTGGTTACAGCATCATAGAGTTCATCGGTGAGTGGAACGATGCCATTAACAACGATATTATGCTGATGAAGCGCGAACTGTTTGATCTGATGGTTGACCAGGGCGTAAATAAGTTCATCCTGATAGGGGAGAATGTGCTGAACTATCACGCATCCGACGATTGCTATTACGAGGAATGGTTTCAGGAAGTAGAAGATGGCTGGATTGCAGGCATCAACTTTCAGGAGCATGTACTGAGCGAGTTTAAGAACAGTAATATCGACTATTATATTAACTTTGGTGGCGAGCTGAACGATATGGCCTGGCGCAATTTAAAGCCGGTGCAGGTATTTAAAAAAGTTGAAGAATTAATGACGAAGCGATTAAACTAAATCTTCAATTTCGGCGTATTTTTATAGTATATTATCAATAGAACAAAATAGAAAATGGAAATAAAAAATAGTAAAGATTACACTTATCAAAGTGTTGTACAAATGGATGACGAGACCACGTTATCGCGTAAGTTTTTAGCAAAAGTATTTTTATGGATGTTTTTAGCATTGGCCCTATCATCGGCAATGGCTTATGGCTTTGCAAACGATGCTACGCTGCTATCTTACATCTTCGACCCACTGACTGGCAAAATGACCAGCTTAGGTACCTTAGCCATGTTTTCGCCGCTGGCTTTTGTATTGATTATGAGCTTCGGTGCAAGCCGTATCTCTTTCCCTATACTGGCGGTGTTATTTATAGCTTATGCAGCCGTTTTTGGTATCAGTATGTCGGTTATTTTGTTAGTTTACACAGGCGCATCGGTATTTAACGTATTTGTTACTGCTACTGTGCTTTTTGGCGTAATGGCTTTAGCCGGATACACCACCAGTACCGATTTAACCAAATTTGGCTCGTTATTATTTATCGGACTGATTGCTTTAATCATCGCCTCGATGATCAACTGGTTCTTAAAAAGTGCATCGTTTGATTACGTGTTAAGCTTCATCGGCGTAGCTATATTTACCGGTCTAACTGCTTACGATGTTCAGAAACTGAAAAACATAGGTGCTGGTGTAGATCAAAATAATGCTTCAGGAAATAAGTTAGCCTTGATAGGTGCATTAAACCTGTACCTTGATTTTGTGAATTTATTCTTATTCTTGTTGCGCATATTTGGCCGCAGAAAGTAAGCTTAAAGCTTAAAATATAAAAAAAGCTATCCGGTAACGGATAGCTTTTTTTATGAACTCAAGTCATGCCGAACTTGTTTCCGCAACCCATCAAACGTAGACTTATGATTCGCTAACTTTGCATGTGGGGTGCCGAAACAAGTTCGGCATGACCTAAAAAAAGAAAACTAATCTCCACTACCTCATGTCATCCCACCACGTAGTACGCGAAAAACAGGAACCGGCCCTGCTGATAGCCGGACTGGATAATTTTGATGATGAGCTATTAGGCCAGCTGCTGGAATGGAGCCCTACGGTAATTGTTACCGCTGATACGGCCGAGAAAGTACAATCGTACGGGATTAAAATAGATTGGCTGATGGCCGATGGTATAACTGAGCTGCACCAATCAGATATCAAACTTTTGCCTGCCGGCGATGATGAGGTAGTGACCGCCCTACAGCAGCTGATTACAAAAGGCTACAATGCGGTTAACATCGTTACCGATAATTTAGATCTGGATAGCTTCGCTGCTTTTGTAGACCGGATAGATCTGATCATTTTTTATAACAAAAAAAAGATTGTGGCACTGCGGTCGGGCTTTAGTAAATGGAAACCGGCGGGCGACCGTCTAAAATTTTTGACACTACCGGACAATTTTCTGTACACAAATCTGTCTCCTTTGGCACACAGTGAATACGAAATTACTACAGATGGCTTCTACAGTCTGCAGTTTTCAAACGATTTTGTTTTTGTGGAAGAAGATCTTTAGTGAAAAGCTAAATAATGGTTTAGCTATAAGACAGGCCTTAAGATGTATATACAAGATGTTTTTAGGCTTCTGAAGGGCAGTAACATAGGTGATAAGTAAAATAGGGCTATAAATAAAAAGCCCCCCAGACTTGCTCCGGGGGACTTTCAACCTAAACCTTATCACAATTAAATTAGCAAGATTGCTAATTCGTATAAGGTATAGCAATATCTGTACCAAATACAGTTATCCGTGCCAAAACTGTCTGTTCAAACATTTAATTTGCCTCACCTTGACGTACCGATGACTTTTTGCGGAAATAGCTGTCAGCTAAAAATAGGGCAAGTACCGTATCAAAGAATAAAAAGCATTGCATCCACACTTGTTTAAACGCACTACTTACATTAGGCATGCTTATTTTAACCGGCGATGCAAAAGTTAAAGTATTAGTATTGCTGGTCCAGTCCATTGAGCTTACCGCGAAAATTAATATCGCAACAATGGTAATCCCAAAGAAGCCTGCAACTCCATATATATAACGCTTATCAATAATTGTCCTCAAAGGTACCCGGGCCTCTTCAGTACGGATCTGCTCCATTACTTTGTAGGTAAAAGCCATAGGCGGCTCGTCCAGCTCAATAGAGGCAAACTCAGCGTTAAGGGCTAATAATTCCTCGTATTGTAGCCTAAATTCCTCATTAGCGGCTATCATAGCGGCAATTTCAGCACGCTCGGTGGCGGTACAGGTACCGTCAATATAACTCCAAAGTTTTTCTTCTGCGCTGTTCATATCAATTCGTTAACCTCGTGTTTTAATAAACGCTCCAGCTTCTCTTTCAAACGCTGGCGCGCCCTGAATAGTTTTACCTTCACCGTGTTGGGCTCCATACCCAACGTATCGCCGATTTCCTCTAACGATTGCTCGCCTTTGTAAAATAAGGTAATAATGGCAGCATCATCCGGCAATAATTGCCCTATAGCCTGGTTCAGATAGTATGATCGCGACCGGTTTTCGGCCAAATTGGCTTCCATACTGCCATAGGTGTCAGCCACCTGCAAATGCAGGTTTTCATCGTCTATAGAGCTGGTGTCCACCCGTTTCTTACGTAAATGCGTCATGGCGGTAGTATATACAATACTGTACAACCAGGTGCTAAACTTACTTTGCTGCTGAAACGATGTTAGCGAGCGGTAGGCTTTCACAAAACAATCCTGCGCCACCTCTTCGGCATCCTCGCGGCTTTTGGTAAAGCGTAAAGCCAGTGTAAAAACAAACCTCTGGTGCCGTTTAATCAGGTCGGCATAAGCCGCCTGGTTGCCCGCCAGGGTTTCATTAATCAGTTCTATATCCGAAAGCTTGCTTTGCATTACTAAGCTCTATGACGCACGTTTGTAAATGCAGGTTACACTAAAGGTAGTTATTTTAGTTGTTGCAGATGAGTTGATTAGAGATTTAGGTTCGAAACGCAGACAAAATAAGCCCATTGTAATTAAAAATTAGTAAACGAATGCTCAGCATTTCATCGGTACCGATAGCCCTGCTTTTCGTTACAACTCCTCGTCTTCCATTTCACCAGCCCTTTCACACTGCGGGGTTTACACTGCAATCAGGTTTAAATTGAACGGTAGTACAAAAAACTCAAAACAAGCAAACAATAAAGCTACCATTGTAATTCCCACTACTCACTACTCACTACTCACTACTCACTACTCACTACTCACTACTCACTACTCACTACTCACTACTCACTACTCACTACTCACTACTCACTACTCACTACTCACTACTCACATAAAATAATTTACGTATGAGGTGTAACCTGATTAAAAAGCCTGTGGTCATAGCTTACATAACACAACAATTATTTAAAACACTCAAATAAAAAATTAATACAATGGAAACCGAAAACTTAGGCGTATTAGCAGGGATCATCATCTCTCTTGGATTTTTTGCAATGATATTTGCAATTCATTACTTAAACAAACGCGAAAAACTGGCCATGATAGAACGCGGCATGGACCCGCGCAGCTATAAAGCACAACCCGCTCCGTATCAAAACTTAAAATGGGGCTTATTAATGGCAGGCGCCGGTTTGGGCTTACTGTTAGCATTCTTCCTGGGCAAACTAATGGGCGGGGCCGACGATAACCCGGCACCTTATTTCTCCCTGATTGCGATATTTGGTGGCGCGGGTTTGGTATTATCATACCGGATTGAAAAGAAAGAAGTATTAGATAAGCAAGTATTGCAAGACTAATAACAGCTATCATTTTGCTCAAAAAAACCTTTTGCCCTTGTGGTGAAAGGTTTTTTGGTTTTTAATAAAATTTATGCCTTTCTTTTAATAATATTTATTTTGTAATTTTATAGCTAACTAAAGTTACAATATCATGAAAAGTAGATTAATTGGAGTAGCTCTGTTAGCAGCAAGTTTATCTGCGTCAGCCCAAACCACTGAAAAAACAGTAAGTATCACAAAAACCTCAGAAGTAGCCTACAGCGTAGCGCCGGATGGCAAAACGAAGGACGGCCTTTATTATTTAAAAAATTTAAACAATCAGGGCGTCTGGATAAGAGGCAGCTACAAAGACAACGCCCGCGCAGGTACCTGGTATTTTTTCGATGCCAAAGAGAACCTGACCATGCGTTACAGCTACGATCAGAAAAAACTGCTTTACATCGATCCTAAATCACTTAAAAACGTTACTGTACATGTTTTGAGCGATGATCAGGATGTGGCCAAAAACGCTTCGGCACCGCTGCCACTATGCCCGGTTGATTATTATGCAAACTTAATTGGTAACAGAATTTACACCGATAACTACGACTCTACCAACGACGGTTTAACTGCCGAAATTACTGCCCACGTTGATGCAGCCGGCAAAGCAGTATATACCGTAGCTTATATCGTTAAGGACAAAAAGACCAAAGAAACATCAATTGACATGCCGCCAAATTTCCCTATTGAGTGGTTGCCAAGCACCTACAAAGATAAAGCGATCCCATCTGAATTTGTGATCTACGCTAAGCTTGATAAAGGCGCTGCTACTGACGGACAAAATATGATGCGTTTTAACTGGAATAACGAAGAGTAATCTTCAACCAATACCATATAAATAACAAAGGCCCTGCGTTAGCAGGGCCTTTGTTATTTATATGGTCGTTTATTTTCTTTCTATACTTGGTAGGCCTACTTTTTTAAGGGTTTCCTTAGCCTTTGTAACCTTTTTAATAATGAAAGGGTCATTTGCATGACTTTTAACCTGGCTACTTATAATAGCTGGACCAAATCCCTTTTCTGTTAATGTATGTTTTGTTGTAGTAGCCATAAATAAAATCCTTCCTGAAACCTCAAATCAAATATAATTAATTATTTTCTCCTGACCAAAAACGCCTCATAGTTCAAACTATATGGAACGAATAGTTTCCAAGTGCTGTCTTTAAGTCCATACACTTCAAAATCTGCGCTAATTTCGTTCCAAAGGCTGGTTATTCCCATTTGATACAAACGGGTGCGAGATGCTGTGCTACCTTCAGCATAAATATAATGATTGCCATAATAATCACAAAATGTCGCTATTGTATTTGCTACTGTAGCTAACACAATGTCCCTATCTTCGTTATTGCTAATAACGGCATCATCTAACTCGCCTGTTACAGGGTGTGCATCACCAAATGCTAAATTGTAAATCGAAGGCTCAGTTTCAGGTATCTTTGTGAAAATTACCAGTTTTCTTATCCGTCCTTTCGGACCTTCACTGAAAAATTCATAAGCTTGATAATCATTGGTGAAGTAATTATATCGCTCTAAATGCATGGAATATTATTAACTAATGTATCGTTCGTTCAAAATATTAAGATGATGCAATTCGTGTCCGGCTATCATGTGGGCCAAAGCCCTTACAGATGTGGGGTGACCGTTGCTTAAACCAACGCTATCAGCCTGTGTGGTACTAAGCGATTTGAAGAAATAAAGGTTAGCTAATCTTACTGTTTTAAACTCGGCAATTAGGTCGGTAATGGGGATGTTGCTTACGTCAATGGTGGCCATGTAATCGTCCTGCTCAAAACCGGGCAGGTTTTGCTGCTCGCCACGGGCAATACAGAGGGCGCGGTAGGCAAATATGCGTTCGGTATCAATCAGGTGGCGAATTGATTCTTTAATGGTCCATTTGCCGGGTGCATAGGCGTAGTCCGCCTTCTCCGGCGGTAAGGATAGTAGCAGGGCGGCAGTGCTGTCCATTAAATCGCCCAATAGCGTTATCACATCATCGTGTGCTGCAATAGCCAGGGCCACATAGCCCGCTGCAAATGGCGAGTACTCGCCGGGTTCCGGTTTATTTATCATTGTTTAAGCATTTTAGTATAATACGGAAAACGGTTCCCTTGCCCGGTTCCGAATCGCGGACGAAGATTTGCCCCTCGTGATAATTTTCTACCATCCGCTTGGTTAACGATAACCCCAAACCCCAGCCGCGTTTGCGAGTAGTATAGCCTGGTTGAAACACAGTTGCAAATTTAGAACGGGGAATACCTTTGCCGGTATCTATCACATCAATATAAATCAGTTTTTTGGCCTTACTGCCCGATATTTCCACGGTGATCTTACCCGGGCCTTCTATTGCGTTTACCGCATTCTTCAATAGATTCTCAATCACCCAATCAAACAGGGGTACGTTAAGTCCGGCCATCAAATCACGGCTTCCGCTCACATCGAAAATAATTTTGTTACTTACCCGCACTCTGAAATAATCAACAAAATCCTTCACCACATCATATACCGAATGAGGTTCCAGTTGTGGTTTCGATCCTATCTTGGAGAAACGGTCGGCTACAATTTCCAGGCGTTTTACGTCATTACCCATTTCGGCCAATAGCTGGTCGTCTTCGGCGTTGTATTTGTCTTTAATCAACTCTATCCAGGCCATTAAACTGGATATTGGCGTACCTAACTGATGTGCCGTCTCTTTAGCCAAACCTACCCAAACCTGGTTCTGCTCCGACCGGCGCGACGAGCTGAATACCGTATAAGCCAGCAACAGGAATATAGCAATTACCGATAATTGCACGTAAGGAAAATATTTCAACTGGGTCAGTAAAAGCGAATCCTGGTAGTAAATTAGCCAGTAGCGCTTGCTACCCAAACCAATAGTTATTTTAATAGGCGCATGCTGGTCCTTCATTTTTGCCAGCTCGCTTTTAAAATACAGGGTATCGTAAACCGGGCCTTTTTCGCCTTTTTTAGGCACATCCAACGGACTTAAACTTTTAAGAGAATCGAGCCCCTTGGTGAAAAGCATTTCGCCTTTTTCATCCACAATAATAGATGGCACCACCGAACTATCCCGTACCGATATGGCGTAGTTAAAGTTGTCGTTATCGTCGGAGGCCACAATTTGCCGCATGCTCAGCGCCCAAACCTGGGCACGCTGGCGCTCGGATACGTTGATGTTTTTAACCAGGTAATTGGTATAAAAAAGCGAACCGCACACAATGATAACCGCGAAGGCTATCAGCGAATATTTCCAGAAACTTTTTTGTTGGTACGGATTGAGCATTGGTCAAAGATAGGGGAAAGTCCGGAAGTCCGAAAGACGGGAAGTCCGGAAGATAAAAGTATAGATCAGCAACGGCTAATAAGGGTTTTTAGTTTTGATCACTCGGCTGTATTAACGAATTACAGGTCATCTTTCGGACTTTCCGTCTTTCGGACTTTCGGACTTCCCCACATAAACCTATCTTTGCGCCCATCATGACAGCAAAAAAAGTGAGAGTACGTTTTGCCCCAAGCCCTACAGGCGGCTTGCATTTGGGCGGCGTACGTACTGTGTTATTTAATTACCTGTTTGCTAAAAAAACAGGCGGCGATTTTGTTTTACGTATTGAAGATACCGACCAAAGTCGCTACGTTGAGGGCGCCGAACAATACATTTTAGATTGTTTGGAATGGTGCGGCCTAACCCCCGACGAAAGCCCGGTAGCCGGCGGTAAATACGCCCCATATCGCCAAAGTGAGCGCAAGGCTATCTATCGCCAATATGCCGAAAAGCTGGTGATGGAAGGCCATGCCTATTACGCTTTTGATACGCCAGAGGAACTGGATAAAAATCGTAAGGAAATCCCTAATTTTCAGTACGGGCATGCTTACCGCGATACCTTACGTAACTCCTTAACCCTGCCACAGCACGAGGTTGACCAGTTACTTGATGCCGGTACCCCGCACGTCATCCGGATAAAGATGCCGGTTAATGAACACATCGGCTTTACCGATATGATACGCGGGCACGTAAATTTTGATACCAACCAGGTTGATGATAAAGTGCTTTTAAAAGCCGATGGCATGCCTACCTACCACTTAGCCGTGGTAGTTGACGACAAGTTAATGGACATTACCCATGCCTTCAGGGGCGAAGAATGGCTGCCCAGCGCACCTGTTCATTTATTGCTATGGAAATACCTGGGTTGGGAAGCAGAGATGCCCCAGTGGGCGCATTTGCCCCTTATATTGAAACCTGACGGCCACGGCAAGCTAAGCAAGCGCGATGGCGCACGCCTCGGCTTCCCGGTGTTTGCCATGAACTGGTTTGATGATAAAATTGGCGAACTAACTCCCGGTTTCCGCGAGCTCGGCTTTTTGCCTGAAGCTTTTGTGAACCTGCTGGCCGTATTAGGCTGGAACGATGGTACCGAGCAGGAGCTATTCACGATAGAAGAATTGATTGAAAAATTCTCAATTGAACGCGTAAGCAAAGCCGGTGCTAAATTCGATTTCGAAAAAGCCAAATGGTTCAACGCCGAGTGGATTAAGAGGTCGGAAGCCGCAAGTTTAAAGTCTAAAGTTGAAGCTGTTTTGGCTGATAAAGGCATTACCGGCATTGATGAGCAATACCTTTTAACGGTAATTGACCTGATAAAGGACCGCGTTACTTTACTGCCCGATTTTTATACGCAATCAGCTTACTTTTTTGAAGCGCCGAAGGAATACGACCTGGCAGCTGTTAAACCTAAGTGGACTGAAGCCAAAACGGATTTCTTTAACGAATTTGCAGTTAAGATAGGTGCGATGGATACCTTTGAAGCTATACCGCTTGAAGAAAATTTTAAAGCCTTTATGGAAGAAAAAGGATTTAAAATGGGCGATGTGATGCTGCCGTTCCGCATTATGCTGGTAGGCGGCAAATTCGGTCCACATGTGTTTGATATTGCGGCCTTGTTGGGTAAAGAAGAAACCGTAAGCCGGATAGGGAAGGCGCTGCAAGCGTTTACAGCGTAAACGAACATCGCATGTAGAGACACGATACTTCGTGTCTCTTTTGTTTTTATAGAAGAGACATAATATTACTGTATGTCTCTTTTTTTATGCTAATGAGAGACACGAAGTATCGTGTCTCCACGGAAAATCATTGGGATTGTTATTCTACCATCAACAAGGTATCATCCACCGAGATTTCGCCGTGCGATTGATCCAGGATGCACTCGCCATCCTTAATCAGCAATAACTGCGGCGACTCGTGATGTACGGCAAAATCAGTGGCTATCTGGCCGGAGATCTCACGGTATTTAATTAAATCTAAAAAGTAAAGAGGGATTTCAGAAGGGATCTTATCCCAATCCAATTCAAACCTGCGCTTTGCCATCATGCTGATAGAGCAGCGGGTGCTATGCTTAAATATCAGGCTATAACCAGGGTGTTGTTTAATCCCATCCAGTTGCCCGGCCGATTCCAGTGAAGTCCAGTTCATAAAAAATAAATTACTTACAAAAATACAGTCGGGCAACCGTATTAGTTTCAGCGGAGGGTAAAAATGGGTTTAAAATATTAGCGGCGTTTGCTGCTGTTGCCATAAGCGGCGCATAATTTATCACTGCACGATGACATTGATAGCACGGTACCTAATGCCAAAACCACTAATGCTATGTAAACTAATTTTTTCATGTTTTTTATTAACGTTACTTTTTTATTAAAAGTTTAAAGCCCTTGCCATATCGGCCATTTTTATTGCAGTTATAGCCGCTTCATCACCTTTGTTGCCATGTTTACCGCCTGCGCGGTCAATAGCCTGCTGCTGGTTATCGGTAGTTAACACACCAAATATAACAGGTTTACTGTATTTTATAGCTACGTTACTTACTCCGTTTGCAACTGCATTGCAAATAAAATCAAAATGCCTGGTTTCGCCTTGTATTACGCAGCCTAAACAAATTACCGCATCTAAATTAAGATTTTTCAGCAATAAATCGGCACCGGATGTTAATTCGAAACTACCTGGAACGGTATACGTGAAAATATCCGCTTCGGTTACGCCATGCTTTAATAAACTTTGATAAGCGCCGTTATACAAAGCGCCGGTAATTTCGCTGTTCCACTCGGCCACGGCAATGCCAAACCTGAATCCCGCGCCTGATGCAACGGTAGTATTAGAAAAATCGGATAAATTTTTTAGCTGTGTAGCCATTTTTTTTTAAGATTTCGGATTTCGGAATTTCGATTTCGGATTTAGAATATCAAAATTTCGATTTCGAATTTAGGGAGAATATTTGATTATTAAGATACCGGATTGCTGCCAAAAATAAATCCGAAACTGAAATACTCAGTTTCGGATTATCAAGATTGGATGGGTTTCAATTGCGGGAAAATCCGAAATCGAAAATCCGACATCCGAAATTATAACTTCGCTTCAACCCTTGCAATATACTCATCGATATTCTGAGCTTCGGCACTGGTTGGGTATTCGCTTTTAATTTGTTTGTAAACATCGGCAGCAGCTTTGCTGTCGTTTTTAGCTTCGTTAACAATACCTAATTTTTTCAGGTAGAAAGGAGTAAGGAAGTTGTTATTAGCCTTATCAGCCGCTTTTTGGAAGTAAGAAGCTGCTTTATCATTGTCTTTCAACTCAACATAAGCATCGCCAATACCGCCTAAAGCTTCTGCTGCAACCATGTTATCATCACCATGGAAACTGTTAAAGCTATCGATAGCTTTTTGAAACTCGCCTTTATTTAAATAAGCTACACCTAAGTAAAAAGAAGCAAGGTTAGCTGCTTTGGTATTGCTGTAATCGGCAACAATTTTTTCAAAACCAGGGTAGCTGCCATCGCCTTTAATCGCTTTATCCCAGTCTTTTTGTGCCCATGCATCCTGTGCTACGTGCATCTGATCGGTTGCTTGCTGCTCGCGCGGGCCGATATAAACTTTTTGATAAATAAAGTAAATAGCTACAATTGCAACAATAGCTGCACCTATAAAAAGTAAGCTTTTTTGGTTCTCACGTACAAAATTGCCTGTGCTTGCTGAGCCCTTTTCTGTGGCCGGGGCAACTGTAGTGGCCTGTGTTTTTGACATTTCTATTTTAAAATTAAGTTTGCAAAAATACGGTTTTCAAATTTTTTACCAAACTTAATTTTTACTATCTAAAAATCGGCGAAACCAAAGCCTATTGTTACCTTTGAAATCTCTGTTATGTATCTGCAACAACTCTCCGTCATTAACTTTAAAAACTACACCGAAGCCGAGCTAAGCTTCAGCGAGGGGGTGAACGTTTTTGCCGGAAATAATGGCGCAGGTAAAACTAATATACTGGACGCTGTACACTACCTTTCGCTATGTAAGAGTTATTTTAACCCTATCGATAGCCAGCAAATTAAGCAGGATGCTGATTTTTTTATGGTGAGCGGTGTTTTCAGGAAAGATGAGCACGACGATACCGTGGCCTGTGCCGTAAAGCGAAATCAAAAGAAACAGTTTAAACGCAATAAAAAAGATTATACCCGCCTGGCCGATCATATCGGCAAATACCCGCTGGTGATGATCTCTCCTTACGATATCAGTATTATTATAGAAGGTAGTGAAGAGCGGCGCAAGTTTATCGATAATGTGATATCGCAAACCGATAATCGCTACCTGGATGAATTGATCACTTACAATAAAGTGCTGAGCAGCCGTAATGCATTATTAAAAAAGATTGCCGAAACCCATCGGTATGATCCGGCTTTGTTAGAGGTGCTTGATGATCAGTTAACGCTATCGGGCAACCGGATATTTGAAAAACGTAAGGCTTTTATGGAAAGCTTTACGGACATTTTTAACACGCACTATCAGTTTTTAAGCGATAGTGCCGAGCGGGTGGAGTTGATTTACGAATCGCAATTACTGAATGCGGATTTTGCTACGCTGTTAACCAAATCGGTAGAGAAAGATAAGATCCTGGAGCGTACCACCATGGGGATTCATAAAGATGATCTGCAATTTACCATCCATGGCATGCCGATGAAAAAGTTTGGATCGCAGGGGCAGCAAAAATCTTTCCTTATTGCATTAAAGCTGGCTCAGTATAGTTTCCTGTACCGGCAAACCGGCTTTAAGCCATTGCTGTTGCTGGATGATATTTTTGATAAGCTGGATGATTTGCGGATTACCAAACTGATGCAAATGGTATCCAATCATGATTTTGGGCAGGTGTTTATTACCGATACCAGCGTAAAAAGGGCTACCGATGTATTTGAGAAAATTGAAGTTGATTTTAAATTATTTAAAGTAGCGGGAGGGCAGATAGATGCGTAAAACAAACGATAAAACCATCAAAGAAGCGATTGAGCAGATGATGCAGGTTTACAAGATTAAACGCAAGTACGAGGAAACCGGCATTGCCGCTCACTGGGCCGATCTGGTTGGTAAATCGGTAGCAAACCGCACAAAAGAATTATTTATCAAGGATAAAAAACTGTTCCTAAGGATAGAATCATCTGTAATAAAAAACGAACTCGTATTAATGCGTGCCCAAATTATCCAAAAAATAAACGAGCAGGCAAAAACGGTACTGGTAGAAGAGATTATTTTCCTCTAACGTGCGCTCCTGAGCGGATAAGGTGTATAGTGCTGTTGCGGCGATACATATCATCGCGGATCAACGAATACATCACAATAAACAATCCCGGCATAATAAAAGCAAACTGTACCTCGGGGTGGCTGCGAAAAATATTAAGACAGCCTATGGCCATGCCAACAATAGTTAACGAAAACAGCAGGTATTTTAATATTACTTTCATAATCAGATCTCACTCCAGCAGCTGTAGGGGACACAGACCACATTAATAGAGCAACGTAAATATAGGATAAATTGTTCCTAAAAACAAAAAATAAAAAGCGAAGCCCGGATTGCTCGTGAGCTTCGCTTTTTTATTTTTTAAGTTATACGTAATATGTTTTACGTGGTACTTCCAAGGATTCTAACGTACTACGTATAACGTCACACCTATCAACGTTATTAGAATCTTTCGAAAGCCGAGAAGAAGAAGTTACCTTCAATATCAGCGTTCTCGTCAGAGTCTGAACCGTGAACGGCGTTAGCATCGATAGATTTTGCGAACAGTTGACGGATGGTACCGGCTTCTGCTTTAGTTGGGTCGGTAGCGCCAATCAGTTTACGGAAATCTTCTACAGCGTTATCTTTTTCTAAGATGGCAGCCACAATTGGTCCTGACGACATAAACTCTACCAGGGCGTTGTAAAAGGGACGCTCTTTGTGTACTTCGTAAAATTTACCGGCCATTTCAGGCGTTAAAGCAGTGTATTTAAAAGCAACGGGTTTAAAGCCGTTTTTTATGATCTGATCCAGGATGGCACCGATGTGTCCGTTTGCAACAGCATCCGGTTTGATCATGGTAAAAGTTCTGTTGGTTTTCATCTGATTTTATTTGCCGCAAAGGTACCGTTTTCAAGTTAAAATTTAAAGCGTTTGTTACAAAATACATAGTTTGTATTTAATTAATTTATTTAGCTTTGCAACTCTTTTTACAAAAATGTTTGATATAGCCGGGCTTAAAGAATTATTAGCACAAACCCAATATATAGTGATCACCACCCATCATAAACCTGATGGAGATGCTTTGGGTTCGTCGTTAGGGCTATATCATTATTTGATACAGCAGGGGCACCACGTAAAAGTAATTGCGCCAACCGATTATCCTGACTTTTTAGCCTGGATGCCGGGTAATGGCGATGTTATGGTTTACACCGAAACGCCTGCCGCCGCTGCCGAACTAATTGCAAACGCCGGTATTATTTTTTGCCTTGATTTTAACGCACTAAGCCGTATCAACGATATGGGCGACCTGGTGCGCGTTAGCGCGGCCAAAAAAGTGATGATAGATCATCACCTGGAGCCCGAGGATTTTGATGATTACCGGTATTGGAACATCAAAGCCTGCGCTACTGCTCAGTTGATCTATCAATTTATAGTAGAGGAGTTAGATGGCAAGCAATATGTTAACGCAGATGTAGCAACCTGCCTTTATACCGGTATTATGACTGATTCGGGTTCGTTCCGTTTCCCGGGTACTACATCGGCAGTGCACCGCGTGGTGGCCGATTTGATTGATGCCGGCGCGGTAAACTGGCGGATTCATGAGCTAGTGTACAGCAATTCATCTGAAGAGCGCCTGCGCTTTTTAGGCCATTGCCTGAGCGAGAAATTGGAAGTATTCCCCGAGTTTAATACCGCTTTAATAACCGTAAGCAGCGCCGAGATTGACAAATATCACGTTACTACCGGCGATACCGAGGGTGTGGTGAATTTTGCTTTATCAATAGCCGGTATCAAACTGGCGGCTTTTATAGTTGAGCGTAAGGATAAGGTGAAATTATCATTAAGATCTAAAGGAGAGTTTCCGGCTAACGAGATCTGTAAAAAATATTTTAATGGCGGCGGTCACCGTAATGCGGCCGGCGGCGCGTCTGATGATTCACTTGAACAAGTAACTAATTTATTTAAATCTATATTACCAGAGTACAGAACACTTTTAATTCAATAACACAAAAAATGAAAAAGAATTTAATTTTATTAGCAATTGCTGCAATTGGTTTAAGCAGCTGCGGTGGTGGTATGAAGCAGGGACCAGGTGGCATGCTTTACAACATCCACGAAGATAAATCGGGCCCAACCCTTAAAGAAGGCGATTTTGCCGCTGTTAACGTAATCGCTAAAACTGAAGGTGATTCATTGTTAACCAGCACTTATGATTCGGGTATGCCGGCTGCGTTATTTTTACGTGCGCCACAAGCTAAAGGCGATGTAATGGCTGCTTTGGCTTTATTAAGCGAAGGCGATAGCGCTACTGTTAAAGTAAACATCGATTCTACCTCGCAAAAAGGTGCACCAAAACCTCCGTTTAAAGGTAAATATGTAATCTACCAGTTAAAAGTTGTTAAGGTGATTAGCAAAGGTAACTTAACCGATGCCGTGTTTAACGATCGTTGCAAAGCTTACTATAGCGATGTTGTAGCTAAAGTTAAAAAACGCGAGCCTGCTAAAATTGAAAAATTTGTTGCCGATAATAACTTAAAAGTTACTAAAACGGCTTCGGGTTTAAATTACTACGTTACTAAAGCTGCTACAGGTGCAACGCCTGCTGTTGGCGATACTGCTGTAGTTAACTACACTGGTAAAATTATGGGTCAAACCAAGTTTTTTGAAACCAGTGTTAAGGAAATTGCTATGACCGACAAAAAAACGTTTAACCCTACACGCCCTTACGGCCCTATCCGTGTTGCCGTTGGCACACGTGGTGTAATCCCGGGTTGGGACGAAGGTTTGGCTTTAATGCACAAAGGCGAAAAAGTTACCCTGATCATCCCGTCTGACTTAGCTTATGGCGAACAAGGTATGATGCCGGTAATCCCACCGTTTAGCACCTTGGTGTTTGATATGGAATTGGTTGATATTGTTAAACCAAACCCTAACGCTAAGCCTGCTGTAGCGCCTATGCCGATACAAGCGCAAATGCCGGGTAAATAATTTGTGATCTTTTTTACAGCCTCCTGAATATAAACGGGAGGCTTTTTTATGTAGATATATGAAGAAGTTTCTTTTTTTAGCGATGCTCGGTTTAACAGCCGCTGTCACCGTACAGGCACAGGATGAGTATCAGCGCACCCCGCAGGGCGTACAGTACAAAATAGTTACTAAAAATACCGGCGAAAAAATTAAGCTGGACGATGTGGTAACGCTGAACCTAATCGAAAAGACCGAAAAGGATTCGGTGCTGTTTAGTACCTTCACGCAAGGGCGCCCGGTTCAGATGCAAATTAAGCCATCGAAAAACATCGGCGATATGCTTTATATTTTCCCGATGCTTACGGTTAAGGATAGTGTGATTGTGCGCGTGCCTACCGATTCGGCTTTCGCCGGTCATGAGGAAGCCCGCCCTCCGTTTTTACCTAAAGGCAGCATGCTGGTTTTTGTGATGAAAATAGAGCGTGTGCAAAGCCTGGCCGATGCTATTGCCGAGCGTAATGCTGCCGAAGCTGCCCAAAAAGCCGCTTTAGAAAAATTGAAAACCGACGAAATTGCCAACCTTGACAAATACGTAGCCGACCATAAGCTGACAATGAAAACCACACCGTCTGGTTTGCGGTACGTAATTACGCATTCGGTGGCTAATAAGCCTAAAATTGCTCCCGGCGATACGCTGTGGGTTAATTATGCCGGCCGCACCACTAACGATAAGGTTTTTGATACCAGTATAGAATCGGTGGCGAAAGAAGCAGGCCTGGTACAACCCGGCCGCACTTACGAGCCTATCGACTTCCCTGTTGGCCAGCACCGCGTAATTGCCGGTTGGGATGAAGGCCTGTTGTTACTGACCGAAGGCAGCAAAGCTACTTTTGTAATCCCATCAAACCTGGCCTATGGCGATCAGGGACAGGGCGATGCCATTGCACCATTCAGCACCCTGGTGTTTGATGTGGAAGTGGTAAAAGTAGCCAAAGGTAAACCGGCCAAAAAACCGGCTGCCACTACAGCTAAAACAGGTGCCGCAAAACCGGGTGCTGCCAAAGCACCGGCCAAAAAGCCCGCAACAGCACCGGCCAAGAAACCGGCAGCAAAGAAATAATCAGATTTAATTATCGATACAGAAGGGCTGCATTTTAATGCGGCCTTTTTTTGTAGGACGGAAATGGTAATGTTAGTGTCTCCGATGTTAGTGTCTCCGCAGGGTCTCTCGATAGAGGACCCTGCGCCGCGATGCAGATCCGCAATAAAGGAAGCAGAAAATTAGTATCTTAGTAAATGCCTATCCGAACCAATCACAAAATCACAGATGTTATCGGTATATCGAATATTGGTGTCGACCTTGCAAACGTGCGCAGGGTCCTCTATCGAGAGACCCTGCGGGGACAGGAACAAGAAAAATAAACACATGAAGTTACTTTTATCTCTCATTATATTAATTCTTATCGTCTGCTCTTGTTCAATAAAAAAACAGGCTGTTACAACCAAATATCGATACGAGTTGATTAAGAGCGGTTCAAACCAGCCACCGGTAGTTATGGGAGAGATAGTTTCAGCTGATAACCGGAAACCTTTTCCATTTTCGGCAGTAAAACTTAATAAAGAATTTTTATGTAAGGCAGATGCAAAGGGTTACTTTAAATGTGAATTTAAACCGGGCAAATATCATTTTGGAGCAATAGGTGTATTTATGGAATATAGCGAGACAAAGAAAATGAAGATAGATAATGGAGATACTTTGAAAATCACCTTTTACTTGTTTGATAATAATCAGGTAATGCATTGATGAAAAAATAAAATCTTAAAAGCCTTCTGCTAACCGCGGGAGGCTTTTTACTTTTGCAGCATGGTATTAACCGACACGCATACCCATCTGTACTACGAAACCGACCCTGAAAAACGCGCCGCGCTGATGCAGCGCTGTTTTGATAACGATGTTTCCCGTTTGTTTTTGCCTAATGTGGATGTGAAGTCTATCCCGCTGGTGATGGATTTGGCCAATGCCTATCCGCAAAATTGTTACCCTATGCTGGGTCTGCACCCTTGCGATGTAAAGGACGACTGGGAGCAGCAGCTGGAAACCATCGGCGCAGCCATACCGCAGCAAAAGATCTACGCCATTGGCGAGATTGGGATTGACCTGTACTGGGATAAAACCACGTTGGATAAGCAGGTAATCGCTTTTAAAAAACAGATAGCCTGGGCTAAAGAACATAGCCTGCCCATTGTAATTCACTGTCGCGATGCTTTTAACGAGGTATACGAGGTTTTACAGCAGGAGCACGACGACAGGTTGCGCGGAATTTTCCATTGCTTTAGCGGCACTGCAGAGCAGGCTAAACTGATTACCGATTTGGGTTTTTACTTAGGCATTGGCGGCGTGGTTACCTACAAAAACGCCGGACTGGATAAAGTGGTAGCACAGGTTGATCTAAAGCATTTGGTTTTGGAAACCGATTCTCCGTATCTTACGCCCGTTCCTTATCGTGGTAAACCTAACGAGAGTTCGTATTTAGTTTATGTGGCCCAAAAAGTGGCCGAACTGCATCAAACCGATATTGCATCGGTGGCAGCCATCACTACCGAAAATTCAAAAAAAGTATTCGGCATATAAGGAACTATTTTTAATTGTATAATTGCAAATTATGCCCGGTCAAAACCTTACAAATCAAATACTGATCATTTATACCGGTGGTACCATCGGGATGATGCGCGACCCGATTACCAAGGCCCTGAAACCCATTAACTTTGAGCAGATAATGGAAAACGTGCCCGAACTGGAACGCCTGGATTGTCGCGTTATGGTGCACTCGTTCGATGAGATTATCGATTCCTCGAACATGAACCCGCAAATCTGGAGCGAACTGGCCGAACTGATTGAAAAAAATTACCATAAAGTTGATGGGTTTGTAATTCTGCACGGATCGGACACTATGGCCTATACCGCATCGGCCCTGAGCTTTATGCTCGAGAATCTGGCCAAACCTATTGTTTTTACCGGCTCGCAGTTACCTATCGGCTCTATCCGCACCGATGCTAAGGATAACCTGATGACCGCCATTGAGATAGCCCGCGCCCGCAAAAACGATAAAGCCCGTGTGCCGGAGGTTACCGTATATTTCGACTACAAACTGTTTCGCGGTAACCGGTCGTTTAAGTATAACTCGGTTAAATTCGAGGCGTTCCGGTCGCCCAATTACCCAATTTTGGCTGAGTCAGGTGTGCACATGCGTTATAGCATTAACGATATCAGGCAGCCTAATGATGATGGACTCATCGTTCATAAAGAGTTAATGAGCGATGTTGCCGTATTGAAACTTTACCCCGGCATTAGCCCTAAAGTGGTAGAAGCCATTACCACTGCCGACGTACGCGGTATTGTGATGGAAACCTTCGGCGCGGGTAATACCACAACCGACCAATGGTTTAACGATTTGCTGAAAACTGCAATTGATAGCGGTAAGGTGGTCCTGGACATATCGCAATGTAAAGTTGGCACGGTTGAACTGGGCCGTTACGAAACCAGCAAACAACTGAAAGAAATTGGCGTTGCCAACGGTTACGATATGACCTTTGAAGCCGCCGTTACCAAAATGATGTACTTGCTTGGCCAAAGCAACGACCCTAAACAGGTTAAAGAATGGCTGGAGATGGACTTACGCGGCGAGCTGACGATATCCTAAGGGTTAAATAATCTTCCGCTCGTAAGCATATTTCAGCAGTCCAACTACTGTTTGGGTATTTGTTTTGCGGAAAATATTTTTGCGATGGGTTTCGATAGTGCGTTCGCTGATAAAAAGCAGATCGGCAATTTGCTTATTGCTAAACTCTTTTTCTATCATACGGATGATCTCTACCTCGCGGTCGGTAAGGTGATTGCCTTCTTTATTTTCTTTCAGGGATTTAACTAACTGATGGGTAATATCCGGCGCGTAATAATGCTGCCCGGCGGCTATTTTATCAAGGGCTTCCATCAGCTCCTGCCGACCGGTGTTTTTGAGGATAAAACCGGAAATGCCTGCATCTATCATCTCGGTAACTACGTTGGCATCGCCAAACATAGAGAGGGCCAGTATTTTGATATGAGGGTACATTTTGCTGATGATCCGCGTCAGCTCCACGCCCGACATGCCCGGCATACTTACATCCGTCAGCAGGATATCTACGTTGGCGCCGCTCAGCATTTCGGGCACACGGGTAGGGTCATTACTTTCGCCTACTATGTTAAACCCGCTGCCGTTGCCAATCAGCAGCTTTAAGCCGTCTATCACCATCTGGTGATCATCTACAATAAATATATGTTTAGCAGTACTCATTTTTATATTGCTGATGTTAGTGGTACATAAATAGCTACAAGCGTTCCCCGCCCCGGCGATGATGAAAAATCGGCCGAGCCTTTTAAATAAGCCAGCCGGGTTAAAATATTTTTAAGACCGATGCCCTCAAATTTCTCCCGGTCGCTGGTATCAAAGCCTTTTCCGTTATCCTCTACCGTGACGGATATTTCCGTCTCGTTCCGGTCTAACTGGATATCGAGCCTATTTGCCTGAGCGTGCTTAATTACATTGTTTACGCACTCCTGTATTACCCGGTACAGCACAATCTCAATGTTGTTACTTAACCTTTCGTTAAGTCCGGATGTTTCCAGTGTCACCTTCAGCTTTTCAGCATCTATTTTACTAATAAAATCTTTAACAGCCGATGCTAAACCGGTTTTTAATAAAATATTCGGCATCATTTGGTGGGCTATGCTGCGTACTTCCTTGCAGCTTTCATCAACCATGGCTACGGTTTTCTCAGCAAGTGCAGCATCCTCGGGTTTGGTAATGGCCACCCGCTCTAATAAACTCCCCAGGTTAAGCCTGACGGTGGAGAATAGCTGACCCACCCCATCGTGCAGATCGGCGGCTATACGCTTGCGTTCGCGCTCTTCTGCTTCTATAATGCCCTTGGTGGCTAAATCCTGCTGGTGGATAATCTCGGCCTGTAGTTGCGCCGCCTGTTTTAATTTGTAGCGATTATTTAACAGGTAGTAAATGCTGCTGATGGTGAACAATAAAATTAACAATATCACGATGCCCAGATTACGCTGGTTTACCTTCAACTTCTCGTTTTGTAAATCGGCTTCGTTCTTTTTCAGTAAAAGATCTTTTTTCTCAACCTGGTATTTTACTTCTAACTCGTTAGCCTTTTTTGCTTTTTCCAAATCGAAGATTTTTCCGCGAAAAGTAGCATATTCGCGCATGTGCTGATAGGCCGTTTTATAATCGCCTTTATTGGCGTAAGCTACGGCTACAAACTCGCTGGCTTTGGCTATCCGCTCGTCCGATTTAATCTCTTTGGCCAGTTTAAGGGCCAATTGTGCGTACGATAAGGACTGATCGTACTTCTTTTGCATATCAGCGATGTGCGAAAGCTCGGTATAGCAATGGATCAGCCCCAGTTTGCTGCCTATTTTGGTGTTGAGCTTAACGGCGTTGTTCAGGTAGTAAAAACAAGAGTCGTACTGTTTGGTGTCTTCAAAATTACCGCCCATGTTTACATAGCTAATGGCAAGGGAATAATCATCTTTCAGCTCTTTTTCAATGGCGACAGCCCGCCTGTCATAATACAAAGCCGAATCTGATTGCCCCAGCATACTTTTAACCATGGCCATATTGCTTAGCGTAGTGGCCAGACTAAATTTATTGGTCATTTGCCGCCTGATGTTTAAGGCTTTCGCCTGATATTCTTCCGACTTTTTAAATTGCTGTAAATCGTAATAAACCAGGCCTATGTTGCTCAGGATATTCCCCTGCATGCGTTTCAGGTTGTATTTATCGGCCATGGCCAAACCTTTAAAATACCGGGTAAGCGCCTGGTGAAAATCGCCGGCTTTCCAGTAGATCAGCCCCATGTTATTTTCTAAACTGGCCTTTAATTTATTATCGTTAGTGGATGCTACCAATTTAGCGGCACGGTCATAATACTCAATCGCTTTGGGAAAATCTGAATCGATATCGGCTACAATTCCCATCAGGTTATAAGCATTAGCCCGTCCATCATCAAAATTAAGCTGATCGGATAAGGCAAGGATTTGTTTTGCTAAAGCGCTTACCTTTTTATTGTCGATATCCACATATTCCTTGCTCAGTGTATTCAGCAGCCAAACCTTGGTGGTATCGTCTTTAGCTTTATTAATCAGTTGGGTTAAACTATCTACCGTATGTTTATCCTGCGCAAGCAGCCGTAAAGGAATAATCAACAACAGTAGCAGGAGTTTCTTCAGCATAGGTTTTATTTTCCCCTAAAATACCTGTGCTATATTTATGGGTAAATACCGTATAACCCGCAATAAAAGTACGTGGTAGTGGGTATGAGCCGCGCCGGGCTTAATATATATTTTCTGAAATTCTTGTCATTTCGACCAACGGGAGAAATCTTCGACACACTTTGCAACAACGCTTATCGCACGTACAAGATTTCTCCTATCGTCGAAATGACAAGACGTTTAATTAGCCCGCTATCGGCACATAAATAGCCACCAAAGTTCCTTTCCCCGGCGATGAGGAAAACTCGGCCGTGCCTTTTAAATAGGCCAGGCGGGTGAGGATGTTTTTCAGCCCGATGCCTTCAAATTTTTCGCGGTCGCCGGTGTCGAAACCTTTGCCGTTATCTTCAATGGTGACCGAGATCTCCGTATCACCCCGGTCAAGCTGAATATCCAGGCGACTGGCTTGTGCATGTTTAATTACGTTGTTTACGCATTCCTGTATCACGCGGTACAGCACAATCTCAATATCGTTACCCAGCCGCTCGTTCAGGCCTGATGTTTCTAAGGTGACCTTCAGCTTGTGAGCGTCTATCTTGTTTACAAAATCTTTAACCGCTACTGCCAGTCCGGTTTTTAGCAACACGTTCGGCATCATTTGGTGGGCTATGCTGCGTACCTCCTTGCAGCTTTCATCAACCATGGCAACGGTAGTCTCGGCCAGAGCTTTATCTTCGGGACTGTTCAATGTGGCGCGTTCCAGCAGGCTGCTCATATTGAGGCGGACGGTAGAGAACAGCTGACCTATACCATCGTGCAAATCGCCGGCTATGCGTTTGCGCTCGCGTTCTTCGGCTTCAATAATGCCTTTCGCGGCCAAATCCTGCTGATGAATCACCTCGGCCTGTAGTTTAGTATCCAGCTTTAATTTATAACGATTGTAAAGCAAAAATCCGAAGCCAATAATTCCCATGACCAATATCACACTAAAGCCCAGCAGCAAATTACGCCGGGCCACCTGTAGTTTTTGATTTTTAAGATCGAGGCTTTGGATCTGGTTCTGCTTATTCAGCAGTTGTATTTGCTGCTCTTTTTTTTCGGTTTGGTATTTTACCTCCAACTCGTTAATGGTGTGCAGGCTTTCCTTATTTAAAACGCTGTCTTTTATCTCGACGGCCTTTTTGTAATCGAGTAAGGCGTCCCTATCCTGGTTGCGGGCTTTTTTGATGGTTGATGATAGTACGTAAGCTTCCTGCAAATAATCCTTCGCGTTTTGCTTGGCGAAGATCTCGATACTGGTGAGCAGGTATTTCTCGGCATCATCAAAGTTTTTTTGATCAATGTATACTTGGGCAATGTTTTTGTTGACCGAACCTATACCCAACTGATCGTTCAACTGCTCGCGAATCTTCAGTGATTTTTGGTACCAGGTCAATGCCTCGGGATATTTGGCCTGCTTCTCGTAAATCTCACCGATGGTATTATAATTAACGCCGATATCGCTGGTAGCATTCAGTTCTGTTTGTAGAGCTATCGCTTTTTGGCACATCTGCAGCGCATCCGGAAAGCGCTTTTTATTAAAATAATATTGCGAGAGGTTAGTGTATACGTTGGCTTCTAAAGATTTGATCTTCAGTTTTTGCGCAATGGCCAGTGCTTCGTTAAAATAATCGCGACCGGCATCGTGCTTATTATTATGCAGATATAGCAAACCAATATTATTCAGCACCAGGGCTTTTTTAGGCTCATCATTAATTTCGGAGTAAAAAGCCAGTACGTTCATCATACTTTGAGCGGCTTTATCATAATCACCCTGCTGTTTATAAATTACGGCGATGTTGGATTGCGATGCCGCGGCCTTATCCTTCAGGTTTAGTTTTTTACGCAGGGCGTAAGCTTTTTGGTGCCAGTTAAGCGCCTCGTTAAGGTTATTAGTGCGGGTATATACAATGCCGATATCGCTATAGGCCAAAGCAACGGCAGTATCGTTACGCATGGTTTCGGCCAAGCTCAATTCCTGCTGACCGTAACTGAGGGCTTTATCAAAAGATATGAAACTATAGTTCCAGCACAGGTCGCCTAATATCTGGATGCGGGCTTTGTCTGTTTTGGCATCGGACAGGGCAGTTTCCAGCGCGGCAATTTTAGCCTTATCCTGCGCAAGCAGTTTGGTGCAAACAAACAGGCCAATAAAGCTAATAATTAGGAATTTAAGCTTGAACATGTATAAGGTTATTCACCGATGTATTATTCTAACATGAAATTGTTAAATACAACAGCGATAAATATTAAAGTTAAAAGTAAATAAAAGGATGGCGATATTATATACCTTATTATAGGCAAAATAATAATTGGGTGTTTTGCACATCACCCACAGGTGTTAAACACGCAGACCGGCGTACGTACAAACACCCTTTGCACCCGTTACCACTACGCATAAATAATTACGGTTATTACGGTATTTCAGGCCAAGGGCTTGATGATGAGATTTGAGCAGCAACACATCAAAAAAATTACTCAATCAATAACATCATCAAAACATGAAGAAATTAACCTTAATTTTTGCCGGTTTACTGCTTGCGGGCAAGGTACTGGCCGGCGATCCGGTTTGGAAAGCCAAATTACCATCGGGCGTTAACTGGCAAAAAGTTACCCCTGTGGGCGTATTGGTAGTAGGCGCTAACGATGGCTTCTACGGCCTTGACCCTGCAACCGGCGCCACCAAATGGAAGATCGATTTCCTAAGCGATCTGAAAGAAGAAAACTACGATCCCATCGAAAATTCACCTTACGTAGCCATTGTAAAACGCGGCATGTTCCCCGAGCATGTTATTGTTGATGTAGCTACCGGCCGGGTAATCTGCAAAACCAAGGACATGGAGTTTCAGCGGGTACAAAAGCGCTTTGAAATTCCGCGGTTAGGCGGGATCCTGTTTTACGGATTCACAAAAATGAATAAAGGCCAGATGATTTTGGTTAACGCCGAAAGTGGCAGCGTACTGTGGAAACAGGAAAAACTATTTGACAGCAACAGCGAAGTAATTACCGCCGCGCCTTATGCCGTTAGCGATGATGCGTTTGTTATCGCCACCACAAAAATGATTTACAAACTAAACGGTAAAACCGGCGAGGTAATGTGGAAACAGGAAATGAAAACCCCGCCGCCGGTACTGGAAGAAGCATCAGGCTTTGGCGCTTTCGGTGGTAAAGGGAATGCGTTGGCTAACGATAACGCTACCTCAACATCGGCACAGTTTTTAAAATATAAAAATCCAAACCTGATCTATTTTGCCAGTCACACGGTGATGACCGCCTTTGATATCGAGACCGGTAAGGAAGTTTGGAAACGCGCCGAACTGGAATCGCCGGTGGCACAGATTATTTTCGATGATCGTGGAATTTTGCTTTGTACCGATGACAGCCGCGCCGCTAAAACGGATGCACAGGGCCACGTTAAACAATCGCACGGGCTGATAGGCAAACTATCAAACATGGGCGGCAGCGGAAGAGCGTTTATTAACCTGTACGATCCGGAAACCGGCGCATCTAAATGGAGCGGCGGCAATATCGACCTGGCAGGTTCGGTAGTATTTTACTCGTACGCAGGTAACAAGCTTTGCATCGCTACCGAAAAAAGCAAAGGCCAAAACGCGGTAAACGTTATTGACCTGGATGCCGGGAAAACAGCCATCCCTAAACAATTAAAAGTGGATGGTTCTATCCTTGATGTTCGTGTAATCCCGCAAGGGTTATTATACCGCACTACCGAAGAAACCAACGTGCTTGATCTGGTCACCGGTAAAGATGTTTGGCCAAAATCTATCAAATACAAAGATGGCGGCATGGGTGCCGATAAAGATAACCTGACCTACTTTAACGCCGACGGTTCTATTTACGTAATGGATAACACCACCGGCCAATACAAAGTATTAGCAAGCGCTTACAAGTTTGATGGGAAGGAAAACCCGGGCAGCATGCAATTGCGCGGCAATGGGTTATTATTAACATCAAGCCAAAATTTAACCTTAGTTGATTTTACCGGAAAGCCAATTTACACCGTTTATAAACCGGCCCCCGGCATCAGCACTTTTGGTAAAATTATGAGTATTACTTCGGCAGCAGCGGCTATGTCTATCAGCGCCAGCCAATCGTACACCAGCGGTTATGCCCGTGGGGTAGGTGCTACCAGCGTGGCAGATGATTATCAAAAATCGGCCAATGCCTGGAGCGGTGTGGCAGCAGCATCGCTAAGCGAGCTGAGCAAACGTTTCAAAGCATCTAAAGAAACAGACAACTACCAATCCATCCTAACCAAAACCAGCGATGGCGAAGAAAAAGGCGTAGGTATTGTGCGCATTAACAAAGAGAACGGGAAGGAAGAAGCCGCCATTGTTTTAAACAACAAAAAACCGGTTTACGAGTTAGACCCGCCGGCCGGCATGGTATATTATATATCAGGCGGCAGCGAGATTAGCGCGTATAAATTTTAAGAGTTTCAGTTTTGTGTGAGGTTGCCCGGTACCTGCTTTAGCAGGTCCGGGCATTTTATTTTTAGGATATTTACCATATAGCCAAATGTTTTATATGCTCATTTTCATGTATATTAGGCATCTCTTAATCCTTCCATAAATGAATACAATCACCTTATCGGCTACCGAACCAGTGGCCCGCGAGAAAACTATTACACGCAGTGCTACGGCATCATTACCGGTTTATGTGTACGCGGTTGTATTTTCATCGTTTTGTATTTCAGTAGGGTTAATCTGGGATATCTCCTGGCACCTCAGTATCGGGCGCGATGGCTTATTTTCGCCGCCTCACTTAATGACTTATATCGGTGCCATTACCTCGGGTTTATTTTCGGGTTACTATGTGCTGCGTTTAACCTTCGCAGGCAGTGCAGCTGAAAGGGGAGAGTCCATTAAATTCTGGAAGGTATTTTACGGATCGTTAGGAGCGCTGTTCTGCATTTGGGGAGCCTTTACTATGATCACCTCGGCGCCGTTTGATGATTGGTGGCATAATACTTTCGGTTTAGACGTAGCCATCCTTTCGCCACCACATACGGTTCTTTTACTGGGGATGATCACCATACAATTTGGCGCTATGGTAAGCGTAATGGCCCTGCAAAACAGGCAGGCCGTGGGTGGTAATTATTCGGAAACGGCGTTAGCCTGGTGTTTCAAGTTATCGTCAGGATTTTTGCTGGTGATGCTCTTTACTATCGCATCCGAATACCTAACCCGACACGCCATGCACCGTACCTCTTTTTACCAGGTGGCCGGCGGCTTATTCCCGCTGTTTTTAGTGGCGGTATCCAAAGCATCGCCGGGCAAATGGGGCGCTACGGGTATGGCTTTAGTTTATATGGTGCTGATGGCTGCTATGGTTTGGATTTTACCGGTATTCCATGCCGAGCCTAAATTAGGACCGGTGTTTAATCATATCACTCACTACCAGGCTTTCCATTTTCCGTTGTTACTGGTGTTCCCGGCGTTGGCTATAGATTGGCTGAATCACCGGCTGCAAAGCACTAACATCGTTTTAAAAGCTTTGGCTATCGGTGCTGCTTTTGTGGTAGTGTTTGTAGCGGTACAATGGCCCTTCGGCGATTTTTTAACTACCGAGATTGCTAAAAGCTGGTTCTTCGGCACTACATCTTGGTATTTCGGTAGCGACCCTAATTATGAGTTCCGTTATGCTTTCCGTCCGGATAATATCCAAACCGGGATGATATTGGTGAAAGGTTTGGGCATTGCCTTCATTTGGGCATCTGTATCAAGCCTGTTGGGTTTAACCTGGGGCCGCTGGATGAAAGCAGTTAAACGATAGCCTGAACCGAGTATCATCATGAAGAAGTTCCTTTTTTGCTTACTACTATTGTTAACCGTGTGCGGCAGTTACGCCCACGTTGGCAGTCCCGGTGTTACTTTTGAAGGTAACGCAGGCCCGTATAAATTAATTGCCAGCATAGCCCCGCCCGATGTAATCCCCGGCACGGCCACAGTTACCGTGTACTTGGAAGATGCCGTTAAAGGCATACAGGTAAGCGCGCGACCGGTGTACTGGACCGTCGGCAGCGATGGTACGCCAAAGGCCGATCAGGCCACGCAATCGGCTACCGAGCAAGGGCGGTTTGATGTGAAGATCTGGTTTATGAATATCGGTACCTCCAGTATCGAAATTATGATTGATGGACCAAAGGGCAAAGGCGCCGTGTTGGTGCCAGTGATGGCCGTATCAACCGCAAAAAGATCGATGCCTGCCGGTTTAGGCTGGGGATTGTTAGCCATGGCAGCTTTTTTGGTGATTTTGATGATCACCATTATTTCATCAAGCGTGGGAGATAGCCAGTTGAATCCCGGTGAAGCCATGACCAAACGCCTGCGCCGTAAACGGGTGATTGGCGGTGTAAGTGCGTTAGTGTTTTTAGTGCTGATACTTTGGGGTGGCCGCACTTGGTGGTCAGCCGAAGCGGCTGATTATACCCGCTTTTTATTTAAACCTTTGCAGGCTAAAACTACGGTAAATAGCAAAGAGGGCACCATAACCATGTCGGTAGACACAGGTCAGCTAAACGATATGGTACGCCGCGGGCGGATGAACATCACCCGCAAAATGAATTACCTGGTGCCCGACCATGGTAAACTGATGCACATGTTCCTGATCAAAGCCGGAGATTTGGATGTGTTTGCGCACCTGCACCCGCGCAGGGTAGATTCGGTTACGTTTACGGCCGCCGTTCCCGATTTGCCTGCCGGTAAATATTGGGTGTATTCGGATATTACCCGTTTAAGCGGTTTTACCGAAACCATTGTGGATACGCTGGATGTGAAGGAAAATATCATTAGTACGCCTGCAAATGGCAAGAAAACTTACTCTGCCGATCTTGACGATACCTATTACACCAATAACCCCATCGGCAGCAGGGTAGTATCGCGCCCCGGCGCAGCCCTTTGTGGGTTGCCGGGTATGGAAACCAAGTTGAACGATGGCTCGACGGCTATCTGGATGCAGGACCCTGCCAAACCTATCCGCGCCAACGAGCTGACCATGCTCAACTTTGAAATTTTAGGTCCCGACCATAAACCCGCCGTGCTGGAACCCTATATGGGGATGATGGCCCATGCCGTGATTTTAAAAGATGATGGCAGCGTGTATATTCACCTGCACCCGGCGGGTAGCTATTCAATGGCATCGCAAAAGGCGCTGTTAGATCGTATTGCGTTCCACAAACCTTTAGACCAATACCTGCCGCAACCCAAAGTATTTGCCGATAGTATCGATCATTTCATCACTAACCTTAACGCCATGAGCGATGCCGACCGCAATAAACTGCTGATGGTAAACATGCCCGATATGGCAGATGGCAAAGGCAGCGGCATGCACCACCAGGTAAGTTTTCCGTACACTTTCCCGCAGGCGGGCAAGTACCGCATCTGGATCCAGGCTAAGCGGAATGGTCGCATTATCAATAGCGCGTTTGATGCGGAGATAAAATAAAAGAAAGATAATATTAGAAGAAAACACTACTCCGTAAGAGTATAAGCTTTGTAGTATATAGCAACCTAACGATAGCATGCCGTAGGTATGCCACCTGTGTTCAACACCTGCGGCGTTGTCTATTTATATTATCTTTTCTACAAAGCTATAACCCCTAACGGGGTAAGTATCAAAACGTAGAATTTGACTCATATTTATCTGAGATACTCTATCTTGGCTTAGTAATAGCCTTTTATGTTTCTCCACTTTAAAGATCGTTTTCCGCAGCTGAATGTTTACTGGGATAAATACCTCCCTTTGCAAAAGCGGCAGGAAGTGTCGGCCAAAACGGTACTGTTGGAGGAAGGCAAGATATCGCACAACTATATTTTTATTGAGAAGGGTTGTGTGCGCGCATTTTTCAATAATAATGGGGATGATAAAACCGTGCAATTCTTTTTCGAGAATGACGGTTTAACCTCATTCGAGAGTTTTGTGAACCATACGCCAAGCCTGCTTACTATTGAAACGATTGAGCCATCTGTACTTTATTTATTGGCCAAACCACATGTCGATCAATTGATGGCTGATCTGGCGAAAGAGCCCGATTTTGTGCGACTGATGCTGCAGATCTCGGCCACCCGGCAAACGCATTATATGAACGAGTTTTTCTCCTTCATCCGCGATACCCCTGAACAACGTTACCAAAACCTACTGAACGATCGCCCGCATATTATCCAACGGGTACCGCAACATTATATCGCATCTTACCTGGGTGTTTCTACCGTGCATTTAAGTCGCATTAAAAGTAAACTGGCTAAAGGTAATCCGCATTTTTAAACTTGATAACATATGTTATCGTTGCGCGTGCTTACACCTTCTAATTTTGTCTTAATAAATTAATTAACGAGATGAAAGCAGCAGTGATGTATCAAAAAGGCGAATTACCGCAGTATGTGGAGTTCCCCGAACCGGCAATAAACAACGACGACGAAGTTTTAGTGAGCGTAAAAGCCGTGGCTATTAAACACCTGGATAAGTCCATTGCATCGGGCAAGCATTATTCTGCCGACGCACCGAAAACAGAAGGCAGGGTAGTAGGCGGTGATGGTGTCGGTCTGTTAGCAAATGGCACCCGTGTTTACGGTATGGCAGTAAGCGGAATGCTGGCCGAGCGCGCCCTAATCCATAAAAGCCGCATAGTGCCATTGCCCGATAATTTGGATCACGCCACCGCTGCCGCTTTACCAAATGCCGTTATTGGCGCGGCCATGGGGCTTAAATTTAAAGCCGACATTAAATCGGGAGATGTGGTGCTAATTAACGGTGCGACGGGTTTTACCGGTCACGTAGCGGTACAAATAGCGAAACATTACGGCGCTAAGAAGGTGATTATCACCGGCAGAAATGAGCCGGCGTTGCAAGACTTATTATTGCTCGGTGCAGATGAAGCCATCTCAATAACGGATGACGACGAAAGCATTAAAACCCAAATTGCCACCATCCATGCCGAAACCCCTATTGATATTGTGATAGACTATCTGTGGGGCCGCACTGCTGAAATGATACTTGCCTGTTTAAAAGGTGATGGCGGTTTTACTAATCGAATCAGGTTTGTATCTATCGGGGCCATGTCAGGCGATTTGATCCAGCTATCGGCAGCTAACCTGCGCAGTGTAGATCTTCAGTTAAGCGGCTCGGGCCTTGGCGCTTGGACCAAACAACAGGTAGGCCAGCTTTTTAGCGAAATTTTACCCGAAATGTTTCAGCTTGCTGCTGATGGTAAATTGAAAGTAAACACGGTAAAGGTTAAACTGGAAAACATCGCCGATCTGTGGGATTTGGAAGTACCTGGTGGCCAGCGTTTGGTGGTGATGGTATAAATTTCCAACCATTATTTCTTTGCCAGTCGCCTGTCATCCAAAGTTGCAGCGACGGAGAGCGCCGCCAATCCGCCTATAATCCATAAAGCATGCGGCGTAACTTCATCTACCCATGCGGTAATCAAATTAGGCTGGCCGGTAATCCGTTCTGTGATCCAGCCGATGGCGGCTATCGCGGCAATTGCTGCGGCCGGAATCCGGAATACTTTATAAAATGAAGTGCGACTTAAGAGAATCAACCAGGGAACGATCATCAGGATAATGCAAAGCTGCATGAGTTCGATGCCCAAATTAAAACCAAGGACGCTTAGGGCTAACGCTTTTACGCCTAAATCAAGATTAGCCAGTACGGTTGCAAACGCCAGTCCGTGTATTAAACCAAAGCCTGCTGCTACCCAGGTTTCCCTGCGGGGAAATATCGGGTAAATGGCATGTATGGCCGATATCAATATGGATACGGCAATCAAAATCTCCACTGGTTGTCCGGGAGTTTCACTAATCCCAAAGCGCCTAATAATAGCGTAATGGAGTGACCGATAGTAAAGGCCGTCACAATTTTTAGAAGGTTAACCGTGCTGTATTTTAGCCCGCCAAATTTGCCCCAGCCTTTTGCGACGGGTAATAACATTGCCGGCAATAACAGAACGATCAGAAACAGTAAATGATCAGTGCCTTCTTTAATATGCTGCATCCCTAATTTCAGCATACTGACGAAGCCGGTCCACGCGCTGCCTTTTTCCAGGTTCACCTGCAAGGGGATGACCTTACCCGTTGGTACATCCAGTTTAATGATACCGATTTGCCGGGCGCTTTCTTCAGTTTGAATGCCGTTTTGCCAATCCTGCTCTACCAATACCAGCGCCTTGTGCGTTACCACCTGGTGGATGATGGCATCATAATCGAAAGTAAATTGCCGCAGGTCGTTCACGTCATCCGGCGTAAGCGTAAACTGAACAATTACCTGCTGATATTTGCCTACTGTTGAATCCTGCGTGGCGGCTACCGACAAACTGCCGATGGTAGTATGCCAGTATTTTCCGTTGGTTACGGCCCGGATATGGGCGGTAAAGTATTGCCTAAAAAAAGCATTATCAATACCGTTAATAGATTTGCCGATGGCGCTCTCTAATTCGGGCAGCGGCATTTTAGCTTCGCCTTTAATGGATTTTTCGAGTACGGAAAGTTTTACTACAGAAGCAGGCATGGGGTGAGCCATGGCTTGCATTGTAAGCAATAAAATAAAAAGAATTAGAAAGGGCCTACGCATGGGGCAGCTTAAAAACAGGATTTAAATATTGCCACCGTAGTCGGTCTTTTTATCGCGCCATACCGAGTGGGGGTGGGTGCCTTTCATAATAATGCCGCCCTGGCAAATGTATTCCAGCCAAAGCGACGGGCCATCCAGTCGCACGTAATCGTTACGGGTGACCATACCGGTGGTGCCTGAAAAAGAGATATAGGTTTTGTCTAACTCTTTAGTATACTTTTTGGTGATAGCGTCGGCATCGGCAACGTCGCCTACATAAGTGGCAATGGCTTTTAATACCAGCGCTTTTTGCTTGGCAGATAATTCGCTGCAAGAAATGCCGGATGGTGTAGCCGGGAAAGCATTATCGTTTTGCGGACCGGTTACAATATCGCCATAAACTGAACCTAATTTGGCTTTTGATAATTGATCGTCGGTCAGCCCGTTAAGCATGGCAGACAAGGCCGCCTGCTCCTGCTGAATAGGTTGATTACTTTTGCCGTTCCAGGTAAAAGTAGTAAACGGCTCAACCCCGCGGAAGGATGGCGTAGCGCCCACTAAAACACCGTCTTTATAAGTATTGCCAAAGGCCAGGTGATGCCCGCCAAACTGAATTTCGAAAGTGCCGGTTTTAGCCGGGGTACCCAACAGGGCGATGTAGTAATTAGCAGCACCGTACATTTTGCCGCCACCGTTGGCGCTTAAATAATCATCGGCATTAACCAATTGCTGTAACTCGTCCCAACCTTCATCTGCCGATGAACCGGCTACCGATTTAATCAGAGCCTTAGCATAACGGATTTGCTCCGTGTTCATCGAACCAAAGCCTAAACCAACACGGTTGGTATTACCTCTTACCATGCCCTGGGGCAGGTTAGACCAGCGTTTAGCCGAAACTACTGAATAAGGCAATTGCGCCTGGGCTACCTGGGCATCAGTCAGCTGTTTTTTAAAAGCATCGGCCAGGCAAATGGTACGATCGATACCCAACTTAACCGGGCAACCGGGAATATCCAGGCTATCCTGCGGGTTGTAATTGGTAGGACCGCTGGTAATATTGGTGCCGCTGCGCGATAAAATAGCGCTGTTTTTACTGAACGAAAACGCCGCCCCGGCCACCACAACTGCCGCAAATATCAATTTATATCTCATCTCTGATTTTTAAGGTTATCCGAAAATAAGATAAAGTATCGACAACTGGCAGCATTGTAGACGATTGCCCCGAATTTGTAGACGAACAACGATAAGCCCGGTTTTAACAAACCAATTTATACCCTATGCCCCGGATATTGAGGATCTCTACCGAAGCATCGGCCCGGAGGTGTTTGCGCAATTTGGTAATGAAAACATCCATTGTGCGGGTATTAAAAAAGCTATCGTCGCCCCAAAGGGTAATCAGGGCTTGCCGCCTGTCCAGCAGGGTATTGCGGTGCTGGTATAAGAGGCTTAATAAAGCGGTTTCTTTGTGCGATAGTTTGATCTCTTCTGCATCCAAACTTAAAGTTTGCCTATGGGGAGAAAAGGTAAACCGGCCAATGGGCAGTTGCTCGGCGGCTTTATCTGTTTCGGGTTTATTGCGTTTCAGCAACTCATTCACCCGTAAAAATAATTCTTCCAGACTGAAGGGCTTTTTAAGATAATCGTTACCACCGCTGTGGTAGCCTTCCATCACATCTTCGGTAGCCGAGCGGGCGGTGAGGAACAATACTGGCACCCGATCATTATACGCCCTGATCTGTTTAACCAGCGTAAAACCATCGGTGCCGGGCAGCATCACATCTACAATGCAAATATCTACGGCAGTGTTCATAAACAGGTTGTAGGCCTTTTTGCCATCGTCGGTAAATACTACGGTGTAGCCTTTCTGTTCAAGGCTGTCTTTAACTACGCGGGCTAAAAAGGGTTCGTCTTCTACTAAAAGTATCACTTGTTTTTCCATCACGCAAGCGGTAGTTTAATAGTGAAGATAGTCCCATTAGGCTGGTTTGCGGTTGCCATTACGGTACCTTTGTGATGTTGGATTACCTGTTTAACGTAGCTTAACCCTAAACCGTAGCCTTTTACATCATGCGTATCGCCTTTAGGCACCCTGAAAAACTGATCGAAAATTTGTTCGCGGTAGATCTCAGGGATGCCGGTCCCGTTATCCGCGAAAGCGAGGGTTATAAATTTACCATCGGTATTTACTGTGATATGGATGATGGCTGCATCCTCGTTATACTTCAGAGCGTTATCAATGATATTGGTGATCACATTGGTTAAGGCGTCGTTGTCGCCATTGATGATGATTTGATCTGTAGGCGGCGTAAAATGAATAACGGCCTTTGCCCGTCCCAGCATCGGCGCCATATCTGCTAATACTTGTTGTATCACCTTAACGGGCTCCACCTTTGTAACCTCCGGACGTTTTGCAGTACTGCGGTTAAGATCCAGAATTTGGGCGCTTAACCGGATTAAACGTTCTGTTTGGTAAGTGATCATATCCAGATACTCCCTTTGCGTTTCCGGGGTATGGTTAAAGGTTTTTAACGCCTCTGCAGTGATGCCGATGGATGCCAGCGGGGTGTTCAGTTCGTGCGTCATGTTGTTGATGAAATCATCCTTTAACCGGGCCAGCTGATGTTGCGATAGCAGGGTGCGTACCGTATAAGCGAAACAAAAAAGTGTGATACCGATTAGCAGCAAAGAGGTGAGCAGCAGCCCCTTCATCTGCCCGAAATAATAACTGTCTGGCGTATCAAAAGCGGCCCAAACCATTTCCTTTTCGTAAGGGCGGTTAAGGGCGGTGTTTACAGTTTTTGTGACGTAGGGTTTGGATTTAGCATGACTGCCGGTATCTAATTGAAAATCGACATGGATATCTTTTGCCGCCAGTTCCTGCCGGTACAGGTTATGCAGGGTATTAATATTTAGCTTGATTTTTTTGTGCAGGGCAGATAAGGAATCGCCAAGGCCTTGTGTGTAAAAGTAAACAATACCCTTTTTAAGATCCTCTCTTAGCAGCGTATTGGTGAAATGATTGATAAATACCTTTTTAGCCTCTGGCGTAATGGCCGGTAATTTTTGTTTGAACGAGTTGATGCTTAAACTCACACCCTGTTCTTTAGGGTTTATGGGATGTGCATCGACTAAGCGGAACACGGTTTCATGGTAGCGGCTGGTATCGCTGCAGGTAATAGTAGCGATAGAAGTATCGTTCAGCCATCCCCTGAAACGGGTAATGATCTGCTCGTGCCTTACGCCAATTTCACGATCGGCAGCTGTGCTGAGCGCCTCGTTAATATCATGACTGAAAGTGCGCACCGTTTGCCGGTAGTTTTGATAATTCCAGTACAGTTGCAGGCCGGTAATGCCCGTTACGCACAACGTCATCAGTATCATAATAAGCGTAATGCGCCTGTTCATGCGGTAAAAGTAAGCGCATGGTATGGTTTAATGAAGCAATTAACACTAATTAACTTTACTTAACCGACGTTAACTTTTGGGCATAGTTATTTCAACCACCTTTGGATTATGAAAAAGATCCTGATCCTTTTAACCTTGATTGCCAACACAGCTTTAGGCCAGCAAAAAAATGGCGAGCCGGTTACCGCGCTGCAATTTAAACCGATATTAAACTCGCCGGTAAAATCGGCAGATATTAGCCAGCTTAAAGGCAAAATAGTTTTGATTGATTTTTGGGCCACCTGGTGCGGATCGTGCATTGTGGCTATGCCGCATTTACAACAGCTGCAAAAGCAATATCCCAAACAACTGCAGGTAATTACCGTGACTGACGAAACGGTTAAACGTACGGCCCTGTTCCTGAAAAACCGCCCATCAAACCTATGGTTCGCGGTTGATTCGGGGAACGTAATTGCTTCGATGTTTCCGCACCAATTAATTCCGCATGATATTTTAATAGGCCCTGATGGTAAACTGATTGGAGCTACCGACCCGGAACATATTACCACCGGGCTAATTGACAGCCTGTTAAAAAAACAAACCGTGCACCTGGTAGAGAAAGTAGACAACCTGACCAATTACGAGGATATCCTGAAAAACTATTTCCACGCCGATGATACCGTTAAAAACCGGCTCACCATACAACCGCAAATAAAAGGTGCGCCCGGATTGAGCACCGTTTATTTGGATAATCCCTCGTTTTACGGAAGGCGGATTACCGCACTTAACCTGAGCCCGCTGGCGCTTTACCGTTTGGCTTACGATGGTTTTCCATTCAGCCGGATCATCAGCCAGTTGCCGAAGAATGAAAAGCAACCGGCTTATTGCCTGGATATTATTGTCCCGCAAAAGGATGCTTTATTGCCGACATTGAAGAAGGAATTGATGAGCAGGTTTGAAATTCAGGCCAAAACAGAGCTGCGCGACACGACCGCATATATTTTAAAACTGACCGACGCTGCAAAGTTTAAAACTATCCCCGTAAACACCGGCGCCAAACGTACCTACTCGGCCCGGCATGGCGAGATCGATCAGCAAAACATTGGAATGGCCGATTTGGCTTCTTACCTTGAAGATTACGCTACCGGTCGCCCGGTGATTGACGAGACCGGCAATAAGGGTAAGTTCGACATCAAATTTTCGTTCCAACCCGAGGATAAAAACAGCCTGATTAAAGTATTGGCCGATATGGGCCTTACCTTAGAAAAACAACAGCGCAAGGTTGAAATGATGGTATTGTATAAGCCTAATTTGTAGCTTTCTCCATCCGGTTTTTCAGATATTTTCTAATTGGGATATCGATGTAAGTCATGATGAGATAAGCGAGGCCTATCAGCAGAAGTGTACCTACCGGTATTACGATACTCATGGTGCCTAAAGTGGGCTTGTATTTTTCCATGTAGCTGTAAAGCAGCCACAGAAAGGGATAATGGATCATATAAAGCGGGTAGGAGATATCACCTAAAAACTTGCAAAGCTTGTTTAGTTTGGCAGCGACAGTCGCTCCTGCGCCTAAGGCCATTATGAATGGGAAGTATAAAATAACCACCACCGAATCGGTGATATAATTAAATGCCGGGCGGAAAGGGATGAGGAAAGCGAACACCAATAAAATGCTGAGGCCAACTAAACCCAGGCGCGATTTGATGATCCATTTTGAACGGTAAACCATAATCCCTATCAAAAACGAATAAAGCACCCTTGCGCCACCACCCCAAAAGGTAAGGCCATCCCAACCTACGCCAATGTAATGATTGGTGTAGGCTTCGTAACAGATCAGTCCGGCTGCAATGGCGGTAATTATCCAAAGCAACACATTGCGCAATCGTATGATAATGAGCGCGTAAAAGATATTTGCGATATACTCCCAAAACAGCGACCAGCTTGGCGGGTTCAAGTGAAAGTTATTAAAGTAGCGTTCTTTAATCAGCGCATAAGGCACCATAAAGCAGGATGCCAAAAACATCAGTACGGTTTTGCCGGTACCGTATTTGGCAAACAAATTACTAAACGGATCGAAAACAAAAGACAGCAAACCGATGACCGAACCGATGATTACCAGTGGGTGCAGGCGGATGAGTCGCAGTTTAAAAAATGTCCAGGTGCCAATTTCCTTCAGGCGGGTATCGTATGCATAGGCAATTACAAATCCCGACAGGCAGAAAAAGAAATCGACGGCCAGGTAAGCGTGAGCAATAAAACTTTTCTCATAATCGGGCACCGCAAACTCCATAAAGTGGAACACCAGTACCGAAATGGCGGCCACACCCCGTAGGCCATCTAAAATTTGAAAATGTTGTTTAGTTTGTAACAGATTAGCGCTGGCAGCCCCGCCCGGTATTTTAAGCATGGCGCAATAATAGGGTTTAGATTATTGTGAGCAAAAAAATGTCAGGAAGAAGCCGTTGTTATCCTATGAAATGATCGTACAAATAATTTTACTTGTACGGAAATATTCCGTACATTTGTTATGCAAATATCTTATAAGATTTATAATATGGCAACTACAACAATTAATGACAGGATTGATGTTCGCATCACTAAAGAACAGAAAGCGTTGTTTAAGTATGCGTCGGAATTGAGTGGTTTTAAAAGCTTAACAGAGTTTGTTATTTTTTGCATCAAATCTGAAGCTAATAAAATTATCGGCGACAATAATGCGATGCTGAAGAGTATAGAAGATAAAAAGATCTTTGTTAACGCGCTGTTAAACTCCCCGGCTCCAAACGATAAACTTAAAAAAGCTCAATCAGTCTACAATCAGTTTTCGGCGAATGGCATTGAAGATTGAGCTGCTTGACAAAACGCATATCAGAAACGATTTCGATTGCGGGCACCCGTCACTAAACCACTACATAAAAGCCCAGGCCAGTCAGGACGTAAAAAGGGATATTTCTGTGTGTTATGTACTGGCCGACAGCGTAGAAAAGGTTGTAGCCGGTTACTATACGCTCTCTAGTCACTCCGTTTTGCTTGGTGATTTACCTGAATCGATAAGTAAAAAACTGCCCAAATCATACAAAGATATACCTACAGCTTTGCTGGGTAGACTTGCAGTAAGTGATCAATACAAAGGGAAGCGTTTTGGCGAATTATTATTGTTGGATGCTTTGAATCGCTGTGCTGGTCTGGCGGATAGTATAGGTACATTGGCGATTATAGTTGACCCGATTGATAGCAAAGCTGTAAGTTTTTACGAAGCCTATGGGTTTATCAATTTACCTGACAGCGGCCGGATGTTCATCCCCATGAAAACAATAAAAGCTTTAAAGACTATATAATGTTTAGTAACTCTTATTGCTGCTCCCTTCTGCTCTCCGTCGTATAAATAAAACTATCTGCCCGATAGTAGCCGATGTTAAACTCGATAGGCCGGTCGCCCTGGTCGTATACAAAACGCTTGCGGAACAGGATAGGGCTGCCGGGCTCAACTTCCAGTTTAGCGGCTATGATTTTATCAACCGTGCGGGCGCTGATTTCCTCTTTGGATAGGTTGGCAATTACCGAATGATCTTTCTCTAAAATCTCGTACAGGGGGCGTTTAAAGTCCTCATCGCCGGTAAGGCCAACCCGGGGGTGAAAGTAGGATACGAAGTAAACAAACGGGCCTTCGGTACGTCCGCGTAAGCGCTCTAATTTTAACACCTTTTTATCCGTGCCGATCTCAAAAAAATTGGCGATCTGCTCCTCTGGATTTACCCAGCTGATGTGCAGTTCGAAATTCCGTACCGGGATGCCGCGCGCGGCCATCTCCTGCGAAAAGCTTAACCAATTGTTTGATTTTGAACTTACCGATGCATTAGCCACCTTGGTACCTACCCCCTTTTTGCGTACCAGCAAACCCTCATAAACCAGCTTGTTTAAGGCATGCCGTAGCGTGGTGCGCGATATAGCCAGTTGCTTGGCCAAATCGACCTCGTTAGGCAGTAGCTTGCCGTCACCATATTGCGGGTCCTTAATTATAGTGCGTAAAAGTTCCTCAGCCTGAAGGTGCAGGGGGATAGGGCTTTTGTGGTTGATAGAGAACTTCATTAAATTTAACAGTGTTTGGCTGGTTTAAGCATCGGTGCGCTTGTATCTTAAGCAAGATATAAATGTAAAGACAAAACTAAAGAATTTATTTGTTTATCATTAATATGTTTATATGTTTGTACATATAGAGATTGCCGCCTTTGATATGATATTCCCGGCAATTATGATTTGAATATTTTATGACCACAAATTTACAGGCACCGGATAACGAAGCAACAATTTGGCGGACCGGATTGCAGGCCTTATTGCCGCAAACCTTAACCAAAAACCGACCCGAAAAATATGATATCTACCCTTACCATTCGGTTGGCTCAGGAAAGATTTTTCACGGGTACCCGAGATTAGCCCAATGGATAGCGGAGCAAAAGTTTGTAGCGATTGATGGTTACGTTGGTGTGTTTTGGGACGAGATTAAACAAAGCTTGGTTAATGAATTTGAAAAGCTTGGCTTGTCTGTTGGTTGGGTGGAGATGGCCGCTCATTTAAAATCGCCGATTGATATACAGCAAATGGTTAACCCGTTTTTAGGTACACCCGGTTCTGTTTGGGGGACTAAGACCGACCTATCGCTGGCCGATTTTTATGATTTTAAAGGGCTGGGAGCTATTGACGATCGTAATGATGTCACCATAATTATTGGTCCCGGAGCGGCATTAATTTCTGGGGATGCTAAACTAATTTACCTCGATCTGCCCAAAAACGAATTACAGCTGAGGATGAGGGCCGGGGTAATCACCAACCTGGGTAACGATGTACGGGATACAAACGCCGAAATGTACAAGCGTTTTTACTTTGTAGATTGGGAAGTACTGAACCAACATAAAAAGAGTATCCTTAATAAAATTAATATTATTGGCGATGCCCAGTGGAAAGATGGCCTCAGCTGGATGCATGCGGCCGATTTTAAAACCGCTTTGCAGGATCTGAGCAAAACCGTGTTCCGCGTAAGGCCATGGTTTGAAGCCGGGGCCTGGGGCGGGCATTGGATGTTGCAGAATATCGACGGCTTAAACCAGGATGAAATTAACCTGGCCTGGTCGTTCGAGTTGATTGTGCCGGAAAATGGGATCGTTTTTGAAAGTGATAAAAACCTCCTGGAAGTATCGTTCGACTTTTTGATGTTTGCCGAAAAAGATGCCATATTGGGAAAAAAACATGCCAAAAAATATGGTTACGATTTCCCCATCCGGTTCGATTTTCTGGATACCTGGGATGGTGGGAATCTATCTATCCAATGCCATCCGTCGCAACCTTACATCCAACAGCACTTCGGCGAAAGGGTAATCACCCAGGATGAAACTTATTATATTTTAGATTGCCAGGACAAGGCTAATGTATATCTGGGTTTCCAGGATGATATCGACCCGGTGCAGTTTAAAACCGCGCTGGAAGATAGCCGCGACCATAAAAAAGAGATAGATATTACGCAATACGTACAATCGCACGATGCAAAGAAGCACGATCTGTTCCTGATCCCTAACGGTACCGTACATAGTGCCGGCGCCGGGAATTTAGTGTTAGAGATTAGCGCCACACCTTATATCTTTACCTTTAAAATGTACGATTGGCTGCGGTTGGACCTGAACGGCCAACCCCGCGCCATTAACATCGATCATGCTTTTAATAACCTTAAATTCGACCGTAAAGGCCGGAAGGTAGTTGATGAACTGATCTCCAAACCAAAAGTAATTGCCCAGGGAGAAGACTGGGAAATTATTCACTTGCCAACCCATGCCGATCATTTTTACGATGTGGAACGTTTGGAGTTCGATTCAACCATTACTGTAAAAACGGAAGAGTCGGTACACGTGCTGATGTTGGTAGAAGGTACATCGGTAACCGTTACCCCGGGTGATGGAGAGCCAACTACTTTTTACTACGCCGAAACATTTGTAATACCGGCAGCGGCCGAAAGTTACACGCTGCAAAACACCGGCGGGGGAAGGGCAAAAGTGATTAAAGCATTTTTAAAGGCCTGACCAGCCCTAAAAGAAGACCAATTACACTAAACCAATTATAAATTATGAAAGAAGAAAAAAGCATTAGCCTTGGCACTATCACCATAGTGGCATCGCTGGGCGGTTTCCTGTTCGGGTTTGATATGGCCGTAATTTCGGGCGTATTGCCGTTTATAGAGAAACAATTTAGCCTGAGCGCCGCGCTGGAGGGCTGGTTTGTATCGGCCGCGCTGGTGGGCTGTATTATAGGGGTGCTATTTTCGGGCGAGTTGAGCGACAGGATGGGCCGTCGTAAACCTTTGCTGATCTCGGCAACCTTATTCCTGCTATCTGCACTGGGTTGTGCGTTTTTACCATCGTTACCATTGGTTATCGCTTCGCGCATTTTGGGCGGTATTGGTATCGGGATTGCATCAAACGTAGTGCCTTTATACATTTCAGAAATTGCCCCGGCTAACATTCGCGGGCGTTTGGTAACTTATTACCAGTTTGCTATTACCTTGGGTATTTTAATAGCCTATTTAAGCAATGCCGCGCTGGTAAATTATAACTCTGGCGTGGAAGGCGGCCTGTTTCATAACGAAATTTGGCGGGCCATGTTTGGCGTGGGCGCTGTACCTGCTATCCTGTTTTTGTTGGGGTTATTCATCGTTCCTGAAAGTCCCCGCTGGTTAATCCAGAAAGGGCGTACAGACGAGGGTCTCCGCATCATCCGCAGTATTTCCGGCAGCGAAGCAGCAGCAAATCCTACAGAACAAACCGTGCACCGCGAAGGATCGTACAAAGAAATCTTCGCACCCAATATGCGCCGTGCTTTGCTGATCGGCATCTTGCTGCCGTTGTTCTCGCAGTTTAGCGGCATCAACGCCATTATTTATTACGGTCCGAGTATTTTGAGCAATGCGGGCATCTCGTTAAGTAACTCGCTGATCAGCCAAATCATTTTCGGGGCGGCAAACATGCTGTTCACACTGGTTGCCATTTGGAAAGTGGATAGCTGGGGCCGTCGTCCATTATACCTGTGGGGAACGGCAGGCGCGACAGTTACACTGCTGGCAACCGGTTTATGTTTCCATTTCGGCGCAACATCCAGCGTTTGGCTATTGGTTTGTGTGCTGGGCTTTTTAGCTTGCTTTGCCTTCTCTATTGGTCCGCTGAAATTTGTGGTAGCTTCTGAGATTTTTCCGAACGCCATCCGCGGTCGCGCTTTGGCTATCAGTATCATGACCATGTGGGTAGCTGATACTATTGTAGGGCAGTTAACCCCCATCTTACTGAAAGATTTTGGCAGCGCGGGCACTTTCTTTTTCTTCGCTTTCTTTTGCGTGGTGGCTTTTGTGGTGGTGTATAAGTTACTGCCCGAAACCAAAGGCCAATCGCTGGAGCATATTGAAAATTACTGGAAAGAAAAAGGCATTGATGCCAGCACCATCAAAACCGATGATACTTACACACCTATTCATTAATAGCGCATGTTAAAGATTTTTAAACGACCGCTGTCCCGCATCGCGATAGCTGCGGGTATATTATTATTACCCGGCATTGCATCGGCACAACAACCCGATCTGACAAAATACGTGGACCCGACCATCGGTACCGCCCATTCGCGCTGGTTCTTTTTTACTCCGGGCGCCGCACCATTCGGTATGGCTAAACCCGGTCCATCAACCAACGGGCACTATGGCAATACCAGCGGTTGGGAAGCCGTGGGTTACGATTACCGACACACATCGATAGAAGGGTTTGCTAACTTTCATGAGTTCCAGGTGGGCGGGGTTGTATTTGCACCAATTGTGGGTAAACTGCAAACCATCCCCGGCAGATTAGAACATCCGGACGAGGGTTACCGATCTAATTTCGACCGTAAGGATGAGCATGCTACCGCAGGATATTACTCAGTGTTATTAAAAGATTATGGCATTAAAGCCGAGCTGACGGCTACCCCTCGCGTGGCTTTCCATCGTTATACTTTCCCGGCCAGTAAAGAGGCGCATATCCTGTTCGATATAGGTAACAAACAAGGTGAAAGCGGCGAGGTGAAAGATGCTAAAGTGTATATGACGGCAGATGGCCGCATAGAGGGCTATGTAATTACCCGCCCGGTTTATGTGTTGAAATATCAGCCGGAAGCAGAAGTAGCTATGTACTTCTCGGCCGTGGTGGATAAGAAACCCGAGAGCTTCGGCATTTTTAAAGGGGAACAGGCTACAGCCGGTGAGAAGGAAGTGAACGGCAAGAGCGCAGGAATTTACCTGAGTTTTAACACCAAAGAGCAGGAAAGTATCACCATCAAGGCAGGCCTATCCTACACATCCATAGCCAACGCGCGACTGAACCTGCAAAACGAAGCAGGCGGTTTAAACTTTGATGCCGCTAAAAAACAAACCTATACCGCCTGGAATAACTATCTGAACCGAATTGTAGTACAATCGAACAAGCGCGAGGATCTGGTTAAATTTTACACAGGTTTGTACCACTCGTTGGCCGGTCGTGGTTTGGCCAGTGATATTAACGGCGCATATCCTAAAAACGATGGCGGCATCGGGCAGATCCCTTTAGGGAAAGACGGTAAACCGCTGCATAATCATTACAATACCGATGCTATTTGGGGCGCGTTTTGGAACCTGACGCAGCTTTGGGCCGTAGCTTATCCAGAATATTATTCAGATTATATTAAAAGCCAACTATTAATCTACAAAGACTCGGGCTGGCTGGCCGACGGTATCGCTAACAGCAAATTTGTATCGGGTGTGGGAACTAATTTCGTGAGCCTGATTATTGCCAGCGCCTATAACGTCGGCCTCCGCGACTTTGATGTGAAGACCGGTTATGCTGCTGCACTGAAGAATGAGGTGGATGGAAAAGATCGCCCTTTTGGCGCGGGTAAAAAAGATGTGGACCGGTTTGTGAAACAGGCTTATGTAGACCATTTGGACAGTGGCAAAGGCGGCGGCGAACTGTGGCAGTTCTCGGCATCGCATACGCTGGAATATGCCTATAGCTCGTACGCGGTAGCGCAATTTGCCAAAGCTTTAGGTAAAACCGCTGATTATAACCAACTGACGCGATTATCAAAAGGCTGGGAAAATTTGTTTGATGAAAAATTGAAACTGATGCACCCCAAACTGGCCAACGGCGAATTTATCAGCAACTTTAAACCCAGCCAGGCCTGGCGCGGTTTCCAGGAAGGAAATGCTTACCAGTACACGTATTACGTCCCACAAAACCCTGACGGGTTAATTGCCCGGATTGGTAAGGCCGAATTTAGCAGGCATTTGGATAGCATCTTTACGCTGTCGCAAAAGCAAGCCTTCGGCGGCGGAACTAAAATAGACGCTTTCGCGGGATTAGAAGGGTTGTACAATCAGGGTAACCAACCTAATCTGCATATCTCCTGGTTGTTTAATTACGCCGGTAAACCATCGCTAACCCAAAAGTGGGTGCGTACCATCTGCAACGAGTTTTACGGTACCGAAGGCATCCACGGCTATGGTTACGGGCAGGATGAGGACCAAGGACAGTTGGGAGCCTGGTATGTGATCTCGAGCATGGGTTTGTTTGATGTGGGCGGTTTAACCGCGCCTAAGCCAACATTTGGATTGAGTAGTCCGCTGTTTAGCAGGATCACTATTAAATTGAACAACAAGTACTACAGCGGTAAGCAGTTTGTTATCGAAGAAAAGAACAGTTCGGCAGGTAACACTTATGTTAAAAGCTACAACTTAAACGGCAAGCCGCTGCACGCACCGTTTATCCCGTTTGCGGATGTTGTAAAAGGCGGCAAGTTAACGGTAGAGATGACAAGCAAGCCGACGGATAAATATTAAAATTACAAAGTCCCCCGCCAAGGCGGCCGGACTTGCAATACACAATTGGTTAAAAGAGCGCGCCCGCGCTCTTTTTTGTTGGCAGTTTTGCAATTCGGTGAATTTTTGAGGCGAGACATAGTCTATGCAAACTCGCCTCTCCAATAAGTTTCTGATGGTGATTATTAAAAATAAATTTGTAAACTTTGTAAAATCAATCAGCGTAGCGTGAATATCAAAACCAAATACCTGTTAGGCCTTACTTTACTGCTAAGTACTGCCCTTGTTTGCGCCGCGTTCAGCCTCACGGCGAATGATAATTTTGACCTTGCCAAGCAGGAAATTATGTTGCGCAAAATTGGTCACGAGGTGCTTTTGCAATCGGGCGATAGTACATCGCGGGTACTGCCGGTTGAGAAGATCGCAGAAAACGAATACCAGATCAGGTTCGAAAACGAGTTTACTTTTAAATCTGACTCCCTGGTAAAGATCATCACCCGCTCTCTTGCTCAAAATAAGCTGGCTAAAGATTACATCGTAAACGTAATTAATTGTTCAAGCAGGAATGTAATTTTTGGTTATTCGATCTCTCAAAACGCTAAAGACGATATTGTGGCCTGCCGTGGTCGCAAACAGCCCAAAAGTTGCTACCTGATCGATTTAAAATTTCAACCTTCAGGCTTAAGCGCACCCGAAAAAGGTGTATTACTTGGCGGGATCCCGTTACTGGCCTTTGTGGGCCTGATGTTGTCGCGTTCTGTAAAGACTAAAAAGATCAATAATCAACCAGCCATTATTGAAAAAGACAGCTACCCAATCGGGCAAGCGATATTCGATCCTAAAAAACGACAACTAATTACCGGCGAAGCCATAACCGAACTAACCGCAAAAGAAAGTAAGCTGTTGCTGATCTTCGCCCAATCGCCAAATATTATTGTGGAACGCAGTCGCCTGCAAAAGGAGATATGGGAAGATGAGGGCGTAATTGTCGGGCGTAGTTTGGATATGTTTATATCTAAATTGAGGAAGAAGTTAGAGTGCGATCCTTCTATTCAATTGGTTAATATCCATGGTAAGGGGTATCGGTTGGAGGTAGTAGCAAGTTAAACCAACCACCCCGTCATTGCGAGGTACGAAGCAATCTCTACACTCAAAGATTAGCCGTTTAAGCCTCTCTGCATACGTAGAGATTGCTTCGTGCCTCACAATGACGGGGTAGAACAACATAGCAAAAAAATGATCAGAGGAATTTCCGGGGTATTTATCGGCTATGCCATTTTCGTTATATCAGGAGTAGCTTTATTTCAGTTATCGGGCGTGAAACCGCATGCCCCTGCTTCAATCGGTTTTAAAGTAATAACCGGTATTTACGGCACTGCTTTTTCTATACTGGCCGGATATGTTTTACAACTGATAGCGCAATCTAAAACCTTAATATTTAATGTTGTGCTTGCCCTAATTATAGCCGGGTTTGCTGCCTTTTCTATCGTGCAGTCTACCGGCAGTTCGTGGACGCAGTTGCAGGCTATCTGCATTTTTGCGCCGGTATCTGTTTTAGGCGGATGGCTTCGATTAAAGCGGCAGGGGAAATAACTTAATGCGCATGCTCCGCTTCTCCCGGTCGCTTTTTGGCGAAGCTGTATATAAGATACACCAACGCAGGCAGAATAAACAAACTACCAACCAGCAAAGCAATGCCTAAGGAATCTATCGTACTATCCGGTGCGCGGTCCCTTAATATGGATAACGAAGTGCCATCTTTTAATACAACGATATTTGGAAAGTGCGGATAGCTGATAGCGATCAGTAAGGACATCACCATCAACCCTGCGTAAAAGCGTGACGTTTTAACCCGGCTACGGGTAATTCGGTACCAAACCATGGTTAGTGATGCAGCTGCGATGATCTCAGCAATGATACTGATGACGTTACCGAACAGCCATTTAAAAAGCGGGATCCCTTCAATAGCCGCCGAAGCAAAGATCAGCAACATAAATACAGTGGCTAAAGTGTTCATGATCTTGGCCTTCCGGATGTAGCGCTGCATCACATCCAGACCTTTTACTTCGCCCGCTAAAAATATCGCAGCCAAAAAACCGCACAGAAATACGGTAAACAAACCCACGCTCAGCGGGAACCAGTTGAACCAATTAAAGAAATATCCCGAAAGAAAATCCTTAGCGTTTGGATCTATCCGGCCTGAAATTGCCGTTGCTGCGATGATGCCTAAAAACAGCGGGGTGATAAAACTGGATAGCATGTAAATGCGGTTGTACAGGCGTTGCATCCCATCGTGTATGGCATCATAATTACGGAAGGTAAACGCTGTTCCGCGGGCAATGATGCCTAACAACATAATTACCAACGGGATATGCAGGGAGACCGACACGGTTGCATAAACATCGGGGAAACCCACAAAAATAATTACTACTGCAATAATTAACCACATGTGGTTGGCTTCCCAAATGGGACCGATGGCTTTGTATGCTGTCTTCTTCAGATCGGGACGGTTGCCGCCCGAGGTAAAAAGCTCGAGGATGCCTGCGCCGTAGTCGGCGCCGCCCATTAGCAGGTAAATTAATATGGCCCACCATAAAAAGGCAATCACAACGTATATCATGCTACAGCGGGTTTTAAGGTTGGCGTATCATAAATTTCTGGCACCATCTGGATCTGCCGTTTCAGCAGAAAGATCACCACAAACGATAGCGTGATGTATACGGCCGTGAAAAGATAGAACGAGTATTGAATTCCCGGCATTGGAGTAACGGCGTCAGCGGTGCGCATAATGCCGTTAATAATCCATGGCTGCCGGCCCACTTCGGTCACCGTCCAGCCTGCTTCTACCGCAATAAAGCCCACCGGTGTGGCCGCGATAAATAACTTTAAAAACCAGGGCTGATGCAACCATTGCCGCCATTTAAAAAAGGCCAGTAAGGCCAAAATCGCTATGCCCATCATCATCATACCCAGGGCCACCATTATCTGGAAAGCATAGTGAGTAACTTCAACAGGCGGATGATCTTCGACGGGGATTTGGTCCAATCCTTTAATCGGTGCGGCAGGGTCGCCGGTAATCATCCAGCTGAGCATGCCGGGTATTTTTACGGCAAAATTTACCTCTTGTTTTTTAACATCAGGCACACCGCCAATAATCAGTGGCGAGTAGGGTTCTGTTTTAAAATGTGCTTCCATCGCAGCCAGTTTAGCAGGCTGACTTTTAGCCACAAACTTAGCCGAAATATCCCCGCTTAGGGGCTGTAAAAACGCCGCCACAACTGCAAACACCGCCGAAATTTTAAACGCCGCCTTATGGAAACCGACATTCTTTTGCCGTAGCATCATCAACGCATGGATCCCGGCCACGGCAAAACCTGTGGCGGCAAAAGCAGCGATAGTCATGTGCAGCGATTGCGAGAACCAGCCTTTATTAAACATGGCTTTAATAGGATCGATATTGGTGTATTTACCATCTACAAAATCGAAACCGGCGGGGCTGTTCATCCAACTGTTGGCGGCTACCACCAATATACCCGATGCAATACCGGTGATGCCCACTGCAACGCCTGTAAGCCAGTGAAACCAGCGGTTAAATTTATCCCAGCCGTACAGGAAAAAACCTAAGGCAATAGCTTCGATAAAAAAGGCTGTACCCTCTAACGAGAAAGGCATACCGAAGATTGGCCCGGCGTGTTTCATAAAAGTAGGCCAGAGCAAGCCCAGTTCAAACGATAATACCGTACCCGAAACGGCCCCCGTAGCGAAGAAAATCGCCACACCCTTGCTCCAGGCTTTGGTAATGTTTTTATAGTTTTCGTTGCCGGTGCGCAGCCACAGGTAGTGGGCTACGGCCATAAAAAAGGGCATCACCATACCGATGCATGAAAAGATGATGTGGAAGCCCAGTGAAAGGGCCATTTGCGACCGCGCGGCGATAAAGTTGTCCATAGTTGAAATGGATTAAGATGTGTGTTGAAAATGTATGCCCGGCAATAATTACCAGCCCGAAGCATCACGAAGATCGGGGTAATCTCCGGCTGGTGCAGGTGTAATATTTACAATACAAAGAAACGAATAAAGCAGTGCAAAAGCAGGTAAAAATCTGCTATTTAGAGTGTTTTTATATTAAATTTTGATGCTCTACTTTAATAATAATCGCTTATCTACAGCGGGTTGACGCCCGATTGCTGAATGTCTTTTTTTAGTCTGACCATTTGGAACGAGGTGCCCACCAGGTAAACAATAAACAAGGCGAGTAGCGACATTTTCAGCAGTGGCGAATCAGGACCATCGGCCAGTGGGTGACTGATGGGCAGGCGCGTCTCGGTCTCGTTAATAGCGGGAATCATAGACATAAATACCGTAGTACTCATTACTATGGTTTGGATATAAATGGCCCTTTTTCCGAATAATTTAATTGATTTGGCGTAAATGCCGATAGGTAAGATTAACAAAATAATTAACCCTAAAAAATGCCCCGGACTTGGGTGCCCGAACCGCATAATTGGGAAACCGGTTAAGCAGGTTATAATGGTTAGTGCGATGTACGTTTTGCCAATGGCATTGGTAGGTTTAACCTGCGCATCTTTAGCGAAAGCAAAAAAGGCGGCAAATAAAGCAAGGATACTGATGGCGGTGTGGATGATCCCTAAAACGGAAAGATGATTCGGCATGGTGTAAAAGTTTAGTGAGACTAATAATAGGCAATAAATTACTGAAATCCAATTTTTTAAGGTGTGATGTTTTTTAAGACCGATGCGAGGCTATGTTAAGGCAACTAAAGCCCCTTTTAAAGCGTACCACAAAAACGTAAAAGCCGCTAAACTACCTTGAAAAATATAGCCTCAACCATTCTAAAAATCCTCAGTCCGGCGGAAAGGGCGAGAATGGTGCGGCTGATTATTTCCGATCTGCTGATCACGGCGCTCGATATCGTTTTCCTGTTTTTACTATTGCTGGTCGTCAGCTATTATACCGATCCTGCCAAGGTGAATTTCCTATCTCGCTGGCTGACTGATAATACTAATCCCTTGTTGCCTATTGGTGTGTTTTTCCTGCTTTTTGCTTTGAAAAATGTGTTGGGCTATCTGATCTCATCCGCGCAAAGCGGCTTTTTTTACGATGTAGCTTCGCGGCTGTCCAAACAAAACATCCAGCATTATCTGAAAGATAATTACCTGAAGTTTATCTCGGTCGATTCATCGGTGCAGATCCGTAAAATCAGCCAGCAGCCCATTGAGTTTAGTACTTATATCCTTACCAACGTTCAGCAGGTTATTACGCAAAGTATCATTATTTTACTTACGGTTGGCGTTATCCTGTCTTATCATCCTGGGTTTTTCCTTACGCTGTTTTTAGTGCTGAGTCCGCCGGTGGTGGTGCTGGGCTGGTTTATCCGCAAAAAGCTGAAGGCGATCAGGGCTAATACTAAAATAACGGCGCAAAAAAATCTGCAATATTTAAACGAGTCGCTTTCAGGATATATCGAGAGTAACGTATATGGCAAAGATGATTTTTTTACCGACCGTTATTTCAGCCATCAGCGGCAGCTGAATAAAAACATAGCCACCCAGCAAACTTTGCAAGGCCTGCCAGCCAGACTGATGGAAGTTTTCGCTGTATTTGGGTTGCTCATTTTAATCGCGATTAACAAACTATGGAGCCAATCGCCGGGGATTGATCTGCTGAATATTGGTGTGTTTATGGCTGCGGCTTACAAAATTATCCCCGGTATTGTTAAAATACTGAACAGCACGGGGCAGATTAAAACCTACGAGTTTACGCTGATTGATCTGCTGCCAACTGATACTGTGGACTCACCTGTAGGTAGAATAGCCCCTGAAATTAAAGCGGTAAAATTCGAAAAAGTATGTTTCCGGTATGATAATAAACCAGTGCTGAATAATCTCTGTTTCGAGTTACAGCCCGGCGATTTTGCGGGGCTATCCGGGCAATCGGGTAGGGGGAAAACGACTTTGATTAATCTGCTGCTTGGGTTTTTGGATACGGGAGAAGGGTCTATTTCGATCAACGAAACAAAAACCAATACTGCCGAAAGACAAAGCTACTGGCCACGAATATCATACAACAAACAGCAGCCCTTTTTTATTAACGATACCATTGTTAAAAACATTACCCTGAGCGATGAGCTATACGATGCTGCCAAACTGGTGCGCGTAATTACCTTTTGCGGGATAGATAAAATGCTGCCGCGGTATCCGGAAGACATCGATCAAAAAATCACGGAAAACGGCAAGAACATCAGCGGGGGCCAACGTCAGCGGTTGATGCTGGCCCGTGCCCTGTATCATGATTTTGACCTGCTGATTTTAGATGAACCTTTCAGCGAGATGGACGACAATGCTGAGCGGGAGATCCTGACCAAACTGCAGGGACTGGCCCACATGGGAAAGATGATCATATTTATTACGCACAATAAAGCCAGTTTAAACTATTGCAATAAAATCATATCACTCGATGTACCACAAGGCTAAAACACTAATCATACTTACCCCCGGTTTCCCTAAAGACGAAGCCGATACCACCTGCATCCCGCCGCAGCAGGTGTTTGTTAAAGCGCTGCAAAAAGCTAACCCCGAGCTGAATATTGTGGTACTTACATTTACCTATCCCTTCAGCTCGGGCGAGTATGATTGGCATGGGATCAGGGTGATATCGTTCGGAAATAAATGGAACAGCAGGGTTTTAGGCTGGGCTACGCCGCTACGGGTTTGGTTGGCTTTACAGCGATTGGAAGATAAGTTTCAGATTGTTGGTCTGCTCAGTTTTTGGTTGGGGAAATGCGCTGCAGCAGGGAGTTATTTTGCCAGGAAATATCACCTGAAACATTACGGCTGGCTATTAGGACAGGATGCTAAAGCTGGCAATAAGTATGTGAAAAAAATTAGACCTGTTGGTGATGAACTGATTGCCATTTCTGATTTTATACAGCAGGGTTTCTATAAAAATTATGGTATTCACCCGCGCCATGTCATTCCGGTTGGGGTGGATACCAGCTTGTTTGAGAAAGCGCCAGTAAGTCGGGATATAGACATATTGGGCGCAGGGTCGCTGATTCCGCTAAAACAGTACGATGTGTTTATTGACCAGATTAATTTTTTAAAGTGTTTTTACCCAGATATTAAAGTAGCCATCTGCGGTGATGGCTCTGAAAAGGCGAAGCTGTTGGAGTTGATAGCACATTACGGACTGCAAAATAACATCCAACTATTAGGCGAACTGCCGCACGCTACGGTACTGACGATGATGCAACGCGCAAAGGTTTTTCTGCACCCATCCAACTACGAGGGCTTTAGCACCGTTTGCCTGGAAGCGCTGTACGCTGGTGCGCGGGTAATCAGTTTTGTACAACCGATGGATGCGCCGATAAAAAACTGGGATATTGCCAGAGACAAAAAGCATATGTTGGAATTGTTGAAAGTGGCGTTACAGGAAGAAAGAAATGTTTACGAACAGGTTTTGCCTTATAATATTGAGGATAGCGCAGAACGCATGCTGAGGTTGTTTGAATAGAAAGCCTTGTCATTTCGAACGTAGAGAGAAATGACAAATGCTTACAATTCGCCAACTATTTCCTTCATCCTCCGCGCGATCGCTTCAAATGATAATTCCGCATTAAAATGTTCCAACACCCTTTCACGCATCTCAGCTACTTTAATAAAGGGTGTTTGCGACAACACATTAAACAAAGCGGTTGGGTTTCCGGCTTCGTATAGCCAGCCAAATTGCCCGTTGGCGGTGATGACCCTAAACGAATCAATATCGGTTAAGATGGGAATACATCCGCAAGCCATGGCTTCGCAAACGGCTGCTCCGGCACTTTCGGAGTGTGAGCTTGACAGGATATAATCGGCGCTGTTAAACCAGCATAGCAGGTCGGCATGAGGTACTTTGCCTACCATGATAATATTGCTTTTGGTAAGCGGATGGCTATCTAATAAAGCCTGTATTTCAGGCAGCAAATCGTTGGTTTGGTGGATGATATACAGCCGTGCATCCGGCTGTTGTTTGGCGAAACGCTGAAAAGCCATTATCGCGGTAAGCGGATCTTTATTGGCGTTGAGGTTACCTACCCATAAAAAGTTTGGGGAGCCATCCATGCCCGTGCGCGATAGTGCTTCTTCTTTATTCATCGTCCCGAAGACTGATGAAACCGACATCACCTGGTGGATTTTGTCTGTCTCGCTGATATTTCCTTGATCAACCCAAGCCTGCCCTATAGTTTTGGATGCAAACAGGTAAGCATCGGTACCAGCATCGGCCAGGCGCATCAGTTGTTTTTTTACGCCGCTGTAAGACCGTTCGGCACGATGCTGAACGATGATCTTTACATCCGGACCCAGGCTTGCCCGCAGTTGAATGATTTGTAAAGGGAAATGCATGCCCTGGATCACCACCACATCAGGGCGCTGGACTTTAATCAGTTGGTGCAGTTTAAAGGGCAGAAGGCGTTCTTTTTTGCTGGTGCGGATAAAGTAATGCTGAACACCGTTTTGCAGTAACTCGCCTTCGTAATCTATCTGCTCAAAACTGATCACGGTATCCGTAACAGCCAGCGCCTCCAAAATTCCGCCGTAGGCGTTAATGCGTTTCAGCCAGGCTTGCGGGTCGCTGAACTCGCCGATGTATACGTAGCTGGCAAATACAAATCTCATATCGCCTTAAAAAATGTCCACATCGGCAATGGTGAACTTCATTTTATCGGTTGATATTTTGCTGCCCAGTCCTTTAAAAATAACCGGGAACGATGGCACAGACCAGTATCTGTCATTAAATAATTTATGCAGCCGCGTACCAGGACTGGCATGGAACAGCACCTGCTTTACCCCTAATTTTTGCGCCAGGTTGGTCACCTTACGCATCACGGCATCAAAATTATCTGTAGCCAGGGCTATATCGCCAATAATTAATCCGTTGCTAACCTCAATCCAAACCAGGCTGCGGTTAGCCTGAATTACGTAGGTTTGGTTATAGGTTTTATATTTCAGATGGTCGGCATTGCGGTACACGCCATCAAACCCATCGCTGAGTGCGGTATTTGTTAAGCCTTGCTGATTGGTGCGGTATTTTTTCAACACATAAGCCACATATTTACGATACAAAAGACAAACGCCTGGGATCCGTTTTAAACGGTTCTCCCAATCGTAGCTGTTTACGGGGATGGTGAACCGGTCCATTGTGTCGGATACTTTCCAGCCTAATTTATCTACAAATCCCGGCAGAGAATTCTCGTTGGGAAAGCCAAAGATTAGTTGGATGCCTTCGGCTTTGCAAAGCTCGTAAGTGAGCTGAGCCAGTTGCACAAACAGTCCCTGGTTGCGATAATTGGGATGCGTCATTGTATCGGCCGATTGCGCAGCCAGCACCACCTTGCCGCGGTGCCACAAAAAGCAGGGGATAACGCCGTAAAAAGCGATAGGCATCCCAGCCTCGTTATAAGCCAAAAAGCCGATGTATTTAGACCCCGTATAGGCGGTGCTGTATTTTTTTACAAAATATTGCGCGGCAGGTGTCCGGGCGTAAATTGCCTCGTGCAATTTAGCCAGATCGGCGAGCGTGTGGGCGCTCAGGCGCTTAACGGGGTGGTTAATACTGGTGCTATTCATACCTTTTGGTGATTGTTGCGTGCAATTGATTAACGGGCGATATAAAGGGATTCACCGTAAACCGTTCGCGCATCGTGGGGTCGGTTTGGTCATCCTCAAAATCAAAATCCATAGCTAAAAGCTGGCGGTAACCTATTTGCTTTGCCGCAGCAACCACCGGGCGCGTATAGCTGCCGTAGGGAAAGGCCAGACTGTTAATGGCGGTGCTGGTCAGGTTTTCCAGGTATTGCTTGTTGCGCTGCATTTCAAGCGTGGCATCAGCTAAACTAATCCTGCTCAAATCGTTATGAAAATACCCATGTGCGCCTATGGTTACCAAGGATGAGCGGGATAGCTCTTTAATTTGCTCTTCCGTCATCTGCAGCCAGTGGTCGGTCCATTGGGTATCGTTTTTAAAAGGCAGGATCGGGTATAGCGCCTGCATCATATCCTCTTTTTTATCAAACCCGGCATCCCGAAGTTCATCAACCAAACGCAGGCCCGTGCCTGCTGAAATGTATTTATCATACTCGCCTTTATAATAGGTTTGGTTTTGATAATTGATGGTTTTTGGACCGGACTTGCTGACGATGCTCAGGAAATCGTTCCACAAAATATCGTGTCCGACCTGCCGGATGGCGGTTATAAAAAAGGTGGCAGGCAGATGGTATTTCTCTAACAACGGCAGTGCGTATTGATAGTTGTTGGCATAACCATCGTCGAAAGTGATGCAGATGTTAAACCTGTCGTTACTGAAATTACCGCAATAATAATCATCCAACGAAACCACGTTACAATATTTTTTATAAAGCTGCAGGTGCGCTTCGAATGTTTTATCCGTTAAAAATATGGGATTGAATTGGGTATGATGATGCTTGCAAATACCATGATAGATCACCATCCGGCTTCCACGGGCCGAGCGGAAAAACTCATCGTTAAAACCAAAAGCGTAGCCAATATCGCGCCCCAGGTATTTGCCCCGCTGCGATATTTTGGTGCCTATGTTTTTAACCGATACCATATCAATTTGCGCTGATTGGGAAAATAGCTTCCGGATAATATTGCCTGATTTGCTCTGTTAAAGCAAATACGTTAAACTGCACGTATTTGCTACTGCCGTTAATGTTAAATACGTGATAATCATCCTGTAAAGTTTTGCCTAATTGTTCGGCTAACGATGCATCAAACAATCTGATTCTACCGCCCTGTATCACCAATAAAATATCTTCGGGCCGGGTCGCGAAAAAGCTTTCTGTGGCATCATCGTGTTGCTGACGGGTGATGATCAGATCCGCTACTGCGCCTGCTTTTATTTCTCCACTGCCTGTACCCCATACTTCGCGGGCAGACTGGTTAAACGTTTGGTATAAACCGGTATCGCTTAATAATTTTGTTTGACGGGCAGTGCGGATATGCTCCCAAATGTCCCAATCCCCGGTAAGGGTAGAATCGGTACCGAAAAGGATAGTAGTGTGCTTTTGCAGCTCGTTTACGGCTGCGGTTTTATTGAGCAGGTAATGGTTAGATTGCGGGCACCAAACCAGGGCTTCGAACTTTTTAGCCTGATTGCTTTGCATGGCTACGCCGTGTACGCCAACCAGTTTTTTGCCTAATAAATTCCAGTGGATAAGGTCGTCAATTTCGGTATATGCTTCGCCGTCTTTGCCCTCGCCGGTATGGATTACCACGGGGTATTTATTTTTTAAAGGATGATTGAGTTTGATGCGCCAGTTTTTCTCAAATCCAACCGAATGCAGGCAATAACACTGCTCGTGTACATTAATTAAGGGGGCGGTCAGGGTAATTCGCTCACCGTGGTTTACAACGGTAGTAACCCCACAGATGAGGTTTTTAAGGATGCCCCATTGCTCGCGCAGGGCCAACGGGATATTCAAAACAGCGGCTATTTCGCTTTTATAATTTTTGTGAATGTAAGCGCCCCACTCGGTGTAGTTATTATAAATCTGATTCCCTAACTGCGGGAACAGGTTAAAGTCCAGATGATCATGCGAGTTGATTAATCCGGGGAAAGCAAAAACGTTTTCGAAGGAGAGTTGCGATTCTCCGGTTTGATGTGGAGTGGCCTCGGGCGAAACGCTTTTTATGCTGTCGCCCTCAATAATTAAATTTACCGGGTGGCCGCTGTTAATTAAATTTACGTTTCGCAAAATCATGGCTAACCCCGCCTTAAATGGATCCCGTAAATAATTTTCTGCCCTTTAAATTTCTCGTAAACCGGCAGGGCGTTTTGTGCGGTGTAATAGTGCTTTACAGTCGCATCAACTACGCGCTCGTCTTTGTTGATCAGCCGGAAATTATTTCGGATCAGGATATTTTCGATACGGGCTACATGGTGTACAAAGTTGCGTACGGAAATCTGGGCTTTACCATGAGCAAAAGTCCGTTTGCCGCCATTGGCTAAAGCGTCCGGGTGGAAATCGGTAATGATGATATCTCCTTCTGGTTTCAGGATACGGCTCCAGGTTTGCAGGGCTTCTTCAATATTTTCGATATGGGCTACGGTTAAGGTTGATACAATTACATCGTAAACAGCATCCGGGATATCTGAAAAAGTAGCGTCCGTAATTTGCTGGGTAATGGCCTGCGGGAACTTAATTTGCAGTCGATCAAGCATGCCGGATGATACATCAAAGCCGGTTAGCTGTTCCGGATTTTTAACAATCATTGTCGGCCAGTGTCGCCCGGTACCGCAACCAATATCGGCTACTGATTTGCCCTCCAAACTAACATCGGTTAACAAACCATTAAAAACCTGCTCATCCAAGGCCAGCATCAGGTTGCCGGGCTGTGCATCGTAATTCTTTGCCCAAATATCATAGGCTTCTACGCTACCCATTTCGGTTGGCAGGGCAGGCGTTTTTTTAATCAGCTTTTTTAAGGTTGCAAGCATCGGGTAGGCGGTTTATCAATGTTTGTTGGGTTAGATACGGGGTGCTGTTATTGTTGGTTGCCAAAGGCCTGTATTTTCTTACAACCGGGCAACCCTGTACCAGTGCGGGGCGTATTTGTTTATAGAAATCTACCCCATCTATGAATAAGATACTACTGTTTAATCCGCGCAGCGCAAATGCCAAATACCGCATCCCCAACTCTATTTTAAACATAGCCGCATCGGTTGATGGGAAATATGATTGGGTGATAGTGGAAGGTAATTGCGAGGTTGATCCGGTGAAAAAGATCATGAGCTATTTAAGCACCGGCGAGTTTAAGTACCTGGGTTTTACGGTAATGCCCGGTCCGCAGTTGAAGCAGGCCATCACCGCATCCAAAATTGTAAAAGAGAAATTTCCGGATACCAAGATGATCTGGGGCGGATATTTTCCCTCTAATCATTCCGATTCGGTACTCTATTCAGGCTATGTGGATTTTATTATCAACGGCCCCGGCGATCATGCCTTTCCCAATTTGATAGATGCGTTAGAAAAGGACCAGCCGTTTGAGTTTATCAAAAATCTGATCTATAAACATGTGGATGGGCAGATCATTAAAACGGCCAAAGAAGACCTGATAGATCAGGAAACCCTGCCGCCGCTGCCTTACGATAAACTGAATACTTTTTATCCCATTCCCAAGTTTTTGGGCAAGACTTACCTGGGCGAGAAAACACTGGCATACCATTCCAGTATTGGTTGCCCATTCACCTGCTCGTTTTGCGCGGTGGTGCCTATTTACGAGGCGCGTTGGAAGGCCAAAACAGCCCAGACGGTGTATAAGGACGTTAAATACATTAAAGATAAATGGGGCGCCGATGCTATTGAATTTCACGATAATAACTTCTTCGTATCGGAAAAACGGGCAGTCGATTTTGCCAAACTAATAGCCCCCGAAAAAATGACCTGGTGGGGAATGGCACGGATTGATACGATGAGCAAGTTTAAAGATTCGTCGCTGCAGGCCATCCGCGATTCGGGTTGTAAATGTATCTTTTTCGGGGCCGAAAGCGGGAACAACGCCATATTAGAGCAGATGGACAAAGGCGGTACGCAAACCGGCGACCAGATTATTGAGTTTGCCGAGCGCCTGAAGAAGTTTGATATCATCCCCGAATACTCGTTTGTATTAGGCACGCCAGCGCCTACACAAGAGCAGGTGCAGGCGCAGATAGATTTTGAGATCGATTTTATTAAAAAAGTAAAAGCGGTTAACCCTAACACCGAAATTGTAATTTACACTTACAGCCCGGTACCAACAGCCGGCTCTGAACTGTACAAACAGGTATTGGAGAGTGGGTTTAAATTCCCGCAAACGCTTGAAGACTGGATTAGCCCGGCCTGGGAGAATTTTGACCTGCGCAAAAACCCGCTGACCCCATGGTTAACGCCGGAGATGATAGATAAGATCAGAAATTTTGAAACGGTACTGAACGGGGTTTACCCTACGGTTACGGATATCCGCTTGAGCCGGATTAAACGTGAAGCCATCAGGCTGATCTCTAAAATAAGATACCGTACCAGTTTGTACCGGTATCCGTACGAGATTAAATTACTGCAAAGACTTTGGCAATACCGCCAGCCCGAAATTCAGGGATTTTAAAGAGAAGGAGGGAGGAGAAATGCAATCGTTAATAACCACTTATAAACGCTACCGCACACTGCAAACGCACCGGATACAATCGTTACCGGTAGTGATATTGATGCCGCACAGTGCCTGTAATTGCCGTTGTGTAATGTGCGATATATGGAAGGATAACAAAAACCTGAAACAACTAACTGAGCACGACGTACGCGATTTGTTGGTTTCTCTGAAAAAACTGGGAACTCAACGGGTTGTCATGTCGGGCGGCGAGGCTTTGTTAAATCCTAATTTTTTTAAGCTTTGCGAGATTTTGAAGCGGGCAAAAATTAAGGTGAGTTTGCTTACCACGGGTTTGTCTATTAAAGCTACAGCAGGTGGGTTGTTAAAATGGGTAGATGATTTGGTAGTATCGTTGGATGGAGATGAACCTACACATGATGCCATCCGCAATGTGCCGCATGCTTTTGAAAAATTAAAGGATGGGGTGCAATATATGAAGCTGCTGAACCCTAAATACCGCATTACGGCGCGTACGGTTATTCACCGGCAAAACTTTAGGAACTGGCCTAATATTATTAATGCCGCCAAAGCAATGGGGATAGATCAGATCAGCTTTTTACCGGCCGATGTGGATAGCCATGCTTTTAACCGCCAAACCGCCTGGGCCGAGCCGAAGCAGCATGAGATATTACTCGGCGAAAATGAGTTGCCGGAGTTAGAAGAAATTGTAGCCCGGATTATCAGCAACACTGCAAATTTTGATAGCCGCTTTATAGCCGAATCGGCGCAGCGTATCCAGGATATTTATTTGTATTACGCCGCCTTTTACGGTCATAATCCCTTCCCCTATAAAAAGTGTAATGCCCCCTGGGTATCTACCGTAATTGAAGCTGATGGTAGCGTAAAGCCCTGCTTTTTTCATGAAGCGGTAGGCAATATCCGCCAAAATACGTTAACCGAAATTTTAAACGGCGATAAGGCTATGCAGTTTAGGCGCAACCTGAACATGGGTGGTGATGATACTTGCCTTAAATGCGTGTGTACGCTCAATTTATCGCCCGGAGCAAAACTGTCATGATGAATAAGATCCTGTTCAGTCACTCATACTTTTTACGGTTCGACCCTAAGCAATGGGCGCTGGGGCAACCGTACCCGCCGCTGGGGACCATTTATGCCGCCGCGCTGATGCGAGAGAACGGTTACGAATTATCGCTTTTTGATAATATGTTTAAGCACGGCCCGGATGAAGTTGAAGAAGCCGTGAACACGCAGCACCCTGATTTTTTTGTGCTGTACGATGACGGTTTTAACTACCTCACCAAAATGTGTTTAACCAATATGCGCGAAGCTGCTTTCAGCATGTGCCGTATGGCTAAATCAAAGGGCTGTAAGGTGATTGTTTCCAGTTCGGATGCCACGGATCATTTTGAAGACTACCTACATGCAGGTGCCGACTTTGTAATCATCGGTGAAGCGGAACATACCTTGCTGGAGTTGACTAACCATATTAAAACGGGCGAAAACCGTTACGCTGATATTCTGGGCCTGGCTTTTTTGAAAAATGGACAGGCTATAAAAACAATAGGTCGCCCGGTTTTAAAAGATTTGGACAGCCTGCCATCGCCTGCCTGGGATTTGATTGATGTAGAAGAATATCGCGAAAGCTGGATGCGCCACGCGGGCTATTTTTCGCTGAATATGGGTACCACCCGGGGCTGCCCGTTTAAATGTAATTGGTGTGCCAAACCTATTTATGGTAACCGGTATAACTCGCACAGTCCGCAACGCGTAGCGCAGGAAATGAAGATGCTAAAGGAAAAATACAAGGCGGATCATATCTGGTTTTGCGATGATATTTTTGGCCTGAAACCTGGTTGGATTTTAGAGCTGCATAATGAACTGGAAAAACTTGAAACAAGGATCAGGTTCAAGATTCAGTCGCGTGCTGATTTGTTGACCGACGAAGCCACAGTAAACGCCCTCGCCGCTGCCGGTTGCGAAAACGTTTGGATAGGCGCCGAAAGCGGATCGCAAAAGATACTGGATGCGATGGATAAAGGGACCACTATCGAACAGATTCATACAGCTACTAATTTGATGAAAGCTGCTGGAATTAAACCGTCCTTCTTTATTCAGTTTGGCTATCCGGGCGAGAACAGGGAAGATATCGGGCAAACCATTGAGATGATTAACGATCTGCTCCCTTTTGAGATTGGGATCTCGGTATCGTATCCACTGCCCGGCACCGTGTTTTATGACAGGGTAAAAGCCGACCTGAAAAAGAAAACCAACTGGACCGATTCGGACGAGATGGCTTTGATGTTTACCAATACGTTCCCGGCATCGTACTATAAACAGTTGCACAAATACGTGCATAAAAATTATCATAAACACCTGGCAAAAAATAGCCTGGCAAAGTTGTTTAACAAACCGTCGGCGTTGAATTTTGGCAGTCTTAAAAAGGCCCTGTCCTTCTTTTATTACTCCCCCGCCACGCTTATAGAGCGCAGGCGTTTAGACAGACTGGAGGGCGCATGTTAGCCCGAGCCAATCAGTTAAATGAGCGGCTGGCCGAGCAGGCCTTCAGCAAGCAATCGGTAATTTTCGATCAGCTTTACTCGGGCAATACTATTGTCAATTATAAACGCGACCGGGTACGTAATCACGTGTTGCAGTACCTGCAACCACACAGCCGCATTTTAGAACTCAACAGCGGCACCGGCGAAGACGCCATTTTTTTTGCTTCACAAGACCATAAGGTGCACGCTACCGATATTTCCGAAGGGATGCAGCAACAATTGCAAACCAAGGTAAAACGCGCCGGATTAAGCCATATGGTGACTAATGAGATCTGCTCGTTTACCGAACTGGATAAATTACAGCACAAGGTCCCTTACGATCAGATCTTCTCCAACTTCGCCGGATTGAATTGCACGGGTGAGCTGGATAAAGTTCTGCACTCATTCGCGCCGCTGCTGCACTCCGGTGGTGTGGCTACGCTGGTAATCCTGCCTAAGTTTTGCTTGTGGGAATTTTTGTTGTTGTTTAAAGGAATGTTTCGCACTGCCTTCAGACGCTTATTCAGTAAGAATGGGGTGCAGGCGCATTTAGAGGGTACTTACTTTAGGTGCTGGTATTATAATCCATCCTATGTGATAGAAACTTTGGAAGATCAATTCGATCTGCTTTCGGTAGAAGGGTTGTGTACTATCGTCCCGCCATCGTACATAGAAGGCTTTGCCGAGAAGCACCCTGCAGCATACCAGTTCTTAAAATCTAAAGAAGACAGGCTGAAAACCAAATGGCCGTGGAGAGGGATGGGGGATTACTACATCATTTCGTTAAGGAAGAAGTAGACACATACTTGCGCTCGTTTACAACGAGTGCTTAAAATGGTAAAGCGTCTGCGACGCGCGATACAATCGCAGGAAAGAATTAAGCACTCGTTGTAAATGAGCGCAAGTAAAAAGGGATAACTTACGACGAGTGCGCCAGCACATCGGCCGGTTTGGTAATCAACCGGGCTACCTTGGTTTCGTATCTTACCAGCAAATCGCCCTGGAAGTTTTTTGGATCAGGCTTGGCAAAGTGTTTATCTACCGCCAGGGCCATCACTTTCCCTTTAGCATTTAACTGCATCTGCTCAGTTTTTTTAAGCCAGCGTTTTTTGGTGACCTGCATAAACAGATTGTCTATCGCATCGCCCAAGCGGGTGTTAAACATCCATTCAAAAAGGTTTTTAAACACAGAATTTTTTACTGCTTTGGCCGATGATAAGCGCAGCACTTTATTAGGCAGATAGCTGCGGGTCCAGCGGTTGGCATGATAAAAACGTTCGAATAAAGCATCGCCTTGTAAGGGGATTAAAGTAACCACTTCAATGGCGGTATAAACAGTTTGCTCTACTATTTCCAGTTGCTGCTCATCAATGTAATAGTTCATGCAAAAGTATTCCTGCTTACCTACCAGGTAGGTTAACTTTTTAAAAGCATGCATCAGTGTGCGGGCAATCCAAAGGCGATTTTTTTCGGTGATGACAAACAGATCGATATCCGAATTTTCATCGGCGAAATTTTTTGATAATGATCCAGATATAGCGATGCCACGCACATACGGGAACCTGATCAGCAGGTTGCTGATGCGGCCGGCAATTGCAATCATTTCAGCAGCTTTTTTATTGCCCTGGCGGCGGCGGTCTATCAGCCATTGCTCGTTTTTAAGGCTGTAGAAATTATCAAACTGGTAAACAACCCGGTTGATAACCAAATCGTTAAGTGCGTCGTGAGAATTGTCGATATCGCAGCGGCTTTTTAAAAACAGGTAGATCTCGGTACTGGTTAACGGGTAGTTAAACATATCGAAATAGGCAAGCGCGGCTAATATGTTATTTTTAATGGAAAACAATTTCTTCGGTATTATGCTCTGTAACGATAACGGGTTTTGCAGTTAAACGGTTGCCTGTAGGTTGAATATTTATACCTGCTTTTTCGCCCGCCGAAAAAGTAAAAAACGAAAAGAAAAATGCATAGAAAATGATGCCTTTATCTACGTCGAGCAGATTCTCTGATAGCGAGACTACGGCAAGCAACAGCATAAAGGTTAAAAACAACGGATCAGCTTGCTTTAAGGCCCATTTGAAGCCCAGCCACAGCGTAATCAAGTAAATCAGCAGACCAATTAGTCCCGATTTAATCAGGAAACTGAGATACTGGTTGTGCACATTTAAATGCTGCAGAAACGAGGTGTAATACTTTTTTTGATAAAAAGCCTCGTGTAACAATTCTATTTCAGAACCTGCGCCGTGCCCTATCACCGGTGCTTTTGCAATTAATTCGGCCCCGGTTTGCCAGCGGGCCATGCGTTCTTCAGTCAGCGCTCCCGGCTTGGGTTTGGCAATATCCAGTTCCAGTGATGTAAATAGCCTGTCGCGAAAAGTTTTAACGCTTAAAACACCGGTAAGGCAAATAAAAGATATGGCTAAGATTGTAGTGATAAATTTGCGTCGCCGGGTTTTATCAAAAACATAAAATGGCACCACAAAGTTGGCTGCAACAAACAGGCAAAACAGCGCCGATTTTGAACAGAGTTGTAGTAGCCCCAGTGTTAATATCAGGATACAAAAGGCATAGAATACTTTTAATGATGCTTTATTTTCTTTTGGCAAGGCCGTTATTAAAAAAATCAAAGCCACTATCAACTGCATGGAGAGGAATGTGGCGTGAATAGCTAACGGCTCGGAAAAGTTGTGATTGGTAAATGTATCGGTAAACAGATTACGTAAAGGCAGGTGATAATGTTGTATTGTATGGATCGCATCGATATAAAGATAAACTATCGAAGCCGTGCAAATTATCGAAAAGATAGATAGTAGGTTTGCCCGGTATTTTTTCAGATCGAGATTGCTTAACGTAAGCAGTATGGGTAATACAATAATAGTAATTTGCCTGCCCCATTCGTTAAAAGCTTCGGGTTTGTAGGTAGTATAGATTGTACTGATGGCTGTAACCCAAAATACAGATTGACTAGCAAGTATACGAGGGTTAAAAATGCTTTTCAGCTTTTTAACGTCCAGTTGTATCAGCGTATGTAAGGCAAAGCTGATCAGTATAATATGACTGTAGATCATGTCAAACGGCAAACTTGCCATTAGCAAGGCCAAATGGAAATAGCTGATTTTATTGACCAGGCTATCCTGCAGGATAAATAGCTTTTTCATGATGCTTATCGCGATAGCAGGCCAGTATGTAATCCTCGTACTGATCTATGATGGTTTCCCAGTTAAATACGTGTTTTATTTTGTGCAGGTTGTTGTTCACCATTAGTTGTTCAGGTGCCTTACGCTGCACGTTTTGTACCAGGTCGCGTACGCCGTTTGAGTCGGAGAAGTAGAACGCATCATTGCTCAGTACCGATTTGTTGAAAGGATTATCGTGGGCGGCAATCAGCGCTTCGCTGGCCATGGCTTCTAATAAGGACGGGTTTGTGCCGCCCACGCTATGCCCATGGAAATACAGATAAGAGTTATTTTGCAGCGACCGAACTTTGGCGTTATCAAATATTGATCCTTTAAATTCTATGCGGTTATCGTTGGCAAAGCGATGGGTAATGTATTTGCCAAAGCGGTTGCCGGTATCGCCCAAAACCTTAAACTTACGGCGCGAATCGCTATTGTTAAAACCCTCTAAAATAGTTTCGATATTGTTTTCGGGCTCCATGCGGGCCATCAGCAAAAAGTAGTCTTCTTTCAGCGCTTCCGATTTTTCAAACTGCTCACGCTCCACTTCAGAGAAGGCTTCAGCTCCGTAGGGAATATAAGCACTGTCGATGCCGTATTTATCGCTCAAGTAATTTTTAATCACCCGCGAATCGGCAACGTAATAGTCGCTGTGTTTTACGGCCAGTTTTTCGGCGTACTTTAAAAACTGCTGGACCGGTTTCGAGTATTTAGAGCGCTTCCACTCCAACCCATCCATGTTTGAGATAATGGTACTTTGCTGCGGATAAAATCTGCTCCAAACCGAACTGCTGGTGTAACCCATCAGCAACACCACATCGTAGTTGCGTTTGCGGGCATCGAGCAGGCAGTTTAAATCGTACACAAACTGACCGGCGGTACCTATCAGGTATTCAGGATCGTAGCAATGCCTGATCTCTACGCCGTTCCAGGTGCTTTGGGTGTAGGGGTGGTTGTGCGAATTATATACCGTTACCGCATGCCCCCGCGCCACTAAACCCGCCGATACATGTTCTGAAATATGTTCAAAACCCCCATAATGGTTGGGTATCCCCCGGGTACCCAATATTGCTACTTTCAGTTTCATATAAAACAGTTTGGTATGCGTTTAATGTTTGTTGGGCGGCATGCTGCCAGGTATAGTTATCTAAAATTTTGTGCCGCAGACCGGTGTTTGTATAGGCCTTGCTCGCTACATCTATCACGTGGCGGATGCTTAAATGGTTGCCCGGGTCGCAATAAAAAGCATCATTTTCAAAGTATTCTTTTGCATCGCCGCGGTCGGTTATTACAATGTTGCAGCCCATTAGTGCAGCTTCTACGCTGCTCAAGCCGGTAGTCTCAAACCAACTGGGTAAAACGTGTACTTTGGCACGTTGGTAATAGTCGATCAACTCGGTTTGGGGGATATGATCGATAAAGGTGACGTTGTCGTCGGCTATCCTTCGGCATTCCTGGTAATATTCGGGTTGGTTAGGGGCCGGCCTGCCAATCAGCACTAATTGATAATCGGTACCGTTAACGGCTTTGATTAGCTGTAATTGATTTTTGATGCCCTCGATTCGTGCTACGCACAATACCATTTTGGGGTCTTTTGGTACTGATGGATCATATTGAAACAGTTCAGGATCAGCGCCGTTGGGTGCGATAATATGATTGTAACTACCCGGGTAAGTGGCTACAATCCGTTGATATTCGGATGTGGAATTAGGTAGCAATAACTCCGCGTTTTTTAAGATCTCTAAAATGCTTCGGCGTTGCCCTTTCCGCAGGTAGGATAAGCTTGATAAATGATCACGCCGTAACACCCAACGCGCTACGGTTTTCAAATATTCTATCTTGTGTGATGACAGAAAACGAAATAAGAAACCAAAGCTGCGGCGATGGTTTTTGTCAAATTCCGAATAATCGCACAGGATGGTAGAAACTACGTAGGGCTTCCCTGATTTTTTACTGTGATACAGGATATCAGCAGGACGGGTGATATTAAAAAAGTGAAGCAGATGGTAAGCGCTGTAATCAATCTTTTCGTCAGATAGCCAGATGTCGGCCTGCACGCCCAAGTCTGTCAAAGCGCGTGCGGTTTGCACCGCTTGAACGGTATCGCCACCGGGGGCGGAGTAGAAGGTGGATCGGGCTATAATAGCTATTTTCATAGAATCAGGTTTAGGCGCCGCGAAGGGTAAATTTATCCAGCCAACGGATTAGCTTTTCCGGCAAATAGCTGATGGTGTATAGTAGGTAATTATCTAACCGCAGCGGGTGCGAACTAATAGCTCTCAGCATGTGGTGACGCGCTTTGCGGGGCTGGAAATTATTCACCAAAAACTTTTTACCGCACAGGGCGTAATAAGCCCCTTCTTTTATTTTGGGCAGGTTTTGGTCCGCTACTATCTGCCGCAGTTCGCGCTCATCACCGGCGGTTATTTGCAGGCTTTGCAAGGCCGTATATTTAATCTCGCGGAAGCGGCGGGTGCGCCATTTTTCATCAATGGTGATCGATTCGGGATTGAGCCGGTATCTGATCAACGGCTGCGATAAATTACAAGCCTTTTCTTTTTTCAGGATAGTAGCCCACAAAAAATGATCTTCAAACGTGTAGGCATGTTCGTTATAGCCGCCGTTATTCACAATGGCATCTTTACGATAAAACACACAAGGGTGAATAAACGGGCAAACGGACGGGTGCAAATCCTGAATCTCCTCGTACAGGTGCGCACCCGGGTGTTGAGTAAAAATATAATTCCCTTCGGCATCGATATAATCCGCCGCCGAGCCGATAATATGATATTCGGGATGGGCGGTAATGAAGTTATATTGAATTTTAAGCCGGTCGGGGTAGCAGATATCATCCGCATCAAAGCGGGCAATGTAAGCAGCACGGGCATGTTGCAGGCCATTATTCAGGGCAGAAACAATTCCCTTATTTTCTTGATGGATGACGATGATGCGGGGATCGGAAAAAGAGTTAATGATCTTTAAAGTATTATCCGTTGAACCGTCGTTAACAATCAGCAATTCAAAATCGGTAAAGGATTGTTTTAGTACAGAAGCAATGGCTTCAGCGATATAGTTCCCGGCGTTGTAGGCGGGCATTAAAACCGTTACACTGGGCTGTTTAGTTTGCATAGTTTGGTTTCGGTTTTAGGTTTGATTCTTTGAGATCCAAAAACAATAGCAACTCAAAAAATACCATTATAGATAATTGCTCAAACCAGTAATCGGTAAAGAGTATGGCCATGGTGATAAAAAGAATGGGCAATCCGTAGGTAAGTGCTTTAATGTTTTTACCGAAGAACCACAGGTAGCCGATAGCGAAAGCGATTATACCCAGTAAGCCGTATTCGGCCAATAACTGATCATAAACCGAGTAAGGACTATTGATTAACGAATGATAACCTGCGCTTCGACTGAAGTAATTCAGATATAGATCAAGGTGGTTTCGTAAAAAATCGGGATTGATGTATACGTGTTTCGGTGAGTATTTGCCAACCATGCCCAGTCCGCTGGCCTTAAAAGCAATTTTAGATGAGAAGTTGCCGATGCCATCGCCCACTAAAATCTTAGTCGGGTGGGTTTTAAAAAAGCCGGCAGTTTGCACCATGCCTATAACCTTGCCTGGCATATGTGTGGCCTGCAATGGCTTACACGAAATTGGCAGTTCGTTTTTATGGCTGTCAATAAAATAAACCAACGGCATGGTCTCCGGAGGTGTGGTTTTTAAGGCCTGGTAGGGCGCGGCATGGATATTGGGCTGGGCTATTATAATGCGGCCAGTTTCTGTTTTTGGCTCAATGATGGCAGATGCAGCGAGAGTTGGTTTTGTTTCTTTCTTAAGGCGAATCCCGTTGAGGCTATCCATATAAAGCATAGCCAGTTTTTCTCGCCGCTCGTTTGGGTTTAAGCTGCTGTCTGGGCGTTCGGTCAGGCGTATGGGAGCTAATAATGGTGCGGCGGCCGCGCTTGGGATGCCTAAAGCATTTTTAAAAACCTGCCGCACGTAATTGCCATTTTGCGGCGAGATCACTTCAATAAAAAACACCAGGCACATCAGGCAGGCGGCTATCAGGCTTTTTTGCTCGCGCGTACTTTGCAGGATAAATAGTGCAATCAGCGTAAGTAAAGTGATAATAATAACGGCATTACTCCCGGTAAAAAGCAAAACAGCCATGCAGGTGATCAGCATAACCGCATTTTTCCGGGTTAAAAAATAGATGACGCCGAAAGCGTTTAAAACTGCGTTGGTGGTTGATGTATCAAAGCTGAGCCCCTTGATAAAATCGCCGGTGCCTATGAAATATTTTTGATGATCGCCTTGATAAGTGTACGGGTTAAGCGCGCCGGTTTCCCAAACAATGGCAGCATAATTTAAGGTAGAGATAGCGGTATTGATAATGAAGAATAGCAGGATGGTACGGTGTATTACCTCGATAGGGTTCCGCTCAACTGATAGTTTAACTTGGTGTACCGCCAATATGCACATCAGCCAAAAAACAATGCCGGTAGCAAAAACGATAAGATAATTGAGGTTGATAACAGGGTGATTAAAAAGCAGGCCAACTATCCCAACTAAAACAATTACGGGGTAGAATAGGGGAAGCCGGGAGTTTTTTAAACTGAATCCGAACTTAAAATCAAATTGCAGCAGATAAATTAAACAGATAGCCGGAACTTTAATCGCAAGTTTTACATTTAAAAACAAAAGCAAGAAAAGCAACAGCCGCCAGTCTGCATACTTCTTTAGTTTTTTAAAATCAAACACAGCCGCTTTATCCATTTATCAGATGTTAGCAGGAGACACAACGCCCCCGGGATAGATATCGTCAGGAATACGAGCGATTTGCGGGAATAGTTGCCTTCAGCGATGTTAGATTAATTCCCAAATTGTATGCAAATTTGGGAACCACGGGTGTTTCAATTATATTTTTTAACGAGGTTTGTAGTTCTATGGAAATATCTCCCAACCAATTTAAAACGCTGGCCGGCCAGCTAAACGGCGAATTATATTACGATCAATCGGCCGGGCATCAAACCCAACTGCTGGCCTATTCTACCGATGCTTCGGTTTACCAGGAGAAGCCGCTTGCCGTGGCTTTGCCAAAGAATACGGACGATATCAAGGCGCTGATCAGCTTTGCACAGCAAAATAAATTGACGCTGATACCACGCGCAGCCGGGACATCATTGGCCGGACAGGTGGTAGGCAACGGCATAGTGGTAGATATTTCTAAATACTTTAACCATGTTATAGAGGTAAATAAAGCCGAAAAATGGGTAAGGGTGCAACCGGGCGTAATCCGCGATGATTTGAATGCTTATTTGAAACCTTACGGATTGATGTTCGGTCCGGAGACTTCGACCGCCAACCGGGCTATGATAGGGGGAATGGTAGGCAATAACTCCTGCGGCTTGCATAGCATTGTCTGGGGCTCAGTGCGCGACCATTTAATTGAAGCTAATGTAGTTTTAAGTGACGGCTCGGAAACTGTTTTTAAAGCTAAGCATGATCTTACATCCCAAACAAACAATCCGCTCGAAAATAAAATATATCAATCGGTTTTAGCACTGCTTTCGCAGGATGCCAATCAGCAACTCATCAAAAAAAACTATCCTAAAGCGACCGTAACCCGGCGCAATAATGGCTACGCTTTAGATTACTTGCTACATATGCAACCCTTTGCAGCAGATGGTTCTCAATTCAATCTCTGTCAATTACTGGCCGGATCGGAAGGGACATTAGCCTTTATAACCGAAGTAAAAATCGGTTTGCTGGATTTACCGCCTGCCGAAACAGCTTTGGTATGTATCCATTGTAACTCTATACAGGAAGCGTTAACGGTAAATATGCTGGCGCTGAAACACAGCCCCATGGCATCTGAACTGGTGGATAAATACATTATGGATTTTACCATCAATCACCCCGAGTATCATAAGAACAGATTCTTTATAGATGGTGATCCGGCGGCGATTTTGATGGTGGAGTTTATGGAAACATCGGCAGCGCTGGTGCAACAACGCTGCCAGGCACTGATTGAAGATTTAAAAGCACAGCAAGCCGGTTATGCCTACCCGATTTTATTTAATAACGATACCAAATACGGGTGGGATGTGCGCAAAGCCGGTTTAGGTCTGTTGCGTAATATCAGCGGCGATAAGCAACCGGTAAACTTGATAGAAGATTGCGCCGTAGCGCCAGAGGATTTACCCGCCTACATTGCCGATTTGCAGGAATTGTTGGCCCGTCACGAAGTAAGCGCATCGTACTACGCCCATGCCGGCGCGGGCGAACTGCACGTAGAGCCGGTGCTTGATTTGAAGAGCGAGGAGGGGTTAAGACTGTTTCGCGTGATTATTGAGGAGACGGTTGAACTGGTTAAAAAATATAACGGTTCATTATCTGGCGAGCATGGCGATGGCCGTTTGCGTGGCGAATTTGTGCCATCGCTGTTGGGTAACGAGACTTATGAGTTGCTGAAACAGGTTAAAAATATCTTCGACCCTAACCTTGTTTTCAATGCCGGGAAAATTACAGGTGCGCCTAAGCTGGAAGATAATTTACGATATAAATTAGGCCAGCAACCGGCGCCGCAAAAAACGGTGTTTGATTTTTCGGGCAAGGGCGGGATTTTGAAACTGGCAGAGAAATGTTCAGGATCGGGCGATTGCCGCAAGAGCGAAGTTACCGGTGGAGTGATGTGCCTGAGCTATATGGCCACTCGTCGGGAGAAAGATACTACCCGCGCACGCGCCAACGTATTGAGGCAGTTTTTAAATAACGATGCGGACGAGCAGCCCTTTAATCATCACGAGATAAAGGAAGTGATGGACCTGTGCCTGAGCTGTAAGGGCTGCAAAGCCGAATGCCCGTCGAGCGTGGATGTTGCCAAAATGAAGGCCGAGTTTCTGCAGCAGTATTACGAGCATAACGGTGTGCCTTTCCGCGCTAAGCTCATCGGTAATTTCAGCAAGCAAATGCAACTGGCTTCGATTTTTCCGGCAGGGTTTAATATGATCTATCAGACCCCGTTTTTAAGGCGCATAGCGAATAAAGCGGTGGGTTTCCATCCAGATAGAACCATGCCGCATTTAAGCGCCCAAACGCTGCGAAATTGGGGCCTCAAGCGTGCCAAGCCAGCACCGCAATCGCGCAAAGTATATTTGTTTTGCGATGAGTTTACTAACTACAACGATACCGAAATTGGCAAAAAAGCTATTCTACTTTTAGAAGCCTTGGGTTATACCGTGATTATACCCGAGCATTTAGAAAGCGGCCGCACCTGGTTATCTAAAGGTCTGGTTAAAAAAGCAAAGGAGATAGCTAACGAAAACATCAGCAAACTTGCCGGTTTAATCACTGCCGATGCGCCGTTGATTGGCATTGAACCATCTGCGATATTGACGTTTCGTGATGAGTATGTCGATTTGGCATCGGACGTGAATTTTGAAAACGCGTTGAAATTATCTAAAAACGTGTTTACGATAGAAGAGTTTTTAAGCCGTGAAGCCAGCCGCGGAATGATCAGTGTTGATAAATTTACAGTCGATAAAAAAGAAGTGATTGTACACGGGCATTGTTTTCAGAAGGCCTTATCTACCCAAAAAAGTATTACAGATACTTTAAGCATCCCGGCAAATTACAGCACTACACTTATCCCGTCGGGCTGCTGCGGCATGGCCGGATCCTTCGGTTACGAAGAAGAGCATTACGAGGTATCGCAGCAAATTGGCGAGTTAGTGCTTTTTCCGGCTGTACGTAAAGTGTCTGCTGATACTATTATAGCCGCATCCGGTACCTCATGCAGGCATCAAATTAAAGATGGTACAGCTAAAATTGCGCTGCATCCCGTTGAAATTTTATGGGATGCACTGATTAAATAGACTAGTAAATGCTTATCGTTCTATAATTGCCTTACGATGTGCTATTCCCCAGTCCGAAAGTTCGGTGATGATGGTTTGGAGTGTATTGCCGTGTGCCGTCAGTTCATATTCAACCGTTATGGGCTGTGTGGGTAAAACGGTCCGTTTCACCAGCTTATTAATCTCCAATTCCTTCAATTCTTTGCTCAGCATTCGGTTCGAAACGCCTTCTACGTCGTTCAGAATGTCTGAAAATCGCCTTTTGCCATAGCAGCAAATCGACGAGATAATGGCTATCTTCCATTTTCCGTTTAAAGCGTCCATCGCATCCTGTACGGACCTCATCCTCTTCTTTTGTTCCTGATGGAACTCTGTTATTTTACACGTCGTCATGTTACCTGGTTACACCGATGTTACTATTACTTTTCAGTACAAAGTTACTAAAAATAACTTCACTACTCTACCTTTGTCGTACAATCTTTAAAAAAAGAAATAATGAGTAAATTAAAAAATAAGGTAGCGGTTATTACAGGTGGTAATAGCGGCATAGGCTTTGGCATTGCCGAGGCATTTAAAAATGAAGGCGCAGTTGGCGCTATTGTCGGCAGAAACAAGGAGACTTTAGATAGTTCGGCGGCGATGCTCGGAGACGATTTTATAGCCATTAATGCCGATGTAACCAACCTTGCCGATCTGGAAAGAGTGTTTAAGGATACGGCTGAAAAATTTGGTAAGATAGATGTGATAGTAGCCAACGCAGGCGCCGGGACTACCGGAACTGTGGCCGATACAAGCGAGGCCGACTATAACAAGATGGTGGATCTGAACCTGAAAAGCGTTTACTTCACCGTTCAAAAGGCTCTGCCTTATATGAATGATGGCGGTTCAATTGTTTTGATCGGGTCAAATGCCGCACATCGGGCTTACCCATCATTCGGGCTTTATGGGGCTACAAAAGCAGCTGTAATCTTTTTTGCAAAAGCATTCTCTAACGATCTTTTAGATAGAAAGATCAGGGTGAACGTGATTACACCGGGTACTACAGACACGCCGGCGTTTGACAAGTTTGTTCCGGCAGAGCAAATTGAAGCTGTGAAAACACATTTTGCAAACGTAATGCCGATAGGCAGAATTGGCCAACCATCTGACATTGGTAAAACAGCAGTCTTCCTGGCTTCTGACGATTCCTCGTTTATGCTGGGTGCCGAATTGCTTGTTGATGGTGGCATGACCTATTTATCTAAATAATTAAAAAACTTTTAAAATGAACAGATTAGAAAATAAAGTAGCAATAGTTACCGGCGCATCAAAAGGAATAGGCGCATCTATCGCAAAACACTTTGCGGCAGAAGGCGCGAAGGTTGTGGTAAATTATGCCTCAAGTAAAGAAGGGGCGGATAAAGTGGTGAAAGCCATTATCGATAACGGAGGTTTAGCTATCGCCGTGCAGGCCGATGTATCTAATGAAGCCGACGTAGTTAGACTGTTTGAAGAAACACAGAAAGCTTTTGGTGGGCTGGATGTTTTGGTTAATAACGCGGTTTCTCAGGGTTACGCACCTATTGAACAGATATCCGTAGAAGCTTTTCATCAGAGCTTTAATGTAAATGTTTTAGGGTCAATACTGACAATCCAAGCGGCTTTGAAATTATTTGGTGACAAAGGGGGTAACATCATCAACATCAGTTCTGGTGCAAGCAAATATCCGCTGCCCAATGCCTCGCTATACTCTGCAACCAAGGCTGCTTTGGATGCATTCACCATTGCCCTATCAAAAGAACTTGGTGCAAAAAACGTTCGAATTAATTCTATTTTACCTGGCGCTACAGAAACAGAAGGCGCCACCAGTGCGGGTGTCACAGCCGGCAGCGACTACGAGAAAATGTTTATTGCCAATACTCCGCTTGGTCGTAGGGGTCAGCCTGAAGATATCGCGAAAGCTGTAGTATTCATTGCTTCTGACGAAGCCGCATGGATTACAGGAGAACAAATTTCCGTTTCGGGTGGTATGTATGGTTTTTAAATTCGAAAATTCTAATAGATGAAAGGTATCATTAATTGGCGCCTATTTTAACAGAGTGTGCTCAAATAATTGTTCCGGTTACACATTTCTTTCTGATCCCTGCTTCTTTCCGAAGCGGGGATTTTTGTTGTTTCAGCGAACAGTTGCTCAGTGTTTGTGGATTTTGTTATTCGATGTAACCGGCCACTTAAATCGAAAAAGCCCCTCTAATTGCTTAGAGAGGCTTTTTTCGTGATCCCGCTGGGATTCGAACCCAGGACCACTACATTAAAAGTGTAATGCTCTACCAGCTGAGCTACGGAATCATTAACCGTTTCCGATTAAAGTGGTGCAAATATAGGGTTATTGAATATACTGTGCAAGTCTTTTTTTGATTTATTTTCAAATAGATTTTAAGCCATTCATTAACAGTAAACTATGGTTTCAATATCGCTATTTTACCACGGTCGCCGGCTAAAAGAACCAATTTTCCCTTCTTTGCTTTGCGGCAAACGTTGTAGCTAATGGTGTCAATCTGTTGCCAGGTAAGTCCGCCATCGGTTGTAAGGTTGGTGCCGGAGGTACCTGTTGACAGATATTTTTTTGAATTTAACAGTTCAACACACGATTGATAACCCAATGGCCCTTTCTCTACTTTAGTAAAACCTGCTTTCCCGGCTGATAAGCAACTAACCGAATCAGTCAATTTATCTTTAGCATAATTTCCACCAACGATGATCTTTTTATCCGCTGAAATAGAAAAGGCACCGTTGCTTGATGGGCCATGCGTTATTGGCAGATCAGTATAGATCCAAATTTTACCATTGTAAGATAAACCGCGGGCAAACTTACCCCCTGTTACTATCTCTAAGTTGCTTTTTTTGTTCACCCGTAAACAGGTGCCGCTTGCGGCGAAGGCCGCTTCATCGGTCAATGCATCCGGTGCACTGGCCAATGGATGCCAGGTATCGCCGGCATCAACGGTCTCCAGTATCAAAAACTTTTTATCAATCGGATCGCCAAGGATAAAGCCGTGTTTAGTATCAGCAAAATCCATGGCATCTAAAAAGTAAGCCTTATCGTCATTTTTATATTTTAAAGACCAATTTGCGCCGCCATCAACGGTTTTTAAAATCAGCGCGGGTGTGCCGGAACTTATAATCACAGCCTCTTTGTCCGAAAAGGCCTCGATATCCCTAAAATCAGCTTGCTCATAGCCCTTTACCTGTTGCCAAGCCCATGTTTTGCCACCATCAGTAGTTGTAGCTATGTTGCCTTTGCTGCCACTGATCCAGGCCACGTTATCGTCTACAACGCTCAGCCCGCGAATACTGGTAGATTTGCCTTGTTGCAGGATTTCGATTTTTTGCGCCTTCGCTTTATCTGGCGTAATCAATAAGATGACCGGCAGACACAGCAAACATGCTTTAGTTATTAATGATAATGATTTTAACATTCAACTAAAGTAAGCCATAGCAGGCTCAATGCAAAACAGGCGGTAATTTTTAATGATTTGTTAGGTGATAATTAGCCAAAACGTTTATATTTGCAGCCTTGTTAAGCAAAAGGCTTTGCTTTTTGCGTGATATAGATGCCCGGATGGCGAAATTGGTAAACGTTGCGGTCTCAGAAGCCGTTGAGAATTGTCTCTTGAGAGTTCGAGTCTCTCTTCGGGCACATCCATTGAAGTCTTAAGTTTGAAGTCATAAGTTAGTTACTTTAGACTTTTAGCTTAAGACTTTGTACTTTCAAAGCAGGCCCGGGTGGCGAAATTGGTAGACGCACCATCTTGAGGGGGTGGCATTCGTAAGGATGTACGAGTTCGAATCTCGTTCCGGGCACTTAGCGTTAAGCAACCTAATATTGATGTTTTTTTAGCTGCTCAACTTCGGTTTGAAGGATAGTCACATGCCCTTCTAAAACTTTCAGACGAATTTCATTCACGCGCGACTGCGCGTCTTGTGTTATTTTAACCTCGCTGATATCTGATTTAAGTTGAAAATAGGTTGTCATTACCGAAGCGACTATGCTTGCAGTACTCATAATGGTCACTACCAAGTTTTTAATAGTGATGCCTTTTAATTGGCGATGTTCGATGGATGTCATGGGGGGATGAAAATTTAAGGCATTTATACTAATTTGGGTTAAATTGGATTTTAAGGATTTGTTAATCCATATCCATTTGTATTAAGTGTAGCCGGCTCAATTACTATATAATTACCCTTTACCGATATGTTACCAAGTAATTTTTTTACTCCTGAGCCAGCTAAAATTAAATTTGCATAACCAGGCGTAGGGTCAGATGAAGGAGTTATCTCCTGATTTCCAGGGTAATCGTAATAGATATTATTGCCAGTCAATTGGTTGGTATATAATTTCCCCGTAATCATTGGCGCCATTGGATTATAGAAATGGATTGCTACAGGAAATGTTCCTGCTATACGGCAATCCAAAATTGAATTGACACTATCACCATTTACAGTATTTTTAAAAATAGCCAAACTACCGCTTAAGTTTTTTATTATTAGAGTTATATCACCAGAGACAAGTATAGCACAATCAAAATTTTGTTGAGTAACATATCCAGTGTTTAACGATTGACTATTTGTGCTAAATTTCCAGGTACCAGTTCCGGTTTTAAATAGCCCGTTACTTCCGTAAGGCAAGTTTAAGCCTCCTCTAAATTCAATGTCACAATTGCTCGCCGTAAAATCTAAATAAGACATGTTCCCGGCGTCAAGATGATCCATTAGTCCAACAAATAGTAAACTACCACCAGAACTGCTTTTAATTAAACCGGTTGCTCCTGTAAAATAAGTGATTCCGTTAACGGTTAATCCATAAGCGCCCGCATCTAATAGCCCATTACCACTATAATTACTTAGATCTAATTTTGCTGCAATGATAGTGTCGCCCCCTAATGTTTTTGTTCCGGAACCCGATATGAGCAAATTAGTATAGCTTGTGTAAGGCAATGTGTAGTTACCGTTAAAAACATAAGCCACTCGCGAGTTTGCACCATACTGATAATTAAATATACCAGTAACCATAGGCATAGCCGTCGTATTAAGATATACCTGTCCGTTATTATTGAAGGTGCTGCTTGCATTGTCTCCGTTTACGGTATTATTAAATTGTATCGGAGATGTGTTTATGTCATTATAGGTTACCGTAATCGCCCCAGATATTAATATTGGGCAATCGAACTTGTAAATTGTAGCGTAAACGGTGTTTATAACTTGATTATTGGTGCTAAACTTCCAAAGACCAGTACCTGTTTTAAAATGCTGTCCAGAATCAAAATTTTGATAATAAGGTGGTCTGAACCCACCTTTAAATTCCACCTCAGGATTCCCACCGCTAAAATTCAAGGAATTGAAATTACCATTACCTCCCTCTACGTAACCAGTAAATAAAACATTTCCGGCTCCGGTCTTGCTGAGTTGCGCTGATCCATTGAAAGATGTCTGCCCCGCTATTGCCAAATTGTAAATGCCCAATTCGAACGTAGCCGCTTCTATCGTTAAATTTCCGGCGACTGATAAATTGTTGACCAAATATTTGGTCGACAAATCGGGCAATATAATAGTACGCCGTGTTATTAAATACAAATTTCCGTATGCCAATGGCATAATGTCTTGATTCATAGCGCCGTCATAATAAATAGTTGCATTTACATGTGTGTTTAGTGTCCTGACATAATTATAAACACCTCCTAAATAAATGGAAGAGCCACTAACGGTCATGTCTAACACTCCATCTACTTGCAAAGAATTGGCTATTCTAAATAGGCCTAAAGTGCCGGCTTTAAAGCTACCATTAGCTGTTACAATTAAACTATTAAGTATATAAATGACATTAAAAACGCCAGCGTTAAAAACGACATTATGATTAATTACAACATCATCACCAGGGTTTGGATAAGTTACGATCTGATTAACAAGAGTTGGGTTTCCTGCAACGGTTTTGATATAACTAACCCTTCCCCGGTAAAGCGCGTTACTTTTCCAAACGGTGGGGTCATCCCAATTGCCATCTTTAACGCTATACCATACATTCCTTTTTCTCAGTCTGCTGATATTTAAAGGGCTTGTATTTATAGCTATCATAATTAAAAATTTCTTTGCTTAACGCTTACATAAATATCTGCTGTTAACGCGGCTTTATTTCTGACATAGATGGAAATGCCGCTTTCGAGTGTGAATACCCGGTTACCAGCTAAGTCTAAATCAAATAGCTGGGATGCCAGTGTAGCTAATGATGCTAAAGGCACCGAAGAGCTGTTTCCGGAGTTTAACGGAACAGCTATCTGAACCCTGTTGTAATAGTCGGTTGCGTTTGATCCGGTCGGGCAAATAATAATGTCAAATGCGCGACTATTGGTAGCGTCGAGGTTTCTAAATAAAACATCTAAAACGATGCTTGCATGGCTGGCCCCTGTGGCTATTAAAGTATCGGTGTTAATTGCCGTGCCCGAAGGTATTTTTACTGCCGGATACGTTCCTGTTAAGGTTGCAAAGGAGGTGGTGTTAGATGAACTATCCATTATAAAATTGATTGATAAAAGTTGATTGAAAATTGATTACTGCCGCTTGCCCCGGCGGGGCCTGTCGGGCCTTGTGGCCCTGTTGCACCGGTAGGTCCTGTTGTGCCTGCAGGGCCTTGTAGTCCGGTGGCGCCTGTTGCTCCGGTGTTCCCCGTATCGCCTTTGGCACCTGTTGGGCCCTGGGGGCCTGTTGCTCCAGCTGGCCCAGTATCTCCGGTATCTCCCTTGGCGCCAGCTACGCCCGTCGGGCCTTGTGGACCAGTCGCGCCTGTAGGACCGGTATTGCCGGCATCGCCTTTAGCGCCAGCCGCGCCTGTTGGCCCCGTATTTCCTGTATCTCCCTTTCCGCCCTGCGGACCAATTAAATTTGTACCTACACCCCACATACCGCTGATTTTAGGACCGAATAAGGCGTATGTATTTGTGTTGATATAATAATCACCGTTAACACCGTCGGTAAGGTTAGATGGATTTACCGTGCCCGATAAAATGGTTCTGCCGTTTAAACCGGTATCGCCTTTAACTCCCTTCTCGCCGCGCACCCCGGCCGGGCCGTTAAGCATAGTGAATACAGCAGACCAGGCACCCAATGATTTTTTATAAAACGTGCCTGTGCCGGTATTAATATAAGTATCGTTATTAGTCCCGACGCTGTTTGCCGGTGCGCCCAGGCCGTATAATACTGTGCTGCCTAACGCTCCATCTGACGATGGCAGCGTATAAACAATTGTCCAGACGCCGGATATTTTTTGCGCGAATGTGGCGCTTGCAGTGTTTACAAAAAGATCTCCATTTTTTCCCATCGTGTTTTGCGGCAGCGTTGTACCGAAGCTGATACCAGACCCAAGCGGCAGATTAGAGCTTAAGAATGAAAGCAGCGTAGCGAATGTAAACTGCTGATCTGTATTATTATGTACCAGTACCGAAACGTCCGCGCTGTCAATCGCTGTGGCGGTTGATAATCACTTATTTTTTTATCCATGATGATTGTGATTTAGATTTATACCGGTGACAGGCAGTTAAACTCGTCGTTTCCCGGATAATTAAATTGTGTTTTATCAACTGCCCTGATCCGGGGACCGGCTTGCCGGGCGGTTTTGTTTTTCGGGTCGAAAGTCCAGAGCGGGAAATCGGCCTGGTGATCTTTTAGGAAACGTTCGGCATCGTTAGCATAAGCATTGGCAATGCTACGCTGTTGTTGCACCAGTTTGGTAATGTCGGCTGTGGATAGGGCTGTAGTCCCTTCACGTTGTTTAATCACCGGGCCGGTTGCGGTATAATGCACGGCATCGTCCTCAATAAATCGCGCGAAAGCGAAATAAACCAACAGCGGCCCAAGCCCCTGGTAAAGTACAATGTGTCCGCGTTTGTTCAGGTATTCGGCGCCGTTAACAAGATCTTTGTAGGGCTGCGGCGCGTCGTCCTTCAGGCTGCCATCGGTGTTGAAACGCTTTAACAGATCGTAATACAAAGCATAGCCTAAAAAAGGTTTCAGATCCAGTTCCCGCGCTTTGCTGATGAATACACTGAGCCGCTCGGGTTTAATATTTGCGCTGATATCCTCGAAGCGCTGAAAAGTGGTTTGGTTGATTATATTCATTTTTTGGGAGTCCATGGTCGATGGTCCATAGACCATGGTTTGATTTTAGAGTGTATAATGATTCAGATTTGATAGTTTCTGCTATGGACCATGACTCTTAGCCTGCCATCGCCTCTGCTTCGGCCTGTTTAAAGCCGTAGGCATGAATAAGAATAGCTGTTTTACTCGCCTGTGGCAGATTAGATAATAGCAATTGGTTAATACTGCTGCCTGCCGTCATACCGGCGTTATCATCAGCAACATCTGCGGGTACCGGGATAATGCTCCAGTTGTTTGACGTGTTGATGTCGATATAGAAACGATTAAAGATCTCGGCGAAGGTCTCGGATAGCTCCAGTCGCTCGGGAGCAGTGTTATCGTTAAACTCGCGGATGGCCTGCTTCTTTTCGCCGCCGTTGCTTAGTCCTGACGATTTTTCGGGATTCACCAGTTCGCGTGGAATGGAAAAGCCTTTAATGATGCGGGCTTCTACCGACCGCTCGGTGCTCTCAAACAATTTGTCATTATTCTGGATGACGTAGGGTTTAAATTCCGGTTTGGATGCTTCATCTTCGTATTCGATAACGATGATTTTCTGTGCACTTTTCGCTCCCTGGAACGCACCCAGATCTTTTTCCAACTGTGATGGCGTATTTTGATACGATGTTTCGTCGACATCTGGTCCCGTGTTATCTGCTTCTTCCCTGCGCGATGGCATAAATAACATGGTTGACGGCAGGAATCCGGTTGTTACTTCGCGATTATTAAATATCTTAATACCTGCCTCCGTTTCAAAATCTTCCCAAACGCTGTCGGCTTCAATTAAAGGGTAATCATCAACTTCAGGATTAAAGTAAAACAGCTGACCCTTGTAGTTTTCCCAGCCACCCGCGGCTAACACTTGCTGTTTGATAGCTTCCGGATCAGGATTGTATTTATCCAAAAAAGTGATCTTGATGCGCATCACATTCTTCCATGATTTCCTACCCCAGTCAAAATAGATGGCAAACTTGTCAGCAGTTTCCGGGTTGTCAGTATCACCCATGCGGATGTCTTCAAACTTGACATAATTAACCGATGCAATTTTAAAGTTGGCATTGTAGTTTATGTGGATGCCAAATCCGCTGAAAAGCGCCTTATCTGATGCTACTGCTTTTAATAATTTTGCTAAGGTGAGGCCTTTGCTGTTGATAATCTGCTTGCCCAATTCAGCTTCCTCGAAACCGTTGCCGGCAATAAATTTTGCACGTTTGTTCCAGCAATCTTTAGCCGTTGGCGATGCGCCTACCAACTCCAGCATCCGTTGCGGATAAGCGTTATCCTTATCGTAATTCAGAATGCCGTAAGTCTGGTTGGGGCGTACGGTTATACGCCGTTCAATTTGTGGAAGATAGGTTTTCATTGGGTTGGGATTTCACAGATTTTGATGCGATTGCACCGATTCGTTTTCGTTTGATTTTAGTTTCTGCTTTCGGACTTTCGGTCTCCCCGACTTCCGGACTTTCACTAAACAGCGACTTAATATGCGGATACCGTTCCAGGTACCATTTCGCTTCAGCATCGGTCAGGTTATCGTTATCATGCCGGGCATGTTCGCCGGGAGCAAATTGATGTTTGCCGGGTTTTAGGATGTATTTCTTCATTTTACCCCTCCTAAATCCTCCCCGAAAGGGGGAGGACTTGCTTATATAATTAACTATTGTTTTTTCTTCTCCCCTTCGGGGAGACTGAGAGGGGTGCTAAGATACCAGATCTTCCAAAGCCGCCAGCGTGCTGGCGTAAGTAGCCGAACCCGATACCGGTGGGATAGACACTGCGCGCGGTGGATAAGGCTCTTTTAATTTATCGGGATTTGTCAGTTTTAATTTGTAGCCGCCCTCTAAAGTTTCGTCGGCTGCGTTGCGCTCTGCTTCAGCAAGGATCAGTCCGTTTACGGCGCCGAATAATTCGATAGCCGAATCGCCGTCTTTGTAATTGTTGATAGCGATGGCACGTACCCTGCCGTAACCCATAGCGGTCAGTTGCGCTTTAACGTCGGTGGATAGACCTGCTATGTTAAAATCGATCTCTTCGGTGTAGCGTGGGCCAACCTGGGTTTTAGCCAGTTTAGATACGCTGTTGAAGCTGTTATTAGTGCCGGTAAATTTGTAAACCTTGGCACTGCCAACGGCAGTTAAGCCGGTTACAATCAGCGGGTTCTCGGTATCGTAAGTTAAAGTGATATCACTCTCGTTAAAGATGTAGATCACATCCTCAATGCCGGATGTTACCGGTTCGGCAGCCCCAAGGGCAAAGCCTGCGTTTATTTTGTTGTAGATTGACATGGTTAGTTGATTTAGCCCCCTAACCCCCTAAAGGGGGAATAGAAGGGTGGTGTCAAAAAAAAAAATGAGATTTAAGTTTAAGTAATATTCTGCTCCCCCTTCAGGGGGCTGGGGGGCTTACGCCGATAAATAGAACAACTCGTTTGCAAATTTGAAGTTTACGGCTGCTTTCATGCGGGCCTTCATGCGTACTACGTTGTCGTTAGTGTAAGGCTTCATGTAAACGGTTGACAGTTCGGATGCGTCGCCTAACAGATCGACACCTAAAAACAAATTGCTTGATCTTGCACCTAAAATGGTATTGGCCTGCCAATGGTTCATCAACTGTAGTGGGATACCCAGGTAATCCATTTTCTTTTTATCCGTAAAGGCATTGAGTACGTTAGTGGCCTGCGTTGCCTGTGCCTGGGCATAAGCATAACCTACGTGCAATGGAATTTGAAGGTTGAAATCCTCCTGGCTGCGGTCGGCAGGATCTAATTGCGAGAATACGCCGTTGAGTACACCTAACACATTGCTTGCATTAATATAACTAACGGTAGCCGCTGTTGATGTTCCACTAAATGTAGCGGGTTTGCGGGTATTAATCTCGTTGTAATTACGCACCAATTTAAAGGTTGTAGCGCTTAATACCTGGATGAAGTACGATTGACCCTGTACATCCACACCTGCGCCACCGTTGGTAGTATCTTTGCTGTTGCCGGTCACCGCCGTGATGGTTACTACGTCACCATCAGATAAGGTTGTGGTGCTGCTTACTGTCACCACGCCGGATGCATTGATGGCCGTTGCCGACATGCTGGTGGTTGATTTACCTAACCCTACTTTAAACACACCGCTGGCACCCGCAATGCTTGGTAGTAAGCCTGCAAAATCCGCCGTAAAGGTTGCTTCTTTGGTTGATGCTTTACCTAACCAGTACAAACGCTCGTTAGCGATTTGGATTTTGGTGAGGTAGCGTTGCACCATAAAATCTGATAGATCTACCACGCCTTCATAGTCGCCGAAGGCGCCGGGGGCCAGGCTTTGGGCTTCCCAGCTTTGCGCCAGTTTATCCCATTGTTCCTGTTTCATAAATTCGTACACTACCGGGTCCAGGTAGCTTTCGGTTTGTTGTGCGGTGGTGCCCTGATCGTTAAAGATGCCGGACGGATCCTGCAGTTTTACGTCATCGTCCACGTTAAGAATAATCTTGCGCGACTTAACGTCGTTAATCACGGTAAGCAATCCCCGTTTAACCGAATCGGCCTCAAGCAGGGTGCTTGCCATAAAACCCGCCAGCGCTTCGCCGGCATAGGTGTTGTTTGTAAATGTAAATTGAGCCATGTTGTTAATTTGCTTTGTTGGTTAGTTGTCCATGGTCCATAGTCGATGGTCCATGATAGGAGAGGTTATTGATGTTTTGTATATTTGGTTAACATTGCCGCTATGCAGAACTCAAAATATAGCCCTGAAGAAATTTTGCAGATCTTAAATGATTCTTATCACTGTCAGATGGCATTTGATCCCGAAGTTTATCCCGGAGCCGATTTGACTTTTGCAACGACAATTTCGGAATGGCGGGAACTCTGTGATTTATTGAAGTATAAAACATTGGCCAAAGTAGAACATGAGATTTTTAACCTTACTACGCCTCTGTCCGAATTGGAAGCTATTTTATTTACTGATACCACGCTCCTGGAGTTTTGTCGCTACATATCTGAACACGCCGTTAAGCAAAAGGTATCGCCTATAATACACATGGGACAGAGTTGTATGAAGGCTGCTATCTTTAAAACGCTTATTGCCAATTTACAAGCCTGTGGCATTGATACCCGGCAGATTAAGCCAAGTTCTAAAATGGAACCGCTTTTTATGAAACACGGCGGAGCGTTTATAACTGAAGTAAGCAAGCTGGCTCCTGGCGCGTTATCAAAATTTGAATATGAGGATAATTGGATCAGTAAAACAGGCAGCGCTTTTTTCCTTCTGTTCTTTTTCTCCATTATCATCGTACCGGTAATCTGGCATTTTCATTGGATATTATTTGCACCGCTTTTTACAGGAATAGCGTTGATGATAGTCGGTAGTAAATTCAGTCCTGCCAAATTAGTTACCGGCGGCTATGATACCGTTAGGGAGCTGATAGTAGGTATGCAGGCACGTATGTAAATTTATCTAAAAATTTCTTCTACTACAGATGCTCGCTCCTGTAACTATTTAGCCACCGCTTTCTTTACCGCGTTTTTAGCCAGTGCAGTTTGTGGTGCAAAAAAAGGTTGCGTTTCAGTTTGCGCTTTATTACTGCGACGCGAGCCTTCGGGCGTAAAGTCTGATTTAATTTCGTTGCGTACCTGTTCGCGGGTTTGTTTTAAGCGGGTGTTGGCAGTTTCAAGTGCGGCGCGGGCTTCGGTTAGCAGAGCGTTTTGGGCGTGGAGTTTAGCTTTAATGCTTTGGATGCGGTTTTGCACTTCGCCTTTCTTTAATTTGTCGTCGGGCATATCTTCGTCCTCATCTTCGGCATCCGGGCACGGACTTACTTCATGCACCTTACCATCCTTAACGCTTACCTTTTTACCAGATGGGGTGGTGTAAGTGTCGGCAGGAGCGGGGCTGGTCATGTCTTCGTCCTGGTACACTTCGGTGCCCTCGTCCATTTCGCCGGCGTGGTGCAGGGTGCCTTTGTCTGTAACAGTATGCTTGTTCACCACCCGTTTAAAGAAATTCATCATCTTATCTAAAACCGAAGCAGTCTTTTCGATAAGGTCCTTGTTTTCCATGTTCATGTTGCTGTTTTTGTTATTTGTGTTTAAGATTTTGTTAATGCATCGCTGGTAAACTGCAGGGGCGTTGCCGGTGTAGTTTTTAATGATAGCGCTGTTGGTGATCTCAGCGCTGTAGTCCTCCACGCGGTCAATAAAGCCCAGATCAAGCGCCTGGTCGGCCGTCATCCAGGTAACGGAGTTGATAAAGCTGTTAATCGTTACTTCATCCAATCCGCTGCGGTCCATATAAATTTGTGCCAGGCGCGATTGTACAATGTTAAGCATGTGCACGTCCTTCAGTAGTTCATCGGCATTGCCGCCGCTGCCTACCATCGGCTTGTGGATCATTAGGAGGGCGTATTTGCTCATCACAATGGTTTTGCCCGCCATAGCTACCACACTGGCCGCTGAGGCCGCCAGCGCGTCCACATACGTGGTTACGTTGCCGGGATATTTCTTCAACATATCGTAAATGGCAATGGCATCAAACGCGCTGCCGCCAACCGAACTGATATGCACCTCAATATCCGCCCCGCCGGCGACCTCCAGTTGCTGTTGAATTGATGCGGACGATAAGCTCCCCGAGCCTATGCAGTCCTGTTCTGTATCGTATAGGTAAATTTTCATGTTTGTGATTTAGTCCGAAAGTCGGGAAGACCGAAAGACCGGAAGATTAGAATGTGAAAAGGTTATTGGTTGATGTTGTATTACAAATGTCGGGAAAAAATAGTCGCTTGATGGTGGCGCTGGCGTGTCAGTATACTCGGTCATCCTGAACTTGTTTCAGGACCTCACTTGCTAAGTAACTTACCTGATGGGGTGCCGAAACAAGTTCGGCATGACCTGGGGTTTGATAATCAAAGGTCTCGATTGTAATCCTCAGCTATGGTGGCACAAGCGTGTCAGTGCTGATAATCAGCGTAATCAGATAAATCATCCGTCAATCAGCGGTCGTGAAACTATTTAACGCCCGCCAAATGGTACGCTCGTCTTTATTAAATTTTACTTCTGCTTCCAGCACTGCCTGGTTTTTGGTTAGGCCACGGGTTTGTATTTGAGCTTGCACCCACAGGTAAATTTCTCGGTAGCTGAACAGCTTGGCGTTAATGAATCCGGCTTTATAAAGTTCGGCAAAGATGCCCTGATCAAACAATTGGTTAGCGATTGCTATATTCATTTTAAGTTTATGTTTTAAATGATGGTTGGCATATATTTTAGCCTTGTAACAGAAATTAGCTAAGGATGTCTAAATAAAAATCAAATCAATTATGATCATCCTAAAAACAGATTACTTTTCCAGCCGCGACAGACTGGCCTTATTTATCAACGAGAACAAGATTAAGCGCGAGGATATTTTATCGATAACAGAATGCGATAATCATATTTTCACCATCTTCTTTTACGGTGAAGAATCGGTGCAGGAAATTACACACGGGTTGTTCTCGTAACACCCCTGACCTCTCCCAAACCCTCCTCAAAGAGTAGGGCTTTTAGTACGGTTCCTCCCCCTCGGGGAGGTTAGGAGGGGTGAGCGTTACCCCAACTTAATTAACTCCACTTTAGTTGGCTGGCCTTTACGCCAGCTGTCTATTTTATTAATGTAGTAGTAGGCGCTGTCTTGCTCCAGGTAAATGGGAATTAACAGATCAAGCTCCAGGATATCGCGTGGCGTGAGCAGGAAGTAGCGCACTACCTTTTTGCTTTGGGTCAGAATTTTTTGAAGTTCGGGATAATACAATGTTTTCAGACCGGGTAATGGTTTTCCGGTGCCGGGCAAATCGCCGAAACATAAACTAAAATCGCCATCCGGTTTATAAAAATACGGTACGGATATCGTTCCGTTTACAATGATATCATTGGCTGTATCGCCATCTGTAAACTTAACGCTTGTGTTGTTTTTGCTCCGCAGATCGATAGTGTGGTTGATCAGTATCCTTGGAGATACACCGATATTGAAGTCGTGATTTTCATCTTCCATATCCGTCATTTTAACTTGGGCAATAGTGCCGCCAATGTAAAGCCGGTTTAAGCTCGGCGCAAACTGGCTCTCGAACAAGTCGGCAGTGGGCGGTAAGGTTTTATCGGCTACGTTTATTTGCGCATCAGCGAATCCGACAGGCAATACCGCATCGTCGGCTTTATATTTCATGTTGTTAACTTGCGCATAACCGCCTAACTGAAAACTGATAGACTTACCCTGGTTTAAACATTTTTTAGTCCAGTTTTTGGCTGCTGGTATATTATCTACAATATCTTTAAATGAAGCAAAATTGACGATGCGGTTGGTATTATTTGTTTGGCAGATGATACCAAAGCGTTGCAACACATCTTTGAGTAAATCTTTCTGGCTGATATCGGGAAAAATGCGTTCGCATTGAATTTGTTGCCCGTATTCAACCTGCTTTACCTGGGATTTTACCTCCCAGGTAGCACCGGGATTGATGTTGAAATAAGACGGTGTTTTACCCTGAAAGTCGAAAACTACTGCTAACTGATGCCCTGCCGGCATATCAACTGATGCAGAAATTACCGTGTTTTTAATAATAGTGTAACTCCTTTTATCAGGACCCGAACCATCGGGAGGGTGTTGTTCCACAAAGCCGCCGCTAAAATCAAATTGATGTGAAGCAACCGCGTTCACTTCGCCGGTTGCTGGGTTACTGATATTGATAGATATCAAAACCGACGATTGATTGTTATTGGGCGTAACCCTTCCCCATAAATAAAAGCCTGGTATGGTTAAGGTGGTCACAACAGAAATATCCTGTGGTGCATTGTAAACGTAACCTTTTATAAACCGGCCCGATGGGTCGTGATTAATTACCGGCCAGTATATTACATCATGTGTGTTATTTTCCGGCTTGTCATGGTCTTTATTGAAATCGCCATCCAACGTTACCAATATGCCGTTAATATCGGTTTGATTTTGGTAGTCGGTGCCATGCTCAAAAGAGCTGTTGCTGAATTGTGCAATCAAGTTTGGATATAAAGGATCGTTCAACAAGGACCCCGTGCCAGTATACCCGGCCGATTTTAACATCAGATCTACCGCTGTTTTGATAAAGAAGCCGGGACGCAGGTAGCGTACATTTACCTCGCATTGGCCGGCCGGATTGTAAACTAAATTGCCATAGTCAACTATCGGCCAAATGTAGCCTTCGGCGTTGGTTTGCGATGCTACTACACTGGCTACATCCCAGGTATGCTGATAAGGTTTAAATGGCTGATCTTTTCCGTAAGCGGTGGTCTTGTCGCCCATATCGTAGATCTTGCCGTCTATCGCATCAAAAAAATCTACGTTGCCGGATAGGATGGTGATAGCCGCCGTATCCTGAACAATACCATTCAACTCGGCCACGCCGTACGGGATAATTTCCAACCCATCCTGAATGATTTTTGCCTGGTATTGTTGATAAGGCTTGTTATCGGTAAAAGCAACCTCGTCAGGGAAACCCAAAATACGCCGGTTGCGCTGTGTTAAGGGCAATTTAAACTGGTTACTGGTATTACTCTGTTGGTTCTTCACTTCGGCCAGGTTATTAATCTGGAAAGTAAGCGCCAATGGGCTATCATCGGATAGGTCGACGAGCTGATTGTCAAGGAAAACTTGTAAGTTGGTCATAGTAAGGAATTAGTCTGGAAGTCGGAAAGACCGAAAGTCCGTAAGATAGAAAAGTATAGGTTTACTGATTGCTCGTTTGTGCGTCGTCTTTCGGTCTTTCCGACTTTTATTGCGTTTGCACATTTATACCCGGCAAATTAAATGTCACGCTAAAAGGTGCCTGTCCGTTGCGGCTTTCATATTCGGCGAAGGTGGCGGTGTTGAGTACAACGGTTTGCCACTTTACCGGGCTTTTGCTGACGAGCATCTGCACCTTGGGCGAATACTTGATAGATTGCAATCCCTTGATATCGTTAACAGAAAGATCTTCTGCCATTACTTTCATCTTTTGCCCGGCCGATTTACTGATCACTTCTTCGATGCTATCCTGATTCGCCCAATCGTTAATGTAGTTTTTAATGATGACAGCGTTCTGTACATCTAAGCTTACTTCCTGGTTGTACACAAAACGGTAATAGTTCCAGCTTCCGCTAAGTCCAATCCAACGCAAATAAACCGAATTATCGTCAGGCATATCATCAATACGTACGGTTTGTGTTTGGGTGATGGTATGAGTCACTTCATCCGCATCATACTTCAGTGTAAGCGTGAAATAATAAGCCTCGGGCGGGAAGTTTTGGTTGATGAGTAAACGGTTCAGGCCGATGTGTTGTGCAAGTGATTGATCGTTTACCAACGCATCGGCTATTACCAACTTGCTGTTATCTTGGTTCAACAAAAATGAGCTATCCTCGTTTAATAAAAAACTGGTTTGCCCGCTGCCGCTGATGGGTTGGCGGTTGATATCCAGGAGCGCTAAGTCGTAATAAATATCCCGGCCCGCCAGCGAGTCGCCATAGATAAATCCTATATCAAATGGATATCCTATAGAATAGGCTGGCTCTGCGAAATCTGTTACCCATTGGGCCTGTTTGCCTTCGCTGTCAACCGCCGGGAAGGGTACGTAAGCGGCCAAATTACCACCATAGTCATCGCCCAATTGTTTAGCAGCATAGGTCACGTAGTAAGGATGTACAATGTTTACGTAAACAGATTGGTGCCCATCCCATTGTTCGGCGTAACGGATAGTATAACTGGCGCACAAATCGGTATCCTGATAGTTGATCTGGTTATATTGGCTGCCATCTTTAATCTGTACCAGGCTTTGTAAAAAGCTGGAGATATCTGCTTTAACCAAACCGGTCTGATCGGGCCGGTTAATGGAGGGGATGCTTTTTATGGCACCCGTTTCGCGGTCAAAATAGCTGATTTCTGTACAAACACTATAATAAGGCCGTAATCGATTGATGTTGATGAATCCGGTATTATGGGCAGATGATACATAAGGCACTTTGATATCAATTTGCCCGGCAGATGTAGCTGCAACATTATACACCCCTTTATACGCCCCGGCGTTAAGGTAAACTTTATCATCAACCAGCAAACCTGCCAGGGTATCGTTTACACTCAGCCTGATCTGGTTTTCACCATTTGGCGCAATCCCTGTCACTGCAAAATCTTTACGTTGATACGTGAAAACGATGGGATTAAACGCCGCATTCCAGCGAGAGATGTTGCCACTGCCCAAATCAACCGATGGATCGCTGATGAGCAGGCTTTGGATGGTCGGCAGTGTAAATGCTAATGTTGCCGTGCAGCCATTGGCGTCGCTGATACGGGCGATATAATTTCCGCCGGTTAAGTCCGTAAAAATTGTCGACGACTGGAAGTTAACGCCATCTAAACTATAAGTAATGGGCAAATAGCTGCTACTGGCTATAATAGTTATTTGCCCGTCGGCAGCGCCGGGCGCGCTTTCTTTATGGTTGACGGTAACCGTATTAATAACGGCATCGCATACACCAGGTGTTGCAGGTGGTTCGTCGGGCGCTTCAACAGGTGTTGGTAAAATATCATATTTAAAGGTATAAAGTATTTCGCCGTCAATGTTGCGTACCTGCTTGTAAGTGGCCACATCTATTTTTTGTTGTGCGCCAATTACGTTGGTTGTGCGGATGTCGCCTTGTACTCCGTTAACTACGCGTTGGTAACTAACCGGGATTCCGTTTCCGGGAGTTAACGTTCCGGTAGCAGCATCGTAAATATTAATATAAAAGGCAGCGCTGTAAGTGGTATACGTACCGTTATCAACCTTGTTTAATTCTACGTACTCAATTCTTGGGTCTATAATCATAGTCGGGTAAGTTTAATGTGTTAAACAGTGGGTGAATACATGGCCGATAGCGTTACCGTTAAACCAACGCCGGTAGTGTTCACATCAAATTTGTTGTAAATGGGAACGCATTTGGTTTTCTCGCCTGCCTTCAATCTGAAAGATTTGCCGGCCCCATCGCGATAGGTTCCGGCTTTCGCTAAAAATTGGTTAGCCAGTTGCAGCGCCTGGGCTACATAGGTTTCGTTATCGGCCGTATACTGGCCAAATTCGGTCTTGTACAAAAACTCCAGGTAGATGGTGAAACTGTTATCTACTGACCCGTTTACTGCTGTTTTTATTTCGATGTTTTGCAGCGGGTATAAAAACGCGGCAGGGAATTGGGCATCGTCGGCCAGGGCGTTCAATTCGCCGGCGGTGCCGTAAATAAAACCGGGCGGGCCGTTAAGTTGGGCTACTATGGCCGCTATTTGATTGCGTATAGGCATGGGTTGTGGTTTTCACCCCTCCCAAACCTCCCCAAAGGGGAGGGCTATAAGAAGGATAGGTTTATTGATTTATGTTTTTGGTTCCTCCCCTTTGGGGAGTTTAGGAGGGATTTTGTAGCAACTCCCCGTACCGTTTTTGGTAGGCTGCCTCGGTTTTATTGAGCAGGAGTTTGGTAAGGATGCGTTCGTATGGAAGGTTCAGGATGCTATCCCATTTGGTTACATCGCCACCGGCGAGGGCGTTAATGGTGTTGATGTATTTAAACGATTCGAAATTTTTGATACCTGCCCGCTGCTCCATAGCCGATGCAGGCGATGCCAGCAACCGGTTTTCGGTTTCGATAAGTTTGGATAGTTCAAAAAAAAATACTTGGCTATGGGGAGTGCATCGGTAACCGGTAATAGTTTTATCTGTTCTTCAAACTCGGCAGCTGCGTATTCGTTATAAGGCTTGCCGGTAGCGCGACAATAAAAATATTGGGCCAATAGCCGCGAACAAGCGCTTAACGACGGACTAAAACTATCTTGCCAGCCGTCCTCGCCATGTTGTTGAATATGCTTGCTAATCTCGTCTGCAATAATCTCCCGCGATGCCATAAACGCGCCGGCCGGTTCAACCGAAAGGTTTTTCATTACTTTAACCGCGCGCACTTTATCATCGACAGTAAGGGTTACTACTTTCGGGATAGCCTCGCTGTTATACAGATATTTAATTTGGTGGGCGATATTCAGCACTTCATCATTAAACACCTGCAGATCGTTTACATCGACAATGTTTTGCAACTCGGTCAATGTGGTGCCCGACAGGATACTGATAGCTTGCAGATCGCTCAAATTGTCTGCCGCTTGCATGGCTATTAACTGGCCGAGGGTGACCTGTTCCAATTTTTTGGGCATGTTTAGGCTGATATAGCCCGTGGTGGTTTTTATCTTTTTCGTCATGATTTTTAAATTCGAAAGGCGGATTGCCAATTGCGAAATGAGGGTAAGAGCTAAAGGTGTTATTCCGAAATTGGCATTTCGAATTTCGACTTACTCCCCTTTAGGGGGCGGGGGCTTACAAATTCACCCTGTTCACGGTTTGTGCCAGGATATTTTGCTGGTTGTTTACATCCTTCACATCCACGTAAATAGGCGGGAAGTTGTTGATCATCTGGTAGGCCAGGGTATTGGCCAGGTCTTTTGCATCGTTAGCCGGGGCGCTGTAGTAGCGGTTGGCATTCCCGCCATCGGTAAAGATCCCGCCAATGGCATACCCCCGACCAGGATTGCCGATTGAAAAATCCCTTCCCCCGTGCGCCACGTTAATAGCGCTTACCAGGTTGCGCGCCCAGGGATTGCGCATAGCCTCAGACACTACCACTGCCTCGCCCGAGCGGAGGTAGGCGTTGGTGTCATCGGTACGGCTGTAACCGGATAAGAGGGCGCCCCGTCCATCGCTTTGATAATGCACCCCACCTTTGCCGTACTGCGGCGCTTTTTGTTTGGCTATGGTTGCTACCTGTAAGGCAGTTTCTACAATAATACCGGGGATAACAAATGGAGCCAGTACGCCTGTTTGCGATGTGGCCTTAGTTATAGCCAGCGCTCCGTTAATCACGGCCTGCAAAATGCTGGCTCGTTGCTCGGCTTTAAAGGCTTTTACTTTTTCTTCGGCTTCCTTCTTTTTGTATTTGTCTTCAATAGCACGTTTTTGGTTGGCTGTTAAACTGCTGTTATTCAGTTCGGCCTGCTTTTGGGTTTCCAGGCCTTTTATTTTGGCATCGGCTTGCGATTGGATATTACCTTTTAAGATGGAAAAAGCGTTATCTGATACCTTTTGCGCCGTTTGCAGGGCAAAGGCCTTGCGCTGCTCTTCGTACCGCTGGGCAATCTCGGTCTTTTCCTTTTCCTTCTCTTCCTCTAACTGTTTTATTTTTTCTTTGTTGCCCTCGGCCAGGGCAATTTCGTAAGCGTATTTATGGTCTATTAAAGTTTGTTCGGCTTTTAATTGATCTCCGGGCAGGATAGCTTTTTTTAGATCATGCTCATCCTGCTGCATCACACTATCGTGTTTTTGAATGGTTGCCAGGTTTTCGAGATGTTTTTGGGCTTCGTTTAAATCAATTTCATAAAAGTTGCGAACTTTATTACCCACCAACTGGTGGAACTGATCTTTTAATTGGTCGCTTTTTTGCTGATAAGCTTCTTCACTAATCAGTTTGTTTTTCAATTGATCATCCAGCAAAGCTTGCTCCTTTTCGTAGTGTTGCTGATCGAGTGCGAAACTTTTTGTAAAATCCATAGCTTTGGTTTCAATGGCCTCCAAACCTCGTGAGGTAGTTTTAGAGGACGGTTTCGGAATAATCTTTCGTTTTGGCTTAGAATTATTGTTAGATTCAGTTTGCGTTCCGTTAAAAAAATCGAAACCGCTTTGTTTTGCCAGCTCAGAAGCTTTTTGCTGGAAATTTTTTGCTATGTCAAGGAATGCGTCTTTTTGTTTATTAATCTCGGTTAAGGTCTCTTTCCTGTTATCTTTTGCCATTCTTTGCTTGTCCTTGTCAGCCTGTTTCCACGCATCAATTGCTCCAGGTGCACCCGGGCCGGCGGCGCCTGCATTTCTGTTAGCAATATCAACTAATTTATCCCAAAAAGTAAGCGATTCATCATCTGTTTTTAATTTAATTTGTTCTGCTTCGTAAGCTTTTTTAGCGGCATCTTGTAAGGCCAATTGGGCAGTTGCCTTGTATAGCGTCATTTTTATATAAGCATCGCCATTCTTCAGGAGTTTGTTTTCAGCGTCATTTAAATTATTAACCTGGCCCATGGTTTTACCAATGGTTTCGTTATATTGATTTAAAACCTTTTTTTTATCGATAAAGCCATTTTTGGCAAGACCGATATTTATTTTAAGCTCGCTTACCTGCCTAATTGCTTTACTGTAATCAGTATCTTCCAGTGCCTGATTTAAATTACTAATGCTCATCTTTGCCTGGTCAATGGCATCTTTACCTTTAAACAACGATGAGACGAATTTTATTATCTCAGGGGCAAATGTAGTCAGTATCACCAGTCCGCCTGTAAGCGCTGCTTCCATTCCGGTAAGGCCTTTGGCTACTAAGTCGATTATACCTCTCCAGGTAGCAAAAGAGCTAATCATGTCAGATACCTTGTTCGAAGTATCGCCACCTGTTTTGCCTAATTCCTTGGTTTGATCCACCGCTTTGGATATCGACTCAGAGTATTTGGATATGCTGTTGCTTAAAGTGTTGAGATTCCCCGATATATTATTTAAAGGGGCCGCAATTCCGTTGACAGTATTTTTCAATAAATTTAAGCTTTCCGTAAGGCTGGCTATCTGATTTTTGCCGTTGCCTGATAATTCTACATCTATAGATATCTTATCGTTATTTTCCATAAGGTTTAGGTTTAATTAAAATTGTAACTACGTAAACAATTCGCACAGATTTGTACGTTCAATTGATCTACGTCAATGAAAAAGATCAGGATCAGCCGTTGAGCAGACCCCAAAAAATTCAATAAATTTCGCAGTAAATTACCGCCGTGTAAACTACTATTGTTTGACGATGTCTTCCAGCGATATTATAATTTTAGGCATGCTAAAATCGTATTCATCCGGACGGGCGCCCGACTCAGAAAAAACAATCGAACCATCGTTTTCGGGCCTAAAAGCACCGCTTACTAAAACTTTATCAAACTTTTTAAGAGATTTAGCAATATCAATTAGTTTTTTATTATCACCCTTAACACGACACTTTAGAGTTATCGCGTTCACCGTTGGATGTTCCGGATCAAAGGAGTTTCCTAATGGAATTAACACATTGATATCATACATATTTTCTTCAACTGTAAACGCTTCTTTAACATCATCAACACGGGCATTCCATTTAATAATCTTCAAATTCAGGTCTTTCTTTATAAAATCCTGAATGATGGTATTACCACTGTCTGTAAGTGCTTGTTTACCAACGGCGTTATTTTGATCCAAAAACTTATCGTTTATTTCCTTAAAATGCTGAATAAAAGCCGTTTCATTTTTTGGATAACTTGTTGTCTCATCCTTTTTTATAGGTTGCTCACACCCGAAAAAAATTAACAATAGAAATAAATTCAGGAATAAATAAGGTTTTTTCATTGGTGTGACTTGCTAATTTTATTGGTAAATATATAAAACAGTAAACTAATATGCAAATTGATAAATAGTATTTTTATTAACGAACATTTACACTTGATGCCGCTGTTCTGTTATTTTGCTTAATGCTGCTTTTGATTTAGCATTTTCAACAATTTATTTTGAAAGCTTATCATCAATTTTTTTCGGCTCCCCGTTTCACCGAATGCTCACGTTAATGCGCTTAATTAACTCGCACCAAAATACTCCCAATCATAATCCCTTGCTCCAAAGTTTTCCTGTTTCCAGGGTAGTTTTGATTTGCCCGGGCGAATAGTTTTTACCCGTAACTTGTTCAGTGCCACGTACCGCAGCGGATCAATCAGGTGGTCAAACCCATCCACAGGTGAGTTAAGCGTACGGCCATTTTTATCGTTTTGCCATTTATAGCGGCCAAGTTCGTTAATCAGGTTTACGCTGCTACGGGTTATGTTAATACGATACCGTTTCAGGATATCGATAGAAAGGTTCACACTATCGGGCCCTTTCATGGCCGGGATTACGTTCCAGCCCATGCGGCGCAATTCTTCTATTGATTTGGGTTCAGCGCTGTCGCCTATTATGGTGGTTTGTTTTTTGACATCGCTATCGGTTAACTTCTGTGAAATATCCGGATTAGTTAAACCCCTCTCATAAAACAATTCGTTCACCCACAGCTGCCCATCCTGCATAAAAACTTCCAGGCAGCCGGTATGGTCGTTAGTGAAGCCAAAGTCCAGGCCGCAGGCCAGGCGTTTGGCCATAGGCGGAATTTCCTCGCAAACGTGCCAGTTACTTAGTACCAGGCCCGCCACCTTGCCCGTCAGACCGCGGGCGTATACTTTCCATAATTCAAAGTTTTCTTCACGGAGATTTTCAATACGTTTGCGTATATCATCCCCGCAAAAAGGATTATGCCGGTGATCGGAAATAATCAATTGCACGCTGGTTTTGCCAATCAGATTATCGTGCGGCCAAAAGGCCACGTTAGGATTATAATCTATATAAACCCGCTTTTTGGTGCGCAATGCCAGTTCGGTATATACCGGCCAGCTTACGCCGTTAGCTTCGTTAATAAACAAATAATCCCGCTTGCCCGATTTGGCATCCTGTGCATCATGGTAACTGTTAAACTCCATCAGGCTGCCGTTAGCAAACTCAAACACCCGGTCGCTACGGTTATAATTCTTCACCCATTTGCGTAACAGAGGCGATTGATTGTAAATACTTAAAGCATCGCGCAGGGCGCCCGCCTTCAGGTTAGGGATATCCTGCGCTACAATGGTAATTACAGATCCCGGTTCGGCGCAGGCCAGGTAAAACAGCACCTGTAAAATAGCGTAAGTTTTCCCCGAGTTGGTGCCGCCCTGGTTCACCACTACATGAGCGGTCGACAGGTAATTTTGCCGGAATAGGGTAGTGGTGGTCAGGTCGGTCATGGTTTGGGTGGTTTAGGTTGAAAGTCCCCGATGATTAGGTTTAGGTTTATTTTAGAGTGCTACTTCTGTTTCTGTACCTGCTATTGGCGGGGGATTATTATCTATAGATATTTTTAATGTTTTGGGTAAAGCATCGTAACTATCGCTTTTATCCTTATCGTTCCAGCCCAGGTTTTTCAGAGCGAAAACAGCGCCGCCATGTGTGTGTTGGTGCAGCTTTTTCTCGTATTCAGCCTCGATGCGCAGGCGTGCCCGTTTAAGGGCGGCTGCATATTTGCCCCTGCGCTCCTGCTTATCAAACACCTCGCGGCTTTCCATTCCAAGGAAAAGGATCAGGCCGCTGATAGTGGGCGGTTCCGGTAGCCGGGTCCAGATTTTTTGTGATGGCGTAACCGCTTTCCTGCCTTTAGCGGGCGTCGTCTCATCCATATGAAACTCGCCGGCTATGTGCGCAAAATAGGCGTCAATAAGGCTATCCAGCTGGTGGGTAGTGTTGAAATACATAAAATTGATTTGATTATGTTAATAATGCCGATTGGCATAAAAGATATATAAAGATACAAAGAATTTCCTGGATTTGCAAGTGCTTTTAGCGGTTTCATTGGATGGATTTATGTGTGCTTTAATAGTATTAAGCAATCTTATCAGCATAAACTTCCGTCTCTACCAATTGGGTAAGGATTGCTTTCAGCATAGCCTCACGTGCCCAGGTTTGTTCGGTTGGAGATGCATCCTGCTGGTACCAGCGGATTGGTCCATTAATAGCTACGCGGCAGGGATAGCTGAAATTTTTAGTTGGATGCATAGCGATGCTATCGTAACTGTTTAGTCCTTCAGTCTTAATCAGTTTGGCAAACTGTTTCAGGTGGATATCGGCTTGCAGGCATTCATCTAAGGAGTTTTTAAAATCTTGTTTATCCTCGAGCCAAAGGGTTAATACATCGCCGTTAATTTCATGATCGGCAATGGCAATGCGGCTGTAATCAAAATCAACCGATATGATGAGCCACCAAAGTTGGTTTTTTAGTTTGTGCGGTATTTTTATCATGGTGCTTAGCCCCCCAGCCCCCTGAAGGGGGAGCATTTACTGTTGATTGACAGGGATGATATATTATTTGATTTAAGCTAATTTAAGGTGTTCCCCCTTCAGGGGTTGGGGGGCGACGGTTCCCAACCCGGCAGGTACTGCCTGATGGCGGCAATGGTCTCCTTATGTTTTTGACAGGCTGCCTGGTATCCGCGTAAGCGTGCCGATGTTTTAGCGCCGGGTTTGTTTATGGCCGAATAAGCGATATACATATTGTTTTTTGATTGATATGGAACTTTGCTGTATCATTCAGAAACCTCTTTATTGGTTTTCTGAATTAATTGCTTAGCTTTGATTGATTGACGATACAAATATAAAGAAATTTCTTTAACAAATAAAGAAAAATAAAAAAATATTTTTTGATATGGATAGTAACGATAAACCGGCAAAAATAAAAACCATCCGCCCTGAGACTTTGGAGTTCATTATACTTTATAACCAGTTAAAAGGAAAAGCTTTCTCGGGGAATATTCAATTGGCTGAAGAATTGGGCTTTAACTCGGCAAGTTCAATTACGGAGATTATTAAAACCCGGCAAAATATCGATCCGGAGAAGCTAAAGATATTTAAAGAAAAATACAGAGAATTTTTAACGCCAGCAAAAAAGCCGGAAAATACAGAAGTTTCAGCAGCGGGAGGGAAGGTTGCGTTTCAGGGAATCCCTATGTACGAGGTTATTGCCACGGCATCTGGCGTAGAAGTTTACAACGATATCAACGATTCGCAACCGGTAGGCTATATGAATTTCCCGGGTATCGAGGAGTGTGACTTTGCCCTGCCCGTTTGGGGACATTCTATGTATCCGTACCTGGAAAACGGTTGCTGGGTGGCGCTGAAAATCATTCACGATATGAAAATTCTTCCTGGGGAGGTATATTATATAGAATGGGGGGATTACCGCATGTATAAACGCCTGCTGGCCGGTGATAACCCCGACGAAGTGATAGCGCACTCAGATAATGTTACCGAGATGATAGGCAACCGCTTAAAGTATGCACCGTTTGTTATTAAACTGGAAGATATTAAAAAGCTTTGCCTGGTTAAGGATATCCATAAAAAGCATAATCACTAATAATTTCAGTTGGTGTTGCGTATCGTTTGTGGTGCGTTGATGCCGGTAATCAAGGAGCTGAACTTGTATATACCTGTGGGCAAATAGGAGACTTTTAATTTTTTTTGTTTGCATTTTTGAGCGAAAATGTGCGAATGGGAGTAGTGTAAGGGGTTTTTGTTAATCTGCTCGTAATGTTAATAGCTTATAGTTGTATTGTTTTCTGTATCCGATAAATATTTTCTTAAAAATATCATAGCTTTGATTACCAATTATAGCTTTTTGATAAATTATGGATACTAACACAATCGGCCTTGTTGGCGGGGTGGTGATTATTGTTGTCGTTTTTTTTGCGTTCAGAAAAAAGAAAAATACCCAGGACATTTTAGAGCAGAATAATAACATTGTTCCGCTAATGTTGCAAAAATCGACCCAGGCCAAGGTGGTGCGCCTGCAGCACATTATTTATGGTGATGCAGCAGCCGAGGAAACATTACAAAGATTAACGGCCGAATATAAAAACGGACAAATTAACGTGAATCAGTATAACGATAAGCTGGATAAGATGCTTAGCCGTTTCGATACTACACTTTAGTTTTAATTTTACAACTATAGGTTTTATATTAGCGTAACCTATTTATAACCCAATGACCGTCCTGATACTTCTTGCCTTTGGTATGGCCTTGCTGATATTTGCCCTTAGTTTTAGCAAAAGGCATGAGCAAAGCTACCACAATTTAATGCAGCATAATAAAGATGTGCAGCCGCTTTTTAAAGAGCGATCGGCCAATGCTAAGCACGAGCAATTACTGGTGACGTTTAAAAACAATGTCCCCGCGTTAAAGGAGTTGATAGAACTACAAAACAGCTTTACCGATAAGCTGATTGATGCTGCTGAATATGAGACCGCACTTGACGGACTGGCGCTAAAATACAAAGGCGAATAAATTTTGCACTTGCCATATTTTACCCTATTATAGCATTATGAAAAAACACCTAACCTTATTGTTGATTGTACTGCAAGTCAGTATTTGGCAGTTGGCCTGCAAGAAAGATAACAGCAACACAACAGCGCCCATTAACTACCCCGCAGGTTGGCTAATTAAAACAATAAATAAATCTACCCATGTTTACGATAGCCGGAACCGGTTGGTTGAAATAGATCGGCCAGATAGAAGTGACAGTGCCAGAGTGCAGAAATTTACTTACGATAACGATAAAGTGATAAAAATAGAGGCGGCAAATGGCAGCTATAAAGATTTAACCTATACCGGTGATAAGGTAACTACCATTGCCGAACACGATGCATATGGTAGCGCTTCTTTAACGTTAGAACTAAAGTATGATGCCCAGGGGCGTTTGTCGCAAATAGTTAACAGGAATAGTGGGATCTACTTTCCGTACACCAGTGATATCACCTACAACGCAGATGGTTTGCCAGCGCAAGTTGCTGTTAAAAGTTCGGATATTCCCGGAGGGTACACTGTAACGCTTAAAAACTATGTAGGTGATGTAGATTTTAATCCGTGGATACTTACAGAATGCTTGGCTGTTAATTATACATCGCCATTACTGTTTGCCGGTATTACCAAACTGCCCGGCGACGTTGAAATTACACCTGGAAATGGGGCCACGCAAACAGATCATTACGGTTACAACTTCAGCGACAGAAAGATTGGACTAATTTTAAGAACTACCAAATACAGTACGTCACCATATCAAATACTTACCGATTTTAGATTTAGTTATAAATAGATTTACAGGAAATTGCCCGGCAAACCCGCGCCATTTTTATATCATTGCATATCAAACGCTTTTTAAATGGCAGCAACAGACGACGGGGTTGTAAAACGCATAAAAGTTATTGTTAAAGATCACGGCGGCCAGCAGGCCCTGGCCAACCTCATTGGGGTCGATCAGGGTTTTATCAGCAAGGTGATCAATAAAAAGCAGGATGTGAGTTACTACCTTATCCGTAAGCTGTGTTTCCAATTGAAATACTCGCCCGAGTGGCTAATACTGGGAACGGGCAATAAACAAATCCTAAAAACAGAATCGGCCAAACTGATTACCGAAATACAAATGCTCCGCACCGAGGTTGATATCCTTCACGCCCGCATGCGTGCGTACGAGTTGGAAATGAAGGAAATGAAATTGCCCCCTAACCCCCTAAAGGGGGAATACAAAACCGGAGCTTAACTTTTACTCCCCCTTTAGGGGGTTGGGGGGACTCATTTACTAACTCGCTTCCTCGCCCTCTTCGCCTAACTCAACAATATCTCCTTCTTTAAACAAGATAGCCTGTAGGGTTTTACGCCATACTGGTTTTTGGCGTAGCAAAAATTCAAGGTCCATGCCAAAGTGTTTAAATTCTTCGTGCTGGGCGTTTTGCATAATGGCTTTAGCTTCCTTGTTTTTCTCGACAGAGATGCGCTGCTCGTACCAGTTAATAGCCTCAGCTTCTTCACCAAGCGATACAATCATCCGGGCAAAGGTGCGGGTTTGGTCAGATAGTTCTTCGGGTGGTTCGTGGTATTGATCAAATGCCATAATTTGTTGTTTTAAATGATGATAGCTAAAGCGCTAACAAGCCCGAATTGTTTTTGGGAAGGTTTAATTATTGGGGTAAAGCTTAATGTTGCTTTTAAATTAAAAACGCCTAATTTGCACCATCTGCTTTATGGAAAATACCATCATCATCGTCGGCGCGGGCGCGTCGGGTTTAATGGCTGCGCGTACATTGGCCCGGGCCGGTAGAAAGGTAACCGTGCTTGAGGCGCGTAACCGTACCGGTGGGCGAATCAATACGCTTTATGGCTCATCTTTTTTTGATAAAGCTGAGTTGGGCGCCGAGTTTATCCATGGCGACTTACCCGTTACTTTAAACTTATTGCAGGAAGCCGATATACCTACCCAACACATGGCCATGCAAATGTGGCGTTACCGCGACGGTCAATTTAAATCCGAAGAAGAGCAAGTTGAACACTGGGATGAGGTAATGCACAAGCTTAACGAGCTAACGGAAGATATATCCATTGCCCAATTTATGCAGCAATACTTTGGCGGTGAGAAATATAGCGAAGTAACCAAATCGGTATTGCAATTTGTAGCCGGATACGATACCGCCGACCCGGCTAAAGCGGGCGCCTTTGCTTTACGTAAAGAATGGCAGGCCGACGATGACGAGGCTCAGCACCACATTCCATCCGGTTATTGCTCCATGATTAGTTACCTGGCTGCCGATATCAAAAAACACGGCGGCGTAATTGAATTAAATGCTGTAGTTAAAAATATCAACTGGCAGGTTGGGGCGGTAGAAGTAACCACGATTGCTGATATCAGCTACCGGGCAGAGCAGGTTTTGATAGCCTTACCATTGGGGATTTTGCACGCAAAAGAGATCTCTTTTGAACCCGCAATTCCGACTTATCTGGATGCTGCCGATAAAATCGGTTTCGGCAATATCATAAAAATACTGTTTCAGTTTGATGAGCCCTTTTGGGAGCAGGATGTACATGGCATTAAAGATACCGCCTTCCTTTTTACCGAGCAGGCCATCCCCACCTGGTGGACACAGCAGCCCGGCAATTCTCTGCTTACCGGCTGGCTGGGCGGCAATGCCGCGCTGAAGCTCAAAGATGCATCGGATGATCAGATCAGGCTAATGGGTTTGCAATCGCTGGCTGCTGCTTTTAAAATCGATATAGAACAGCTTAAAGGCAAACTGATAGCCTGGCGCGTAGCTAACTGGACTGCCGATAAATATACCCGCGGATCATACGCTTACGATATGGTTGGCAGCGATGAAGCACGTAAAGTATTAAACACCCCTATTGAAAATACAATCTTTTTTACCGGCGAGTATCTGTATGATGGCCCGGCAATGGGGACGGTTGAGGCTGCGCTGGATAGTGGGTTGAGGGTGACGGCAAGTCTTGACCGCTGATTGGAATGATTTTTTTGATTTCGCTGATGGTCTATAAAAGGGTAAACTTTTTTCAAGACGACTTCTTCGTCACCATAATCATCCTAATCAGAAAAATCATTCCAATCAGCGGTTCAGGCAACAATCTTCAACCCATCGTAAGCCAGTTTAACATGGGCTGGTAACTGTGCACTAATATCCTCATGCCGGCCAAGGCGGTGACTGATGTGGGTAAAGTAAGTGGTTTCGGCGCCCATCTCATCGGCGAAAGCCAAAGCCTCGTCAAAGGTGAAGTGAGAGATGTGCGCATCAAACTGCAGCGCGTTAATCACCAGTATTTTAGATCCTTTTATCTTTTCTTTTTCCTTCTCGCTCACGGTTTTGGCATCGGTGATGTAGGTGAAATCGCCCACACGAAAACCTAAAACCGGTAGCTTATAATGCATTACCTCGATAGGGGTGAACTGGATCTCACCAATATTAAATGGCGCAAGGCCAATTGAGTGCAGATTTAACTGGGGAATGCCCGGGTATTTGAACTCGGCAAAAATATATGCGAACTCTCTTTTTAATGCTTCCTGCACACGGGGCTCGGCGTATACATCTATTGCCTGCTGTTGCTTGTAATTAAAGGCGCGGATATCGTCCAGTCCGGCAATATGATCCTTATGCTCGTGGGTGAACAGTATGGCATCCAGATGTTTCACACCGGCGCGTAGCATCTGGTAACGGAAATCAGGCCCGGAATCTATTACGATAACTTTGCCCTGATCTTCCAGCATCACCGAAGTGCGCAGGCGTTTATCGCGGGCATCGGGCGAGGTGCATACCTCGCACTCGCAGGCAATTACAGGTACCCCCTGCGATGTTCCGGTTCCTAAAAAAGTTACTATCACAGCGCTAATTTAGTTTGTTTAAGCTGTTGCAGAAAAGCTATTTGCTTATCATCTAACAGATTTTGATCTATCTCCACACTGCGGGCCAGCTCGGCCATGGCCTGTATGCGACTTTCCAGGTTACTGAACTTGTTAATTACCACCATGCGGTTATGCTGTAGCGAGCAAGCGCCGCTTTTAAAGTTGCCCCGCTCGTACCGCACACGATAGCCTGCCGTTTTTAACAGCATCTCAAGCTTCTCGAGCGTATGTTGGGTAAAAGTGAGCATGGATATTCAAAATTAACAAATTTTGATGAGTCGGGAATGTGCGAATGTGCAGATATGCAAAATTGCGGATGAGAAAAATGATAAAAAATCAAAACCCCATCACCAACTGCTCTGCCTTACGCGTATCACGGCCGATGCCGTTACCTATACTGTAAACAGCGCTTTCTACATGGCGCGATGCTACAGTTACGTGGATGCCGTTGGCATGCTGGTTAAATAGCTCCTGAACCAGTTCGGGGCGGTTATTATCTTGCGAAAGGTGGGCCAGCAGCAAGTGCGATAAATGTGCCGGGCGATGATCTAAAAACAACTGTAGCGCTTCGCGGTTGGAAATGTGACCACGGCCACCACGAATGCGGTTTTTCAGATGCCAGGGATAACGGCCGCCATCCAGCATGGCTTCATCGTAATTAGCTTCTAAAAATGCTGCGTGGCATTGTTTAAAGTGGGCTATGAGTTGATCGCAGCAGCGCCCCAGATCGGTAAACACGCCAATTGTTATATCGCCACAGTTTACTATAAAACTGTGCGGGTCCATCGCATCATGAATTTTGGGGAAGGCGGTAATAGTCAGGCTGCCGATGCTGATTTCGGTAAAAGCTTGCAATAAGCAAACGTAATGTCTTTCTAATTCCAACCGTAAAAAGCTGGAATTACTGAGGGTACCGGGAGTGATATAAACCGGCAGATCGTACTTTTTGGCGATAACGGGGATGCCCTTGATATGATCTGAATGTTCGTGCGATACAAAAATGGCTTTTACTTTGGCCATGTTCAGCCCGGCGCGCAGCATGCGTTTTTCGGTTTCGCGGCAGGAGAGGCCTGCATCAACCAAAATGGCTTCCTGGTGGTTGCCAACGTAGTAACAATTACCGTTACTGCCCGAGTTAAGTGAACAAATAAATACCGACATAATCCAAACTGCAAAGTAACCTATTTTAGATCAATCTGCAATTTGGATTGCTAATTTTTTTGGATATTTTTCAGTAGGCAGTCTTCAGTGAGCAATTGGCTACTTTCCATACTGAAAACTTCCAACTGCTCACTGCAAACTGATTTAGAGCATCAACAGTTTGACGTATGATTTTCCTTCCGGCCCCCAATCGCTCATCGCTTCGTCCAGTTTGGCCTTCAATTCTTTATTATTTACAACTTTACCTTTTGCAGGTGGCGTAACTTTGTTTTCGGGGATGGCAATATCAGTAACCTTGGTGGCTAACCAGCTAATGTTATCGTGTGGTAGGGCTACTTGTAAAATCATGCCCGGTAATCCCGAAAAGGATTCGGGGCCGGCGCTTACCGGGATATCATCGCAATAAAAAGCTACCACGTAAACCGAATCCATAATCAGCGCGTTGGCGCGGCGGCAATTGTAACCGGCAATCTCACGTTTCTCGTCAGTGATTTTCCAGTTGATTTTACGGGTGCTGTCTTTAATCAGGAACAGTTCCTCAAAAACCTTTTTCTGGGTAACACTTAAGCCGGTACCCAGATCGGTATAAGTGGTATTGTTTTGCTGACCGCCGGGTGTGGAATTAGAAAAATAGTTATTGCTCGGCGCCGCGTCTTCAACCACAGGGTTAAAGATGGCCTTATCCTTAGAAAAAGTCAACACGCTTTTCAGGGTTTTAAACTGAGGATTGTTCTTGATGTACGAATCGTAAGCCGGTTGCAGCCACATCTCGTTGTCTTTATTAATCTGCTTTTTAAACAGGGCAAACATGTTAACCCGTCGCTCATATTCTACAGTGCCTGCGGTGGTAAAATGTGCGTTTTGTGCCATTAACGTTTGGCCGCTTATTAGTAGTGCTATTAGTATGATGATGTTTTTCATAGTATTATTTTTTTGCTGGTACGCCGCCGCCCATTTGGCTAAAATCCCAGGTGATAGAAAACATGAAGTAACGTTTAATTGTGGTGTAGCTGTTTTGGCTGATGTTACCATTATTAGCATTACGATCAAAGCCCTGATTTTGGTTCAACAAATCGTTTACCGATAACGAGAATTTTAGGTTATCGCCCTTAAGCGCCGTTTTAGAAATGGTAGAGTTGATCAGCACTCTTGAATAGGTGTCGTTAAACGATTGCGTTTTGCCGCGATAGTCGTAATTACCATTTGCGCTGAATTGAAATTTGGCCGGCAAATAAACATTGAAATAGCCGTAGCCCTCAAACGTATAACCATTGTTATTAATGTTTGGCTGTAAGGATGTTTTGCCGAACGAGTAACCAGGGCCAGCCGAAAAGTTGATATCGTACTTTTTGGTTTTCGATTTATAGATGCTTAAACCGGTGCTGTAGTTGCTGTTATCGGTAGTGTTTAGCACCCCGTTAACAAAATTATACGACCGGCCTCCGCTGCCATAAAACCGCAGACTTAAACTTGCACCGATGAATTTAAATTTTTGGCCAACATCCGCATTCACATAGTAGTTATAAGGCGTTTTATCAGTCAGGTTGACAGATTGGTAAACAGTTTTACCACGGCTGCTATCATAAGTATTTGAATTGACAATGGCGTTGTTAACGAAATTGAAACTACCGGATAACCAAAGGGATTGATCGGACAAAATCTTGTACGAGTTATAGCTTAAATTGAAATTGTTGCGGAAAGCCGGTTTTAGGTTGGGGTTACCCACTGAAATATTGATCTGATCATTATTGTTAAGGATAGGCTGAATCTGATCTATACTTGGCTGGTTGGTATAACCATTGTAACCAATACGGAAAGATCTTTGCTGCGAAAAACGGTATTGATAGCTGGCATTAGGATTCAGGTTGATAAACGACCGTTTAAACGTGTTGCCGGTGTACTCATCAGTTTGATTGTAATTGACATTACCCGCCCTGGCTGTTAAATTCAGCGTTGATTTGGTTGCCCGGTAATTGTAAGTAACCCCTGCTGTGTTTGATAATTGGTTTAAAGTGTAATCGTTACTGAAACGTTTATCTAACTCGGTATATAACCCAGCCGCTTTATTGAACGATTTACGATCAGCCTCATTTTTAATATTGCCTATACCGTAGTTGATAATGAATGATGCTTTTTTAGTTACCGGCTCGGTATACGTAAAGTTTGAGTTGATGTTTGAGCTGGTAGTAATCGTAGTTTTATACTGGTCGGTAACGCTGTCGGTAGGGACAGGCGTATCGAAATATTTAACGTCGGATTTTAAGTACCCTTTAGCATCGCTGTTGTTTAAGTTTCCGTTTACCGATATAGATATGGTGCGGCCTTTTTTCTTCAGCTTTTTATTGTAGAGCACGCTGGCGTTAAAAATCTGGTTATCTACATCATTAGTAATGCTGCGTACGTTGCTGTTTAACAAACTATCGCCCCCGTTGCTGGTGGTAGATGAATAGTTGTCCTTGTTTTTACTTGTTTTGGCCGTACCATCTACAGTAAACTTTAAAGTAGACATGGTATCCAGTTTTACGGTATAAGCAAAATCCAGTTTTTGCCTGAAAACACTTTTGGTATAATCCTGGTCCGAATTACTTTTGTTGAGGCCCTTAGGTGTTGTATTTTGGTTTTGACTATTAGCCACACCAGTAATATCTAACGAGCCAACTTTGTAGTTGGTGTTTACCGTTTTATTATCATTATCGTACTTGGTATCGTAGTGTACGCCTGCCGTGCGGGCCACCGGGATCCCCTGGCCGTTATATCGCCCATCAAACGAATCCAGATCGCTGCTGCCGCCGAAGAAGATGACGCCGCCATCGTCCATCACCGTAGCATCGCTGGCGCCGTATTTATTGGCATCTTCCCAGCCTAAACCGGTTTTGCCGGTGTTGGCGCCAATGCCATAAATGGCAAATTTTTGCTTGCCTTTAAAACGGTTATACATAGCCTGGCCGCTGTAGTAGCCATCTGTACCAATGCCGCCGTCAAGTTTGCCAAAGTAGCCGTTCTTTTTATCCTCTTTAAGTTTGATATTAATGGTTTTAGTTTTCTGGCCATCATCGATACCAGTGAAAGTGGCCTGATCGCTTTTTTTATCGTACAGCTGTACTTTGTCAACCATATCACCACGGATATTTTTGGTAACTAAGGTAGGGTCATCTCCAAAAAACTCCTCGCCGTCAACCAAAACCTTGCTTACGGTTTGGCCCTGGGCGGTAATTTTACCATCCTTATCTACCGAGATACCGGGTAGCTGCTTTAGCAGGTCTTCTACTTTAGAGTTAGGCTGAATGGTGTAAGCTTTGGCGTTGAACTCGGTGGTATCGCCCTTGATTTTCATGGCGGCCACCGTGCCTTTTATCATTACATCTTTTAATAATCTCGATTTTAAGGTGAGGTAAAGCTTACCAAAATCGCGCTGGGGTTTGGCTTCTTCTAAACTGAAATGTTCCACATAGTCGGCGTAATCCGGATAGCTCACCATCAGGATAAATTTACCGGCATTTAGCTTGTTGACAGCAAAAGTGCCGTTACCGGTAACCCTGGTATAACTGCGAAGGGTTGAGTCTTTCGCGTTCAGGATCATGATAGTGGCATTGCTTAAATGGGCTACGGCTGAACTATCTGACACCGACCCCTTAACGGAATAGTTGGTTTGAGCAGATGTGTTTAGGGCAAAAATCAGGCATAGTAGAAGCGTAGAGATTGTGATTTTCATATATTGGTTAAAGTTGTCGCAATTTAAAACTAAAAATTTAGTAATACAAACTAAAATCTTAGTAATTAACAAAAATTAACATTCTTTAACACAGAGGGCATTTTTGTTGTGATAAGGCCTTGCGGTGTACGAACGTTTCGGAGATTGAAACGCTAAAAGCTTTGGCTTATTGTTTTATTGGGAAATTCTAATTTAGCGCTTTTGCGATTACCGCTTACCGTGATGTGTACAATGTTTAACTGATCGTTATAAAGGTTATGCAGCAGGCTAACTTCTGCATCAACTTTTTTAGGGAGCGCGACTTTTTCTGTCTCCAGATATACATTCACCACCTCGCGGTTATTTTCGTATCCAACATAAGTTAGTGAAGCCGCAGTACCGTTGGTTTTGATGTGAAGATTAGCATCGATGTACTTTTTAACCAGTATATCCATGGCATTATGCTGCTCAGGTTTAATCAGGTCGATTTTGGCATTGCTTTGTTTGGCTATGGCGCTTTCAAAATCATCCACAAAAATAGTGCAGATCACCTCCATCTTACCTTCCTTAGCGTTATAGCTGATATCCGACGTACTGACGTGAAGCGGGTGGAAAGCTTTTTCCGACTTCAAGCCCGGGAATACAGAACCCATTAGCGCCAAACCGTACAACACCGTTCTTATCGTAAAAGCAATCATTCCCTGTTTAAATTTCTATAGTTTAAAAATCGTGGTAAATTTAACGCTTTGAACTATCAAACCACATGGGCGACTTTGTTTTTTATTTCGGCTTAGGCTGGCACCACATTATTAGTGCAGATGCGCTCGATCATCAATTGTTCATCCTGGCCCTGGCATCGGTATATACTTTTAAAAACATCAGGCAGGTGTTAATTTTGGTTACCGCCTTTACCATCGGTCATTCGCTTACGCTGGCTTTAAGTGTGTTGGATGTCATCCGTTTCAGCAGCAAATGGGTGGAGTTTTTAATCCCCTGCACTATTTTTATCACGGCTATCAACAACCTTTGGCAAATTGACAGGGGCGAACGCAGCGCCAAAATCAACTACTATTTGGCCCTTGGTTTCGGGCTCATCCATGGGATGGGTTTTGCCAACTCGGTCCGCATTATGCTGGCTAAAGATCAGTCTATAGGGATGGGGCTATTCGGCTTCAATATCGGACTGGAGGTAGGGCAGATCTTTGTGGTAGCCCTAATTTTAGTGATGGCTTGGTTGTGCCTTAATTATGCCAGGGTGAAGCGCAGGGATTGGATTTTTTTCCTATCTTCAGGCGTTTTTGCCTTGGCGGTAAAAATGGCGGTTGAACGATTGCCCTTTTAATCTTGATCAAAGAACTCTCAAACTATACTCAATGAAATGTTTATTTACTTTTTTAATCACCTCAATTACTACCATAGGGATAACCTATGCGCAGGATGTGCAGAACAATCCCGGCAGCAACCATGGTAATAAATTTGAGCAGTTGGGCAGCACGCTTAGCACCCCTAACGAGCAACGCACCGCCAGCGGCGCGCCCGGCAACAAGTACTGGCAGCAACGTGCCGATTACAACATCAAATGTACGCTTGATGAAAAAAAACTGTTGTTAACCGGTAGCGAAACCATCACTTACTTCAATAACTCGCCCGACCCGCTAACCTATATCTGGCTGCAACTGGACGAGAACGAGCATAACACTTTTAACAACGCAGGCTATCAAAGCAGTTCGGTAATGCCCCGCGGTGGTACCTCTATCGGCAATGTTGATAAAACTGCCGGTCGCAACGGCGATGTAGATAATGGCTATGGCGATAACATTACCAAAATAACCGACGCGTTAGGTAAAAAATTAGCCTACACCATCAACAAAACCATGATGCGGGTTGATTTGCCAACGCCTTTAGCTCCGGGTAAACAATTTGTATTTAACGTAGATTGGAATTACAAAATCTCCGACCGTTTAGCTTTTGGCGGACGTGGTGGCTATGAATATTTCCCTGAAGATAAAAACTACCTGTTCACCATGGTGCAGTGGTTTCCGCGTTTGTGTGTTTACAGCGATTTTCAAGGTTGGCAAAACCACCAGTTTACCGGCAGGGGCGAGTTTGCTTTAACCTTTGGTAACTACAAAGTGCAGATGACTGTTCCGGCCGATCACGTGGTGGGTGGTACCGGCGAGTGTATCAACTACGCCGCGGTATTAAGTCCGGCGCATTTGGCTAAATTTAACCAGGCTAAAACATCGAAAACTCCGGTTGAGATTGTAACCCTTGCTGAAGCTAAGAAAGCGGAAGCTAATCCTTCTACCGGAACCAAAACCTACGTTTTTCAGGCTAATAACGTGCGCGATTTTGCCTGGACATCGTCGCGTAAATTTGTGTGGGACGCAATGGGCGTGCCGGTTGGCGGCCATACTACCATGTGTATGAGCTTTTACAGCAAAGAGTCATACAATCTGTGGAGCAAATATTCAACCAGGGTAGTGGCGCATACGGTTAAAACTTATTCGGATTTTACTTTCCCTTACCCGTATCCAACCGCACAAAGTGTAGAAGCATCAAACGGAATGGAATATCCGATGATTTGCTTTAACAACGGCCGTACCGAAAAAGACGGAACTTATACCGAAACTACCAAAAACGGAATGATCGGCGTGATTACCCATGAGGTTGGTCACAACTTTTTCCCGATGATTGTGAACAGCGATGAGCGCCAGTGGACCTGGATGGACGAAGGCTTAAACTCGTTTGTAGAATACCTGACCGAAGAACTTTGGGATAACAAATTCCCAACCAAACGCGGCCCGGCTTACGCCATTGTAGATTACATGAAACTGCCGAAAGATCAGTTAGAGCCGATCATGACCAACTCAGAGAACATCGTGGGCTTTGGTCCAAATGCTTATTCGAAACCGGCAACCGGCTTAAATATTTTGCGCGAAACCATTATGGGCCGCAAGCTATTTGATTATGCGTTTAAAGAATACTCGCGCCGTTGGGCCTTTAAACACCCAACCCCTGCCGATTTCTTCCGCACGATGGAAGATGCCAGCGGCGAGGATTTAGATTGGTTTTGGAGAGGCTGGTTCTACAACACCACCCCGGTTGATATTGCTTTAGATTCGGTTAAAGTAGGTAAAGGCGAATTGACCGACAAGCCGGATATGTCGGCTATGTTTACTACAATTCCGGGTAGGGCACCGGCAGGTGCAGCAAGCGCTGGTCGCCCGGCGGGTTTTGTACAGGCACCGTTGGTGAATGTTGATGATATCTCGAAACAACGCAACCGTGACGATAAGAGCCTGAGCTTTTATACCGACAAAGATCAGGTAACCCAGGATTTTTACTGGAAATACGATCGCGGCCTGGTCAGCATTGACGAGGATAAGGCGAAGGAAATGTTGAAAAACAGGCCGGCGCGCAGTAACGATTTCGCAGAACCAATGACCGACGAAGATAAAGCACGCTACGGTGGTAAATACTTTTACGAGCTAAACTTTAGCAACAAAGGCGGTTTGGTAATGCCAATCATTGTTCAGTTTACGTTTAAAGATGGTACTACACAGTTAGACCGCATCCCGGCCCAAATTTGGAGATTGAACGAAAAGAAAGTTTCTAAATTCTACGTTCAGGACAAAGAAGTGGCATCTATTAAAATAGATCCATTCCGCGAAACTGCCGATATCGACGAAACTAATAACTACTGGGGCACAGCGCCGGAACCATCAAAGTTCCAGCTGTTCAAACAAAAAGCAGCAGCTATCCGCGGCGGCGCAACCGGTGTGGTTAATCCAATGCAGGTAGGGAAGTAAGTCTTGACCGCTGATTTAGAATGATTTTTTTGATTTCGCTGATTGTCGATAATAAGCCATAATCAAAAAAATCATTCAAATCAAGTGTTCAGACAAAGGCAGTAAACCCGGTGATGCAATTAATGCAGGTAGGAAGTCCGAATCGTTGATTTTTAAATGATTTTTTTGATTAGGATGATTGTGATTAATTGTCGACAATCAGCGAAATCAAAAAAATCATTCAAATCAGCGGTCCAGACCCAATAACCTCGCCGGATTTTTCCTTGCAATCCAACCAATCTCCTGCTCACTTAATCCCGCGGCTTTAAGTTCGGTGATGAAAGTGCGCATACCGTCCTGCGGGAGCGGGTTACCTTTTTGACCAAGATCAGAATCGATCAGAAAATGTTCCGCGCCGATGGTTTTGATAGCCTGTGCGAAGGCGCTAATAGAAGTTGGTCCGTTGGGTTTAGCACCCGGCAAGCCTCCGGGTTGAAAGCAGCATTCAATAATCGCGCCCAACGCAACCATTTGTTTCATCTGATCTATTGTAGCGCCCAAAAGCATTGCATGGGTAACCAGCATGTTTTTTACACCGGCCTGTTTGGCGGCGGCCAATAAGATTAATGATTCTATAGGTGATGAATGCCCTGTCTCGAACACCAGATTATTTTTGGCGATGATTTGAAATACCTCGGCCATTTCGGGCACGGGTTTACCATCAACAACTACCGGCACAAAAGGCGCATGCCCCGGCGCGTGACCGATTACATTCTCAGCATCGCCGGTAGGCAGCCAAACTACTTTACCCCGGTGCCCATCAAATTGAACCATCCTGCGCACCGCTTCTGCATTAATCCCGCCGACAGCCCGGTTAAGCACAATTCCACCGAAAACCTCAATGCCGCCAACTTCCTGCATAGCTAATTGAGCTACGGCAGCTGTCGATATATAATGATTTTTTAATACGATGCCCCGCATGCCCGCCTGTTTGGCCTGTCGCGCTAATTCCAACCCGCTTAAAGCACGCGGTGTAGCATCTGGCCCGGTATGACAGTGAAAATCTATTACGCCGGTTAGGGAGTTAGTATCCGTTTTTGATTGAGCTGACGCGTGCCTGTCTGTTAACAACATGCAGCAAAGTGCAATGAACAAGGGTTTTGCTATCCACATATGCTTCTATCTTTCGGACTTTACGGACTTCCCGTCTTCCGGACTACTTAGAAATCTTATTCAAATAATCAATAATCTTTTGGCCGCTGTAATCGGCGCTGCCCTCCTGGTGGAAAACTGTCCGGCCTGTTTTATCGATAATAGTTGTGGTGGGGATAGACCTGCTCACCAACTCAGGCGGTACCGCGCTGGCCAGTTGATAGAGGGGCATGGTGAATTTCTTTTTCTGCATAAAAGGTACAGACTTTTGGAAATTACCATCAGCATCCACAATTAAAAAAACGATGTTGGGATTGCTTTTCAGCTTATTATAAAGCGCGTTGATAGACGGCATTTCGGCCACGCAGGGCGGGCACCAGGTAGCCCAAAAGTTTATAAAGATCACTTTGCCCTTCAAATCTGACAGGCGCACAACTTTACCTTCCGGATTTTTAAAAGCAACGTCAGGTATAGCCGCAACCGAAGTTTTTACCTCAGCTTCGGTAAGACGAGGTTGAAAGAGTCCAACCTTCATCAGCCCTTGTATCGCCAAAGCTTTGGCCGATGGATTGAATATCAACACCAAAGCTGCTGCTAAAAATACTCCGTTTAACAGGTTCGATAATTTAAACCATTGCTTTTTCATTGTCGCAAGGTACGCATTTTAGTCATTTGCTTCGCTGTCATTTGCCTTTGGCGTCATCAGGTCATTGGATTATTTGGATGAGGAAATGCATCTAAAACTACAGGTTTTAAAACTAATGATTGCATTTGAAACAATTTGATTAACAGTGTCGTTTAACTATTGATTAATCAATTATAGCCGCCAATGACACCACTTTTCCTGACGTTAGAAAGTAGCCGCAACCTGAAGATTGTTCCTGAAACAAGGGTTTTTATGGATGGGCACCCCATACTGAGTTATAACTATAGCATCTTCCAGGATGGGCATAAAAGCCGCTCCGAAGAGGATGCCTTAAAATACAGCAAGGCCGCCGATCCGGATTACCTGGGCGTAATCACTTTCGAAAACCCCGGTCATATTTACACCTACACTGCCGGGGATGGCCGCACGCTACACCCCGATGAAGTAGAGGACGTAATCGAACAGATTAATCAAATCAGGGATAACCCGGAACTTTGGAGATCGATAGATAATCTCTAAGCCCCCCAACCCCCTAAAGGGGGAGCAGAAAAGCAATGCAGATATCGTATCTTTAAGTTTCTAACCATGGGCTATGGTCCATTGACTATGGACTACCAAGCATGACAGTTTCCCTAAAAAGCGCAGCCGGTAAATGGGTGATGGTTTCTACCATCCTGGCATCGGCAATGGCTTTTATCGATGCCACGGCGCTGAATGTAGTTTTACCGTCGTTACAAAAAAGTTTAAACGCCAGCGGTGCCGATCTGTTCTGGATTCTGAATGCTTACTTACTAATGCTCGCCTCGTTAATTTTAATAGGCGGCGCCATGGGCGATAAGCTGGGCCGAAAAAAGATTTTCATGCTCGGCATTTTTATTTTCCTCATCGGTTCGGCGGCTTGCGGTTTTGCAAGCAGTGTATTGTTGTTGGTAATCTTCAGAATCATCCAGGGCATTGGCGGTGCGCTGATGATCCCGGGAAGTCTTTCACTGATCTCCTCATCTATCAACCCCAAAGAACGCGGTAAAGCCATCGGTACCTGGTCGGCTTTTACAACGGTGGTTACCATGGGTGGTCCCATTTTAGGCGGTGCCCTGGCCGATGCCGGTTTATGGCGCTATATCTTTTTCATCAATATTCCCTTCGGCATTGCCGCGCTGACTATGCTTTGGTTCAAAGTTGCCGAAAATAAAGACGAAGGCAGTGACCCCACGCTCGATTTTCCCGGTGCTATCAGCATTGCGCTGGGCTTGGCATTAATCACGTTCGGCTTTTTGCGTATCCCGGCGGTTGGTCTGTATCATTGGCAAGCCTGCGGTTCGTTAGCTTTAGGTGTAGTGATGCTGATCTTATTTATCATCATCGAAAGTAAAAGCAAACACCCTATGATGCCGCTGACCTTGTTCAGCAACGCCACTTTCAGGGGAGCTAACCTGCTTACCTTCTTTTTATACGCAGGACTGGGAGCGGGGATGTTGTTCCTTTCACTCAACATGGTGCAGGTACAGGGCTATAGCCAACTGCAATCAGGCTTAACGTTTTTACCCTTTACTATTTTAATGATTACCCTTGCCCGCTTTGCCGGTGGTTTGGCCGATAAACACGGACCTAAATGGTTGCTCACTATTGGCCCTGCGGTGGCAGGGACGGGCTTGCTTATCCTGTCGTTCGTTAAACAAACTAATGGTCCGGGCGATTACTGGACGACTTTCCTGCCCGGCGTACTGGTATTAGGTTTAGGCATGTCGTTCACCGTTGCACCTCTCACAACTGCTGTGATGGGTGCGGTAAGTGATCATTACAGCGGCGTTGCATCGGGCATTAACAACGCCATGACCCGCATCTCCAGCGTATTTGCTAACGCGATATTCGGGGCGCTGGCGGTGCTGTTTTTTTCGGGCGCTTTGCAAAAAGAGATCGCTCCATTAAAACTACCAGCGACCGAACAGCAATCGGTTATGAAACAAGCCAATAACCTGGGCAACGCCAGTTTACCAAAAGCCAAGGGAGATAGCCACGCCCGGCAAATAGAAAAAGCTTATCATAACGGGTTTATTAATGCCTACGGTAAAATCATGAAGATCTCGGCCGCGTTGGGCTTTTTGGGTGCGCTGATGGCCTTTCTCTTTATTAAAAATACTGCGGTTAAAAGTAAACACGCTTAACATGGGCTTGCGCTTTAGTTAGTCTAACTACATCTCTGCTACACCTTGCGGTTTTCGTAACACGCGTATTGGGCGGTTAAGTGCATAATTTGTAAATTGTTCCCGCAAACAACCCCGTTGCCAGTATAAACCAACGTATCGTTAACCAATTTTGCTATATCTAAAAAGTATGAACAAGTTTCTATGCCTTGTCGCGGCCTGTACCCTGTCATTGCAAGTATCCGCGCAATCCAATACCAAAATGAACACCTTTGTGAGCGGCCTGATGCATAAAATGACGCTGGAAGAAAAGATCGGTCAGCTCAATTTAATCACACCTGGCGATGGGATACTAACCGGATCGGTAGTAAGCAGTAACGTAGAGGCTAAGATTAAGACGGGCAGCGTAGGCGGCATGTTCGGTGTGATAGGGGTAGATAAAATCCGCAAAGCGCAGGAATTGGTGATGAAGAACAGCCGGTTAAAAATCCCGATGATGTTTGGCTCGGATGTGATTCATGGGTATAAAACGATATTGCCAATTCCGTTGGCTTTATCCTGCAGCTGGGATCTCCAGATGATTGAAAAAAGCGCAAGCATTGCCGCTGCCGAATCTACTGCCGACGGACTGAACTGGGTGTTCTCGCCCATGGTTGATATTGCCCGCGATCCACGCTGGGGACGCGTTGCCGAAGGTGCCGGTGAGGATACTTATTTAGGATCGAAAATCTCTGCAGCCATGATCCGTGGATACCAGGGCAACAGCTATGCTGATCGTACCAAACTAATGGCCTGTGTAAAACACTTCGCCCTATACGGTGCTGCTGAAGCCGGTCGCGAATACAACACTACGGATATGAGCCGCTTGAAGATGTACGAATATTACCTGCCACCTTACAAAGCCGCAGTTGATGCAGGTGCGGGGAGTGTAATGAGTTCGTTCAACGAAATCGATGGTATCCCGGCAACGGGCAACAAATGGTTAATGACCGACCTGTTGCGCAAGCAATGGGGCTTTAAAGGCTTTGTAGTGACCGATTACACCGCCATTAACGAAATGACCGCCCACGGTATGGGTGATTTGCAACAAGTATCGGCCATGGCCCTGAAAGCCGGTACCGATATGGATATGGTGGGCGAAGGGTACTTAACCACCCTAAAAAAATCTTTAAAAGAAGGCAAGGTAACTTTGGCTGATATCGACATAGCTTGCCGCCGAATTTTAGAGGCGAAATATAAATTAGGTTTGTTTGATGATCCCTACCGTTTTTGCGATGCCACCCGTGCTAAAAATGAAGTGCGTAGCGCTGAAAAAGTAACTGAAGCAAGAACAATGGGCGCGCACTCCATGGTATTGCTGAAAAATGCAAACCAGTTACTGCCGCTAAAAAAATCAGGTACTATTGCCCTGGTTGGTCCGCTTGCTAACAGCAAGGCCAATATGTTAGGCACCTGGGCCGTTAGTGGCGATGCTACTTTTGCGGTGCCGGTTTTAGATGGGATGCAAAATGCGGTTGGTGGTTCGGCCAAAATCATTTACGCCAAGGGGGCCAATATTACCGATGATGCAGCTCTTGCGAAGAACGCCAATGCTTTGGGTGTGAAGGTAGAAATAGACAAATCATCGCCCGATCAGTTACTGTACGAAGCCGTAAGCGCTGCCAAGCAATCAGATGTGATTGTAGCCGTGGTTGGCGAAGCATCTGAAATGACCGGCGAAGCTGCCAGTCGCTCGGATATCAGCCTGCCCGAAAGTCAATGTAAGCTGTTAGATGCTTTGGCCAAGACCGGTAAGCCGTTGGTTGTGGTAATGATGAGCGGCCGCCCGATGACGATTGCACACGAAGCCGAGATCTCCGGCGCCTTGCTACAAGCCTGGTTCCCGGGACAGGAGGCTGGAAATGCCATTGCCGATGTGCTTTTCGGTGCGTATAATCCATCAGGTAAATTAACCATGAGTTTCCCGCGCAATGTAGGGCAGATCCCCATTTACTATAACCACAAAAACACCGGCCGACCAATCAGCGGCGATACGTTCGAGAAATTCCACTCGGCTTATATGGATGTACCTAACTCGCCGCTGTTTCCGTTTGGTTATGGTTTAAGTTATACGTCTTTCAGCTATAGCGATATCAAACTGAGCAAAAGCACCATGAAGGCCGGCGAAAAGATCATTGCCACGGTAAAACTAAGTAATACCGGTAACTACGATGGCGAAGAAACGGTACAACTATACTTGGGCGATCCGGTAGCATCTGTTGCCCAGCCGATGAAAAAGCTAAGAGACTTTCAAAAAGTATTCCTGAAAAAAGGCGAGAGCAGGGATGTAAGCTTTACCATTGACATAGAAAAATTGAAATACTATAACAGCGAGCTGAAATGGATTGCCGATCCCGGCGATTTTAAATTGTACATCGGCACCAGTTCGGATGAGGTGAAGAAAGCTGATTTTAGGTTGATGAAATAGTAGTTTTCATCACTTTGTCATTGCGAACGATAGCGCGGCAATCTCGTAGCTTGCAAATCAACTACGAGATTGCCACGTCGCGCCCGACGCTCATTTCCCCATCTGCTCCTCGCAATGACAAATCGTTAGAAGCCTTACAAAGTTTTTTAAAACTTAGTAAGGCTTTTCTTAATTTAGGCAGAGATTGATATTATACATGAAATTAAAAATCATTACCCAACTAAGTTTAATGGCGCTATCATTCAGCGCAATGGCCCAAACCGGTACTAACTATGTTGGTAGCCGTGCGCCTTTGCGTCAGAATCCTTATATCGAGTTGCCTATCGGCGCTATCAAACCGCAGGGATGGCTGAGGGAGATGCTGGTCCGCCAGAAAAATGGGGCGACTGGTAATTTGGATAAACTGTACCCGCTGGTAATGAACAACCGTAACGGCTGGCTGGGCGGTGATGGCGACCAGTGGGAACGCGGTCCGTACTGGATTGATGGCCTGTTGCCGCTGGCATATATTTTGGATGATAAGGAAATGATTGCCAAAGTAAAACCTTGGGTAGAGTGGTCGATAAAAAGCCAGCAACCGGATGGGTATTTTGGGCCCTCGAAAGATTATCCCGGCGAACCGGGTATTCAACGCGATAATAGTAAAGATTGGTGGCCCAAAATGGTGATGCTGAAGGTGCTGAAACAATACTACCAGGCCACAGGTGATAAAAGGGTAATTACTTTGTTGACCAACTATTTCAAATATCAGCTGAAAGATTTGCCGACCAATCATCTTGATCACTGGACTTTTTGGGCGCGTTACCGCGAAGCCGATAATTTGGCTGTGGTTTACTGGCTTTACAATATTACGGGCGATAAATTTCTGTTAGATCTTTCCGAGATCCTGCACAAACAGGGTTTTGATTATACCGATGCTTTCCTGAATACCGATTTGCTGGCCCGTGCAGGCAGCATTCACGGGGTAAATTTAGCGCAGGGGATTAAAGAACCTGCCGTTTACTATCAGCAGCATCCCGAAGAAAAATATCTGGTTGCCCTGAAAAAAGGTTATGCCGATCTACGTAAATACAACGGCACGGCCAACGGTATGTACGGTGCCGATGAATCCTTACATGGCAATTCGCCAACCCAGGGAGCTGAACTTTGCAGCGCGGTGGAGTTAATGTTCAGCCTGGAAAACACGCTGGAAATTACCGGGGATGTAAGCTATGCCGATCAGTTAGAGAAGATCGCTTTCAACACCCTGCCATCGCAAACTAACGAGGATTACACCGCCCGCCAATACTTTCAGCAAGCCAACCAGGTGATGCTGACGCGCTACGGACGCAACTTTGATACCAACCACAGCGGCACCGACCTTTGCTACGGTTTGCTGACCGGCTACCCTTGCTGCACCTCAAACATGCACCAGGGCTGGCCAAAATTTGCGCAGAATTTATGGTACGCTACGCCCGATAAAGGTTTGGCGGCTTTAGTGTATTCGGCCAGCCAGGTTAAAGCTAAGGTGGCCGATGGGGTAGAGGTAGTTTTTGATGAAGCAACGAATTATCCGTTTGAGGACAAGATCAAGTTTACCCTGAGTTCGAAACCCGGCTCGAAGGCGCTTAATTTTCCTTTAGAACTGCGGATCCCGGCCTGGTGTAAAAAAGCCAATATTGTGATTAATGGCAAACCTTACCAGGAGGCTACAGGCAATCAAATCGTAAAAATCAGCCGCGACTGGCAAAAAGGTGATGTGGTAGAATTGAACCTGCCCATGCACATCTACAAAAATACCTGGGTAGAAAACTCTATCTCGGTTGAACGTGGCCCGATAGTTTACGCGCTAAAAATCGGCAGCCAAAGTAAAATCGTTAAAAACGAAAAAGGGGCCATCGCTTACGGCGCAACTTACGAAGAGGTTACTCCAACCACCCCATGGAATTACGGCTTGATTGCAACATCAAACAACAAAATGGATGAACAATATAAAGTGGAGCTGCAAAATGTAAAATCGAATTACCCGTGGACAATGGATGCTGCACCCATCGTACTGAAAACGCAGGGCAAAAAGGTACCGCAATGGCAATTGTACAACCAATCAGCCGGGCCGCTGCCGTGGAGTATCGCTTATATTGAAGACGAGGTTAAAGAACCTGCCGAAGATATTGTGCTGGTACCTTATGGCTGCACTAAGTTGCGAATTTCACAGTTTCCGGTGGTGAGGAAGTAAGGGCTACTAATTTTTGAAGCAGTAAAAACAAAAGGCCTGAACGAGATTCGAACTCGTTCAGGCTTTTGCTGTTGTCGCTATAGCAACTAATATCTAATTTTATTTACGCTCCCGGCATCGGCGCTGCCGATGGCGGCGGCGAGCCTGCTCCCCAGGTTTTATTGGCTTTTGGTCCCATTTCCAGTTCTAAAACACCGCCGTTGGCAATATCGCTGTGATTAAACCATGGTTGGTTCCAGACCTTGCCGTTTAACTTGGCTGATTGGATGTATTTGTTTTCGCCTGATGCGTTGTGTGCTTTAATTTCGAAAAGTTTACCTCCGCCTACGTTCATCTTTACATAAGGGAAACGCGGGCTGCCGATGTTATACGTTGGCGAGCCGGGCGTAACCGGGTAGAAACCCATTTGGCTGAATACTACAAAAGCCGTCATACCGCCGCCGTCTTCATCGCCTGGAACGCCCATTAAATCGTTACGGTACCATTGGTCAATTAACCCGCGGATGCGTTTTTGTGTACGCCATGGTGCACCTGCATAGTTGTACAGGTAAGGGATGTGGAAGGCCGGCTCGTTAGCCATAGAGAACATACCTACGTTGCCGGTATGATCGGGCAGGGTAGCGTAAAAATCCCAACGCGAACCAGGGATAGGCTCGTTAAACATTTGTTCCATAGCAGCAATAAATTTTTCGTTGCCGCCAACCAATTTTACCAGGTCGCCAATGTTATGCTGAACATCCCAGCGATATTCGTAACCGTTATTTTCATCATAATACTCGCGTGCACCCGGTCCTCCGCTTATGCGGTAATCTAATGGCTCAATAAAGTTGCCGTCAGCATCCTTAGGATGGAAGAATCCTGTTTTAGGGTTAAACACATTGCGATAATTGTACGATGCTTTGAGGTAATGATCCGCTTCCTCGGTTTTACCCAAAGCTTTAGCCATTTGAGATAAGCACCATTCATCAAACGATGTACCCAGGGTAACTGCTATCGGCTGGCGTTTTTCCCAGGCGCTTACGTTTTTTACGGTCTCTTTTTCGCCCGGTTTTAAGGCAGGCATATAACCTTTTTCTTTATAAAAAGCATCCAGTTCGCCCGGTTCAACCCCTCTTGACCATGGCAACAGTGATTTTTTATCAACCGAACCTTTACCGGCTTCATAAGCTTTTGCCAAATCAAATCCGCGCAAACCTTTGGCATAAGCGTCAGCCATGCTGGCAATAAAGTGGTTTGAATTCATACCCCTTTCATCGCCGTTTATCGATGGAAAATTAGGCAGCCAATTGGTGCCGTTTTGTTCTGACATCAGCACGTACGAGTTCAAAACATCATTCTCGGCTTGTTTATCAATCAAGATACGCAGCGGATGCGCGGCTCGGTAAGTATCCCAACTCCAATCATCTGTGCTAAAAGGGTGACCATTATCATTATGCACTTTGTCATCAGCGTAACTGTAATATTTACCATCCTCGCTGATCACAATAGGGCGTTCCATAGTGCGGTAAAGCGAGGTGTAGAATACCGTAGTTTCTTTATCCGGCGCGCCGGTTACAGCTATTTTGCCCAGCTCATCATTCCAGATTTTGCGACCGGCAATTGCTACTGCATTTACATCATAGTTTTTAATCTCACGATCCAGGTTTTTCTTAGCCTGTTCTTCGCTGATGAAAGATACACCGTAACGAAAGCCTAATTTTTTAGTCCCGGCCGGGTAAGCCAAAGCTAAAGTAGCTGAAGGCTCGGCGCTAACAGTAAAACCACCACCGCGACTGGTAATACCGGTTTTAACCGGTGCCACATCAGTTTCAGCATACAGGTAAACGCGGGTTTTGCCGCCTAATTCTTTATAACCGCTAATGGTGCTACCGCTGGCTTTTAGCTGACCGCGTTGACTGTTAAAAACAAGATAAGGTGCACCCGCTTTATCAAACGTAATTTGATATACCGCGCTCTGGTGCGATGGCGCAAAATCAACGCCAATCTCTGCTTCATCTAAATAAACCTGGTAGCGGTATGGGGTTGTTTTTTCCTGATCGTAACTGAATTGTTTGCTGCTGGTGATCGCGCTTTCCTCGCCCTGGTATGGGTAGAAGTTAAAGCTTGATTCGGACCGGTGATGGGTTACAATCAGCGGTAAGCCGCCAATGCGGTTGGTGGTATAATCGTGCCTTACGGGGAACACCCTTAGCATGCTGTGCGGCAAATGTGTGGTTGGGTAGCAAGGTACCAGCATGTGGCTGATGGCGCCAATGTAGGGGTTCACGTAATCGACCGGCTGTTTGGCCGCAGGTGCAACCTTTGCTTTGGTTTGCGCGCCCGCAGGTGATGCAGACACCATGCCGATGATCCCGGCAAGGGCCAGTAAAGCTTTAATTTTCATGATGATGACGAAGTAAAATTAGATTCTACCATAAAGAAACAAAAAAACCGTGCAAAACAATCGATATTTTGGGAAATAAATAGGCGCTACGCTGTCATTATGCTTCGCGTCATTATGCCTGCGGCGTCATTGAGTCATTTGCTTCGCATCATTATTGAAAAAAATTTCAAATTCAATAAAACACAAATCTTCATTTTGAAATTTTCACTACTCACTACTCACTACTCACTACTCACTACTCACTACTCACTACTCACTACTCACTACTCACTACTCACTACTCACTACTCACTACTCACTACTCAAACTTGCAGATTAAGCAAACGTTAACGCAGTGTTTCATTTTTAAATCTCCTCAAAAATTCTCCTTTATAAACCGTACCTTTGCGGCATATTTTGGATAGAGCGTTGTTTTTGCTTTCCCATTCAGCTACAATAAATTAAGGATTTGTGTTATGAAGAAAATTGTTGACTATCGTAAATTATTAGGTGTTACCAAAGATGCCGACCTTGCCGAATTAAAATCGGTATACCGTTCGCTGATGAAAACCTGGCACCCCGATAAGTTTAACGATGATGCTGTGAAGAAAGCCGAAGCTGAGGAAATGAGCAAAAACATGATTGAAGCTTACCACTTTTTGGTAAGTATCTGTCCTGAAACTGCTGAACAAACTAAAGAGGCTTATATCACCACAACTACTACTTGCGGTATTGCCGATTTTGAATACCAAAAACAGATTTTAAAAGTAGATTTTACCGACGGTACTACTTACGAGTATTTCAGCGTACCACGTGAGGTTTACATTAAACTGGTTAATGCCGATTCGCCGGGACGTTTTGCCCGTCGCCATATTTTTAACGAATACCTTTACCGCAGCACCAGCAGGCTGGTAGCTAACGCGTAAGGTATAAAGCCGCGCTTCCCCCTCTTGAGAGGGGTCAGGGGGTTGTCCTTTCTGCGATCTGCAATTTTAAGGACACCCCCCTATGAAAGTTCCTGCTTATCGTCGTTTCAGTGTGTCCCCTCTCAAGAGGGGAAACTTCATTCAGTTCCCTTCAGGTTTATTTCTTCCCAAACTCAGCCGCCATCGCATTCAGCTTGGCTGCACTCAACGTTTCTTTACCGTTAGCGATTATTATGCGATAAGTAAACGTAGTCGATTCACCCGGTTTCAAGGTTAAATTTTTAGCCGATTTACCATTAGTAAAAATCTTTTCACCAAGTGGGTTAGCGGCGAATAGGCCGTAATTACGGGCATGCCAGAAGGTTGGGTAGTTGGGATTTTTAGGATGATCGATAATAGCTATGCTTACTGAATCTGCTCCCATTTTGCCGTACACTTTACACCATACGCCGCGGGTGCTCCAGGCATCGTTACCGGTTTTGCCAGCGCTGGTGATGTAATTACCGCTGGCCAATTTATCGGTGCCGCCTTTTACTACGGTTACTATGCCTTTATCGTCGGTGAATTTTTGATCTTCGGTAGTTGGCATTTGCAGTTCGTGCGCCAGGCGCAGGCCAAGCATGCCGTCTTTAGCGTCGTTAAACACCACCTCTTTTACAGCTTTCAATGTAGTGGTACGCTCAATAATGCGCTGACCCGGTGTGCCGCTAAATTCAAAACGGGTGGTTTCTTCCATTAACACTTCTTTGGCCTGGTTAATCCAGTTAGCATGATATGCTAAAACACCGGTTTTACCGCCTTTTGTCTCAGTTACCTTGTCGGTACGGATCCAGCCGTACGATTTCTTTTTTTCGGCTGGGATGGCGTAGGAGTTGTTCCAGAAATCCAGTCCATTCACATTCTCAAAATTAAACCACAGACCGATGTGGTGAGGATGATCGGTTGGGTCACCAACACGCGGGGCTAACGGGAAACCACGAACAACAGAGGTGCCGCCGGCATCGATAATAGGGTACAATACCGGTTTCTCCAGCGTGTCGGGATATAAAAAGGAAGTAAATAGCTTATCGCCTATTAATACGTCTATTTTATTGCCGGTAGCGCTTTTATTAAGTGTTACCGTTTGCTGCTGCGCAAAGGTCGCGGTGCTGAATAATATAGCCGCCGCTATACCTGCTATTTTAATGCCTTTCATGGTTTGTTTCTTTATCGTTTTTGTTTTATTGCACAACCGTTCAACCTAAACCCGATTGCAACGGAAAGCCCGCATGCGCCGGCCTGGGGTACAGCGCTGACTTGCAGTGGAAAGCGGGAGCAAACGCCGATAGCAGCACTTGCCCTGCTTTTCAAAAATCTCCGGTCATGCCGAACTTGTTTCAGCACCTCACTTGCATAGTACACATGCACAGGCGACCGGTATATGGGGTGCCGAAACAAGTTCGGCATGACCTATTTTTAATTTTGACTTTTAACTTTTTAATTCCGCTCTTAGCTCCACTTAAACACTTTGCCACCCGCCATTACTTCCTGCGTTTTTTCATCGAAGGTTGCTTTTTGGCCGGTATGGACGGCAGCGTTAGTCATGATGTTGGCGATAGAGTGGCTGTAACCTGCTTCAACAGGGGCGTTTGGCGTTTTACGGCTACGTACACACTCCATCCAGTTACGTACGTGATTGGATGTCAGTACGTCGCCACCAGTGTTGGCTGATGCTACTACGGATTCGGTGTTTTTTAAACTGACAGTTGGCAGCAGATTAGGCTGCATGTTCATAGCTTTGGCTGCACCGGCAGTTAAGCCACCTTCAGGAGTGATTTTATTGGTGATCAAGTTCAGCATGCCACCGTTTGAGTAGTAGATCTCCGCTGGTTTTTCCTCACCATTGCTCATGCGCGAACCGAAAGTTACCTGGAAGCCTTTGGTCATATCATCCAGTGGTCCGTAATCAAAAGCAGCCATTAGCGTATCCCAGTTACGACGACCATCTTTCCACATGTAAATACCACCGTTGGCAGTTACGCTGCGCGGATGTGGCAAACCGCTGAACCAGTGTACGGTATCAATCTGGTGGCTCATCCACTGCCCAGCCAGACCTGATGAATACGGCCAAAACAGGCGGAACTCCAAATATTTACGCGGGTCGAAAGCCTCGTAAGGGCGGTTCATAATCCAGCGTTTCCAGTCGGTATCTTCTTCTTTTAATTTGCCCAATAATTCGGGACGGCGCCAACGACCAGGCTGATTCACATTCCAGGTCAGCTCAACATTAGTAATGGGGCCAAACTGACCTGATTTTATAAATTCATCAGCAGCGTGATAATTAGAACCACTGCGGCGTTGCGAACCAATCTGTACGATCTTGCCGGTTTCTTTTACTGCTTTCAGGGCCAGGCGGGCATCCTCCATAGTTTCGGCGAATGGTTTTTCACAATATACATCGCAACCGGCTCTTACTGCTTCGGCGCAATGCCGGGCATGCTGGAAATCGGCGGTGCTCAGGAATACGGCATCAACCATTTTGCTATCGTAAAGCTCATCGTTATTGCGGAAGGCTTTAACATCGTTCTGCATCTTGCCTTTCCAAACGGCGGCACCTTCTTCGCGGCGTAATTTCCAGATGTCGGATACGGCAACTACCTCAAAATTCAGTTCCTTATAGTGGTTCATGAAGCAAGGGATGTGCGAGCTTTTGTGCCTGTCGGAAAAGCCGACAACGCCTACACGCACCCTGTCGTTAGCGCCGATAATGCGTTTGTAGCTTTTTGCGCTAAAGCCTTTTTGGGCTAATAAAACACCTGCCCCGGCCACCGCGGCCTGCCTGATAAAAGTACGGCGTGATTTTTCCATGCTGTTTTAAAGGAATAATTTATTGGTAAAATTGCTAATTGGTATGCGGCGGATTTATTTAACCCGCTTACCAAATATCCAATAAAAAATGGGAAAAACAGATGAGGTGTGGTGGAAATTTACGCAAACGATTGCGGAACACACAAAACCAAAAAGGCCCCGAAACCGGGGCCTTTAACACATATATTAATATTAACAAAAAACTTCGGGATTATAGTTCCTCGTCGTGCTGGCTTACATCCAAACCAACTAATTCTTCTTCTGGGGTAACACGCAGCGGGCTGATCAGATCGGTGATTTTTAACAGCAACAATGAGCCAAAGAAGGCAAATGCCGAAACCATAACCAACGCAATAAGGTGTTGTACAAATAAACCGGATTGGCCGTAAATTAAGCCTTCGGCGCCTGCACCGTTAACGGCTTTGGTAGAGAATACGCCGGTTAACAGCATACCCATCATACCACCTACACCATGGCAAGGGAATACATCTAAAGTATCGTCGATACCGGTTTTTGATCTCCAGATCACCATCAGGTTACTTACAACGGCGCTAACAATACCTACAATTAACGCGCTTGATACGGTGATGAAACCGGCAGCAGGAGTAATAGCAACTAAACCAACAACGGCACCAATACAAGCACCCAAAGCCGATGGTTTTTTACCACGCAGGATATCAAAGAAAATCCACGACATGGCAGCAGCAGCCGATGCGGTAGTGGTAGTAGCCAAAGCAGTTGAAGCCAACTCGTTTGAACCCAGGGCAGAACCTGCGTTGAAACCAAACCAGCCAAACCATAGTAAACCTGTACCTAATATTACGTAGCTGATACGGGCCGGCACGTGTGCCTCTTCAACCTCGTTACGTTTCTTTAAATATAAGGCTGATGCCAAAGCTGCCCAACCTGCCGACATGTGCACAACGGTACCACCGGCAAAGTCAAGCACTCCTTTTAAATAAAAATATCCTTTTGGATGCCAGGTAGCATGTGCCAATGGGATGTAGATAATAACGATGAATAAGGTAATGAAAATTAAATATGAGTTGAAGCGAATACGCTCGGCAAAGGCACCTGTAATAAGCGCCGGCGTGATCACTGCGAATTTCAATTGGAACATGGCAAAAAGGATAACCGGGATAGTGCCCCAGGCTACGCCTAAAGTATTTTGCATCATGAAGAAAGATTTAGGGTTACCGATAAAACCCCAGCCGTTAACGTCATCGCCAAAGGCAAGGCTAAAACCAAATACTACCCAAATAATGGTGATCAAACCCATACAAACAAAGCTTTGTAGCATGGTAGAGATCACATTTTTTTTACGAACCATACCGCCGTAAAAGAAGGCCAGGCCGGGGGTCATTAATAATACAAGTGCGGTTGAAATAAGCAACCAGGCGGTATCGGCTTTATCTATTGCTGCAGGTTTTGCCGCAGCTAAGTTTCCGGGAAATATAAAGGCAAGAATAACTACAATGACAAGGATGCCAAAAGGTATAATTTTTTTCATCTGATAAATAGTTTAATGGTGATAAGTATCTGTGCAACCCGCAAAGGCCCGCATAGATTGATAGCGTAATTGTTAAAGGTGAATGAAAATGATAGTGTTGATGAATTTGTACGACGCGGCTTAACCAGGCCGCAGGCATACCTGTAGCCGGAATATAAGTTGTGCGAAAGCAACCTCCCGGGATATCAAGCCGGGAGGTTAAAGATTATCGTTCAAATATCTTTTAACAAGGCGCTGAATTACCAGAAAACGTGGAAGGGAAATAAGATGAGTTTAGCCGAGCGTACATAACCGACGCTGGTTTGGGGGAAATTATAACTTAAAAACTTAAAGTAGGCATTGAACTTGTTGAGGCAGATAGCCGCATTTTTCAGAACATTAACCGTCCGTTGCGATTGCGAACGCAAAATTTGACCGTTGTTGTAACTCCCGAGGAAATAAAAGTAGGGAAGACGGCCATTATCACGTCCATCATATGATGATGGGCCGAAAATATTCTTATAAACACGGGATTGTTGCAGAAATTTAGACTCGCCTTTAGCTTTTGCAGCAATAACTGCAGAAAAGATGAGTAAATATTTAAAAATTCGCCTGTTCATTTTTCTAAAAATAGAAATAATGTTTAAAACGCCATAATATTTTGTGAAAAAAATAAAATTTCGTTGCCTGTTTTGAAATATTACGAATAAAATTGCCTAATAAATCTATAATTTTAGTAGATAATATCTAAAAGGCTTTTTTATTTATTAATATCCTAAAAAATTAATGAGGAGTATTACGCTGGTGCCTGATGAAAATGGTTGTGTATACAAGTATTAAAGCATTGGTTAATAAAATTGTTACATGGTGCTTTTTCTACACCTACCAATTTTAATTAATTTTATAGGCCATCTAATCAATTAGTTAATTTGAAAAATTTATACCTGATCTTATTATTTGTTTTTGTACTCGGCATCGGTCAATCGATTGCACAAACGCCATCTGCCGCGAAAGTGAGCGGCAAATTGCTTGACGGAGCTACCGGCGAGCCTGTAGATTTTGCAACGGTGGCGTTATTCCCCAAAGGTGTGACCGATAAAATGACCAAAGGCACATCAAGTAATAATGGCGGTAGCTTCACTTTAACCGGAATTCCTTTCGGCGTTTATAGCTTAAATATCTCATTTGTCGGGTACGAGAAATATACGATTGATAATATCACCCTGGATAAAGATCACCTATCAGCTGCCGTTGGCGCTATTAAATTAAAACCGGCAGGCGGCGCGCTTGGCGAGGTAACCATTGCCGACAGAAAGAAAGAGGTAGAGTACAACGCCGATCAGATTACGTACAACGTATCCCAAAGCATCAATGCCGAAGGATCGACCGCGACGGATATCCTAAAAAACGTACCGATGGTGAATGTGGATGTAGATGGTAATGTAACCATGGCCGGTAAACGCAGCACACGGATTTTTATAGATGGCAAGCCGTCGGACTTTATGACCGCAAACATTACCGACCTGCTGAGCGTATTACCCAGCGATGCGATTGAAAAGATAGAGGTGATGACTAACCCGCCGGCCAAATATTCGGCAGATGGTGAGGGGATCATCAACGTGGTGCTAAAAAAGGGTTATAAGGTGGGTTTAACGGGTACGTTGGCTGCAACTGCAGGTACCCTGGGCGATTATAACCTGAATAGTTACGGAGGCTATAAAACTCAAAAATACTCCATCAATTCGAGCTATGGTTTTAGCGGGCGATATAATATTAATAACGGCTACAACCTGCGCGAAAATGATTTTGCCGATACGCTTTTTTATCGCAACAACTATCGCGGGCAAAATCAGTTGAATTTGGGCCATAACTTCAGAGTGGGTGGTAACTGGGATATCGATACCATTAACAGCGTACGCTTTAATACCAACATCAACACCAATAACTATAATAGCGATAGGTTCACTAACCGATTTTACCTGGATGAAAACGCCGTTCAAAGTCGGCTGGACAAACAGCTGACATCAAGCGGGGGTAACTCTTTCAATTACGTGGCCGATTTTAGTTATACCTGGAAGGGGGGCCGTAAGGGGCAGTTAGATGCTTATGCTACGTACAGCTTAAACCGGTCGAGCAATTTCGATTCGCAAAACACAGATTACCTTGATGCCAATGGCCTACCCATGACTAATAAGCAAGCGCTTGAACGGCTGATTAATAACTACGGCAATAACCACAGCTTTACTTTCAAGGCAGACTATACCCGGCAGCTGGGTTTGAGGACCGACTTGGGTTTAGGTGTAGATGCTACCTTGCGCACTATTGATAACGGGCAGGAAGCAAGCGATTTGAACTTTGCTACTCAGCAATATATCATCAGTCAGGATTTGACTAATAACTTCGGTTTTGGCGGGGATATTTACTCAACTTATGCAAGTTTAGGTTATCGTACCCAAAGTAACTGGTCGTTCAGAGCTTCGGAGCGGGCGGAGCTGACTAATATGAGGTTCAATTTGAGCGCGGTGGGATCAAGATTTTACATCAAGCCTTATATTAATATCTTCCCTAACTTTTCTATCAGCAAAAACTTCAAATCTAAATACATGCTGGGCGTCAGCTATAGCGAACGCATCCAGCGCCCGCGCGAAAATACCATGAACCCGACGGTGGACACCCGCGATTCGCTGAATATCAGTTTCGGTAATCCTAACCTGAAGCCATCGTTTACCCAAGTGGTCGAATTTAGTTTTGGCTGGTTCGAAAACATGTGGTCCATCTACCCGAAACTGGGCTACGCTACAACCAACAATATTATTGAAAGGATTACCACGGTAACGCCCAACGGGCAATCGCAAAGCACGTATGATAACTTATCCAGCAGCGATAATTATACCTTCAACCTGTGGGGTAACTACCGTTTTACCAAAAAGGTTAACTTTAATGGCGGCGGTACGGTCGGCAGCATCGTGTACCGGTCGAGCACTGTTAAAATTGCATCGCGTAACGGGTTTACCTTTAATGCCAACGCCGGTTTAAGTGTCGAGCTCCCTAAACGATTGATGTTTGAGGGCAACATGAGTTTTTATAAAAACAGTACCGCGCAAGGGCGTAATACGGGTACCATCACTACCAACTTCGGTATCCGCAAAACTATGCTTGCCAACAAGGTGAAAATGCGCATCTCGGTGGTGAATCCGTTTACTCAAAATGCCAATCTTACTTATATCGAAGGCGTCAACTTCAATAGCCAGTCTTTATATAACCGTAACACCCGTAACTTTAGTCTTACGTTAAGTTACAACTTTAGCAAAGTAGGCAAAAGCAAAGCCGAGAAGAAAATGGATGAAGCCAAACCGGCCATGGAGAAAGCCGCAGCGGCAGGAAAGAAGCAGGGATAGGTCTTTGTAGTTTCTTATTACATAACTTAACCATTACTGCTGGCTTCAACGCCGTAACGTATGGCTGTTGCAAGCACATCGGTATTGATATCTTTTAACTTATTAAACCTGATACAGTAGCCGGTCACCTTTGCTTTGCCCAGGTCCGTCCCATAAGTTTCGGCTAAATAGGTTTTATCTTTAATACCCATGATGTAAACAGAGATGCCGGTTTTATTGGCGCTCAGCCCAATCTGGAAAAATTCCCTGGTTCTACCGTCGGCGTATTTAATAGTGTAAGCTCCATAACCGATGTTAGGATTGCTGATGATTTTGCCATTGCTGTCTTTACCATCCTCATACCATAGCTTACACCCCGGTAAGGTTTGCAGGATAAGCTGATGCAAGGTTTGCATTTCGATGCGCTTCGGTTCAGGCTGGCTGTTAATATAGTCGGCTATTTGTTGTTCTACACTCATGGGCGTGGTTATTGTCTTTTAAATTTCGCTTAATTTTTATTTACAGCCTAATTCAAATTGTTTAATTTTCTTGGGTGGTTGTAACTTGACTGTTTACTTAAACTTTGTTGTATGATTCTCTGTTAAATTATGTTTAAATTTGATAGACGATAAAGTCTGCAATATGGAACTCCAAAAAACATCTTTTAGCGAAGCTGATATCGAGCGTTTAAAGGAAAATCTTAAATTGACCTATACAGAAAGGTTTCTGAAAGCAACGAGCCTTTATAAAGCACATATGGCAGCGATAAAAAAAGCTACTGAAGATCATTGTCCAAATCTTTCAAAATATAACTTTGGCGCTTGTCTGATTTTTAATTAGAATTGATCAGCGAGTAAGGAAGCTATCAATATATTCAACACTTAGCTTTTAAATATCATTTCCATCGTCTATTTTTAGGAAAATTATAAACCCAATGCGCCTTTACCTAACCTTACTCATCATCTTTTGTGCTGCAACGCAGTTTGCCAATGCCCAAACTATTCCGGCTGATTTAAAATTTGATCAGCGGCCCGTTAAATGCGATAAAAAGTGGGTAGCGTTTCCTGCAAAACAGGGCGAAACACGCTATGGTTACGGCTTTGTTTACTTTGACGAAAAAGCGGGTTTTACTTTCGATTTTAAAGGCTTTTTTTCTATCGATAACACCGGGAGCTTTGTGGTAGATACGTCTGCCACAAAAACGGGATTATTTAAATATCGCTTGTCGCCTGATATGCCCAATGTGGCGCTTATACCTGCCAGGCATTTTGCGGAAATGCATGTGGCCGCTACACCAGCATGGTTAAGTAATTATGTTTATGGTTACACCGATACGTTAGCTCATAAATATAGATTGGGGTATTTTTATAACGTGGCGGGCGATTGTGCTGAGGCACTGATTTACTTGGAGCCCATATATAAAATGAACCCTAACTACCAAGGTGTTATCTTTGAGTTAGCCTTCGCCTACAACGATTTAAAGCAAAGCGATAAGGCAATTGGCATATTGAGTGCAGCTTTAAAAAAGGACGATAAAAATTCCCGCCTATACCGTGAGTTGGGTTTTGCTTATATGCAAAAGAGTGATATGCCGCAGGCCATCAAAATATATAAACAGGGTATAGATTTGGCCACAAATGCCGATGATAAAAGCGAAATGGCTGTTAACCTGGCCATGATTTACAAAAACACCAATAACCCGGATGAGTATAAAAACTGGATGATTAAAGCCAAAAGCTTTACCACGCCAAACTCGCGACTTTATAATGCAATAACCAGTCAGGGGTTTTAATTGACTGGCTGTGTAAAAACTCAGGATTCAGAACTTAAAACTTTAGACTAAATTCCCTATCTTCACCGCCCGAAATCATAGGGGAACAATGAAACTTTTAGAAGGAAAGACCGCGCTGATCACCGGCGCATCAAAAGGCATAGGCCGCAAAATAGCTGAGAAATTTGCCGAACATGGCGCTAACGTGGCATTCACGTACCTGTCGTCGGTAGAAAAAGGACTGGCTTTAGAGCAGGAATTGCAAGCGTACGGTACCAAAGTAAAAGGCTACCGTTCTGATGCATCGAAATTTGATGAAGCCGAAAAACTGATTGCCGATATCCTTGCTGATTTTGGTACCCTGCAAATCGTAGTAAACAACGCTGGTATCACCAAAGATGGTTTGCTGATGCGTATGACTGAAGAGCATTGGGATGATGTGATGGATGTGAACCTGAAATCGATCTTCAACGTAACCAAAGCAGCCTCTAAAAGCATGATGAAAAACCGCGACGGTGTGTTTATTAACATGAGTTCGGTTGTGGGTGTGCAGGGTAATGCCGGTCAGGCTAACTACGCGGCATCAAAAGCCGGTATTATTGGTTTCTCTAAATCTATCGCTAAAGAATTAGGTTCGCGTAACATCCGTACCAACGTGGTAGCGCCGGGCTTCATTAAAACCGAAATGACCGAAGTTTTAGATCCTAAAGTGGTTGAAGGCTGGGCAGCCGGAATCCCGTTGAAACGTGGCGGCGAACCTGAGGATGTAGCTAATTGCTGCGTGTTCCTGGCATCAGATATGGCTACCTACATCACCGGGCAGGTAATCCCTGTTGACGGCGGGATGTTGTAGTTTAGTCAGAAAGACCGGAAGTCGGCAAGTCCGAAAGATATAACGAAAAATATAAATTGTAGAGACACGGTACTTCGTGTCTCTTTTTGTTTTCACCTCGCGCTTCGTATCTCTTTTTATTTCCGCCCTGCGCTTCGTCCTCTTTTTTTGTTTATACGATTTTGGCCGGCGTGCGCGTTAATTGCGGCGTAAACTGTATATTTGTCTATTTTTTAAGGGATTGCATGAAGAAATTATACTTTTTGTTGTTGATTACAGCGGTTTGGGGATGTAAAAAGAATGATCTCATCACCGATAATAAAAATAATACCACTACTACACCTACCACCGATATTGCGGCCATTACCACCGCCAAGCTGGAGGTTAAAAACAACACCGGCAAACTAACAGCCGATGTAACGTTCACCATTGATGATGCCAATAGTCAGCTGACAGCTATACTGCCTGAAATTAATTCGGTGAAAAAATTAGCTTTTAGTTTTGTAACCAAAACCGCCGGTACCATCATCACTAACCAGGATACCATACTGCTAAACGGCAAAACCATCGTCGACTTTGGCAAAGCGGTCACTTTCACGCTGCAAACGCCTAAAGGTAATGTGCGGAATTACAAGGTAATTGTAAAGGTATTTACCGGTATCCCTATTATTAATATCACCAGTGCCAGTGCTATCACCTCTAAAGATAATTACGTAACCGGCACCGTAGCGGTTAACGGTAATGCAGAGTATGATAGTCAGCCTACCGTGCCAATGAAAATTAAAGGCCGCGGTAACTCAAGCTGGAGTTTGTTCCCTAAAAAGCCTTACCGCTTTAAGCTGGATACCAAAGCATCGCTGTTAGGAATGCCTGCGGCTAAGGATTGGGTGCTGCTGGCCAACTATAACGATAAAACATTAATGCGTAACCGCATAGCGCTTGAACTGGCCCGCAGGGTAGGATCTGACTTTGCGCCCGAAAGCCGCTTTGTGGAGGTGTTTTTAAACGGCGAGTTTTTAGGAAACTATTTGCTTACCGCACAGGTAGAGGTGCAAAGCAAGCGTGTAAACATTACCGAACTGACTGCCAGCGCAACAGATATTACTGGTGGCTACCTGTTAGAATTGGATTACCGTCTGGATGAACCTAACTGGTTCCGTACTACTAAAAACCTGCCGATCACCATTAAATCGCCGGATGCAATAACGGCTCCGCAATTGGCTTATATTAAAAAGTATTTTCAGGATACCGAGGACGCCCTCTTCGCCACTAATTTTGCCGACCCGGTGAATGGATACTCCAAATACCTCAACTCCGATTCGTTTGTGAACTGGTTGTTGGTGAACGAAACCACTAAAAACCAGGATGCGCGCGATTTCAGCAGCATCTATTACTATAAAGACAGGGGCGGAAAATTAGGCATGGGTCCGGTTTGGGATTTTGATCTGAGCAGCGGTAACATCGATAGTACCATTGCCAAGGTGCCTGAAAACTGGTACGTGCGCGATGCTACCTGGTTTGCCCGCCTGGAGCACGATCCTGTGTTTAACAATAAATTCCGTAATCGCTGGGCAGCTACCCGCAATAACGAGATCCAACAGATTTTTACCGATATAGACCAAACCGCAGCCTACCTGCAGCTATCGCAGAAAAAGAACTTCGGACGTTGGCCGATACTGGATAAATACATCTGGCGCAACGCCGTAGTAACCGGTAGTTACGATAAAGAGGTTGATTATATGCGAGCCTTCCTGAAATCGCGTGTCGCCTGGATAGATGCCAACATCAAGAATTTTTAGGGAGAGTCCGAAAGTCGGGAAGACCGAAAGATTTTGTAGAGACGCGATACTTCGCGTTTTTTTTTGTTTCTCTTGCGTTAGGGATTGCAGCGGAAACCCCACAGCGTGCGTCGGGATGGTGTTAAGGGAAAGGCGAGGAGTTGCAGTGTAAAGCCCGGGCCGAAGGCAACGCCAAAATTGATCATTAGTTATTCGCTGCGCTGTCATTGGGTCATTGGTAGCAACTTGATTGTAATTTTTAATCTTGCGACGACGAGGTAATAAAGCGTAAAAAGTCTCGCTTCCCCTCTTGAGAGGGGTCAGGGGTGTGTCCTTTCTGCGAATGCTTACCGAAAGGACACACCCCTGTGAAAGTTTCTGCTTTGTGTTGCTTCGGTGCGTCCCCTCTCAAGAGGGGAAACTTCTTCTATACGCCACCTCATTATCTCGACCTTCAAAGACTGTCGGAAACATTTATAACATCCGTATTACATCCCTCAACATTCCACATTATTTTGCATATTGCAAATGCGTAAAACCTAAAACGTTAAACGTATCACGTAAAATCTATGCCATTTCTATTTTCTATCAACTGGGGTTCGGTTTCGGGGTGGTGGACACCGGTTTGCCTGTTGCTTGGCGTGTTTTACGCGTGGCTGATGTACCGTGAGCCGGTAAACACAACGCCGCTGATGCGCAATATACTGGCCGGGCTGCGTGGTATAGCCGTATTCATCATCGCCTTTTTGCTGGTATCGCCGTTGGTAAAATCGGTCAGCTATCAGCCGCAAAAACCTTTGGTGCTGATAGCACAGGATAATTCGGAATCGGTTAAGCTATTTAAATCGCCGGGTTTTGATGCGAAGCAATTTGACACCGATTTGGCTGCGCTAAAAAAAACGCTGGGCGATAATTACGATGTGCGGGAGTATAATTTCGACGCCGGTTTACATGATGGCCTCTCAACCGACCACAACGGTAAACAAACCGATATCGCCTCGGCTTTTCACCAACTGAATGATAGGTTTGTCAATCAAAACATAGGCGGCGTAATTTTAGCCAGCGATGGTTTATACAACCGTGGCGCCGACCCGCAGTACGAAGCCCGTAACATCAAAACTAATATCTACACCATCGCACTGGGCGATACCGTTCCGCGCAGGGATTTACTGATTGCTAACGTTAATTATAATAAAACGGCTTTCCTGGGGAACGATTTTGAGGTGGAGGTATTAGCCGCCGCCTACCAAAGTAATGGCGAAAGTATCCGGCTGAGCGTAGCTGAAGACGGTCGACCGATCCAGAACCAGCAAATTGCCGTCACTAACGATGCTTTTAAAAAGACCATAGCGCTGAAGCTGGGTGCTGATAAAAAGGGCATTCATAAATTTACCATTAGCATTGCCCCGGTTAAAAACGAAATTTCGACCCAGAACAACACCGAAACCATTTACGTGGAAGTGTTGGATGCCCGCCAAAAAATACTGCTGCTTTATAACAGTCCGCACCCGGATATTACGGTGATTAAGCAAGCTATCGAAAGCAATAAAAACTACGAACTAAAAACCACCCGCGCTGCCGAAGCCGGTACTATCAACTGGAACGATTACAGTCTGGTAATCCTGTATCAACCGGCCGAAGGAATGGCTGCCCTGGCCGGTAAAAGCAAGGTGCCGGTTTGGTATATTATGGGTGCCCAAACCGATTTACGGGCGCTTAACCAGGCCCAGAAGATTGTACAGCTAAACGCCAACGGGTTTGATATGCAGGAAGTGTTCGCTATCACTACGCCGGGTTTCTCGTTGTTCACACTGACCGACTCAACACTGCAAAAGTTAGGCAAGTTCCCGCCTTTGAACGCACCTTATGGTAACTATAGTTCGCCTGCGGGGAGTACGCTGCTTTTAAGGCAGAAAATAGGCACGGTGCCTACGCCGTATCCCTTATTGACCTTCGGCGATGAGCAGGGTCGCAGAGAGGCTGTCATGACGGCTGAGGGCCTTTGGCGCTGGCAGCTCTCCGAGTTTCAAACCTATGGCAGTCACCACGCGCTGGAAGAATTATTTACCCAAAGCGTGCAGTATTTAACGGCTAACGCCGGTCAGCAACGGTTCCGGGTTTACCCAAGTAAGAGCGTGTTTGATGAAGGCGATAATATCCTGATCAACGCTGAACTGTATAACGACGCCTTAGAACTAACCAACGTGCCCGATGTGCGTACCGATATTAAAAGCGCCGAAGGCAAAAGCTACAGCTTCCTGTTCAGCCGTAACGGGCAAAGTTACCAGTTAGACGCAGGCACGCTGCCCGCCGGCGAATACAGCTATACCGCCGGGGTAAAACTGGGCGATAAATCTTTAGCTGCCCACGGGCAATTTACGGTGAAAGCCATGAATCAGGAAGCGCGCCAAAGTACCGCTAATCACCAATTGCTGTATGCGCTTGCTAAAAGCAGCGGCGGGGCAATGGTGCCGTCAAACAAGGTGGCCTCGTTGGTTGATCTGATCCGTAAAAACGAAACCATTAAAACCGTTGAATACGAAGACAAACACTATACCGACCTGATAGACGTTAAATGGGTGTTTGTGTTAATCCTGGCGCTGATCAGCACCGAGTGGTTCTTGCGCAAGCGGGAGGGGATATAGTTTTGAGTCCGGAAGACGGAAAGTCGGAAAAGTCCGGAAGATAGAAGGGGTTAAGTGGTATCAAAATGATTTTAACCGCAGAGTACACAGAGGAACAAACACAGAGATCACAGAGCTAATCATACGTCAAAAAAGCTTTGCGTTCTCTGTGTTTTTCTTGCCCATGCAAATCTCTGTATCCTCTGTGGTTAAATAAACAATTTGAAAATGAACGGTACCAGTTTATGGCGGCCGATAGTCCCGCTATTCGCTGCAAGCTCCGGCCCGTTGCCTCGCAGTGCTTTACGCTGCTATCGGGTTTATTTTGAACGTTTGGTTAAAGGAATATCAAGGTAGAAAAGAATAGGATGACGCAACAATATAAAAGATTCGGACTTGTGCTGGTACTTTTACTAAGTGCAATTATTTCCGTATTTGCCCAGGCGCCATCTACGCATATTACCTGCCTGGATAAGCCTGTTGCGGGCTTCTACTCCAAATATCTGGATGCAGGCGGGATTGCCATCCGCTCATCGGATGTGGTGGATGACGAGGCTTTATTTGTAGCGGCGGATAAAATTAATATGATGCTGGCCAAAATCCCTGCGGTGCGGCATAACCTGGCCCAATGGGGAGCTGAAATTCATATTATCAGTCAATATCAGCAAACATCAGACCTGCCCGAATTTGCCGATCAGAAAGGAGTAACCTTCATTGATAACCTGGGCCATAAAACCAATATAGACGAACGCACCCGCGGACTGGGTGGCATTTACACATCATGTGGCGAAGAAAATCTGCTGGGGCTCCCGCACGATAGGTATGCCGGGGGACAGGATATCTGTATCCACGAGTTTGCCCATAATATTATGTACTATGGCTTTGGCGATAAACTGCGCGAAGCCATAACCCGGCAATACCACAAAGCCAAAGCAGCAGGACTATGGAAGGACGCCTACGCCATGGTTGATGCCGGCGAATACTGGGCCGAGCTATCGATGTGGTACTTTGGCCGCCACGGCGAGTTTTTAAAAGGCACCCATAGCCCGGCCATCGGTTTTGCTGCCCTGCGCGAGTATGACAAAGCCGGTTATGATCTGCTCGATTCTATTTACTCAGGTAAGGCTTTTATTAAAGAAATTGATGTAGCTGCCCCGCAGAAGGCAAAGGCCGGGAGCGTTACCCCATTAAATGGCGGTCCCGATGGTGAGACTACTTTTATGGTAACCAATAACACCAAAAAGAAACTGCAACTATACTGGTTAGATTATGACGGCGCCGCAAAACTCCACGGCGAGGTAACCGCCTACAACTCGTTTAAATACCCCACCTACCGCGGTCATATTTGGGAAGTGAAAGATATGAAAGGCAAAGTATTAGGTCGCTACCGCATGAATAAGGCTTATGTGAGGGCGATTGTAAAATAGTTTACAAGGTAAGCAACTTGTCTACTTCCTCAATTCTCTCCAGATCTTAAGATGTTCTTCGCTTAATAAGCTCCTCGCCATAATGGAGTTAGCAGAATCACCTTCCATATTAAGATGCTCTAAAAAAGACACGTATAATGCGTTTTCTGTTACGTGGTCTACCTTATTTAGCGTTTGCCTAAAAAAGTTAAAAATGGAAACAAGTTTTTTCTTTCGCCCTTCTGCTATGCAGGTATTTGTATATGAAGTAAGGCAGCCAATCTGTAAATGGATAAGGCCTTCATAGTCTTCATCCATTACTTCTGATCGGATTTCCGGAAATTCGGCAATTAAAAAGTTTAGAAATTCGGCTTGAGAGATTTCCGATTGAACGATGATGAAATTCATTAATTATCCTTCTTCACCGTATCCTTTACCACTACAAAAATATCCTCGTTTTCTTTTTTCATCAGGTATTTTTCGCGGGCAAATTTTTCAAGGGCGTTGTTGTCGGTGCTTAGTTCCGTCAGCTGCTTGTTAACGTCGGTAGTTTCTTTCAGGTAAAAATCACGGTCGTGGCGTAGTTTATTTACCTGCTGGCGGTATTCGTATTGCGATGCCAGGTCGTTCTTATCAAAAAACAGCATCCACACCAAAAAAGCCAGTCCGGCCAGGAAATATTTGTTTTTAAAAAGACCTATCAAACGCTGCATCATCGCCGGTTAAAATTATTGCCTAAAAATAGCGGTAAAAGTGCAGATGTGCAAATGCACAGATTTAAACATGGTGTGGATAAGTGAGTAATGATGCAAATGTGCGGATATGCAGAGGTGCAAATAAACATCAATTTGTAAGTCCTATTAGCGGATACAAGCATCTGCACATTTGCACATTCATAAATCAATCTGCACTTTTTTCAAATTCCGTTTGATAGTTTTAAATAAATACGCTACATTTGCACTCCTGTTTAAAAAGGGAAAGATTACAAAAATATAGTCATGAAAAGAACGTTCCAGCCTTCTCAGCGTAAAAGAAGAAATAAACACGGTTTCCGTGAGCGTATGGCCTCTGCAAACGGCAGAAGAGTTTTAGCATCAAGAAGAGCTAAAGGCAGAAAGAGATTATCAGTATCAGACGAGCGTCGTCACAAAGCATAGTACACTGATCGCTTAACTCCGGTTTGGAGTTTGACCGGTTATGCACGATCATAATGGGTCTAAACGAGCAACATGTACACTTTTACAAAAGAAGAACGGTTATGTAACAAGCGGTTGATTGACGGCCTGTTTCATAAGTGTTCTTCTTTTTTATGTTATCCCTACAAGGTATCGTGGATGGTGACCAACGGTGGCCCCATGCCGGCGCAGGTAGTTTTTGGCGCACCCAAAAAACGTTATAAACACGCGGTTGATCGTAACCTGATTAAGCGCCGCATGCGCGAAGTGTACCGCCTGCACAAGCAACAATTTTTATATAACCAGCTAACGGCTATGGATAAACACATTGCCCTGTCTGTTATTTACGTAGGTACCGAAATTTTGGCTTACGAAATGATGCAGAAGAAAATGCTGAAAATGTTTGGCCTGTTAACCGAAGCTTTGGCCAAATGAGATGGCTGTGGAATATATTTAAGACCATTGTTGGCGGCTTTTTCTTGCTGCTGATCAGGATTTATCAATATTTTATTTCGCCTTTAACGGGTGCATCCTGCCGGTATACGCCAACTTGCTCGGCTTACGGGGTTGAAGCTATAAAAAAACATGGCGCCTTTAAAGGCGGATGGTTAACTTTGAAAAGGATTGCCAGCTGCCACCCCTGGGGCGGGCACGGGCACGATCCGGTACCAGATTAATTAGGAATGCGAAATGTCAAATGCGGAAGTATGCACTTGATGCCAAGTTTTGATTTTGAAATTTCGCATTTGAACCTTCGAATTTCGCATTTAAAAAATGATTTTACAGATAGAAACCGCCACTACATCCTGCTCGGTTGCTTTAGCGCACGAAGGGCAGATCTTAGCTCAAAAAGAGTTGAATCAGCGTAATGTACACGCCGAGGTAATTACTTTGTTTATTGCCGATGTTTTGGCAGCGGCGGGTAAAACCTATGCCGATTTAGATGCCGTTGCGGTAAGCAGTGGCCCGGGATCGTACACGGGTTTACGTATCGGCGTATCAACTGCTAAGGGACTATGTTTTGCATTGGATAAACCTTTAATCGCGGTAGAAACGTTAAAGGCAATGGCCGATGGTATCAGGCATCAGTTAAAAGCTGAGTTGACTGATAATACTTTGCTATGCCCCATGATAGATGCCCGCCGGATGGAGGTGTTCACCGCCGTTTTTGATAGTAAAGGTATTAAAATGAAAGCCACAGAAGCGCTGATAGTGGAGAGCGATAGTTTTGCCGAATTGCTGGCCGATCATCAAATGATTTTCTTTGGCGATGGCGCTATGAAGTGCAGCGAAACCATCAATCACCCCAATGCGCGTTTTTACGATGGCTTTGTTAATTCTGCGGTAGATTTAACGGCTACCGCGTCGGCCAAATTCGATGCTAAGGATTTTGAAGATGTTGCTTATTTTGAGCCCTACTATCTGAAGGAGTTTATAGCCGGCGTTAAAAAGTCGGTTTAAAACGGCGATCTTGTTTTGCCGCGTAGCCTGTCCCAAACACGGCCTATAAAACTTCGGCTCGGCCCCATCGGGATGTAATTGGCGTTCATTGGGTGCTCAATTACATGGCCAAATTTAATGGAAAGGCCCATATATAGATTAGCTCCGGTGTAGCGGTTATTTTTCAAATCAGTGCCCGATGCCGATCCAAGCGCAGTGCTGGCCAGTCCGGCGGTTTGTCCTAAGCGATCGCTACCGATAAAAAACTCAAAATTTGGAGATTTTACCATGAATTGTGTACCCAGGTTAAGGTAGTTCATATCATCGTAAGATGCGGTAAGCGTACCCACAATTTGGCGATACTGAAAATGGTTGACAAATGCGGCTGAAAAATCGCGGTAAAAAAGCTCTTTAGATGCAATCAGCGTTGGCGTGTATTTAATGTTCGAGTCATCCAACCAGTAAGAGCTGGACATACTGGCTTCTAAAATAGCATTGGTATTGGTAACAAAGCTACTTTGCGTGTTATTGCTTTGCAATAGCTGTAAGGCGGTTTGGCTTACACGATTCTCCAGCCCCTGTTGCGATAATCCTTCAATTACACCGGTATTATCAAAATTACCCACGCGTGATTGCTTGTTCCAATGAATAAAGCCCAGGTCTTTTAAATTGAACTGAAATTTATAATTCTCATCAGTTAAAACAGAAAACCCCATACTGATCGATGCGCCCGGGTTGCGTCGCGATGGGATGATATCGTGTTCGGTAAAACCGCCGGGTTCAAAACTGGCGCGGTAATTACCTGCCAGGCTTAAAAAAGCTTTATCGTTAGCCCTATCATAAGTGATATTGCTACGGGTAACATTTACCCGGTTATTTACAATACCAAACAAGGCGCTTAGTTTTAAACCAAACGATACCTGTTCATCAATATCAGTACGGTAGCTCATACCAACCTGGTGATAAGCCTGGTAATTGTAACGAACATTGAAAGCATCCATTTGCGAATTGCCGAGCGGGCCGTTATTATCTAACACCTGCACCGATTCATCCGAGAATACCGCCCGCCCTTCGGCCCTGGTTTGGCCAAAAAGCCCAATTTCTGTATTGCTGCCTAAATCAGTATAAAACTTCAGCATAAACAAGTACGCATTGAAGTTTACTTTAGGATAGTTATAGTTTTTTTGACCTATGGTGAGCAGAGTCGGGTCGTAAGCATTAGCAAATGCGCGATTTTTTAAAGCAGACTGCGAGTTCCCCGAAAGGGTAAAATCGATATTGAAATTGGGGAATAAAATATTGAAGCCTATGCGGCGGCTGGAATCAGGAATGAAGGTTTTTTGGCTCGGATTTTCAAAGCCATCGTACAAAGTGTTGGTATTGTATTGCGAAAATTGTTGTGCATAAAGCCGCGGACTGCACAACACGGAAAAAATCAAAATGTATAAGCCAAATAGAAATTTGTTCATCCGTAAATAAAAATAGCATCTTGGCTCACTATATACTCATATCCGCACGTGGATACCTAATAGTCCCCTAAATAGTTTTGTTCGTTTTGTTCAATAGTTATACGCAATTATACCACTAAAAGTTCCGCTTTTAAGCAAATTAATTGTTACTTAAATGAGTAGTATCTATGCGTAAACGCATACAAAAATTGGTATAGAAGTTATTGTCGGCTGCGCTTAGCTGCCAGGAGAGGCCAAAGAATTTATTCCCCTTTTTGCTTTCAGGATCAAAAAGCGCTGAAAATGAGGGTTTCATATCGCGTTTTAACAGCGGGAACAGGTTACGGAATTGCAGAAAATAGGCCACGTTACTGCGTTCGGCCAGCAGGTTGTCAAACTCGGTATAGCCCGTAGTTTTATTTAAAAATTTATGATTTTGATAACTGTCTTTATAGCTGTTTAACTCGTTTTGGCTATTGGCCAAAATAAGGTAATTATTAAGGATGATAAAGTAAGGATGATTAAACATGCTGAAAGCATCACCCAGTAAAAAGAAGGGTACTTTATTGTATTTAAACTGCCCAACATCATCACTGGCCATATTGCTGATGTTCACCATCAGCGGGCGCATGGCAGCTCCATTTTTTAAAGCTACAATAGCAAATTTCTCATCAAACTTGGTGGTAAGCACAGCAAACTCGCCTGATAACTGCTTGCCGAACTCCGATATTAACGGTTCTCCGGTTTCTGATTTAATCTTGCTAAATAAATCCTTCTTCTCGGCGGCAAGACCGGCCTTGCTATGAAACTCGTCCAGATCACTCATGAACTTTTTAACATCCGACAGGGCAAAGCAGGTGCTCATAGCGGTGGTTGATGGGAGCAAATCGGCCAGGGTACCCAATACCGGTTGCTGTTTCCTAAACAGGGTTACGTAGCTTAAAGGCTTATTAGGCTGAATGTTGGTATACCCGTTAAACATCAGGGCATCGGTTTTATAGTTAAGCGTTAAGGCACCTAAGGCAGGCATCATGCGTAAACTTTTAAGGATGCCGTTGTTGGGTGCCTTAAAAAACATATCGAACAAAGGGTTCAACTGCTCGTAATTAATATACAGGTTGGCCAGCGAACTGGTATTTTGCTGATCGGGAATAGCCAGGAAATTATCAGCGTTTTTTGCCGGTTGATATTGGGCAGCTTGCTGGGCCAGATCTTTAGAGAAGCTACCCGAGAATACATGGTTGCCCCTATCCACCACGTAAAAGTTTTTATTAATATCGTTCAGGTGGATGGTGTAAGCCTCTTTACCGTCAATGTTGGCCGGAGTGATGCTCAGCTTGCCTTTGCTTTGTTTAGGCAGTTCGGTAATATGGGTGTTGCTGAACAAAGGCGTACCCGCAATGGTGACCAGGAAATTGATGCTATCGGTAGCCTGCCCGTGTAAAGAAAGGTAAATATGCTGGCCTTCAAAATAGTTTTTCAGCAACGGGGTAAGCAGTAGCTGCTGGCGAAGCGCGGCTAAGTCATCTATCTTTTGCCGCCCGGCCAAATCGGCCAGCAGTTCGTCGTTACTAAAGATATCGTAAAAACCGGCATCGTTACTAAACTCAAACACTAAAGCGGCAGTGTTGGGGATGCTTTGCATCACTTTGGTGGTATGCGCTGCCGTGGTGTTCAGGTTTTTAAAGTAGATCACCGTCATCGCGATGACCGCGCTGAGTAAAATTATAGTGGTGATGATGAGCTTTTTCATGTTACAGGACAGAAATCAAAGGTAGGATTTTTACGCGCTATTGTTAATTAAATGCCCGCAAATGGTAACTTAGCCAATTATCTACAGTATGAACAAACAGATTATCATCACTGCGTCGTTTTTTGGAATGTTAGCCGTTGTTTTGGGGGCTTTTGGCGCCCATAGTTTAAAAGCCGTACTCACCCCGCAGCATCTTGAAACCTGGCACACCGCCGTGCAATATCATTTTTATCATGTGTTTGCATTGTTGTTCCTTTCTACCTTTGCAAGATTTAAAAGCCCGCTTATTTTAGCCAGTTATTACTTGTTTACATTGGGTATCGTTTTCTTTTCAGGTTCGTTGTATCTGCTATCTTGTCGTGATGTTTTAGGCTACTCGTGGATGCATATCCTTGGTCCAATAACACCGTTGGGCGGCTTTTTGTTCATTGCCGGGTGGATAACCCTGGCCCTGGCCGCTTACCGCAATAAATAAACTAAAGGCACCACATGTTAGAGTTTGCCGATGCACAACATACCGATAGGACAACGCTGTTTGTTGAAGTGATATTGCCCCTGGCTATCGCTATTAACTACACTTACCGCGTGCCTTACGATATGAACGAACAGGTTGCCATAGGCAAGCGGGTAGTGGTGCAGTTTGGCAAAAGTAAAATGTACACTGCCGTAGTAGCCCGGATAACCGACCAGGCACCGGCTAAGTACGAGGCAAAGTATATCATGGATATTCTTGATACCGAGCCCGTAGTAAATGCCCTGCAATTGCAATTTTGGAACTGGCTGGCCGATTATTACCTGTGTAACCCCGGCGAGGTAATGAACGCGGCGCTGCCCTCAGCGCTAAAGCTGGCCAGCGAAACTAAAATAGAACTAAACAAAGAATTTGAATTTGACCGCGCCGAACTAAACGACCGCGAATATTTAATTGTTGATGCGCTTGAACTGCAGCCAGAACTAACCGTTAGCGATATTGCCAAGCTGCTGGGACAAAAAACGGTAATGCCGATATTGAAGCTGATGTTCGAGAAAAACATCATCCATATATCCGAAGAGGTGAGCGACCGTTATAAACCCCGTCGCCGTACTTTTATCACATTGAATCCCGTCTACCGGGATCAGGATCAGCTGAAAGAGTTATTTTCTATTTTAGAAAAACGCGCTCCCAAGCAGGCTGATGCTGTGCTGGCCTATATTCAATTATCGCGCAAGCAAAAAGCAATCTCGAAAAACGAATTGATTGAGGCCAGCGGCGCGGGATCGGCGGTTATCAAATCACTGATAGAGAAAGAAGTTTTTTTTGCTGAGGATAAAAACGTAAGTCGATTGGCCGATAATGATGATGACCTGGAGGCCAATTTTGAACTAAGCCCGGCGCAAAAAGTTGCCTTTGACGAGGTAAAAGATGCCTTTGAGCAGAAAGATGTGGCCTTGTTGCACGGCGTTACCTCGTCAGGTAAAACGCAGGTTTATATCCGCCTGATAGAAGAGATTGTTAACAGCGGTAAGCAAGTGCTTTTTCTGCTGCCCGAGATTGCCTTAACTACCCAAATAGTAGAGCGCCTGCGTAAGTACTTTGGCAATGCCATAGGCGTTTATCACTCCAAATTTAATGATAACGAACGGGTAGAAGTTTGGCAGAAAGTGCTGAACGGACAATACCGAATTGTGCTTGGGGCGCGATCGTCGGTGTTTTTGCCGTTTAAAAATCTGGGTTTGATTGTGGTTGATGAGGAGCACGAAACATCGTACAAGCAATTTGACCCGGCGCCCCGCTATAATGCCCGCGATGCCAGTATTTATCTTGGCCACATGCACCAGGCAAAAGTACTGTTGGGTTCGGCCACGCCATCGTTCGAGTCGTTTTACAACGCCCACAACGGTAAGTACGGTTTTGTTGAACTGAAAGAGCGTTTCGGCGGTGTGCAAATGCCGGTAACCGAGGTGGTGAGCATTATTGAAGAAACCAAAAAGAAAACCATTCAATCGCACTTTACCAGTGTCCTGATGGCCGATATATCGACAGCGCTGGCTAATAAAGAGCAGGTGATCCTGTTCCAGAACCGCCGAGGTTATGCGCCGGTAATTATCTGCAAGATATGTGCTTACACGCCCAAATGTATCAACTGCGATGTTAGCCTTACCTATCACAAAAGCAGCGGCAAGCTACATTGCCATTATTGCGGCTATAAAGAGGAATCACCATCGATATGCCCGGGCTGCGGATCAACCCAGTTAGAATACAAAGGCTTCGGTACAGAGAAGGTAGAGGATGAATTGAAGCTGCTGTTGCCCGATGCCCGCATAGCGCGGATGGATTTGGATACCACCCGATCTAAAAACGCGTTCCAAAATATCCTGAACGATTTAGATGAACACCGGATTGATATTTTAGCCGGTACCCAAATGGTAGCTAAGGGATTGGATTTTGCCAGTGTAACCGTCATCGGGATTATCAGCGCTGATAGTTTGTTGAAGCACCCTGACTTTAGAGCTAACGAACGGGCATTTCAGATGTTGTCGCAGGTAAGCGGTCGCGCCGGTCGGCGTGGTAAGCAGGGGAAAGTAGTAATTCAAACTTACGATCCGGGTCACCGGGTAATTAAACAGGTGATAGAGAACGACTACGTTGATCTGTACAATACCGAAATGCCCGAACGGCAAAATTTTAAATACCCGCCTTTTTACAGATTAATTCAGATGGATATCAAACATAAGGATCCTGAGATACTCCACCATCAGGCTGATGCCCTTGCCCGCGATTTACGGGTCCACTTCGGCGACCGGGTTATTGGTCCGGAATACCCGCTGGTTGGTCGTATCCGCAATTATTTTATTAAATCCATCATCATGAAATTTGAGAAGGATGGTATTTCGCTGCCCAAAGTAAAAGCCACCATCAGGGATGTCGTAACGCATTTCAATACCACCAAATTAAGCAAGGGCAGTATAATACAGCCGGATGTTGACCCGTATTAGGGGGCGCCAATCGTTTCTTCATAATAATCACAACGCGGAGATTTTCCGATGTTTATAATTTTATTGGTTTATCCTCAATAGGTTCAAATTTGTAAGCAGATATTGCCTTGTTAAACTCCACCGATACCCCGTTTTTTGTATAAATTAGCATCTGTAAATGGCGTATAAATTTATTGATAATTACAGGGAAAAAGGCGCGCGCAAGCGACTGGTAGAGGTATTAAGGAAAAAAGGCATTGCCGATGAACGCGTGCTGGAAGCCATTGGCAAAATACCCCGCCACTACTTTTTCGATGAAACTTTCTGGACCCAGGCTTATAAAGACATTGCCTTCCCGATAGGCGAGGGGCAAACTATATCGCAACCCTACACCGTAGCTTACCAAACCGAACTGCTGCACATCCAAAACGGCGACAAGGTATTGGAGATAGGCACCGGATCGGGTTACCAAACCTGTGTGTTATTGGAATTAGGCGCCCGGGTTTACACCATCGAGCGGCAGGAAAAATTATTTGAACGCACCCGCTTTGTGCTACCCAATAAAATGGATTATAAGGCCCATTTTTTCTGCGGCGATGGTTCGATTGGGATAGCAGCCCACGCGCCTTACGATAAAATCATTGTAACTGCCGGTGCGCCCATGGTACCAGGAGTTTTGCTAAAGCAACTGAAAATAGGCGGGATGTTAGTTATCCCCGTAGGGAATGAGAATGCCCAGAAAATGGTAACCGTTATGCGCGTTGCTGATAATGATTTTGAAGAAATGATACTGGATACTTTTAGATTTGTGCCTTTGGTGGGGGATAAGGCGTGGTAAATACCCAAGTCATGCCGAACTTGTTTCGGCACCCCATCAGAAGAGCGATTTGCTTAGTCCCTACCTTGCGAGTGAGGTCCCGAAACAAGTTCGGGATGACCTTTTTAATAAATACAAACAATGGATCAACTCAGTTACGACGATCAAACATTTGAAGACCTGGACTATACCGCCAAAGCGATAAAGGGCCGGGAGTTTCAAAGCTGCACTTTTAAACGCTGTAATTTTACCGAGGCAGAGCTATCGGGAAATAAGTTTTTGGAGTGCGTTTTTGATAATTGTAACCTGTCCATGGCTAAACTCGGCGCATCAACCCTAAGCGATGTGCAGTTTAAAGATTGCAAAATACTGGGCGTGAATTTTTACGAATGCCAGGATTTTCTTTTTAGCGTAGGGTTTACCAATTGCATTATCGATTACTCATCGTTTATGCGTAAAAAGATGGTGAAGACCAAATTCAGCAAATCATCTTTAAAAGAAGCCAACTTCACGCAGACTAATCTAAGTGGTTCGGTGTTCCAGGAGACGGACCTGTTCGGTACCATCTTTAACGGCACCGATCTATCTGCCGCTAATTTTACTTCGGCTTTTAACTATATCATCGATCCGGAGTTGAACAATGTCCGCAAAGCAAGTTTCTCGCTGCACGGAGTAAGCGGTTTGCTGGATAAATATGGGATTAAGATCGTTTAAAAGATCTTATGGATCACAGCGTGAGACCTATTGACGAATACTTTAACCGGCAGGACGAGCCTATAAAAAGCTGTCTCGATTTTTTGCGCGGCTATATTCTAAAGTTTAACCCCAACCTTACCGAAGCCTGGAAATACGGCATGCCCTTTTTTTGCATCAACGGCAAAATGTGCTGTTATTTATGGATGCATAAAAAGTACAAACTGCCCTACATTGGCGTAGTAGAAGGCAAGCGTTTAAATCACCCCGACCTGCTGCAGGAAGACCGCGCACGAATGAAGATTTTACTCGTTGATCCCACCAAGGATTTACCCCTGGATGTGATTAATGAGGTGCTGAATATGATGCTTGCGCTGTACTAATTTTCATCTTTTTTCTACCTCATTTATAGGTTACTGTCAACTTTTGGGCAATTAAATGCAAACAAAAGCGTTTAATATTTATTAATAGTTAAACAAATCGACCGAAAACTAAAAGGAACAGGAGCATTATAAGAATAGACTTTACTCGTATTAATAAATCGAAAATTTAAAAAACGAGCACTATGAAAAAAGTAATTTTAGCAGCCGCAGCATCTCTGTTAGTTTGTTTTACTGCAAACCACGTATCTGCGCAAACAACCGATACCACTAAAAAAGCGACAACAACTACAACCATCGCTGCCACAACAACCGCACCTACTGCTGCGGCCGATGTAGTGGGCGCATTAAATAGTAATGCAGACTATACAACCGCAGCTGCAACGGTAAAAGCAGCCGGCTTGGAAAGTAATTTGAAAACTGGTGGTCCGTATACCATATTCGCGCCGAATAACAATGCGTTTACCAAATTACCGGCCGGCGCGCAGGATAGCTTAATGAAAGATCCGGACAAGTTGGCTGCTGTGGTAAAAGGCCACGTGGTTAATGGTAAATACGGCAAAACAGAAATTATTGCCGGTTTAAAAGCTAATAAAGGTAAACTTAAATTGGCTACGCTTGATGGCCAGGAGTTAACACTATCGGTTAGCCCGACAAGTACCTTGATGCTATCCGCAGCCAATGGCGCTACCGCAGAGGTGGTACTGTTTGACCTGATTGGCGGTAACGGCATAGTTAACGGATTAAACAACGTGTTGATGCCAACGCCTGGAGCCAAATCAACTAATTAATATTGTTAAGTAGAAATTATAAAGCCACCCGTCTGCAAAGGCGGGTGGCTTTTGTTTTTAAGCTTTGCTTTGTATCGCTATCTTTATCGGTATGAAAGCTTTAAATATCACCGTAGTTATCCATGTGTCCGATCTGGAAAGGGCGCTTAAATATTATACCGAAATTTTAGGCTTTACTTTCGATTTCAAGTTTGGCGATTATGCCGGCTTGTTTAACGGCGAAGCTTGTATTCACCTTTGCGGCCCCACAAACCCCGGCGAAAAGAAACCAATAGGCAGCGCCCATTGCTGTATAGATTGTGATGACGTTAACGAATATCACGATGAAATCTCAGCAAAAGGTGCCATCATTAGCTTCCCCATCGGCGATCGCGCTTACCAAGTGCGCGATTTTGCGGTGCAGGATCATGATGGCAATACTCTTGTATTCGGTCAGCCTATTTAACTTTCCCGGCAGCTTTTGCAGGCGATGCATTCCCTTCGCTGCCACTTAAAATAGCCGTAATAGGCGAACCGATGCTTCCGCTTGGCGCTTGTATTTTTAATAATGATGCAACAGTAGGGGCAATATCAGTGGTGTAAACGTTACCATAGCTTGCGCCCGGTTTAATGCCCCAACCCATAAAAATCAAAGGGATATGCGTATCGTAAGCGTTCCACTCGCCGTGGGTGGTGCCGGTTGCGCCGCCATCAACCCAACCTGCGGTAGGTACTACCATAATGCTGCCGCTGCGTTTGTAATAGTAAGCGTTAACAATCTTCTCTTTTAAAACTGCCGGGATGGTAGCATCGTTAATATGGGCTATATCAACCACAAAAAGGCTTTGCGGGTCTTCTTTTAGCAACTCCATCGATGCTTTTTTAATTGCCTCGTAGTCCAGTTTTTTAGTTTTGATCTTCGGCAGATTGAAATTCACCTGGAACTCGGTGATAGAGATCACCAGGTTTTCCTGCCCGAATTTTTCCTTTAACATCGCGTTAAGCTGAGCAGCATATTTTACCGAACTCCATTGCCCTGCAGGGATGTTATACTCCTTATTGAAATTGATAGAATGCGATGCGCCGTGATCGGCAGTCAAAAACACAAGGTAATTGCCTTTGCCTAACTTCTTATCCAAATCTGTAAAGAAACTGGCTAACTCTTTATCCAAACGTAAAAAAGTATCTTCAGCCTCGATAGAATTTGGTCCGAACATGTGGCCCACGTAATCGGTAGAGGCACAGTTAATCGTCAGGAAATCGGTAACACCGTTGCTGCCTAATTTATTGGCTTCGATAGCAGCCTTCGCAAAATCCAGCGTCAGCGTATTGCCAAAAGGCGTACTGCGGAAGGTTGAACGTTTGGCCGCGTAAAATTTATCTACCGAGTGCGGGAAAGTAGTCGATGTCTCACCCGGAAATTTACCTTCCCAGGCTACATCATCTTTAGTGCTTTGGGTATAGCTGTTAATCGGGTAAAGGGTGTTCCATCCTGCCGATACCAGTTTCTCTGGCTCGTTTAAATTATTAAAAGTATTTACCCAAGCCGGTAATTCGGTCATGTAATAAGTGCTGGTGATAAACTTACCGCTGGCATCATCAAACCAGTAAGCACCGGTAGGCATGTGGCCCGCAGGCAGGATAGATGCCCGGTCTTTCAGCGAAACACCGATTACTTTCGATTTAAAATTGGTAGCCAAACGCAATTCATCGGTAACAGTAGTACTTAACAAATTACGTGGCGACATTTTGCCTTCGGGCGTGGTTACGCCTACGCTATTAACCGTACTATCGCTGGTGCAATATTTGGCTGCACCGGTAGCCTGGTCAACCCAATCGTTCCCTGCAATGCCGTTAATGGCCGGTACCGTGCCTGAAAATATAGCTGAGTGCCCAACCGCCGTGGCCGATGGCAGGTAATTGATGTAAGTATTTTCGCAACGGAAACCCTCTTTTAACAAACGTTTAAAACCACCTTCACTATATCGGTTATAATAACGATACAGATAATCCCAACGCATTTGGTCAACCACAATGCCTACTACCAGTTTTGGCCGTTTCAACTGATCGCCAACAGGCTGTTTGCTTTGCGCGAAGGTTGAGCAGGTAACAAAAGTAAGTGCTGCAATAATCAGCGTTTTTAACTTAATAGATGGAATAGTAACCATGTTTAGCAGATATGATGAGATGGCGCAAAATTAGAGATTTTAAGTTATGGCTTTATTAAGAAATTGTAAATGCATGTAAAAGCAAAATGCCAGTCCGGATAGGGCTGGCATTTTGCTTTTAAAGTTTCGATTAACTTAGCTGATATCTGGATTGGCCGAGTATTCAGCCCATAGTTCATCAAGCGTCTTGCCGGTTTGGGTGGCCCAAACAGTGTCAACATATTTATGCTCGCGCATCTCTTTATCTAATTCTTTTACAATACCTTTTTTGTGTTTCAGTTCAATCCAAAACAGAAAGCGGGCGGTAACATTATAGCTGTTATCATATTTTTGTTTGGCGTTGTATTTGCCAAGGCTCCATCTGGCAGCTTTATTGTTTACGCCAAACTGGTTACGGGCAAAATCAGCAATGCCTTCAGTCAACCAACCGGGACCGTTGGTGTCGCCATAATCCTGTACAATGTGCATCACTTCGTGAGTGATCACATCAATATCTTCCAGGTGTTTGGCCATGTATTTAGGGCTTACCACAACGTGGGCGTTGCCGGTTGCGGCTACACCATCGTAAGCTGTATCAATACTGATGGTAACTTCTTTAGCGGTTTTTTTATTGTACTCTTTAGCCAGTTTAGGGTAAACGGTAAAAAAGGTCTCAATCATACGGCGCTGCACCACGGTATCAAGCGTAGGGGCGTTGCTGGTATAATGCAGGGTATAACCGTTTTGTTTATAGGTTTTAACCAATTGTGCCGATGCACAAAGTGTAGAGATAATCAGGCCTAAAGCCAGGATAGAATGTTTAATCATGGTGGATTTTTTGTTTCGCGCAAATATAATGGTTAACTGTTGCCATTACGTTAATTAACAAAACAGATACAAATGCTTTACGCGATGTTTTTTAACTCGCTCCGTGCCTGGGTGCACCAGGTTCTTGCACTTTTACGCTCCATTGGGCTTAGCTGTGGTTCTTCTTCCAACATGGTAGTAAATATTTTAGCGGCATCGTCATTACGCCCGGCGCGGACTAAAAACATGCCATATTGATACCGCTGCTCGTAATAAGAAAAACGACCAATCATGTTTTTAAACTCAGCTTCGGCTTTAGCAAGATCCCCCGTGTGCTCTAATGATAATGCGTAAAACAAATGCGCCTGCGAGCGGATAAACTGCGGCAACCGGTATATTTTCGATGCGGCTTTGATAGCATCAGCATAGCGGTCCAACTGATAATAACCAATTACCAACTGGGCTAAGGCATGCTCATTCTCGCTGAAGGCACCGGTCAGGCTGCTCTCATAAAGTTCAACGGCTTTTTCGGTTTGCCCTGATGCCAGGTAGGCATCAGCCAGCAGCATGCGATTGTTGAAGGTATCCGTAAAGCGCAGGTTCTCTTCCAGTTTTTTGATCTTCCCGCCGGGATTTACGATTGCGCTTACGTCGATTTTAGGGGTGTTGATCCGTCGCGAAGGCAGAATCTCCATAAAGAAATAGATAAGACAACCCACAACGGGTAAAAATATGATGATCCATAACCAACCGGTTTTGCCACGCTTTAGGCAATGGATGCCGCACAGCACCTGCATGGCAATAGTAATATAGTAACCGTACTGGCCGAAGAAAAGCATAACGAAACGAGGATAAGTGTTAGAATGTGATTACCTATCAAAAATATAAAGATTATCCGTCATAGCAATAATAACAGGCGTTGTTGTGTTTTAATGCCAAGAGGCGATCCTTTTCCGTTAACAATAGCTTCACATACACTTCACAAAAAAGTTTTAATTTTGCAAATTCACTATGACAGACGTTAACCATTTACACCAGGAGGCTGTTAGCCTGTTACAAACACTGATCAGGATCCCTTCTTTCAGTCGCGAAGAAGACAAAACGGCCGATGTATTGGAAAATTTTTTGCAAAAGCACGGTGTGGAAACCCACCGCAAACTGAATAATATATGGGCGTGGAATAAGCATTTCGATGCTTCAAAACCCACCATCCTGCTTAATTCGCACCACGATACGGTTAAACCCAATTCGGGCTACACCCGCGATCCGTATGATGGAGTGATTGAAGATGGTAAACTTTTTGGACTGGGTAGTAACGATGCCGGCGGTTGCCTGGTATCGCTGGTAATGACCTTCCTGCATTTTTATGATCAGGAAAACCTTACCCACAACCTTTGCCTGGCTACCACTGCCGAAGAAGAGATCTCCGGTGTAAACGGACTGGAACTGATCATCCCTGATTTAGGTAAATTGGAATTTGGTATAGTAGGCGAACCCACCCAAATGCACTTGGCCATAGCCGAACGCGGCCTGATGGTTTTAGATTGCACCGCCCACGGCAAAGCAGGCCATGCCGCCCGCGAAGAAGGCGAAAATGCCATTTACAAGGCACTGGCGGATATAGAATGGTTCCGCAATTTTAAATTCCCTAAAGAGTCGGAGGTGTTTGGCCCGATCAAAATGTCGGTCACCATTATTAACGCAGGTTCTCAGCATAACGTAGTGCCCGCCAGCTGTGTATTTACGGTTGATGTTCGGGTTACCGATGCCTACCGTAACGAAGAGGTATTGGAAATTATCCGCCAGCATTTAAGCAGCGATGTGGTGCCACGGTCAATCAGGTTGAAGCCATCATCTATAGATAAAAACCACCCGATAGTAGTTTCCGGCGTTAACTTAGGTCGAACCACTTACGGCTCACCAACCACATCCGATCAATCCTTATTAGATATCCCATCTCTGAAAGTAGGTCCCGGCGATTCGGCCCGTTCACACACCGCCGACGAGTTTGTGTATGTAGATGAGATTAAAGAGGGGATTGAAGTGTATATTAAGATGCTGGAGTCTGTAGTCTCAAGTCCAAAGTCTTAAGTCAAAAGACTTAGAACTTATATCTTTAGACTTCAGACTTAATAAGCCTCTCGTCAAACGTAAAAGGTTCGCTTTTAATTACCTTTATATCGGAAGCTTTGGGGTGCAGAGGGTTGGCGATGTAATTAAATTCCTCCTTCACAATAGCTGATGGTACTTTCATCAGCAATTGCTCGTTTTGTTTCAGGAAAAAGTCGCCGGTACGTTTCAGGATGTCAATTTCCGGGAATGTATTCCAGTTGGGTGGGAATAATGCGGTATCGGCTTCAAAAATATCTTCAGGAACATTAAGCGTCACCAGGCAAAAATCATCGGGCATAATGGTGGGCGAGAGATGCACCAGGCATTCTAATACAGCAAGCGATCGGGATGATGCCGTGTAAAGCGCCGGTCGCCCGATGCTATTCCAACGGCCGCCGTACAGGCGTGCACCGCTTCCGCTCAAATCATTTTTATAAACAGCGCGTGTGATGCGATAAACCAGCATGCTTAGGCAAAAATACCATGCTCGATACGGCCCAGCTCCCTTAACACCATATCAAAACCTACCGAGGTATCCAAAAGGGAAATAGGCGTTTCGTTACGGAAAACATGGCCGGGAGTTTTCATCCAGCGTTTAAATTTATCCATCGAGCCAAAAACTTCCTCGCCACGGGTGTACAGGCGGGCTAATTCAATGGCCTTTTCGGCATACTCGGTTTTAACAACGACATCGTCATCATAACGTTGTAAGGTTCGCTCAGAGATATGCATAATATCGGCCAATTCCTGAAGCGTGATGGAGATCTTTTTAGCCAGCGATGTTAACACTTTTTTAGGCAACCCCTCGCGGGTGAGTGCTAACAAATCAAAATCAGAACTGAAACGCGCAGGCTTTACCCCGCTTAGCAGCGTGTAAAACGAGTTGTTTGAACCGGCGGTGATATAAGCTACCATAGGTTCATTAACCTCATTTGTTTCGGGATGTTTTATTTTGTACGACATTTATCCAAATTTAAAACACTTTTGTCGGATTGACAAATCTTTTTGTAAAAAAGCTGAAAGCGAAAGGCGGAAAGCTAAAAGCAGAAAGACCAAAGCGAAAAACATAAAAAAGCCTTCCGAAGAAGGCTTGATAATTTTAATGGGAAAAGCTTTCAGCTTTAGTCTTTTCGCTTTCCGCTTACTCTGCTATAATCAAAAAGTAATTTTTCTTTCCTTTTTGAGCCACCAGGTATTTGCCGTTGATGAGATGCGATGTGTTGAATACATCATCAACCCCGCCTAATTTAGCTTTATTAACGGCAACTCCGCCGCCGGTAATCATCTTCTTCGCTTCGCCTTTTGAGGGGAATACGGCTGTTTTATCGGCCAGCAGGTCTATTACGTTAACGCCCGCTTCAATTTCGCTTGCGCTGATAGTGAAGTTGGGTACGCCATCAAACAGGCCCAGCACTTCGGCATCATTAAGCTCGCTTAAAAACTGGATATCGGTATTGCCGAATAAAAACTCAGATGCTGTGATGGCTTTCTCATATTCCGCTTCGCTGTGTACGCGGATGGTGATATCTTTTGCCAAAGCTTTTTGCAGTGTACGGGTATGCGGCGCGGCATCGTGCTCGGTTTCTAAAGCTTCGATAGTTGCCTGACCAAATAAAGTAAAGATCTTAATATAGGCCTTTGCATCCTCATCGCTGGTGTTTAGCCAAAACTGGTAGAACTTGTAAGGCGATGTTTTAGCCGGATCTAACCAGATGTTGCCGCCTTCGCTTTTACCGAACTTGGTGCCATCTGATTTTTTGATCAGTTGGGTAGTTAAAGCATAAGCCTCACCCTGGCCTTCGCCTTTGCGGCGAATTAATTCGGTACCGGTTACGATGTTCCCCCATTGATCGCTGCCACCCATTTGCAGGGCGCAGTTGTGGTTTTTCCACAGGTAGTAAAAGTCGTAGCCCTGTACCAACTGGTAGCTAAACTCAGTGAACGACATCCCGGTATCGCCGCTGATGCGGTTCTTTACCGAATCTTTCGCCATCATATAATTAACGGTGATATGTTTACCCACATCGCGGATAAAATCAAGGAAGTTGAAGCTTTTAAACCAATCGTAATTATTCACCATTTGGGCGCTGTTGGCGCCGCTATCGAAATCTAAAAACTGCTCTAACTGGTTTTTAATACCATCCAGATTTTTTTGTAAAACATCTTCAGATAGTAAATTACGCTCGGCCGATTTACCTGAAGGGTCGCCTACCATGCCGGTAGCGCCGCCAACTAAGGCAAAAGGTTTGTGGCCCGCACGCTGGAAATGGATCAGCGTCATGATCTGGGCCAGGCTGCCCACGTGCAGCGAATCGGCCGTTGGGTCGAAACCGATATAGCCCGATACCATGCCCTTATTCAGCAAATCTTCAGTTCCCGGCATAATATCGTGCAGCATGCCGCGCCAGCGTAGTTCTTCAACAAAGTTCATTTCAGCGAAATTTTATAGTCGCCAAAGATAGATTTTAAAGGTTAAAGCTGAAAGGCGAAAGCAGAAAGGTTGTTAAGCCGCTGTTTACTGATTGTTAAATATCGGTCATAAGCAGGTTAAATCGGTGAAATCGCTGCTCTTAAATCGATGAAATCAATGTAAATCCGTACATTGCAAGTACAGGTTATGAATTTTTTATCGCACTATTACTTCGACAGAAACTCTACCAACTGTTATCATATATTGGGAACGGTGCTGCCCGACTTGCTAAAAAATGCCGATAAAACCATTATCCTGCATCCCGAAAAGCTGCATCACACCAAGCCCGAAATCAATTCGCTGATTGAAGGTTGGCGCAAGCATCTGGAGATTGACAAGTATTTCCACTCGGCCGATTTTTTCCTGACGCATAGTCGCGGGTTGAAAGAGGTGTTGCAACCGGTTATTGCCGGCTCGCCGGTGAAGCCTTTCTTTTTAGGACATATCGCTATCGAACTCATCCTGGACAACCTGTTATTAACTACGGATAAGATTACGGTCGACGGGTTTTATGATCATTTAGGCAGTTGCGATGAAAACGTGATCGACGAGTTTCTCCGCTTCAGCGGGATGAAGAATACCGATGTGTTCCTCACTTTTTTCGAGGCTTTTAAAAAGCATCGCTATTTAGCCACTTACACCGATGTTAACCAGGTAGCCTACGCCCTTAAACGGATTTGTATGCGGGTATGGCATCACCCCTTCACGCCCGAACAGGAGGCTGATATGAGTAAGGTGATTATGGATTACCGGCTGGGGATTAAGGATAGTTTTATGGAGGTGTTCTCTTTTATTGATGAGAAGCTGGACCGCTGATTTTTAGGTGATTTTTTTGATTTCGCTGATTGTGGCGAATCATCTCCGGCGACAATCATCCTAATCACTCAAATCATTAAAATCAGAGGTTCAGACGTTTTCTGCGTTAAGGATAGTAGTGGTTTAGCCCGATGTGTGGGGATTGTGCGATGGGGATCGGGCCGGAGCGTAGCGCAGCCACGAATAGCCTGGGCCGAAGGCAACGCCATAATTATTGGATTGATTTCACCGATGTAAGAAGGATTTCACCGATTTTAAAAGTTGGCTTCCTTTAAGATGGCTAAGTTGCTGACCCTAAGCTTTTAAAATAAAATCGGTGAAATCAATTCCCTTAATCGGTGAAATCGTAAAACAGCCTAAAAATCAGTAATTAACATTAAAAAAGTTTTTTTAGTAAAAAAATATATTCATACCTTTGCAGTCCCAATTAAGTTGGGAAAAGGAGATAAATTATTTAATGGCAAAAAAACAAGAAGTAGAAAACGAATTAAAAGCAAAAGAGGCTGAACTGGATACAGTTACAGCTACTGCAAACGAGGATGCAATTGAATCAGAAGCTGATTCATTATCGATTGAGGACATTAAGGCCAACATCAGCTCTTCGAACCAGGATTTTGACTGGGATGCCGACGAAAAAGCGTTCGGTAACTACAGCGCTGCCGACCGTGAAAAGTTAGAAGCAATGTACGATGTAACCTTCAGCTCTATTAACCAGGGCGAGATTATTGAAGGTATTGTTGTAAACATCAACAACAAGGATGTGGTATTAAACATCGGTTTCAAATCTGATGGTATGGTATCATTGTCTGAATTCCGCGATACGCCTGATTTGAAAATCGGTGATACAGTGGATGTGTTTGTTGAATCGCAAGAGGATGCTAACGGTCAGTTAGTGTTATCGCGCAAGCGTGCTAAAACCCAAAAATCATGGGAGCGTATTAATTCGGCTCTTGATAATGATGAGATCATTACCGGTTTTGTTAAAAGCCGTACCAAAGGTGGTCTTATTGTTGATATTATGGGCGTTGAAGCCTTTTTACCAGGTTCACAAATCGATATCAAACCTATCAGGGATTACGATGTGTACGTTGGTAAAACAATGGAATTTAAAGTTGTTAAAATCAACCACGAGTTTAAAAACGTAGTGGTATCGCACAAAGTGCTGATTGAAGACGATTTGGAAAACCAAAAAACTGAAATTGTGGCCAAACTTGAAAAAGGCCAGGTATTGGAAGGTACCGTTAAAAATATTACCGACTTTGGTGTGTTCATCGATTTGGGTGGTGTTGACGGTTTACTGCACATTACAGATATATCTTGGGGCCGTATCGAGCATCCGCGCGAAGTATTGGCACTGGATCAAAAAATCAATGTGGTTGTGTTGGATTTCGACGACGAGAAAAAACGTATCGCCCTTGGTTTAAAACAATTAACCCCGCACCCTTGGCAGTCGCTTGATGCTGACCTGACCATTGGCAGCAAGGTTAAAGGTAAAATTGTTACCGTTGCCGATTACGGCGCTTTCTTAGAGATCATCCCGGGTGTTGAAGGTTTAATCCACGTGTCAGAGATGTCATGGTCGCAAAACCTGCGTAACCCACAAGAGTTCTTAAAAGTTGGTGACGAAATCGAAGCTCAAGTGTTAACACTTGACCGCGACGAGCGCAAAATGAGCTTAGGTATTAAACAATTAACGCCTGACCCATGGCAACAAGCTGCCGACCGTTACGCGGTAGGTACCAAGCACGTTGCTACAGTTAAAAACATGACCAACTTCGGTGTGTTTGTTGAACTGGAAGACGGTATTGATGGTTTGATCCACATTAGTGATTTATCATGGAGCAAAAAAGTTAACCACCCTAACGAGTTTACTAAAGTAGGCGAGAAACTGGATGTGGTAGTTTTAGAGCTTGATGTTGAGAACCGCAAACTGAGCTTAGGCCACAAACAACTGGAAGAAAACCCTTGGGATACTTTCGAAACCATTTTTGGTGTAGACAGCATTCACGAAGGTACTGTGTTGAAAGTGACTGACAAAGGCGCTATTGTAGCCCTTCCGTACGGTGTTGAAGGCTTTGCGCCAACCAAACACCTGATGAAAGAAGGTGGTGCAGCGTTAAAAGCTGACGAGACTGCTGAGTTCAAGATCATTGAATTTAACAAAGAAAACAAACGTATAGTTATATCACACTCACGCATTTGGGAAGAACAACGCAGCGAAGCACGCGTTGCCGAATTTGAAAGCCGCAAAAAAGAAGCGAAAGCTACTACCAGCGCCGTGAAAAAAGTGAAAGAATCGGTTGAGAAATCAACTTTAGGTGACCTGAGCGTTTTAGCCCAACTGAAAGAACAAATGGAAGGCGCTGAAAGCAAAGCAAAAAAAGCCCCTAAAACCGAGGAAAACTAATTAACGTTTAAATAAGATTCCTTTAAAGGCCTCTCCGATTTTCGGAGGGGCCTTTTTTGTTTGGGGGGGAGATAACACTTTGCCAAAGAATTTTGTTACGAGGTTTAAGTTCTTTTTAATAATATTGCTATCTTGATATTGAAAAAACCTAACGTATCTCGTCATGGCCGACTATGATCTTCTCAGCCTGTCTCCACTTGAATTTGAAACGCTGATTCGAGATTTACTACAGACACATTTAAAATTGTTTTTAGAATCATTTGGTGCGGGAAGGGATCAAGGAATTGATTTGCGTTACGCCGAAAATAATGGCTTAGTTGTACAGTGTAAACGTTACTCAAATTTTGACGACTTATTTGCGAATCTGAAAAAAGAGATATTAAAACTGAGAATATTAAAGCCGTCGCGCTATCTAATTGCTACCTCTGTTTCAATGTCTCCTGAGAGAAAGAGAAGATACTTAATCTATTCCAGCCATTTTTACTAACGACAAGTGATATTTTAGGTAAAGAAGATATAAATAATCTTATACGTCAAAATCCAAAAATAGAACGTGATAATTATAAGTTGTGGCTTTCCAGTACTAATGTTTTGAATACAATTATTAACAGCCAAGTTATTAATCAGTCTCGATTTGTGTTGGAAGAGATTAAGGAAAAGATGAAGGTTTATGTTCAAAACGCAAGTTTTTTTGAGGCTGAACAAATTCTTCGCGACCATCACTATATTGTAATTTCGGGTATACCAGGCATAGGAAAGACAACATTAGCGGAAATTTTGGTATTTAATTCTTTGGCTAAAGGTGTGGAAGAATTTGTCTATTTGTCCGATACGATCCTTAGTGGGTTTAGGTTATTTAATCCGGATCGTTCACAGATTTTTTTATTTGATGATTTTCTGGGCAGCAATTTCCTGCATACGACTATTGGCACGAATGACGAAATGCAAATCTTGAAATTTATTGCTCAAGTCAAAGCTAGTCCTAATAAACTACTCGTTTTCACCACGCGTGAATATATTCTTAATCAAGCCAAACAAAAATTTGAACGCTTCGAACAAACTAATTTTGTGAAATGTATCCTCGATCTTTCAAGATATACTGTAAACATCAAAGCTAAAATCCTGTACAATCATTTATATCTTAATCATATTCCTTATAGCTATATCAATGAGGTAATACATCAGGATTGTTTGATGAAGATCATCGAGCATAAAAATTACAGCCCCCGCATTATAGAAAATTTTTCTAAAAGAGAATTTTGGGAAAGGCTAAAACCAAAAGAATTTCCCAAAGCAGTTATTCGCACTTTTGATCTCCCATTTAGTATTTGGGAACATGCTTATGAACATCAGATCAGTATTTTAGCCAGAATTATCTTGCTAAATATGACAATCTGTGCAGGAGAGGTAAAATATACCGTGCTCTATGAGCAGGTTAAAAAGTTTGGACAGATCTCAAAAGATCTTTACTTGGCAGAAATTAATGAGCATACATTTAAGTTCGCTGTCAAAGAGTTGGACAATTCTTTTCTTGTAACGAATCAAAAAAGAAGAACGACTATAGTCAAGTTTCAGAATCCTTCTATACGGGACTTTCTGCTAAATTATCTGAACAGTCACGAAGAAATCATAGGAAGATTAATAAGGTCAGCACTTAGTTTAAATGATTTGTTGGGTGTCTTTTCAAATAAACGACAGTTTGCCTTTTCTGAGCGCACGGTACTATTAACAGATACAACCCTTTTTGAATTAGAGAAACGGATTATTAACGATTTTGATAACATGGCTTATAGTATAGAAGACTTTGGCTTTAACATGCCAAAGGAAGACGATATTGCCGTTTTGAAATTATTTGTTATAAAGCAGACTCTTGGGAAACGATCAGAAAAATTATTTGTGTTTATGAGGAATCAAATGGTTAACCTGCTGAATTCTGAAAATATCGGCCCTATAGCTGTAATACCATTTGTTGAACTAATAACTTTTACATGCTCGGAAGCTGATAACTTGGAACTTCCTAAAATATTATGTAACCTTCAGTCGTCTATTCTGGATGAAGAATCAATTACAATTTTGGGTGATTTTGAACAATATTTTCCACGGGCATTTAATGATTTTAGATCGCGGCAACCGGATACGTTCCGTTGGTTGTTTAGTAATATCATTGATTCCAAGCTTTTGACTTACCACGAGGACACTTTCAAGATACAAGGCAATATAAATGACTTGGAGGAATTAGGATTGACCTATGGAGTTGATTTTTCAGATGAACGAGAGCAACTTCAAGAAGAAATTAGCCGAATTAACGAAGTAAAAGAGCAAATCAACTTAGAGTATTTTGTTAATGCTTTCCCAGAAGATGAGGCAAAAATACAGTTTGACGGTAGTGCTAATCAAAAAAAAGTTGAAGAAAGCAAGGAACGATCTAAGAGATACTTATTAACCGAAAAGGAAAAAATCGAAAATATCTTTAAATCGTTGGGATAATATTAAAATCAACCGATTAGATTGATTTATGTCTGCATAATCTATTTTTCAACAAGTTCAACCCTTACTGGCACATAATTCCCCGTGTGCGCTTGCCATCCTCACTCTTCCCACACCAATTAACCAATCATAACCAACCTGCATAACAAGCTGTTGAACCCAATTCAACATGACCTGGATATTGCTCTGCGGTTTTACAAGAGCGCGGACCCGCGAAAAAACCGGGTCCCCACGACTGTCGGGACGGGAATGCCGTTTAAAATCCGCCTCCGGCGGGGAAATTTGAAACGCAGGGAGCGGGGAAGGATTTTTTTCGCTTGATCTTTTGGATACTTTGGGGCAATGCCAAAGTATCTAGCCCCTGCGGCAATGAGCAGACCGGCGATGATATGGAGCACAGATCTTCAATAGTTGCTCTGCCTGTTCGCGATTGCTTCGTACCTCGCAAAGACAAAGCTGTCTGTCCCCTTCGGCCTTTAACAGTTGCTCTGCCTGTCGTATATCGAGCGGCTAAACCCCTCCCTGCCACTACACCGACCCTGCACACCCCTCCCCAGGGAGGGATTGGGTGTTTCGGCTCTGTGCGATGAAGGACACACCCCTGACCCCTCTCGAGAGGGGAAGCGCGAGTAGGCCCTGCTAAAGCGCTGTTGCGAACATAATTAAACTATAGGTTGTAAGAAAGTTTCTCGTAGGTTAATAATAGGCCCGGAGTTTGCATCGTTCTTAAATAGTACAACAAAAGGAGGAACTATGAGAGATGCAGCAGATGAAGTATTCCACGTGTTTGTGATGGCAGTAATACTTGCGTTTGGCTTGTTCGGCTTTTTGGCCACCAGCGGGGTATTCGACAAATGGCGTAAACGCCAAACAGCCCCCCGGCAAGTATCTAAAGTCCGCCGCCGCGGTTTCCGGTTAGGAAAGTTCCCGGCAGCATTCCCTAAAGCGCCGATGCAATATCGCCTGCCGACAGCTTAGTCGGCTTAGCGCTTTCAGGGCAAGTAAAATTATGAGAAGAAGAGGGAACGCTTGCCCGCAGGCGTATTGCCTTGGTGTACCCCAAATTGTAGGCAGTAAACCCGACTATCCCTTGCGGAATTTATCGGCCACCACCAACTCTTTACTACCAACAGTATACTTATAAAATCCATGGCCCGATTTAGCCCCCAAATGCCCGGCGGTAACCATTTTAACCAATAGGGGACAAGGTGCATATTTAGGATTGCCCATGCCGTTATGCAATACCTTTAATATAGCCAGGCAAACATCCAAACCAATAAAATCTGCCAGTTGTAGCGGACCCATGGGGTGGGCCATGCCTAATTTCATTACGGTATCAATCTCCGCTACGCCGGCCACGCCTTCAAACAGGGTGTAGATAGCTTCATTAATCATGGGCATTAAAATGCGGTTGGCTACAAAGCCGGGATAATCGTTCACCTCTACCGGTACTTTATTCAGTTTGCGGGATAGGTCCATAACGCGGTTGGTGACATCGTCGGTAGTGGCATAGCCGCGAATCACTTCTACCAATTGCATCAGCGGTACCGGGTTCATAAAATGCATACCGATGACATTGCCTGGTCGGTTAGTCGCGGCAGCTATCTGGGTGATGCTGATAGACGAGGTGTTGGTGGCCAGGATGGTATCCAGCGGGCAAAGCTCGCTCAGTTGGTTAAAGATGTTTAGTTTGGTTTCCGGATGTTCGGTAGCGGCTTCAACCACCAGGTGAGCGTTTTTAACGGCTGCAGCCAAATCGGTGCCGGTGCTGATATTATTTAGGGTGGCTGATTTTACATCATCGGTAATAGTGCCTTTTTTAACCTGCCTATCCAGGTTATTGCTGATGGTAGTCAGGGCTTTTTCAAGCGCATGGGCGTTCATATCTACCAATTGCACTTTATAGCCAAATTGGGCAAACGTGTGTGCAATGCCATTGCCCATAGTGCCCGATCCTATTACCGTGATGTTTTCCATATCGAAATATTATCTGTTTAAACAGGGTATGCATCCCCGCTTTGGTTTTACAATACTACAAAAACCATATTTCACCACCGCTTATTGGCGCTTAAAAATTGCTTGCTATCGATGGTGTCATCGATTTCGGATAGATTGTGCATTTATTTTATGTAGATCATCGGTTTTAAGCTCAGAGCAATAAATTTTGCTTATTTACTTGCATGAAAGCCTAAATTATCCTTTAAATGTAGATGTGTAAATTAACTATAAGCTTATTTGTTTAGCATTTAAGACTAAATGATTGTTAAAATTTCAAAAATAAATTCAAAATGTTGATATAATTTCAAATATTGTATATCTTTCAAATTCGAAATCATTGTTAACTCAAAACTAAATCAAATTCTATGGCTAAATTCTTAGTTCATTAGCTTGTATTGTGCAAAAAATCAAGCTTAGTGTCGTAAAATCTTTCAAAACTCAAACTATTTTAACTAAACTATTAACGCATGAAAAAAAAGTTACTCAACTTTCTATGGGTTTTTGTCTTATTGGCCTTTCAGGCTCAAGCACAAACCAAAACTGTTACCGGTGTTGTTACCGGTAAAGACGATGGGCTGCCACTTCCGGGGGTTAGTGTTATTGTTCAAGGTACCCGTACAGGTACACAAACTTCGCCAGATGGTAGTTACTCTATCAGCGTATCAGCCGGGCAAAAACTGGTATTCAGTTTTATCGGCTTCACTACCGAAACCGTTACGCCGATGGGTACTAAAGTAAACGTAGCGCTTACTGGTGTTAAAAGCCAATTGAACGAAATACAGGTTATAGGTTACGGTAGCACCACCAAACGCGAAAATATAGGTAACGTAGCCTCGGTTAAGGGAGCGGCGGTTGTAGACCAGCCGGTGCAAAACTTCCAGCAGGCCTTGGCGGGCCGCGCGCCGGGTTTGCAAATCACCATAGCCAATGGTGTAAGCAACACTACTCCGGTTATTCGTATCCGTGGTACAAACTCCATTTCTTTAACCTCGCAGCCCTTATTTATTGTTGATGGGGTTCCAGTATTATCAGGCGATTACGGTAACGAATCGGGTGGTAGCGCTTTATCTAATATCGATCCTAACGATATCGAAAGCATCGATGTCGCTAAAGATGGTGCGGCCACCGCTATTTATGGTAGCCAGGCCGGTAATGGTGTTGTTTTTGTTACCACTAAAAAAGGTAAAAAAGGCGATGCTGTAGTTGGTGCCGATGTTTGGATGGGCATAACTAAAGTAAATCGCTTACCTCAGGTTTTAAATGCCGCGCAATATATCGCTTTAAGAAACGAGGCCCTGGTAAATGCCGGCCTTTACAGCGCTGATGCTGTGCCCACTGGTGGTAAAGCGCACGCAGGTTATACTTACGATGCTGCAGGTAATCCCTTAGATATTAACTGGGCCGATTATGTTTATCAAACAGGTAAATCTTACAACGCAAGTTTAAATATCAGTGGCGGTACCGATAAAACAACCTATTATGCTTCGGGAAACTTCAGCACCCAACAAGGTATCCTGAAAAAAGATGGTTTTAAAAACAAGGGCTTAAACTTTAATGTAGATCATAAACCTAATAAGTATATCAGTTTTGGTTTTAAATTAAATTATGCTAATCAGCAAAGTTTGGCGGCAACTTCTTCGGGTTCATTATCAGGCGAAGCTTATGCATCTGCAGGTTTAGGCCGTTTGGCTATTTTGCTCCCGCCAACCATTTCTCCTTACAATGCCGATGGTACTTACAACATCACCCCAAGTGGTATCGGTGTTCAGGGTAACGCTGGTTTTGGTATCACTTATCCAAATCCGGTGCCTACTTTAGATCTGGATCGTCAGAATGCGGAAATTAACCATACTGTGGCCACTACTTATGTACAGGTTAAACCATTGTCATGGATCACTATTAAATCCTTATTCGGTGCCGATTATATCTTTAATACACAGGATGGTTTCAGCAACCCGGTATCTAACTATACCTCTGCTACTGTTAACAACGCTTCGGCCTATGCTTATTCTTTAACAACCAAAAGATACGTTTGGACAAATACAGCTCAGTTTGATCAAACGATTTTAGGCAAGCATAATTTCTCGGTATTATTAGGTAACGAGCAAACCGGCAACAATTCAAACAGCTTCCAGTTAAATCGCGCTACGTTATCAGATCCTGCTTTTAATATCATACAGGCCGGTTACTCTACCACTACCTATGGCGGCGGCAGTAACACGCAAAATTATCTGGTATCGTTTTTCGGTCGTTTCAATTACAACTACGATCAGAAATATTTCTTAACAGCCAGTATCCGTAAAGATGGGTACTCCGGTTTCGGAACTAATAGCAAGTATGGTTACTTCCCGGGTTTTGGCGCAAGCTGGATGGTTGATAAAGAAAAATTCTGGGCCGAAATTGGCGCAGATAAAATTGTTAGCAGCTTAAAGCTTCGCGGCAGTTATGCTAAGGTTGGTAATAAAGGCGTTGGCGATTTTGCATCATATACTACCTATAGCGCAACCGGTTTGTATAATGGTGCGGGTACCTTATTGCCAAGTACAACCGGAAACGATGCACTTACATGGGAAACCAGTAAAAAAACAGACCTGGGCTTTACGGCAGGTTTCTTAAAAGACAGATTAACCTTAGATGCTGCTTTTTATTACAACAACATCAACGGGCTTATATATAACGTACCTGCGCCACCGTCTGCAGGTTTGGCAAGTAACCCGCCTGTAAACATTGGTTCGATGTGGAACCGCGGTTTAGAGTTTGATATTAACGCACAAATCGTTAATTCAAAATCGTTCAGATGGTCGGCAAACTTCAACCTAAGCTTAAACCAAAACCAGGTTACATCTTTAGCAACCGGTATTACACAATTTACCAGCGGTGGTACAACAAGTGAAACTACCAACATTACCCAAATTGGCCAGTCTATCGGTAACTTATGGATCATTCGTTCAGCAGGTGTAAATCCAGCTAACGGTCGCCGTATCTTCCTTGACGGATCTGGCAGGCAGGTAGAATATGCACCAAACGGAGTAACGGTAGCCGGCGTTTTGCAAAAATGGTTTTATAGCGATGGCAGCGTTGCGCCTGCAATCACTCAAGCTTCTGATGCAGTTAACTATGGCAACAGCGCCCCTAAGGAGTTTGGCGGTATCAGCAACACTTTCCAATATAAAGGGTTTGATTTAAACGTGTTGTTTACCTATCAATTAGGCTTTAACGTTTATTACGGTACACAGGCAACGTTAACAGATCAGCGTTTCTGGAATAACTCAACCGTGATTTTAGATCATTGGACAGCTCCGGGTCAAAATGCCAAGTATCCGCAAGTGGTGTTTGGCGATAACGTATCTAACGGTACTACGTTACCTTCGGATTTCAACGTTTACAAAGGAGATTTCCTGAAATTTAAAACGGTTAATTTTGGTTACACTTTACCAAAAAGCATTGTAAGTAAAATTGGTTTATCAAGCCTGCGCTTCTACATGTCGGCTCAAAATTTATTTATTATCACCAACTACCCTGGTCCTGATCCGGAAGTTAGCTCTAACGGAACCGGCAATGCAACCCAGGGTGTAGATCGTAACACATCTGCAAACTCACGGGCTTTTACTGCAGGCGTATCGCTTAAATTTTAACCTTTAAAGATGAAAAGATGAAAAAGAAATTTATAATATTATTAAGCACCGGATTACTTGCATTTTATTCGTGCCAGAAAGACAAATTAACTCCACCTTTAACTACATCAGTTTCTTATCAGGACTTTGCCCCGTTTCAATCGGCAGCGCGTATCCAGGCCCAGGTTTTGGGTTTATATGCTACCGTACGCAGTGGTACATCATTCGGCGGCCGCTTAGTGGTGTATGGCGATATTAAAGGCGAAAACTGGATGAATAACTCGGCCAACGGTATTACCGGGTATAACACCTGGAGAAACTCTAATAATAGTGTTGATACCGAGACCGTTGGTTTATGGCGACAATTATACTTATCTATTAACGATTGTAACCTATTTGTTGATGGTATGGCGTCAACCGGTGCGGCTGTTATCGGTAACCCTGCTACTTCAAACGCCTTAGTGGCCGAAGCTCGGTTTTTGCGCGCTATCAACTATTACGCTCTTTTAATGATGTACTGCCAACCTTACTCGGTAAATTCAGGTGCCAGCCCGGGTGTTCCATTGCGCCTTGTGGGTAACTCATCAGCCGGTGCGTATGATTTAGCCCCGGCTACGGTTGCACAGGTTTTTAATCAGATTGTGGCCGATTTAACCTATGCTCAGGCTAACCTTACATTAATTTATTACACCACCGGTACTACTTTAGACGGTGCAAGCAACGTTAGCCGTGCAACTCAAAACGCGGCAACTGCGCTTTTAACACGTGTTTATTTAGCCATGGGGCAGTATGATAAGGTAGTAACCGAAGCCAACAAAATTGTTAGCGCTGCAGCGCCATTTACGGCATCTACCGGCGTACCATACGCTTTGCAGGCTGCTTATGGCAATATCTATAAAACACCTTACACTACAACTGAATCTATATTCTCAGTGCCGTTTACCAGTGCTGAAACTCCTGGTACTCAAAATCAGTTAGCTACGTATTTTAACGGTGTAGGCGCTGCCGAATATTTCCTGAATGTAACCAGTCCGTTATACCTGGATGCCAGTTGGAAAGCTACAGATGCCCGCAGAGTGCTGATTAAAACCGTTACTACAGGTAGTGGTGCAACAGCAGTAACCAAATACTACTCTAACAAATATGCTACAGGTAGCCCTTACACTGATTGGTCGCCGGTTATGCGTTATGCCGAGGTTTTATTAAACCTTGCCGAAGCCAGATCAAACCTATTTGGCCCGACAGATCCACAGGCAATTGCACTGTTGAATGCGGTTAGAAAACGTTCGGATGCGACTACTACTATCGCAACTGCAACCATCGACAATATTTTACAAGAAAGAAATATTGAATTTTTAGGAGAAGGCCAGCGCTGGAATGATTTATGGCGTCTGAAAAAAGACATCCCTGCTAAAGGAACCGCAGTGGCTGCCTTAGCATCTTCTTCTGCATCGTGGGTATGGCCGGTATCTGCAGATGAACAAGTTTACAATAAGCTTATAGGCCGCTAACAGCTACCATATAAGGATCAGTTTCTATTAATGACAAAGCCGGGGCGCAATGCCCCGGCTTTCTTATGTTTTATATTTTCTTTTAATGGTTTACCTTAAAATTTGATCAGTGCAGCTTGTTTCGCTATTTCCTGGCTGCTGATTACCGGTATATTCGGGATATGAATAAAAGGAATCTCGTGCCGGGTTTGCTCGCGGATGATATCCTCGGTATACTGATCTGCATCGCCGTTAAAAACAATAGCGCTAATATTTAAGCCACGGTTTAGCAAGGCCTCTACAGATAATAGTGTGTGATTAATACTACCTAAATAATTCCGCGACACCAGTATTACATCCGGATTCAGTTTTTCAATCAGATCGATAACCAAGTGTTTATTATTTAAGGGAACCATCAGGCCTCCGGCTCCTTCTATTACCAGTTGATTATCCGTTTTAGGCTGTTTGATTTTCTTCAGATCAATCTCAATCCCATCCAGATCAGCAGCTTTATGGGGCGAGAACGGCTGGTTTAAACGATAAGCTTCTTTATGGAAGACAGTAACGGGATTGCTTACCATACTTTTGACTTTTATAGTATCGCTATTGTCCAGATCGCCGGCTTGCACGGGTTTCCAGTAGTCGGCCTGCAAAGCTTCGGTTATAATGGCCGATACGATGGTTTTACCCACGTCGGTCCCTATGCCTGTAATAAAGATTGGCTTACTCATAATTTAAAATTGTTAATACTGTTTAACAGCCCCGTCACTTCAGCTTCGGTATTGTACGCGTGCAGGCAAATGCGTAAGCGCTCGCTCCCCTGTGCAACGGTCGGACTTAGTATCGGCCTTACATCGTAACCATTGACTTGTACCAAATTAGCCAGTGCCTTAGCTTTCTCATTACTCTTTATCAGGATGCACTGAATGGCACTATCACTTGCAATCAGTTCAATATCCGGATTGTTAAAATTTTGCTTAAATAGCTTAATTAAACTTTGTAATTGCCCGGCTTCTGTATCTGCTTGCTGCAACATTTGGTAAGCCGCTTTAACCGATGCCAATTGATGAAATGGTGCCGCTGTAGTGTAAATAAACGAACGGGAGAAGTTGATGAGGTACCTGCGCAAAGCATCGCCGCCTAAAACAATAGCCCCATGGCAGCCTAAAGCCTTACCGAAAGTAACCACCTGCGCAAAAACTTCGTATTGAAGCCCTAAGCTATCTACTATCCCTTTACCGAAAACGCCGGTTGCATGCGCTTCATCAACAATTAAAAAGGCATGATATTTTTGTGCGATGTTTGCAATATCAATCAGCGGAGCGGTATCGCCATCCATAGAATAAATACTCTCCACCGCGATGTAAATTTGCCCCGTAGCCTGCTTTAGTTTGTCTGCTAAGCTATTTACATCGTTATGTTTAAACCGATACCGGTTAGCGTGACTCAGCCTCGCTCCGTCGATGATGGAGGCGTGGATGAGCTCATCAGTAATAATAGTATCGCCTTTTTGTGGTAACGACGAGAATAAGCCCACGTTGGCATCGTACCCCGAATTATAGATCAAACCTGCGTCATAACCATGATAGGCGGCAATATCGGCTTCTAATTGCTCTGCGTAGCGCGTATTTCCCGCCAGCAGGCGCGATCCGGTTGAACCGGTTTTAATCTCCGGATATCTTGCTAATTCTTGCTCAATTAATGATGACAGTTGAGGTGACCGCGCAAAACCCAGGTAATCGTTCGAGCAAAAATCAACCAAAGTACTTTCGGGCTTAAGTTGCCGGAAATTTCCCTGCTCCAACCTTTCCTTTAATTTGCCCTCGATATATGGATTTATGATGCCCACTTAAAATAAATTTGCGCTAAAATAAAGAAAGCGGCTTTAAGGGCCGCTTTCTTTATTGTTTTAAACAATTATTTTGTTGGAGGGGGAGGCGTAGCGCCGCCACCGCCGCCCTGGCCACCGCCACCTTGTCCGCGACGTGCAGCCTGCTCAGCCTGAACCTTTTTCCAGGTAGCTTTTTGATCGTCGGTTAAAAGTGCTGTGATTTTATCCATTTGTGCTTTACGGATTGGGGCCGTTGCTGTGTTTGCAGCTTGTCTGTCGTCGCCGGCTGCGGTACGGATGCTGTCTATCTTTTTGCTGTCAGCTGCGTAAATTGCGGTAACTTTGGCTACCTGGTCATCAGTTAACGTTAATTGGGTTTGTAACCTTTTGGCTTGTTGCTCAGGGGTACCGCCACCGCGTCTGCCACCGCTCTGGCCGCCACCACCCTGGGCAAAGCTCATTGCAGTTGCACCGATTACGAAGCAAACCGCCAATACTAATTTTTTCATACTCATTGGTTTTTAAGTTTAATATAAATATAAAGGTATAACCTGTCGTTGTCAATTGTTTACAGCTCATCAATCATAATTGTTACCTGAGTGGTTTTGATTGACTAACCCCTAAAAGAACAAAAGCGGCCATGGGCCGCTTTTGTAAAATGCTATAGCAAAAATTATTTTGCAGGTGGAGGAGGGGTGCCACCGCCGCCGCCCTGGCCTCCACCGCCCTGACGCATGCGCGCAGCTTGTTCTTCCTGTTGTTTTTTATAAGCCGCTTTTTGCTCATCTGTTAAAAGCGCAGTGATCTTTTCAGTCTGTGCTTTACGGATTGGGGCCATAGCTGTCATCATCGATTGAAAATCGCCGTTAGCAGCAGTACGAATGCTATCCATTTTTTTGCTGTCCGCAGCGTAAATAGCTGTCACTTTTGCAGTCTGATCGTCAGTCAGCGTTAATTGGGTTTGTAACCTTTTAGCTTGTTGCTCTGGGGTACCGCCACCTCGTCGGCCACCGCCCTGGCCACCGCCGCCCTGGGCAAAGCTCATTGCAGTTGCGCCGATTACGAAGCAAACCGCCAATACTAATTTTTTCATACTCATCTGGTTTTTTAAGTTTAATATAAATATAGCGGTATAGCGCTTCGTTGTCAATGCTTTACAACGCATCAATCATAATTGTTACCTGCATGGTTTCTTAAGGAAAGCTCAGAAACAACAAAAGCGGCACAAGGCCGCTTTTGTAAAATATTTTAGCAAAATTATTTTGCAGGAGGGGGAGGAGGAGTACCGCCGCCACCGCCTTGGCCACCACCGCCGCCACGGTTCATTCTTTCAGCCATCATTTTTTTGTAGGCTTCTTTTTGCTCGTCGGTTAACAAAGCCTGGATTTTAGTATTGTAAGCTTGTTGCATCGGGCGGAAAGCTTGCATTGCAGCTTGTCTGTCGTCGCCTGCTGCTTTCATAACGCTATCGCGTTTTGCAGTTTGCTCTACATATATCGCTTTAACTTTTGCAGCCTGATCGTCTGTAAGTTTTAATGCGGTAACTAATTGTTTGGTCTGCTCTTCAGGAGTCATACGCATACGACCACCACCCTGGCCACCTCCGCCCTGGGCGAAGCTCATTGCAGTTGCACCGATAACGAAGCAAGCTGCTAAAAGGATTTTTTTCATACTTTATTCAGTTTTTTAAGTTTAGATAAAGATATACCCTATTAGTTTAATAGCAACCTTGTAACTTAATTGTTGCTGTTTTTTTGCAGGTTAGCTATCGAGCGTTGCATTTGCGCCATCATGCCGGTCAGGCTTTCCATAGTCGGCTCAGGGGCCGGTTCAGGCAGGTGGGTTGAGAAATAAGCTTTGGCTTTCCAAATCTCCAGGATATCTTCACCGGGTATTTCGTAGGGATCATAAACGGGATTATCAGACACTAACTTCAGCTTTTTAGCATCCTTAAAACGGTTAGCAATACGCTTATATACTACACCCTCGTTTTTTGATACTATTACATAAGTATCGCCCGGTTTAATGTCGGTCCAGCGCTCCAAATACTCACCTATAATAATACTGCCCGATTGTAAGGGCAGCATCGAATCGCCATTGATTTCGAAAGCGCGATAGGTACCTTGTTTAAACATCGGCAGATAAAACTTAGGCAGCGTAGCCACATATTGCGGATCGGCGTAGCCGTTTAAGTAACCCGCACTGGCTTTCATCGGTACCATTTCTATATTCTCGTTATCCTCTTTATCTACGGTAATACTAAGGATGCGCAGGTTAGCGGGATCTCCCTTGGGTTTCGGCACCCAGTTCTCATCGATGGTTTCATTGATGAAATCATCTAAACTAACGTCAAAGAAAATAGCTAATTTTTTTAGTAGATCGTATTTGGGGTCTGCGCGATCCTCTTCGTAAGCGCCTACTAACGAGCGTTTTATGCTAACTGCATCGGCGAATGCCTGCTGGGTAAGCCCCTTCTTTTTGCGTAAAAACTTAATATTTTGTGAAATAACTGACATAAAATTTGGATTTACTAAAATTATTAGTAATTTTATGCTCATAAAGTTAGTAATAAAAATCAGAACACCAAAATTTTTATAAAAATGAGAAGCTTCATCTATATTATAACAGACAGAAACCGCAATAATTTACACGTTGGCCTTTGCCAGGATTTGCTAAAAACACTAGAGTTTTATAGCGAAATGCCTACACTATTTTTCGATAGCTCGAAACATTTAAACAGGCTGGTTTATTTTGAAGAGATTACTAACGAGGATGCCGCTATGGACAGGTTTAAATATGTAAGCACATTCACCCGCCCGCAAAAAGAGAAGATGATCCGCTCGGCTAATCCAGATTGGATTGATTTAACCAAAGGCTTACAGTTAGAGCAGCAATATTACAGCAGGCCTGCTATGAGACCTGCCGTAAATCAATATCGTAAAAGCGTTATTGCTTAATAAACTTTAGCGCACCACTATTCATGCAATAGCGTTTGCCGCCGCGGTTGGCTGGGCCATCGTCAAATACGTGGCCTAAGTGCAGGCCGGTACTTTTTTCTATTACTTCAGACCGTTCGCCATCGGCATCTGTACGTATTTCTACTTTATTTGCCGCTATTGGTTTTACAAAGCTTGGCCAGCCGGTACCGCTATCGTACTTATCATCTGATGAGAATAGTACGTCGCCGGTTGCAGCACTTACGTAAACACCCTTTTGGTGATTTTCGAAATAGGCATTTTTATACGGTGGTTCTGTGCCCTGGTTCACCATAATGTAGTAGGTGTTGGCATCTAAAGCTTTTTTCCACTCTGCAGCGGTTTTTGCTTTGGACCGTTTAGCATCAGGCTTTGTTTGGCCGTTAATATTCTGGCAGCTTAGTACTGCTATCGAACTGATGGTCAGTAAAACTATTAATAACTTTTTCATACTATAATTACGTTTGGTTTACGATATGGTTTCTCCACACCGTCATTGTTTTGTTATAAAGGGTTAGTCGGCTTGATTGACGCTTCCTTACAACAAATCCCATTTTATAGTATCATCTGATTTTTTAGATCACCTTTGCCTTCGAGATAAACACGCCGTTCACCACGTGCAGTATACCATTGCTTTGCTCAATATCAAACAAGCTGATGGTGCATTGGCCGCCTGTTTCATCGGTCAGTACAATATTGCGGTCGGCATTAATGGTCGCGAGTAATTTGGTGCCTGCGAGGGTAACATATTGGGCAACGCCTTTATGTTCACGGATGTTTTTGGCGATATCACGGGCAGTTAATTTTCCAGCTACGGCATGATAAGCGACTATAGTGCTTAGTTCAAATTTATGTTCGGGCTGCAGTAAAGTATCCAATTTTCCTGCCGGAAGTTTTTTGAAAGCTTTATTATCAGGAGCAAAAAAGGTGATTGGCCCTTTACTTTCAAGAGTCTCCTTGTACCCGGCGGATAGGATCAGGTTTGATAAGACCGAATACTCCTTAACCCTGGTTATGTTTTGCACGATGTTCATATTCGACATCATAACCGAACCGTTAACCATTGTAGTTTTGGCTTTGATAGGTTTCAGGATCAGCGAATCGTTGCTTTGGGCAACCGCCGCGGCAATAATCATCGTAAAAACTACAAGCAGGCAGCTCTTCTTCATTAATCAACAATTAAATTAGTAAAACAGGACGCAAAAGTAACAAAAAAAGAGGCTCGTTGTTCGGCCTCTTTCTTTGTTTATAGTCATCTATTGATGATTACCAGCCCGGAGTAAAGCCTAAGCCGAATACCGGTTTGGTAACATCGCTGCGGTTAATTGGCCAGGCCAGGTAAGGCTCTAATATAAATGCGCCGAAGATATTAACCCGAAGTGAAACACCAGCGCTCAGCGCCGGAACGCGCTGATTGGTATCATATACTTTTTGTAAAACCGGTTTGCCTGCGGCATCTAACACGGGGTTACCTGACGAATTAAGCAATGGCGTAGTACCGATATAATCCGGACTTAGCTGACCTAATTTAATTTGGTTGCCAGCATTCCAGGCCAAACCTGCATCAAAAAAGAAGTTGAGATCTGAAAAAAGGAATTTTGAGGGCAGCACCGCTAATTTCTCCGGACCGGTAAATGGTAAGCGTATTTCAAAGCTGCTTACCGCTATGCGGCTTCCCGATAATTGATCAATAGTAAAGCCATTGGTTGGCGATGAGGTGCTGTTATAAAACGTTTGCGACTCGTAACCACGCACCAGGAACGGATAGCCTAAATATAATGGGTAAAGCGAATTGGCCTTACCAAAACGGCCGTAACCATAAAACCGGGCAGCAAGAGTTACCGGTTTTACACGCCAGTATTTATTTAAATCTAAGGTCGGTGCCAGGTAATTAAACGAGCCAAAATTCATCTCGCCGGCTATCCGGTACCTGAAACCGTTTAAAGGAGAGGCTATACCGAAATAGGAGTTATCACCCACAAAGGCCGTGTTGAAATTGAATACCGAGAACGATTTTAAACTGATGCCATTGTTATACGGATCGGCTTCGTACTCCGAATTAGGGATATGGTGTTTTTGAGCATCCAGTACGTAAGTGCCGGTTTGATCGTAGTAAGTACTGTAACGATCTACCCGATACGAATAGTAAGCGGCGCCGGTACCAAACTCAATGCGGTTAATTCTTGAAATAGGGTACGAGGTAAACACACCCACCTGATCTTGGAAAATCCGGATAATATCCAAACGCTGTTCGTACGCCGGTACTGATTGACTGCCGTAAGTATAAGTAGTAGGCACCAGGTTATAAGTACCGTATTGATACGGAATGTGCGAAATGCTGGTACCAAAATTCCAGCGACCGGCCTGGTTAATGTAGGCAAACTGCCCACCGAAATCGTAAATCTCGCCGTTGATAGCTAAGCTTCCGAATAGTTGGTTTCGGCCTAAAATATCGCTGAACGATCCCTGTACACCACTGGCTAAACCTGTACCATAATTACTTACACCAATGCCTATGCCGCCGTTAGACAGATAATCTAACTGAAACTGCGGGCGGTATTTAATCTGATGTACTGAATCGGCCGGCATGCGCGGGTAGGCCAGGTAGTTGTTCAGGTTAGAGTTAATCTGATCTACACCTACGGCTTTAAACGGCGGCAGTTGCGCAGCATCGTAATTGGTTTCCTGCGGTTGTACGGTTACCGGTTTAAAGTCGGCCGCTTTGGCGGTGAAGAGCGCGTATTTTTGGCCCTTGTAGTACGAGTATACAACATCGTTATCAGCCGAAACGCTCAATGCCGGCGAAAACTCGGTAATACCGCTAATACCGGTAAACAGCTTGGTCATCTGCTCTACCTTGCCATCGGCAAAGGTATAGCGGTAAATATTACGGAAACCATCTCGATTGGACAGGAAGTAAACCTGTGTCCCATCCGAAGAATATACCGGGTTAAGGTTGTTAGCACCATCAAATACTTTAATATCGGTTACCTTGCCGGTGGCGATATCCAATTCGGCCAGGTTGAAGCTGATATCCTGCGATTGTGATTTATCATAAGTGGTCCTGTCGCTGGCGAAGATGATCTTCTTACCATCGCGCGAGAAACTTGGCTGGTAATCTGAGTATTTATCGTTAGTTAATTGAGTGACTTTTTTATCCCTGAAGCTGTACATGTACAAATCGCCCTGACCTTCGGACAACGCCTGGAAAGCCACATGATCCCCATCCGGCGACCAGGTAAGGTTGCTAAATTGCTCAGCCTTACCCATCGAGATTTCGCCCAGCACCTTGCCGCTCGGGATCTCTACTACCATCATCTTATTTCGCCCCTTGCTAAAGATACTGAAGGCAAACTTCTTCCCATCTGGCGACCATGCACCCGCCGATTCTATAAAGTTAAACTCATCTATATGCGTGTTATTGATCTTACTGGTGAGCTTGGTAAGGATTTGCCCCGTATGCGCATCAGCCAGAAAGAGATCGATGGAAAAGAGTTCTTTAGACGACAAGAAGGTTAAATACTTACCATCCGGACTAACAGATGGCGCTACGGTATAATCGCCGCCGGTTTTGTAATCGATCAGCTTGCGGCCGGTTGGGGCTTGCGTAGTGTCGTTATTGTATTGTTTGTAGGCATTGGTAATGGCGTTCTTCCAAAGAGCCGATAGGGTTTTCTCATCGTACCCAAAGGTTTTCCTGATTCCGTACTCTAAACCAAAGCGCGCCGTATTTTTAAAGAAAGGGACGATAATGGTGTCGCCATAAGTTGAACCCAGGAACGACCAAAACGCCTCGCCATAACGGTAAGGGAAGTACTTGTTCGATTCTGTCAGATCTTTAACGGAGGGGATATCTTTGGTTTGATAAGCATCCCGCATCCACATGGCAGTATATGCATCTTTTTTACCGATGGATAAGTACTCCGCCATCCCCTCAATCATCCAAAGGGGAATATTATTGATATTATCGGTATTGGTAGTATCGTTACCTAACAGTAAATGGTATTGAAACGCGTGAACCAACTCGTGCCCAATTACGTGGCGGGTAGTTTGGTTGGTTTCCATTATAGGCATCACCACCCGGTTTTTCAAACCTTCGGTAACACCGCCTGTTCCCACGCTAATCTCGCCATCAATGGCTGTAGTTTGCTGAAAATCGGGGTGATTGGCGTAAAGAATAATTGGGTTAGCCTTGCGGAAGGTATCCCTGAAAATTTGCTGATGCAGGGTATACCACAACTCGCTCTCCTGCGCAAAACGTTTAAGCAGGCTGTCATTCTTCATGTAGTAATAGATCTCGAAATGCGGGGTCTTGTACACCTTAAAATCGAGCCTTTTATAGCGCACTTTATTTTGACCAAAATACTGCGCCTTTGCCTGCTGTTGGTTAAATAACACAGCCGTAACCAGGCAAAATACGGCTATGATCAGTTTTTTCGTGCCCCTCAATAGTTTGTAGTTATTATCCATATTATAGGGTATTGATGCGATGTTATAACGTATAAAAATAAACTTATTGCGCGATTATAAAAAACCTGCAAACCCAATTTTAACATTTAATTATTTCCCGGCGGTTCAATGGGTTGCGGCGGGGCTACCATGGTAGTATCGGTGGCAATCCACGAGCTATCTACCACACCGGTATCAACCGGCAGGCGCGGCGATGGGCAATCATAAGTTTTGGTGATCTTAGTGAATGGTTTAGGGAATGGCCCGTAGGTATAACCCGATTTAGGATCGTTATAAACCTTGGTCATAAACGCACCGAAAATAGGCAGCGCCGTGTGCGATCCTTCCCCGCTTTCGCTGGTGGTGAAGTGTACGCTGCGGTCATCATCGCCCACCCAAATACCGGTTACCAGGTCTTTGGTGATCCCCATATACCAGCCGTCAACATAATCGCTTGAGGTACCTGTTTTACCGCCAATCTGGTTATTCTTTTTCCAAAGATCGTTGTACTCCCACAAGGCTTGCGATGTACCACCCGGTTCTTCCATCCCACCGCGGAACATATACAGCATTAACCAGGCAGTTTCCGGACTTATCACCTGCTCTTGTTTCAGGGTGAATTCGCCAACGGTGTTACCCTGCTGATCGGTTATTTTGGTAACCAGTAAAGGATCTACCTTTTGGCCTTTGTTTAAAAATGTGCTATAAGCGCGTACCATCTCGAATACAGATACATCGTTCGATCCCAAAGAAACTGAAGGAATAGCTTTGAGCGGACTTTCAATACCTGCTTTATGGGCATACTCAACCACTTTATCCCAACCTACTTTTTCGGTAACCTGCGCGGTAATGGAATTTACAGATTTACCCATGGCCCAACGCAGCGACATATCCATATAGCTAAAGTGCCAGTCGGCATTGTTTGGCGACCAGGTTTCTTTCTTGCCTTCATATTCGTAATTGATAGATACGGGCTTGTCGGTAAATTTATCGCAGGGGCTATAGCCGTTATCCAATGCGGTTAAATAAGCAAAAGGTTTAAAGGTTGAGCCGGCCTGGCGCTTGGCCTGGTTTACGTGATCGTACTTAAAGTATTTGTAATCGATACCGCCAATCCAAACTTTGATTTTTCCGGAAGATGGCTCCATGGTCATCATCCCGGTGTTAAGCAATTTGGTGTAGTATTTTATCGAGTCGACACTGCTCATGGTGGTATCGCGCTCGCCATGCCAGGTAAACACCCGCATTTTTTTCTGAGTAGTAAAGTAGTTATTAATCTGCACCGTATCGCCTTTATACTTTTTCTGTAATACGGCGTATATCGGCAAACGTTGCTCGGCTTTCAGCAAAAAGTCTTTAATCTCTACACCTTTGCTATCCCGCCACGGGTTTTTGGTGCCCCAGATACCGTAGAAACGTTTTTGCAGCATCTTCATTTTTTCGGCTACGGCTTCCTCGGCGTATTGCTGCAAACGACTATCAATAGTAGTGTAGATTTTCAGACCATCCTCATACAAATCATAATCGTTATCCTTACACCATTTCTTCAACCATTTTTCAACGGCCTGGCGCAGGTACGAGTCGCCGGATGATTCATTATCTACATAATTCAAATCCAAACCAAGCGGCTTTTTCAGATTGGCATCCAGTTCGGGTTTGGTGATATAATTATACTTCGCCATCTGCCGTAAAACGGTATTACGCCTGTCGAATGATTTTTCGGGATTGTTGATGGGATTGTAAGTAGATGTAGCTTTCAGCATCCCGATAAGGGTCGCCGCTTCCGCGGGATTGAGCTGGTCGGGGTTTTTATTGAAGAACTTTAAAGATGCTGTTTTAATCCCGAACGTATTGTTACCAAAAGGCACCGTATTGAAATACATGGTCAGGATTTGCTCCTTACTGTAAACGTGTTCAATTTTATAAGCCGTTAACCATTCTTTTATTTTATAAACCAAAGTGTTGAACAGCGGGATATGCCTGATTAATCCCTGCGATTTACGCTTACGGGTACTGAACAGGTTTTTCCCCAATTGCTGGGTGATGGTGCTGCCGCCACGTTTATCTCCTTTGGCGGTCGAGATCATACTGGTAACGGTGCCAAACAAATCTACCCCGCCGTGGCTGTAGAAACGGGCATCTTCGGTAGCTACCAGGGCGTGGATGAGGTTGGGAGAGATCTTATTATAGTCAACCGGCGAGCGGTTTTCGCGATAATATTTGCCTATTAATTTACCATCGGCTGTGTACACTTCAGATGCGACCGAAATTACGGGGTTTCGGATGTCGGCCATATCGGGCGTGTAACCGAAAAGCCACAGGAAATTAAGCTCGATAGCGCAGAAAAACAAGATGATAGCGTAGATGAATATGGTGAACCACCTAAGGTATTTATTACGTATGCGTTTGAACATTGGGTAAATATGGAAAATAATGGTGCGATTACCTAACAGGCAACGCAAATTTAACAAACGTAATAATTAATGGTTAAGTGTGGCGTAGGGATTTAGCAGAATATTTTTTTCGCCGGAAGGGCAGCAAGGGGTGCGTAGCCGAATGTGAAGGTGGGTTTGTTCACGTGTTCACGCGTGCACACGTGAATGCGCAAATGACCCGTGAACGTCGTTTTGCGAAGAGGATATCAGCGAAGCTTGGGAAAGCCAGCCGAATTATACATCTTTTGAGAAACGATGGCGCCATTTATCTAACATACCGCTGGTAGCTAAAAAGCCAACTAAACCGAATCCTAAAATAATTGCTACTACAAAAATGTTGAGTACTTCGTTTGCTGCGTTAGTCATGATTGATATGTTTTATCTGCTGTAACTAATACAAACCTTGTGCCGATGAACCGGAATTATCGCAAATCATAACCTATGGTTAAATACCGGTGGTTTTTGGCAACAAATAGCTGTTATAATGAATGTTTTTAATTGAAGTAACGCTGGGGTGTAGAAAAAACAATTCCCCGGTGTGTGGGCGGTTCCCCGTTTGTTGGGGAAATAGTGGGGCGAAGTCTTTAGATATATTTTAAGGGGAGGAGCGGAGCCTTAAAGGCAATGGTGTTTCGAGTACTAAGCCGTAGAAAGCAAGCTCGACAAGATGGATAACTGATTAGATGTTTTTAGCTTGGCCATTATGTTTTCTGTCGAACATACCGCTGGTGCCTAAAAACGCCATTAAGCCAAAACCTAAGATGGTTACCATTATAAAGATGTGGAATATTTGATCTACTGCTTCTCTCATGATTTCTAAATTTTAACTGTGAGATATAGTACAAGCACCATGCCGATGCATGGTAAGAAGCAGAAAAGAGCGGAAATTGGGCAGAAACGGACTGTTTTTACCGCTTTTAGACGTTATTTAAGCGGTTTTTAACTGCGGGGTAAAAATTTTCGTGGAATAATATTCCCGCCGTATTTCGCCCCAATTAAAAAAATGGGGAAAATAAACACGGCGGGATAAAGTGGGAGTTAATAATTTACCCCAATCTCGTCAGCGAATATGTAAGATGGACTGCCTTTGCTTTCGTGCCAGTCGGGCAGGGGGCCGTATTGTTTGGCAATCACTTTAATGTAGCGGGTTTTCAGGTTAACATCGCCGGTGTAAGTTTGCGTTTTAGGATCAAGATCTTTAATATCTATTTTGCTGTTAACCTGCGTGGCCGTACGCCAAACTTTATTATCATCTGATACCTGGATAACCACATATTTGGGGAACACAATCCACGTGCGGGTATCCTGTAGGGCCGTCAGGCTTACATTTTTTACCAGTTTGGGCGTACCCAAATCAAGCACGGCAATTAAATCATTATTCTGAAAGCCCTGCCAGTTGCCTAAACGCCAGTTGGCGCTTCCGCGTAAGCCGTCTATCAACGAGTTTGCGCCATCGGCGGCGTAGTTGGGTAGATATGGGTTGGTGAGGCTTAGTTTAACATCGCCACGAGCTTTGATAAACGTGCCGGTAATAGGCATACTGCTTTTTGCACCCTGGATAGCTATGGCTTTAACGGTAGTGGTGGCGTTGATCTTAATAGGTGTGCTGTACAACGTCGACTTATCCGAAGGCTCCGAGCCATCTAACGTGTAATAATATTTCGCATCCTTATCTCCGCTTTTTATTTCGATAGTGGCATCGTTTTGGAAAGTTCGCGCTGCACCCAGGAAATAAGGGTTGGACACGATCAGATTATCGCTGATTTTAGAGGTCGGTTTTTCCAGGTCCTGCACAAACAAGCGGTTAGGCAAACGCCCGGCGAAGTATTCAAAATCGCCGCCGTTGTTAATGTCATCGTAATCGAGATAGATTTTGCCGTAGGGTTTTTTATTAAAGGTTAAGCCTTGCAGGTAAAAGTTGTTTTGCGCTACCGCCGCGTTGGTGATCACAAATTTCTTCCCATTCTCCAGGCTGATGGCAGCTTTATCAAACTGCGGCAAGCCAATCTGGTATTGCTGCTGTCCCGGCGTTACGTTATAGATCCCCAAAGCGCTCATTACATACCAGGCCGACATTTGACCGCAATCTTCGTTACCGGCCAGGCCATCGGGCTTATTGCTGTACTGCTCCTTCATAATTTTGCCGATGAAGTACTGCGTTTTGGTAGGATCATCCGTAAAATTATACAAATAAGCCATGTGGTGGCTCGGCTCGTTACCATGCGCATACTGGCCGATCAACCCCGTAATATCCGATTGCTCCCGCCCTTTCAACTCAGACGAGGTATTAAACAGATCATCCAGTTTGTTTTCAAATTTCTCTTTACCACCCATGCGTGCAATTAGCCCCTCCACATCCTGCGGAACAAGGAAAGCGTATTGCCAGGCATTGCCCTCGGTATAATTATTATTTACCTCAGCCGGGTCGAAAGGGGCATACCAGCCACCATTTAAGCGGGCCTGCATAAAACCGTTTTGGCTGTTGTATTGATTTTTCCAATACTGGGCGCGTTTGATGAATTCGTTATAGTCGTCTGTCTTCCCCAGCATTTTAGCGAACTGGGCAATGCACCAATCATCAAAAGCATACTCAAGGGTTTTAGATACCGATTCGTGCTCATCATCTGCCAAAACAACGCCATTCTTACGGTACGAATCTAAACCGTATTGATTACGGTTAACAGCTTCTTTCATAGCGCGCAGGGCCTTCTCTGTATCAAAATCTTTAATCCCCTTGGCGTAAGCATCTACAATAACCGGGATGGCGTGGTTACCCACCATACAATCTGTTTCCGACGATCCCACCGGCCAAATAGGCAGGCGTTTGCCATCATCGTACATCGCCAAAAAGCTTTTAACAAAATCGAGCGTACGCTTTTTATCGATGAGGCTTAGCAACGGATGTTCTGCCCGGTAGGTATCCCATAAGCTGAAAATGGTATAATAAGTAAAACCGTTGGCCGTATGCACTTTTTGATCCAGTCCGCGGTATTGCCCATCCACATCGCTGTAAATATTAGGCGCCAGCATGCTGTGATATAAAGCCGTATAAAATATGGTGCGTTTGATTTTTCCATAATCGATAGGCGCCGGGCGCGATGATTGCTGCGGGTACGGACTGATACCACCGTAAGGATTACGCCCATTATAGCCGTTCTGTGCAGTTGGAATTACTGGTGGTGGCGGTGCTGAACCACCTTCAACTTGAATCTTACTTAACTCGTTCGACCAGTTGGTGCGGGCTTCTTTCTGCACTCGCTTAAAATCGAAATCAGGCACTTCCTTATCTAAATTAGCCAAGGCACCTTCAGCGCTCACGGCCGAGATCCCTACTTTAGAAATTACCTCGCCGGGGTTATCAAACTGCAAAAACATCTTCACGTTTTTGCCTTCGATTTTGGTTTTACCCGACTGTACCTTATCATCTAAAGCGATACCATAGCTTTTAAACGGCTTACTGAATTTGGCATAGAAATACACATACTGATCGGCCGCCCATGATTTTGACCGGCGCATCCCGCGGATCTCATGATCGTTCACCATTTCTATCCACGAGTCCAGCACCTCGTCGCGGTGTTTCAAATCGATAATAATATTGGCCTGTTTGGTGCTTGGGAAACTGTATTGATGTACACCTACGCGGGTGGTGGCGGTTAATTCAACATCGATATCGTATTTATCAAGATGGGTTTGATAATATCCCGGGGAGCCTTTTTCGTTCTTCTTTTTAAAGCCGGATTTGTATTGATCGTTTATTAATTGGGGTTCGCCCGTTGTCGGCATAAATAGTACATCGCAGTAATCGGCAATGCCGGTGCCGCTTAAATGCGTGTGCGAGAAACCGTAAACCACGGTATCGGTATAATGGTAACCCGAGCAGCCGTCCCAACCTTCCAACCGCGTATCCGGACTTAGCTGTACCATGCCAAACGGAGTTGCCGCACCCGGATAGGTATGCCCGTGACCGCCGGTACCTATAAATACATTTACTAAAGGCGTGTTATCAACCTTTTTAGCGGCCTTTTGCGCCTGTGCCGGCAACCCTAAACCCACCACGGCTACCGCCGGTAAAACAAAACGGAATAAGAACTTCATTAATAGTTTTTTAAAGCTGGTTAATAACGCAAATTAAAGCTTTAATGTTATTTAAGACATAAAATAATGGGATTTAACAGTTGGAGGGATTAACCGACGATTTAACCACAGAGGACACGGAGATTTTTCACAGAGAACACAGAGTTGTTTGGCGATATATATTGTCGATCTTAAAAGCTCCGTGTTCTCTGTGCTTCTCCCTCTGTGCTCTCCGTGGTTAACTCGCCACTGTAACGTTCTGATGTAAACACCATCTAAAACAAAAATTAACGATATTCGATTATTAATCAAACACCTTACCCTCATGAACAGAAGAGACTCAAGCATACTTTACGGGATTTTAGGCATTTACGCCGTTATGATCAGCTGGTACTATAACCACTCCATCATTATGGCGCTGATCAGCTACGTATTTTGGCCGCTTTATTTAATTTATGAAACGCTGATAGGCCACCTTGCGCACGGGTTGTGGAAAGAGATACCGTTGTCGTATTTTAAATGACCCCTCCCAAACCCTCCCCGAGGGGGAGGGCTTCAGAACCCTTGTCATTTCGACCAGCGGGAGAAATCTTATAAAGGATGATTTGCGTCGACGCATGTCCGAGCGTATAAGATTTCTCCCGCTGGTCGAAATGACAAAAAACAATCGGCAAAAACAAAAGCGGCGCCCGTTAAGGCGCCGCTTGATTATTTACAAATAGGGGTCAACTCTTTAAAGATGGCTTAGCCATCATTTTATTCTATCTTCCGGACTATGAAGAAACTGCACCGATCTTTTTCAACAGTTTCCTGTTTTCGCGGCGATGAATCAGTTTGTAAACCATGGCATAAATTACCGGCAGCAGTAACAGGGTTAGGATGGTTGAGGTAACCAAACCACCAATTACTACAATAGCCAAAGGTTTCTGCGTTTCACTACCGATACCGGTTGATATCGCGGCAGGCATTAAACCAATCGCTGCCATCAGTGCGGTCATTACCACGGGGCGTACACGGGATACCACACCATCCAGAATCGCTTCATCTAAATGCATACCGGCTTCCAGGTTTTTGCGGAATACCGAGATCAGGATCACACCGTTTTGGATACATACCCCAAACAAAGCAATGAAACCGATACCTGCCGAAATGCTGAAGTTGATACCCGTAATGTGCAGCGCTAAAATCCCACCGATCAGCGCGAACGGTACGTTCAGAATTACCAGCGTGGCATCTTTTACGTTACCGAAGGTGATGAATAGGATTAAGAAGATCACCAATAAGCACAACGGTACTACGTGGGCCAGGGTGTTTGATGCACGCACCTGGTTCTCAAATTCACCGTTCCAGGTGAAGGAGTAGCCCTGATCTAACTTAACACGAGCGTTTACTTTTTGCTGTGCCTCGGCAATGGTACTACCTAAAGCGCGGCCACGCACCGAGAATTTCACGGCGATGTAACGGGTGTTATTATCACGGTAAACAAACGCTGGACCGGTGATTGATTTTACCTCGGCAATCTCTTTCAGCGCTATTTTCGATCCATTAAGCGTAGGCACCATCAGGTTCAGGATCTTCTCCTGGTTATCGCGATACTGTTTTTGGTAACGTAAACGGATATCAAAACGGCGCTCACCTTCGTATAGTTGGGTGGCAGCTTTACCGCCGATGGCCATCTCAATAACCGAGTTGGCATCGGCTGTAGATACACCGTACATAGCCATTTTGCGCTGATCAAGCTGGATACGGAACTCGGGCTGGCCTAAGTTGCGCAGTACACCCAAATCATCCACACCTTTTACATCTTTCAGTACTTTTAATACCTGGTCGGCTTTTTGGTCCAACTCATCAAAGTTCGGTCCGAAGATTTTTACTGCCATCGATGCGTTTACACCGGCAACGGCTTCGTCCACGTTATCGCGAATGGGCTGCGAATAGTTGAACACACAACCGGGGATTTTCTTCAGCTGGGCATCCATGTTATCAATCAGCTCCTCTTCGGTTAGCCCTTTAGGCCATTCGCTTTTATTTTTCAAATCCACCTGGATCTGTACGTTGTAAAAACCTTTAGGGTCGGTACCATCATTGGTACGGCCAACCTGCGCCAGTGTTTGTTTCACCTCGGGGAACTTATCCAAAATCTGCATCATTTTTTGGTTGATGCTTTCAGCTTCAGGTAAAGAAACACTCATCGGCAATTCAGATTCTACCCATAGCGCGCCCTCGTTTAGATCGGGTAGGAACTCCGTACCCAGGAAACGGGCCGAGAAGAAGGTTACCGCCATAAAGGCAATCGCTACCAGCAAACTCATTTTTTGGTTGCGATAAGTGAAGCTGAACATCTTACGGATACCTTCTTCAAAGAAGATAACCACCGGGTTATGTTTTTCTCTTACGTTTTTACGCAACAGGATGCTTGACAGTGCAGGAACCAACGTCAGGGTAAAGATCAATGCACCCAGCAAGGCAAACCCTAAGGTATAAGCCAAGGGAGAGAACATTTTACCCTCTACCTTTTGGAAGGCAAAGATTGGGATTAAACAAGTAATGATAATCAGCTTGGAGAAGAAGATGGCCTTGCCCATTTCGGCGCCTACGTTTTTAAACAGACCCAGTTTGGCCAGCTTATTAAATTTCTCCATGCCTACTTCGCGGGCTTTATGGTCGAGGGCCACAAAAATCCCTTCGACCATCACCACGGCACCATCTATAATGATCCCGAAATCGACCGCCCCCATACTCAGTAAGTTGGCGCTCATGCCCTTTATGCGCATACATATAAATGCAAACAATAAAGCCAGCGGAATAATGATGGTTACCGTAACAGTAGTACGCCAGTCAGCCATGAATAGTAATACGATCACGGTTACCAGTACAATACCTTCTAACAGGTTATGGATTACCGTTTCGGTACAAAAATCCATCAGGTTGGTACGATCGTAAAAGGTATCGATTTTGATATCCTTTGGCAGGATATTATCGTTCAGATCTTTCACCTTGGCACGAACGCGATCCAGTACCTCGGCAGGATTTTCGCCCTTACGCATTACAATAATGCCTTCTAAAACATCGGCTTGCTTATCCCGGCTAACTTGTCCCAAACGGGGTAAACCTGCTTCGTGCACGTCTGCCACATCCTTAGCCAGTATAGGCACATTGTTTACGTTTTTAATGATGATGTTTTTGATCTCTTCAACATTGCTGATCAACCCGATACCACGTACTACGTAAGCCTGGTCGTTTTTCTCAATCACATCGCCACCCACGTTAATGTTACTGCGGTTTAGGGCGGTATAAATATCTGTTGATACCAGGTTGTATTTTTGCAGTAAAGCAGGGTTCACACTCACCTCGTACGATTTTTCCTCGCCGCCAAAGCTGTTTACATCGGCCACACCGGGAACAGATTTAAATTGACGATCCAGCACCCAATCCTGGATGGCTGTAAGCTCGTGTATGGACTTGGTTTTGCTTTTCAGGGTATAACGATAGATCTCACCCGTAGGGCCGTAAGGGGGCTCTATTTCTGGTTTAACGCCATCGGGTAAATCGGCATTAGCCAAACGACTTAACACCTGCTGACGGGCAAAGGCATCATCCACATCATCATCAAAAATGATACGGGTGTACGATAAACCAAATGCCGAAGTGGTACGCAGGTTAGATTTCTTTTGCACCGAGTTCAGCACCGTTTCAATTGGGATGGTGATAAATTTCTCCACCTCTTCGGCGCTGCGGCCCGGCCATTGAGCAATAATAATAATCTGCGTATTGGTTACGTCAGGGAAGGTCTCGATAGGGGTGTTGGTATAGCTCCACACGCCTATAACAGCCAGAATAGCCGTCATGAAAAACACAAAGTAGCGGTGCTTTAACGAGAAGTATATGATATTTTTAATGAACTTGTTCATGTTCTTTTTTTGTCATTAGTAAGTGGTCATTAGTCATTAGTAAGGAAATTGGAGCGGGTGTAGTCAGTCATTTTTAATCTTGATTTTTTACTTTGTGCCCACAACTATCCAAATCAATCCGCTGTTAGCGCATCGTACAATAACAATTGATTTTTCGAGATCACCTTATCGCCGGGGTTAAGGCCGCTGGCTATGTAGGCTACATCGTCCACCGTTTTTATTACACTCACTTCGCGCACTTTCAGGTCGCACTTGCTGTTGTAAACCACTACGTAGTTCTTGCTGCTATCGAAAACAATAGCTTTTGCCGGAACTGATACCGACTGTGCATTCTCGTTATTGGTAATCACCACGCTGGTGAACATTTCAGGTTTTAACAACATATCCGGATTTGGCAAGGCGATCTTGATCTTCATTACCTTATTATCAGGATCTAAAACCGAGCTAACCTCATTTACCTTACCCATGAATACTTTGCCCGGATAAGCAATGGTGGTAACTGCCGCGTTGTAACCAACTTTAACTTTCGCGATGTCCGATTCGAACACGTTAGCCCAGATCCAGACATCCTTCATGTTACTGATGGTAAACATGCTGCCGCTGTTATCGTTACGGATAAAACTGCCCGAGGTGATGTTTTTCTCAACGATATAACCACTTTCAGGCGCTTTGATAGTTAGCATGCCGTTCTCGTTAGTGTTACCACCGCCATTGATAGATAGCGCCGATTTTATTTTGCGGTTGGCAGCGTTGGCTTTGTTATAATTCTCTTTAGCTTCGGTATAATCGCGCTCACTGCTGATGCCGTTTTTGTACAGGTATTCAGCCTGATCCATCTGGCGTTTAGCGA
>Ga0116227_10000043_pt1 | contig 205755 bp, 146 predicted proteins | sample S1TSphgellanicum_FD_89693 | JGI IMG/M metagenome (GOLD analysis project Ga0116227, IMG submission 89693) | Host-associated microbial communities from peat moss isolated from Minnesota, USA - S1T2_Fb - Sphagnum magellanicum MG | ecosystem: Host-associated > Plants > Peat moss > Unclassified...
AGAAGAGGTGGAAAAAAAAAAAAAAAAATCGGGCAGGGAGGATGGGGTTTTCGTCCATCTAGAAAACGGCCTCAACGGGCTCATCCGCAACTGGTGCATTGGTGGGTGCTAATTCACTCCAGCCCTTATAATGGGGTAACCTTGAACTACATGCAAAACAAAGAACGGTCAATAACCATGTCTACATATGACACTTCTCAAACAACACTTTTCATGTGGATTTTGATGCATTCACTCCATGAATATGTTAGAGGAGGTTTGCCCACACCACCTACTTGGGCCTTTATAATTGTTTATCACATCCAAAATAGAAAGTAGAGTGTTAATCGTTTTCCCACCCATTGCACATCATAAGGCGAGAGACCAATCGTTATGGCCGGTCACTGAAAAGCAATCATTTTCTTGTACAGGGCCTTGTGTACAAATATACAAGTCCTTCTGTCCAAACTCCAAAACCCTTTTTCACCCTATTTGAAGGTTGTACTTCTGGATGAAAGCTTTGGGTGAACCATAAGGTCAACCACAACCTAAAGTGGTATCATGGTAAAACCCCCAAACTTTTATTTTCATTCCCTTTAAATACTATAAATATACCATGGTTAAACTAATTTAGGGTCTCAAAGTTCAACATTTCTTTAGGTTTACTATGGCCACTAAGAAGCCTCACTCACCAAGTAAAGGTGCTAGTGCAGGTGCTGGTTCACCTTGGTCCCATTCGTCGAAGTATCATTTACAAGCCATTTGAGGCATAAGGTAATGCCCTTGGATTGGGGTGTTACACATTGTAAAGTTTAAGTGAGTTTTTTCAAAACAAGGAAAGCTTTTCAAAACAAGGTTCCTTTGAAAATTTCAAAATGTTCACCCATTTTGTGCAGGCCTCCATTACCACTTTTAAAAAATAGATAGGTCATTACGATTGTTGTTGGATTAGTGTTGGGTGGGTATTAACTCTTTTTTTCTTAATTGAGTATTTCAGTTTTTATTTATTTTATTTTTTTCACATTTTTTTTCATTTAAAAATATCCTTCCTAATTTACTTATTTATTCTTATTTGCAAAACCAATTCTTTCACAATTAGTTTTTATTTCATTCATATTAGTCAATTATATTTTTAAAATTTTTATAAATATTTTAAGTAAGTTTTCCAACACAAGAATTGAATGTTTCATCACAAGTTTTGTAATATATCAAATGAATATTAAATTATTATTTTTGAAATATTTGAATGGCCAAGGCAAGAATTATTACATGCAATTTGTAAAAAAATCTAGTTTTTTTCAATTAATCTTGCTCAAATGAATCTTTAAAATTCTCAAATTCATTTTGTAATTCTAGGTTAGATTTTAACAATCCTACTAAAGTAAAAAGGACTTTGCAGCTAGTTGTCATATCATTAGGGAAATTTTCATTCACAAATACTAACTTCTGAAAATTGTTTGCTTGTAGTCAACATTTTCTTAAATTAATTTGGATGTTACCAGGTGAAAAGATTTTTTTAATTTCAATTTGAGGACCAATAATCCTCAATATTTGTCAAATAAAAAAGACAACAATTGGGAACATGGTTTTGTATTTCCTCCACCACTCCAAAGGGCATTTGACATCTCTTGTATCCACCTAATATTTTCAAAATATCAAAAATTCCCAAGTGACAAGCTCTTGACCTTTTTTTTTGGGTTGTAATTTGCTTTTCATTTGAACTTTTCATGTTGTTAATTGTTTATTCATCAATTTAATTTGCAATTAATTGATGTTCTACATCCACACATGTTTCTTCCATGTAGGTATACCATTACTTTTGAAGTCTAAAACTAGACCTTTTGAAGTCAATGTCATTCCCTAGTTCAAAATTGTAAAACCAAGTTGCTTGTATAATAAACAACATGTAACACATGATTTATAGCACCTTCACATCAACTTTTCATTCATCATTGACTTAAAAAATGACCAAATCAAATAATTTATACCATGAAGCCTCCACTTAACCTTTTATTCATGCAATCTTTTCAAAATTAACTTCTATGAATCATGTTTTAATTGGGAACATGGCAATGGTTGAAGACCTTTCTAACCTTTCAACTTCATTCATTTCATCCATTACAATGTTAGTGGTCAGTTTCATTCATGAACATGTAATTTGAAAAAAATATTTTCATCTTATGCACAATGTGTTATTGGATTAGGGTCGAAAAAGCCCCCCAAAAAAAAGCATTTCCAATTTAGATTTTTTTTTGGGTGTGTTTTGATTTTCTATTATTATTATTATTATTATTATTTTAAAATGTACATATGCAAACAAGGGGAGGAACATTTGAAAACATTTACAAGTATGATGTTTATTAATCCTTAATGTATAATCATTCATTGTTATAATCATGCATATTAATAGAAGAAATATGTCAATGAAGGTATATGCAAGTGAAAAATTAACATATATGTTCATAAATATTTCATTTGTTTTATTTTAAACCACTAATTTGCATCAAAATAGATTGTCTTTCAAAAATGAAACACAACACAAATATAAACAAAACACATGTAAAACACAAGAAGAAACCAAAACCAAACAAAAAATCAAAAAAAGAAAACATACAAACTAAAAACATATAACAAAACCAAAACCCAAAAAATAGACAAACAAATGTGGAAAAATAAAATGCGCAAGGTTGTTAATTTTAAAGGTGCATCCCAATTGAAGATCCTTAAGCACCACCTACACCCACAACTTCCACAAAGGCAAGAAATTGTGGGTGAAATATTGACCACCAAAAAGGGGGGTGTGGAGGGCATAGAAGGGAAACACAAAACACAACACAACTTTTGACTTGCACATATTAGTAATGCATGAATAGGAAAGACAATGATTCAAATAACACTTGAGTAACAAGGAAATGATGCAACCTTGAAAAGCTCTATTGATAGACACACTATAGATTAGGAAAATGTACAAAGGGATAAGAAAAAGAAAAAGGGAGAATTTACAAGATGTCAAAACCTATCCATGTCAAAATCAATTGCTTATAATAGGTCAACCATATTTTTCCATATAAAAAACCAATCATTTGTAATAAGTCGGTTGTGGAAAAAAAAGATGTGTCACTATAAGAAATCATAGTTTTTCAAAACGTTAAAAATGTACACATTAACCAAAAGGATTGACTGAAGGCATGGGGCATGAAAGACACAAGGCTCTTTTGGTTGGTTCTTTTGATTGAAGTGACCATTTTCACCAAGTGTTAAATCATACATCTATTAAAAGAGGACAAATTTTTTAAATGGTCCATTAAAATGCCCATGGTTTGGTCAAATCGGCCATACGAAATGGCCATATTAATTTGGGTAGCTAGCTTCCTTGTTATGTCTATTAGGTTACCTACATACCTACTTACTTACCATTTACCTACCTACTTAATTACCTACCATCTACCTACCCATGTCATGCCTACCTACCTACTTACTTGCCATCTACTTACCTATGTTTTATTTATCTACCATTTATTTACTTATGTCCTACCTACTTATTTATTTACCATTTACCTACCTATGTCTTATTTACCTACCATTTATTTACTTATTACCTACCTACCTACCTACCAACTATCTACCTACCCTCCGATATCTATTTATCTATCTACTTAGTTAGGTACTTATTTACCTACTTATGAAAAATAATTAAAGTTCAAATGTTGTTATACACATTGACAAAAACATTCATGGAAGTTCAAAGAAACATGTTAAATGCATTTGGTCTCAAATTGTTTTACAAAGTGGTGGGTAGTTCAATGTCCAAGACACTAGTGTGGAACCAAGGAGACCAAGGTTCAATCCCCTCTACCAACATATATTATGTAAAATATCTATATTCGTAAATATACTTTGTACATGTATGTAAATGTATAATATCTAGGTGGGTTGTGGATAGGTAGAAAGGAGGCCATGGTGGGAAGGTAGGTCAGGGGTGGGTGGGTAGGTAGGCATTTACTATTATTTATTATTTACATTTTTATATTTACAAATTGAGTTATTTTTTAATTAAATTTTTTTGGTTACCCAATTTTTATCTAATTTCATTAATCAAGAAGAACATTTTATGGTCAATAAAAGAAACCACTAGTCAAATTGGACATGTTCAAATATAACGCACCTCCAAACTTTTCATAAGATTCAAATATGATTTCAATGGTGAAAACATCGAAAGACGAAATAGTTGGGATACATTTCCTAGCTCGCAACATTTTGAAGGTAAGAGAGGCATGCTTGAGCTCTGGGATGGGGATTAGAACAAGTGACAAACAGGTCAACTATTCACATAACCTTGCATAAACCAAACAACAAGTTGGTTAGTGCGTAGTTGTAGCACTCTTGGTGCACGGATGAACCATGAGCAGACATGGATTCATAAGATTCACCACGACCCAAACTTGGGGGAAACCACCATCTCCCCTCTTATACTATTCTCATGCCAAGCCATAGGGGCTGCACTCAAATGTCATTTTGTCTTGAGACTCCCAAGTTGGGAGTTCTGAAATTCCCAAGATTGGGACTCTTTTGACTTTGGAAGCCCATAATTTTTTGTGCAGACCTTTGATTGGGGTGAGGTCTAAAGAAAAGTTATATCTTTCATCAAAAGCTTTCCAACGATATATGGCATGCCACCTACACGTAAATAAATTAAGGCGATTCCCAACTTAGTGATCATGAGTCAAATTGGCAATTTGATTTCTAGCCCTTTTTTGGGCCATAACTTTTGTTTTAAGTTTTCAATGGGTCATACAAGCCCATTTTATACATTTATGTCTTAAGAACTTTCTAAGGATATAAAAAAAATTTCAATTTAATGAATTTTGTCTTTTGAAATTGCTCTTTAAAAATTGGGGAGTCCATCGGGAGTCCAACTCCCAAAGTGGGAGCCCACTTGGGAGTGTGTGGGTTCATTCCTTCACATTCTCCTAAATTCTTGTAAGCATGAAATGTGATTCTTGAGCTTCATTTTTGGCCCACGCTTTTGCAAGCCTTTGCTTTGGTCGTGAGCCCAAGTCAAGGGTCATGACAAATTCGAGTTGTCAGGTATGATTAAATGGTCAAATTGGTCAAATGTCAAAATGACTAGTTTATGGTTTAATTTTCCAATCAAATAAAATGTGATTTCTTATAGTGTGTTATGAAGGGTGGAAGTTAAGAAGTAACTAGGCTTATGACTACTACCCGATTTAAGATGGAAGATGTATGTAACCTTTGCAATGTGATTGAAATTTTTTGTCAAAGAAAAATAACAAAGATAAAAAGAGGAGGGTCATTTCGTCCTTTCAAGCTCTAAATGATATGGCACAATTTTATAAAAACACATCTTGCCTACTTATGTGGACATCCAAATACCTCCATTATTAAGGGGAGGAATTGATCGATGGGGTGTTAATTGTGATAGCTACGTTCTTTGGTTTGAGTCACATTGGAAGTAACAAATCCTTGGGTGGCACAAGATCGAAAAAGTAAATCTACTCATGTTGGGTGCAAATGCCATCTTTGGTGAGCACAATGTTGATTTGTCGACATGAGGAGTTGAATGTGTTTGAAGGAAGCGCATGAAATTGTTTTTGTTCCACATGGAAGTTAGTAACCCACACAATGGCAACAAAGGTGTCGCAAATTACATCATAGATTCTTGTGCATTTGTTGCCATGAGCACAATATAAGAGGTGGATACCCATAGGGTCGATGGGATGTGTAGATTCATTGAGAGATATCTACAATTGAGGGATGGGGTAGTCCAAATCGTATTCAAAGTGCTATGGAAAAGATTGAAGAACTTAATCAAAAACCTAGGAAGATTGGTTAAACTATAAGTTAAACATTCAACCCTAAACCAAAACATGATAAAATTCGGGCACAATGGGTTTTAAATATCCTATCAAAGAACATGTTTAATAGGGTATGATGGTATAAATGCTTCAAAATGGAATCTTGAAGTTGAACCATTTGTTGCCTAATGAGTTGTTCAAATGAAGGAAGACATGTTTAAGTTAGGGGCAGTAGCAAATCACATGCTGCATTGAAGTGGTGCTAGAAAGGGAAGGTGTTATTGTTGATTCATGTTAAGGCTTCAAGAAGGAAGCTGGGACAACGATTAACCATAAACTTAATAACTATGATTGAAACTAAAAGGGCCTAATTCCCTTAATAGGTTGTTGGGGTGATGGTGGTTGTTGATATGAACCTAATGCCACCAAAAGTTCTTAAGAGAGAGGTTTGTTTATAAGTTAGAGGTTTTTCTAGGTTGTCAAAAGATTTTGGACGAAAAAAATGTCTTAAAATTTGGAGGGAGAGTCAAAAGAAGTGAAAGGTTTTATAAAGGTGAAAGAGGGGGTTATACATAAAAGATATGATGGCCTTTGCATGAAATAATGAGTTAGAATTCCAAAGGCTCCCTAGGTGAAAATCTTTTAAAGTATTTCACATATGTCGTAACCCCACTTGGCGAAAGTGTGAGGATGAAATTCACATTCTCAAAATGGGGACTTGGGAGTCCTTTGGGACTCCCAAAATTTCAGAGTTCAATTGTAGGGGTCAAAACACCTTGCATTGAGGTGTTTTATATATCATTGGAAAGCTATCAAAGTGTAGATGTCTAAAATGGGCTCACATGGGCCATTTGGACACCTGCAACACAAGTTATGGCAAAAAGAAGGGCCGGGAGTCAAATTGGTAGTTTAACTTCCGACCACTAAAAGTCAGGAGTCAACCCGACCTCGGTACGCATAGGTGGAGTGTAACACACCATTGGAAAGTTCTCGAGGAGAGGTACAAGTTTGCTTGAGACCTCATCTAATCGAAGATCTGAACAAAGAGTTATGATTTCGCAAAGTCCCGGGAGTCCAAACCGAGACAGTTTTAGGATTCCTCCTTGGGAGTCCTGGGGCAAAAAGCCATTCGGATGTGGGTGCCATAGAAAGGCACATGGTATATTATATGGGGAAAGGTGGTGGCTTCCCCTGAGTTCGGGCCGTGGTGAGTTTTGTGAGTCCAGATTTGCTCGTGGCTTATCCTAACACCAAAGGTGCTCCAGAATATGAACTAACCAACTTCATGAAATGCCCAATGGAACTCCCAAAATTCTAATTCCTTCTCATGGGATAAACTAAGATAGGGTGTTGAAGTTAGGTAGTAGGCCAGAAGGTGACCATGCTACACATTTATGAGGTTGGATAAAAAAACTTATTGCACAAAATTTAATTTGTAAATGTTTTTATGGAAGTGATATAATAGAAAGGGGACCTATGATGTGAATGTCCTTTGTAATGGATGAAAATAGACAAGGAGGGAAATGATTAGTTATAGAATGCAAAACCTTAAAGTGGTCTAACACAAATAGTGCCCCTCTTAAGGGATCACCTTGATGGGTTCCCATGGTAGAGGGGATGATTGTAAAATAAAGGAAATTCAAATGCATGAAATGCACAAACAAAGGGGATGAGTTGCATGATGTTTCCACCTACTACACGAAATTCTTGAAATATGAACCCTTTTAACATTGGATTGAAAACATTTGTCATGTTTAGTTGGAGAACAACCAAGTCGGGGTAAAAGTCTAAAGTGCATTTAATGTCGTGGACTATTGCTTCACAATCACCTTTAGTTGTGATTTTGAATTGGTGTGGGGAAAAATGTGTTACAAAGGTATCGTGAAATTAAAGGCATAAGGTGTGACTTGTGTGTCGATATAATGCTTCCCTCACTATAATGGGATGAACTCTACTTAAGGACTTGGTCATGGTTAAAAGGCAAGTCATGCCAAAGACACATGTAATTTGAGGTGGAATGTGACCCTTAGTAATATGAGAACAAAGTTAAAATAACTAAAGGAATCCACTCACTAAATTTTTTAGGTGAAAATAATTTTGAAGGTGTTCAAAAACCATCCCAAAAAGACCATTTGCCAACAGATGGGGCATGCGTTAGAATGCCAATTTGAAGAATTTGGAAGAAAATTTAAAGTATTGCTCGCTCAAAGTCTTCTAGGAAAAATGAGAAGTAGCCATTTGATTTAAAGTGTAGTGCAGTGAGAACTAAAGTGATGTTAGAAGATGTGGATGCAAGGGAAAATGGTGCCAAGGCATGAGTTGCTTTAGAGTATTCCTTTGCACATCCCAAAACTAGATTGCAATGAAGGTGTTTATGAGTTGAGGGGTCATGTTGGGGAAGAGGCATTAAACTCAAACTTGTGGCCAAAGCTTGGGCTTGCAAATAAAATTTTTCTTACAAGTTTTCCGAATCACTTGCTAGAAAATGCTTGAGTCAAATTCACATTTCCTTACATTTTGTTGCCTCAACATGAGGGGGCAAAGTGTGACACCATTGGGGTAACAAAAAGAGTAAGTCCTAAGCTGCAACATCATAAGGTTTTTGTGCTAGTTTATTCAATGGAAAATGAAACGCCATTTGTACATCACATCATAGAATGGCAAGGATGTGGTTGTATAGTCAAAGATGACAAAAGCTTAAATGAAAAGACCCAAGGACATCCAAAAATGAAACCCAAGCCCAAGTTGATGAGGGCAGGGTGGGAACAAGGGAAGGTATTCAGTCAGGATAGTTATGGGGGTTTAAATTAAATGAATTGAGTGTTTAATAAAAATGTTGATGATGAATTAACTCTTGATTAGTAAGTTGGCGCCAACAGGTGGGGCAAAAGACTCTAGGTGGAGGTTGCAAACGTGTTGAAGAGATGAGGGTAGGTTGAAGGGTTTGATCATGTGCAATTAGAGGGGTTAATAAAGTGGAAGGGGGAAAATGTTCTACATGTGCATGATCAAAGGGGTTTGGGAAAGTGTAGGGCTACAACCCCACATTCACATGAAAAGTTGGGGGTTCATAAGGGGAATTAGTAGGTGGTGTGCACTTTGTTAAAATGGGAGGGGGAACTAATGGGAGGTGCATGGTTTGCATGCAAAATGGGGTGAAAATTAGGTATGTGATGGCACATGATAAAACAAATGGGTGATGGGAATGATGAGGTTTGATGGGACATGATGAAATAGGGGACATGGAATGTTTGGTGCCCATGAAGAAGAAGCTTGATAGGAATACATACCCCACATTTTAAAAAACTACCTATTGTTATAGGGCAATCCTAAATCTATAAAACCAACCCCAAAAGACTAAACAAATCAAAAGGAAAAATATAGGAAATTGCCTAAAGGTCTTTGGTTAGGGCATTATGCCAAAGCCAAACCTTAACTTCATTAGAGGCTTGAGTGGCATGATCATTAAGGTATTGGGTTAAACATGACTTAAACATCCTAATGTTAAAACAATATAGGCCTCACTTTTTGTTCCCAATCTTGGAGTACTTGAGATAAGTAACATTGCACAAAAGTTTTGTAAAAAACAACTGTGGTGGACTAAATACCCTCTTCACAAAATCCCAATCCATTTTAATAACTATGTACAACATGGACAAAAAAATATGCTAATTTTTAAATTCTTTTTGTGGACAAAATCTTCAATTGAGAAGATTATTTTCAAGTTCTAGGCCCACGCACCTAAGAAGCCACTTTATTTTCTCATCTTCCATTAGAACCTAAACCTTTAAGAAAAAAATTTATAAAAAGTCCAAAGTTTTTTCTATCAGGTTGATGCCCATAGATTTTGGTCTAGCGGTCAATTTCACTGAAATCCCAAAGGTTCCATTAGAGCACAAGTTAAAAGTGAAACAAAAGCCCCAACCAAAACCAAAACATTAGGTGGAGGTTGAAGAAAGTAAAATTAACCTTAATTGAAATTTTCTTCACCAATTTCTTCCTTTCCATTTGTTGTTATTGATGGCTTTGATCCCTACAATCCTCCCTATTTGCTAAGGCGTTGTTCTCTAACTCCTCTTTCACCCCCTCTCAATTATCAATTTTTTCTAGTTCCTTACTTTTCACCATTTTCCAACCCCTTTTTCCCTTATTGTTGGTTCTACTTCATCACGGATTGATTGCAACAAATCTCAATTGCAATTCATTTTTCCTAAACACCTCCATTCCTACTACGTTTTTTGTCTTTCCTTTTTCCAAAAAAAGATTTTTTCTTTCCTGATTCAAGTCCCTAAGAATAAAACTAGTTATATTCCATACTCCATAATGAATCTAAACACTATCAGAACAAGGAAAGGTTATGTTCAAACATCTCCCTACAAACAAAAATAATTTAAAAAAAAAGATTCTTGACAAGGAGAGGTTGAAAATAATACTTAATTACAAGGGAGATGAATATGACAATGAGTAAGACATTGAGCAAAGCCGTGAATTGCTTGTGCACATTATGTGACTTGCAAACATGATCAACTCCTGAATAACGCATGAGCACCAAGGAAAGGTTGCACTTGAACATTGCCTAGGCAACACAAAATTAAAAAAATTGAAAGATGCCCAAATGATGCCTACATTGTGCTCAAACATTGCCAAAGAAACAACAAGTAAACACAAGAATTGTTGGAACATTGCTTGAAAATCTAGTTGGGAATGTTGAGAATTGAAAGTCTAACCTTTTGTGTTGTTATTGAGATTCACTAAGGTTCAAGACTTGCAAGATCAAACTTCACCAATAACTAACAAGTCAAACTTAGAGTGAGCCTCATTAAAAGTTGAAATGTCAAGACTTACAAACAAGTTGTCAACGTCACCAAGATCTTTTAAAAAACACTTCTCGACATCAAATTTAAAAAAAAATGAAATAACAACACACAACATGCTCCAAAAGCTCATACCTTCAATATTTGATGGGTAGGTTGTTGACTTGGGTATCATCCAAGTTGATACTCACAACTTCAGAGAGAACTTGGCTGAACTCCCCTGAAGCTGGGTTTAATACCCACCAAGATTGTGTTGGATCTGGGTCTTGGGGTGAGATTTTCCGAACCTTGGGTGTAATGCTTATTTTTGTGACGTTTTATAACTGAGTAGTGAATGAGCCCCTGTGGAGTTGATATGAGGCTTTTGTAACTTCGCGTATCCCCACCAGGGCTCAGTATGTGACCCTACACAAATATTTCGCACATCCAAGTTTAGTTGTTTACTTTTTTCTGGCCCCACCTTAAAACTGAAATGCGGACTACAAAAAGGTGAGAATTACTAATAGCAAACCACCTGGAGCAATCATTATGATTGGTTAATCAAAAACATGGAACAACAGTCAGATCATATTTATTACACTCTTCTGTAGTAGTTGCGCTTTTACAAGCCTAAGCAAAGTGAGGAAATGTGCAAGAGAAAAACTATTTTCCTGAGCCAAGCTGACATGTGTTGACTGTTTTTCATCCGATTTTAAGTTGCAGGGTCCTCTTACATTGCAAAACAACGGTTAGGAAGAAAATGATTAGGTAATAAGTAAGTACACAAATGTAGATCTGGTCAATACATACTTAACATACTTAGGAAAAATGTCAACTAAGTTAACCATCGAGTTTAGCTATGGAATTGGAATCCAAAGTAATGCTTCTCCACCTACCATTCACCACTCGTGGTGTGCTGGTGGCTGTTGGTTCCAGCCAGCCCCGCATGTGAAGTTGATTGTAAGATCGTCTGGTTCAACAGGTAATACATCAAAGTTCATTTTGAACTTGATCTCTCTTCAAAGTTCAAACTTGTCGGCTTTGTTATTTACTGTTCATGGGTCACCTAAGGCAAAGGTAGGCAACTAGCAGCTGAATGAGGAAGTAATTGGTAGCATTCAAACTGCATCCAAAGTAATCCTTTCTTTTTTGGGGGCAATGTGTCTCTTTGATTCGCCTATGACAGACAAAAACACAAAAACACTCACACTATGCACACTCCCAAAATAAAAGATTAAGTAGCTCTGTGAGTTACGAACGTAGAATTTTGTCTTAATGAATATGGGATAAACTATCACGATATTGAGAACAGCTTGAGGAACACATGGGAACTTGGGGAACACACTAAGAGCATCATTGGGAGCCTGGTGAGAACACACTCGGTTGAACATGAGTATGGGATACCAAATGCTCTGGTATTTTGTCAAGTTCACTTTTCCTCTTTGCCAACTCCACATTGGCAAAATGCAAAGTTGACATAGCCCAATTCTCAAGTTGAAATTGTCAGGTCTGCATTCCCATGTTGACAACTCCACAATGCTATTTGCCAAATCTTCAAGTTCACTTCACCTGCCAACTGCCTGAATGTTTTTTTTCCGTCTGCCCAAACTTTTTCCCCAGAAAATTAGATTGCCCCCTCTTTTCTCTCCCCTTTTTTTTTTCACAAAATTCCTAGGGCTGCCCCCTCTGGCCTTTCTTTCCTTCTCCCTATTTGTCATTTTTTTAACTTGTGGGTCTTTGAAACTTGGGAAGAGTCCTTTCAAAATTCAAACCACCAAATAAATTATTTTTTAAACACATTGAGAGTAAATTGAAAGGTTTTGACTTCAGATTTCCTTTCCTTTGTGTCCATTCTTTTGTGAGTGATTTGGATTTGAAGCCATCCTAATGGGATGGGAGTCCATCCCATGAAAAACTCATGAAATTTCAGGATGAAATACAGTTCATTCAAGAAATATTAATCATATAATATTATTTCATCCGTGAAGCGTAGACATAGCAAGTGAAGGAGTTCATCTTTTTTACAAGAAGATCTCCATCCCTTTTTAAGATAAACAAGGATGTTCTTATGAAAGGGATGCCATTTATAAGAAGTGGGATCAAGATTCCTTAATTTTTCATCCATTGTGCAACTTTCCGGGAAAAAAATGAAATGTTCCTAACAAATTAACTATCAATGAAGATAACAAATGTCAACATTGGTTGGATTCTCCTTCATTGTAGAATTCCGTGGTATAGCTTCAGTCCACACATAAGTACATTCAAACTCTCCATTGCAACCATAGGACCTAGCACAACACATTAGTGGTTTTTTTTTTCCCAACAATGTTTTGTTTCTTCGACAAAGAAATTGGAGAAATTTGCATTCTTCTAGTTTAAATTCGACTAGTATTGATTTTCTTTTCGAAAAAAATTGTGAAACTTTCAGTATCAAAAAATTGAATAAAAACCTACAACACATACAACAATTTAAAAATTACAATTGAAGGCACTATTGATATTTCTACCCTATTTGTGTAAAAATCCAAAATGTTTATCTTTGTCGCCATGAATGGTTTAATGTGATTCCAGTTTTTAAATATTCACACAATCTTTGAGAGGTCTAGTAACCATTATATCAAATGGAAAAGAAATACCATCATCAATGGAAAGGAAAAGGAAAACATGAGGGCAAACTTTACACTACTAGTCCACTACTTCTTCAGTCATGTCCAATAGAAGACTAGAGTGAATTCATCCCATTTATGCTGCTTTCGTATTGCTAGATATGCACGTTGTGAATTTGATGTCTTGAACTTGACATATTACAATTTATTGGGTGTTCAAAGTTCAAATGACCACCCATGTCTAAGAACATCTCCATCTCCACCTCCACCTCTTCTTTGGTGGGCCTCTAGCAACATTTATCACGTTCAACATAGAGTGTTGATGAATTCCCTATCCCCGGTGCCCACACATAAATATGAAAAATCAAACAATACAAATTGAGAGACTATGTAAAAGCCACCACTTGTGACCAATCATTGTGACCGACCAATGGGGGAAAAAAAATTTAACCCTTTCAGAGATCATTGTATTTTGTGAAAATTTATGAATCCAAACTCAATTTCGCTCTTTTTACAGGTTTTATTTCAACCAAAATAGTGTGTATAGGACAATATATTCCCATTGGTAGAAATTTGCTAAATACACACATAACATGCAAATGTTAGTAATAAGGATCACATCTTCTGTCTTGCTAAATGTGTTTGTGAAGACCGTCCATTCAAGTAGAGATGAAAAAGTTGCTTTTAAAAACAAGACAATAGTTTTGGTAAAAGGAACCTCATAAAAGTGGTTAGTAATTGGAAGTAATTTGCAATTTCCTGAATTAAACTTGGAACACAATTGTAATGGCATTTCAACCATGTCTAAACTACCCATAACCATAAATGGAAATTAAAGAAGAAAAACAAGGAAAAAACATTTGAGAGAGTGAAAATTTAGGTGCTTAACGATCCCCCCAAATGCCAATTTTCTTCTTATTGGTATTTGAAATAAGAAATTGAATTTATTGATTTAAAAAAGTTTACATGTAATAGTGGCAGATTTATTTCAGGAATTGGATGTTGTGATGCATTTCATCCTTGATCCCATGCATCATACCATTAGCATGAAAATATAATTTATATTCTCAAGAATGACTTAAACTATATTGTCCTTGTAAAGGCCATTGTATCTTTTTGGTGACAAAGTTTTTGGCAAGAATTTTCTTTCTAAAATTGAACAAAATTTTCTACTTACACTACAAAAACAAAACAAAAAAATCCAAAGTTTTCCCAATTTTCATGTCAAAAATATCAACAAAATTTGTCGGAAAAAAATCACTTGTCCAATGGGATACTGGGACCCTACCACATTATGAAGTTTTGTAAACCTCAAGAGGCAGGATATGCCTACAACAGGCCTCTTAAACCTACTTGTTCTGGCGGCCTCATGATCTACTAGGCTTATGATAAGGTTTCTCTCTTGTATGGGTAATGTCCTTAGGTGGTGGACATTCCCAGTACAAGGGGCCAGATTCGGCTACCACCTCACCCTTACATGCTTGTATCACCCATTTTTTGGCCTATTTTTTGGACACCAAACTTACTACTACAATGCTTAATTCCTACATTTTAAGCACAAACCATTCCATAAGAATGGATATTATCATGCTAAACTTCACAACAATAAGTTTTTTGATTTGTTAAAACAACCAATTTTAGAAATCAATTCTTTTACAATCACTTATTTTGAGAAATACAAATTATTTCTCAGCAAGACCATGAATCTAAATTTGTTTATTGTTACAAAGCTGAGGAAAGTAAGTTGGGTGGAGCTCAAAGCATAAATGAAGCATGCACCATAGCCCCAAAATCCAGAGTATAATAGTGACTTTGAAGACAAATTAAAGGGCAAAAAAAATTTTAAATGACATAAACAAGAGGCACGTTGGCAGCTCTATATTTCATTAGTTTGGCTCAGTTGTCATTGAGTTTCTCTTCATTTACAAATAACTTTATTATTTATCTATGTTTCATTAAATTGGGAAGCCCCCAAAGAGAGTTTAAATTGTATTCAATTTTTCTTTTTCCCCTATTTCCATCTCTTCCTTTTCATTGCGTTTTCTTGCAATAAAAATTACCAGGTTCACATTCAAAATTTGTTCAACAACATTGCAAAAAAGACACTGACCCCCTTCCCCGCCCCAAAAAAAAGAGAGAGATTAAAATTTGTTGAAAGAAAAAAAAACCGTGGGTCTACTAAACTCACACTACTATGGCAACACCGAAATAAATGAATCAATCTTCTTCCCAGCTGGCATTAGAATGATACCATGCCCCGGAGAAGCACTAGTGGTGGAAGTGTTTAAGGGTAAAGCCCTGGGGGAATAATGCCCCCATGGGGAAGAGAAGCCTAATTACGGGGAATACGTTAAAACAAGAATTATGGAAACTCAAATATTTCACCATGCAAAAATATAATGAATCTTCAAAAAAATCCTCTACAAGAAACCAAAATCCTTTAAGATATTATTATAACTCTATAACTAATCTCAAGTTTCAACACAATAGCCAAAATACCACCTTTCAGATTTCCTCATATAAAAATAGGGTGATTACCTAGGGTCCAAAATCCCTTAAGCTAGCTACTATATACTCTATAATGAATCCAAACACAATACCCTTGCCTTGGTAGGCAAGGACCCAAAAAAAGACCAGCTGAGGTTTTTACTTAGAAGAACAAGAAGTAGTAGGTGGTAGGTAGTTGCATACCTTGTGAGCGCGCCAAGGCACACACAGCACAGCAGGGCTGGTGAAAGCGAGAATCAAGCAACGCCAGCCACGAAGTGGCAACTTCTAGTGTGGTTTCTGTGTTTTCTTGGTGCAATCAAATTAAAGTGGCGAACAAAATCGCAACTGGTTGCCAAAATGGGCATGGCATGGCGCAGTATTGCCTCTTCTTCTTCTTCTTCCACAGTTCTTTGATGCTTGCTGGAAGGAAAAAAGACTGACAGCAAATAGTTTCTGACAGTTTGAGACGCTGATGCTGCTCCTGCTGCTAGCTGCTGCTGTTGTACATTCTTGACTTCAATTCCTTTATACAGCCGAAGAAGAGAGAAAAAAAACCACGCCCAGCTCCTAGTCACCACCACGATACGGGATGAGAGAGAATATCGAGTAGAGAGCGGGCCGGAGAGATCAGTGATCGAGAGCTATAATAGATCAGCAGCGATTCAGAAAGGAAGACTTGAGGGGGAAAAAAACAGAAAGAGCTCATGACACGGAAGAGTGGAACAATGTTCACATCGATCCATCTATCGAGATTCGCTAGAGCTATAAATTCAATTCATGCTGCTGCAGCTGCAATTAGCCGGGATGGGTGTAACCTGTGACCTTTGTTACAAGGATGCACAATATTAATCGCCGCTGACCTAGGAATTTAATAATATTCTTGATGGGTTGTGCTTGAGATGCGTTTATGTTGAAGTTCTAGATTGGTTTTCAGCAGCCAAGGTCTATCAGACTAGATCAGCTCTGCTGCAGAATCAGATTATATAAGCCGGAGAGACGGTAATTGCAGCTCGTCTAGACCAGTTCGGGACCTCCTCTTCCTTTTGAGGCTTTTGTTCTGTTGTCGATATTGAGGAAATTCGATCTCTAGTGGAGCGAAAGAGAAGACTAGCTCAAGCACACGCTCCATCAATCCCACCTGATGAGGCTCAAGAACAAGGTGTGCATGTTTGCCTGGTGATTGATGATCTTCAGAATATTCACGACCTGGTGAAGTGCAGGAGACTGGACGTATCGAGTGTACAAGCGAGGTAGGTGAGTTCATGATCACAGCTTCCCCTAGTTCCCTCCATCTAAGTTTCCAGAGTCAAGATCTTAATCGGAAAGACATGATCTGCAGTCCAGAAACTCACTGCAATAGTTCCAGGATTTTCGTGAATCTAGTGATCATGTCCTTTGCATGCTTTCTCAAATGTCACAACCGCAGCTTGTGCAGGGCGCTGTCGATCATGCAAAACTTGTTGAGCTTTCGTTCCAGCAAGTGCAAAGATCAGTCACGACAAGAGCGGTTTTATAATTACTTCGTGTGTCTTGAATCTACAGGGAGCTCGTAACCGAATGAGATGAAGAAGAAGACAAAGGCCAGAGCAGCTTCACAGTAGAAGAAGTCATTACGATGACGGCTCGAAATGCAGTAGCCGTCGACGTCCTTGAAGAAACTGCATCTTGTGATGCGTCTTTAGGGAAGCAATCTGCATGTACTACTGCAAACTCCAGAACATCAGGCCGCGGTGCAGCAGCTGCTGCTCCATACTTGCAAGTCAATGTCGGATTCCTGTCAAAAGTTGCACGAACCGGACCCTTAATCTACACCATAAACTTCGTGCTCACCTTCCTTCTGTTGGCGACTGGATGTGTTCTCGCAGTTCTCACCACTCTTCAAAGCGCCGCCGCCTACTTCCAAATCCCGGCTGCTGCAGGAACGTCATATGATCTAGCCGAGACAAGATCTGCATTTTCTCCACCACCTGTAAATCCATTACCGCTGCTGAAAAAGATTAAAACCGGAGAGCTTGAAACCTTAAATATTCCTCAGACTCGACAACACCCCAATCTTCAAAACACCTTGAAGAAGATGATCAGTACTCCAGCCGAAGAAGATCGGACTAGAAGAACCAATCCTCAAGAAAAGCCAAAGAATTCTTCTTCTTCTCTGTCAGTGAGGCTCCATGAAGACATGAAATCCAGGAGCTTCTTGTATCATAACATGGAAGATGATGAGCTTCTGCACAAGGCTGCATCAATGCAGCAGCTCCAAGATTACATCAGCTGCAACCCAGCACTGCAGCAAAATTCTACTGTGCAGAAAAACAGTTCCAGAAGACTCCAAGCCAAGATAGCTTTTCTGTTCTTGACGCGAGGAGGTTTGCCTCTGCAAGCTCTTTGGGAGTTGTACTTCAAGGGACACGAGGGGATGTACTCCATTTATGTCCATGCGCATCCGAATTACAGCTTCCCCAATGTCTCTTCCTCTTCCGTCTTCTTTGGCCGCAACATCCCAAGCAAGGTGAACAACAAATTTCTCAAGCTAGATTTTGATCTCGTCCTTCAAGACTTACTTCAAGTCCTATTGATCTTCTTCTTCTTCTTCTTAAATTGGTCGGGATTTTGCAAGCTTGGCTTGAAATGTGGATTTTGATTTGTGAAGCTGGACTTGAAAAGTTTGCTATCTTGGTTTAAAGTGGAAATTGGATTTGCAAGCTTGATTTGAAGTAGAAATGGGAAATTTGCAAGCTTGGTTTGAAATGGAGATTGATTTGCAAGCTCCATTGATTTGAAGTGGAAATGCAAATTCGCATCAAAACTCCTTACACTTTTTAAAAACTTGATGATTTCAATGACCCTAAGAAGATCATTGTATATTCAATTGTGAAAGCAAAAGGCTTGCAAATATGCATCTTGTAAATCTGCTTGAGAAACACTCAATTTTTTGTGATTCTTTGAATTGAATGTTTGCAGGAAGTAGAGTGGGGTGGACTTAGTGTGTTTGATGCTGAAAGGCGACTTCTTGCGAATGCTCTTCTTGATCCTAACAATGAGAGATTCGTGCTCCTTTCAGAGTCTTGTATACCCATCTCCAATTTCTCTTGGGCATATGAGTATATCACCAAATCACAACATAGCTTTGTTGATTGCTATGATGATGTTGGTCGAGTTGGAAAAGGAAGATACCTTAAAATTCAACACCCAGGGAGATTGGAGCCTGAAGTTTCCTTGAATGAATGGAGGAAAGGAAGCCAATGGTTTGAAATGTCAAGAGAGCTAGCAATGATTGTCGTATCCGACACCAAGTATTACCCCAAGTTCAAAGACATCCTTTGTGAACATGAACCTTGTTTCATTGACGAGCATTACCTTCCATCTGTGCTCAACATATTGAAACCATCAAAGCTAGCAAATCGAACCTTGACATATTTTGTTTTCCCAAAGGGTGGTTATGCACCGCATCCTATTCAATGGAAGCCTGAAATGATCACCCAAGAATGGATTCAAACATTGAAAGGGCAAAATTGTACATATAATGGACATAGGGAATACACTAATTGTCATTTGTTTGCAAGGAAGTTCAGCCCAGAGACATTGGAGCCCCTTCTCAAGCTTGCTCCTAATATCTATGGGATAAACTAAAAAGAATGATTTTCTCAATTTTTTCCCAAATGGGTACATGATCAATAAAACTTCATCGAGCAACTATTCATATTTATTGGTCCTAACAAGAGAGGAAACTTCACATCTGTGTAACATTTGACAGTAAAATTTTGGCTTGCACTTGGAACCAATGTGTGGATGAAGGCTGAAGAGCTAGCTATACTCTTTATGGTGCTTCTTTTGTTGCTACGATCATGTTGGAGAACTAAAATTCCTGAGGTAACCTACACACATCCTTCAACCAAATATGCATGTTAGTAGTCAAACCATCAGGCTTGCCCAAGGCTTTTTATCTTCGCAGTTGTGGATTTTGGGTTTCCAGAATTTTGATCACCTGAAATTAAGTTTCAGCATTGTTTGTCTCTGCAGCTGAATGGGTTGTTTTCTACCCAATGTAGCAATGTAGCAATGGTGGTGTTTTTTTCCAGTGTTGTGTGGAAATGGCACCAAACACATTCTTCTTCCTGAAAAGGCCAATGTACAGGAGAAGGGCTTTATCACATTTGAATGCCTGGGATGACATCCATAGGCTCAATGGCATAAATGGGAAAGATAGACCATTTTCCTACTTAGCATCCTGTAATATTTTGATGACAATATAGAAGAACCTTTGACATAGTCAGACCTTTTACAACATGTTTTATTAATTCCTTTTGCAAAAATGGGTAGAAATAATGTTCTACCAATTTATAAGACAGAATATTTTTATCAATTATTGGATACCTGCTTTGCAATGGTGGACTGGCCTCTACCAAGAAGCTCATATATTTCCACGAACTTTTGTATTTTTCCTTCCATTTGTAATTTTAAAATTTTCAACCTTTCAAACAGATAATTTCTGCAAAATTTGACATTTCCAAAAATAATTTAATAATTGCCAAATCTGAAAAGGTGAAATAGTGTGCAACATGATTTAATGTCAAATTGAAATATTAATGTAATATGTGTCACAATTATATGTTCTACATTGTAACGGATGAAACCACAAAGTTGACAAATATTGTTGTAATGAACCTTACAAAACCATGTAATGCCTTGACAACCTAGCCCATCTCTTTGACTATTGTTATCTAGTTCTTAAGGAAAAGTAGACTAGACAATTTGTGAATAAATTCAATACTGGGAATTTTGAAATGAACTTGTGTGCCATAATTTTCCATTTCATAGTTCCCAAAATCAAGTAGAGCCTGGCTTTTAAAAATTAAAAAAATTGCTTATAAAGGGTATGGTACCATATCACATTTCTGCAATTTTGTAGAGTTGTGACCTGAATGCAAAATGAGGCATGACCAAAAGCTCAACAAAACATGACATGACAACACTATACTATTTGAAAGTGAAAACCAAATGGGCATTCCACAACATTCTTGATTATTTTCCCCTTGCAAGATAATGCCTTTTAATTACACAGCCGTCTAAGTACAAGTCCTTTGTAAACCACGTTCTATTTTTTTGGTTCCAAACAAGGGGTGTGTCACATTGTGGCCTTGCCATTTACATTTAAAAGTATCTTAAGAATATAGAAGAATTATTGAAACTCAAATATTTCACCATGCAAAAATATAATCTTCAAAAAATCTGCTAAAAGAAACCAAAATCCTTCAAAATATTATAACTTTATAACTAATCTCAAGCTTCAAAACAAGACAAAATATCTTCTTTCAAAAATCCTCATATAAAAATAGACCTATTACCTAGTGGCCAAAATCCATTAAGCTACTATACTCTAAAATGAATCTGAACACAAACGCCAATAAAATGAAAGATGGCATTTAGCTTTATTTTGGGTGATGCATTTTGTGTAGGGCAACGCCCAAGGGCTGGGGTGTTCCCATAATAAGGGGCCCTCAAGGCCAAAGGCCATGAGCCATTGCGTAGAGTAAAGCTTGAATGCCCCCGCAAATGCTCTATGAAGGCCTGATGAAGAAATGTAATCCACAATGAAAAATCAGAATTCCCTACAGGAGGAAATTTTTGCTTTGTCCAAGTGCTCCTCCCAATGTTAAAAAAATGACTAAGGGCTTTACATTATATAGAACCACAAATTGACCTAGTTTGTGGCATTCATTTCACATGTCCAAATACTTTGTGCACAAACTCGGGCCATAACCACCAATATCTTTGATTTTATTAGTTTTTAATCAATTTGTGCTGTCATAAAATTCAAATAATGTTGTTGGATACCTTACATAATCTTGATACAATATTATTGGGCCTTGCCCCCCACAGGGACATGGGTTATTGCATTCGATCCAACTTTTGGAAGTTTTACCTTATTAGATCGGATTTCACATTAGGTGAAACATGTTTCTTTGGTGAAAGTGTTTAGACTGTTTTGGATTGGAACAGGTTTTTTGGGTGTTCGGAGTGTGGAGTCCAGATCAGGATCACAATGGCATAATACTTTTTAGTAATATGTAAACTTCAGGCTTCAAGGAGACTTCAGGCTCCAATCTCCCTGGGTTTTGAATTCGATCTCTGCTTTGTTTGAAAATGCTGAATTCAAGCTCAGATGCAGCTAATACTCGACTCCTCTCGTTACCGAATTACAACAAAATTTCTGTTGTAAGTTACCACGTTTGATTTTCAGCAACCGACGATAGGTATTATAATTCACAGCGCTCTGCAGGATTATTACTGTATAGGTACAGGCGGTGGATCAGAGATCGCGGTGGCGAAGCAGCTCGATTGGGACCTGTTCCCAATTTTTCTTTGTTAAATTTCGTCAATATTATTGGGGAAATGAGATCAGAGCGAAACCTCGTACGCAGCTGCTTAATCCCCCCCTAGTGCAGCTCAAGAAGAAGAAGAAGAAGAAGAAGGCAAGATTGATTGATGACGTGTGTGATCAATCATACAATCAGTCTTGCCTTCTTCTTCTTCTTCTTCTTCCCCAAGGCAAGTGTAAGGCAAGCTTGCAGTGTAGCTTATGAAAAAGTTCTCTGTGAGCTTCGTTCCAGTAAGTGCTATTAAGAATAAGTACCTTGGAATGTAATTTCTTAATTATTATACAGGTTTCAAAATTGGAACCAAATGAGAAAAAGAAGAGAAACTTCGTCTGATCAGCCTCATAGTACAAGAAGTTGTAAGGATGACTATTCGAAAGGTCATGGCTGTGAATATTGCAATGAGTTGTCAAACTTATCTACAACTGGTTGAATTTTGTGGTGTTAGCTGATTTCTTTGAAGGCCTCATGATATTCATTGTTGTCCCTATTATTTTGTTACATGATTTGTCTCTGATTTTTTTGGGTGTATTAATTGATTGAGTTGTATATAATGTGTGCTAAAGATAAATATAATTATTCTTTTCTTTGACATTAATGCCAAGCAAAGTTCAAGTGTGTGTTTAGTAATAGATTGCATACTCGGTAACAAATGTGATTAGCAAGTCTTGATCCATTTTCATTTCTCTCTAATCTTTGCTTTACTATAATTTTTTGCATGCTAGATGGAGTCTATTGTAAGTCAACAAGTTATGGGCCCACAGGGACTTGCATCTATGATTACTAAGTTTGTAGGAAAGAACTTTCATCTTTGAAAATTCAAAAATGCAAATGTTATCAGAAGACAAAGAACTTTGGAGCATTGTGTCAGGAATGAAAGTCAAATTGACAAATAACTTTGTAAAGTGGGAGAAGAGAAATAAAAAGGCTAGGACCTTCATCATCATGGGGTTTAGGGTTTAGGGTCTAATGCATGATTCATTGCTCCAAAAATATAGAAGCAAAAATGTCAAAGGAGACATGGGATTGTCTATTAAAGGTCTATGAGACTAAAGGTCTAACAAACAAGCTTTTTTTAAAACATCAATTCTTTGCATACAAAATGAGTCCTATGGACAACATGTTTGATCATATTAACAAACTAAAGTTTATATTTCAATAGCTTGAAACTACTAGGGAGAAACTTGAGAAGAGTGAAGTTGTAATGGTCTTGTTGTGTAGTTTACCAAAATCTTACAACAATTTGATAGTAGCATTAAAATGTTAACTTTACCATTAAAGTTTGAAACAACAAGACTTCTCTATGAAAAGCTAAAGAGGAAAGATGCTGAAAGATCAAATGAAGAAAAGTTAATTTTGGTTGTACGTACATCCAAATATACGTCCAACAACTCAATAGTTGATCAAAAGTCAACTATCAAAAGAAACAAGAAAAAAGATCTATGCAACTATTGTAAGAAACCTAAACATTGGGCATGAGATTACAAGAAAAAAACAACAAACTTATAACAAAAATAACAAGCCAAAGAAATAGTTTTTGTTACAAAACAAATATTTTTGGCCACAACAAATGTTTCAATTAACAAAACATGGTACATTGACTCAAGAGCATTGACTTGAGAAGAAAATTAACATAGATTTGCACGGTTTTTGTGACTCTGACTAGGGAGGTGATGTAGACATCAAAAGATCAACAAGCGGCCGGCTTATACTTAAGCAACTAAAGAGGTTCTTTGGCTTAGAAGATTCTTAGGACAAGTTGGATACAAACTAGAAAAACCAACTTTAATATTTTTTGACAATCAAGTATGTTTGGCTTTGCTAAAAAATTCGATGCACCACTCACGCATAAAGCATACAGACATACAATTCCATTTTATCAAGGAACACATATCCTCCAACAAGGTTGAGTTTTAATAACTTCCAACAATGGAAATGATTGTCAATATTCTTACAAAAAAAGTTGGTAGAAATAAGTTTGAAAATTGTAGGAGCAACTTAAAATTAATACACCTTAAATAGAAAGCTTGACATCATTGAGTAGGATTGTTAATATTGCAATGAATTGTCAAGTTTATTTATAGCTGGTTGAATTTTGTGGTGTTAACTAATTTTTTTGAAGGTCTTGTGATATTCACTGTTGTCTCTATTATTTTGTTACATGATTTGTCCCTAATTTTCCTAGCTCTATTAATTGATTAAGTTGTATATAATGCATGCTAAGGATTAATAAAATTATCTTTTTTTCTACATTAGTGTATAGTACCAAACAATGCACAAGTGTGTTTAGTAATGGATTGAATACTCAGTAATACACTTGATTAGCAAGTCCTGATCCATTTCCATTTATCTTTAACCTTTATTTTACTATAATTTTTTGCTGCTAAATGGAATATTTTGTAAATCAACAACAATCAACTAACTTGAGGAAGCACATGATCAAGCATTTGATTTAGAAAAGCTACAACAAGATGCATGTGCAAACTCAAGAAATATATCAAGCCACAATGGCGTAACAACTCATGAACTGCATGGTTAGATTTTTGAAACGACCCTTCAAAAGCATCAATTTCATGTTCACTTTCCTTTTGTTGAAGACTAAATGTCTATTGGTAGTTATTGTCACCATTGATCTTACTACAAATGTCGCTAGCTATTTTCAAAAGCTTGCAACTTTAAGTTATGCAAGTGAATATAATGAGTTCCAAAATGTGTTAATTCCTTTTCCAATGAACCTTCAAAACATTTCCTTCTTATACCATAACATGGAAGATGATGAGCTTCTTCACAAGGCATTAGAATCAATGTAGCAACTTGCTGAATATTATTTTAACAATAGTAATTCAAACCAGCAAAAAACCAAAATCCCCAAAATAGGTTTTTTTTTTATCCCAGTATCTTTGCTTATGCATGCTCTTTGGGAGTTGTATTTCAAAGGATATCATTCTAGGATGTACTCCAATTATGTTCATGTGCATCCAAATTTCTTCCTCAATGTCCCTACCTTGTCTGTCTTCTTCGACTCCATTTGAAATCAAGCTTTCAAATAAATTTTCACTTCAAATGAAGCTTGCAAATCAATTTCCACTTCAATCGAGGTAACAAATTATCCATTTCCACTCAAACCAAGCTTGCAAAATCCCTACAAATTTGAGAGGAAGAGATTTGAGGATTGGGAGTTCTTGAAGGAAAAGTTTGAAAAGTAAAAAAAAAAAAAAAAAAACTTGTTTACCTTGTTTGGAATGTTGCGATTGAAAATCTGCAAGCTTGCTTTAAAGTGAAATTTTTTAATTTGCAAGCTTGATATGAAGTGGAAATGTGTGAGCTAGCTCCTATCAAACTCCTTGCACTTCTCAAACTTCTTGATTTCATCAAGGACTTTAAAATTGTTACATATCTCCAATTGTGAAAACAAAAACACTTATGAATGTGCTTCTTAGATAGTGAGGTGGGGTGAAATTAGTGTTTTTGATGTTGAAAGGCAACTTCTTGCAAATGCTTTCCTTGATTGGAACAATGAAAGATTTGTGCTCCTTTTGAAGTATTTTGTATCCATCTCCAATTTCTCTTGGGCATATGAATACATCACCAAATCACAACCTAACTTCATTGATTTCATTGCTGATGTTAGTCAACATGGACAAGGAAGATACCTTTAAATTCAACACCTAGGGAAATCGGAGCTTGAAGTCTCCTTGAAACAAAGGAGGAAAGGAAGCCAATGGTTTGAAATGTCACGAGAGTTAGCAATGATTGTTGTATTTGACACAAGGTATTACCCCAAGTTTAAAAACATCCTTTGCCAAAGTGAACTTTGTTTCATTGATGAACATTACCTTCCCATTGTGCTCAACATCTTGAAGCCATCCAAGATAGCAAATCAAACCTTGACATATTTGTTTTCCCAAACAATGGCACTACATCACCACATCCTTTTTAATGGGAGCCTGAAATGATTACCCAAGAATGGATTCATGAATTGAAGGAAGGCTACAATCATACTTACAATGGACATAGGGAATACAATAATTGTCATTTGTTTGCAAGGAAATTCAGCCCACATATAGTAGAGCCCCTTCTCAAGTTCATTCCTATTGTCTTTCGGATTAGTTAAAAGATTGATGGTCAAATTTTTTCACATTAAGTACTGTAGTACCAGAATGGATTTGACAACAAAATGCTGAATATTTAATTAAATTTCAAATTTTAACTTCGAAAATTGGTTTTTTAATTTTGAAATTCTCAGCAGATAATATTTATATAAAATAATAAACTTCAATTTGTTGTGTTTGTGAGACAGTCTAATTGTGTCTACTCTATCACATTCTTCACTTCTAGAAGCAAGAGGTCTGAAGTTCAAACTCAACAGTTGAAATACTTCAGAATTTGATTTTATATTAATTATTAAATTTTTGGCACAAGTAATAAATATTTTTTCAAAATTTCAGCAAAATAAGAAATAATTTAATTTATGCAAAAACAGGATACTACAGTATCATAAATAAAGCTCCAGAGGTAACCTAAGCACACCCTACAACCATTAGACATGTCACTCAACCAGTCAGGCCTGACCAAGGCTTTTTATCTCAACAGTTGTGGATTTTGGCCTTTGAGAACTTTGATCATCATTGATATTTGAAAGAACATAAGGTTCTTTAATTCTGTTTTTTTCCCCAGAAAACCAGAACTGAGTGGTTCTTTTAATTTAAGTTTCCAAGGGTTAGTAACAAAAACCAATACCCACACAACTCTAGATGTTTCCTCTTTCCTGGCCACAGTTGGCTTCTGATCATTGCTATATTTTTGTGACATGCTCCAACCAATAAATATGGTGATTTCAGAAAAACAAATTCCTTAGGCACATTTTTAAAAAATAAAATCCTTTGTATGAGTTGCACTGTAAAAGAATTTTGTAGCCAAGTGGCAAAACTCTTGCCAAAAATAATAAAAACGCTGAGTAGCCTAGTCTCCTTTTTCTGGCATTCCAATACTTCCTTGGTTTTCACTCTCTTTATTTTTAGTGCCATGCTCACTTGCAGACATTCAGCTTCTTCTTCTTCTTCCTGAAGTGGCTGAATGGGAGTAAGTTATAGAGGAGGAGAGCCTATCACATCTGAAGTTTCTGTCCTGATCCTGACATGGATTGGCCCAGTAAACCGAAAATTCAGGACAGTGGAATGCTCTAAAGATAGATCCTTTTTCTTTGAAGGTGCATTCACACTTGAAGGACTCTAGTGTCGAGTTCGCTAACACCATGCTAGCTATTTAACACTTAAACCTAGTTATCGTGAAAATTTTATGTTAAGCTAACATGCACTTAACATTAAACTATAACCCATTTAACATTGAGTGCCTCCCAGGATGCCGTCTAGACTTTCATTTAAACACTGACATAACATCAAGTGTAAATGCACCATAAGTGACTCCCTTTAATCATATTTTGATGACAAGTTACACAACTTACAACCTGTCTGAAAACTTACAAAACCATGTGCAGGCCTGGAGACCCTCTGTCATGGATTCTTCCTTATTATCAGCTTATCCTCCATATATAATAACTAAGCAAAATATGACAGGATTTGAATTGATGTTAGAGATCTATTTACCAACTCAACTATCAATACCTAATTTGACTCTTTTCTCAGGATGTAAATGTGTTGTACTGAAGCACTAGTAGAAAATTTTAAGTCTATTCAATCTAGAAAGGGGGGAGGCCATTTTAATCATTGATTTAATTATGAATTAATCAACCCCAAAACGATGGGGGAGTCGGAATTAGCATTTTCTTTTCAATTTTGTGATGTAGCCACACTGGCTATCATTCACAAGAGGAATTAGTCTGATTTGGCTATAGGTCATAGAGGAAAGTAGAAAAATCTAAGAATCTAAAAATCTAGAACTCAATGACTCTCTCAGAACCTAATAGATAGGGTGTCCTTAGGAAGGGTTTTTAGTCCAGACCAAAAATAGTGGCAGCCAATTTTAGGAATAGAATTTCCATACAACAAATGAGAAGTTGCATCATGGAGTGAAGGGGCCTCTCTTTTCTTTTAGGGGGGGGTGGTTTCTTTGTCATCTAGTTATGATTTGTGTGGAGAGTGGACTATCCACTGTTCACTTTCCATGTCAAGTTTTTTCTTTTTTCTTTTTGGGTGGTGGGGAGTCAAGGCAAAGAGTTCCCAAGTTCTTGACATGTTCCTCAAAGAGTTCCCAATAGCACCTCACTTGCCCATAGGGAAGAGACTACGCATCTATGCAGGATTTGGACTTGGGAATTAAATTTTGGCTCACTCATTGGCCAATGTGAAGATGACAAGTGTTCACAAAATGAAAACTTTCAAATGGATGTAATTTTTCATGTTTGGGTGAATGTAACCCTAAGTACATTAGGATTGTGTATTGCAATATTAATTGATTTTTTTGTGGGGTTCTGTTTTGGATTTTGTTACATTTGCAAGGTAGAGCTTTCTTGAAGCATGTGAGAATCTGGTGGTGGTTTGTGAATTAGATGACAACATTGAAAGACAAGATGTGATTGACAGGGCAACAATTGCATGTGGTGTGTTTAGCATTGTCCAAGGTTGCTTTTGCCCTTCACATGATCACAAATTTGCTGAACAAAGATATGTCTCGGTTCAAGCTCTTGAGGAATGCAATGCCAAAGTGTTTGGCACTAACCGCTTACATTTCCAAATTGTTTATAAGTTAAACTCCATTGCACCAAGCTTGTGTGCTCCATGGTTGTCATTCTAAAGAATCTTACCTCCTCCTCTTTTGCCATGTTTGTGCATGCCAAAAGTAGTGCACCTTCACTTGGCAATGTGTAGCCTAAGCTTGGTGGGAGAGGAGGCCTGAGGTCCACCTATTGGCATGCCCGTGCCATGGCTGTTAATTTAGCAACCATGTTGAATGTTCATGAATTGACAAGCTCCCCAGTAATAATTCACTAATTGCTGCATCTGTTCATCCATGGTTTAGCCCTAATAAATTCAGAATGGCAGGTATCGAAAGTTTAGCCCAATTGCAACCCTTTAGGTTTTCAATCTTAACCTAATGGTAGTTGGCTTGTTCTAATATTCAAAGATGTGTTTATTTGAAATCTAACATAAACCTTAAACCATGAACCGTCAACTTTGAAGGTTTGCAACAAATTGCTATATATCATGTTTGCAATTTCACATTCTTAAAGTTCTATATGGGACTCTATAGGTTCGATTTGTAACAATTATTGTCACCCTCCAAGTGTTGGAAACATTCCATGCATTTTTCCCCAAGGTTCTATGAGTCACTAACATTATTATTCCCCTTGAAATGTATTTTATTATCATTGCAAATTATAATAATAGAGATGATTGAGTTGTCGATATTCACAAAATTCATTTGTTGTTGTTATGTAATAGGCAAATGGTCTAGGATCTCTCTATATTGTAAGTCAAACTTTTGTAGTACTTAGTTTCTTCTCTACAGTTAATGGTCTGTCTAGTTGAATCACGAGATTTTGGGCATTGGTTTTGATAGATTGGCAAGGCAAATATGCAGGATTCGTGTCATCTATTTGGATGTGCAACTTGAAGTGCAAAAGGTGGCAATTGATTAAATTTCCACCCACTTTCAATCTCCAACATATAATCATGAGGTAAATTACTTGATGTGTGTGGCATAAGCAAATCATTAATAATGAGTTTTAGGAAGTATTTTGGTGTAAAAAGGGTAGCTTTCTTTTTAGGCTTCATTTTGGGAAGATGTTTGGTTCTAGGTTGGGCTTCTAATGATTGTCTAAAACCTAATTTGGATAGGTTTTTCCTTAAAACATCCTTTATGGGGTCAAGTTTTATCAACATTTGAAGCTACTAAAAATGTCTAGCTTTGAGAACATGTCATAATGCAAGAATTGCTTAATAGTTTTGTCTAGGCGGCGGCATCAAGTGTGTCAACTAAGAAAAACATAAATGTGATTAATGTTCAAGGTTTGGATGGCCTAATAGATGGCTCACTTTTACTAAATGCAACATTTTTTGTTGTCCAGTTGTAGCTTCTACCTCACCTACCATTGTCAAAAGTTGGATGTTTCAATGATTTAAGAATTGATAGAGTCCCTTTGTTATTATTGTCAATTATTACAACTTTGGAAGATGCAGAAGGCTAGGAGAGTAAGGCAACAACTCTAGGCTTTATGCAATTGCTTAGGTATGATGATGGCACACCCACACCCTTGTTCCTTAATTTGTACTTGGTTCTTGCAAAATTTTATAAAAGGATTGATTGTTTATCACTTTTGTTTTTAATATCATCCCTAGAAATGCAACCTCATTAGCAATTAAAGGTCTTAGTAATCTTGCAATTAATGATACCAACCATTTGTCTAGCACTAGTACAATGAAGCTATGCATTTGTTGGAACTTTGAGGTGTTATTAATTGAATTCTTTCAAAAGTTCTTGGAAGTTTAGTACTCAATGGGACCTAAAAATATGATAGTCTCTTGAAATGGTAGGTGAAAGCAAATCTTGAAGAGCACATAGGCAAGGGTGCCAATGACATTCATTTCCCATTGACACCCCAACGTGTAGTGTCTGATCTCCAATATGGATTATTTTCCATGAATTTTGGAAGGCTACATGAAACTTGGAATCTAATGTTTAAAATCAGATCAACATTAGCAGTGATGGAAGCAAGCTAGTTACACATTGTCATCTTCCAATCTTCTATAAGCTAAAGATGAAAGATATTTGTCCTGAATAGTTTTTGTTCAATTTTTTCCTTCAAAAATCACTTTAGGAAAGTTTGCCTCATGTGCAGGAAAATGATGGCAACTATTGGGATTGTTTGCTTAGATAATGGTAAATGTGGGTCAACATAGTTGATACATTTTCAACTCATAACTCTCCATTTCCATGTTTGTCTTTTTTTTTTGTTGCAACTTTCTTTCAAATACAAAGATTTTCCCATTGTGAATCATCATGAGAAATGGATTACCCTCTAATCATGTTTGTTTTTTTTTGTGTTTGCAAGAATGTTCAAGGTTTGGTTTGCAAGATGTTACAAGGTTTGTTCTTTAGTATGTGCTATGGGGAAAAAAATTTCAAAGGTTTTCAATCACACTTACATTGAAGAGTTTGGCATCAAGCATTTCTTAGTTGTTTTATTGTGGTCTTTTTAATCAAAGGTTTTTAATAAGGATTGTTGGGTGCACCAAAAAAGGAAAAAATTGGAAGGCGCTGATGGGATGATATGTAGGGAATGTGTGTATGCAGGCATATGAGCCTAACACATTACTGCTTGACAATTCTTCAACAACTATGGGAGTAAGATGGTATTAATGGCAATAACCTATCTCCTTCATCCTGAGAAAAAGGTTGTGGTTGTTTGTAATGATGGAAGCTTCATGTTAAATTTTCAAGCAGGATTCCAATCTTTCTTCCCATTGGATCCTAAAGTTAAAAAGTGGGCATTGGAAATAATTATATTTTAGATAATTTTCTATTTTCCCCTTTGTTCCATTGTTGAACTTTTGAAGTGAGAATGAATTGTAGACCTATTGCAAGTAGAAAAAAGGAATTTTGCTAGGAGCTAATAGGGGCATTGCAATGTATAATAGAGAAATTTATTTAGTAATTTGATGGTTTTTGCAGGAAATGGAGATAGTAGTGTGTTTAGATATGAACTTGACCATTGTTGTTCTAAATGACAAGGGTTTTTTTAATTTTCAATATTTAAACAATTCAATTTTTAATTTTCAATATTCAAACATTTCAATTTTCAATTTTCAGTATTCAGACATTTCAGTTTTCAAATTTTCATATTTCTTCCAGACATTTCACAAAGAGATTTCAATTTTCAATTTTTAACTGTCAATATTCACACATCCAAATTTAGACATTTCAATTTTCAAAATTTCAAATTTCATGTGCTTCACATAAAGATTTCAATTTTCAGCTTTATGTATTCACACATCCCAATTCAAACATTTTAATTCTCAAATTTTCAGATTCCAAACATTTCACATACAAATTTCAAATTTTAGTTTTTAGTATTCACACATCAATATTCAAACATTTCAATTTTCAAATTTTGAGATTCTAAACATTCCATATACTATAATACCTTGGTGGGTTTGGCACATGCCTCCCAAACAAGTAATTAATTTTGAATATTTAATTTTGAAAAATAAAATACTCCTAAATTTTCTTTCCTAAGGAGTTGGTCTTTGGAATAAAATATTGATCATGATCATATAACATTGGGTAGAGCCACTACGTGATGAGCTGCTTGTTCCATATGCTTTGGCAAATGTTGGCCTCCTTTCACCTAGATAGGTGGGCCAAAGGGACCGAACTCTTGTGCCTCAAAATATAACCTTCGTTTTTTGTTACTCTCCATGGCTTCAATTTTTGAATGATGTGCCATTCAACTTGGCTCATAGCAGCAAAAAAAACCCCCAAAAAAAAAACTTGGGAGGCACCTCACCTAATGAATGACAGGTTCTAGTAACCAACACCTAATGTAACCAGTATGGGCTGTCTAAGTACAGTGCTTGCAGAAAATGTTCCCTCAAAATCTGGCAACTTTGGTGCATTTTCTTCACATAAATCCTTGGTATGAGTAGGCACTGGATTATTTTTTGTTGTCAAGTGGTGAAAATTTGCCAAAAATAAAATACTCGCCAAAATCCTAAATATTCTGAATAGGCTAGGTGATCTACTTTCTCTAAATATTTGGGAATTTTTTCCAATGGCTAAAATCAGAGGTAAAAAAACAACCAGTTTAATACCTTATTTTCTGAAAAGCCGCGGTAATTTCGCACATGTAATGCTTTGGCAGGAAATTCGAGCAACAACAGCTAATCAGATTTTGCTAAATGATTTTGGCCCAGCGGCGACAACACCTCGCTCAATAAAAAAAACCCACAGAAACCCCTAAAAGTGTACTCCACGTCAGATAATCAGAAATCAGTCTTACACTGCCCGGGAACGGGATTGCCGGGTCGGTGGTGAATTCCGGGCCTTCTTCGCCCAGAGGCCAAGACCGTGTGCAAGCGGACAAAACGAAAGCTCCTTCCGGAAACCCTAGAGCTCGAGGTTGCGAAAACAGAGCGCGCGAGAGTGAGAAGGAAATCGCGAGCGCGCGAGAGAAGGGGAGAGAGACAGAGAGAGAGATTGCGACCGGGCAGCATGTGCGCGGTTCAGCACACAGTTAGGATTGAAGCCTTGAGCAGATAGCAAAGCTATATGCACAAGCAAAGATTGGACGGTGCACGTGAAGGGGATGGCAAGAAAGTGGCAGGGGGAGCAAATGCACGAGCCAGGCTAGAGACTCCCCCGGGGTTTGCTGCTAGATCTCGCAGCAACAATGTGGCCAAAGAATCCATGGCAGTAGGAGAAAGAAAAGCAGCACTACCACCACCACCACCAGCGGCCTCGAATGGCGGAAAGGCAGGTATGTTTCCGGTGGTTTTTGGAAGCTACGAATTTGTTTATTGTAACTGCCATATCACAGTTCTCTCGTCGGGAGTCTACACGTTAGGGCTGATTTATCTGCGGTTTCGTGAAGTTAATGGTTGGAGCATTTCGTAGTTGCAAACTGTTTTCTGTGCTCGTGGACGATCGGGTTAGGTTTTAGGACTTCTCCTGTTTAGGAGAAAATCTGTTGATTTTGCACAAGCTTATGGGCGCTGAGAAACACGAATATATTTTCAATTTCTTCACATTGTGACAGGAGTCTCAAGTGCCAATGGGGGCAAAGCAGGAGGAGGTCTCTTGAGCTCCAATGGTGCGAAGACATCTTTGGCACCAGGAGGTGCCCTGAGCTTATGTGGAGAGAATGGGGCAGGAGAGGTTGCTGACTTGGCAGGATTTAGAGGGGAATGCGAGAAGGCGCTGGTGGCCTTGCGCAGAGGGAACAGCACCAAAGCCTTGCGAATTATCCGGGATGCTTGCAACCGGAATCAGGGCTGTGCACTGTTGCAGCGCGTGCAGGGGCACATATACATGCGCTTGGCATCAATGATTGAGGACCCTAACAAGAAGCAGCGTCACTTGTGTGCTGCACTTGAGGCTGCGAAAAAAGCTTCAGTTCTTTCGCCTCAGTCTGTAGAGTATGCGTACTTCTATGCTCAGCTCCTCTACGAAACTGCCAAGGATAGCAGGGGCTATGAGGAAGTCCTCCGGGAGTGTGATCGGGCACTTTCTGTGGACACACCAGTGGATCCAGCAACAGAAAGCCTCCATTATGATAACCAGCATGAATTTTCCACCCCTGAGGCACGGATTGCTCATGTGCAACAGGAGCTGAGAGTCCTTGTACAGAATGTAAACATGGCATCTATATCATCATGGATGAAGTCTCTCAGCAATGGAACAGGAGAAGACAAAATCCACTTTATTCAGATGCACAAAGAGCAGGATCGTATGGAGCAGCGTGTTTTGCAGCCAAAGAGACCACATGAGGTGAAGAAGGTGGTGAAAACTCCTGAAGAGCGGCGCCAAGAAATTGAAGTCCGTGTCACTGCAGCTCGCCTGCTCCAACAAAAAGCAGAATTACCTTCAATTTCAGTATCTGAGTCTCAGGAAGAACCTGAGAAGGCTTTGCACTCTGACCGGAGAAAATCTGGTGGATCTAGTTCTCGAAGGCTAGTAAAGACTTTGTCCTCAGAGGACAGAGCAGAACGTGTACGACCATTCTGGCATGCTGCAGACATTAGTAAGAGGGATGCATTGCTTGAGGTTTCCATTGCTGAGCTGAAGGAACACTTAGGTTTTCCTAAGAACAACCCTTCCATACAAGCACTTGCTGAAGCTCTGGAATTTGCACAAGAGAAGAAGACATGGCAGCTTTGGGCTTGCTGTAGGTGTGGGGAAAGGGTCACAGAGTACCAAGATCTAATTCACCATGCAATGCTTGAGCATATTGGCCTTCTTCCACAGAAGCTGCAGGATGTTCTTCCAAAAGAGTTAAATCAGGATTGGGCAGGTCTTCTTCTGGAGGATGATTGTAGGCCTGTGGATGGGCCTGCAGCTGTTAAAGTGCTGTTTGAGGCTGCCCAGTCTGGCCTTTCAGATGATCAACATGAGAAGACTGCCTCAGATTGTCTCTCTGTGTTGAGCACCAACATGGAGCCACAGAGTGATGACAAGAGTTATGGTGTGTCTGCTGAGTCTCTTCCAGAGGATCAGTTGAATCATATTGATAGTAAATGCAATGCAGATTGCAGGAAAGTGAGGGACATGATGCAGTCAATAAGGGGGTTGCATCGGCATGAATTCCCAGTGGTGGAGGATGAGGAGCGAAGAAAGCTGCTGGACAAAGTGTACAGTCTTTGTAGAGTTCTGATCAGAAATAAGTGCTTGGCGAATGACCATGTAACTCATATCATAAAATTTGCTACATGCAAAATTCAATCCATGGTTCCAGATCCAGCATCACACTTTGAGTTTGATCAATCTCCTGTTTTGATTCGGTTTTTGGATCCTAAGGCACTCCTGCATATTCACAATTATCTTATGGAGCTGGCAGAGGCTTGTCGGCTTCATCACTCATCAGATAGTACTATGAGCCCCCACACCACAGAGAGCAGGGATGAAGAGATCATTCAAGATCAATTATTCTTGAATGAGGATTTTACTAGGCTATTATTAGATGACCGAGTCTTGCATGAGTTTCCAGAAGAGTCTGTTCCATTACATGTGAAGGTTGAGGAGGGAGACACAAAGATACTTTCAATGAATGAGAAAGGTGATGCATGTCTGCGACCTCCTTTGCCACTTATGAAAGTGAGAAATGTAGAGACTCATGCCAATATGGAGCTTCATGCAGATCTTCAACTTGCGTGGATATATGGCAGCATGGAATATGAGTACACCCCTTCAGGCTGGAAGCAATTCAGAGCTGATCAGGCAGTCCAGGGGAGAGAGGCTCTTAAATTGCTTGAAAGAGAGCTACGACATTGTCAGGGCCTGTGCGAAAAGAAACTGGAGCTTATGGGTTACAAGGAGGCTCTCAACATTGCAGAGAGCATATGTGTGCAGGAAAGCACGAAGGTGGACGATCAATGTCAAAAGACATACAAGATGGTCCCAAAAGAGCAGCATCAAGAGTTTATTGAACCCTGCATGTCAGGCCTGTCAGATTCACACAAGATAGAGATTGATGCAATTAACAACAAGATTCTTAGTGATGTACAGAATGGCCAGACTCACTCCCCACCTTATGTTCGAACTTTGACTCTGGAACTCAGTGACTCAGATGATGATGAGGAGAACAACTGGATGTTGCAGGAATCTGCTCATTGTGCAGACTCTCATGTTGAATCCAGAAAATGGAAGAAGCTTTCTAATAAGGTGTGTGTGCATGATCCTTGACACTATTTTGATCAAAGTCCATCTGGCCAACATTGCCCAGATCTTGTATACCCAAGAAAGATGGTCAGATAAGGTCACCAGAATTGATGGGACCTGATGAAGTCAGTGGGTGGTTGTGGCAGCAAGTCACTTCTATTTGTGCTGTTTGTGGCAAAGCTGAAGGCCTGACAATTTGTGAGCAACTCTCACAAGGTTATGCCTGCATGCAGCATTGTGTGAGTATATACCTTCAGAGTATTGTTGTGGAGATTGCTCTGTAATCTCATATGTCTAAGTACTTGTTAACTCAAAACATTGGTGTATTTGCAGTTGAGTCCCATCAATGCAAAGATAATGAAGGCAATGAACCATGTCCATGAGATGGAGGCCAAAGTGGGTCAATTTGCAGTTCTTGATTACCGAGCAGTGGTTCTCCCATTTGTCAAAAGTCTATTGAAGGTTTGTGGCTTTCCTTTATCCTTGTTTTCATATTTTGGCAACTTGAGTGATGCTGGTGATTGTTATCATTTGGTGAGTTGTACTTTTTCCATTCTTGGCAAGTCAATCAAACAGAGATGGCATCCTCTCTGCCAGTTACAGACTGGGACTAATGGTTTATTGGGCAAAAGCCTTCACACCCAGATCCTGGCTCTCTGGTCAAGAGTCTGAAGGTCAAACAATGCACAATGAATGGGTTTGCCAAATTTCAAGTAGCATCCCTAACTAGGATGCAGGTTAAGAATAGTGTGTTGAGCAATGGCTTATTTCCAAGGAGTTCTGCAGAGTCGCCTGGAAGGAGAAGCTGAGAAAGATGCTATGAAAAAGTCAGATGCTGCACAGGAGGCATTTCTTGCGGAGCTTGCCAAGGACAAAAAGAGTTCAACCACTAAAGAATCTGAACTCTCAAAACAGGCACGTGACAAACCCAAGGACAAGAAGAAACTGAGGGACCAGAAAAAACCAAGGGATGTGAAGGTCAGTAAGCTTTATTTATTTAGCTGTAGGCCACTTGAGTGCTACCTGATATCATCATGTAATCTTCCTGTTCCTTCCTGAAATATGACAGAAACTCAAGGTACAGCTTTTTATGTAACTTTTTTCACTCAGTTTTGAGTGGATCATTTTATACTTATCTACGCCCATTGTGATGGGGAGCCAATGGAGTGAGTGGAGAGTGATTGCAGCTAGTCCCTGCCATTCATGATGAAGGTGACAGTGTAATACTTTGTGAGTTACAGTCAGAAGGTTATGTCCAGGCTCATTGTTGTTGTGTTTGTCTTGGTTTGGCCCAAACTGATATGACAGTTGCTTGGTTAACCTATGTGTTTTGTGTAGTTTGTGTCTACAATCAGTTTAGCTGGATGCTTTTGGGAGTTCCATGATTTATAGGAGTGTAATGGGAAAAGTTGGTTTATGCCTGTGCTCAGACTACAATGCAGAACCTAGAAGCCTCCTTGCAAATTGTGGCATCTATGGTTTATCTGTTTAAGATGATGTCTATTGCTCATGTTTCTTCACTTTGCAATTTGCAGTGTGGGCTCAACAGTACTGAACAGGAAAGCCAACCAAGAAGTGAATTGCTAAGGTGAGAATATTGTACAATGTTGAAGTGATAGTGTGCTCAATTGGAGGCCCTCCATCTTATCAGGATTCTAGGCTTCAATCTATATGGCTATGAGAAATCATGCCTCCAGAGACCTTGTGGAATCAGTTTGCTTGTCTAGTCTCATGGCAGAGCATGAGATCTATTTTTTCGCAGAAAATTCAGAAACTTCACTGGAGGATTGCAACAGTGGCAGTGTGACACAGGATGATGATGGAGAAGGTGGGAGCTGGGATTTGGTTGAGGGCAAGGGTCATGACTTATTCCAGCAGGAGGCAGAGCTCCAGTACCAAGCTGAATTGGAAGCAGAAGAACTCCAGCTTGCTGAAGGGCTGGAATTACAAAGGTGTGTGGAAGAAGAGGCAAAAGAACAGCATGTTGATGAGCAACATTGCAAAAATCTGGCCCAGCAGTCCTCAACAGTTACTCCTGAGCCTTTTAACCCTGAGTATTTGGAGACACAGATGGACAGCTGTTTGCATTTGCCAGAGCCAAAAACTCTTGCTGACTCAAGCCCTTCTGTGGACACCCTCACAGATGAATCAACCATTTCATCAATAGTTTTTCCTCCCTCCTACACTCCATCAACTACAAGTTCACATGCAAGTCTAGCTGGAGCAGGAGATGTGACAGTAGGGTCACCAGAAGAGCTGCAAATTGATGTGGGTACTTTGGAGTCAGACAAGAGGTGTACTTCAGATCCTTCAATAGGGTTGACAAGACCAGCCTTAGAAGACCCTAAGGCTCATCAAAGAGTAGATTTAGAAGAGAAGGTAGGCTGTTTGGAATGTGTTCCACTAGAAAGCAGTAGATTGACTAGTGACCAGCCCACTGGTTTTCCAAAGAAAAGTCGACATCGACGGAAGCGGGGACCTCAGGTTCATGCTGAAGAATGCATGGTTCCAGATCAGGAAGGGCAAGTGGTCTTGCATGGTACAGCCTCATTGCTTGGCCCAAAAATCCTGCATGAACAGAATGACAACAAAGCACCCCAGAGTCTAGCAGGCTCTGGGAGCCATGACACATTACCACTCCTGTTACTGCCTTCACCTGCTTCCACTTCTGAAGGTGGACTGAACTGAACCAAATGCTTCACTTTTTCATTGTTGCAGTCAGTATTTGACAGTTCAATTCCATCTGGTCTCTGAGCCTCTTCTGTATGGGGTTACTTTTGTGGTTTCTGCTTACTGAGCTCATGAAGGCAGGGCGGATGGTGATTCTTGTGGCTGTACAGGAGGAGAGCATGAGAGCAAAACACTGAGGCAGCTGCAGGCTGAGCAGGATGACGAGGATCGCTTCCAGGCAGACCTGGAGCGAGCACTGCAACAAAGCCTAGGTAGGGAGTATGCCTTGTATCCAAGGACTTCAGGCATTTTTTTCTGTGGGAAACTTATGCTAGTTTGGGATAACTATGCATGTGAAGACTCCCAATATAACAACTTTACATTTGTTTTCCTTGTGTGAATGTCTGGTTTACAAGAGTCTCAGATTAAGCATTTAGCTAGTGTTTCCTGGGCTTAAATAGCCTGGAAATTAAGTAGAGCAGTTTCTTATAATTTTGAACCCATGGTGACAGACATGCAAATGGAAAATCTGGAAGAAGCAAACTCCACAGCATATCTTTGGACATGGGGCTCATTGGAAACATCTGAATCTGTTGCACCTCCTCCAGCAGAGCCTGCTGTGGGCTCTATTCCCACCAGTGAGCAACCCACGGAACAAACACTGACAGACACAGATGTTGGAAAGGGTTTACAAAATGAAATTGGGCAATACAACTGTTTTCTTAATGTGGTCATACAGGTGACTTTCTAAGGCTGGAGTCCAAGTTTTGCAGCATATTGAGTGTTTCATATGAGGCTTGTCCTGGCAAGGGCTTCAATTGGTGAGCTTGTAGTAGTCACTATCTTGGAGAGACTTATTTCACTTTGAGCTGATGAGTGGTGTGCTCTGTCGATTTCAGTCTTTGTGGCATTTGAAGGAATTTCGAGAAGAGTTGTTGGCTGAATCTAGCAAGCAGCACATGCATATTGGAGAGCCATGTGTTGTATGTGCACTTCAAGGCATCTTTGTTGGCCTGAGTACTAGTGCTTTCACCACTCCAAGCCACAATGCTGTTGCCCCAACTGCTCTGCGGGTTGCTCTGAGCACCATGCACTCCGATAGTGACTTTTTCCAAGAGGTATTTTAGTTCCACCCAATGATTGAACAAACTCATGTTTTTTCTTCAGAGAAATGGTGTGCTTCTTTTGCAGAATGGTGAGAGTTGTGTTTTGATTGCCTGTATTGAGACTGTTTTGCAGCCCAGTTTGTCTAGCAGCATTTCCTCATAAAATTTTGATTCCAGTGCTGAATGCCAATAACTTACATTTGTGTATCTCATTGCTGCAGGCACAAATGAATGATGCATCGGAAGTGCTGGCCGTTATCTTTGACTGTTTGCACAAGGCCTTTGTTCCAAGAGGTGCTTTGTCTCATGGGGAATTGGAGGGTAGCTCTGCTGGTGAAACGTGGGATTGTAAGGATGGCCACCCCTGCATGGTGCATGGTTTGTTTGGGCTTGATGTTGCAGAGCAGATGAACTGTCAAGGCTGTGAGTTGGAGTCTCGCCATCTCAAATATACTGCCTTCTTCCATAACATCAATGCGAGTGCACTTCGCACTGCCAAGGTAAAGGTTTCTGTAGGTATCATATCTTTCACCAGCAATCCTTGTGGATCATCATACCATGAAGGGAAGGCTGGGATGGATATGGATTGATTTCCATTATATGTAAATAGTTCTAATGCTGGGAATCAAACATTATGTGTCCACCAAAGCATAGTGATCTTGCAGTTTTATAATGTGTGCTGTAAGCTGAGAAAGGAGGAACCTTGTTTCAATACTAAATCTTTCTCCTTGTGATACATATGGTAGCTGAATTGCCCTAGAGAAGAATATCTTGAAGCATCAACCATATTATCCAGAGTTGTGTAATTCTTCACTCTCAACTATTGCATGGGTTTACATGATGAGTCTGTACAGCATGTTCAACGCAGTCTGTAAACAAAGTGGGACTTGGCTACAGGTCTTGTATGAAGAGTGCTCAATGGACAAGCTTCTGAAACTAGTTGACATGAATCATCAGCTAGCCTGTGACATTGACACTGGAGGTTGTGGGCTCCAAAATCACATTCACCACCTCCTCCGTGCAGCACCCCGTGTTTTCACCATAGGTAACAACTATGCTGCAAGCTAATTTTCTAGCCTTTTGACCTTCTTTTACTCTTGAAAATTCTGTCACTTTTATTCTGTGGGTATGGAACTGACTTTAGGATTGCAACAGTGTTGGGGTGGCAAAATGGTAGAGAGAGTTTTGAGGACATATCGGTGACAGTCGATGCTATTGATGTTTCCATGGATGTTGGAGTGGTGTATCGAGGCCTTGATGAAGGTTCAAAGCATCAGCTCATTTCAGTGGTAAGTTCATGGTCCATCAAAGTTTGAAATACATATTTGCCATGGTCTTTCTTACAAGTGGATGTACACTTACCAAAGTGATTATCTGTGCTCTTGCCTTATTAACTCTTATGTTTCATGCTTGGGCAGGTGTGCTATTATGGGCAGCACTACCATTGCTTTGCTTACAATCAGGAGCTTGCTAGATGGGTTATGTTTGATGACAGCACAGTTAAGGTACCCATTCTTCTTCTACACCCATCCTCCATTTCAAGACCTTTTTGAAAGAGGAATATGAGAAGCACCTTAAAGGGTCCTGGGTCCTGGGTAGAAACCACCATTCAGTCAGAAGTGGGCAAGCGCTACAAGAATTATCTTGTGTCACATTTTGTCCATGCTGTCAGGGTTGTACATAACACACTCAAAATAGATACTTTGGTTCCTCACCAGTTAATTTAACAGCTCTGAGGAATCTGTGGGATCTGCAGAATCATTAGCTGCCCTGAAGAGTTAAACAAGTTCTTGTGGTTCACAACTTCAAAATCTCAGAAGTTTTTCTGTCAAATTTACACCTAGGATCTGTGTTCAGTTTCCTAATCTGCATTTCATTCACATTTGGTTGGGTCTACAGCTCTGGGGACATTCTTAAGAGGCATTCCTAAGACATTCTAATCATTCATCACAGGTGGTAGGATACTGGGAGGATGTGGCAAGGACTTGTCGAAAGGGCCATTTACAGCCACAAGTTCTTTTCTATGAGGCCGTAGTGGCATGCTGATTTTGTTGACTAGGGAACACCATACTATCATGTTATATGGTCTAGAGGAGGTTCCTGCACCAGGCTATATATCACAGGGTCTTGGAAGCATCATGAAGGTGAGTACCAGGTTGTGTGTTTGTTGAGTCAAGGATTGTAGACACCTGGGTTTTAAATATAGTCTGACAATAGGCTCAGGTTTAGATTAGGTTACAAATTTTAGTCACTAAATTCCTCAGGTATCACTGCCTCTCATCTATCCCATTCATGCAGAGAAATATATACCAGAATAATGGCCTTTGAAAGCCTAAGAATTTTCCCTAGTGAGGAATACAGTAACAGGAATCATTGTCACACCTTATGACCATTCTAGGGTGAGCTCACCAAAGTGGTCGGGGATGTGCCACCAGTTGCACAGATTCTGACAGATTGTTTTGTTGAAGATCAATTGATATGGTATGTTAACTTCAGCATTAGTTTCATAATTGCCTTTGATATTAAGTGTAAGTAATAGGGTATACAACCCTAAATTAGTGATGATCAGGGACTTTAAAACAGACACCCCTATGACAACAGGGCTGAGACACCAACAGAAAAATCTAGAATGGCTAGAACAAAATGCAATTGAGTTCATAAGAGGTTTGAGTTATTCAAACTTCTCAACCTACCCTCAGGATTATGCAACTTACTACAAACTTTATAGTACACTGTTGGAATTCTTGAATATATTTTGCACTTGTAGTGAATATTGAGTGGCTATGCATTACAATCGAGGTTGCAAAATGTTGGAAGTGCCAATATCTGTGAATTGATCCATACAGTTGAAATTGGAACTTCGCATGATAAGATTATATATTGCAGTCACTAATTCATAGCAAAGTTCTTAAGTGCAGTTCATTTTGACTCAGCAGTTCCAGCATTCAGAGCAACTTGGGCAGATGTTGGTTTCTAGTTCCTTTCCTCGAAGTGTGTGTCAAATTATGTTGAATTGTGAATTGCTCCCATCAAGTCTTTTGAGGTAGCCATTTTTCTCCTTAAATTCTTTGAAGGTGTAGTTAGCGTGTTGGCCTTCAAGTATGCACCAATTGGATGATCTTTTCTTTGTCTCATCTTACATTGACTACTAAGGACATTGTTTCCTGTGCATCTTCCAACAAGCCATGTTGCATGGTTAATGAATTCTTGAAATTATAATTGATGTAACAGCCAACCAACCCTTATTTTAGTTTGAAAGTTTATAGAGGTGGGCAATAAGAAAGCTATAAGGTGTGGTTATTGTTTAAATGCGCTGATATATTTAACATTAAATCTAAAGCAAAAAAATGTTATGTCCAAGAGTCAAATAAAATGAAATGTGAAAGGAAAATATTGGGCATTGTTCTTTTGGATGCCAGTCATTGACTTTTGTTTTGTTTACCTGCACATGTGTTGGAGAAACTTTTGAGGGAAGAGGTTGGTCACTTCTGTTAGGAATCCAACAACATTGTGAATAATGAACACAGTTCATAATACACCTCCTTCAAACATTCCAGCTAAATTTGAGTGCTTGAGGTGTTACAGTAGATGCTTGAAGCAAGAGAGAGAATCAGTGAATCCCAAAAGCTAATGGGATTTCAAAAGAGTCCCACAATCAAGACCAAATGACAATGCATTTGTGAATGACGACTGGAAGCCTAAGGACAGCCAAAGGTTTAAGAAAGTTCCACCTTTTTTCTACTGGCAAAATTTCACCAAAAAGAGAAAGTTAAATATGAAAAACTGGAAAATGAAGTGATTTTTGGGGTTTCAATCCCCAGAAATCAGGAACAAAAATAGTTCTAATGGCCAGATTTCTATATTTTGCTCTAGTAAGTAGCCAAGCCTTTTATTTTAGGTGTGAATTCAAAAGTGAAGTGAATTTTGAAGGTTTCAATTGCTTTTTGTTCTGTTTTATATTAAAAATTGCAAATTTGAAACTTCTCAAAAGTATGGGAATCTGCACATGCTGGACCTGGACGAGACACAAATTAGCAGATCTGAAAGCTGTGGTCACGTCAGCTCCAAATTGCACCAGGAGCCACAGCATTTGAATACCTTGAAGAATTTCAACCAATTGGCACCTTCTTACTCAACATCCCCTACCTCTTCTTAGTTTTGCGGTCTACTGGAATCTCACAACTCCACCCTTCAACCTCATTCTGCAGGTCAAAGAAGCTCATTTCATCCTCACTCCCATGATTCATTTTGACTGTCATGGAACTTGGGTTTGGGATAGTAGTCATGGAACTTCCGCACTGCTCCAGCTGAGAGAAAATCTTCTTGAGCCTCCTAATGAACCTGCAGTAAAATGGTTCTCAACAACAGGAGGGCAACAGAGCCTAAATTTTTCTGTAAATGCAACCAAAACCAGATCTAATCTTGCGACAGAGGATACAAGCAATCCCATATCAAAGAAAAACAAATCAGCACTAACCAGCATATATTTTCAAGAATGGTATGAAAAACAGTGCATTCTTGTTCCTACAAGCACTAAAGCCCACTGTCTTTCTGAAATGGGTACAACCATTGTACTTGATCAAACATGTATGCACAACACAACATGAACAATCTGCAAACTGAGTATGAACTTGTCTACACTCCCCATTGCACAAACATGCCTTACTTCCCCCTTTGAATGAACTCATGACCTGGCACCCCTTATTCCCAACAATTGCAAAGAATGTGCATTCTTGCACTGGATCTGCATCATCAAATGCGAATTCCTGCTGTTCCTGGTTCATCCATCTACTTGCAGTAATGAGCTTTAGACTTCCACATCATGGATAGGCAATTAATTCCTTCACGCAAGCCTACTTGAATCTCAGGAGAAGTGCCAAATTGCAGCTTGATCCCAAGAAAGAACCTCACAAAATTGCTGATAAGGAAACCCTTGAAAGTAATAGTGTCTAGAGTTCAGCCTCCAAGGAGCTGAACAAGGACACGACTACTATAGTACAGAGTGCAGGCTACAAATCAGGAAGTCAAGTATTGTCAACTGAAAATAGCACCTCAGTAGCAGAACAGATGTTCTACAGAGGTGAACCTGAGCCTCAGATGTGCAATATGAACAACAACCGTGTGCAGATGATGACAATGCCTCTTGACAAGGCATTGTTTATTATCCTCTAAATTGCTGAAGTGGTTAAATATTTGCATGAGCATCAAGTGGTACCCAGAGACCTCAAGGCCTCCAACATCCTTGTCAAAGCCGCTGACGAGAAGAGCCCCTAGACCAAGACTGAATCTGTCATAGAATGTTTGTATTCATGCTATAGAGGGATGACAAAACATCATACGTACCAACATTTTAGTTTGTATATTTCAAGGTGGGAAGTAGCGAAACTTGCAGGAGTCACACAATAAGTTGGGTGACTCCTGTCTATGCACTCTTGTAAACAATTTGCCATGAGGTTGAATTTTAATTAATCTGACTACATAACAATATCAAAAGAATTTGGGAAAAAGGTAACTAGCCTGCAAAGAAAACAATTAGTTGAGAACTGGCCTTTTCATTGCATTGGCTAATAGTAGAAGTTTCTGGAAATTTGTAACTAGCTTGAAAATGAATGGTTGAAAACATCCAGACTTGAAAAACATATCTTTTCAGTGGCAATTCAAGTACTTCACACACATGACACACATAAATAGTTACATACAAAAACATCAGTTTGAATGATCTAATGAACCCTCGCTCTACCTAGTATTAAAAATGTTAAGGGTACATCTGCAAGATATCCAGCTATAGAGTTCATTTGCCACCAGTTGCTCCTTCATGTGCACCAAAAATGGTCTTTAAAGGAAGGCATGTGAGAAGTTCTGCCCATTTCTGTCTTCTCCAGGTCCAGCATGTTAAGATTCCCAGCTGTTAGATCAAGGTTAATCACTCCAAAATTCCTTCAAATCTGCTGTCTACATAGTATGTCACAGACGGCAAATGTTAGCGCTACTCTGTCTTCACATGCTCTTAGCTCCGAGTACTTGAAAGTAGACATTTTGATTTCGAACTAGCCTCTCTTCTCCATGTTACCTGCAAGAGTGATATGTTCAGCCTAAAATTTTTGCTGCAGATTTGCAAGTTGAACTTTTGTGAATATTATCTGAAGAGCAGGAGCTGTGGCTGCCATGGACTATGTGTGAAAAAGTGGCCGCATTCTGAAAGGTACCTCAGGCAACCTCAAAAACGGGGACTGTCACATGCATACCAAGAGTTTTCCTTACAAGCTCCTATTCACACTGACATTCAGAAACTTCTTTGTGAATTGAAATATGGACACCAGAAATTTCTCAACAGCCAATGTGACTTATAGCTCATTCATCAACACATAATGAATAGGTGGTAGAAACAGTAGCTACAAAGTTCATGCCATTGAAGTTTACATAAACAGGATCTTCCAAAAAAACATCCAAATTCAGGGTACCTCAATGTTCATCAAGGTTCCAAAGAGTTCAGCTGTCCAACATCTGCAAAGTTGATGTAAACAACACTTAACTACAAAGGTCCCACTTCATGGCATGCCATATTTCTATGCTTCTTGCAAAGTTCTTAGCTGGACTGCAAAGATCTAATTGTTGTTCAATTGTGTTATGGAGGAGGAGGAGAATGTGATAGAGCAGATTACAGAAAGCTCACTACAAAGAGAGCACAGTAGCACAAGCTGAGTGGTAGGTACCATGAGTAGTCGAAGACTACCCTGGCACTGTAAAGAAACCTCTCGATTGTTGTTTGCTATATAACTGGGTGTGATTGTGTACAGCAGAAATGTCTGGGCATTGTGAAGAGAATTTGCAGAGATGTTCACCCAAGATTTGGTGCCACATTGAAGAGGTAAGTAGGGTCAAACTTGGTATTCACCAATCCCTTGTTGAATGAAGATATGAAAAGAGAATTAGCAAAAGAGATGTGCAGATTGATCACAACAGGACATGAGAAAAGTGCTCAATGTGAAGCTGTGTCAAGAAAATCTTCTGGGCAACTCTGATGATTAGCTTGGATTGGAGCACCATCATGTGTCTGAATGTGCACAACAAAACAAGTGACCTGTTTAGTGACCATGAAACTTAGATGCAAGCACTTGTTCAAATTAGACCTTGCCATCTGTATCTTCCCTCATGGGGCTCATATGTAAGCTCTGCTGTGATTTTTTTCCTGGCTGGGTGCTAAATTTGCAACCCATTTCCAAAAGAAGAGAAAGAGATGATTGGAGATCTCATTCTAGATTAATCAAGCCGAGCACTAGAGCAAGAGACTACAACATCTGTTTATGTGTGACTCCAGCATCTGTGTTGACACTATCTCTTGGTCTATCTGCTCCCAAACGCTGGACATATCACAAACAGACTAGAAACATAGAGGGCAGCAGTATCTACAACCACAGTGTACAGATGAGGAGATCATTGTCAGAAAACACACTGCAGATTTCCATTGATACACATCATTTGCAAACAAGAACCACCCAATGCAGAGACCTTTAATCTTTGAGGCTTGATACCTATCTATGAGATAACTCAAGTGCACAGTGTATATTCTCCCATAACATCCAACATCAATGTAGGAAGGGAAAACCACATATAACCTATTTAAAGTTGGTGAGTCACTGAGCATGGACATGCATTTCATGTAAGCAATCCAGGTGCAATGTGTGACCACATTGCAAGACTGTGATGTCATTTTCTGAATCAAACAGGTACTGCACAATGAAATGAGCATACAAGTCAACAAAAAACTCCAGACTCACCAACGAAAGATTCATGGATGAGCAGAATCCAATTTGGATTGATCTAAATACAATTCACAGAAGGCTGTCACTGAAGAACATTATAAAGGACATTACTAAAGTATGTCAGGCATGAAAGTCTGCCAACATCCAGAGGTGCTATTTAAGTCCTGAAATAGGTGCACAAGAGGAGCACCTTAAAGCACACAGGGCAGGTCTGGTGCATAGACTTCTCAACACAAGAGTGCAGGGCAACAGAGTAGCAGAAGCCTGCAATCAACACATTAATACCTTGAGGGGTGCAGACAGCTACTTCTGCCACCAATCCATGAAAACTATCCAATGTCAATGTCATATTTTCCACTTTGTGCTACACAGAAGCTTTATAATACAAATTTGCTAGCAGATGGAACTTCTTCATTTTCACTTACAATTCTACAACAACAAGACAAGAGGAGTAGTCCAGATATCACATATTTTAGAATGAGTTGTAAAGAGTATATACCACAATGCTCATGGTGGAAGAAATTGTCATGTCCTCTAATCCTGCAAATCCCACAAGAACCACAATTATACTGCTGCTTCTTTTGTCTACCAAAACACACAAGATGAGCACATAGCATGTTACAACAGTAAATAAGGCTCCTGTGTCCTCAAGAGTCTCAATAGTAAAATATCAAAGCCACAAACAAGTAATTGCAAGACATTAAGTGAACAGATATCATTCAACAGTTGGAATCTCTCATGGACAGATTTTTCCAAGATTCACAAAGTGAAGATCTCAACCTTATCCTCAAAGAATTTGCAGATTGAAAAGGAGTACCCATGTGAACACCACAAATTTTGCACATCTGTTGAACATCTTGCTAATGATTGCAAAGTGAACATATCACCTGCATAACATAGACAGGGATTTAAGACACACTCATGATTATCAGTGTAGGGTCACTGATGCAAAAAGTCTTCAAAGTGGCCTCTATTAAGTTGAACTCTGGACAGAAAAAGACGTGCGATATAGTTCTGTGATAGACAAATGAGGCATTAGTGCAGTCATAACCTTATACAAATGGCTTACAAAGTGTGAGACCATCACTTTCATCAAAAATAGCAGTGACAAGCAGCCAAGACTACCATGAGAACTCAGAAGACACCCAGAGTCAAAGCATTTGACCATTCAACTTTGAAGGCCTTTGTGCTGTTTCCACCTACTGGTCCCTTCTTTGTCAACATCCACATCCTCTTCTTAATTTTTACAGTTCACTGCAATCCTAGAAGTTCACCCTTCAATCTGACAATCCAGATCAAAGAAGCCCCAATTTTTCATCCTCAATTCCCTTAACTCCCTTCACTCTTCTGAGTGCCATTGTCTGATGGGTTCTCCATATTTGTCATAGACAGTTTTCCCACTTAGAGGAGCCAAGTTGCTCTTTCATGACAGTAGGAGTGGGACTGGATTTTTGGCCAAGCAACATCTGTGTGTCTTACAATTTATGGTAGTTGAATCTGCCAAGTCTAGGCCATTATGTGTTACATTATCTAACAGAATGTTGCTCTCAGATGTACAAGTGATTAATTTCTGGATTCTATTCTGGCCCTTCCAGGATCCAGAGGATCTACCAAGCTCTTTACTTTCAGATGCTTCTTTCCATTTCACAGGTCATTGGTATGAGTAGACAATCACTCCTGCAATTCCCAGTTTTTATCTGCAACAAACTAGAGAATCACTAGATAACCACAGCAAAAATTGAACAAATCTATAAGGTTTATAATAGCAGGATGTTTTTCTGTTAAAGATTGTGAACAATGAAAATCTTCAGAAGTACATTGACAATTTACTATCTACATATTAGAGCAGCAGAGACTAGGACAGATGAAAGCAATCCCTAGTTGCTGCAGGCAGGTGATTCACCGAAGCAACGAGACCTTGCACTCACTTATGAAATCTGGCTGACATTGGGACTTGTGCCCAGTGGTTTCAGCCAGACCTCAACTTTTACTGCATAGATATCACCCCAAGCCAGCATGCATAACAACATAAACAAAAACCCCTAACGTCTTTAAGTTCCCAATGTGAACAACAGCAATAGTCACCAACATGTTCAGTGCCAAAGCTTCAAGAGCAACAAGCAAAATGTTCCCATCCCAGAAGAGCTCTTTGATCACCACAGAGGTACATACGAAGCTGCAGTAGATGGTTTTCATCCAACTGTCATATCTCCACTCATTATAGATAAAGATTGTCACACATCATTTGTCCACATTCATCCAGTTCTGTCCACTGTTCATTTTATCATCCATGATCAAAATGCTACAAAATTTGTTGGAAAAAAGGTTGTTTTCAAAAATAGAGGCCTTCTTCCAATAGAGTTACCTAGTACCTACCAAATTGAAGAATACCCAACAATGAAATGATCTTGAAGTTTTGCTTTTCAAATGCTTTATTGTGAGGAGGGGGATTGTCATGAATCCAGACTCAGTGTTGCAGTGCTTGTAGTGACATGAAATTTGCTTGCAAAGCATGCACTAAACTGCTGTATCCAACCCATAACTACACTAATGGAATAATGGCAACTTTCAAAATTTTCAGATTCTTCAAAAAACATCCATGTATCAAAAAAAGATTTAAACATATTTACGAAAAACAAGCCACAATCAACATGGTTGCAATTTCAAGCTAGTCATTTGCTTGAATAATGAAGATCCTACACAAATGCAATGTCATTGCTTGTAGAATGCAAATATGGTGAACGTGCCAATTGCAATGTTTGTCATGTTCATACACTTGGACTCTTTTCTTCAATATATGATTATCCATTTGGGAGGTTTATGGCAATTTTGGATGAGATGATTCTCTTTGCATACAATCTCAGTTTGCATTTCATAGATAGTAAAGCAGTTGGAGAAATTTGAAGTGGACCTTATATACACGGATATCCATCCCAGGAGGGATACTTTGCCTACTCCTTAATAAGAGAGGGCGGGATCTTACTACTACTTAAGGGTGTGAGATCCGTACCCGGGTTTCAAGCATTCCTGTAAGGATCACTTTGGTTGGCAACTGCTGCCACTTTCGCCATAAGTAGCACTACGCTCGAGTATCAATAATTCATATATACCCGGACTGGTTGCTCGCTGCACGAAGACACGAGTCCAAGATAATAATCGAATTCGCGACGTTGTTTTTCGTCGTCGTCGTTGCTGCTTGACCTAAAATACGACGCTCTTCCCCGCCCGGTATTTCTTCGGCTTGCGGTTCTCTTGCGTGTCCTCGTGGACGCCGCTTTCTCTCGATCTCGCAGTTTAGAACATACCCACGGAAAAAAAAAACCCTCCCGAAAGCCCAAACACTTCTCTGCGTTTTGTAAGTTCTCTTTCCTGTACTTCGGCTTTTGTTTGTTTGTTTGTTTGTTTGGTTTGTTTTTTTTTCCCTCCCCTTGCTTGAGTTTCTTCTCCTCTTTTCTTCTCCTTGCAATTTCGTCCTATATGTTTTTGCTTCAGCTTTTCTCCTGGCACTTGCTATTGTGCGCGCGGCTGTGGTTTTTCTTTGTTTCTTTTTTTCCTTGTATCACGGCCTGTTTAGAAGGGGCCTCCAGTTCTCTTGCATCGTATGTTTTCTTTCTTTGTGGGTTATGCTCCGCTGCTCTCTTTCTTGTCTGTGTCTAGGGATTTCTTGGGGTAGGATCATCTTCGCTTTCTTTCCTCGGACTTGGTTGCCCTATATTCTTTTGGTGTGTATAGGAGTCCATGATTGCAGAGCGAGCTATCCCTATGTGGCGGTTGTTTTTCTCCTTCTGACTGACTGGTTTTTTTTTCCTTCGACCTGGCTGTTTGCTGATGTTTCTCATTAGGAAGGGGTTTGTAAGCGTTGCTGAACACCGGTTTTTTACTTTGTTGAGCTCAATATAGCTTGTCTGGTTTTCTCGGAAGGAAAAAAGGAAGCTGAAATGGGAAAAAAGGCCCCAAATCCTAGAGTCTTTTTCGATATCAGCATAGGCGGTGAGCCTGCAGGCAAAATGGTGATGGAGGTGAGTAAACCCTTATCCTGCCGTCATTCAGTTCCTTTTTTTCTTTTACATTCTTGTCATCTTCATTGAATATTGTTGTGGCAGTGATTAAATCTCCTGGATTGCCTTTGCTTCCTCACTAACTTTCTTTTGATATCATCTTATTTTCCCTTGCTTTCTTGCATCTCTCTGGAAATTTTTTAACAGTATTCAGATCATTGAATGGCACCTCCATGTTTCTGAACTCTAGCACTGAATCTTTTTGCTCCAACCCTAACAAGTTTTTTGTTGCAACTTCTACTTGCAGCTTTACGCAGATGTTGTACCCAAGACTGCTGAAAACTTTCGAGCACTTTGCACAGGTTAGTTTATGACATCAACTCTCAAAACCAATCTCTAATGCCACTCTGGTTTGGCATGTACAGGAAATATTTGCCAGAGCTGATGTGGGTTTTGTGAGGGTTTCCAAAGACAATATTCACATCCTTATCTATATATGAAGTACAATGGAATTGTTCACAAGTTTCAAAGAAAAAAAATAGTTATACACATGGTTTTTATTGAGAATGTTTTTTATGTGTTGGTGTGTGGTGTTTATTAACATTGATATGAATGTATTTATTGGCTGTAGAGTTCCTTACAGCTGTTAAAAGTTTTGTTGTCAAGTGGATATGCAAACTGGCATGGGTGTCACTTGTCATTATTTTGTCCATTATCCAAATCTAGCATGCAAGAGATTTTCAATACTCCCCCGTAGGCTTAAGAAACATATGTTGTCTTTCTGTCACTATGTAAGGTGCTTTATGTAAGTAATATACTTTTGTCATGCAATGATCCCAGTTAGGATGCTTGACAATGTCAAGATCTGGTGGCTATGAACTTTAGGAGCTTTTTTATGAGGTTCTTCTCTCTAAATTCTTAATTAGTGTTTTGGTTCTTGTTTAGCACTGAAAGACTTGCCAACCAGTGCTAACAAGTGATGTGACTGCCCATGCAGAAAACTCATGGTGGATATTAGTCTTAATTCTTTGAGTGAACGGATACAAAGATACTCAAGTATTCTAGAGACCTAGAACCTAACTTGGTTACACTAACTTGGGAGGGGTTGGATGTTCCAGTCAGCCCACAACACATTGGAGGTAATTTATTCTTATTCTTATTTTGTTCCATGAGTTTGTTTCAAGAGAAACTCAAGAAGAGTGTGGTTAAATCTGCAGGGGAGAAGGGTGTAGGGCGTGTGACAGGGAAACCTTTGCACTTCAAAGGCTCCATATTTCATCGAGTCATTTCAGGCTTCATGGCCCAAGTAAAGTTCCATTGAAGGATAGATACTTGCTTGACAGCCATCTTTGCTTGTACGATGTTTGATTGTGATTCTAGAGTTTGTAGTCAGCGTTTAGCATAAAGGCTTCTCTGATGCAGTCATCCTTTTGCAGTAATAGATGGTTGCACATGCTATTTTTCTGTAGTCTTAATCATCTATTAACTGGTGGGTTGTTGCATTTTATACCTTGGTTCGATTGTCTGTCCACAGGGAGGAGATTTTTCTAAGAAAGATGGTAAGTTCTTTTTCTCGCAGGCCATCTTTCTTCTTGCTGTTGTGTATGCACTTGCTGACTACTTCTGGACACCTTGTATCTGAGTTAGGGACTAAAACATGGAGAAGTGATGGAAATCAGCATTTGCATCACTGCCATGGAATTTCTGTCACTCTGCCTTTGTGGTTCTTCTTGATGCCCAGTCTTTGATCCAAAGGACCTGGAAGTATTTGACCAGGTAGTTGGATGAAAGCCAAAGTAATTTAGAAGTGTTTTTTTTGGGTGTGGGCTTGGAGGAATGATTAACTGTCTGATGTAATAAGAGTGAGGATGGCACTGGACAAAAGTTTAGTTTTACCTTCTGTTTTCTGGACTGCTGAGAAGAGGGGAATGAGGTAAAGAAATGGACAATGATTATGCACATACTTTTCCTCAAATACATGACATTAACTCAGTTGTTAGCGTGGCTGATAGTAGCCATTTGTGTGGTCATGGTTGGATATTGGGTTTTGAATTCAAAGGCATGCCAAATGAAGAACGTTATTCTCGGGCTGAGAGGTATTTAGCGCACTCGCTTGCAGTACATGTTTGTCTCCTGGAAGTAGCAGGGGGTTTTAGTTCACTAAGAGCTTTGACCCCATTTGAGAAAGCCAGAATTGGTTTGTTTTCCAGGAAATGTCCCATAGAACTGGACCACAACTTTCACAGTTCTCTGAATCTTTCATTGTGTTTTCCTAGTATGTATGTTATGGATCTCTTATATGAATAGTTTGTGCAAATTGCTGTTTGTTTTCATATTTGCACTTTGGATGCTTCTTGTCAATCCTTTGAGTAGATTACAGATGTAGGGCTTTGTGCTTGAGGCATTTTTTTCCTATGGTGCCCCTGGAAAAGGTAGGGGTATAAATCTGGGATCTACTTTTGTCTGATGACTATTGCCTCATCTGAGTGGACACCTATCAAAGCAAGTGTTTCTGGCTGCAATGATATGCAGGCACAGGTGGGGAAAGCATCTATGGAGGAAAATTTGCTGGTATGATTACCTTACTTGACTGTGCAGAAAAGGATGAGGGAAAGCAGAGCAGGATCCTGTTGTACTATTTCTTTTGCAATTTGGCATAGAATCATGTTTTCAAACTTCTCCAACTAACTTTAAGCAAGCTTGTGTGAAGTTGATAAGCTGCTGTTTTTGGTGTGTTCATGTATATGCTTTTAGGTTCAAGCCAGGTAAGATCTCTTTTGCATGAATTGGCTTTCTTTCGAATATAGCATTGTCTTTTGCTTTCTGGTGGCCGGATGCACTGCCTCAGTACGACGTAACTGGTAAAAGCATGTGTTACTGTCTAGAAGGAGCTTTCTTCTCCCTTGCTACAGGGATCCAGTTCCAACATTGGAAGTGTTTAGCGATCATGTGAGAAGTAACAATGCACATTATCATACTCCCATCTTTTTGCAGATGAGAATTTCAAACATTCCCATGTTGGCCCAGGAGTTCTATCAATGGCAAATGCAGGTCCGAACACAAATGGTTCACAGTTCTTTCTGACATTTGGATCCCAACCACATTTGGACGGGTAATAATTCTCACTGTTCAGAGTTTGAGCTATTAGGACTCAATTGTGTCTTGTAGTGATTTTTGTGCTTCCACCAAACTACAACTTTTTGAAGCTTATTGCTTACTAAGCACTATGAAATCAACTTTCCATGTTTCACTTCACATGAAAAAATGTGATTGTGAATTTCTTTTTCATGTTGTAGTGCTGGTGCAGGGAAACGCTTCTAGTATACCACCAGTGTAAGAGTGGATGTGACATTCATGGCCCTTTCTTTCCTTACCTTTATCTTCCCTTTCCTAATGACCTATTTCTATAATTTGCATGCTTTTGCCAACCCATGTCCCATCTCAGAAGAGTGACCTATGTAATATTTAATATTGAAACCAGTAAAATGCTAGATGGTAGTCAGTCTGTGAAAGACTCTGAGAATATGGAAGAAAAGTCAAAAGATTGTTAAAGCTTGTGAATTTCTTCTGTTGAGTTTAAACCTGTATTCCACAGTAGTCTAAAGATGAATTTTATACCTTAATGAGCCTATTGGAGATTCTAACCTTCATATGGTCATGAAGTAATGAATCAAATAGGATGGTCAAAGAAAAATGAGGAAGTGATGTCCATGGAGTCTTATCAATAGCTGCATGGTAGGCAAAGCTTCAGATTTATCCTTGGCTAGATCTTCTGATAAACAGCTTGTTCCTCATGCTTTGTCAGTGAGTCTTTAAGCAGTCTGTTGGTCTCCTAATGGATAGTAATTGTGCATTCTTTCTAGCTAACTTCTACCTCTGCATTTATAAATTAATTTTTTTGGATGTCTTATCAAGTCCAATGCCTGTCCAGTTTTTCTGAGTTCCTGTGTACAAGGGTTCAGCGATGATGTGTTGGTTTGTGACATCCCTGATTTCTGTAACTTTACATACCTAGTCAAAAAAGTACAAATATATATATAGTTGTTTATGGGCCAGCAACCTCATCATTGTTTTGTCTTCTTGATACATGTGCCATTTGCAGTGACTGTGTGAGGCAAATCTGTATATGGACACCCTGCTTGTCTCTACATTTTGTCTTTTAGTGGTCCTTTCTACTTCTGCTTCCTCCTATGAACTGATTTGTTTCTTTAAATAGCTGACAATTGTGCTGCAACTGCTTGCAGGAAGCATGTGGTTTTTGGGAAGGTCATGGAGGGTTTGGATGTGTTGAAGAAGATAGAGGCTGTGCCTACTACAGGTCAAAGGAACAAGCCAGAATTGCCCATCAAAATTGTTAGCTGTGGGGAGGCTCCTCAGGGGAAAGATAATGGAGTCACTGTTGCTGGAGCTGGTGAGTAAAGTCTGTTGGTGTAAGCAGGTTTTCTCTATGCTTACATACATCCTTCTCTGAATTGTTTTCAGGTTGACTCAAATTGTAACAATTAGATATATATAAAGATATTTCTCTACTCTCATATCCCTGCAGTTGATTTACACTTTATAGAGACCTCAAATGACTGAGGATTGATTGTTGTGTTCTGAACAAGGTTGTAGACAGGATGAAACTGCTGTTTTTGGTTCCTGTGAATTTCTATCAAAATCAAGATAAGCAGAGATGGTAAGCTAGTGAACTTTGGAGCTTGCCCTTGAATGCTAAAGTTGTTCTTTTCTTCTTGTAGTTCCTGTCCATCAGTGTTATATCGACAATATTGATGTGCATGCAGGGAAGAAGAAGAGCAGGAAGCACAAGGGAGGCAGAGATGATTATTCAAGTGATGAAGAAGAAGATAATGTCCGCAAACGGAAGCATAAGAGGGTCAATAGAGATCGCCGGAGAAGGAAAAGGCGTCGATATTCAACAGACTCTACTGAAAGCTCTTCAGAGTCGGAGTCCTTTTCTGATACTTCATCAGAGAGTTCATCAGAGACAGATTCTGATTCCTCCTCAGACTTAAGCTCATCTAGTGAGGATGATAGGAGGCGGCGGAAGAAGAAACCTGTAAGGAAGGAAAAGAAGAGAGCGCTGAAACGAAAACGAGACAAGCGCAAGGACAGGAAGCGGAGCAAAAGGAGTAAAAGGACATCAAAGAAAGCAAAGTGGTGTGCAGCTCAAGCCTCTATTGAATGCATGCATGTCCATTCTAGTATCTAATTTTCTTTCTTAGAGGTTCTGGATTGATTTCATCATCCTGTTCAGTGTAACATCCTGAGAGCCATTTCAGAGTTGTTCCAAGGCTGGGCTACTAATTATTCTCCCTTCCTTGAAGCTAGCTATGATTTCAAGCTTCCTCAATACTGTCTTTTCACTCTTGATTATGTAAAGGGTAGATTACCCTGAGCAGTTTGGTATAGCTGTCAGTGCTAAGGAACTTGTAGGAGTATGAGAGTTGCTGGACCTCAAAAGAATTGTTCTTTCTAGTCCTTGGTGAAATTAATTTTACTGGATAAGAGTGAGATTTCTGGGGTTAGAAATCTAGAACCAAGTGGTACTCTTCTCCTTGATTCTCTTCTTTTCCTATGAGTGGTAAAAGAAACATCTTGAAGATACTGTGGGCAAGTATGATAACCTGGTCATGCCTGATTTTGTTGGTGTCCATTGTGCAGGAGCTCTGAGAGTGACTCCAGTGAAAGCGAAAGTGACACTTCCAGCACTGATAGCGAGAGTGACAGTGGTAGTGATGTGATCAAGCAGGCACCCAAGGCAATAGATAGGCGTGAGAAGCAATCAGGTATGATTAGATGCATTGCACTGAAAGGCATCATCTCTGAAGCTGCTTAGAGTTGATTGTGCTGTCAGAAAAAAGTTGGAATTGGTACTAGTGACATATCCAGAACACCTCATCAGTTAGAATGATCATGAAAGCCAGTATATTTCTTGTCACTTCATCATTTTGCTTATCCTCTCAAATCATGCACTGTCCAGCATACAATTTGGTCGATTGCATGGATCATATGTTGTGTGATATCTATTGATGATGCTATGTTGTCAAAACCAAGGAGGTTCATTGGATATATAGGTTGCTGATGGGGTCTTTGTGATTCTTACTCTTGCATGTTTTAGGGATGGTGTTATGTCTTTCCTATCTTTCAGGCCTTATTATTGGTACCCCTTTCACTGCTGCAGGGAAATCAGCTGGAAAATTGACTGCAACAGTATGGGCTGAAGAAGAAACTTCCTTTCAAAAGTCTGCAGAATTTGAGAAGGTCCAGGAGAAAAGAACAGAGAAACATGAAGCAGTAGTGGAGGATGGTGGAAATAATGGCAGTGATGTCCAGGAGGTATTAGTTGAAGCAATCAAGCAGACAGAGGTACCTGAGGCCTTGGCCAAAGAGAAAAGTTTATCACCACCACGCAGTCCTCCTCAGAGCAGGTCCAGGTATTTTGAAGCATCTTGCACCTTTTCTCATGTTTTTTTGGAAGTTGGGAATTATGAAGGATCCTTGTTATGAACAATGATTATTCCATAATTTTCAACTTATGCACCTGCCAATAGAATGTGAAGGAATTCTCCTGAAGAGGTTCCTTGTTAGCTGGATGAACTTACTCCTTGCAGTGCTGCTATTACTTAGATTTTCTATGTAGGCATATCACACCATAGCTTTAAAAGCATTTCATCAGATTGGATGGCAAGAAGCTGATGTGACAGAAACTGGTGCATGTGCTATAAGGACACATATGTTAGAACACTAGGGGGCCCTGTATGTTTACACACTACTATGTGGGAATCTCAAGGCAAATGGATCAGTCACTCTGGAAATTTCTAGCATCTTCTGGCATCTTCAGTAGGGTTGATGGTTGCTTCATCAGCCCTGTTGTGATGGGTTCTAGTACTGTGATCTCTATTTTTGTTTCAGCTACTCTAGTATGTTGGAGATGTATGTGCAGGAGCCGGAGCAGAAGTCTTACACCTAAAAGAAGCCCAAGTCGTAGTCGGAGCAGGAGCCAAAGCCAGAGTGAGAGTCCAAGACTAAGTCCAAGCATTAGTCCAGTGGTCAGTCCAAAACGGAGCCAAAGCAAAAGCCCAAGACTTACCCCAAGCAAGAGCAAGAGTCCGAGCCCAGTAGTGGTGAAGGCACAGAGCCCAGCTCCTGAATCTCCTCCCCAACGTTCTCATAGCCGAAGCCCAGTGCGGAGCCCCAGTCCAGAGGGCACTTCAAAACGCATAAGAAGAGGCCGAGGATTCAGCCAGCAGTATTCTTATGCTCGTCGGTACCGAACTCCCTCTCCAGAGCATTCACCACCTCGCTCATATCGATACGGTGGTCGAGGTGAACGAGATAGATATGATCGGGGTAGAAGTGATAGGTAGCATTTCACACCCTACCCTGAAAATATAAGTTGGCATCTGTGTGTGATCCTGGATTTATTGTCTGTATGATTGGACATTTACTCTTAAGGTATCTCTTCCCAGTTGTGCATGGCACAAGTTGTACTTTTTAGTTTGCATAGTTGATGTGATTGGTGATGGGAGATGTAGGTATGGAGGATACAGGGGTTATAGAGATTGGAGCCCAAGACGATACAGAGGCTCTCCCAGAGGCAGGACACCACCAAGGTGTGTTAATTCCCTCTGGTTTTCTGCAGAGGTTTCAACATTTCTTTTCTGGAATGGAAGACTTAAATAGAAGGCAATCACTAGAGTGTACATCAGTCCTTAGTTTAGTTGGAGTCATTTTTACAGGCAAGAGTGTGATGACCCAAATGTACATATGAATTCAGTAAGTTTGTAGATGAGTTTTGATTAAGGTCTTTACTTATGTTGTCAACTGGACTTGTCAGAGGAATACAATAATCAGCCAGAATCCAGGGTAGACAGTACTCTGATTATGGTATTTGTTTCTACAGATACAGAAGGAGTGCCAGCCGAAGTTTGAGTCCAAGCCGTAGTCCAGTGGGCCGGTCCCGCCGCAAGGACTACTCTCGCAGCCTTAGCCACAGTATGAGTCCAGGTGCTGCTCCTCATCGCATTAGCAGTGATCTTCGAGCCCGGCTTGGCCCAGATGTAAGTAACCAAGCTAGAGGGGAAGACAACAATGGTGCTACCAAAGGAAGGAAACAGCGTTCACCTAGTGAGAGTTCATTGGAGTCTCGTTCCCCAAGGCGATCAGTCTCAGCAAGTTTGTCTCCACGCAATCGTACTTTGGTCTCTTATGGCAGAGACAAGCGTGATCGGCGGCGATCACCAACACCCAGTCCCTCACCATCAAGGAGTAGGTCATCAGGTGGCAATGCTGGCCTGGTTTCCTATGGGGACGCAAGTCCTGATTCATGATTCCCTCGTTGTCTTGTTGCATACTGAAAACTCTTAGGGTAGAAAGTTGTGCTGTACTGGGTGCTTGAGGGAGTCAAAATCAGTGCGAGGTTTTCTTTAGCCTTCTTGAATGGGTTTTGGGAGGGGTCAGAGGTGTGCTTAGGATGTCTGGCAAGTTCCTGTGCAAGGCAGGGTCATCTCTGACACAAAATAGGATTTATAGCAGTAAGGTGTCCTGGATCTGAATCAAGAGTTTTGTTCTTTAGTGGGGTGTTTGATGGATATGTGTAGGTGTGAGAAGCAGCAGCCCATGCTTGTGACTTAGTCACAGTGCAGGCAGGCAATAGTAGCATTTGTGCTGTTAAAAGGCAAGTTACTTGTTTGTGTTTCCTGTTGTCTTTGGATAATGGAAGAAGACAAAATGCCCAATCCCATTCCAACAAACGGTTTTTATCTTGGCTTGGTGTTTCTGCACCATATTTGTTTTGATCTTTTGTGCTGTCCAATTACCATTTTGGCAGCTTAGTTTTCTTCCTGTGTTTGCTGTTTTTGTGGCTAGGTTTTCTTATTGTATTTCAGGTCATACATGGGAAAGGTAACTACACCCTAAATTGACAGATTACACTGGAAGCATACATAGCAAATGAAATGGGATTTGGATGAAAATAAATCCATTGGATTAGGAAATGGAACACTGCCCAAATGGAATAAGAATAACATTTTTGGCTTTCATTGGTTGATTAAATACAATTTTTCAAAGTTTAAACATGTAGAATCCCATGAAACCCTCCCATGTTAACTCAATATCAAGAGTGATGCATTGTTGCATCTTGTGAAGACCATCATACATTTCATTGTGGCACGGACTTGAAACCTATGAGTGTGCTGCCACAAAACTATGCATGCTTGTAAAGGTGTCAAAAACTTCGACTTCTGGCACACTTTACCATCTCTAATAATGTGCACAATGTTGCTAAGATTTTAAATAGTGTCTTGTAAATCAACTACTAATAACTTGAGACTAATCTTAATCCATCTGCAATTGCATTAATTACCCATGCAAAATAGACATTGAGCAATCTTGGATGCCAGAGCTTCCTACAATGCACTCAACAATTAACTTGGTTCAACTTCTTTGTCACTCCATAGGAATTGATCCTTGAATTCTTCTATGAACCCACACTGGTTCCATAGTGCAATGTGCACCACCTCTCTGCCTTCCCTTCTTTTTCTTTTTTCAATTCCTTGGGTCATGTTGACCCTGCAAATGGTAGGTGTGATTCCACAAAATGAAGCTTGATAGGCTTGTGTGAATAAAGGACCTTCAGATTTGATTGCACCATGGAGTGTGTCACCAACCTCAATGCAATGCTTGGAATATCCAAGCCTCATGAAAAGAAATTCTTCATAGTCCACTTATCTGATTGAACATGCCTGGTGAGATTTCTTTTGATTTTGTTAACTCATTTGTCTTTTGAAGCAAGCATCTCCTCCTTGCATTATTCCCTCACTTTGGTTACTATCTCCTTGTGCACTAGCTTATGTTCAAGTGCACACACATAATGGTCAAATGTCATCATAATCAACATGGAATAATCAATGAGAAGCTTTTCAATTGAAACCTTCCACTAAATGTCCATTATAGGTCTTGGATGGGGCCTCAAGCAAGGTCAAAAATCAACCAATGGGGTTATTGTGCACCATTGGGGTCCTAAATGCTAGAGGGCAAAAGTCCATGGACTGAGGGTGCTTATCAAGTAGCAACATGGTGGAAATACTTGAAGAAAATTGTTGATCTTTGCATTTGTGTTTAAAGCTTGGAATTTGGAGGGAAAACAAAGTTCCTTGGGTATGCATATCGTGGATCACAATTGCAAGAAATAAGAAGACTAAGTGTGCCTCTACAATCAAGTGCAAGCAAGTTGTGAAGCATTGGACTACAACTTTGGTTCATTTGAGTGAAAAAGAAAATGAAACAAGGAGGGAGAAGTTAGAAGGTTTGGAATTTTAGAAAGGAGTCGATTAAATATCATATATGCATCTTTGTTGCTACAATTGTTCTTGTTAATTTGTTCTAATGGCAATTCTTGAAATTTGAATTTCAATGTGTCATTGAGGAGTCCATGTAATTAGCATTGTTATTGGAGCCTTTTTTTTTAAACCTATTTTTGCAGCAATAGTTTATCTTAAATTTGAAAAGTGAAGGGAGTTTATAAGCTTTATAATCATCAACACCTTTGTTGCAACAATTTGTGTCAACACAAGGTCAAGACATCCACGTAAATAGTAATCCATTTGTTGAAATTTTTTTTTTGCAAATTTAAGGAATGAGGTAATCATGTAGGGAGTCAAATTCATCATAGTCCTTAATCTTTGTTGGTTCATTTTTTCTAGTAGTTTCATGTTTATGATGATTCATTTTTTCCAAATTTGAAAATTTCTAAAAGCTAATATGAAGGTCATTCATCATTAATGTACTTTGTTGTAATAAATTGCATGGAAATTTTTTCCTCCCCAAACAAATATTTTATGAAGGTAGGTTCATTAGATCCTAAATCCCTATTTACCCTCCTTAATTACTCTACTACAACTACTCACATAAGAATGAAAAAACGTTATGTGAAACAAATAAAATTTGTCCATTGGACGATACTTTACCTTACCATTATGATAACCTTCCTAATAGCATGTAAATAAGGGTAACAACCTATGAAAACAATAAGGCAACAAAATGAAGGAACAAGATTGAGGGTATAGGGACAATATTTTTACCCTACAACAAAATTATTGTCATAGGGCAACAAAAGGTAACCACCTTCCCAGGTTACATGTTGATAAGTAGTTTTTATCATTCAAAATTTCAAATTAAACCTCTATGCCTTTAGACACATTCATTTTGCTTTGAAGAAAAATACATTTTTAATGTGAAGAAAGGTCCAACTCAAGGATGCAATTTGCTTCAACTTGATACGTGGAATTTTGGATGCTAGACTTTCATGTCATCTCGAGTGGCCCTTTATTTGAAAATTAGGTTAGGTTGTATTTTTGTGTGTATTATTAGCTAGGTGTTTTCTAAGATGGAAGAGTATGTGGAATTGACATTAAGAATTGGGGTGACTCCTTTATTTTATGTAACCCATTTCATTGTCATACTCCAACATTTTTCCAAGTTGTTTTCTTAGGTGGGATGGGTGATGAACTCCTACTTCCACTTTCATGTTCTCAATTTGACTTGCAAGAAGCATGAAGTATAAAGGAATTGTGTGCAATGTGAATGGATGGTTGGCACAATTGATTATGCTTTGGAATAAGCCCTAGTTGAACTCATTATCACCCAATGAAACGAGAATTTCTTGTTGGAATGAACCCTTATTGAGTTCATGCCATAGTACATGATAATTCTCCATTTTGGTTTTTTATGCACTTGAATTGTACAATTTTTTAATCTCATCATTAGTTTTCAATATTGGTTGTGAATTGGTGATTTGAATCAATGTACAAGATTCAAGCAATGAAAAAAAACGAGTCAATGATGTTGAAAATTGCAAAGGAATGTTGCGATATACAAATTGTGCTTCAATTTTTAAATTTTTTTGTCAAGTTCAATATCCCTCTTTTTCAAATAAAATACTCCAATTATTTTTTGTGTGTCATTTTCAATTTTAACCTCTCAAAAGACCGGTTGAAATTTGAACTGACCCCTCATTTGAAACCATAAGTAAAAAAAAAGAAAAGAAAAAAAAAGAAGTGAGAACGGGTTTCTTTCGTACAAGCCTAAATTTCAAATCGCTTCAAAAGTATCGGTCAAAACACGTGTGAACGGGTTTGTCTCGTGCAAGCGACATTTTCACACCGACATCAAGTGTGCAAAGGAACCTATTCAAATTTCAGCTCCGTGGAAACTATGGAGAAATGGGGTGCACGAACACGAGTATGGCCTGTCGGACAGACACCTGGCGCCTTTCACACCGCCAAAGACGCGCATGTTCATAGCAGCCAGACGGCCACAGTCAACCAGCACCCACCAGTGCACCACGAAGGATGAATGGTGAGTGGTCAGGAAACAGTTTTCTGTTGAGTTCAAGTTCCCTAGCTAACCATGGTGCTTTGCTCAATTCCTTTTTTTTTCCCCTACCTACCAACCAACTACCACAAGCAGGTTGTTGATAGGTAGGTAGTAAAAACAGCCATTACCTATGTATAAAAGTATAAACCATCTATTTACCTAGTAGTTACCTATTTTCCTACCTATCTACCTATATATGAGACCTATTTTCTACACAATTGGTTACCAAGGTGAAACCAAATATTAACTCAGTTAAGGTTCATCCAAAACTGAGTAATAACAAGCATCCAGTGGATGGTGCGCTGGTGGGTGCTGGTTCACTACGGCCCAGACGGTGCACAGTCAATTTTTTATGTGGGTATTGGGGATTGGTTGAAAGCCAATGAATCGAATCACACGCGTTTTCATCCACTCACTCGTTCCCAATCTGTTTACTCATCCATCCATCCATCCATCCATCCCACACGCATTATACGCACGCTTGCTATGGGTACGTTTTGAACGCAACGGCTTCGATCTACCCGCTGCCATAACTGAACGGCCCAGATTCCAACAAGACGGCCAGAAGGATGACAAAGACGGACCCCTAAATGTAAGTAGGTACCTAGGTTCCAGCTACCCGTATCTCAGTAATAAGTAATTAAGCCACCTAGGTAGAAAAGTAAGAAAATCTCTAGTAAACAACAATCTAGGTACCTATACCTACCTACCTGAGTAAGTTATGGAGCTACAAATCTAGTTCTCAAACGTTGTTGTGTTCGAAAGGCTACCCATCTAGGGACCTAAAGTAAGGGAACCGGTACTAGACCGGTAAAAAGAAAACCAGAGCGGTAAAAATAGGATCCTTCACACGGATTTGCTGCAGAAACTTTTTTCAAAATTGAAAAACCGTCAACAGTAACAACGCGGCCATAGGCATCTCTTTCGCATCACGTTCCCTTTGTTTGTGTTGGTCATTTGCTGTCTTTATGCTTTGCCCTACCTGTTCACGAAACGTTCCCCGTGTGGGTTTGGAACAAAGGAACCGTTACCCAATGTAAAGAGATAGCATGTGAGTGCGATCCCAAGTTGGTTCCCGTTTCTGTTCCCCCCTGTTCTCTCCCTGTGAGCTTCGTGTGTGTGTGTGTTGTGTGTGTGTGTGTGTGGGAAGGGCTTTTTGTTCTTATGTTTTTGTTTGTGTTTTCCGCTTGTCTTTTTGGTGTTTCGTGTTTTTGGGGGTTGTTTTTATTTTTTGTTGCTTTGTTGGCGATGGGAATGACGGCGGTGTTGGTGGCGGCGGCGGCGATGTCTGCTGCATCACATATATCAAAACGCTAATCCCACGAGTAGTAGCAGTCCGACGAGGAGGAGGAGGAGGAGGAGGAGGAGGATGAGGATCATGACAATAAGCTGCAGTTGAAGAGTGTGGGGGACGGGGGGTTGGGGATATGGTGCTCACTGCGCCAACACAACGCATGCTGCAATCTGGAGGGAAATCGCAGGAGGAGCAAGAAGAAGAAGAGGAAAAGAAAGAGGAGCCAGTTTGTTGACCTCCTCAGCACTCGCCGCTGCTTTTCCCTCCACCTGTGAGCTTCCCTTCCTCACCTCCTCTCTCTCTCTCCCCCTCCTACTTCCAACTTCGTGTGTGCTTTCTCTTGTGATGTTTGGTTTTCTCGTCCTGATGGAAAGTGTGGATTTCTTGGAATGGAGTAGAGTTAGGTAATGTGTGGAGTGGGGGTGTTGTTGGTGCTGGTTTGGCGGGGGAAATGAACAGGCAGGGCATGAAGGCATGCCTGACAGAGACAGTAAGACTACGGTACCTGCTCCTCGCGTACTGTCTTTTCTACTCCGTTTCTGTCTCTGAATGTGGTAAGTGCCAACCCTGCTCTGTGTTGATATGGTTTTTACTTTAGGATCTTCGAAAATTATTGAATGCAGGTGGAGATGTTTTTGCCTCGGATTTTTGTGGGAGTCTCCTTTTACTTGCGGTTAGACCAACGAGAAGAGCATTTTCTTTTGAGAGTAGTGTAGGCATGGGGGGCGAATGCTTTCTATTTAACTATTGCTGTGGGCTGCAGGGACTTGCCCAGCAGGATGGCAAGAAGGATACAATGAAAACGTGTGTCTCTCTCTTATGACCAGCACAAACGACTGGAATGACTCAGAGAGCACATGTGTAGCAAAAGGCGGGCATCTTGCATCACTTGATACCAGAGAAGAGTACCAGTACCTGCAATCAATTTGCACGAGTGGAACTACAGATGGTTGTTGGGTTGGAGGCCATGAGGTGAACACTTCCTCCCCAATGTTCCCCCTCACAAATTTTAGGTGTGATGTCTCTCAAGCCTGACATATGCAAGGGTTGAACCCTGGGAGCAGACACAGCTGGAGCCTCAGGCTACAAACAGTGTGGACCAGTGGCAGTGGAGTGATTGCCCCTCAACACACACAACTGATCTCCCATGGGTGCCCTCACCTCCTGTAATGAACTGCTCGAATGTAACAAGCTGCTTGAATGGGGAGGCGTCATTGATGTGCACAGTACTGACAAGTTCCACAGTTCTGTGGGAGTACTGCAATTCCAAGCATGCCTTTATCTGTTCACTTGGACAAGGTGTGCAGTATGTTCTTCATCAATATGTTTTTGTCTCTAGAAAGGTGAATTGTTTTGTGATCGTCCTTGTCTCAAGCATCTGATCGGTGCTGCTTTCAAGGTTTGCATCTAGCATAGTTTACATAATTGTCATGGTGTGTGTTTGTGAGATCTGATATAGAGTCCATTGATATCTTGTGGGGATGTAGATTGCAACCAGAAGGCACCCGACAAAGAATATATTATCATACTGGCTGTTGTAAGTTCACTCATATTCATCACAACAATGGGTGTTATGTGTTTTTTGCTGGCTTACCGACGCAGCAAGAGACGGCGAAGGTCTCGTCTCCAAAAACTAGCAAGCCTCTCAAATGCCAGTGGGCTGATAGTACCTGCATTTAGGTTGTACACAGTCAATGAATTAGAGAGTGCCACACAACATTTTTCTGAAGCAAATTTGCTTGGGGAGGCTCGGGCCGGGGGTCGAATGTACAAAGGGATTCTGCCAAATGGTACATTGGTGGCAGTGAAGAGCCTGCAGCAAACAGGTTTTCAAAGCCAGAAGGAGTTTGTTCATGACTTGGCACGGACAGCACGGCTAAGACATCCCAACCTAGTTGGTGTGAAAGGGTGTGCCTATCATGGTGGAACAGGATTTGTAGTTTATGACTTCATTCCAAATGGCTCCCTTGAAAAGTGGTTGCATGATTTGCCAGTTGGTGCTCGTACTCTTACCTGGGGTGAGCGAATTCGCATTGCTACCACAGTTGCCCAAGGCATTGCGTAAGCTCCTGTCTTATTTCGCTGTTGCCTTTCTGGTGTTTGTCAAGACCTCACTCTGTATTTTAGTTTTGTTCTAGCTGGTTTCCTGCTTGAGAAAAACAGCAAGTAATATTCTGCTGGGTTTGCTTATCTGTTATGTACAGGTTTCTGCACGATACTTTAAAACCACATGTGGTGCATGGAGATGTTAGGGCAAGTAATGTTCTTTTGGACGAGCAATTTGATGCACACATTCTTGGGGTGGGTGGGAGAAAGGTGGCATTGCGTGAATCCACTTCTGGCCATACAATAGCTGGTGGCACCTATGGCTACCTGGCTCCTGAATTTGTATACAGAAATGAAGTTACGATAAAAAGTGACGTGTACAGCTTTGGGGTGCTACTGTTGGAGCTTATCACAGGGCGCAAGCCAATTGTAGAAGTGGATACCCCTGATTGGCAGAGCCTGTTTGAGTGGGCCACACCTTTGGTTCAATCACAACACTTCATTGAGCTTCTGGACCCTTTAATTGTGACTATCCCAGACAGCAGCCAGGTACAGGCGGTAGTGGACTTGGTGTACTCATGCACTCAGCATGTCCCAGGAATGCGGCCACGGATGTCCCATGTAGTGCACCAGTTACAGCAGTTGCAACAAGGGTTAGTTCCCCCCCCTCAAGATATGAACAAGGTAATTTCAGGCCATAATATATCCTCTTTGGAATTGGAAATAGCAGAGGTCCCTTTGTAACAATTCCAGTCCTTCACAACTTCTCCTTGTGTGGTGTATGCTTCATGTTTTTGAAAATGTTTGATTGGTGCCCCTGTTGTGTTCTTTGTGAGGAGGTTTGTTGCAAGGTGCAGAGAGCAGGGCATGGTCTCAATCTGGGCTCCTTGCAAAGAACTAAAATGAACACTCTTAATTCTGTTGTGACTCCAATCCCCATATTCTTCACACAAGTTGGATGAAGTTTCAATGCTGCAAATAGGCCATAAGCATTGTCACTTGGTACCTCTGCACTGTTATACCAATACCTGTTGTGTCAGGGTTGACTATCTCATCTCCAAGCCAGAATCTCACAGCAAGACCTTGGTATGTCTATTGAGTTGTCATCCTCAACAACTGCTATGTTACTTGGTGCATAACACTTTGCATTGGGGTTAAGAGGGCTACTACACACTGCCATGAGACATACTTTTGAGTTTTGGATTTCTGCATAATATCTGTGACCACCTTAGCTCACCAATGTTTATCTACCTTAAGAATTTCTGAGTGAATTCTAACTCATCAACATAAAATGGATGTGTGTTGGAGAAGGTGGTGTTTATAATACCACACTTACCAAATTTTTACTAAATGAAAGCACATTAGAGTGTTCTACTCTGTTAATAAAAGAATTAGTGGTAGGGTTGAAGCCCTAAAGTAAAGCTTGGCATGGTGTGAACTGGCAGTTAGTTTGATGTTAGCATATTAACACGATGTCGATTTGATAGCGTTGGAAAGTACCTGTCCTCATGACTGCAATTCTGTCAACTGAGTACACTACAAGTAAGTGTCTGTTGCACATGTTGCAAAAGTATTTTAAGTGGAAGGTATTGGCAACCAAGCACTTTCCTGTATGCTCCAGCACATGCTGTCAAGGAGGTAACTTTTCCTATAGCAGTCAAGAATGGACTTGAAGGCCTCAATGCAGCCATGCCTCATGAACTCTGCAGCTGAATCCAATACATTTGCAAGAGTGTTGGTGCTAATTCTTCAGGGAAAACTTGTTTGTGACTCCTGCAATTTTGGGTACTTCCTCCTTGGAATCCACACTTCCTACTCTGAACACCAAATGTTGTGGTAACCAAAAACATCTTTTTGTCTAACTGTAAGAATGTATTGTAAACCAGGTATTGTAAACCATTTTCTCTTTTTTCCCAGTGAAACCTCGGGCCTACCAGCCTTGGCTCCAGGGCCTAAAATTAAAGAATGCCCAACCTTGGGGTTTTCCTGTATACATAAAGCACTGGTTTTGGCTTTGTTGACATGTGCCCTGTAAGCCCAGGACATTATGCTATTATCAATGCATATAATACATTACACAAGAAACTCTGAAAAATAAAGAAATCAGGCCCTATGGTTTATATGAGACATTTCTAAACCCCCTTTCTGGTGCAGTTTTGGGCTTGTGTTTGGTGCTCTCTTTGTGCTCTACACGGTTCTACATAGAACAACATTGCATGGTTCTTTTTGTTTTACAATAGTGTTATTCATTTATTTTGGTTTTGGGTTTAGGGTTATCCCTGTTGATTTCCAAATAAGAATCTCTCATTAAAGAACATGAGTACCAACAATCAACGCACATTTAAATATTGAATAATAATAACAATAACAATAATAATGATTATTCAACTTATTAAAAAAATTCAAATCAGTCAAACCTTATGATAGAATCGCACAATTTTACACAAGGCTAAGGTTTCTTGAGCACTTCTCGCACTGGATAGGACTCATTAAGGGTGTTTAGTCACCTTTAGTGTCTTCCATGCTTTCCACAGACGAAAGCCCCAAGGTGAGGCATTACTTAATTTAAAGGCCCCGGAGCCAAGGGTGGTAGCCCAAGGCGGAGTGGGGAGGGGAGAGGGGGAGGGGTGTCATGAGAATTGAAGTTCCACACTTGACTCTTGCCTCATACCGGGTCTGCGTTCCCAGAACAGCCCCCTTTTTGGTCCTTACGCTACATGAAAGGTGCTCATGTGTGTGCTTTGGTAGGACTTGTGTTCTTTTAGACTTGGATCCTCCAACTGAAGCTAGTACCAAAAGGTGCTCAACTACGGACCCCTAGGATGTCCGCTCTGTTACTGAGGTGAGATTTTCAGTAGACAACTCTTTACTTGCTGATTTGTAACGTGCTCGCGGTACTAGCCATGTCCATGTTTCACTCCGAGGAGGAGCTGCGGCCCTCCCGATATTTGCCAGAACATATTATTCATGACGAGAGATGGCTACAGGGTTACAACCTTTTTAGATTTGATCAAGCCGACACCTAAGTAAGAGAGCAGGGGAAAGAGAGAGAGAGATTCAGCAAAACTACGAGGACCAGAGGTAGTTGAAACCCTGTGAAATCAGCAAAGGACAATCAATTTGGAACGGAAGAAAGCAGTAAAATCAAAAGAGGATTTCATGAACAAAACGTACCCAGCTAGCAGAGATTGAAAGAGATGGAGAGTGCTGTGATCCGTAAGGGAAAAGCATAGTTAGTGCGAAGAAGATGGTTGGAGACGCTCATAGACACATCTTGTACCAGAGAGCTTGAGAGAGCTGGAGATCTGGAGAGCGCCGCGAATTACTGTGAAGAGGAACGTGCAGAGAGGAAAGCCAAATGCGTGGACGGGAAGAGGCGCATAGGACCCACCAATATCACCAGAGAACTTGAGAGATATGGATGTGTGTGAAGAAGATGATGCGAGAAAGAGCTGCAACTAACTACCCTCCTGTGCCCCGTGTTTGCTGGACGGGTTACAGTTTTTTGTCTGCCCTTTTCATAAGCTGAGTCGGTGCACGATGCTGGACGGGTACACAAAATGTACTCCTGGCAAGCTCTTTCTGCAGTACACAAGATGTACTCCTTGAAAGATCTTTCATAGAAAGGGACTTGCGATATCTCAAATCCCAGGTTGGTTCTTGTTTCCCACTCTTTTTCCCGTTTCTGCTCCCTGACAGATTGTATCACACTCCTTTTGCAATCTATTTCAGCCCAACTTTTCTGCCAAAAATAGATTGAAATATTCAATGTGCCTTGGTGATCCATGTTTTCATGACCCACAACAGCATCTGTTTCCAGGACTGTCGGTTTCACCTCCGTCGTGCACTTTATCGTCGGGCAAAACCCGTTTTCAAATGGGAATCTTAATGGAATCGGGTAATCTCTCGTGCCCTAATCTGCAGTGGTCAGAAGAGCGAAAGTAGTCATAGTTTTTGCGGAGTGAGAGGCACGCTCAATGATTGCTGGCACAACGCCAACGTATCTGACGACATTTAGCTCAAGTTCATCTCTGAGGTCGACCTAGAATTCAAATACACATTGTTTGGGGTCTTCGAAAAACTGCAGAAGTTTCATTTGTAGGCCCATTGACGCACAACACGATGGTGAGTCGTTGCTCCCAAACCTTGCATCCTCAAAAAGAATCTCCGTGTCAATCAAATCCAACGCCTTCCGATATCGTTTCCAAAGGACATCGACATGTTCTTAGTCAGGCACAAGATGCAGATCCACAGCATTAAACGCTTGCCTCATTTCTTGGGACAGTGTGAATTTGCAGGAGGTGTCGTCAACTCCGTGGATCACTACGACTCGAGCCCATAACTCTAAACTTGATAGAGAAAGAAAAAATCCATTGGGCTACTGCTGACTGCAGCCAAGGTTTTTCACACTTTAGGTTGAAACTTGGTTGCCTAAAAACCCACTCTCCATATCTCCGTAGATCATCTCTCCAATGTCTATAGAGCATAATGGAGCACATCAGGAGTTGGACTGTAGCACTTATGTAGACAGTAGTGCTTAACTTTTCAAATCTTGAATTGCTTCACAAAGAGCCCAAGAACCAGGGTTTTTTCAGCAGTCCAACCTGGCAGGATTGTTTGAAGTAAGTGTATGATGAATCATCTATCTTCATTGTTCACAACCTTGTTTGATTTTAGTGATAACCCAAGTTTCAAAAGGCTCAAACATCGATCTTCAATTTCTCCATGCTGTTTTGCGGTTTGTTTCTTCTTCCCTTGTTTGGTTTTTTTTTGGTTTCTGCTTTTTATGTTCCCTTTTCTCCTTGGTTTCATGGTCATCTCCTCCTCTTTTATGTTTGTTGAACTAGCCAATGTCATACCTGAGTCTTCCTGTTGCTACCAGTCTTTGGTGCCAGCCACTCAGTAGAGTGGTTACTGTATCACATTGACCTCCATCAATTGCCAGGGGCTGATATACATGTGGAGATCATGAACCTACAAGTGACTGTTGTTATTTGAAGTCACTGGGGATGTATGGTAGCTCTGCACCACCCTAGATCATGTTTGTCACTCTTGAAGGTCATGGAACATGTGGGTGATGGTCACTGTTGTTCAGACCACTCAGTCTTTAAGGCTGGTCTCCCTCTTTTCCTTCTTCCTGTTGGTTGATATGTTGTGGGTTCTGAAATCTTTATATCTCCATCTTTTAATTCTATTTAGGTTCACTGAAATGGCAAGTATGGAGCAGTTCTCAGTAAACTATTAATATATTAATTTGTCCACAATCTTCAACAAAGAATCATTCTGCTGTTATAGAGCTTTTGGTTTTGTGCCAACTTTGTTGTGGTTGTCTTTTGATTCTCTAGGGTTCGAAGTCCACATCCTTTTGGAGAAGTACTGGGAGTAGTGGGAGAGATCACCATTAAACTTGTCTTGTGTTATTTGTTGTTAATTGTGTGCTACTTGTTTAAACTCATGAATTGCATGTTCCATATTGTGGATCAGTGTCACCTTCAAAAAATGGTATTGTTCTGTTATCCAACTAATGTTGTATCTCAAATGTAGCATTAGTTTCTACATTCTATTATGAGTCTTCAGGGAATACCTTGATTTCAGGATGCTTCTTTGAGTTTCACACATTCCCTTTCTGGCAACCATGTGGGGTTTCTAATTTGTATCCAGCCACAATGTAGCACTCCTTTTGAGGTTTGAACTAGGTGTTTGTGTAAGAATCACTTATTTCACAATTCAGACATGTGAAGCTCATCACTCCACGTAGATTGATCCGCCAGGGGAAGCTGGATTTTGCATCTGATGCACATTTTGAAATGTCTATTATAGTCAGTACTTGGAAGACTCTGTAAAACTTTTATTAATGAAACACACCGCATGTTTGGAAAATGTACAAAGGTATTAAAAACAAGGGATAATTTAAAGGATGTCAATTTAACACAAACTAGATGTCCATCTCAACAACCAACAACTTGTAATTGGTCAATTGTGATGATGGGGGGTGTGTTTTAAAGGGGTGGAAGTGGGGAAGTAGCTAGGCCTACCACCATTGCCTCACTTAAGATGGAGGATGCTTACATCCTTTGCAACGTAATTGAAATTCTTTGATGAAGAAAAGTAACCAAGACAGAAAGGGGAGGGCTCTCTAGCCTTTTTAGGCTCCAAATAACATTGGCACAATTGTGTAAGAATGCATTTATTTGTTTGTGTAAACACCCAAATACTTCAATTACTAGAGGGAGGAATTGATCTATGGGGTGTTTTAGTCATAGTAATTCCTTTCTTTGGCTTGAGCTGCATTGGAAGCAACAAATCCTTGAGTTGTGCAAGGTTGGGGAAGTAGATTTGCACGTGTTCAGTCAATTATAACAATGTTAGCTAAGGTGTGGATTCCATCTTTGGTGAGCACAATGTTAACTCGTTGATGGGAGGAATTGATTGTGATTGAGGGAAGTGCATGTAGTTGTTCTCGTCCCATGTGAAAGTCAACATTTCGCACAATGGCAACAAAATGTCATGAATTGCATCATGGTTCATAGTGCGTTTGTTGTCATGGATGCAACTTAAAAGGTGGATACCCATAAGGTTGATGAGATGTGTGCACACATCGGAGGAGGCTTATAATTGAAAGATGTGATAGTTCGAACTGTGTTCAAAGCGCTATGGAGAAAATTGGGGAAGATAATCGAGAAGTTGGGAAGATTAATTGAGCTACAAGCCAAACACTTGCCCCAGGGCCAAAACATGATAAAATTCAAGCACAATGGGCTTCAAATAGTTTTTCAAAGAACATGTTGGAAAGGGTATGATGGTGCAAACGTTTTGAAATGGAATCTTGAAGATTGTGTGTTTTTGTATACGATATATTTGTCTAAAAGTGCTCATATGCAAAGGATACAATGGAATATGGCCAATGATGTGAGTGTCATCTGTAATGGATGGAAATAGATAGGAAGGGAAATGGTTATTTATAGAATGTAATGCCTTAAGGTGAGCTAAAACAAATAATGCCCTTCCCAAAGGATCACCTTGATGAATTCCCATGGCAGATGGGATGATTATGACATTGCCATCACGATTACGGTGATTGTAAAATAGGGGAGATTCAAATGCATATAATGTAAGAACAAAGGGGATAAGTTGTATGATGTCCCCACTTGTTGCACAAACTTCTTGAAATATGACCCTTTTTGACATTAAATTGAAAGCATCCACCATGTCCAGTTGGAGAACAACCAAGTTAGGGTGAAAGTCCAAGGTCCACCTAATGTTATGGATTATTGCTTCACATGCACCCTTAGTTGTTACTTCAAATTGGTGTGAGGAAAAATGTGTTGCAAAAACATTACAAAATTGAAGGCATAAAATACAACTTGTGAGTTGATACAATGTTTCCTTTATGGTAATGGGATGAACCTCCACCTGAGGTTTTGGTCATGGCTAAAAGGCGGGCTGCCCCAAGGATATATGCAATTTGATGTGGAGTGACCTTATGTGATATGAAAGCAAAGTTGAAACAATTGTGGGGATCTATTCGCAAAATCTTTTAAGTGAAAACAATCTAAGAGGTGTTTAAAAACCATCCCAGAGGGACCACTTGCAGATAGATTCAGCATGCATTGGAATGCTTATTTGAATGAATTAGATGAAAGTTCAAGGTCTTTGTTTAGTTCATAGTCTTCCAAAAAAAATGGGAAGAAGTCGTCCGATTTAGGATGTGGGCTGGTGAAAACTAAAGTAGTGTCGAAGGATGTGAATGTAGGAGAAAATGGTGTTAAAACGCTTGCTGTTCAAGAGTATTCTTTTCCACATCCAAGGACTAAACTATGGAGAAGGTGTTTATGAGTTAGAGGATCATGTTGGGCAAAGGGCCTTGAGCTTGAACTTGTTGCCAAAGCTTGGGTTTGTAAAAAAAATTCTTCATGCACATTTTTCCAATCACTTGCTAAGAAACGTTTAAGTCATATTTTCGGTTCCTTATGCCCAATGGCCTTTCTTTGAGGGGGTAAAACAAGATGCCATTGGGTTAGTAAGAAGAACAAATGCCACATCATAGGGGTATTGTGCCAACTTATTTAATGGAAAATAAAATGCCACTTGTACATCATGTTGTAAGGTGGTAGGGATGTGATTGTATAATCAAGAACAACAAAAGCTAGGATGGAAGGACCCAAAGACATTTAATGTCAAAACCGAAGCCCAAGCTAATGTCAACTAGTTGGGAGTAAGGGAGGGTATTGGGCTAGAAAGATCATGAAAGTTTGCATAGATGGATTGGATGCTTATCAGGAACATTAATAACGAGTTAACCTTTGAAGGGTAAATTGATGTCCATAGGTGGGGCAAAAGGTTCTAGGTGAAAGTTGTAGGCATGTTGGGAGGATGGGGGTAGGTTGGGTTATTTGATCATGGGCAACTATAGGGGTTGACAGAGTGGAAGGGGGAGAAGGTTCGACATGTGTATTATTTAAAGTGATTGGAAAAATGTTGGGCTGGGGCTCCACATTCACATTAAGGGTTGGGGGTCGATAGGGGTACTTAATGGGTGGTGTGTGGTTTGTTAAGATGCTATTGGGGGGTTGGTAGGTGGTGCATGGTTTGCATAGGATGGGGGGTGTAGAATGGGGTTGTGGTGATGTGTGAAAGGAAAAATGGGCGATGTGAACTACGAAGTTCGATGAAACATGATGAATCAGTGCAAATGAGATGTTTTGTGCCCATGAAAAAAAAAGTTTATTAAGAGCACAATTGTAAATAGGTCCCACATTCTAAAAATTACCTCAACACAATAATTTTAAACTTATAGAGTCAATCATATAAAACTAAACATATCAAAAGGAAAAAATAATAAATCGTCAGAAATAGGCAAGTTTTGTTATGAAGGATGTGTTTATAGATTCTTCGTGTTACCTATAGGTACAACTATAATTAGTTGAACTTTGAAGATCTTTATCATTGGAACTTTAGATGGTGGGTCAACTAGATTCATGGTAAAACTAATACATGAAAAAAAGTTTAGATCTACAATGTTCAAAGGTACATGTCAAGATTTGATGTATGGACATTCCAATTAAGTTTTTCAAGAGTTTTATTTAATCAATATTTCAGTGCTCTCATATATACTGTGATCTTACTCAAAATGTGAAGTGTTTCAGGGTAGTATGTGGTGCCAACTGAGCCTCATATGTTTTGGCCTGGTAGAAAGGAAAAATCCATTGGGATGCTGCTAACTGCAGCCAGGGCCCTTCTCACTAAAGGGTGAAACTTGGTTTCCTGCAAATCCAATCTGCATTTCTCCATGGAGCATGTCTCCATACAGCATGATGGAGCATATCAGTAGTTCAACTGGAGCACTTCCATTGCTTAAACTTTTTTATCTTGAGTTACTCACACATCGCCCAAGGATACACCATGCAGCATATGATGGTTGGACATAATTTCTTGAGATTTTGCTGAGGTAGCTAAACAGAGGATTATCTCAAGCTAGTTAGAAGATATCAAACAGTGCTCAAAACTTAAGGTGGAGATAGAGCTAATAACATGGAGATCACAGTTGCCTCACCTCATCTTGAGCTGCTGTATCTTGGTCACACTCTAAAAGTTCAGAGTGTCAATATTTCTCTGCTGTTCCATCCATTAACTATGTTGCATGAGGTCTCTATCAGAGTGCACCTTAAAAGCAGATTTAGGACATATGGAAAACAAATGAACACTCCAATCTTTTCATGGCACATAGACCTCTGTGGCAAAAGTTGCATTCCAAAGCATCCTCCTATTATACCCACACCAAAGCACATATCATCGCAAAGTGAAACAGAAATTCATTTGTTTTGGATCATGCCTGTGATGACAAAAAAATACCCTTGCCCTTTATCAAGCCTCCCAGTTCTTTTGTAATCAGGATTACTTAGGCTCACTTTGACAAAACCCTCAACCCATTGACACATCTGGTTGTGGTTACTACTGCCATATCTACATCTACTTCCAGGAGTAGAAAAAATAATGTTATTTATTACTAGAGGTACAAAGACTCCCAGTTTTCTGCAGACAAGGATTGATCATGTCTTTTTGTTTGAGTCCTGCACATGAGTTGACCCAAATTTTGCATCTCCTGAAAGGATTTCTGCCTCAATTAAATCCAATGCCTCTCGGTCTCGTTTCCAAAGGACATCTACATGCCCTTGGCCAGGCACGGCATGCAAATCCACAATGCTGAACGTTTCGCTCATTTCTTGAGACAAGGTGAATTTGCAGGAGGTGTCATCAACTCCATGGATCACCAGGATTCTTTGCCCATACTTCTGTAGCTTTGTCAGGGAGGGTACAATTGTATGGGAACCAGCAAGCAATGAGTTGTGGATTGTATGCCAAGCAGCATCATGATAAACCGTGAGATAATCAGCAATGAAAGAGATTGGATAACTGCAGAAAAACATATGCACCAAATGGCATTAGTTACAACAGAAATCAATTTGCAAAGTACCCTCAGATGCATATTATAAGGTCTCTTTGTTTAATCCTAAATTACACCAGAGAATATAATGAGCTTACCGCTTTAATCGCCGGTAAAAAAGATCCACCCAATACTTGTGCCTTGAATAGAAGAAAATGCCTGCGAACCGGCTAACGTTGTAGTATTTACTGATTAACAAAGCCCGAATTCCCTTGACCTGCAACAAGGGAGCATCAATATCAATCAAACAAAAAAGGCATTGTATTATTTCACATGAAATAACCTGTGTGCACCCATGATTTGACGTCGTGTAGACCATAATGGCAGATGCCAATCATGAAACCACCTTGTTCACAAGAATGCCCACAAACTATAGTGACCTGTATTCATATCCTCAAAATCAAAATATGGAGATCATAAGTAGAACATAGGATATACAGTAATCGAGATGAGTTTAGAGAACACTTACAGAAAATGGCTTAACAAATGTGAAAACAGCTTCACAAGGAAGCTGAGCGAGTTTCCCATCTTCTGCCAAAGCCCCAGGGGTGTAAACTGGGGCAATAAGTGTGATGGAACGCACTCTCTCTGGGCACCGTGCTGCAAGAACCAGAGCAAAAATGCAACCCATAGAGTGGCCAACAAGATGGAAGCTCTCTAGTCCATGCCGCTTTATTAATGACTCCTCAAGTGCTTCAATTTGGTCTGATAGCGAATATAGACTATCAACAGGTCTTGGGCTTTTCCCACACCCCAAAATGTCAGGTACTAGCACACGGTGTTGTTCCTTTATCTCCTTGCTCAAATTTGGCACAAGTTTTGTGTCAAACCAAAACAATGATGAACTAAACAATCCATGAATAAAAATCACTGCAGATTGATCTGCATCCAATAACACAATTTTAGATAAGTGACTAAACGTGTTCAGTGTAGGTTAAGAAGATACAACTATAGAGACCCTTGCACAATGGTAGAAGAGTTTCCAAGAGCTTACTTTTGATGTCTAAGTTGTCAGAAATTTGTGGAACTGATGGAAGGTCTGGTGACAATTTTGGGATTAACTTTGAATCACCAAGGTGCAAAGCAAGGGCACTTAAATTAGAATCGACTGGGATTTCTTGGCCCTGACTATCTGTACATCTTGATTCACCTGTTGGAGAATCAGGGCAGCGCACAAAGAGGTTTTTAGCTGCCAATCTCATTGGCATCAGAAGCATGGTGCATTCTGGGCATTGGCACTCTGACCATCGGGGACGGGGGTGGTTCACTTCTTCTCCATTTTTCTTCCCCTGAATCCAACCAACACATTTATACACTTAAGCATGTAATCAAACACCTAAATTGTAGTCATGAATTCAGCTACAAAAACAATTCAGACCCAGACCAAACACTAGTCTCAGACAGTGCAGAAGAGGAGGATACTAAAGCCTGTGTATAACTGATGCAGTTGTGCATTTCTACAAGATTGCAGATCAAACTCCACAACAACACTCTGAAGATAACACTGCAATGGGTGCAGATGTACATCTTGATGCAGTTTATACAGAATGAAATAGCATTTATCATTCACATGGTTAAACTCTTTGTCTTCATGGAGCATGTGAGTGTAAGTCTTCAATGAACTGCCCAATCTTGAGAAAATTTCAGTGACCATTGAGCTAGAATTAGTCCCTTTTCAAAAGTATCACATATGCTCCACTTGTTGCCTAACTTTCCCCTTATGCATTGCCTTCAAGGGTTCGAGTTTTTCTAAGCAAAGCCATCAAGCACAGAATCCACAAACCCTAAGCAAAACAAGCACATTTCCATAAAGACCAAGAGTACCCATATTCATCCAAGGAGTAGCATACCTTGGATTCTGCTATTCCATTTGGACAGGAATTGTCCACTTGTTCTCCCATGTTGGTGGTGGCAGAGGGTGCTGGAATGTCATCGACCTGATAACCCCAACACCCACATGACTCGCGAGTGCCCTTCCGTGATCTGAATATCCCAGCCCTTCGAGGTCGAAGAATCAAATCCTGATCTGCTGACAAAGGGAAAGAGGAGTCCTTGGGTGGCACAAGATCTGGTTCTTGTGTTTTCGTAAGAGGATTTACAACTGGAAAGTAATTTGCATTCCGTGGTGGCATCCCCTCGTAAAAGAAATCAAGCACCCAAAAAATAATCCCAAGTACAATATTCACAATCCCCATGTAGAAGTACAGAATTTCTTCAACTACAAGAAGTGCATGTTCCTGAATAACCAATACAGGGAAAATTCTCATGCCGGTCTGTTTCTTCACTCGCTTTCTTGTCGCTAACATTCCTGTTCCACCACATAAGAGTATTGCGCAAACTATCGCCCAGATAAGCCCAGGCGGATGGCGCAAAATTTCCGTTGTTGCCAACCCTCCCACGTCCCCCATCACTGTGTGCGTCTCTCTCTGCCTCTCTCTATGCACAAACGCTGATCTCCCCTCTGTTCAAGGGGGTTTGGAATTGTACCAGTTGTTGAAACTTTGAGCTACCACAATTTGGCGTGCAACAGATCAAGACTGTGTTTTTACTTACAGCTGCGGTTCCAAAAGATTTCCTACAGCTGCTGCTCCAAGAATATCAATTACCTTATATACTCTACAAAACTCAGGTAAGAAACTCAGCCAGAAAGAGTCTTGAGAGGAAACAGCAAGAAAAAAATAAGCTTCGAGCAGGACCTCTAGAGAAAGAATTTGCGGCGGCTGCAACAACGTGGAGTTTTCGCATCCACGCTTGATATAAATCCAAGTCCATCAATCGAAACTTGCTACGTGAAAAAGAAAACAACAAAACTCAAAGCTTTTCATCGCTGAAGCTCACCTGTCCCCAAAACCCTAAAAGAACCCCGCACAATCCTCTTCCCCTCCTCAAAAATGGAAGTTGCGGGGTCGAAAGACGTTCGGAACACGGAGCAATGCCCAAATTCTTCAAAACAAGTCAACAAAATGCATTCAAACGCGGAGGCCCACATTTCCTTGAAACTTTTTGGCAATCCCAGAAAACGACACATGTGGCCAAGGTCTCGCATTTCCCAGAGCCTGCCAGGAACTCCCAACAGAAACCGCAAAGCAAAAAACAAAGAAACCAGAGCGCCTCTTCTGACACATCCCTGACGCAACCATGTTCTACAAACCGGAAAGCACGTAGCATGCAGGCGTAAGCTGTAGAAGTGCGAGGAAATTATTGCTCCTTAACAGGTCGCCAGAAAACACCAACCACAGAGAGCGGGATTGCCGACAAATGGCTCATAGTTTAGCAAATCTACGCTCGGAACCGACCCAATGTTTTGACGCTTGATTTCAGGCCCCACTCTCTCTCTCTCTCTCACTCTCTCGCTTGCGACAATTGACCAGTTCGTAGATGGCCGATAACAGGACATTGCAGATTGCATAATCACATTCACTTATTGTCGTCGAGGAATCTACAAACTTTTTTTTTTCCTGTGGTCCAAGATTCTACAAGATACTCTTTCTTTTCTACCACTTTCTTACCATTATCAGATTTATTCTGATTCTTCTTGTGGTGATTATTATTGCAATTTGCAACTAGTTTTTGCCAATTCTGTTCCGATCTACAAAATACTGTTTCTTTTCCACCGTTACCATTATCAAATTTCTCCTGATGCTTCTTATGCGATTATTATTGCAACTAGTTTCTGTCAATTCTTTTCCGAATTCCACTGCTTGCAATCGCACACATTTGCCTTTTCGCTTCTGCGTGCCCCTGCCGTCCCAATTCTTTCAGCATCAATAATCATATCGAGCAACAATTGCAGAGTTGAAGAATTCAGAGAACAGAACAAGTAATCTAATAACCACATATTGCAATCGATCATGTCCAATAATTTCAGAGTTAAAAACATCAGACTAAAGATGACCAATAATCTAAGAGCAGTAATTGCAATTGTCATTATTGCAATTGGACGGGTGATCTAATAAATAGTTATTGCAATCGAACAAGTGTCAAAACAAGAGAATTGCCATGCCTGTCTCTTACTTTGCCAAATCCACTTTGCTAACTTGCCAAGTCCTCGTCACTAAATCACCAATTCCACATCGCCAAATTGCTTTAATCTGGTTATTTGAAAATGCTCCTGTTGAAGTTTGAACCTCAATTTTCACTCTCTTTTAGAACTTCATTTCACCTTTGCCACGTGGTTTCACCTTTCACCTTTGTACTATTTTACTTTGCAGCAAATTCAAGTTAAGCATGATCAAGTTCAGCATGATGGCAGCATTTGAGTAAACATTTGAGACACATCAATGAAATGGTATTTTTTTAGTATTGGAGGTCTGAGAGCAGTGAGACAGGCTATTCATTCACTGTGGTAGTTGTCTTGTGGAACGTGACCAGCTATTGCAAATGACGAATTGTGAAAAGCAGTTCCAAAACCCAGTCTTGATCTCCTTCTGAGCTATTTTAGCATCATCATTTTCCAATTATTTCCCTCTATCATGATGGTGTCCAACGACATCACCGTTGTCCACAGGTTTGTTGGATCTCCCAAGAGGGAAGAGCCTTTGCATGGGTGGGTGTTAAGATTTTTTAGGTAAAGTTTTGGCTTCACCTTGTAACCAATGGGTGAGTCATTGCTAGAGGCCTAGTTGTGCTCTCTAGGTTTCTTTTTGATAAAACCCTGTTAAACTTTATTTAAACAAAAAAAAAAGCCTCACCCTGAAGAGGAAAGGAAGGAACAACAAGAAAGGACCCATGTCCAATCAAAAGAGAGCACTCGAAAGTGCAAACCCACAAATGCGGGTTGCAAAACAAAACAACAGGGACTTGCCAAAGGGGGTGCAAAAAGACAACCTATGATCTAAACATTTCACTTGTTGCATGAAATAGATTAAACAAAGAAATGGGTGGAAAACCCATTTTATTTCATCAATTTTATTTTGCAATTAAAGTCACTTAAACATGTTATATGGTTCCATCATTTAAGTCACGCAAAATAATAATTTGGTTTTAATTCATTTGTTTACTGACATTCTCCTTTTGGTTCTTTGCCTACTGGTAGTAGGAATTTTTTTTTCAATTTTTTTTGATGTTGTATCATTGGCTAGCATCTCAAGAAAGATTTAACATTAAATAGCAATGGGACATGTATGATAATACATTAAAAAAATCTTGCCACCATTTGGCAACTCGTAAGAGTAGACCTTCTAAATCCAATCCAAAACCCTTGCTTTTTCTGGCGAATTTCTACAAAATAAATAAATAAACAAATAAATAAATAAATTTCTGTAGATGTCACAACCCCAGTTTTTTTTGCATTTTGATGAGATTTCACAAAATAAAATAAAATGCTGATAGGTAGTTCACAATAAACCATGTTGAATGTCATCAATTTGGGCATGTTAATAGTTGTTGGATTGCATAAATCATATTATCGATTTCATAAAGAATGAATATGAAATATTGTTTGAGTTGTTTCATGAATTTAAATAGGTAATGAATTTTCTTCCCTTTAGTTTGAAAACTCAAGTTCATGAAGTCAATAAATTTGAAACCTTGACGAGATTAAATGTTATTTAATATTCAACTTATTGTACATATGCATCTAAAATTTTAAGTTACACATTCTAAAAGTGCACATCTTAGAGCATCTCCAGCGGTTCACTCCAGTTTTGGGTGATGCAATACACCAAAGTGGTGTGAAAGTGGGTACACAAAATTGTTGCAGCATACTGGGGTTTCAAGAGACATGGGAAACAAAAAAAAACTGCTGCTAGTTGGGTGTTTGCATTTACTGCCCACACACTTGATGCTACTGATTGGCTGGTCGCACTAATTGCCCCACGTGTGAGCGTTACATGATTCCTCAGTGTTTAAAGTTTGGTGCCTGGAGTTCATGGGTGAGGAGGGAAATACTTTTAATACAACTTTCGGATGTGAAAACATGGCGTGCAGGCCATTTTCCAGTGAACCGCTGGAGATGCTCTTACCAGCAACCAGTGCACAATTTCTTCATATGGGGAAATTATTGATGTGCATTATTAGAGGTCTTTTAATTTATAAGTCACTTCTATTAGGCTGATCACAAGTGCATTGTGCATATTTCAATTTCTAAGCTTATGATGGTTATATTTGCTTTATGTTGGATGTGAGAAATATTATTTCAGGGTCACATACACTGAGCACCGTTCAAGATGCTCTAAGTGATCATCCAATTGATTTGACACACTTTAAGTATACATGAGCTCATGTGATTGTAAGATTCAATTGTGAAATCCTATTGAGTTAATTTGAATTCAAATTCATGATGGTATTTGACTCATCTTACGGCTTTAGTTGTATAGTCTTGTTGATAATGCTACTTTGAATTCATGATGGTGTTTGACTCCTCTTGTGTTTGAATTGTATTGTGTTCTTGCCTGACTTTGAATTAGCAATGATGTTCAACTCCCTCATATTTCAATTGTATTATGTACTTGTGCTAATTTCCATGGTGACAACATACTCACAGGAGCTGGTCTGTGGGTTTTAGTTTCATGATCTGCAATCAATCACAATTGTGCTGCAAGAAGGTAAAATTGACAGTAATTTGTGCATGTTGTAATCTGCAGATGATGAGCAGAGATATATATCCCCATTTCTCATCTTGGGTGTTGTAAATCAAAAGTGCATTTATAGTGGGAGCATGGTACAGTCATAGAACTTATAACACAAATCTAAGCACAAGTCCCTCTAAGTCTTCGTTGTTGATGCAAAACTATATTAACAAGATAGAACTGAGTCTAGATATATGCCATGGGTTCAGGTAAATCTCTTGTTCACAAGAAAAGGTGAGAAAGAAAGCTAGTGTAGTCTTCAATAAGATGGAGTGCACACCAACAGTATTTGATCACAAGTATATTCTCAAAAGGAAACGAGGTGCAATATTTCACATTCAGGCTCAACTTTGAGGTCCAGTGTCCTTCCCATCAGTAGGAAGTGCATTGTCGGAGTTTTTGCGCAAGAGCTGACTGCAAACTTGCGTACCTTCCCCTGCAGTGAGGAAAATCCACTCTTGCCCAAGGTGGAGTGCACACCAACAATATTTGATCACAAGTATATTCTCAAAGGGAAACGAGGTGCAATATTTCACATTCAGGCTCAACTTTGAGGTCCAGTGTCCTTCCCATCAGTAGGAAGTGCATTGTCGGACCTTTTGCGCAAGAGCTGACTGCAAACTTGCGTACCTTCCCCTGCAGTGAGGAAAATCCACTCTTGCCCAAGGTGTTCAATGAATCCTGAGTTTTTCAGTCTCTTCAGTACTGCTGATCCAGGATTTGCCAATGCTAACTGCAACAAAACACCCAACAGCAGTTTTAATGATGAGAGGTCATAGCAAATGGAATTTTTTTGTGCTTCACAGTGAAACTTCTCTGCTTTTATCCACCAAAAAATGCTTACAATGGGGATGAAATCATGGAACATAAACTTGTACCTGAATATTTTGCCTTTTCAAGATGGCTAGTAGCTCTTCAAGTGCTCCAACAGCTGTACTATCGATGGACATAACCGCTGTATAAATCACCAAGCAAATGCAACTTCTTCAGTGTCAGATGTTCCTTCAATTCTCTAGAAGTTTCATCTTGTGGGCTTGAAGAGACATAGGAAGTGAGCAACATAAATCCATTATGTGGTTGCATTTGTACACTGAAATTGCATATAATTATACACAGTGCAGTAGCCTCCTACATGATCAAGCCACAAGTTTCTTTCCTCATGGAAATGTGTGAAGCAATTTGCACTTACGGCTCAACTCTAAAATGACATATCGGAGAGGGACACCGTTGGGACCAGTACTTGAATACTCCTTTTCACTATTGACATATCTTTTGAGCCTGCAACAGCAACAGTTTTGTCAGAAATTCAGATAACAAAACTCAACCCCCTACTAAGAAATTCCTGGCAAATTTCTTTAGCAAAAACCCCACCTCTCTACAATGTAGTTGGCGTTTGCAAAGTAGATGGCAGCATCAATACGAACAAGAAGAATTCCAGGTATGCGAGTTGCGTCTGGATATTGTAAAACATTTCGGTATATATTGGTGCCAGGAATCTTTCCAAGGACAGCTGTGTGGGGTGCGATCACATGCACTAAAATTTTTAATGCTGAGATACATACCTGTCAAAGATAACCAAAATCAATTTTGCATATATGCTTTGAAGAACAATGCACATTGCAGCAAAAACTTGCATGACAGTTTCACACAAAAGAGGACAAAAGTTGTTCACCAGACTTGGAATACTTTGAGGAAAGCAAAAACTATTTTTCATGTATTTAAAGGATAAAGTACTTACAGCAATAAGGAGCCCAATTTCGACACTGACAAAAAGTACTCCAAAGAAAGCACCCAGTACTGCAAGAAAGTCGAACTTGTCAACTTTCCAAATGTGATAGGCAGCTTTGACATCGATCAACCCAGTAACAGCTGCAATGATGATGGCAGAAAGTATACAATTGGGTGTGTATTTGAACAAAGGTGTAAGTGCCAACAACACAACCATCACCACCAGTGACATGATAATGTTGGAAAGAGCTGTTTGCGCTCCTGCAGCAAAATTCACTGCAGACCTTGAAAAGGATCCTGTGCCATGCTCCCCACAATCACGTGCTCAGGAAACAGCATAACCAAGTGCAGAAAAGTTCTAATGGAAATCCAAGGGATTAAGTTTATGAGCAAGATACATAGCAATGATTTTCCCACTATCAAATCCCCTCACATGGACAAGTTTTCAATCCACATTTTCTTCCTCATGTAGATGCAAGAAATCATTTCATGGAGATCATAAACTCTCATCATTTTTACATATTACTTGCCTGCAGGAAACAATCATGGATGTAACATGCTGCAAAGTTGCAAAGAGAATTTTGGAATTTTGCCTGGCTCATCAAGTGATGAAACAGGGTGAAGAGATTCTTCTAACCTGTGGTAACATAGCATGAGGTCAATGACCCAATGATGTTCATGATTCCAAATGAAAGTATCTCCTTGTTTCCATCAAGGCGGTAACCTTTCAAAGTTGCAAATGTTCTTCCAATTGCAATACCTTCCTGTGAGATGCAGTGCAAGGAAAACCATGAGGTCTAACCCAACCTGGTTCATATCATCTGAGTCCAATAATCTTATTGAGATTGCTTCATTGAGAATTATCCAACCATTGGTGGTTGCAAACAATGGAGAGAGAAAAGTTTTCTTACTGTAAGAGCAATGAATGCAGCTACAATTCCAATCTTAGCTCCTGCGGCTAGGTAATGTCCATGCCAGAAGATCTGATGTGCTGATGATGGATTTATGCGTTTTGGGATATCACCCACCTGCATTATTATACAGTTGCAAACAAGCATCACTCTTCTCTGAGCACCAAACTTTCTCTCTTCTTGTTCTTCCAACATGATCCTCACTGAATACTATAGTATCAAATTTGGTTCAGAATCCTGAAATGCAGTTGCAAATTAAAAAAATTATTGCACTAAATTCATTGCACAAATTATGTCAAAAAGCTGACAAAAGTTATATCACTTACAATTGCAACATTATCCTTATCAAGCCGTGCTTCATATACAATCACTGTTGACACAATAACTGAAAACAGTGGAGCAATTGCTGACACCCAAAACAGCTTTTTCCACCTTTTCCCCTGCATCACAGTTTTCATGAACATATAGATAAAAGAACTTTTGTAGTCAGCATAAACTCTTGCCATTCTTTTTGGTTGCATCTCCCATCTTGATCAAGTAAAGCCTGGGTGAGGAGGATCATTATGAGTCATTTGACTACTACTATGCATTTGCAGCTACATAGGAATAGAGCTGAGGATTTGAAGACAAGAAAATGCTCACAATTTGTTTAGTAATGAGAAGAAATATCAGAAAACAGACTCCAATGACTATGGTCTGCCAATTCCACTGCACATCACACATAAAACACAAGCAAATGTGGTTACAGATTTGCATCATTTGTTATCACCACTTGATAACATGCCAAAACTAAGACCTCTATAGAAGAAAAACAATGAGCATTGAGCTGAGGATCAGAGGCAAGGAGCAAAATTTTCATGTCTTCTGTCATCAGATGCCTTTTCCCCAGATTTCAAGGAAAAAGAATTGCAATGGAGCAGGTGACAGAAGCTTATGAATTACCTGCTTGGTTTCAGTAAACACAGACCTCAAGACGGGGACGATAGCAGTTTTTGTTGTGAAGTTGGTTATGCCCAACAAGCCCTTAAGCTGCTGTAAACCAATGGTGATGGCAGCACCAGCCATAAATCCAACAATTGTTGCATGAGAGAGAAAGTAGATGACAAAACCCAGCCTGTTCAAGGTCGCCATATACAAATCTTCAGTACTTAAGGAAAGATGAATATCCCCACGATGGTAATGCAGGAAACTTGGTTGACATTCCACAACTGTTGAGGAGGAAAAAATGATATCCTTCTGCAGAAGATCAGATTGCAGAAATTGATTCTGAAAATGTCATTCTAACGTACTGCAGTAGAGATGACATGGGAGCAGCTACACACCTGATAAATCCTACAGCTGCTTGGACAACACCAGCAAAGAAAGTGGCAGTAAAAGCAAGGTGCAGATAATCGGGACTCTTTGTGTCTGGGATTTCGTTTTTCAACAAATTGCCAAGGAGAATAGACACAACAGCAACTGGACCGATGGCTATATGTCTTGAGCTTCCGAGAGCTGCATATATCAGTGGTGGAACAAAGCTCGAGTCTGCAAACCATAACAAAAGAAACAAAGGTTCTTCACTTGAGGGCAGAAATTAATAAATTATTCAAAGGACCTAGACAATCTATCTCATGGCTGCACACAACTTGAATCTCTCCTCTGCCTTGCACACTTTTTCTCCTTCCATTTGCATTCAAGCAAAACAGTACACTGGCGGTTTGTTGAGAGATAGCAGTGGGGATGAAATCGCCTTACATAGTCCATAAACTGGCGGCAGACCTGCAAGCTTTGCATATCCTAAATCCTGCCAGAACCAACCATGAAAGCCGGAGCTTCAGAGTTTCTTTCTCGCAATTTCTCAAGAGCGGAAGCAATCAAAGATCAAACAGACATAAGCACAAACCAAATCCTCTGAGGCTCTAAGGACTTTCGTGATTTGACAAAACTGTAAGAGATTGAGAACTTAGATGCGAGCACTTCATGACTAGATAGCCATCAAAGATTGCTTTCTGTGGTGGACCTGCAATTGTGCTGTGAGAATGTCAGAGCGAACTGGTGATATCTACCTGAGGGACTGCAAGGCTTGCAATCGTAAGGCCTGCAACAAGATCGCGGGGAAACAATCTGGGTTGGTATCGAGGAAGCCAATCCAAAATGGGCACGGCATGCTTCAACAAGAGCAATGCTCTTTTCCCTGCGGTCTGGTTCTTGAACTGACGCAGAGATTCATCGTTGAAGAAAATTTCTTTCATAGGACCTGTAACATCGTGCACCCAGCCGCTTTCCGGAGGAATGTTCACCTTGTGCACCAATGGCGTGGTCTCTTGGGTACTGGCCTCCGGTTTCGTTGGTGAGTTGTAGGTCCAAGGAGAGGCCCCAGCTGGCGGATCAACGCCCACCTCGCTCCCATCACTTGCAGCGTCGTTTCCGACCATCTCTTCTTTCAATTCACGCTTCCTGTCAATCCTGTGCAGACAGATACTCCTCTTAATTATATGCTACGCTGATTTGTGCAAGTCTCCAACCTCGATGTTTCCAGAATTAGCCTCGAAGATCACGGTTCCTAAAATCTCAGACAAGGAGTTGTGGAAGACTACAAATTCTCAGCGCTTAATATTATTGAATCCTAGTGCACGCAAAAATGTCTCGTAATTAATACAATTGAATTCATACAACAGCAGCAGACACAAAAACCAAAAGTATCACTATGATTTCGCAAGGTGACAAGGGAGCTCGAGTTACCCAGTCCACTAATTTTTTTCTTTTTTTCCTGATCTAGATGAAGTTCTAGGCTGCATAAGAGGGAACGGAAGTGGGAGCTCTCTAGTCTTGGAGGTAGTTAAAGCGGCCATTGACCGTGTAGCAGTAATGCACTTTAACATGCGTACCTGGGAGTGATGACCAAAAAATCAAGTGAGGTCACGACTTCGCCGGATTGGTACGAGTTGCGAAGCAGATTGTACAACTGATTGAACCAACTGACATCACGACTTCGCGGGATTTATATACAGGATGCCTTCGTTGTCTCTCTTTGTTAGCTCTCTATTGTAAGGGACAGACCAAGGAAATAGTTTTCAGTTGATCGTAACTCCTATTTTTAGGAATGTTCTCCAGGTGTTAATGTGAACCGTGTGAGTTCTCGCTTGGAGAACTTCATGGAGCTTTCCATAGTTAAACTCTTGTTGCTTGTTTGAACTTTGTGATTAGCGACATAAGGATTATGCGATGAGCAAGAGCGCTTGTTTGGATTGAGGCTAGTTATTAATTGTTAGAATATTAGTTACTTACATCTAAGTTGGAACTCTAGACAAATTGGTGGCATGATTATTCATAAGGGTCCCTTTATAGGTACCCACGCCAATGGATTGGGGTATTAGTGTAAGAAAAAGGGATGACCAACACAGTTAGGAGCCAATGAGACGAGGAAGCAGGTAGACAAGATGCCTTTTCTTTTGAGGAGTCTGGGGGAAGGTTTGGATTGTGAGGTTCCCAATGTGTTACCATCAAGTTTTAATCCATTCACATGAAGTTCACAACGCATTCTCAACTGGTTCCCCAACTTCTCTAAATGTCCACAAAATGTTCCCAATATCACCACGCTTTATCCCATCACATTTGCTCAAAAAGTTGAACTGACATAACCTATATAGCTAGGCCAAAGGAAAGCACTCATATGATTCTATTTTGAGATGTTCTCTTTTGAGATGTGAATCTTTTAATGGGAATATCCAAAGTCATATTATCTTTTAAAAATTACAGGAAAAGAAAGAATCTAACTTTGGAATCCCAAAATAAAACTATCAACACGCACCCATATGAGAGACTAAATGACAAGAAGAGCCTCTCTACAATCACACTTATGATGATGCCACCCAAAAAGGAGAACAAAAATAATAAGAAATGGTGAAAGTTCCAACTAAAAGGACATAGAAAACCTCTTCTTCGCCAAACTCACCGAGCCACCACGCAAGCTCCACCAATATTCACGCCGTTACTACGGACAAAGGCGACGTCCAGGTTCATCCCCTGACGCGTGTCCACCCTTTTCTTCAGAGGATTTTTTGGCCAAATTCGCGCAAGGAAGTTCCACATGGACGACTTCCCATGCATCTTGCACTATCGTTTTCGCCACCTCCAAATCTGGATAGTTGTAGTTTACAAATTTTTGCGAAAGTGGTGTGTGCGTGTTTGAGCGGAGTCGCAGACTTTCCAACTTTTCTCTATAATATGAATCCGATGATTTAATACTAAATCATGGTTTTGAATGTCCACTACTAACTGCCAGCTGCAACTGCGCAGAATCTTTAATCCTCTATAATCCTTCAGCTCATGGTCAAGCTAGTTGTAAGTAGCTCTCTATGCATCTGAGAGGTCGCGGTCCGATGCTGTTCAGCTCGTAGCGGAGAGATTGGATCCCCCCTGTATCCGGAGATTCTCTCTCTTCTTTATCTTTTACTTGCCACTTTTCCAAATGGAAGCATTCAGTTCTAGCGCAGTGAGGAGACGTCAGTATTAGGGTTCTGAAACTCAGCGACGTCCATTACATTTCGTTGTCTCGTTCTAAGCCTGCTGTTGTTGAGTTTTCAGCGAGACCATTCTTCCTTGGTTCCCTAGGCAATCAATCACATTGCGATTTCTGAAGAGTTCAGGTAGTGAAGTTTCAAATTTTGATCTTAATCTCGATTCAAAATCGTTATGAATACTGATTTACAAAGGTTTTCGAGATCTGGACTTGAAGGTCTATAACATAGAACTATACCGACATGGTCCATGTGTTTGCAACTTGTTTGGTTCCAAGTAGAGTTTTAATGACACTTATTGTGATTGTGACGATGCTATTCGCAATCCCATGATCTAAAGGCAATTGGAACTGCAACCTCCTTTTCACTGCAAGTTCAAATCAAGTAAGTGCATGTTGAGAAGATTGAATTGCAATGATTTTTTATATCATTAGAACACAAGATATGTTTTGCAAAGTTAGTTCTTGAAGGTGTTTTGGTAAGTATTACGTAACTTGAAGTTATGAAACATTGGTATGAATTTTCTTTGCTCTAAACCTAAACACATTTATATGTTCATTTTCATGATAAACATAAACATGTAAAAATATAACATATTTTTACACATCGTTTTTAATTTTGAATTATTTAGTGGCACCTGGAGATGTGAACACATGTAATAAAAGATTATATAACAATTTGAACATTTCAATATGCAATTTAAAATAAATTTAAAACATAAATTTACATGAAATAACAAATTAAATTTTTTTATTAAAATTTTTTGTCACAAATTTAAATATTGTAACTTTGTTTTTTTTTGAGATGTTAAAAAAAAATCAATATTATGTAAATATAAGTGATATTTTTTCAAAATCTTGAAAAGGGTATCATGGTTAGTGGTGATCAATTTCACAAATAAGGTTGATTAAATTTTGTATTTTATGTTTTCATAAATATGATTCATTGTACTTGGTCATAAAAAGTTATTTCTATGCATCTCCACATGTTACTAAGCAATTTGAACATTCATCCAAAACGAACATTGTCAAAATCCTATGTTTGATTTGTTTAAGGTACTTTACATGTCGTATTTTGAACTTCACCAAAAAGTGTTTATATAATGTTTTATATGTCCAGCATTGTACCGACACTTAATATTGTTGAATATCTACTATCATCTGAAAACTAGAATGAGTTCACCAATGGACATTGCATTTTAAGAAACATTTCCATGCACTCCATGCATGGTGGGCCACAATAAGTGGAGTTTCATAATTTTCCATAGTAGAAGTAGTTGGCCCCAATATAGTGGCCCACCTCATTCATTAACTAACCTCGTGGGAGCTTAGCCTTTGCCATGAATTCACAAAGTGTAATTGCTTAGGAGGAAGGCATTAGGAAAATGTTAAATTGGCTTAAGATTGTAATTGTAGTTAGTACAAAAATATTGCTTCTATTTTTTCCCCCAGTTTGCCTTTTGCCCTATTAATATTTTCTAAAATTGAGTGATACCTAGGCACATTTTGTATTCACCTTCCATGTTATGAATGTTCCCAAAGGCACATAACATGCCCAACGACATGTTACATACCCCTAATACCCATAAAATGTCCAAAACGTGCGTGATTAGGGACCACTTTTGTGTGATTAAGGACCAATCCACCAAAGGTCTTTACCAATGTTGGTGGGTGATTTTTTACTTTTTTGAAGAACCTCCAAATTTTGAAAATAAATAAAATGATTTCAGTTCCACAAAAAAATTGAACCATGGCAGGTCTAGTTTTGGTTTAATGCTTGAATTTTATTTTCAAATTCTAGTTCCAATTTCAGTTTTGCAAATCAAACTTGGTTTTGGGTAACTTGGTCCAAAACCAACAATTAATTGCTGGTAAGTTTCCAATTAGCCCCCAATTCTAATTTCATTTTTTTGTCCTGCCAAAAAAATTATTTTCAAAAATCTTGGTTGTAGTTCCAAAACTAAGTCCAAGTTCAATTTTAGTTCCAAAAGAAAGTTTGATTTAAAACCTGGTTCCAATTTTGATTCTTGAAACAAATTCAAATTCGCACCCGGTTTTGATTTGATTTTTACTAATTGAAATTGGAACAATTAGTTTCAATTGGCCAAACTTGGTAAGTGCGCACTGTTAATCTTTACATATGACACATAATAGTTGATCAACATTTGATAATTCATGAATTCTTGTACATTTCCTAGGGACAAACAAATATGATAAAACATTTATTCAGAAATCATTTGGAGATTGGAGAATTCTCTTGGTATATTTTTACGCCACCTTATATTCATGAATATTATTAAATAAAATCTTGTATTTTGTAACTAGTCATTTTGTAACTATACGCAACTATGTGTCATTTGTGACTTTTTTCACAATTATTAATTATCCTTGAGAAATTTGTGACTATTTTATAAATAAGTCAAGATTATAATACAGCTATTTGAAATTCATCTTTTCATATGAATGATTTAAAAATGTATTTCATTGATGAATAAATTATTACATCCCATTGGTTGCATTAATAATCAAAATACAAATAATTTGTTTAGAGACTAAGTTATTACATAAATATATTAAAAGTTTAGTACCAACATGTATCAAAAGGAATAAGATATTAAAGTTAGATTTAGCATATATGTAGAGTATATTAAAGATATTTTAAAGGTTTATTATTAAATTATTATTAATTTTATAATGTATACTATATATATTTAAGTTATTAAAGGCATATTAAAATTATTGATGTTATGTTGAAGGTATTACATGTATAGTAAAATTATCTTTAAATATGCTTAGAACACATATTTAATTAATTTAAGACTAAATTTTTTATTTAGGAATTTATGCAACCTAGTGGATAGAATGAACTTCACTTAGTGGCCACCATACTCAACAAATTAATGATTAGTTTTTACATGAATATCATATTCCAATATTTTTCAATTACATTATTTTCAAGTAAAAATGACTTTTTAACCAACAATTCCAAAAACATAACACCCATGTACGTATTGTGTCAAAAAAGGATATCAATCGAAGACCACCCTATGAATTTCAAACAAGGAGAATGACGCCAATCCAACAATGCCAAAACTACATCAATGTACTAATGCTTAGTAAATACATACACATCATAAAACTTCTTAAAATGAAAATTCACATGGTGGGCATTAGGTGAAACATAATAAATTATTAGTTATGACAACCAAATGACACAACTCCCATTTATAATGAGAAAAAAACTCAATCTTTTGAATTTAATGCATCAAACACCATGCCAATATATTACATTTCAAATTCCATATATAAATAAAGTAGTATTTTGCCTAGTGCCTAGTAAGTGAAACATAATACATTATCAAATTAAAAAGTTGCGAATAAATATTCCCAATAAAGAGAACTAAAAATTCAATTTTATGAAATACAAACATGGAATAACATACCAATTCACCAATGGTAGTAATGTCTATGCATGCATAACAAATCCATTATTTTTGGGGCTTTACACACCATGTAAGAAGAAAGGTGACACTTGGGGGCCACCAAAGATTAGGGTTAAGGTGGAACAAAATAGATTATTAATCATTAGTCTTCAAGAATGTACACAAATAAAATTATGTGAAAAATAAATTTATAAACCATACAACACAATTTTAAAATGACAATCAAATCATTATAATGGATACAAAAGACATCAAGAAATTGCAAATATATAACTTCATCAATGTCACCCACATTCTTCACAAATTGTTTGTTGCATTAATAACATCGAGATTAACTTTAGTTCTACTAGCATATGTAGCTAAATTACTAATTTGACTCCTCTTTATTGTATTTTTCCAAGCAAGAAAAAGAAAAGATTAATTGAAATGTCATGCCAATTTTTTGGATATGCTAAATTATATTTCCACTTGCTATTTTAATAATATTCATATAGATGTTGTTCATCCAAATTTTATCCTTTCTTCACAAGAACCTACCGTTGAATCTTCACCATCTAGAAATATTTATTTTCTTCATCCTTGATAACATCACCCTTTGCTTTTCCCATCCAAAGAGGAATAAGATTAGGATCATGCGGTTTCACAAGCACGAAATCTCCAACGTTAAGATCTTTAAATGGGGTGTATGTAGTTAAAGGTCTTGTGTCTTTCGGCCCACAATAAGGAAGTTGAACTGGATCTTCTGCGTCAACAATGTTCATAATAGTTGACAACGAAGCCTTAACATAGTTGGACCTCTAATTGCTTGAAGGCCAAAAACCTCCAAAAGAGTTGCACTTTGAAGGGGTAGTGATCTTCACAAATGCAACAAGATATCCTCTAGGTACAACTTGATTTTCATTTCATGTGTCAAACTTTGTGCAATTCCCACCTTCCAAAAATCTACATATTTGGATGGTCCAAGATTTATGAACTTTTTTCTCTCCACTGACCTTGACAAATCGTTGCCCCAATTTGGGCAATATGGAACAAGGCATGGGACTCCAGTAGGCAACTTCAATGACCCATCTGGATTAGCTTTCCACAATCTTATTAGGTGCGCATCTATTGAATCCAATAGGATCTATGGGGAAAACTTTGTATTACATCATAGGCCACTTGGATGAATCAACAAAAAAATTAAATAGATGCATATAGTATGTTTTACCAAAGTTTTAGGCCATGCTTCAAACAACCTAGGACCCAAGAATTAAATTCTGGAATCTTTGAATCAATTGAAGAATGAATAGTCTTTCTTGTGAAATCATAAAAACCCTCATCAAATCTGTTAAAATGTAATTGTTTTCCTCCCTCAATTTTTTTGAAAAATATCCAAAGCATCCATTAATATCCCCATGTGTATGGCCAATGACAAGGAAACCTAATTTGACCTCCTTAAACACATCCCTTGTTTGTCAACAACCATAGAAATGCTAACAAATGTCGATTCTTGCTGTCCCTCACACCATTATCCATTTGAAGCAACAATTTTTTTAGCAAAGGCTTCACACCAATAATTTGATCCAGGGTCCATAATTCACATACACAATATAATTTCCCTTGCAAGAGACGTGTGAAGAATGAGTTTTGTGGGGGGTGTTCAAACAATAATTTTGATTATAAAATTAGAATTATGTCCAATGTTTATAAAAACCACAACAAGGACCCAATTGTGAAATTGGGATCGTTTGGCCATAACTCATTGGAATATTGTGCATATCTCTCATTTCCATGCACTATCATACTCATGAGGGTAATGGGTAATTGTCCAAGCCCAAATATCATTTTGTTATAGACTTGCAACTTTGGAAGTGCAATTTTTGCATGATCTATTTTGTCATGGATAATGCATAAGAATTCATTCTTCAACCGCACTAATTTTGTCCTCCAATTGTGGTATAATTTTTTACACGATTTTTGGTGCAAGATATGTTTTCTTAGCTTCCCCTCATATTCAATAGCTTCATTACTATTCTTTTTCACCTTTGATATCAAGTCTTTGAGGGATTCACAAACAGTGCATTTGGCAAAGACTAACCCTCATTTTCGCACATCGAGATTTCAATGGTGTCTTTTCCTCAACCTATTCATGGCAAATGGAGAAATACCACCAATGCTTAATTTCTTGCTTATCTATAACAACACAATATGAAAACAAAAGAAGTTTAGGTTCATGATAATAAACGCCCCAGTGTATACGTTGAAAAAATGGTTTCAATTTCTAGTAAAATAGATTGGGACAAGAAATGCCTAGTGGCCGCCAGGCATTTCTCACCAAATAGACATTAAAATTTACCTAATCACTATGCTCCTACAAATTCCTCCATGTTTCAGGCAACAGATGTCAAACATTTCGTCTACCATTTCCAATCCTTTTCATTTGATGCGACATTGTGCTTGCAAACAATTTGATTAATGATTGAACGTTAGACTTTGCTTGCTTCATTGAAATTTGTAATTTATGTGTACCTTTGTTGCTATGCAGTAGAAACCAACGATGTCATTTATTATTTGATTTGTACAACATGTATGTCAACTTCGAAAGACCAACAATATAATACCAAATAGTTACGTAGATGTCTACACCTTGAATAGTGATAAACTTTTATCATCCTCCATCTCCTTTCATATGCAACTTTCTTGGAATATTTAAACCATACATTCTATGGTCTTTAAAGGACAAGTTCAAAAACTTTTATTTCAACAACAAGGTCTTTTCACGAGGAAAGTGTTGACAACAATTCATTGCACAACATATTGATGCATTCACACTACGCACAAACTCCACTAACAACACCTTCTCAATTCTAGAAATAGAACCTTCAAAGTCAACATTGCTTCACTTTCTCTTATTAAATTTTTTTTTTCTTCACACCAATTGTTCCCACATCATCATCATCTAGTATATGGGTTTGAGTGAATGCAATGAGATGTTTTTTTAAAGGCTAACCATCAAGAATCATTTAAGCTAACGACCATTTCCAAATCATCATGATTGTTGAAACAATCCCAAGACAATTAAAAAAATACAAAGCCCAACATGGTCCTGATTTAATCAATCATCAAGAATTGCTTCCTATGGGTCACATGTAACCACCCGACCTTTTACAATGAAGACCCCATTATTGTTTATAAGATCGCATTTAGCTCCTCACCATTCAAACCTTTGTCTTTACCCCACATTTGAATTTTTCCCTTCACACCATCACCATATTCTACATCGTCATGCCAACGCCCATTAACTTGTTTATTCCCCTTTTCATGTCGTTCAAAATTCTCTTACATTTGAACCTCCTCATCACCTTTCCAATATCATTTTCACTTCATTCCTTATTTTTGGAATCAAAACCAAAATCGCATGCGGAGCGTTACACATTATCCTCAAAGGTATAACATTATGAGAAAATATAAGGTTTTACAACTGGGCTTACAACTGGGTTTTCTAATTGCAATAGACATTTGCAACTCATGGTATTTATATAGCCTTCAGTGTTATTGGACAAGTTGCAGCAGTTGTAGGGAAGACCCTATGTCGTGTATAATATCGTATATTTGATATAATTATATGCAATTTTTGCAACTAATTTCCATGTCAAATTCCCTCACACATTCCAATGTGTCATTCCATCCATTTGTCGATGAATGACATATGTTTAAACCTTTTGCAACTTATTATAACTATTTTACAACTAGTTTGACAAATATAATCTTGAATTAATTAATTCATCCATTTGATGAATGAATTTTATTCATATATTTTATAACTTATCTACAACTATTTTACAACTAGTTCGACAAATATATTCTTTCATTATTTCATTCATCCATTTGACAAATCGATTATAAATATCCTTATCTTTTGCAATTTATTTACAACTATTTTATAATTAATCTAACAAATATATATTTTAATTATTTCATTTATCCATTTGAGCAATAAATTTTGTTCCTATCCTTTGCAATTAACTTATATCCCTAGAAGAGAAACATCATTTTTTGACTTGTCTTAGGCAACTAAAAGTGTCCTTTGTGACTATATTAAAAATAGTCGCAAATAACACTTTTAGTCGCCTGAGACAAGTTGAAAAATGGTGTTTTTCTACTAGTGAATTATAATGAAAGATGAAATGAAAATAAAAGATTTAGTGATTAATTTGTAACTAAATGTTTAAAATTGGATTTCAAAGCAATTATATGCATTTTAAAAAAAAAGGTATTTTCAACTAGTCTCTATGACTAAGTTTTAATCGTAAGTGACATTTGCAAGTAAAATCTTGTTAGTTGCCTTGAATAAGTTGCATGTTATATTAGTTGCAAACAACAAAGGGTATTGGATGAAAGAAAAAAATCAACAAATGATGTGTTGCCACATGTCCTGATATTTAATTATTTAAAATATAAATATTATTATTATTTTGAAATAATCTACGACGTTCAATTCAAATGTTTGGATGATCTTATATTATGACATGTGGCCAAATGTAAATATGCCACGTGGCATTAAAAAATTTAATACAAAATATGAATATTAAGTTGGTAGGTACCTAAGTAATTACATAAGTAGGTGCTTACAAACTTAAACTACATACTTACTTACTTACTTAAATAAAAAGTTAAGTAGGTAAATACATAGGTTGACCTAGGTGGGTAGGTCAAACTATGTACTTACTTATCTAGGTAGATAAGTAAGTTGGGTAAGTCGGTAATCTACAATTATGCATAATTTATTTTTTTTTTTGTTTTGGGTTAATTGATTGGCTCATCCCATGTGCGTGAATTTTTTAATGTGAAATTGGATGACCACACCCTTTGTTTATATAGTGTTCAAAATAGGAATGAAGAACAAACAATATGGGATAATTTCCCCACACACTAAATTGCAACTCCAAAACTTTCCACATGCCTTTTGTTCCTAGTTTTTAAATTTATAAATAACTCAAGTATATGGCTCACTACATAATTAGATAATCATTTAATTAATAATGATTTGATTGAATATATATTTAAAATATAAAGTATACACTACAAATATTAAGTATTCATTATCAACCACTTAAATAAATAATAACTTCTTAGTATTTAACTAACTAGCTATCTAATTATTCACAACTTGATAATACATAACTCATAGATAAATAAATAACTAAAATATTTTATTATTTAAAAAAATCTGGTTGAATTATACATAATATAAATAATCTAAAAATATTATAATTAATATAATTTAAAAAATAATTAAAATTACAAATAATGAACTAGCAATTGTCATTAAAAAATAAATTCCTACATGGGTTTAAAAAAAAAGTAATATTAAACTAATTACATTAATTAATATATAATTACATTTCTTATTGTAAAACAATTTATTGGTCAAGTAAATGTTATTTTTTTATTGCTAAGTATTAACTATAAATACAATAATTTATTAAACATCTCATTAATTTTTATAATTACAATAAAATTACTGTAAAAATATTTATCATAGATAAGTAATTACATAATTTAAAAAATAAAAAATTAAATTATTTTATCATAATTCTTGAAACTACAATCCTTACAATAATTATTCTAACTTCATTATTTTTTTCCAAAATTTTAATTCAGATTTCAAGTTATAAATTACAACTATGAATAATTATGTTCAATTAAAAAAAAATTATGCATATACTATGATTAATTTTTATCTAAAGTAATTACAATGATTTTAAAGTATTGCAACATTAATTACAGTAATTCATTTCATTTACTGTAAGAATATAAATTATATAATATAAAAATTTAAGTTCAAACAATAATTATTTAGTGCAACTTATAATTCATAATTATAATCATTTATAGTCATTTATAAAAGTGATCTATTATGGATAACACTAGTAGGAACAAGCCTTAAAATTCAATCAGTAAGCTTTTGAATTGAAATATGAATATTAGATTACAAAAATAATAATTCAGAATCCAAAAATAAAATTTTAGATCACATAGGTCTTTCGAATTCAAATAAAATTTTTTAGAATTGAAATATCAATTTTCAGACACAAATTTTCAGAATTGAAATGTCCAGTTTTAGACTCAATTAGTAATTTCCTGAATTGAAATATGAACTTTAAGAATCCAAAATAATTGCAATTTCAATTTTCAAGTCAAGTAAGTTTTTAAAATTTAAATTAAAAGAATTAGAATTGAAATATTTATTTGTAGAATCAAAAATAATAATTTAGAATTCCAATATCAATTTTAGGATCAAATAATCTTTTTTATTTTAAATTTAAAACATTCAGAATATAATTGTTTTTAAGGAATTGAAATAGTAATTTTCAAATTCAAGTTATTATTTTAAAGAATGGAACTAGTAGTTTTAGAATTGAAATATGATTTTTCATATCAAAGTTTTTTTTAAAAAATTAAATTAAAAAAATTCAGAGTTGAATTATTTAATTTTTAGATTAAAATATTTTTTAAATTAAAATAATTAAAAATTAATTGCAATAAAAAAATCTAGGATAAAATATGAAATTTCAGATTCAAATTTTTTATAATATAATAATCTAAAATTGAATTCAAATAGCAATTTTCAGAATTGGATCATCAATTTAATGTTTAAATATAATTTTCATAATTATAATTATGAAAACATATATATTTTTAATATAATTAAAGTTTTTTAGAATTCATATTCAAAACTTCAAATTGACATAATAGTATTTGGAATTCAAATGACAATTTTTGAATTCAAAAGAAATATTTTCAGGAGTGAAATTAAAAATTTCAGTATTTGAAATATCAATGATCAGAGTTGCATAACCATTTTCAGACTTCAAAATCTATTTTTTAGAATCAAATAAAATGTTTCATGATTGGAATAACAATTCTTAGATTCAAATAACGATTTTTAATTCAATTTAAAAAATTTGATATGCGATTAAATTTTTTTAGAATTCAAATATTATTTCTTAGATTCATGATATGAACAATATACATACATATGCATGATTAATATACACAAAAAAATATATTTATGATATAGGTAACATATTATAAATATTATTTTAATACATACATAAAAATTCACCCCTATGTCATTGTAAAATACTTTTAAAACGCGACTGATTTGGTGACTATTGTGACTAATACAACATATCAATTTATGAATTGATGAAAATAGATTTAAAAATCATCCTACTGATAATATGAAATTTCCAATAGTTGCATCATAGTTTTAAGAATGACCAAAATAATTGAAATTTGATTTTGTAGTTGTAAATATTCCCAAACTTAATTGCAAACAATTATAAGTCACATGTAGTCGCAAGCAAAGTGGGTACATTTTGGTTGATTTCTACTAGTGATGGTAGTTGATTTTAATACTACTAAATAACTAAATTGCAACTTACAATGCAATTATCCAGATTTCATACAACCATTATCATGTTGTTTTAATTATAATAGATAATGTTGAATTGCATTGGACATCATTATTTATAAACATAAATGGATTTTGAAACTTTAAATACATTTACCTTCCATGTTGAAGAATATGTTACAAAAAAACTAGAAAATGTTTCTATCAAAAGACAATTCAACTATGAATATAAATATAATTCCCAAGATATATATAACAAATATTTTTTTTTCTATTTAAACAAAAGGTCAGATCATAAAAATGATGATCCACAATAATCAAATATTGTCATTTAAAACACTATGTTTCATAAGTGAATTTTTTTTTTTTTTTTTGTTGAAATGGAGCTTGAACCATGCAGTTTCTTCAATGCACCTTATTCGCTTGAAATTTGCCATGTTATGATATTTAGTTCCACATGTGAAATGAAATAAGTAGATATCATAACATTGTAATGTGAAAAATATGTAAATAGTCCTTTCAATTTGAATAAAATTAGTTTACTATTATATTATCACCAACATGCAACTTATTTCTCACTAAAATGGAATGTATAGAACATTGATACATACTAAACTATAATTTGTATACTTGTAAATATAATCAAATACAATGTTTACAATCAAGTAAATTGAATTACAATTTTAGGTCCTTTTGAAAAAATCTTACCTTATATACATAATTTTGATGTTGATGGATTGAAACATAATGAAAGTTCAACCTTATAACATAAAAATAACAAAAGTAAGAACCTTCAATATCCAAGAGTAAAAGTAAGAACTTTCAACATCTAAAACCAGAAGTGAACTTTGAACAATAGCCTTTAACATCAAAAAGTAAAAATAAGAACCTTCAACATCCAAAAGTATGAATAAAAACTTTCAACATTCAAAAGAAACAATAAAAACCTTCAACATTTAAAAGCAAGAGCAAAAACCTCCAACCTCCGAGAACAAAAACAAAAATCATCAACCGCTTTAAGAGCAAGAACAAAAACCTTTAACCTCCAAGAACAAAAACAAAAGTTGTCAACCTCTTTAAGAGCAAGAGCAAAAACCTTCAACCTCCAAGAGAAAAAACAAAAACCTTCAACTTTTTTAAGAGCAATAATAAAAACCTTCAACCTCCAAGAGAAAAAACAAAAGCCTTTGATTTTTTTTAAGAGCAATAATAAGAACCTTCAACCTCTAAAAACAAAAACAAAATTCTTCAACTTTTCTAAAAATAAAAACAAGAACCTTTAACCTTCAAGAGAAAAAACAAAAGCCTTCAACCCCTCAAAGAACAAGAACAAGAACCTTCGATTTCCAAAATAAAAAACAAAAGCATTTAATTTTCAAATTATTTAAATAAATAATATAACTTATAACCTTAACTCTAAACTTAATAAACAAAAATAATCTTAATTATAACACATGGTATGAAAATTGCATCACTAAAAGACTAAAAAATACACAAAATGTTTGAATAGAAAGATTTTTTTTAAAAGTTCATTTTGAATTTCTTGACAATGAACATAAGCTCATGAAAGTTGTTGATGTATTGAGACAGATCTATTGATATACTACCATGTGTCACTTGTTTAAAGGTTTTCCGCCCAAATTTCAAATATTTAAATTTTCAAATTTAAGTTGAAATATAGTTGCATATTAGTTACAAACAAGTTGAAATGTCATATATATTGGGCAGTGGAAATGTATACACATGGCATGATCATATGTGTTATTCAAGGCCTAACATTTGTTACAAAATAATAGTTGATTAACAATTAAATTTATCCTAGTTGTGATGTAGTTATTACATGCGACTAAAATGCAACTTGTCAACAAAATCAAACATGGTTGATTACAACCGTATATACAATGCATACATTGTATTGTATAAATATTCATCTTGTAACTAATTTGCAACTAAAACACAATTCTTTAATTTTCTAACGTGGCATTTTATTTATTAATTTGTTGTATTTCCATGGGACATTTACAATGCAATTGTATATTAGTTATTTTAGAGCTCTAGTTGTAGGGTAGTTTAAATGTCACGGACATAATTTCTCATAGTGTAACTCCCTTCTCCATGTAATTCCTCATTACACAAGTCCTAAAATGTATTACCCATATTCTCAAAATCAACGATGTTCTTAGGTCGTAAGCCATCAGGAAATGAATTGTCCTTGCATGAAATTTGTTTTTTTGCGAGATTATTCACCCCATCCATTGTCAACTCACCCTAATCAAGCACCGTGATAGCCAATTCATCATTCAACGGCAAATCCTTAAAAGGTTAGAAAACCTCCATGCCAACTACTAACTTGCAACATCTGGTTGTTAGAGCTAGGCAAAATAGCTTCTTTTCCTTGAAGGCTTCATGCATGGTTTCAATTGAAACCACCATACAATTTTCCACTCCACACGGACCATATATCCAAACAAATGATGGATCTCTCCAGGTTCCAATACCAATCTTCACTTGTTCATTTTTGTGAGAATCCTAGATGTTAACAAAGCTACCAAACATGAATCCCTCAACCATATTTGCCAAGTTAATAATAAACACAATAAAATATTAACGATATGAAATATTAGCAGGCAAATTGTCCTAGAAATATTGGTAGGAAAATTGCTTGGTGGCCATTAGGCATTTTCCTAGCCAATGTTTTTTGGTAAGAATTGTTTGGTGGCCACCAGGTGTTTTCCCAACCAATCATGCTTGAAGGAATCGCCTAACGGCCGTTAAGTGTTTTCCCAACCATGATTCTTATAAATAATCTTTTGGCAACCACCAGGTGTTTCTCCTGGAAAATTTTGTGGAATGAAATACTTGGTGGCTACTATGAGTTTTTCTTGCCAATATTTGTGGGCAAAATCACCTAGCAACCACTAGATGTTTCTCTTGCCAGACATGGCCAGAAATGTTTAATGTTTTAAAGTTTTTTCACCTGCGAATCTACCTTAAATATTTAATGAAGGAATTGAACATGATCTGATTCTTGGGGGAATACCACAATGGATATTATGATTACTCTTTATATGTATGGATAGAAAACACGAATATCCCAAAATATATTATTCATTTTGAATATTCACTAGATATTTTGAATGGGTTGGGAACAATAATGTTAGCAAGGAAGCTAATTCATACATTGAAATTAACTAGTGATTGCGATTGAAAGGAATTATCTTACCTTAAGGTCAGTTTCGTCATTAAATAATCCTTAAAATAGTGAAATTAAATTTTATGAAAAATATGAACTTGACATGTTGAAAATCGTCATAATTATCATAGGTTAGATTTTGAATAATTTCACTACTCATATCACAATATTATAATAGATGATGAAAATTTTATAATTTCAAAATTTAGAAATGAATTAATTTTTTAAAATAAATAAATAATTCATTCTGTTAATGTGGAAATTGACCTTAAACTATGGTATAAACTACAATTGATACTACATTTTGAATAATTTCACTGCTCATATCACAATATTATAATAAATTATGGAAAAATATATAATTTCAAAATTTAGAAACAAATTCATTTTTTGAAAAAATAAAATTATTCATTTTGTCAATGTGGAAACTAACCTTATGTTATAGTATAGATTATAAGTGATATTACATTGTGAATAATTTCATTGCTCATATCACGATATTATAGTAGATGATGGGAAAATATATAACTTCAAAATTTGGAAATGAATTCATTTTTTGAAAAATATATATATTCTTTTTGTTAATGTGGAAACCGAACATAGGCTATGGTATAGACTACAAATGATACTACATTTTGAAGGGGAATTATATGGATTTCTAGTCCTTAATTCCCATTGTAAGAAAGTTATAGGTTCCAAATGATTGAGGCCCTACATACTTTTTGTCTATGTGAATTTGATATTAGTATAGTTTAATGTGTTCAGTCCAATGCATTTGGTTGTTGCCACAATTTTTTGCAAGTAAACATAACCTGCATTCAAAAATGATTGGGTATTATAAGGACACTATATTTGGCATATACTAAAGAAATCAGATCTAAATCCTGAGCAATAGTGTTTTAGGTCGCCTAGACGCATTTTAAATTCTAATGAACACAATTGAAAATAGTTGTCTAACGTACTGCGATGACATAGAAACTCAAACTGAGGATGTGGTCATATCAATATTTTGGAAACTATTGGAGTGACACAAGAAACCCTAATTGGTGAGAAGTCTGGGTAGAAGACACCAAGAACAAACCACGTTTTAAAGGAAGATAGAAGAAAAGAGATGCCACTTCTACATAGTGATGAAAGAAAAGAAATATTGGAGGCAAGGTGAAATCAAATGTGAAACCTAAACAATGATTTCTGGATTGTTGAAAGCATTTGTTGACAACTACTGAACTACAGTTCTTTAGACCTATTTATTGGTTCACTGGCTTGGTGGAGGTGTCAAAGCTTAGACCATTAGTTGTTGCACGTTGGTGTTGTTTTAGATATTTTTGTGGAATTCCAATCACTTGTTCCCTTCCTCCTGTAAAAACTTCTATGCGACATTCATTCGGCCATAATGAAAACTTAAAAACTCAAAGGAAGCTCCAACTTCTTGCTTCATGAACATCATCATTTTGAAACGATTAACAAGAATGTTCTATGGTGAAAACTCTCACGTCTCTCGCAACTATGAATGCGGAAAGTGGGGCCTCCACTTCAGGAATAATGATGAAGGATTACATTCAAAGGCCATTTCTACAATGTATTTGAAGAAACCCTAAATCCTAGTACCTTCAACTAATAATGTATAGTTCGTTATTTATAAATTTCTTGATATTGATCACTTAAACCTTATATCCTATGGTCAGTAAACAAGTTTGGCTTAAAGGTCTTTAATTTGCAGAGTTTGTTTTTGTGCCAAAAATTTGCCACTTAATGACATGATTATTTAATTTTTTTCAAAAATCCCCAAAACAATTGCCACATGTTTTTTATCATCCTTCAATAATTTTAGCTAAAGTGAAATGCAACGACAAAAGAATTTATATTTTTGAATAATTATTTTTGAGTAATAAATGGGTATTTAATTCTACCAATTTATTTTTTAAATATACCTTTGAATTAATTAATGACTATTCAATATTTCATAACAAGTTATTTCTTAAAATATATTTAAATACAGTTTACATAATAAAACATCAATAGTTAGTTATTATGTAATTATCAAATATCTTACTAAATTGTTTATGGTCATGAACTCAAAATCAAGCCCAAATTAAAGATAAAAAATTACTTAATTTATCATTCAAGGATACAGTAATCCTTGATAAATAACTCAAAGGTAGTAAAATACTTATTAAATGGTTCATATTTGAGATATTTATTTAATTTTTTTAGAGTTTAATGTATAAAACTTAAATTTAGTGTTTATGGTTTAAAGATGAGTTATAGGGTTTATTGTCAAAATTTGATTTATAGGGTTGAATAAATAATTACATAATTTTCTTTTATTATTATGGTAATATTTCATGTTGGATTTTTCTTAGAAATCATTGTTGTACTAATATGCTTTAATTCATAATTTAAATGAAATTTACATCCGGAGCAACTAAATCATTGTAAATATGTAAATTATATGATATTTGTTTATTTATATGTAGTTTAAGTTGTATAGAAGTATATGTATGCATGGATGTGTGGTTGTTTGTGTTTATATATGTTTGTATATACATGTATGTGGATGTGTGTGTGTATTTGTTTGTGTTTTTTATTGTTTATATGTATCAAAAGAAAGTTTGTGTTGAAAAAAATACATAAATTATGTTGTAGGTCATCACATGTAAGTCATAGATATTTTGGTGTGTGGTACATATGATAATTTTCAAAATAAGAATTGTTTGGATATATTTGGATAAAAATCTTAATTAAATGCCATGTGACTTAAACCTATGCTTACTCTAGGTGCCATGTGACCTAAGTTTGGGCCTAACCTAGGTGTCACATAGATTGTTGGAGGTTTAGTTTAACCTAGGTGCCATACCATGCCCTAGATTTAGGTGCCATGTGATTTAGGCCTAGATGCCATGTGGTTGAAGCCTAGGCCATGTAACCAAGTTTAAAACTTGCATTTTTTAATTCATTTAATGTGCCATGTAAACTTTCAAGTTGACTAGGTTTATCAATTGAAATTTTCAAAAATAGATGTGGGAGATTAAAATTTTAATATTATTTTTCTTAAAAGTTTGAAATTTTATGCCACATGACAATGTGTAATTGCTCAACAATGTAATCACAAATTGTGATAACTAGTAGTAAAACATTATATAGTCAACAAATGAAGACATATATGGTTGATTATATATTTCATCCATGTGCATTGTGTCGATATTATCTTGAATCACTAAGTGACTAATGTTGAGTACAATTAGACTTATGCAACTAATAAAAAATTTAATTATTAAAGTGATTTGTGATTAATTTTTAATCATAAATTGAAGTTGCAAAACAAAATTTTCTTCTAGTGTTCCTTCTTAAAAAGAGGGATATTCATGTGCCCACTTCTTAAGAGTGACAAGGAAATTATGTTTACTTTGGTGTAAGATCTCTTTGACTTTTAAGGAATAAGTGCAAAAATCCTCGCCCTCCTATCTCATGATCTATGAATGTTTAAGTTCATATAACCTTTGAGACTTGAACCTACCTACATCCTAGAACCTACCCACATTGGTGTGAATGATACAATGGACTGTTTTGGAAAAAATGGGCCCAAGTCTTCACATATGAGGAAAAAGATTATGAAGTTTAGGGTTAGACAATAGTTTCCAACACGTCACCCAAATATAGGAGGAATCCTTATTCTTTCTACTTTCCTTTCTGACCTACAGCCAAATTTGGCTAAGTCCTCTTGTGGATGATCACTAACCCACCTACCTGACAGTTTGAAAAAAAAAAACAAACTGTGGTTCCAAATTTTAAATTGTGTCTCAGCTAACCTCTAAATGTCAGGACTGTGCAAATTTACATGTTTAGGGGGGTATCTAAGCTAATACATATATATTTGCAGAGAACAATTTGTTGTGTTTTTATTTGCAACTTGGCTGATTGTTTCAATTTTTGTGATAATAATTCACTCTTGCAACATTAGTTTTGATTTGGTAAGGTTGCATCCAACAACTTATGCTGAAAAAACCTGTTAGTATTGATGGCTCACCACTGCAAGCTGGCAAAAGACAGTAAATCATATGGTGATTGGCAAACTAAACCATGTCTAGCTTAAATTTCGTATGCATGATTTATTCTTAAAATGATCCAGAAACTGCTTGCAGCTGCAAGCTTATTTTATTTGTGTCAAATCCCATATCCTATAATATTATGAATTGAAACTTCTAAGCATTCATTATCATGATACTCATGTCTTTGGATATACACATAGATTGGTGTACTGAGCAGGTGGTTTGTAAAAGATCATGAATATTGTAATTATGAAAATTTCATATATAGTTCTAAAAATTATGTTGAGCTCTGATTCGGGTTCTTCTGTAACTAGAACTGAAATCCTTGTTTGTAATCTGCGAACCCAATGTTGGGATTTGGCATCCATCCTCAAAAAGGAGAAACATCTGAAGTTGTTCAAGGAAGTCAAGACCAAAGGAGTTAAAATTTGGGGTCTCCTTGCTAGTGATCACCACCTCTAATCTGAGACCAGAAAGGGAAATGACTCATATTAAAAGTGGGTATGGACATAATGGTCTGTTATAATTAGGTGCTATAGATGCACAATCCTTGTTGCACCTTCCACTCTTGCATTACATGCTGACATTGAGCTTTCCCTATTAACACATGTGAAGTGACGTTTGTTTTCAAGGAACTAAAAACTTGGTTGTATGTCACAAATTGTGACCTCTTTGTTAACTCAATTGGACCCTCTCCATGGCAGCTTGGCTCTTAACCATACAAACAATGGGTTTTTGTCTACAAATGAATTGTCTTAGATTTAGATCAATATGGAGAAGTTGCTGTTAAAGGAACTGTCTAAGGGTCCATACATATAAATCATCCATTTGATCTCTTTCTTTTTCTGGAAACCAGATCAGTGATTGAAAACTTCCTTGATCTATATATAAAATTTTCAATGCAAAATTTAGACAGGTCTTCCAATAACCCTTGGCCATACAAGAACTCCCATTATAAAAGATGCATGTTGGTGTATAGCTCACTTGAGTTAGAAACATCTGTCCAGTAAAGTAGAAAGAGGGATCCCAACTTTAAGAATTATGTGTAGGGTAAGGCCCAAATCATGGAATTGCCATGGGCATGGGGCTTTATTGTGCATGATGAACATTGAGGGAAGAAAGAGAGAGAGTTCATAAACACAGGTGCACACTTTCTTTGACACTAGCTGTAGAAAAGTCTTACATCAGATGCACAAGGCCAGCCAAAACGCCATCCTTAAGGCCAGAAAAATGTATGGAAAATTAGCAGTCTAGGGTTCAAAACCTTGTCCAAAAAGCCAGCAACAAACAAATTAGAAATCCAGTCTGCTGGGGGTGAACTCAAAATTTTAGAAGAAAGATGATCTTCATACAGACAATTCAGCTCAGCTCACAAGTAATTACTGTAATGACATCTATGGTCAAAGTTCCTAAATTTTTTTGAAGTATTTGAGATTTTACAGGATTCAATAGCAAATCATAACAGGAACACACAAAACTCTTTGAAATCAATTGTGACAGTATGTAAACTTAAGATTAAAAAATGGTGAGTGCCATTTATCAAGACCAAAATATTATATCAGATTTTGCAGGATTCAATAGCAGACTATAAAAGGAGCACACAAAGCTCTTTGAAATCAATTGCAGCAGTTTGAAAACTTGGATCAAACAATCATGAGTCTCATTTATCAAGAGCAACATGTTGCATCAGATTTTGCAGTATTCAATATGTAAAGAAACACACAAACAGGCTTTTGAAATCAATCATTATGCTTTGGAAATATGGAGAATAATCTTGAGTCAAGCCTATTTTGAGCAAAATATTGGACTTCAGAATTAGTATGGCTTCACTTAAAAGAGTAGAAAATTCATCCTCACTGAGCAGAACATTGAAAACTTGCTTGTTTCTGATTTGATTCATATTTGTGACCTGCTAATGTCCTTGACCTCCGCCTGATTGGGATTTCTTTAGGTGGCTATGATCTTCTCTTCTGGCTCAATAATTGCATGCTCCCAGAAGGTGGCTCCTGTGGTGTTCAATCCAGTTTGGCAGAAACCGACTCAAAAATCCCTGCATTTGGCATATTCTAATTTCTTGAGAGAATCTTTCTTTCTGCAGCTGCTTGCAGGAGACTGCAGATTGAACCTTCTTTAAACAGGGGAAGTTGGGAGTGGGATCCATCCACAAGAATGGATGGCTCATATTCTTTCATATTCTTTAGAAATCTGGATCTCTTGGAAAACAATGATGGAGAAGTTCAGATGGAGTCAAAGTGTGGCTTGCTGCACTTGCAGTGCCTGAGATTGTATAATTGAGCATATTATTCTGATGGAAGATGATGCTTGCAAGACATTATTGAGGTTTTACATGAGAGAGAGAAAGTCTGCAATTTTTCAGCAAATGGAAAGAGAAGTCAAGAGTCCTGACATGTTCAGATTTGTTTGAGTGCTCAATGCATGCTGGTTCATGAGCACTTGAAGAGGGCAGATTCATTAGCAAATCATTCTGAGCAGTTGCCAGTCTGATACCTTTGTGGGCAATTGCCTTGTGCACCAAAGTTCAAGGAGAATTGAGGATTGAGAAGAAGAGGAGAATTTTCTGGAAAGAGGTCACAAAAAAACAGCCATGTTGCAATTGGATTGAAATGAACAACATAGTGCATTCATTTGAGGTACCTGATCAAGAAAATCCTCAAATGTTGGAAATCAGGAAGCAACTGAAGCAGAGAGTAATCGAGGTAGATGAATAACACAAGGTATCTGCCAATCTGCCAAGCACAAATTTGTCATACATGATGTACACACAAGGAAGAGTCTGAGGTGATTTCATTTAACTCACCACAGTGAGAATCAATGATCATTGCATTTGGGATCATTGAGCACACCAATGTTCAAGGATAGTTAGGAGAGCAATCATAGTTCAGGTCCATGCCAATTGCTTCCATCACTTTGAGAATTGTCATTGTTCTTGGAGGATCATTGGTGATGCCAGAAAATTTTCTTCTTCTTCTTCTTCTCAATGGCCCTGGATTAGTGTTCTCTGTTTGTAGCATTTGGCCAACCATTTTTGGGGCCAAGTTGGAGGTCAGATTTTTCACTTGCCATCATTGCTTTGATCCTTAATCTGGGTCACCAAATTGGACTTTGAAAATTCATGTTGCGGGTTTCTGTCATCATGATTGCAGTTCACAAGAAAGGTTTAAATTGGATTTTGGCATACTGATCAAGAATCGTAAAGCATATTTGTGGGACCTCTAGTTTGTATTCTCAGTGTTTAGAAGAACTTTAGTTTCCACATTCCACACTAGTGTTGCATTCTATTCATGGAGAATTTGAAATTTGTCCTTGATGTGACTTGCACATTTCTACTCAAGAGTTCCAAATTCTATACAGGCCCGATTCATTGCACATTACCTAATCTCATCAGAAAATCTCCATTTTTTTAAGGGGGTTAGTAGTTTTCAAAGGGTGACACCACACTTATCATACTTGGTTGACAAACTTGGCATCATTTTTTTTTTCTTCTTTCATACATCACTAAGAGCATCTCCACCATACACCCCTATTTTGGCCTTTGTGGGTGTTTACCACATCCAAAATACAGAATTAATTATTCCCCCGTCCCCACCCACAAGCATGAAAAATAGACCATATAAAAGTGAGAGATAATTTATATGTCAACACTTGGGCCAACCATTATGGCTGACGGGTCAAATCAATCATTTCCTTCAACAAGCAATCTTGAAGGGCACTGAATCCTGCACACATTTACAAATCCAATTTGAGTTTCGTAATTATTGGATCATTGTAATTCATCCAAAATGGTGTGTACATGCCATTTTACAGTTGGGGTTGGACATGCTCTACATATTAGCATTTGCATGATCAATTTTATTCATGAACACAATTTTCATCCATCATCCAGTTGAAGGGAACTACCACTTTGTGTTTTAATTACCTAGAGCCTTCAAAGAGCAAAGCATGATAGTTGAAGACTCAAAATGTGCAAGGACTTCTACAAAAGAAGGATGTTGGCAAGGAAGTAGGTAGGTCTATAGGTCAAGGTGCCAAAGATTTATTGGTCTGTAAGAAACAGGCAAGGTGCATGAGATTGGTAAGTTTTAAAGTGGCTTGGAGGTAGGTTTGTAGGCCTCACACAAATAGACATCTATTTCTATATCATAAAATTGAAGGTATAAAATAGGCTTCCCATCTAAATAGTATTACTTTCATCTTAGTAGTAATGTTGACGTTAAATATGAAATACTGACAATTCCAGTTGTAACAATTTCCATGTAATGATCATTGCTTCAATTAACTTAATTTGAATCTTTTCAGTCAACATTCATTATTTAAATTTTTGAAAAAAAATTCTCTTGCATTGTGATTTTCCTTCTTGTTAAACACCTTTTGTTGAAATGTGCTAACAACATTCCCATGTCACCAAAATGGGAGGGGTGTTTTAAGTATGACACTCCCTAATGAAAGCAAGACATTTTAACATAATGATCACATAATCACCCAAGGTTAGTGGAAACCTCACAACATCTCCAATTCCTAATCTTACAATCTTATTGTTTCTAAGAATGCAACATAAGACTATGGACCTCAAGGCATCAAAATTGTTAATGATTTTCTTTCAAAAGCTAATTGGTCATGAGTGTGGCAAATCATTACTAAACAACAAAGTCCCAATTCTTAACTAATGTTTTTTTCCCAACAAATCTTTTCCCTTGGAAATTGGATAAAGAAAAACAAGGCACAAAACATTTCAACATTTTCTTTCCATGAAACCCATGAATGTCCTCTAAACCCCATTTCCTTGGAGTGCTTATAACAACACATGCATTTTTTTCCACATACGATCCACCAGATAGTCTCTCTCAGGATCCCTAATATTCACAACAAATTGAACATGCCACCATGACCATTCATGAAATCTCTAGATTCATTCATCATTTCCCTTGAATTGGTCCTTAAACCCTAACACTAAATCTTCTATTCCTTCCTTAAAACATGTAACACAACAAAATATTCGCTTTGGGGAAGAAGGTTGAAAATCAACAATGGGACATTCTTCCCCAACTGTTCACAATACAAGATCAAGATTAAAGAAAAATGCATTGTCACTACCACTAGAAAGAAGAAAAATTTAACTTATTATGTCAATTGCTTATATCATCCCATAGAAACCTCCAACTTATAGAATCCCAAAGCCTCCAACATCTACACCATCAAAATTTCTCCCACCAACCATTGCCCAACTCTATGATCGACATTCACCATATCCAAGAACAATAACAAATGTAACTTGGAAACCACTCCATCATCAAAATTAGTTTCATAATGGAGCTCCATTGAATCACAAATCATTAAACACACTTAACCTCCAACAAACAAAAACAACCAAATGTAGAAAAAAAAAATAGAACTTGGGCTTTTGGCATCCACAACTCTTCATGATGCCCAATTGTCCTTTAACTTGTTGCCTTCTACTAATCATCCATCAAGTATTAGGGTTTTCTCTTTCCATCTTTCCACATCCATAGGTAAATTCGTCAACATTAGTTCTGCATTACACCTAGCTTGAAAAATTGCCACATGATTTTTTTCAACATAATATTCCATGGTGTTGGCATGTAGCCATAAATATCATCCTTTTGTTTCTCTTTCCCAAAATTTCTTTGTTCACTTTGGGCATCATTGAAAAACTAGATGTGCACACTGTTGCACACTAAGCACCTAGTGATGATCTAGTGGAAATTTGCTTAAATTTTGTAAAAGATTTGTCCCCTCTATTTGTAGTAGATACCTCACCTCCAAAAGATGAAGATTATGTTTCAAGGAGATTTAGATTGATTGATCTAATTCAATATTGTAATTTCTTAAATTGCAAAGTTCATAGGATATACACAAGAGATGCATAAAATGTGCATTTGGAGATCATTTTTAGTATATTGGGCATCTATGTACTATTGGCATATCAATTGATTAAAAACAATATATCACCCAAATCTTTTCTTTCAAAAGAAAAAAAATGTGGACATGACTAAACCACAATTATTTAAGGATGTAACAAAACTTTGTTCACTTTGAATGTACATAAGCCAAAATAACATAAAAGAGTCCAAGCATGTTAAATATAGGAGAAAAGTAGTCCCAATATAAAGTTTAAATGTAAGGTATCTTGGCTTATTTCCATGTGGATAAGGATCTTTTATTATTTAAATTATAAGAAATTGGGAGAGAGAATGAAACATAACAGACATTTGACACTTTACAGCTTAGTTTTTGGACTTATTTTGAATTAGATTTGAGTTTTCAAAAGCTGGTGGTAGATTGCCTTATTATATATTATAGAACTTAGGTTGACTAATGTGGAGATTCTTTTTAATAATAGAACTTTTTAAACTTACTTTTCAATTTAGTTGCTTGCATGAATAATTTGTGTTGCACAAGTAATGTTCATTTAAAATACTAATTCACATTTGCATCACTTGCAAAACATTTGCAAATTCAAGTCCCAAACACATAAGAAAATTCATATAACAATGTGTGCACCAACAAAACTTGCATACATACAGCCCCAAAAAAAACTTAATTTTTTAAAAAAAAAATCACCAAAATTGAAATCACAACTTCTATATTTTATGCCCAATCCACAAAAAGCTCTTGAATTTAATTCACACATGAACTAATTTCAAAATTTGATTTTTTAAGAAGACAATTTTGAATATAGGTGGTAGAGACTTATTAAAGAATTAATGTGTGTGAGATGTATATCATGCACATAAGGATGTGTGTGTAATAATTTTAATTTATTTATTCTTGTACATGTATTGTTTAAACATAAATGCCATAATTCTACTTTATTATCATAAAATGTTGAATAGACCTACTAATCTTATATAATTTACCGTTTTTAGGGCAAACAATTCCTATGGGGCAAAGTTGCAAACCCAACTTTGGGTGGTACCACTAGCAATGTCACAACCCAAAATTTTGAAACCCACCCAACTTCAAAACAACATAGGACTCATTTAATGAAAGCTTTTCATTTCAAATTTATATCAAAAGATTACCAAAGTCATGTAAAATTTGAATTCCAATTGAATTTACAAAAAAAATAATTTAAATATTCCAAAAAATATTCAAGGAAAGTAACACTCGGGGTTCCTTTGTTTAAGACCTCAAAAGGAACATATTTTTTCATTTTTTTAATTCTTTTAATTTCTAGTAAGGCAATGGGCTTCAAATAATTTTTTAAAATTTCTTTAATAGATCATGGATTGAGGCAATTGTGAAGGGGTGAAAATGTGGTCCCTAAACATTACCATCTTTAGAAAGGTAATGTTGAGGAAACAAGTTTAGTAAAAACTTCTAAGAAAAATCTACTTGAAACTTACTTTTATAATGCAAAATTTAAAAATTAATGCATAATGATGAAGAAGTATCTTGTTATTTATCATTCAATTAAAAAAATTGAATGTATAACAATTTTGTGATGGGTTTTGGTCCTACTTTTTGTTCACTTGACAAGTAGACTGGCAAATACTTTTAGTTATACACTTTACCATGCTTTTGCCCAAAAAACAAGCGAAAAAAACAAGAAGGACTAGTAAATAATTACCTTCCAAACCTTTATAATACTTTCAATACATCATAATGGTGTCCAATGGGTCTATTAGCCTTTCACAATTGCTATTTAACCTTTGGTGCTTATAGACCCGCTAGTGGCATTGCTTACCATCTGTAGTCCCCCAGAAAACCTTTTCAATGTTGCTTATCATTTACAGACACTATAGACCCTTGTGGTTGCTACCTACCATCTGTTGCAATTCCATTTGTTTTGCAAACTTCAACCTTCAAGTATATTCCCTTCGTATTGCCATGTATTGGTTGTTACCTTCCTATGGCAACAAGAAACTTCCTAGTCTTGAGATTAAAACATAATATAGATTATCATTACTTTTGTAAAAGAAACACAAAACTTCTATATAAAATGTAATAAAAAATTATGTAAAGGAGAATCATACTACCTTCCTTCATATTTTAATATAATAGATTTTTAAGATCCTTCAACCATTTTCCATTGAATAACATAAATATTTGATACAATTCCAAGCTACTTTCCCGTCTCTAGTGTTACACATACTACACATCTCTAAGAGAAAACTTTTAACCCAAACTCCAAACTTTAACTCATTGAATGCCATAAAATTTTCCCAAATCCTCCTTTAATCCTCCTTCTCCACAAAACCTCACAAGGCCCACATGGACCCCATGAATTAAAATAAGTTTTTATCCTAATCTTTCTTAGAAATCTTCTAAGTGATTGGACATTAGATTACAACCAAATACTCATCAACATGAACTAATTAATCCGACTAGTTTCACCCCTTTGGTACGGGATGATAAATCTGCCATTAGTAAATAACTATTTATTAAGATGCCTATGGCACTAACTAATTTAAGGAATTTCACCCTTTAACAACCACCTTAATTTTTTGAACAATTTTTGAAGGTTGTGATTAGGAGGTCAACTTGAATTAATTCTCAATTTTTTTGTTTCAATAAACAATTTGGGCCATACCTTAGTGACTATAATTGATAAACCATAAAAAAGTTTTTATAATGGTATGCATAATGATAAATGGCTAAGAATTTCAAAAACACATCTCAAAAACATTTCAAAAACACAAATTTTTCACTCATGTAGTCTATGTAGGTGCCTACAATTTTTTTCAATGTGTACATAGATGGGGAACACAAAGTCCATGTGGAGCAAGTCAATAGTAAAAATCATAATTAAAAAATTAAATTAAAATGGGTTCACCTTTCCTTGAATTTTGGTGAAGCAATTCCTAGTGGTACCACCAAAGGATGAATTTGTTCTATGTTATTTTTCTTTATGTCTTTGATCAAACAATGAATTGAAAAAAAAATGATGCTAAATCCTACATCTACATAGCTTGATTGATATCAAATTTTCTTCAATCCTAGTACAAATAGTACATCTTCAATTGATTTTTCTTTTCTTGGAGGAAATACAATTTGTCCTAGACTATGAATGGATAACTTGAATTATCACCCAAGTACACCCAAGTACACTCTTTGTATGGGATCAATATTCTGAAAGGTACATTTTTGTTTGATGTCATGTTTTGTGAAACACCATAATCAACGTACCATGAATTGTCATTAATTTCAGTAAATAAGGATGAACAAATGAATAATTTTATTTCAATTAAAATTTAATTATTTGTATGTCCATTTGTATGTTCAATAGTTAACTTCTTTCTAGAATTTTGAATATGATGTCCTACCAATTTACAATAAATACATTGACTTATGGATGATGAAGGAAATTAGGATTAAAATTAGGACTAAAATTATTGTAGGTGGACTTGTTAAAATTAAATTTAGATGATGCTTTATTGTATTTTCTCTTTCCATATAAAACTAGCTTGGATGACACATTAGGATTATCACTATTATCCCTGTCTCTTCAATTCCTCTTCTTGGAACAATTTTATTGTATTGGCTAATGTATCGATGGTTTTAGTTTGGGCATTAGTACACTTGCATAAGATTTAGGCACAGATCATAGAAAATTTGCTATCATCAAGAGACACATGAAATTTGATCTTGAAAAAAAAATTCAAAATTTTTAAATAATACTTGAAAATTACATAAGTGAATTTTTTTGCATGTGTGACAGTCCTTTTGCGGTAACTGGATACTGAGACTAGGAGGCCCACTAATTTCACCATTGGAGATCTAGGAAGCCCAGGCTCTCTAGCCAGCAACCCAGCTGATTATCTGACTAGTGTCAAAACGTATTTGCAAGTTTCTACAAAAGTTCACTAATTCGCGACTTCTTGTATTGATTTTTTCATAATAACTAATCTGCTTTGAAATGCTAAAGGGGTGTAAGCACACTCAAAGTAACTAAAATGAGTTCAATGAAAGTATTACAATATTGTCAACTTTAAGAATGAAAGTAGATGTAAAGTAGTAACAAACCGAAGATTAAAGTGATAAATCTACATAACACAAGATCCCAACTTATTTCAAGAATATTGATGTAATTAGTCTCGTCCACCTCCACAAGTAAGTGTTTTTTTGTTTGGCGAATTTTTGCACACAGTGGCAAAAAACAAAAACGAAAACAAAAAAATCCCTTCCACTAGTACCTTAAAACAAGAATATTATGACATATATGGCATGTTGCAGCTCAGACTAATTCACCAAAATATTGTCCTTTTTTTTAGTGCGTGGATTGATCATGATCAGCGGAGTTGTAATTACAGCAGCTGGGATCTATGCATGGATCTACGATCAGCTACTCTAAGCTCTAAATGAGGTCTGGGATTGTTAAATCCTATGAGAAACTTGGTTGTGGATATTAATTAATGAGCTAGATCACTGGGTACGTTTCCTGAGAAAAAATTTGGAGATCATTCAGAGTGAAATGGAAAAATGTTTAACTCTAGAAAGTCTGACTGTTTACAGTGCCAACTCGTGGCTAGGATTTCAATTCCACAACGATAAATTGTTTCCATGGGAATTTCAACAAAAGGAGTAAGCATGTTACAAAAGGGCTCAGGAGTTGTCAGCATAAAATTTAGCTGCACTTACAAGCTGTAGCTAGTCATGATCCATGAATGATGAAAGAGATTGTTCATGTCCAGAATATCTTGCTAATGTTTTGGTTTATTGAACTCGCCTGTAGGAAGAGTGAAGTACGAATTCTCTTCTGTTAAAAGTTTGGCAAGTCCCAAGTAAAAAGCTAGTAGAGAAGCGACGAGGCCGAAGAATCCACTCGCCTGATGATGATGATGATGATGAAGGTTCCACGATCGAGCATGTCCATTGTCCATTCACACCCCCCAAAACACATATAATTCTTTAGAATCTGCTGATCAGTAAGTGTAAGTACTATAGCTAGTTGAACATGCAGCAGGAGGCAACCTGGAATCTTGATCATCGCAAAAGAATCGACTTACAGCTTCAAGAACATACGTGTGGAGAACATTGATGCATGTTTATCAAAGGGTTATATGATGATGATCATGTGAATCGTGATCAATGATCGTCAAAACACAGGAGTAGTTATAACAAGCAATCGAATCGAGTCAGGAAGCTGGCGTGTGTAAGTTCACTTTCCTTTGTTCAAGATGCAGATTCTAAGCTCCCAGCCTTTTAATGCAAGCAAACAGCGATGAACTGCAGCTTGACATCATTTTGGACAAGTATTTGGACTACGAGTCCTGATCAATAGGCTGGATTCAAGTACAGGTGCACATATTACAGAATATGAAATTAGATGGAATTGGAGTAATAACTGGTGGCAAGAGTATTGAGCGACCGAAATCTGGACGAAGGGTTGGTAAGTTACAAGTACCCTCTTACACTTGAGACCAATATGATCTCCTTGTTTGAATTCCGCGATGCAAGCGAGCAGTACGGCAAGCATGAAGAACAAGAAGACCCCGGAGAGAACCACGTTGCTACTGCGGATGGTGCCCAACCAAAAGATAACCGCGAAGATGGCCCAACCCAGTAGGAAAATTCCGATTGCTGGGTCAATGTTTTTTATATGGGCTGGTTCGTAAGCTCGCAGCACCCCGAAGCCTGGGAGCAAGCCGATGGCGGCGTACGCCACAAAGAAAGCGCCGACAGAGACGAATCCGACGCCGCCGTGGGTGTTGCGGGCTGAAGCGTATTCCCACACCCCTGCAAGCCCCAGTGTCATTCCTCCGTAGAAGACCAGCAGGCCCGTGACGACGTTAGGAGGTGAATCAATCTGAATTCCCCATATTGCAGCATCATAGCATGACAACACGAAGGCGGTGACCGCAAACGCCATGAAACCTAGAGGCTCGGGATCCGCGATTCTGGACTTCCAGTTCGTCGACATAGCCGTATGCTCCCTGAATTCCGGCGAGGGTGCAGCTGGCGGTGAGGATCTATTTGCAGGCGCAGCTGCCATGCTTTGGTGTTGCTTAATGCAAGGCTCACGGATCGCAATTTACACTGCCGTGGATCGACACTGAGCCACGATTATGGAATGGATCCTGCAACGATAAATTTGATTAAACCGCAACGATCTCAAGCGCCAGCCCTGCTACTGCAGCATTCCTTCGACTCATCTATGCAGCGCCTGCAGCCTAACGGCATCATCGAAGTCATGAATACGGTAGCCGGTGATGTCAATTGCCGTACAAGCTGCTGGAAGCTGTGGGATCAGCTGCTCATCGATACATTATGCCTATAAATCAATCTAATACTCGAATCTATTTTTTCGCTCCTATTTATTATGCTAACACCACTATAATTCAATCTCTTCCTCATCCCTGACACGTTTAAATCGTCAGCTCCTTAGCTTGTGACATGCAAAAAGTCCAAGTACTCACTCGTATGAAAAATCTCTAGCTGCACTACCGGATTGATCGGCTAACCGTCAGTTCCTGGTCTGTTATGGGCCCGTCTGTTATGTAGGCATTTGCCTGTAAGAGCGTGCAAGTTCATATTATGTCATGTAAAACAAGTACACTTTTAAACGGTTTTACATGAGCTTGGTAAAACCTATAACATATTTGGTGGGTGGACTGCGCAAAGTTTCAACAAAAAATTGGTGATGGGCCAATCAAAGTGGGCCATTGCAAGATAAAAAAGGAGCTTTGAGATGCATGAAAACTAATTCAATTAATTAAAATAAATCACAATAGATAGCTAGCCAAGCTCTTGAAAATCCTAGGCTAAAAATGATGAGGAACAAAGTTAGTCCAATGATAATTCTACTCAACCAATGAGCTGGGGCAAGACTTACCCAAGATATGCCTCATTAGCATCACAATTTGTCCCATATCCTTCACCCAAAAGTGGGAGCTTGTATTGTATATAGCCAAGCTAAAGCGCTGCTGTTTTGGATAGTGTAATGTTGGCAGTGAACCATTCTATTTTGGGAGCATTAGAAAGTGTTAGTTTTCTTTGTGAAGGTCCAATCAAATTGGCCCATTGCAAAAAAAAAGAATATTGAGCTTTGGACTACACACACAATTAATTATGTGGATTGCAAATAGGTATAATCATTAAGCGTATATAAATTTTTGACAGGAATGAAAAATAATTATTGACATGAATTGAGAGATTTTTAGATAGTGAAAATATGTTTATCTACACTTACGTACCCAACACTAGTAAGTGCTAGGACATGAGGTAATACCAAATTTGGATCAATTTCGTACCAGGTCTAAATCTGGTACATACAAATAAAAAATCAGTCTTGAAGCCAATACTTGAACCAAACTGGTATGAAAGTCTTAAAACATACCTAATATCAACACCAGCCTGATATGGAAATATTAAATTAAATGTCATATGCATGATCAACACTAATCCTGAATTCTTATTAATGTTGGGCAGTCCTTAGGAATAGGGCAAGAACTTTCCCAGCTTGTCCGCTAGTTCTCATTGAAGCTTGCCAATTATCACTAGATCCCATACTTGGGCTGAAAACTAAGCACACTAATTATCACCTTATTAAGTTGAAAACATGAAAACTTGGCCCATTCTCTTTGTTAAAACAAACACTGATACTTAGGATAACGGGACCCTACTAGGTTCCAGTTCTTAGCCCTTACGCAATAAAAAGTATAGAGAAATGACTGTTTTATTTTGATTTTAAGGGAGGGGAGGGACAATGTCCTTTTTTGCTTTTCATGTTTCTGTACATTTAGTGGCTTAAAGAATCTGAAATCTCTCAAAAATGGATAAAAAATGAGAAAATAATGTTTCCTTGAAAGTAAGGGATCAAAAAGTCGAAAAGAAAAATCTTAAAACACTGGAAAACCAGTAATCAAATAGTCAAACATTTTTTGGGATGTTGCTATGTTGCCTTTGGTGTTCAAAAATGATTTGTAAAGCTTAAGTTGACATTTTCATAGCATTTTAGACCACTTAAAACAAACAAGAGATGAAAAAGTTATGAGCTTTAAAAACAAGAGATCTTTTATAATAAAAAAACATTTCGTTTTATAGCTTGAAAAAGCTTATTTTTCTTCTGGCTATTTCTTTGTTTATTTTGTTTCAACTTGGAATTTTATTACAAAATTTATAATTATTCTTGTTTTTTATTGGAAAATCAGACTTAGAAAATCAAGTTTTTTATTAAATTTTTTTTGATATTTTATTACAAAGAATTGCCCTTGAAAACCGACAATTCGCACATTTGTGAGAATCATTCTCATAAGAACTGGATGAATTGATATATTATAAAAATTTAAACCCTGATTGATTCTCTAAAATGAAAAAAGAAAAAGAAAACAAACAGCCCAACACTGTACCTTACCCTTAAAAGCATGATGGAGATCTGCACTGCAGCGGAAGAAGATTTGTGGTCACGTGTGTACTGTTGTTTTCTATCTGGATCAAAGTTCATGCAGCCGCTGCTTGTCTTCCTTTTCCCCTTAAATCGACTTTTATGATGCTTTATTGGGTTCTTGTCGTCATCTAGGTTCGCCTCGTGCTTCTTGCTGTTCTTGGAATCTTTTGCACATAACTGGTTGGCCCTCAGCTAGAATGAAGTTGTCACCAATTTCGTTTTTTTCTCATTGTCTTCTTAAATTGTTCCTCCTCCCCTACAAAGATCCATTGACGTATCAGAAATGACCTGAACTTATAGGAGCTTGTGTTGACTACATGGTTACTCACTTTCAAGCTATTGCAAGCTGCTCACAACTTGGGCTTCATCATCATCACAGGAGTCTACATCTCCAAATCTGCATTTTCAAAACTACTTGTAAGACTTTATGAACATTGGAGAGTGGAGATTTTGAGATATGGTCATGGTGACATGTTGGTAAATGATCCACCATTATCATAATGTTTTCCAATGCATATTATTGTCATGTACATGTACATTTTTTTAGAGATTATAGAAGATTCTAGAGATAATTTGGTCATGGCTATGTGTTGGTTACTCATCATCATGATGTTTTTGGATGCACACTATGATGATGTACATGAACAATTTTAGACATATCAGAAGCTTGTATTCGGGATAAATTTAATTTGGTTGTAGTGACATGTTGGTTACATCACCTTTGGAACCTAGTGACAAGGAGGAAAATCAGTGCCTTTAAGGAGAATCATTTTCCAAAACAATATTGGCCAGGGCAAATTGACCCTCACATTGGGATCATGGTAAAAACCCCAAAACCCATTTAAATTGCTTATATTTATATATATAATCTGCATAAATCAAATCAGGGTCCCTGAGTTCAAATCTATAATTTTGGGGGCCTAATATGGCCTTTTAAATGGGTTTTGGGGTTTTCACCATGATCCCAATGTGGGGGTCAATTCACCTTGGTGAACAATTTAGGGTTTGTTTTTGTCTATATTATTTTTTATCAATGTTACGTTTATGAAATTAGATTCATTCTAAACATGATTTTATGGTTACTGAAAGGCATAATAGGAATGATGTTGGGGGGATTGGAAATGTAAGGATTATTATGAATGAACCCAATAAAATCCTAGTCTGACAGGGTTTTTGATTTTTAGTGATTTAGGACAAAACTTTGTTTTTGTGCATTGGAATGTCATTTTTGGTTTTCAAATCCTACCCACCCACACCTCGTGCATATCCAAGCCCCAAAGCTCAGCAAAGATAATTACATCTTAATTGTAACACATAAAAAAACATGATAAGCTTCAATTACACAAAATAAACATACAATTTTTCACAAGCTCTAAATTATGCATGTGTCTGTTTGTTTAATAGGAGTTTATGCTGATGTGTTGTGGTAGACAGTTAGGCACCTAGATATGGTAACACATGATAGAAAGGTCCAAATTTTTTTGTTTTGGGGGCAACAAGGGGTGCTACAGGACATTGAGAACAACGAAGGTGCTGTGTAGGTCACTAAAGGACATTATGGGTGCTTAAAAGGTTAATTTTTCTAGTAGGTGAAGATTGAATTTCATGTTCTAAAATGAATGAAAATGGAAATCATTTCATGACAATCTTTATGATCATGGATTGCAAAATCTAATCGCTAATTATCTTTTTTTCAAAATAAATTAATTTTTAAATATGTTAATACTTTGATCTTATGTCAATTAATTGTCAATGGTAGTGCAAAGCCCAAGTTGGGTAATGTACAAACATTACCAAAATTTGACCCAAAAACTATATTAATTTTTTAAAAATTTACACTAAAAACAAATCATTCAAAAAAATATCAGACCAATCATAGTTTTTTGGGCTCATGTCCCACAACTTTACACCAAGCTCACCTCAAATAGGTGGGCCTAGCATGAAATCCATTAGACCATGAAACATTATTCGACGCATTTAATGTCAATTTTTTATCCATTCACATTTCCATGGTCCCTTGAGCTTTGAAGCTTGATGCAAAGCAAACTTGCACCTTATCATATCTCTTCATACAATCAAAGATTTTCAATTTCAATGATCATGAGCTTGTAGGCTCTAGTGTAAAGGGGGCATATCCTATTGTTATTTCTATTATAAATGAAAAACTCTTCTAAAGACAAGATTATTTTATTGTGGAATTTGACGTCCCACTAATGTAGGATTATTTGTAGGTGGTGTGAAATCTACATGGGATTGCAATAATTGGAAAACTTTACAAAAAACATTAGAGATTGTCATCAAGATATTCATGGGAAGGCTTGTGATCATGATTGAAATTGGTTGGCCAATGTTAAAAAAGTTTTGTGCTATCTATCAATCAGTCAAAACCTACAAAAGAACCTCCAATCTCCTATTAGCAGCTTCCATAGGACATGGAATTAATTCATAAATAAAAACCACCTTACTTATAGCTCATATTTGACAACTACTGTTGAAATAATTGTATTGTTGAAAAGATTGAGTTCAACAATCCTAATTCCAATTTTTGAAATTTTCAATTATTTCAAGCCTAAAAATAAAATAATTTCAATTACATTTGCACAAATGATTTTGAATTTGTACTTCACTGGGTATGATTATCATGTGCATTTTACAAGTTTCAATTTGGAAAACTCAACAATTCCAACCAAAAGTTTTCTTTTTCTTTTCCAAGACAGTCTTCCAATACTTGTAGCCTAGGGTCAGTTTCCACATCGACAAAATGAATATGACAATTGTTTTCTTACAAAAAATAAATTCGTTTTTAAAATTTGAAATTATATTAGTTTTCATCATCTACTATAATATTGTGATATGAGTAGTGAAACTATTCAGAATGTAGCCTATGATAATTATGATGATTTTCAAACATGAATAAAACTAAGAACACCAACAACTTTGGTAGTAGTTGAGTTTCATCCTGTCTTTCCTTTTTCATGAGGGCCTCCACTGCTGCTACATGTATTTTCACTGCTCCTACCTGTACGGCTACTATGATTAATCTCAAACCTTTTGAATTAAATGAACCAAAATTAATAAATTTTTCTTACTTTGCAGATATCACTCGAAGAGAGGTTTGGGGGTGAAAGGAGGACCAAAGATAGGGTGAAGACTGAGTGACTTCAGGGTATCTCAGGGTATCTCTATTGCTCTCATTTTCTTGCATCTTCAAAACTTTGAAACAGTAAAGATCCAAAACAGTTGCTGAACACTTCAGTTAGCATCTCTCAAGAAGAATGCTTTTGCAAGCAACACAGCAAAATGCTTTTCATCCTTTTCCGCGTTGTCATTCCCTTTGTAATTTGTGGCAAGGCTATAATGTTTGAGATTTTGGTTTCCGTGCTCTTTTATTTTACATCAAGAGCAGCGCATTTTCGTGCAAGTTCAATTTCCAATATTGGGTCCATGAATGTGTTTTTATGAATTGATACTCAAATAACAAATGTCCAATTCCTGACATTGTGGTCATGAATGTCTGTTTCATGAATTGATACTCTGCACCTTGATACCTCAATGATATTGTTCCATTGAAATATATTCATTGTACTAGGTACCTGTCAAGCCAAAGAAAGCCACATTGAATCATTTACTATGCATGCAAAGACTGGTTTGAATGCTTCCCTACAATCTTTGTATCAGCATCCATCTCCCTGCAGACCAAGTTTTCAAGTTAGCTGAATGCTGGACAGCAGATACTCTTCAGCAAGCAATCAGATCATCAAGAAAATGCTGACTCTGTACACCAAATGGAGGTTTTGTTTTTGATGGCCAAAAAATTCAACTTAATGCTGGCACAGCCCACTTGTTGTTCAGACAAAAGGTATGCTCTTCCTGTAATGCTTTGATCTTGAAACAACAAGCATTTTTGGAATAGCACATTGGAATTTTTTGACATCCACTATGTATAAATACATATGTGAGTTCAAGCACCTGATTCTCAAAATTGCAAAATGAATGCCAGGACCAGAACGAGTACCTGTTCTCATCCTTTAGTTTGCATAATCCAGCAGATTACACACCTTCAGTTGAAGATCAAAGATACCAAAAACAGTCAATGCAATCTCCTCTCTCATCACTGGCTCCATCCTCCACATGTGAAAACCGGTTCTCTCTCTTGGCACTGCTGTTTGATTTTTCTTTGCCCTATCTCAGTGAATCAGCATTAAATTAAATAGGAAGCATTGTCCTGTACCAGACAAAACAATATTCTTAGCAGCATTGAAAATGTTGATAGCATCAGTACAATTTTCCATAAGATTTGCACATAAAACCAAGAAGCATTTTGTTCAGTAAGATATGATCTATTCACAACACAGCCACATGTGGAAAGGTCACAGATTGGCAGTGGTATATTTCAGTAAATGAAAGACTTTGTGAAATCATGTTATATTCAAAATATACCGTGATCTCTTGCCCTATATGCAAACAATAGATACAATGCATTTACAACCAAGAAAACATTTGTTGAAGAGACTACAATTCCAAGGAAGAAAAATATGTGCAGTATAGGGCTTGAGCCAAATATCAAGTGAAAAGTATTCAGAATATGTACATGCTAATGACTGCATACGCTTGTAGTTAAACTTCTCCCGGATGATTCGGCGAGACATGTAGAGTTCTCGTTTAGTGACTTCCAAGAATTTGATTGACTGGGAAAGCTTGGCCCTCATTACAACCAAACCAAAAATGAGTGCCAATATAAAGACGCTAAGCAGCCAAGCGTTTCCAAGCACCCCTAGGATTTGGTTCAGTTCCATGGGCCCTTGCTGCAAGTGAAAAGTATAATGTTCATTGTGAGAAATTCAAGAATCTCACCATAGTATGCATGCACCAAACAAGCATAAGATAATTCTCTTGGCACCTTGATGTAACTGATCAGCATGTTGTACATGGATATCTTTTCCTGTATAGGTCCACAGAATCCAGCACTCGCCTTGGTGTAAGTCAAAGAAACAGGTATAATACAAAGTGTGATGGTAACCAAGAGTAAACCATATGTCAAATTTGAAGTGCGAGATGCACTATATGGCTTCTCCACAGGAACACATGTATGGAAAAGCACAACCTGCACAACCACATCAACACCAGTTCAAATTTGGCTATGCTTAGATCTTTATACTATCATTCTTGAAGCGGCATGATGAACCTGCCTCTGATTTTGTTGAACTCTTTTGTCCTGATTTGCGATTAATTAAACACCTACAGATGGTTTCCATTTCCTGATGAATGTATGTACTGGGGAGAGTATCGTACAGGAACAAAATGTCATGTGTAAAATATACCATTAAGGTGTACATACATTATACCCAAGGAAGGTCACCAAGTTGCAAACAAATCCAACAGTTGACGCTATGGGGCTATAACAGGAGCCCACCCATACAATTGCTTGCAAGTACACAATGTCAACGATGAAGTCTGTTATATCCAGTGCCCGTTTTGCCTGCAATCCTTGGATTTCTTTACTCCAATTGAAGAAGAAATTCTTCACCTACCATTACTGTGTCATAAACTGGCAAAACAATGGATTTCCAACAGTTTTCTGCAGAACTGAAACTTTTTGCAGGCCCATAGCCGAACAATACACAGGTATAAAAGTCAAACCAGCAGAGGGTTCAACGTTATTATACATGGTAGATCATGACGTAACTGAAGCCATAGACTATCTCATATGTAACATTGAGGAAAGTTGTTATCAATATTGTACGCAATAACTGACCTCCCACCCAATTCTCTGTGCATGCAGGTACACACACTCCTATCTGCAAAAAATTCTAACAGATCTGCTTGTCAGAGCACAATATATATCTGGGACCTCATGTCATCAAAACTGCATTGTTGTAGAGGAAGTGTGACTGAGAGAAACTCTACTTCTGGTACCACCAAGGGTACCACCTTCTTCTTTAGGAAAGGGGTTCTATGTGTGTTTGCAGTGCTATTAACTCGGAGGGAGTTCTAGTTCTGAAACAAGGGTGAGTAAGAGAACAAGGTACACCCTAGTCATTAATGTCTAGATCGAGAAGTATGAACGTAAGAGCAGAAAAGGTTAAGGGATGTGAATATACCTGGTCAGCTGTACACAAGTGCCACTCACCAATGTCAGTGCTAGTGCAGCAATTGAACCCGTCAGGACACTTGTTCTGAGTCCCCACACAAGTGGGGTTTTCAGTAAGCCCATCCAAAACTGTCCAAGAAGCCCAAAGCACAGTATACAATCTGCACAACAGACGTCACTCCCAAGGCTTTGCACCTACAACATTTTCTGAGATCTCAAAGAAGGTTTGACAAATATGTTACTTATTCCAGACTGACATTTTGCAACTACACATTACAAGGAGTATTATTTCTGAACAATGGTAGCTGCACATCATGGAATTGGGGCTTGTAGACCTGTAGAAAAAGGTAGAGATGTTGAGGACACGGAGAAAGTAAAGCTTCATCACAACCACTCTCTCATAAGTAGCAGGCCACCACTCCTCCATAGTCACCAAAATTTTCACCAGGGTTGGACCCACATTGTTTAGCAGTGCAAATAAAACTGGTGCACCATACTTTCCTACAAACAATCAAAAATCTCTTCAGAAATAACTCACTTCCCCTTTTTTATTCCCTGTTTAAAAGACTCTACCATTTCCTTGTGTTGACATGCCTTCACATACAATTCACTTTTCAGTACAAAGTTTCATTGCAAACCCAGTCACATGCAACAACAGCATCTAGAACTGCTGTCATTGGTTGCAGACCATGGTATATAATCATACATTGCAATACCCAACTAAAAGTACAAGCAGGAACAACAGCAATCAATCATTGCAAGAACAATGTGACACAAGTTCACAGTGCTAGCCACGAAAGCAGCCTTTGTAATGCTCCCCTTTTTTGGTGCAGTTTTGTATGCATCTCTGAACAAAATTATTGAGTGAGTAAACTATTCATAAGGGCACACTGCAGAATTGACAAAAGCAGCAGTTGTCCATCAGAAAAGGAGGCAAAAGTTCAGAAAGGAAGGAGAGAGCAAAGTAAACACCAAGTTTCTCATTGACAACTTCTTCTTTACTCACAAGAAACCACACTGCTGTCACTGTTCCACCCATCAACATGGGCCACAAAACAAACAATGCCACAAATCTCTGCACCACCACCACTTTCAACTTCATCACTGTCCATACTGCACAGGTGGATGAGAGATTAACATTTTCCCCAAGGAGGGATAACGAAAGATCCACCATGTGGGCAACAACTTCCAAATCTCATCTTTTTGAGCTCTCTCCCCAAATAGCAACAAATACGGAATTGTTGACAATTGTTTGATCTTCTTGAGCATATCAGAATACACAAAATTTCATTGGCCTCTTCAGAAGATGAGGACAGAACCTTTAAAGTGACAATATTTCTTCTCTGTAGCTTCAGAGCTTTATTGTTGGCATCAGCCATCAGCTCCCGCAGCTGCATACGTATGCCCCTACGTAGCATTCCAGCTGCCTACTGCCCATCATTAGCTAATGGGTCTTGATGCTTTCAAGAATACAATGGGAACACAACAGAACATAGAGAACTATAAGGCTGCAAGGGGAAGCACATACCTCAAAAGAAGTTATATGAAAGTCCCAAGAAGCGAAGACAAGGGTGGAATAGGGGTAAAGCACACTTGCAGTTGCCCCTGAACCCTCAGCACCACTGTTCATGATCCTACCAGCTATCCTGTATCACAAATTTGCAGCAGCAGCATCCAATAACCTCAAAATCATTGCTAGGTTTTGTCTATGAGCATCTGTGCCAAAAACTAGCAAATCTGCTCCCTAGAGGTTAGCTTTCTCCATCTGATCTGTTTATTGGGATACTTTGTAGAAGAAAAGGTCAGGATGAATTAGGTGGAAAAGCAGGGTTTTGGGTGCATTGGGTTATCAATCCTCAATGTTCTAGTACAGAAAGAATTACAAGATAGAGATGCATGCCTGGCAAGGATGGCCATCAAGCTGACAAGAATGCTCACAATTATGATCAGTGGGTACATGTATTTTGTCTCGTACCACCCTGTTTGTTCTCCAGGTTGATACAGATAACCCCCATAGTAAACCCATGACTTCTCCAATCCAAAACCCTGTAACAATGCACATAAACATTGGATTGACAACATTTCTTGTGGGCTGAAGATTGAGATTCATTGTCACCTCATGACCTTGTTTACCCAGTGTTGCACAAACTGAGAGGATGACTCATAAAGGGACCAAAACAGAGGTTTTTCTTACATTCCAGTAACATAGCTTTCAAGAGAAGAGAGAGAAGGGTCAGCAGGAAAATCAAAGGATCCATCAACAACAAAGAAAAAGGACATAAAATCACTGGTGTTAGCTCTATGGAAAAATAGTTCTCTGAATAGGGATCCAAGGGCGACAAAAATTCCAGACCTGCATGGCGAGTGTAAAGTTCTTCTGCCGAAAAGCATCAGCAAACTCCTGCCAGTCATAGCTCTGGGGTGGATTCACAAAGAAAGGGACAATGATGGCAACAATCCACAAGACTGACAGCAGCCCATTCAGGAAGAACACCCACCGCAAAAATGCAAATGTGAGCATCATGGATGACCCAAAGTTACACTCCATTGCTTTCAACTGCTTTGTCCACAGCCAGAGCCCCATCTGCAATGCATACATTACAGATCCCTCTCTCTTTCAGGATCCATATCAAAAGTGAGCAACAAAAGAAGATGGAACATCTTTGCAGATCCAAATTGCACAACAATGAAGATGAACATATTTTTACAGATCCAAATTGTGCAACAAAGAAGATGAACATGATCTTTGCAGATCCAAATTGCACACCAAAGAAGATGAACATCTTTACAGATCCAAATTGAGAGATGAAGAGGATGAGCATCCTCTGCACAACATACAGATCCTCTATCTTTCAGGATCTGCATAAAAGTGAGCAACCAAAGAAGATGAACATGATCCTTACAGATCCAAATTGGGCAATGAAGATGAAGATGAGAATCCTTGCAAAATCGAATTACACAAATGAAGAAGATCAACACCCTTGCAGATTCAGATTGAGGAATGAAGAAGGTGAGCATCATCCTTGCAGATGTGGATTGTGCAATGAAGAAGATGAACATGTCCTTGTAGATCCAAATTGAGCAATGAAGAAGATGAGTCTCCTTGCAGATCCAAAATTGAGGAATGAAGAAGAAGATGACCATCCTTGCAGATCCAAATTTCACATCAAAGAAGATGAACATCCAGGTTGCAGCACAGAGGCTTGATGACCACAACGTTGCAACACGAGATTGCATAAATCTGTTGAGGAGCAGGAAGAAAAACTGACCTTATCCGAGATGCCCCTCGGTTTCTTCTGTCTTCGATTGTAGCGCCATCGCCGTATGGTCGCGATGAAGCCTGTACCAAAATATTTGAGATCCACATCCTCCTTTCCCATTGATGCTATTCGGTACTTGGCCTTCGCCACCGCGCTTGCTACCTGTTGCAATTTCTGTCCTCGATAAAGAACCTCAAAGTCTTCCCGACAAAGAAAGAAAGAAATGCAGCTCAAATGCTCACAACAAGTACAAGGGCTCGCCATAGTTGGATGCATCCCTCTTGCATGCACGAAAGCGGATGACCTGTTGCTGCAAGGAGATGCAAGGGATTTGCACACGATGGTAAGGCACAGAAGAAGGGGAAGTGTGCGATGGTGCACAGGGAGAGGCAGAACCTGATTGCGATGGCGGTTGAGAGTCGCGGCATCTTGATCGAGGAAAGGAAAGTAACGTCCCACCTGCGGCTTCACACGAGCTTCATTCTTCAGCCGCTTTACAGCCGCGACTACTCTGCGCGTTCGCAAAAACTCCTGCTCAACCGTCTGCGTCGCGCCGCCATTCGCGATCATCAAGTGCGGGCTCTCAAATGCATTTGCGTCGCCGTGGGTATTGGTGGACATCATCGTTAGAGGACTCTACTGCATCATGGCGCTTGCGAAATCTCCATGAGGAGCACGAGAAAGAGAATGAGCAAACAGTTGGAAGTTTGGATTTGAAGCTGGTTCGACGCGCGTTTGCTTCACTGTAGACGGCACGACGAGGAGGAGCTTCTCGATTTGTATACTTCGCACTCGAATTTTTTCTTGTCGCCACAATTGCGCGCGCAAAATAAATAAAAACACTGGTACCAATCCTATAACTTCTAAGTAGGTACTCCATTTTCTCGTCTTCTCGTCCGCCAGAAATCGGCGATCGTTTGTGGGTCTCTTCAGAAATCGATTCTTTTCACGAAATCCGTTGCGTCACTTTGGCGCCGAAGTGACGCAACGTATGTAGGTAGGTATCTGGAAGAACCCAAGTCGAAAACGGTCCTTGACAATAGGAATGCTTCGCGTCGGAAATCAGTTTGCCGTGAGGACCCAGAATCATTTAGGTTTGCAGTGGGTCCCAGAACTAACAATGCAGAGTTTGTGAGGAACAGTACAGATCTGAGGTTCAAACAGTCGAGAGAGAGGGAGAGATCTCATCAGGGGAAAAAAATAAAAAACAGTGAGCTGCGATTTTTCTTTTCATGCAGCAAACGAAGGTGATCATCGTCGTCGTCGATGATCGAGGTTGCTGGAAAAACAAAACAAAACAAGGTGGTCGTCGTCGAGAGTGAAAACCTCGTCGAGACACACGATGAGTGGAGCAAGACTGTGCGCGACTTTGGCAGACCTGGGATACGAGGGATGGCAGCTCTTGGATGCAGATAGCTTCGAATGGCCATTCCAGTACGAAGAAACTCGACCTCTGCTCAATTTCTTATGCACCAATCTCCGACCTTCCAATGCTCTCACGCTCCCTGAGCTTCTCCAGTAAGCCTAGTCTCCTCCACGCTCAATCCTTTTGTGTTTTTTTTCCTGATCTCTCTACATCTGTTGTTGTTATTGTTGAGGATCCTTCTGTTGTGGTCACTCCCATAATCCCTAAGCATGTAATCCGCAATGGGAATGCTGCTGTGTTGGTTTCTGTGTTTGGGTTCCGTTTGCTGAAGCTCTTGTCCGGCTCCTGTTCTGCATTGTGTTTGTTTCTCAAGGTACAATGAGCTCAAGGCAGAGGGAAAACTTCTGGAGGTACACAGCTCCTCTTTGCTTCTCTTCCACACAGCAGCTAAGATACCTAACATTCATTCCCCAAGTGCTTGATCTTCTTGTGCAAAGTTGCCATTGTGCAAAGGAGATGGTTTGGGAGCCAGCTTCATGTAGTAGGTTTGGCATGGAGTTGCTTTGGTTGTTGAAGATCTGGCACTTGGGTGGTTCATGTTGGTGAGCTTGATGGGAGGGTGATGATTGGTGGCCAGGGAGAGGATCTAGACTTTGCATATGGCAGCATTTCAGCATTTGCAAGCATGCGCAGCAATCAGGAAGCGATTCTGGGGACAGAAGAATCACTCAAAGAGATCAAGTGAGGAGAATGAGTTTGTTTCTCTCTATCTCTCCAATCACCCCAATAGTTAGTTTCTCAGAACACATGAGCATTGCAAAGATACATTCCTGAAGTGCTTGATCTTTGTGATGCTTTGGGAATGTATCTTTGCTGTACAGAAGAGAAGCAACAAGCTCCTTAGCTTTCATTTCTATGTTCACAGGGTGGTGAAGTATTACTATTGGAGCCTCTTTTCTTTTCCTTCTTGTGATGGGAGTTTTGGAATGCAGAGAGTCAACAGCAGCATACCAATCTGAAGCTTTAGGCTTGCAAAAACACATCCAACTACTGCAATCTCGGCTGGAGTCTCTAGGTGGTCAGACCTCGTCATTAATACAATGGCGACGAGCACGTGCTGCAGCAGCTTCAAGCACTGCCAACAATGTTCTGGTGGTGGAAGAAAAATTGGCAGCCAGAAACTTGGAGGTGATTTCATTACTGAATCCATTACTGTACCCTAGATGCAAGAACCCATAGTACCCACATGTTTCAGAACTTGAAGATTGGAAGGTTCCATCAGCTTATATTCCATGTTTTTCCCCTCTCTTGCACTTGCATCTATTATACATTCCTGAGCAGACTGTTGCTTCAGAAATGTGCTGGTAAAATCCACCGTCTTATACATCTGGCAGATATGTCTAAAGGATTTCTTTTTGGATCTTGTAAAGGTATTGGTTCTACTTTCAGATCAGGCTTGACTGAATGAGGGGCGGGTTGTTCCTGGGATCAGATGAATACAGTGCTGGAGAAGCTATCGTCATCAGCTCGGGAACTCTCGTATTATCATAGTGGAGAAGGTCCACTTCTCTTTCTCTCTCTCTTTGCGGCAGTGCCTTTGCCTCTTTGTGATGTTGACTGGTTGGATTCAGAGGTTTTATCCTCATGACCCTTCTCAACCCATTTCTGATCTGAGTGCCTCTGGCAAGCTTGAACCAGTACCCTGTTACCTCATGAAGTATGGATCTTGCAATGCAGAAGATGGGATTTTTATCTCTTTTGCCGATTTGCAACCCTACACTAGCCAAGATCAAGCATATACAAAGCAACTGCGTGACTGGTTCTCAAAACAGTTTGATGTGGTCAGTATCTAACATCCTCCTTTTGTAGCAAGATGTAGCTCCAGTTCCAGAATTCCTATTTTTCCTGTCCCTCAGCAAACGTAGCAGGCCATGACAAAAGTTGACATGGTGCCCTTGGTTTCTCGTATGAAATTCATCGGCAGGGACCATCTCGTCTTGTTGCTGAATTGGGAAAGTCAAAGTGTTCATCAGAGGCACTTGATGAAGTAACAAACCATTTTGTCAAGGGTATATACTTCACCTCAACCAGATGAGCACATGTCCTTCACAATGATTTGAATGTAAACCTGAAGTATAATGCAACATGATTGAAGCTCAAAGGTCTGATTGCTTAGTTTTATCGACAGGTTTCCTGAATTCAATTTAGAACTGAATCCAAAGAAGTTCTCAAAGCACTGCTGGTGTTTTTATTGGATCTTTGACAAAAATGTTTCTAATGTTCTGGCATTGTGAACAGGAGATTTAGAACGTGCTTATCATAGGCGTTTTGTTGAGCTCCAACGACTGCGATCCATGTGAGCTATTCTTGTGCTGGCCTGACCAATTTTGTTGTCAGCTTCCACAGAATCTGAGTTTGCCAGAACTTTCTCTCAATGGTTATACTTGTCCAACCCTGGAAACTCAGGACAAATATTTTGTATAATGGTTTGCCAGGGTTCAGTGGGTAGTCATGGCAGCTCTTCACTGCTGTTCATGATGAAGGTGATGGTCTGACACTTTGTGAGCAACTCTCATAAAGTTACGACTGCACTCATTGTCATGTTACCGTCAAATTGATGTTTGTGGAGATTTCTCTACAATTTAATAGATATTTGCCAAACTCTGGATGTATGGTTTTTGTGGTAGATGTCTTCCAACATGTTAAATGGATTTGTTCTTATGGAATTATGCTTGCCCCATCATGAACAAATGCTTGTATGGTAGATGCTAGTGGTTTCAGCTCTTTCATCTCATTGAGGATTCAGAAGATTAAAGAGCACATTTTGGAGTGCTGGCAGATTTGGAGTAAGTGAGCGGCAATGGGTGGAAGCTCATGTAGAGAAAGCCAAGCAACAGGCAGTCCTCTTGATGGCCCAATCACAGGCCACTGCTGATCAAGCACACGTCCACTCTGATTTACAAACTCTTCGGTAGAACACACTATCCTTTTTTCATACCTGACTCTATGTTTCCAAAGTGTGGTAAGGTTATCCAAGTTTCTAGTCTGCTTTCAGCAACCATTTGTTTGATGTCAGTCATTTAAGCAGGTAGCCAATGCTAACATCTAGTTGTTGAGTCATCATGTCCCTTCCATTCGTTGGACATGATCATCCCACAGTGAATTGTAACATCATCTTCATCGCACTTGTCTTTTTGTGTGTTTGGGAAATTTTCTCTGTGATATTGTTGTAAAATCCACCATTGTCTTCTCAAACATTGTTTAGAATAGAGGCTCTAGTGTCAACACAATTGAGAATTCTCTTTCAGTAATGGCATATTTCTGATGTTCATGATGATGTCTGTATGTCTAGCTATGTTCTGAAGAAGCCAATCAGATGGATTTTGGGTTTTGTGATGTCTGAGAATGCTTTGTTTTTTCTGACTGACTGGGAGCCCTGTGGGTGCAATAGGCGAAAGCAGACAGACATTGGAGGTGAGCTTTATGCCCTCAGCCGAAAAGAGGACAAGCTTCTATCTGAGGTGCTGTAACTCCTCTCATCTTAAATTGGTATCCATTTGTCAGCAATTCTCATCACTTATATTGGTCAGCCTGCATTGTTGGATCAGACATACCCTGTCTGCTTGGACCTGAATCAGTTGCATCTGACAATGTTAGATCTGATATTGGTTTGCTTTGTTCACTTTGCAACTGATTGCCTGGATATCCTACCATTTGCATTCTGATGTCACAAAGAAGAGCAACTCAGCAGTAATACAGGTCACCGGGTGGACCAGCAATCTGGAGCATAGTAACCTCACATCTCCTATTCCCAAGGGAAAGGAATTGGCTGTTAGAAAGGGTACACTCCAACAAGGAGGCAGCTGGATAGATGACAAGACACTCAGAATCAAGCTTGTCAACAGCTAGAGCATTCATTATCCTCTCCCTCTTCAATTTTTGAACATCAGGAAGAAAATGTGCAGGTGATTCCAAGCCTGTGTTGGGACCTTGCTCAACTCCAAGACACATACACTCTACAAGGTTAGTTCATTTGATGTCATACCAAGAAATCAGTGCTGTCAATGCTCTGCCTACCACAGCATGATTGGTCATCAGGTCTTATCTAACATGGGACTGTATTCCCTTGGCAGTGGATGTAGCAGTTGAATGATTTGTTGATCACATTTCTTCACTCTCTTTGGAGGCTCACAAACTGCTGCCTGAATTCTCTTTCCAGGTGACTATGATTTGAAGGTGATGCGGCAAGAGTACTACATTTCTCAGCAAAAGAAGGTTTCACTGTCCTTCCCATTTCCTCTCTTGCCATAGACTCTTTTACTTGAATTTCAATCAGCAGAAGTTTCTTATTACTTGCAGGCTCAAACTGTCATTAAGAGTTTGAAATGTGGGGCAGTTCATAGGTTTCTTAGTGGATCAGCTTGCAAGGCATCGCTTTCTTCAAGTTGCTTCACATCTGGAGAGGAAGACAACAAGCAGTGCTTATGAACTGCTTCGCCTTGTGGAGGCAGATCTTCAGGCCTATACTCAAATTACTTCTGGGCGCATTGTATGTTTCCTTGCATTTTCTTCATGGAATTCTGCTCCTTACATCACCCTGTCAATGATGAAGTGTGCTAGTTGTATGCCAATGATGGTAATGAGCAGAAGGCAGAGCTACAGAGTAACTGTGAGAAAATATGCTTGTTCTCTCTGATACTTAACCCAAAAGAAAGAAGAGCAAAAGAAACTGTTGAAGACAGGTTGAATCAATAAGCTGCAGAGAGGAAGTTCAAAAGATTTTGTTATGGTGGGGTGCAGGATGGGTGTGTTGGGTTGGCAGTTGTAGGAGCAGAGGCTCATGAACATGGAGCTGTTGATGACCGTGATACCTTTTTACATCGTGTTCGTGACTTACTCAGTATTCATACCTGTATGATTTGACAAGTCCCAAAGAAGGCAGCATCTTCTTGTTTTTGAGTTTGTCACTTAATGTTTGATCTCTGAAAGCCTTATCAAAACCTGCTCCATTTGAGAAATTCTAATCTCTTTCCTAATAGAAATAGTCTGAAAAACTTGCAAATCATTATAAATTGTCAAATCTTCTTTATTCCAGTACTCTTGACTTGTAGTCAATGTATGTGATGGCAAAGTTGGGTGGTTTTTTGTTTCGGGCAGATGAACAGGGTGGTCTTCCCATGTATGTTTCAGCACCAGGATTGGTGCAGCAAATTTTGCAGCTACAGACAGAGCTTCAGTCTCTGCAAGATGAAGTTCACCATTCTTTGCTTCAGGACAAACATCAATGCCTCAACAACCTGTAAAAACCTCTTTTTTACCTCTTTCTCAATGTTTTTCCATTCTTTTTGCTTGCTGAAAACAGCAGAGTACAGAGTTATTATCAGGGTGCATTGTCCTATTACCAATCATATATATCCATGCATAAGTCATGTACTTTTGGGGCCCATAATGGTTCCAATTTTCCTCCTCCTATTGCACCCCCAAACTTACATAAAATTGGTGAGTTGAATTTGCCAGGTGCTACATGATCCAGCAAATGCAGCAGCTTCTATTTGCCTCATCAACAACTGCACAACCAATTCTCTGCCCATGGGTATGTTAGAGATGCATCTCAAATTCCAAGTAACAACTGTTTGGCATACTATTATTATCTTTTGTGTGATAGTGGAGCCTCCTGTTGTTCTCAGTTGTGGTTTGGCAGTCTCTAGCATAGAATTTCAAGTCCATGAGCACAAATTGTTGTTGGCAGCCGTTGATGAAGGAGCTGGGAGAGATGGAGAAAGTGAACTCTCAGCTATCTGCTGCCATTGAGGAAGTTACTCGTGAGCATCGTGAAAAGGCTGAGGTAAAAATTATGTATGCAAATTTGATTTGCTTTGATCTTCTCTTCTTCACATATACTACAATTGAGTAAATTTTGTTCTTTCTGAATGGGTTTCATTGTGAAATTCTTTTTTTGATGGAGTTACCTTTCACGAATAGTGTGATTAATCTGAATTTCCAAATTTTTTTGCATTAAAATTCTAAATGTCAAGATTTTTTATCGAGACTTTCTTTTCCACTTTATCTAATAGTTATCCATATTGGTGAATTAAGTTACTGCCAACAAGAGTTTGACAGTGGCTAAGTTGGGAAGAGGATGTAGATTCTCCCTTCTCCATTTTTACAAGTTTTGAAGGACAAGGCATTTTTGGAAATTCTTTGAAGGATGTAGTAGGCTCTTGGAGTTGAAATTATTTTAGATTATAGTAGTTGGAATTCTAGGGTTTAGTGTTTTGAATTGGTGATGATGGTGCTGATGGGGATGATCATGTTGGTGGCTTTGGGAATGGTTGCAGATTGTAAAGCACCATCCGCATGAAGTGGGGCGAGAGAGACAAGTCTTTGTAGATTTCTTTTGTGCACCAGATCGGTTGCGCAACCAAGTACGAGAGCTTTCTGCTCGTGTAAAAGCACTCCAAATTTAATAGTGTCATTTGATGTACATCAAAAACATAATACATTATACTTTAGGTAGTTGTTTTGACAAAATTGAGATTTGGCATGTGGAGGGAAAAAAGAAATGGTACAAGGAGAAGTTGGGGGGCTACCAGAACATATGATTGAGTGTCCATGAAAGCATTCTTCTGAAGTGCCATGAAGTGACAAGTTTAACATTGGATTTCATTAACAAAGGAATTATGTTTTCAAAGCTTTTTGGCATCATGAATTGTAATCAGTTTTTGCCTAGTTTGGTCAACAATTGCTTTATCATTCAAAGCAATTTTACAAATCATTGTTAGGGAATGTATGAACTGACAAACCAACTATCCTTTTGGCCACAAATTTTTGATACCCTTTGCAATAGTGTGTTGGTGAGGACAAATAAAATTTCATGCTTTAATAATGATTTGCCAATTTGGAAGGTGATCAAAGTGAAGTTAAATCTTGTTGAAAATAAAATGCATTGTGACCATCCCAACAAAGTAATGAAACTAATGGGAATTGGAGCTAAAGACTCAACAAACTGGTAGTGGGGACATTGTTGATGAAGATGAAGTCTAGTGTTGATAGCATCACCAACTTGGTCTTTATCTTAATACTATTAGTTTCATTAATGGATTGGACACTGGAGACCAAAGTTTTCCTGCATTTTCCTCCATAATGAAATGTCATGCTATGGAAAATCATTTTGACAGCATTTGATACTCACTTGATGAGTTTCTGACAAATTATAATGCAAACAATCATTTCATTTTTGTGGTGTGTTCCTCGCACATAGCTTAGCACAATATTGTCTGCTAAAAACCCTTCTGAAACAATTTCTTATATGTAGAAGCTAATCTTCTTTTGCATGTTTTCGTTTGACACAATATTGTCTGCTAAAAACCCTCCTGTCAAGGAAAGTGAGAAAAAATGAAACCATCATTCATACCTATCCAGAAGCCCAGTAACAACACACACAGTGCACTTAGGATTTGCATGAGCATCAATCAATCCAGTGCCAAGATATCTAACAGAGAAAAATTCAACTTTTCAATACATAGAAATGCTAACAATGTAATAAGTCCAAAGATAAGTAAGTACTTAGGCTGTAACAATCAGAAAACATATCTATGAGATTGCAGAGAAAACTTCATAACAACACTTTGAAGGTAATCCTTCTGTCTGTTCCAGAAAAACCAAAGTAACGTGACAAGAATGAGTATGATCAGAACCATATGACTGTCATTCATAAATTGTGAGCCTGTCATCTTCATCATGAATGTCAACAACACGCTATGACTATGCACTGACTTCATCAGCTCCCAACCATAGGTGTAGATAAGATAATATAGTCATCAAGTTGTGAGTGACCAAATTATGCACCTGTGAACTTGGTTTGTAGCAACCAATTGGAGTAAATGGTAACACCTGATGCCCCACTATGGTCTACCTTTTTTCATGGTTTCTTTATTAACCTAACGAATACATGCAAGGAGTAAGGATCTGCTCAAATTTGACTGGAAATTTCAGTTGCAGATATTCTAGAAATGTTTGACCCTGGATTAGCTTTTGTAAATTCACAAGTTCACTATGATTTGGATAGCTTGTCTTCGAGAAACAGTATCATTACCACGCGAATATCAGAATTCTTGGCTTGAAAACCCTCACCAGTACTGGATTCACATGTGACAAGAACTCCCCATGTTCAATGGGCACGGTCCATATTGCGGAATAAGCTAGATTTATTTTACCCCAACCCTCTGTGCACTAGGTCTGTTAAGTACATCTCAAAGAAACAATTTGAGAATTTTGGTATTCCTTATTATTTCATATCTGTAGAGTGTAGTACTGCCAAAGATTGGCACATGTTCATGTACGCTTGACCATTTCTCCAATGTTGCAAATATTGATGATGTTGGGCAACTTTCAGAAAGTTGGAACTTGTATTCTGTAGGAAAAAACTGAAATTGTCAAGGACCTCTTGGACCTGTAAGAGTGGTGAGCCAGAAGTTCTTAAAGGAGTAGCAAGTTGTGCTGGATCTGGACTCAGCCTACAATTCCAAAATCAATATCACAGGCCTGACTTAGCTGCATAGGAAAAATGTGTAAGAGGGCTGCTAAAAAAATTGGGCTTCATTGCAATTTTGTTTCACCTCTCTGACCTTGATGGGTGATCTCTGTTGAAAAAGAAACTCATTCATTAATCCATGACAATAAAAAAAACAGTTCGAGTTCTTGCTGATCGTTAACCACCAAAAGTTTGAGCAATTCCTAATACTAGCATCACAATCGTTTAAGCTTTAGACTTCTAAATTACTTATTACAAGATTTGGAAGAGACTATACTAACCTATCATCAGGGATCAAGCAAGGTGATGTGTTCATTTCACCTCCAACAAAACCATAGAGGTTAATGGCTATTGTTTCTGAACCATTTAGTCAAGAGTGTGTAGATGGTGAATGAATCCTAGCTCTAGATGTAAGAGCGTGACTGTTCTGCATTCCACACTTGGTGTGGAGATTTCAAATGCTTTCCAAAATAGATCATGGTGCACAATGATACATGAAAATGTGGCAAGATTCTGGAAGAATTTAATCATGAGGGTGCATAGCCATGTGGTAATAAATGAGCAAACTGAAAGTAGGAAAAATAAGAAGGGTCTCATCTTCAGGCTTTCCACACTCCCCACAACCTATTGGAAATCTAGAGTAAATGCAAAATTGTTGCATGTGATACTCCATGAATGCAGATTGATTTTTGGTAAAGCACTTGAGAAATTTCCAAGTGTATTTGGACTCTCCAGGGCACCTTATACCCATGAATATCCCTCCTGGCAAAGAAGAGGGATCTTACTCCTACTCCTTATAGGTGGGAGGCAAATTATGCCTACTTGCGGGTTAAGGTTCCTCCCACTCTCAGGGAGTAGGTGCAAGAACCCTCCACCTATGCTTCATGATTGATGTGTGTCTAAATTCATGACAATGTTCACCTTGTGCTTTATGATGTGTAAAGCTCATGGGAGAGGGGGACATTCCCAAAATGTGGCTCAGCTGCCACCTTGTCCTGGGCCCCTTAGATGGGGAATGCTTCCACCATGGGCCTTACCTAGACACATAAATTACCATTTGGATTCACCAAAATAGAGGCAAGAAAAAATACTTAAGGTGCCCTCACACTTAGTGCTAGGACCTCTCTTAGTGTTCATGAAATTAACAAGCCATAATTAGTATAATCTGCCTTTTTTTTTGTGGACTTCCTTGCTTTTAGTCTTGAAATAGTTATCCTCTTTACTCTTAAGCTCTATTAGCTACATACGTACGTTCTGTTGTTGAAATCGTCTTGTGTCTTCATTAATTATCTCTCGTTCTCTCTTTCTTCCTGTCTAAAGTCTTTGTCCATTGCGGATTTCACAGGGTTTCAACTACCACTAGCGTTGCCGCAGCTTTGCCGGATCTCTCTTTCCGTTGTTCTCTTACTTAGGTGTGTTGGAGGTGTCGAGTTGATCAATTCTAAACAAGTAGTAAGCCAGCGGCCATCTCTCGTAGCCTCGACTCCAGTCATGGAGACATGTTCTCACACGTATTCAGAGGGCGGCAGATCCTCCGAGGCGGAGCTGAATAATGACACCACTAGTACAGAACAGATTGCACGCTACAAATCAGCAAGAGCAAATTTGTTAACTGAAAATACCACCTCAGTAACAGCAAAGAAAACGTATTCCTGGTCCACAGCTGAGCACCTTGAGCTTCGGCCGGAGTATCCAAGTCGAAGAGAACAGACGTACTACGGAAGCCCACCTGAGCACCTTTGGAGTGAGCTTCAGCCGAAGGATTCGGGTCGTTGTGTGGAGACTGTAAATGGACACAAAAGGTTTGACGGAATGTCCAAATACGTGAAAAGAATAGATCCATTGGAACTTGAAATTGGGGAGGAGGTCGCACAACGGGCCCAATCATGTGTTTTCTTGGCTAAGTATACATGCAGGCCGTGGGCCTCCTTTCCTCAAGAGCATGTAGTAGTCAAGAAATATAATACGCGTGGAGTTGATGGGGCACAGTTGCGGAGGTGAATGAAATGGGTGATTGAACGTAACTACGGACTTTGCAAATTGATTGGCTTCTCAGAGGATATACCACCGGCGAGGTGTCGGCAGTCATGAAAGCCTGACGAGGAGATTTGCGAAATCTCGTCAACTTAAGATTGGGCTACGTAAAATCTTCGATGCGCGGCATGAAGAAGAATGGTGCGCATATGCCTTTTCCACATAACGTGACATTGCATATAATGCAACAAATTGCTACTGGGGTGGAAACTTTACATTATCTTGAAATGATACACAAAGACCTCAAGTTCTCAAACATCTTGTGCCCCCAATTGACGAAATGCGGCCTCCAGGCTATAAAATTGACTTGTTCTCGAAACTTCCCAATGGAATTGTTTTTGCCTGTGATCGGTTTGTGGTTGCAATTGGGGACTACGAGAGCATGGACGGTGTAGTGGGCACAGCGTTTTTGGAGAACGCCTGAAGTGGTGAACGCCTTGAAAGAGAACAAGCCACCCACGTATTCACCAGCAGAGGATGTGTACGCTTTCGGGATGGTATGTTATGAGCTACGCACTGGTCACATTCCTTTTGAAGGCCATCGCTTGACAGATTATGAATTGGCATTGTCAGGCAGAAGACCAGAGCTGCCTAATTACTTGAGCCCTAGGATGACCCAACCATTACGCAAGTGCTGGCATATGGATCGTGCCCTACTGCCTGGATCGAGCAAGTTCAGACCAATCTTAGAAGGAGAATCTGGGAGAAAGCTCTCTGGCATTTTTGGAAAATAAATTATTGTCGGTTACCAACAAGAAGTTTGTGTGTTCTGAGGAAATACGGAAATTGCAGGAGTTACAGTTAGTTAGGTGAAGATTGGCACCAGCACCCTTGCAAAAAACATTATGGCCTATAAGCTTGCATTTTAATACTTTTGGGCAATATTGAAGGTTTTGTAATAATGTAAATACAAGTTGACATTTTTTTTTTAAATAGTTGAAAACTTCCAGAAGTGACAAATTTAAATTCTCAGGGCCAATTTCAAGTGCTGCATTCCTATGACATACATGAATGAATACATACAATGATGTGAGTTGAAATGGATACTCGTGATGAGGAAGCTTCTTCTAGCTAAAATGTGAAACATTGATTTGCAAGATACATAGCTGCAGAGTTCATATGTTGTCCAAAGCTCCTCCTCCATGGGCAAAAAGGAGTGGTCTCAAAGGAACTCAAAGGAGCTTCTTGCAAAGTTCCTTTAGATGCAGAGTTCATATGCATGTCAAGATAATTTATCAGCTGTTAGATCCAGCATTGGCTCCAAAATTCCTTCCAATCTGCTCCCTGTGTAGCAAGTGATGTACAATCAATGTTATTGCAGCTATTGGGTCTTCAATTGCTCTTAAATCCAAGTACTTAGAAAGATGACATTTGAACTCTCCTCTCTACTGGAAGCTGGCCCAATGTCATATTTTTAGCTCATTATTTGCTGTGAATTGTAAGATGAACTTTTGTGACTAAGTATTTGACACAATCAAGCCATTATCTTGGACATACTTGCTGGAGAGGAAACAATGGATAACTTCTCCATATTTGCAATTGACAGCAACCCCCATCCCATCTTAGATATTAAAAAAACTAGCTTTTTTTTTTGTTCAAGAAATTGGTTGTCCAAGATACCAGTATTTCAGGTGGAGATGAGGAAGCACTTCCAGCTCACTTCAAAGTTTTGATACATGTCAATTCCAGAACTCAATCTATGCAATGTGCACATGTTGCAAGCACCATTGAAGGAACTAAGTTAAACTGATCTTTAAGCCCAGGGAAAGGATCTGATGCAATTGCTGGAGCTCAATGGGTCAAATTCAGATACCTAAGAAGATTAGTCTTCCTACCACAAATATAGATTTCTGGAAATCTTCATGAACGCCCATTTCTGTTTTGCAGAGAGCATTACAGATTGAAAGGAAAGATTCAGAAGATCAATTTGCTGATCTCTGGTAACATTTTTAGGATAATTATATGGTGAATCAGCAGATGTCGATGGAGATATGGAACAGAGGAAGGTTGCACTTTGCAAAAGACTATAAACTGATCTCTGTCAATGCCCCTAACAATGTCCATGCATGAAGGAGACAATCTGAAAAGGCAGAACTGCTTTGTGGTTAAGGTGAAAGAGGTTAAAGATTTCACAATCCGAAAGAAGAATGTGTTTTCTGGGTTTGCATATTCTGAGAGACAAGGCTTAGTGGTGACGGATGCAAACAGATGGAGCACACCAACAAAGTACCTTATTCTCTCCCTTGAATAAGCTTTTGTGCATAGATGTTGTAACCCTGGAGGCAATCATTTCTTTCCTCCCTTTAAAAAGCATTGCATCTCAAGCATGCAAGGAGGATACAATGTACATTCCAAGGGTTGAAGATGACTTGGAGTCTTCAAGAACTGATAGAAGCAAGCTGATCATAGACAACCCGCACATTTGGTCTCATTGCATGTGGAGCAATGCACAAAAGTGCAATTGTGAGCACCTCATGCATTCCTTTGGGAGGCTCCTGGTCTCTATGGACACCAACAAGGGCTGGGTCAAAACAAGCTGCAGGTCGGCCTTCTGAAACTACTAGGCGCACCCAGTCAGGCAAATCCACTGCACCTGAATCAGCAGACACAATATCACCTGCTCCCTTGCCTGTCAAAAGCTCCATGAGGATCACACCAAGTGCATAAACATCACCTGCAAGTGAAGGTTTGGGTTTGCGAGTAGCAGCCAGCTCTGGTGACCGGTAACCAAGTGAGCCAGCATTCAAGATATGGTTGGCAGTGCCTGTAGCAGTCATGAGATGGTGCAGACCATAATCCACTAAACGTGCATGCAACTGTGGTCCCTGGAGTAATACATTACTGGATTTGAGGTTGCCATGTGCCAATCCTGGTTTTCCATGAAGATATGTCAACCCGCTGGCTATGCCTACAGCTATCTGCAATCGTTGCTCCCATGTGAGAGTTGGATACCTTCGGCCTGATCTCTCATACAAGTGATTTGCCAAGCTGCCTGTGCTGATATAATCTGACAACAAGAGCTTCTCATGTTCACGAGGTCCCCAGTAGTAACCTCGCATTGGCATCACATGAGCATGCTTGATACCACCAAACCGTTTTGCTTCACGAGTGAACTCTTTTTTGTTTTTTGCAAGCCCTGCACGCAGCCACTTGACTGTAAGCATGTGACCATTCTCAAGAGTGGCTTTGTATGATGTGCCATGGCTGCTTCGTCCCAGAATCTCAGCTGGTGCATGTGAGAGCTCTTCAGCTGTGAAAAGCAAAGAGGCATCGAGAAAGAAGAGGTCACCAGCCAGTCGATCAGGTGAACGAACTTTCAATGCTGTTGGATGCTCAGATGACAAAGATGAGCTATCATCGGAAGACAATGCTCCTCGCCACTTTGCCCACATTGGTGAATCTCCACTCTTCTGGAGATCCAAAGACTCACTCTTGGAATCTGACCTTGCTGGTTTTGTGGAAACAGCATTCTTTCCAGTAGCAGTTCTTGATCCAATTGACCCAATTGTTGGGATGTCTGCACTTGAATCCAGTGAGAGATCAGTAGAAACAACAGCAGCAGCAGCAGCAGCAGCAGCTCTCTCAACTTGTGGTGACTTTACTGTGGTCTTTGTGCATCTGGAGGTGGTACTGCTTCGGTAGAAGTAATAGACAACCAAGGTTGCTGCAACAATAAGCACTGCAGCCAGTGTGCATCCACCTATGAGTCCATCTTTGAAAGCTGCACTTGCCTTCTTGTTGCCACTCCTCGATGCTGCATCTCCACCCTGGTTGGAAGAATTTGGCAGCACTACTGGCCAAATCAGATTAGGATTTCCTGGGAAGAATGACATATTTGAGAAACCCTTTGTCAGACTCAGAGGAACAGTGCCAGAAAGATTGTTCCACGAGACATTCAAGAGGTGAAGATCAGCAGGAAGTCCTGGAGGGATAGGCCCAGTCAACAAGTTACTGGAAACATCAAGCTCTTGCAATAGTGTCAAGTTTGAGAGTTGCACTGGTATGCTTCCTGACAGATGATTCCCACACAAAATCAGTGCTTCAAGCTTTGCATAGCTGCCAATTGCATCAGTGATCTGACCAGATAAGCTATTGCTGGAGAGATCAAGCCATTGAAGAGGAGGAGTCATTGCAATCGATGATGGTTGCAGAGGAATGGTTCCTGAGAACTGATTGTTCGACAGGATCACTTGTATGAGGGAGGGAGATGAAAGAAGCTTCAAGGGGACGGTTCCTGCAAGCTGATTCGAACTCAGGTTGATCACTTGTAAATGGAAAGGTTGCATCAGAGCTTCATCATCAAGAGTACCATTGAGCTTGTTGTTGCTGAGGTTGAGTACCTCCAAGCCAGAACTCCAGGTTCCTAGTGGAACACTTCCAGAAAACAAGTTGCTGCTGAGATCTATCACCACACATGACTTTAGCCTGCTTGGAAGTGCACCTTCCAGAGAGTTGGAAGAAAGATTTAGTACTCGCAAGGTGATAGATGTCACCTGACCTAGACTACCTGCAGACACCACCATCGCCATATCTCAGCTCTTTCATGAAGCTTAACTACCAGATACCGCAAACAAAAGAGAAGCCCGAGAATCCCGTAGCAAGATAGAAAAACAAGATGTTCAAGCAAAAGGACGAGAGAAATAGAGAAAGAGAGAGATGAAGAAAGGACGAGTACACACCACTCAGCTTGTTGTTGCTGAGATCCAGTTCTTGGAGAAGAGGAGCTAGGTCATCCAAGAACTGAGGAGGAACAGCGCCGGTAAGCGCATTGCCGCTGAGATTGAGCGAGACGAGTGCTTCCATGAAGTCCAAGGTCGGAATGGGGCCTGACAGTTGATTGTCGCTCAAATCCAGTGCAACAAGCGAAATGCAGTTCCCGAATTGAGGAGGAATGGAGCCGGAGAATGCATTGGAAGACAAGTTCAAGCAAGAGAGAGAAGGAAGCTGCGTAACAAGAGGATCGATGGGACCCGAAAGCTTGTTGTTGCTAAGGTCGAGTGTCACAAGTTTCGCTTGTTTGACGAGATTGACATCGTTGTTGAAGTTAAGTCCCTCAGAGAAAGCATTGCTAGAGAGATTGAGGTACAAGAGCTCTGGAAGCTGAAGCACGAAGGCAAAGCTTCCGGAAAAAACATTGTTTGCTAGCGAGAGGTTAACCAAACTCTGTAGACTTGCAAAACTCTGGGGTATAACACCGGCGAAGGAGTTGTCGGAAAGGTCCAAGGATTGAAGAAGGGAAAGAGCTCCGAGATCAGCAGGAAGAGAACCAGTGAAAGAATTTTGAGCAAGAGAAAGCGAAGTGAGATGCGTCAAGTTCCCGAGTGTAAACTCTGGAATCTCTCCAGACAAGGAGAGACGAGAGAGAGAGAGCGCCACCACAAAACAATCAGGAGCAATGGAGAAAGTAACACCATACCATCCTTGAGGACAACTTCCAGCAGAAGAATCAGGTACATTTGTAGCTAACCAAGAGTTAGCCAGCACAGAACCGCCGCCGCCACCACCATTGCCTCCACTCTCAACTATCCCTGCCTTAAACTGAAGAAGCAGCTCAACATCTGACACACCAACGACAGTACCAGCTCCCAAAATCACAGCTGCTAACAAAACATACACCCAAAAACACACAGCAGCAAGTCGACAACAAGCTGCTGCAATACTACTACAGCTACTACTCCTCAGCTGCTGCTGCTGCTGCTGCTTCTGCAGGAACATGATCTTCATCATCTTCATAGTCTTGCATGATGCGTTCAAGCCCTCTCTGGGCTATAATCCTTTCTTCTGGAAATGAATCCTCCTTGTGCAAGTAGCTTCAATCCCCTCTCGCGGCGCCATCCTCCTCCTCCTCCTCCCACTACTACTAGTCCTCCTCCTTTCACAAGAGAGTACTGCAGTTGCTGTGCAAGATCACTGCAAACATCGCCACATGATAAAAACTCCCCCATAACCACAAACCCAAAAAACAAAACCACTTGCAACTCGAAAGCAATCTGCGAAAACAATCTGAGATGTGGCCCGAAATGTCGAGATCAAGCACGGAAACGCGCGTAGCTTCGAGTGTGAGAGAGAGAGAAAGCTCGAGAGAAGAACGAACTTTGGCTACAATATCTTCGACTGTCACACTGTCCCAAAGGAACCCCAAAAAACTGAGACAATATTTATTGTTGCTATGTTCGGCAACAATTTCTGCTTCTGCAAATTCAGCATTTGTTGTACTCAAAATACTAATTCTCTCTACTTAGATACATAAAAACCAAACATGGTTTGTTGAATGGAAATTGGACTCCAAATTAGTTTTTTACATTCATTGTGCTTCTGCAAATTCAACATTTTTGTTTTGAGTGTCATGAGCAACATTTTTGTTTTTTAGGGCAATTTTTTGCCACTTGCTAACCCAAAAAAATCCAGTGTGACCCATAGAAAGGATTTTTGTGAAAAAATGTGCCAAAGTTGCCAAATTTTATGGGAATTTTTTATGAAATCAACATATTTGGACAATAGTTCCAGCAAGTCACCAAATATGGCAGGATTATTAAAAAAAATCACTTTCCTGTCTGGCCTGTAGCCAAATTTGGCTAGTTCCTCTTGTGAACGATAGCCAGTATGGCTTTATCACAAAATTGGAAAGGAGAAAAAAACCTGGTCATGAGTATTACTACATCATGAGTACTACAACAACTAATAAAAATACTAACAAGTATATGAATGATTTATGTTCAGGAATAGATCTGTTCTGCGCAAATCCAATGCCATACATGTACTTGACTTGAGAGATATATGTTGAATACATTTTTTGAGTCTCATGAGTACGGCAATAAGTACTAGTACAGTATATGAATGTTGACAAAATCTGTTGTTTGCAAATTGGATGCCAGTGCCATACATCTACTTAGTTTGTGTAACTGGTCCAGACTCTTTTTCTTGCCGCCATATGAGTATCAGTGCTTATCTTTTCAGTCTCCTGATGCAGCATTCTTAGAGATCATCCCTAACATGATTCAGGACAATTGGTGAAAAGTTGGTGTAAAACTGGCCAAAATAAGCCACAATTCTTTTTCCATGGTAATGATTTTGTGAAATTTTTGCCAGAATAAATAACACTTTGAGTACTACTATGAGTATTAGTATTGTATATGATCAGCAACAATCCTCTTGTGTGCAAATTGGATGCAAATATATTTGCCTAGAATGTGCAGCAGTTCAATAGTTTTTTTTTGTGGGTAGATCATGAGTACTAGTACTGTCTGCAATAGACAATGAGCAATGGTTTCCTGGTCATAATTTAGGATGTTGTACGGTTGATTTGTTTCTGCTCTAAATTCTGCACTTTTTAAACAATTTGTGTCTCATGAGTACACTACTATGAATACTTCATACTGTACACAAGCAACATAATATGTTGTGTACAGAATCTCAGATGCCATACTGTCACATAATTTGTGCTACAAATTGAACTCTTTTTTGCCTCATGAGCATTACAATGAGTACTTATTCTATATACCTGTAACAAATTGTGTTGTTGTGTGCAAATTGGATGCATATACATTTGTGAATAATTAAATTATCTATACTAATGTTTCTGTGTCTGCCAACCTTTTTTTGTGGAGCAGAATTTCACTCTTACAAAATTTTCAAAATTTTCCATTGCATATGCAATGATTTTTTGAAAAAAAATACCCAAATTCGAAAAAAAATTCACAAAAACGTTTAAAAGTTGCTAGATTCCCTACATGGTTTTAAGGAGGTAGCCAAAAATAGATAAGAATCTTTTTTTTAACTCCTTTCCTATTTTGTTAATAGCCCAATCAGCTTATGGATGGTTGCTACCTTGCCTACATCACAAAATTGAAAAACAAAACACTGGTGCCCGCCTGTCACTCTGGACCCTTGTTTGGCAAACAGTGGTGAAATTGATTTCTCTTTTTTTCAAATATTCATGTCAGATATTATGGGAATTTTTTTGAATTTCCTTGAAAAGATTGGGGATATAATTATGAATCAATGATTTCATTATAATTTGGGGCAGGGTTTTGACTAGTATGTTGTACTTTTTTTTGCAGCAGTTTTAAAGACAACCCCAGTGTGAGGATTATTTGTTAAATGGTTTTGATGATTTCATTCACCCCTTCAAGACATGGGTTTGTTTGTTCAAATTTTGGGCCTGAATTCTTCTTCTAGCCTGGTTGGATATTATATTAGCTGTCTTATTTCCGATATAGTTGTTAAATGCACAGAATGTAAGCAACTACACTTCTTGTTAGGTTGTGAAGAAGTTCCTACAGTCCCCTCTTTTGCCACATATTTACAACATAGTGCAACTGGGGTAGATGAAAGATGGTCAACACAATCTTTAAGAAACTTGTGAGGACGTTAATTAGGACTGAAGACCATGCAAGAAAAAATTTCAGCTTGTGAGGAAGCTAATTAGGAAGGGAACACCATTCAAAGAAAAAATTTAAGCTTGTGAGGAGCCCAATTAGGAGTGTTCAACACCATTCAAGACAAAATTTAAGCTTGAGAGGAAACTAAATTAAACTAATTAGGAATGGAACACTGTTCAAGAAAATATTCATTTCTTTGCTTTATGTTTTGCATTATAGCATTGATAAATGCCCATTTGTCAATAGGTGCACCCCTTTTGCATTTACTTTGTTGTTTTTTTGGATTCAAACATATTGTTGAACTCAAATACACTTTGGAAGCATCAACATATTAACTGGGAGAACTGTTGAGACCACAAATTACAATGTCAAATTCAATAGGAGTTAAAACTCATGTTGACTTGTCGTCAAGAATAGAATTGCCAAGTACTGAGCACAACAGCTTTTGAAATGTAACACATCTAACTTAACAATTCAGCTTCAATGCAACCCCATATAGGTGCCAACTTGCCAAGTGACAACTTCATCAACCTCCCAAACTCCAACACTCCAGTTTTAAAGTTGACCTTGTTGTTATTAGCATTTATGAAACAATGAAAAATAAGATACCAAAACCTATTGGATGCAATTTTGTTAATGTGTATATTAATGTCATCTTTAAGTTTCCAAAATAAAACAAAACATTTTCAAGAATGTAATGAGACAAAGCATGAAACATACACCCTACTACTCACTAGAATTAGCATCCTAACACCCATATTGGTTAAATCAACTTTGCATTCGCCTTGATATCCCATCCTCAGTTACTTGTGATAGGCATGCTTACATCACAATGTTTATTTTGTTCGATCCAACCTTTGCATAGCCATGACTATTGGGTTTTGGGCAAAGACTCAAGAGGGAGGGGGAGAGCAGAATGGGAATGAGTAAGTAACTAAATGGGTGGACTTTATTAGTCTTGACGTCAAATGGGATTTTGAATTAGGACTATAATGGCCTAAGGACTGTAGTTATCAGTAAGGTCAGAATCTCCTAATTAAAGGTCATTCCCTTAATTAGTTGAGAGACATGCAGGGTTTAACAGAAGCATCAGCATCTACTTAATAAGGAATAGTTAGTAAGTAGTAACTTGTAGGTATGGTTTGCTGATCCGCCTTGGCTAAATTTGTAGGCACTCACAACACACATCAGAGGATTCCAAACTCAAAAAGTACATGGCATATTTCATAGTTTAAATGACTTTCGATTCTTTTGGGCCATGAAAATCAAAATACATGTTGAGCTGAAAAACACTCAGAATTATGCAAATTGTGTTTTTTTTAAATCATGGTCTCCTTGCAGGCAACTTGAAGAAGAAATCTGCTGCAACGACATGGAAATCCACTTCCCTTTCAGTCAGTATGTTTTTCACTGCAGTGAAGAGCAGAGCTCTGGAAGCTCTTGTTAGTCCCATCAGCCTCAGATGAAAGTCAAAATTCTACTTCTTGGATTTGTGAATTATCTTATTTACCAGCATTTGTAAACTTATTTTCTGAGATTTTATTTTCCCTGTGATTGTTGTTGTGCGGTACTATGTCAGCATGCAACAGTGTTTTGATTTTCCCAATTTTGTGATGTAGCTGAAGTGACAATTATACATAAGAGGATTTAGTCAAATCTGTGAATTATCTTACTTACCAGCATTTGGAAGCTTGTTTTCTGAGATTTGATTTTCCCTGTGATTGCTCATGTGGGTTACAATGTAACACTGGTTTTTTCTTCCAATTTTGGGATGTAGGTGGAGTGACAATCATGCATAAGAGGATATCACCAAATCTGGCTATGAAAATAACCGAAGTAAGAAAATTTAAGCTTCTGTCTATATTTAGGGCTACCTATTAAACTTCATATGGAATCTAGCAATTTTTAATTTTTTTAATTTCTAAATTTGGTTGTTTTTAGTAAAAAAAGGAGTTACTGACAGAATAGTTTTTTAATTTATGAGGCCAGATTTTTGTCAAATTTCAACCCCAATAAAGCACTGGCATCCAACACTATTGGAAACCAAGAAAATCACACACATAAAAACATGCTCACAAATTATGAGAATCTAAAGCATGACACACAAATAACAGCCTTCAAACACACAACAAATGTGAAACCCCATTCAGAGTGAATTGGGTTCCAAGAACCAATAACTACATATAGCTAATATTTTGCAGTAAATATCTGACATATTTTACATGCATAGGTCATAAAATAACCCCGGATTTTCATCTGCAATAAGAACATCAATCTTGAGTTTTCCCTCCATTTCCTGCAGTGATATGTACCGTGGCAAACCCCACAAGTCTTGAGGTTCTCATGTTCAGAATGCAGTTTTTGGTATTGTATTTTTCTTATAACCAGCCGGGCCAATTATCCAAAAATAAGTTGAAAGAATAGACCCATCGGTTAAAAAGTTATGTTCTTCTATCTTGGAATAACCATTGGTCATGAACAAGGGTCCCTTCTCAAATACCCACCTTGAGAACAATTGATTACACTACCTTGGTAAGGTAAGTTATTAGGTTTTTTAATTTTAATTTTAACTTTCCTCTGTTTGTATTTTTTTTTATCATAAATGTGTTTAGGGTTTTAGGATTGGTAACCTACCTGAATGAAAATCCAATCATCTGGGTAGGTTCCGGGTTGGATATTAAACTTTGAAAATTCAATACCCAGCTGGTATGTTCTATACTGGTTCTCAAAAAAATAAATAACCGACAGAGCGATTATTGATACCCGACCAGTTACCTGGGTCCAAACTCAATAACCCTGCCAACAGTGGTACCGACATGACATGAAGCAGTTGCTCAGTTTTGGCCAACAACAAGTTATTATAAAACACTTGATGTGTGACTATTGACATGATAATAGCATTGTATTCCTGAGCAGATTTGGGGATGAGATAAATACCACACGAGTTCTGTCTGCCTGAACAGAGAAACAGTCTGTGCCTTGTGACCATATTTAGCATCACAAGTGGAAAGAGTACCTGACATATGAATACCTTGAACAATAACACATAGTAATCCTGAGCAGACAGATTTGCAACAGATTTGCAATTGTTTTTTTTAATGTAGTTTCCTGTAGGCTATACTCTGTCTGGAAAGCAATGATGTGAAAAAATTTCTTGATGTTAAAAACTGTGTTGTGTAAATGATCAGAATCAGAACTTTAAACAAGCATTCTGACACAAATATATATAGAGAGAGAGAGAGATGTCACCACATTTTGTATCAATTTGATCATCTAAAGGATTCTCAAGTTGCTTGTGCAATTTATTTAATTAGTAGCTTACTACTGTGGTGTTGGGGGTCAGAGAAGAGATGGGTTTGACTCCATTTTCTGCATGCCCAGGGGGTGACTGACTTTGGATTCCTTTGAGTGAAAGTTTCATTTCTTTTTTCTTTTTTTCTTTTCAAGAAAAGTTCAAAAAAAGATTGCAAGAAAAAATAAATCAATTATGTGTGTTTTTACAATTGTTTGTCTTGTGTATATAGGCCTGCACATGGTATGTAGTCTGGTCTATGCAATTGTATGTAAAGAACCTTACCACGCTGGTATGTCTTGAGCAGTGATATTTTTCCAATTTTCTGATGTTGCATCAATGGTTAGCGTCCCAAGAGGGATGTAGCATTAAATAGCCACAGGCTTTTCGAACTTGTCTAAATAGTATGAAATCTAGATTTTAGAATGCTACCAAACTAAAATCAGAGTCCAAATGTGGTGAAATTTTTTTGAAAAATACATTATTTAATTTGATGATTTTTTTCAAAAAAACCAGGAATATTGTGTTAGGATATTTCCTTTTTATTTTTTGCATGTAAGCAAAAATTTCACACGCATAAAAACGCTGGTCTTGAGGCAATACCAGCATTGCATGGGTACTAGTGTGGGAGGGCCTTGAGCTAATAGCAGCATAGTCCCAATTCTGTACCAATTTCAACATCAAGTATATACCTGCCTCAAACCAGCCAAGAATCAATCTTTGACCAAATACCACACCAAACCTGTTATGAACATTTGAAAGAGGACCCAATGCCAAGTCGAAACTCCCAGCTGGTATGAAAATTTTATAAAGTTCCAAATACCAGGATCAAGCCAGTATGTTCAAAAGTTAATAACCACACCCGCATTGGTTTTTACATACATTCATGCAATGATCAATTTTTGTTCTAAATATGCAATTCTTGCATACAAGAAATTATGTGTTTGTGGGTTGTTATGTAATCACCCACTTTTCTATCATGCATTCATAATTTATTCATCACAGCAAACGTATGTCAGGCCCACAGAGCAGCAGCAAGAGTCAGGCAGAGCCTGCAAGGAAACCTGATCTCTAACTCTGATCTTTCCCTGCAAAAACTAATTATTATTATTGTTTCCCCGTACATGTGAACTGATCTCAACCAAAAGCTGATTGTACAAATTCTGATCAAATCACAATTGATGAAAAACTTGTGAGACTTTAATTGAAAAGAAATGAACATGAAAACAAAAGAATGAAGAAGGAGAAAGTGACCTAAAGAAATGCATGAAGGGGGGCGGGCATATGTGGTGAAAGAGGGCAACCTAAAGTCATATAGTAAAGTTAGCTAGCTACAAATGGCACCTGAAACTCAGATATCAGACATTGGAAATGAGACTTTGAGTAAGGGAACCTTGGGAGGTCAGGCACAACTCGGCATGGACCAACCATCATCAGGGCTCAAGTTAGAATCCAATATGCCTGCCTTTCCTGAAGCGCAATCAGAACATGTTTATGACCACAACAGAAGGTTATGATGACTGAAATGGCACTTCAAAAGGAGCAGAAGATAAGTAATCATATGTATGCACATTTGTGAACATTCGAACTGATGTGCTCGGGTGGTAAATTTGATTGAATGATATGCATGCTAGTTGATTGAATAGAAATGTACAATTCCACATTCCAATACCATTCAAATGATGCAAAAAAGGTAAATGATGAATTTTGTAGGAAATAATTTACCTCTGAAAATTGAGAGGTGTACATGGGCAGTGTCTTGGTTCTTAGGGTGAAATTTAAGTGTATATATATGTAGCAGAATAGTTGTAACACATGTAGGATTTTTTTCAATTTTGTGATATCAAATCTTTTGCAAATGTTTCCAATATTTTAGCATAATTAGTCAAGTTTACACTGGAGAAATAAAATTTTCCCAATTTTTTTGGTCAAAAAAGAAACAAAATGTGTCCACAAGAAATTAGTAAACACGTTAGACCACATATGGACATAAAAATGGAAAAATTAGAACCCCATAGTCAAAGAAAAAAGCTCTAAATTAATCCAAGGTTATTTTCATTCTTTATTTTTTAATTGCAATCATTTTCATTTTAATTGGGATCATTTTTTATTTGAAAGCTTATATCAATATTTTTTTGTCAATCTTTAAATTTAAATTTTATGATTATTTAACTTCACTTTTGAAAGGAAAGTTATAATTTTTATTATCATTTTAAGAAATTTATGTTATGTACTATAATAATTAGATTAATGTTTATATTTTTATTTTATGTTCATTTAGCTTCACTTTGAAAGGGAAGTTTTTTAAAGGTGTGTAAGAAAGAGGTAAAGATAATTAACAGGAGGTGAAAGCTTTGAAAAGGTATTTGAAATGTAGTTGTAAAAATAAAATTAATAATGATGTCAATGTGTTTTTTCATACCCATGTAAGTGGGTAAGGGAAAGGAGTGAGGTATTTATTAGAAAAAGAGTGAGATAATTAAAATGCACAACATTCATGAATGGCTTGAAAGCCATAACTCAGGATTTAATAAAATATTTGTTTGTTTGTTTTAGCCTAGTCTGAAGGTAAAAGCCATAACACATTTATGGTAATATTTAACTTGAAAACCCAACATGCTTAAAGTTGCCGGAAGATTTATGTTTTTTGGCATCTACCAAGATCAAGGAGGCATCTATCATAATTAAGGAGGAGCCGAATGGCACCAACCATTTTCTTTCAACTAAGCCCTGTGATTACAATTTCTTGCTTCTTAAAGGTCCTGAAATCTGAAATTAATCAGCCTCATCAAGGTAAAGAAATGTGTTCAGACACAATGTTCTTACTTCTTGCTCATCAAACAATTCTTCACATTTGTGTCCCAAAAATGTACTTCATGAAAAGCACCACTGTTGATCAACCCATTTTACCTCAATTCCTGAAAAGCAAAAGCAATTGTGAAAAGCTTAAAACTTGTAATTTCACTAGACAGTGTTCACAATTAGGGACCTTTGGAAGTATACAGCATAATGCAATGGTGCTAGTTGTGAAAGGCTCATTGTCTTGTATTCCAATAATCAAAGTTGCTTGAAGCACTACTGATTCTGGAATAGGACTGCAACTTGTGAGACTTACCATTCACATCAGTGCAAACTTCAAAAGTGTTTAATTGGATAATTGTTTGGCGTGGTGCGACTTTGTATTGTGAAATTATCATGTAGGTAAGTCACCTGCACTTTTAATGCAATTCTAACAAGTGTGCTTAAATGGAAATAACATGCAAGATGCTCCTTTCACTCGCCTCTCCTTGCTTAACAAGCAGTTCATTGCAGAACAATTAATTACTCTGCCGATTATGGCAGGTTTAAACTTCAAACCTTAAAGACTTCCCTTACTGGAATCAAGAACAACTCATGTACATGCATGCACTTTTATGGAACATGCCCATCTGTCATATGCGCACACAGTACTCCGGATGTCACTCACACATTGGGTCAATTTTGAGCCAAAATTTTATGCACAAGTACTACATCAATGTGTGGTCTCTTCACTATGGGCAGAAACAATCAAGCAAAATAAGACATCCAAAGGCAAGGAAAAATAGATTTTTAAAACTCAAAACTTGATGTCATTTATCTTATCATTTCCACCAGGAATTTGTTTTCAATTTTGTGAGGTCAAAAAGTGACCACAGATGTCAGAAAAAAATCAAATTTAGTTGAAATTGCCATACTACTCAATGTAAATGTTTTTAAAGTTACATTAAAAGTTATTTATTTAGCTATATTTGAATTGACATTGTTTTGAATCTTGAAATTTATTTTCACATGTGAATTATTGATGGAATTGTAAGAATTGCTTACCATGATGCAGGCATGTTGGCATATTGCACATAGTAAAAGAATTTAAGTGCATTATGCAATCACAGTTTGGTTTGTTTTGAGGCTAGAACACGTTATAAAAAAGATTTCAACCAAATTTCTACAAAGCTCCACATTATGGTCACTTTAGTTGGTAATGGTGATCCAAAAATTACAACTGAATATTATTCTAAAGAAATATCGATATCATTTTAGGTGGGGTTGAACAATTTTCATGTCCAACCTTTGTGCTTCAAATTTTTAGCCCCCAAGAAAAATCCCTAAGTTAAATTGCACCATTTTAACCACTTTAAATTGAATCATTATAATATCACTACCATTGAGTTTGTTCCAAACATGTTTAGTCTCCAACCTTGGCTTTGAAAGTATTTCAAGTATTTTAATTTTTTATTCACATTGCATTTGTGAACTGTTTGTGAATTGAATAGAATATAGATTTTGTCATCAAAGGTTGTTGGTGGCAGCTGTGCATGTTTGGAAGCTGCTAATCTGCTCCACAATGTCGAACAAAATCTCAAAATTCTATGGAAAATTTTCTGTGGGTGGGCGTATTTTTAGAATCCAAGTCATCCAAGTTACTATTAGGAATTTGAGAATCACAAAATAAGGCCTAAATGTTCCAAAAGGAAGACCAAAAAGCCAGTGAGAAAAACAGACCCATAATTCAAGAAAAAAAGAATCAAGCTATTCCACAGGAGACAATGCAGTGAGACTTAAATAGAACAACTTGTAGAAGCAAACAGGTTGTTCATGCCTTCTCTTTTCTCAGTTCATCAACTGGGGGTATGTAATGAGGATATGAACATGCCAAACCTTATGTGTAGGGTAAAACCCTATGCCACAAGTGATTTTCCAGATTAGGGATCATTGCAAGATAGAGCCAAATTTGGGCCTGATTCCAGTAAAGCCCATGGCCAAGGGATTTACTGAGCATATATAAAGACTTGCTTTGATCATATGAAAAAAAGGGGGGGCATCTCAATAAATGAAACACCAACGAGAAGCTGATTGCCAAGGGTTTTAGTAAGCATAAAGACTTGCTCAGATTACATGAAAAAAATGGAATGCCCACTCTGGTGAGCATTCTGTTTATTGAAACACCACCCAAACAGAGCGGAGGAAAATAATGTCTTTTACACTAAAAAATTTGAAGCAGGTCTTTACAATCAAACAAAATACCAAGGGAAATATGAGAGGGAAAATGAAAGGACACTGGTGGTGGACCTTAGTGTTTGGTTTAGGGTTTGTTGACAACCAAGACTTTGGAGTAAGAAATTTTCTTTCCTCTCAAAAAATTATGAACAATATGTTCAAGGAACACTCAGGAATGTTTTTTTTATCATCATTTGGAATTTTCATTTTTAAATGAGTAGATAAAGAGCAACTTTGTTTGCCTATTTTGTGTTGCCTCAGGAAATTGACAAAGTTCCCTAATGATGGGTTTTACTTTGGGTAACACTTGGGTCCCTTTGTGTTTTCTGACATCTTTTCATGGAATACCTGGCTTGCAAGATTTGTCAAAGGTCGGACAAAATAAGATGGCAAAAGTACTGACAAGTTAACCTCTAACTTTAGGTTAAGGTAAAGTTAAGGTAAAGTTCAAGATTGGGGGCATTCCCACAATATGGAGCCTAGGCCAAGTCCAGCTTTGCATTTTGGTAATGTTCACCTCTGGTGAACTTTATCTACACAAGAAGAAGTAGGTCATCATTAACATAAGCATATATAGATCACAAGGGGGAGGGTTCTTACATTCTTAGGGCTCTGTGGCATGAAGATAGGGCTGAGGTGTCTGCATACCAGTCACATCAGCTGTGCCATTTGGGTTCGCCAACTTTTGTTTTGGAGTTCATCATTTATAGTTGGGGCACTTTGTGGATGTGCACGGTCACTATCTATGATGATTGGCACTTTGCTTTTTATTTTGGTTTGGATTTGTTGTGTTGTTGTTTATTTTGACAAGTTGTTGCTATGGTTTGAAAGTGCTCAGTTCTAAAGGTTTGGAGGGGCATTTTTGATTGCCCAGAGAAAATGGGCAGGAGAGGATTGGTCAAGTTGGTGAAGCTCAGTGAAGGTGAAAGATATATGAGAAGACATCTACACGCGAAAAGGGGGAAGTTTTTCAAGAATAGAATCCTTGTGATATACTGTTTAAGTGATTAACAGTTGAGTAGATCTAGCTTGTGGTAGTATGTTGAAAAGCTACAATCTAGATACAACACAAAATCTCCATTGCGTTTGTCTTGCATTTTAGACAAAGCTAGCTTAATTGTGTAGTTAGGGGTCAAACATGGAGAAGTGATCACAAGCTCAAAGGAATTCGAAAGCAGTCTCAAGGATGTGTGACACGTGTGATGTATTGGTGTATGTGGTATGGTGTTGTTGTGAATTGTGGGAAGGGGAGAAAGTACCTTGATATTTGGGAGCTCTTAAGCAAGGACTGCCTTAGGATAGAGTGTTGCATTGTTAAAATCATTTGCTGAACTTGCTACGGTTTCATTTTTTTGTCCACCTCCGTCTTATCAATTCATATCATGAAACAATGAGCATTGTGAGCATGTAGTGGCTACTAAGTGCTAAGTAAGGGGATTGTACTAAAGTTGTTAGTTTGTGATTTTTGGGTTATTGTGTTCATGTTTTTGTTGCATTTGTATTTTCTTGTTGATTGTTTTTGGATTCTCCGAGCTTTTGTTGCCAATGGGTTTCATGGTGTATGGGAAATGTTGCCCTAAGGCTAGTTGGTCCATGAGAATGAATTCAAGATGAACTCATCTATATTTTACTTTATATTTTGATCCCCATCAAAATAATGAATCAAAATTTGTCAAAATTTTTCAAAGGATTACATTTTAGATTGTTACAACTCTAAATTCCATCATTATCATCCATAAATGTGATTTTACATGGTAAAAAATACAGAAAAGGGTGACACTATGACAAGATTTTAGTACACCTTAAAAAATTTGCACTTTCTAGACTTTAATGTTCTTGCAAAGATGCTAACCAAAATATAATATGATGATATATTTGTACCCATCATATTTTTTTAAGTGTTAATTATATATCAAACCTTTATACATGTTAATTAATGAATGTCAATCATATCCATTATACATGTATAAATGTTAATTGATTATATATGTCACATTTTTATAAGTGTTGATTAATTATACCCATTCATACCAATAAATATTAAGCTATTATACCAATATGGGTTCCACATTGTTATTCATTACTAATGATAATCTTTTCTTTTCTTTTTTTTAATGTTTTCATATGGTTTTGGATCGTTCATCATTATTTATGTTTAAATGTCAAATTTAATTTGAATTAATTTAATTATCATGGAAATGAAAAGGCATATGTCAATTTGCCTTTTCACATCCATATTGGTGGCTAAGGAAAAATAGGGAAGTAGTTATTAAAGAAAGTTAATAGGAAAGGATGTACTTATCAAGAAAGAAATGAAACATGCTTGAAAATGAAGTAGTTGTTTTTGGAATTGTCTTTTTAACGATGATCATGTGACAAGATTGTCTTTGTAATTGTTTAAGGATGAGCACACAATAAATTTCAAAAAATCATCCATATACCAATTTCTTTTGTCATTGGAATTTGATGCTTGGTCACTTGTACTATTTGAATTAACTATTGATTAGTTATTGGTTATACTTGCTAATAGTTGTTAGGTAATTAGTAATATTTATTTAGTAGGACATGAACCTTTACAAGCAAATTAGTTTGAAAAGGAGTGTCATTTCTTCTAGGATATTTTGTATGAATTTTTTTTGTAATTTTTCTTTTATATTTACTTAGTTCTATTCTTATTTATAGATTTATTTTGATTGTTTGAATTTTATCAAGTTTTTCATTACCATTTGGCAACCATGTGTGCTTTGAATACATTGAATCAAATATAAACAACCAAAGAGATTTGAATTATGTAATTTGTAAAGGGATTGTTTACTTTGACAAGAAATTATTTTTTGACTTTTAACTTTTGGTGTAGAAAGTTGTATTTGAAATATTGACTTAAATTTATAACAAGTTGTTGATCACATTTTGGTTGTAATTAAAGAGCTAATTGGAGCATTGTTTTATTATTGTAAGGTTTGGAATCTAATATGGGTTTGGTTTAAACTATAATAAAAACCCAATTTTTTAAATTTGAAAAATGGTTGAATCATTCAAAAATTGATATAAAGTTTTAATTAATCTACAATAGTCACCAAAACTCTTCAAAAATAATTACATACACAAGTATTCTTGTAGCATTTCAACATTCTTGATATTATGGGGCCATGAATTCCATGTGCCAATGTTGATGTACCATAAACCAACATGGAGGAATTGGTTCATTGGAAATGAGTGACCAATGGTTGTGACAATAACATTTAATAATAAAAAAAAAGTTATTCAATTGAGGATACAATTCTAGGTCAAGATCACCTTTCAAAACAACATATTTGGTCAATGGAAAAATCAACTAGCTATTGGTGTGTCAATAACTCCTAACAACAAATGAAATCCTTACCCTATTAAAAAAAAACACTTGGAATGAAGATTTTCTTTCAATGGGAGGTATCCAATTGGTACATCACTTGTTAGATGTTGCAAATCTTAGAAGTCATAATTTTCACTTTTGCATCATTTTCAACAAATGAGAACCCATGGAGGACTTTTCTTAATCATGGAAGACTAATTGTAAGTCCAAGGCCAAAGTGAGAATTACAACATTTGTCTTGGGTTTACAACATAAACTTGAAATGATCATGAAACCAAGTCAAAGACTTTGTTAAGGTGGTTTGGCATGAAAAGTGTTGAAAGGTGTTTCAACCCAAAAGGAATGAGAAGTGGGGGTCATAATTGTGCCCCATTGCATCAATGAGGGCATTGACTTTTTTTTAAACAAAGGAGATAAGTGGGAAAGATTGTCACAACCTTGATTTGCATATGCGACCAACTCCTAAAATAAATAACAAAACATTTTTCTCACAATGAAAAAAACTTGAAACACTACTACAAATCTTGTCGTTTGTAACCAGTCACTATGCAACTGGCATGTAACTAGTTGTCCTTTGCAACTATCTTGGTCATGTTTACAACTATAAATTTGATATTGTATAATTTTTTGGCCATAGAATTGTGTGTGCAACTAACATGTAACTAAATGTGTACAATATGGACATGTGTCATAAAAATAATGGTTTAAACTTATACATACTTAAATTATTATATTTAATATATCTACATAGGCTATGTATAATAATATTACATACCTCTAGTACTAAGGTTAACCCCATGCTAACTTAGGTTAGCCTAAACTAACCTAGGTTAAAATAACCATGGTTAAATTAAATTAGGCTAAACTAATTATGGTTAATTTAAATTAAGTTAAATTAAATCAAGTTAAACTAACCATAGTTAAATTAGATTAGCCTAAAATAATTATGGCTAATTTAAATTAGTCTAAAATTAACCATGGTTAAATTTATTAAAATAAATTAATTATGGTAAAATTTAATGAAAATAAATTAAATTATGCTAAATTAACTATGGTTAAATTGAATTAGGCCAAACTAATTAAGGTTAAATTATTTATTGCTAAAATAAATAAAATATATTAATTATGGATAAATTAAACTATAATAATATAAATATCGTTAAATTAAATTAAGCCAAAATAATTATGCCTAAATTATTTATGGCTAGACTAAATTAGACTATATTTATAATGGTTAAACTAGATTAAGTTAAAATAAATTAGGATAAAATAAATATGGCTAAATTAAATTAAGCCAAATCAATTATGGCTAAATTAAATTAGGTTAAAACTAGAAATGGCTAAATTAAATTAGGTTAAACTAAATTGTGTTAAATTAAATTAAACTAAATTAAACCATGGTTTGAATATGTATTACAAGTTTTTTAATTTTATTTTTCAAATATATTTAGATATTTTTTTGGCAAGTAAAATTTTTTTATTTTATTTTATTTGGAATCTTTTTCAGAAAATGTAAATTTCATTAAACAAAAACATTATTCAGAATCAATTAATATGATAATATTAATTTTTCTTATAAATATTCATAATTATTAATTAAATTTTTATTATAATTATAATGATAATTAATTATATATAATCAATAGGTATTATATATTTAAATTTTATTATTTATGTTAAAATATTAATGTAAATAAACTACACAAATTAATTAACAAGTACACAAAGATCTTAAGCTAATTATTAATTTAAGTTACATAATAATATTAAAATTATATTTTCATTAAATAATCATACTTATGTAAAATATCATACAATCATCTTTGAAGTGCAAAAGAAAAGGAGTAATGAAAATTAACGACAAGAAAAATAAAGAAAATAAGCTTTCCAAGTTACAAAACGTTTTTTTTCTTTTCTTTGGACCCCTCCTACTTTCAAATCTCATAACTTTCTTATTTCTTATTCATTTTAAACAATTTAAAATGTTAGATGAGTGCCACTTGAAGTTCTAAAAATTATGTTTATACTTTAATAACAACAAAGCAACATAAAAGGAACTTTTTGGGTGTTTAAGAACCAGCCTTTTGTTCAATGGTTTTTTTTTGAGTTTTTCACCCCTTTACTTTGGGGGGACATAACTTTCTCATTTCTCATCTGTTTTTGACGATTCTTAATGTATTAGATGCACCAAGAGGAGGACTTCAAGTTTTGTTTTGACACCAAAAGCAATAGAGCCCTCCTTTGGCTGCTACTCTAATACAATAGTTGCATCTAATGTGCAATTAAATTGGTTCATGAAGTTTGCAATGGAATTTTTTATCCCATATCCTTTGGCTTTCAATTTTATTTGGTTCAATATATAACTAAAAGCAATAGCTATGTAATAACCATATACCAAGTGCCATTAAGAATGAGTGAATAAAAAAAGATTGACCTCTATGAAATGGTTTATCCTAAAAATAAAATCAAATTATTTTAATCCTACCTATATAACCTAAGATTAATTATTTTCAACCTACTTATATACCTAAGTAAACTTACTTACTTATTAGGGTTTTAAAATTACCTACCTACCTAGGCAACAAGTGTCAACATCTTATTAGCCATAAATTGGATGACTTAGATTTCATTAATTAATATTTAAAAATTAAAAACTAGGTAGTCCTTAATTGTCATTTATCACCATATAATTGGTGTTTTTTTATGGACACATGTCAAATGGTCAATGAACGTTCCTTGGTGTGCCATGTGTCATCATCTTAGTGGTAGAAATTTTAATGATTGAAATTAATCCAATGAATTTTTAATTTTGAAAACACAAAAATAATTTATTAGTGACATATGTCCACAAGTTAATTGTCCAATTTTTAAACATGTGTCATATTTTTATTGGTTGCATTGTAGTTACAAGGAGAGTTACACAAAAGGTGCAACTACATTTGGATTAATATGTATGAATGAACATGTATATTAGTATCGTATATACATGTTGCATACGTAATGTCGCATGCAACTAAATCTCATGTGCAACTTGCCTTAAGCAACTACACAAATTTGGAGCTGCATGTGTCGCATACAACTAAATTTTAGTTACAAACGACAATTGCAAAAACTCAAAATTTCTACTAGTGAAAATGGGTTATGACCAAAGTTAACAATTCATAACAAGGAGAGTGAGTTCAAAGAATGCCTTAAGATTCAAGCACACTCTCATAAATATGAAAGAATGCAAAAGAAATGAATCCCAAACATTCCCCAAGTGGGAAACATTTTGAAAGTTGGAATCTTGAAATGTTCTAAATATTCAAAAGTGTATGTAACAAACTTAATCCAAATTGGATGCCCAATACACCATTAGAAAGGCCTTGAAACCTAGATATTGAAAATGAACTCACATTTTTTATTTTTCATGAATTAAAAACTATGGCCAAAAGAAAGGTTAGGAGTCAAATTAACTTTCAACCAATAAAACTTGAGAACTAGGGGTCAAATGACCTCCAATTAACACATGCAACCTAAAGTTGAAATAAATTCAACATGAATTACAAGATAATGTGGTCACATGTTTGAAAAAGACCTAGTTTAAAGGATTTATGAAATGTCAATTTTTTTAGTAATTAAACTAGTTTAATCATTTCAATGTAGTTTCCATGGCTAGTTTAATTTGTGACTAGTTTACAATGATACTTTGTGTCAAGCCTTTGGGGATGCATTAAAAAACCAATAGCAAACTTATAACATCACTTGTTATATGTCACCTAATAAAAATTGTAGATTGGTGTTGTTTCCTTTGTAAGCAAATTTTGAAAACAAAATCCAATTGATAAGGGTGATAATGTTAATTGAAACATAATATGACATGTTATATTGTTCTAGTCATATTTTTATAACTGTAAACAAATGAATACCATCATATTAATAAAATAATAACTAGTTACATTAATTGTATATTAGGTCACCTATATTTTATTAGGTAACTAATATTATTTGAAATAAGTACTAGCTAGTTGTCAAGTAATTAGCAAAATATGAACCTATATAAAGAGGTTTCAAGGGGGACACTATTCAAATAAAATAGAACATACATGAGTAAATATAAGGTGTAATACATTGGTTGTTAAGTAAAAATTATAGGTTAATTAGTTCAAAAATAGGGTTATGTATATTTTGAAAATAAAATTATAATTAATATAGGGTATGTGTAAGTATCTAATTGTTAAGGGGTTTTTTTCTTCTTCTTAAATTAAGGATTTCTTCTCTTCTTATTTTCTTCTAATTCAGGTTTTAAATAATATTAACAAGTGAGTTGATTCATGACTATATATTATGAAAATCAAAGACACAAAGATATAGATATTCCTCACAAATGCAAAAACATAACTAAAATCAATCTTCCATAACAAGTTGAAAATAAAATCTCAAAATCCAAAGTAAATAGGTTCATAAAACCAAAAATTAAAGCACAAAATTAATCTCAAAAATAAGAATGAAGAAGTTCTAAAAGTTTTTTAAATTAAAAAGAAGTTCCAAAAGAAGTAGTTTTTTCAATCCTCCAATCTTCCTATTTATACCAAACATAGGATTATTTCAAATTAAATAGTCAATAGATGATATAATAATTAGAAAACTCAAACTTAAACTATAGCAAATATTGGCCATAGGTTCAAAATAGCATGTTATTGTCAACAAGCAGTTACTGTAATAGACTAATTACTAGTTCACCTAATCCATTGATTACCCTAACACCTATTATTGGTTATTTTAACAAACTAGTTAAATTAGCGTCTAGTTATCTGATAATAACTAAACTAAGTTTCAAAATCATATTGCCTCACTAATTACCAGTTGGTAACAACTAGTTATTATGTACATACTTGAAAAATTGGGTTAACATTACTCTGTCTAAAAACTAGATTTTGTCCTTGAAATTAATCACCTATAACTACATGTTTTATCGTTGTAACCAAATCATTAATAGGTTGCTCACCTATGGTATCAACATGTTCAATTAAAGGAACAAGTTTAGACCCTGGTCTTTCAACAATAGGTGTGTCTTTTAATACTTATTTGGAGTCCTAAAAACCTCAAAGGCATGTGTGATAGTGCTAATCAAGGTAACCTCTGCACCTACCCCAACCTCTGGTATAATTGATGGAATAGGTTTAGGAGTAACAAGTTCTTCCAATTCTTTACTTGAATACTAATAACTACAATAGGTATTTCCACAAATTTTATGGGCAAAAACAAAGTACAAGTAATAATGGCAAGTTTTGCTCCTCCTTTGATTGGCTTCGGTTCCTTAGTGGTAGTGATAACAACTTCACTTCAAGAAATTGTAGCTATAATTGCTGCCTATGTGAAAATTTATGGGAAACAATAACAAGTACCTCAACCAGCTTACTAGTAATTTGATCATACATATAACGCTCAAACTATATTCGGTATGCAACCAATTTATTCAAGTAGGCCTCCTCATATGCACGAACAATCTCCAAACTATTCTAGATCTATTCTTTTGTAATTAATCTCTTGTATGGTTTACCACCATTCTTTCCATTTCAGGTTTTTGTCTACCAATGTTTGGTTTTGTACCTTAAATAGAGCATTGTCCAAAAGTAATTCCTCAAACTCCTTCAATTGGTTATATGTATAAGTAGTTTGAGAAACTTTACCTAATGTTTGACGAAGTGTTTCCAATTCGCCTTTCAATTCTTGAATTTATACCTGAAGCTCATGGGTACAATTCTCCATGTCAATGTTGACCTTTGTCAACTATTCCCATTATTGTAAACATGTGTTATTTAGCACTAAAAGGTTTTTCTCCTATTACACACTAATAGTTTCCATCTTACCATAATCTTTTGTTAATCGATCAAGATTAGTCTATAGAACCTTCAAGTCATTATGGCTTTTTAAATGAGGCTAGTTTAGTTCATTGTACTCTTGCTACAAAGCTTCAACCTTCTTGATTACCTTTTTAACTTCAACACCTTTGGCAACCATGTGTTTATTCTTTGTTTGTAGTTTAAGAAGTTTGGTTTCACAACAACTAATTCCTTGTCCCTATTCTACAACGCTTGTTTATGGTTAACCAATTTGAGGCAATAGGCTTATAGTTGGTTATTAGTGTCTTCTAACAGGCTCTTAGTAGAATTATATTTAGTCCTCAAAATCAACTAGGCTATCTATTGTCTGAAGCCAAGTCTGAGCAACTAGGGTTGTTTGTTCAAAAAAAAATGTAACATGTTTCCAACTTTCATGATGAGCATAACCTACAGACGTCTTAGGAAAAATATACATAGCTTTAAACTGAACTAGTTCAATGGGCTTAAACTAAACTGATTGAACTAATTTAATACATGTTAGTAACAAATTGTTAACTTGTACTATAGGAGTAGAAGTTTCTTGAACAAGTAAAGGATCTTGATTTGGTACCTATTTAGAGTCAGGTTCACTTTTGTCTTCCAGGATTGATCACTTTCTATCCTTATTAATTCATTGTCATGCTACATGGTAATAACTTCCATATCCTCGTCTCCTCCTTCCATAATCATGATTCGTTAACAAGCATGAGGTGCGGTGTTTTGTCCACCTAATTATGCGTTCGACCTCTGTTGTTGGGATGACTACTAGGATGTCAAAAATCAACTAGTTGGAGGTGCTTGTGGTTCCCCTCTTTCCTCTTTCCTTTTGTTTTATTGGTATTAAATGAAGAAGTAAATATGTCGTAACCGATTGTTGAGGATGATTACTAGGAACATCAACTAGTTGAATTCCCTTGGCTTGAAAACATAATTGTTCTTGTGACTAAACAACCCTCATGAATAGGTTGTTGTGGTATTCCTAATTTTAATTTCCTTCTAAAGCCCCTTGTGACTACTCTTGACATCTTTAATATTGATTTAAAGCAATTGTTAATTCAAGTTCTTTGGATCAACATGTTGATATAAAAATAAAAAGTCATCAAGGCATTAAAAACTCTTAAAAACTACTAAAACAACTACAAATCCAAACTTAAAATTTCAAAACAAAATAGTCGTTGAAAACCAAAAAGTGTAAACATGATTATTTTCAATTCCGTTCACTTTGTGGTCGCCAAAATGTTAAGGGTTTTTTTTTATTTTTCTTAAAGTAAAGATTTTTTCTCTTCTTGTTTTTTAATTCAAGTAATATCAATAGGTGAATTGCTTCAGATTTTTATATTGTGAAAATCAAATACACAAAGATATAAATATTTTTCACAAATGAAAAAACTAAACTAAAATCAATCGTCCATGGCAAGTTGAAAATAAAATCTCAAAATCCAAAGTAAACTTGTTCATAAAACCAATAATAAAAGCATAGAAGTAATCTCAAAAATAAGAAGGAAGAAGTTCCAAAAGTTTTTTAAGTTAAAAAGAAGTTCCAAACATTTTTTTAATTAAAAAAAAGTTCCAAAAGAAACAGTTTTTTCATTATCCTCCAATCCTCCTATTTATACCAAAGATAACATTTTTTGAAATTAAATAGTCACTAGCTGATATAACAATCAGAAAACTCAAACTTAAACTATAGCAACTACCAGCCACAAGTTCAAAACAACATGTTATTATCAACAACCAGTTATTGTAACAAACCAATTACCGATTCACTTAATCCACGGTTACACTAACACCTATTACTAGTTATCTTAACAAACTGGTTAAATTAATGTCCCGTTATCCAATAATAATTGAATTAAGTTTCAAAATCATATTGCCTCACTGGTTACCAATTGGTAACAATGAATACATGTACATACTTGAAAATTTGGGTTAACACTAATATTATAAATTATTATATAAAAATAACATTGCATTAAATATTTAAGGTATTAGTTGTTAGTACGTTCAATTATTGTGAAATAATGTTTTGATAAGTCCAAATGATATGGTACAATTTTTTTTGAGAAGTTAAAGAAATGCTAGAGGTGCAATGAAAAAATCTAGAAGTTCCATTTGATTTGAAATGCTAAAGAAAAGTTAGAAATTTTGAAAATTCTTTGTTTTTACTTTACAAGTAGAAGACAAGATAACAAGGTCAAAATATTTTGCTTACACCCCATTCTTTCAATTCCAAACTTTTCTAGCTCCAAATTTTGTAAAATTAAAAAATTACATTAATGTAAGGTGGTTAAAATATGTGCATATTAAAAAATTAGATAATAATAGGGTGGGGGAAAATATAAATTCGAAACCTAATACCCAAAATTAGTCGTTGAGCACACATAGGTCACAAAAATAACATTAAGTGCCCCCTCCTCCCCCATCCCCTCCCCCCTTGGGAAAAAGATTAGTTTGAAAATGAATATCATGTTTTTTAGGATCTCTTGTACAGTTTTGTTCCATAATTTTATTTTTTCTAAATATGCTTAGTTCTATTCTTCTTACTAGTTTTATTTTGACTACTTGAATTTTATCGTCCTTCATTTCTAGCATATCATGCAAAGTGAGCATGTATAACATACATGTGTGAATACAAGCCTCATCACCATGTTCACAAAATGTGGGAGAAATATGCCAAGAGATCCACACCAAGAGTGTTCATCAAATATTAGTGGGCCCTTGTGCTACATGCCCATATTAAACCACCTATAAGGTCACCCATCCCAATATTATTTTGATCAAGGTGACTTCATTTCAAAGTTCTTATGAAACTCAATTCTGAGAAAACCATTTTTTATATTCTTAATTAATTTTCAAAGATGAAAATGACTCTCAATTCATTAATTTTTGCTCCATTGGTCCAAAAATTGTGAAACAACAAACATGCACATTATCTTGTTCTAGGCTTTATGACACTACCAAAAGCAAAGGGGGGCCAATAGTTTGAGAGGGTTATAGCTCAATCACATCTAAACAAAACAACAAACACTTATCTTAATATACAGATGCTCATATATACAATGATGCGATATTTGGAATGCTGAGATAAAATCACACTGGTTTGTTTTGTGTAAACTTGTAAGATTGTAGCTGAGCGAGCAATGGTGTTAGGTTTAGTGTTCCATAGTCTTGCATTCTTGCAGCTTCAGAAAGCTTGCCAAAATGAACTTGGTATTGTAGGGTAAGCTCCCTACCAACATATAGCAGTCACAACTATTTTTTGCGTCTGCTGCTTTTGGTGTGTCAAGGAGACCATTGTACTTTGTGCAACTGGCAAAAGGCTCATGTTTTGGTGACTGGCTGGGAGACGAACCAAGTACAACGAGGGTGTTTTGGGGGAAGTTGCAGGAAACTTGCAGATCAATGGGGGTGAATTGCATTACATGTTAGCTGTTAAAGTGTTATCCAAAAGGATGGAATCTGATTAGAGTTTCATGCTTGCAGTGGAAGGGTCAGATGGGTGAGACTGATCAGCAATGGTTTGATCAGATAGCACTGTGAAGGTGTTGCATCATTGAAGACCAGTGCTGATGGGCAAGGGATTTCAATGTGGAGAAGTCCATCCAACCCCATCCCAAATAGGGGTTAGCAACACAGTAGAATTGAAGACCATACACCTTACATAAGACTCATGTTTGACACTAATTAAGTCTTAAAGAGGGCTAGTTTTTATCAAAAGAAAAACCAAGAACAGCTTGTCAAAATTCTAAAAAATTGAATCCATTTCAAAACCCAGGATAACTTTTGAACTAGCGGACTTAGCATACTTAGAGATTATTGTTGAAAATTTGAAATATTCAGATTGGGGCTGGTTGACCCTTTTTTTCAATTAAATTTTTCAAAAAGATTTGCTGAACATGAGTTGTAGGAATGGTAGTGGTGACAGAAGTATTGCAAAGTTGTAGGAACGGTAGTGGTGACAGAAATCGAATTGCAAAGTTGCTGGACTTGCAAGCCTCACAGAAAGTGAAAGCCCAGCAAAAAACTTTGTTCACAAAAAGTTTGGACAGCAAATGTATGGTCTAAAAGCAGTTAAGAAAGTTTTGATGTGCCCCCACCATCTCATAGAATTTGTTAAGCAACTGTGTGAAAGTATGTTAGGAAGTGAAGTTCTGGATATATAACCCATTTGCTGAATCTTCAAAGAAATCCCATGACAACATAAGTAGTTAAGCAACAAATGAGTCCTGCAAACACTACCTAACAGCAATGGCCCGTTGAAAAGTTGGTCCAAGGTGTGCTGTGAGAGGATGAAATGAAATCCAAAGAGAGAGATTTCAAGGCAAGGAAAATGGAACTTGAGAGAAGCTGGATCGACCCAAAAAGAACACAAAAAGCAAAACCAAGGGACACACTTCCTTCCTCCTGGATTTCTTAACACATAGTTAACCAAATCCTGCAAGATGTGAAACTATCATGGTAGCTTAACTACTCCCACATTAATTAATATTTTTTCAATAAATGCTGAATTTTCTCAAAAAATTTCATCTCGAGAAATAGAACCGATGTTGAAAGTTTTGGAAATTTTGTTTGCCATTATTATTGACTGCCTGCCCTAAACGTTGGTGGTGTGGTGTGCCTAAAATAGTGCAAAATTACTTGCCATTTTTTTGCTCACCTCAATAGTATGAATTTCAGGAAATTTTTAATTTTTACTGCAAAAGTGAAAAAACCCAAAAAAAAAGAATGCCATAATTGTAAAGTTACTACAGTAATCTCCTACCCTACAAATGTTGGACATTAATTTTTACACAATATGTGAAACACTAGGTAATCTCTTGCATTAGGATGTTGCACCTGTAATTATTGATAATCTAATCATATGTTTTGTATATGCTCATATGCACTAAATCTGCTTGCAGGTTCTATGTGTAGTGCACTTGAGGATAGGATTGCCTGAAAACTCTACTTCAGGGTTTTCTTTTTCCAATTTCGTGATGTAGCCACAGTGGGGATCATCCACAAGAAGAATTGGTCAAATTTGGCTACAGGCTAGAGAGGAAAGCAGAAAAATTTAACAATCCGGCCATACTTTTGTAACAAACCTATTGACTACGTATGGTGATTTCAGAATTTTTTTCCTTGAAGTCTGGTGACTTTTGGTCCATTTTGTTCACAAAGGATTTTTTTTCGCCAAAATACACGTTTTATGAGATTTTTCTTAGTAAAGTTATTTTGTTTTTATAACCCAATCAATGTAAATGAGGTTGCAACTTTTTTTGTTTTGGGGGGTATCCGCATATAATGTCTCTAGATCTCTTTTTTTCATGTTACAAAGATTAATACACTTGCAACATAATGTAAGAGTACATGCCCAAAAGACTATTTGTGTGACTATAGTAGCTACCATAGCAAAGGCCGCCAATTTTCTTATAGCCCACAACATTGGAGGCCTTGTTGTGTTTCAAATGTTCAATAATGTTCAATTTGGAAGATGTGATTTTCACTCTATTTATAACTTATCAAGTTTTCTAAGACATAGTTGTCAAACTTGTTTGTTTCATAGAGCTTATTATGTATGACATGGTTTTCTACAAATGACAAGCATATGGGTTTTATATGACATCATGTAAGACAATGATAATTTATAAGGTTACATATGACATTACCATTATGTGGTGAATGATTATGACACTATGCGTTCAGGCCTATAGTGAATGTGTAGTAAAATGCATAGTAGGCTGGGAATGTTGGTGTTTCAACCTGCCACATGGCACTTCAATGCCAGCCATAATCTTGTGGACAAAAAGATTATGTTTTCCAATCTTCAAAATCAGAATTACCAAAAAGGTTCCTATGTTTACACATTCCTATGATGTTCCCATGTTCTAGTGATATTCCCATGATGTTCCGTTGTTGTTCCATTGTTTCCATTTCCCATGTTGTTCCCATAGTCATTTCATGGTGCATCATAATCATTCACCAAGGATGTTAATGTGAGAGAATAAGCTCACGGCTGCCCGTAATGTTGGGTGTGTCACCCCTCTTGCCCTACCAGCCTCACCAAAGATGGCTTACCTTGCATAAGTATGTATATCTATGGAATTTACTTTTCTCTTAACAACTGCCATCATGAAAATTTTGTGCAATGTGTCACTCTAATCATCAAAAAGCATACAATTTTCCACCAATGCCACTAAACTGCAATGATTATACGTCTAGGATTATAGTCAAGGTAATTAGGGACTAATGCAATATTAACTTCATCTACATCACACATCACCTATCATGCAATGCATGTGTGGAATGCCATGTGCATGACTTATGATATATCATGTATCATCATAAAGTACATGTGCAAAGTCGTAATGTAGAATTTGATGTGAAAAGTTTTAGTGCAAATCATATCACATTCATCAAATGAATTCACATCTTCTGCAACATAATTAAGTATGTGGGAAAACTAGGCCAAACATGAGCCAACTTGGCATGGGCCATCAATGTTAAGATCATTGATGGGTTGGTATTGGCATCATCAACATTAAAATTTTCATGCATCAACAATACATGGCCGATAATATCCATGATGTTAGTGGATAATGTTCATTGGGAATGCCATTACAATGTATAGCCACATTCATTGTCACATTTATAAAGGTTAACCATGATAATGTCATTCCTAATGAATACAGAATTTCAATGGTTCTTGAAGTATTTGATTGGGTAGCCTACTTTGGCCACGTAATAGCAAACGTGAATGGATTTTATACATTATAAATAGCCACCTTTGGTTGTATGTTAATCAGTACATCAATAAAGGAACATCTTTCATTCCATTGATTCCACCGCATAGGTGTGATGAATACCATGGCAATTTGGACACTAATTATATTATTGTCAGAAATGTTGAATTTTAATCTGAAAAAAAAAGAACAAAATTTTGTGAAGGAAACTAGACAAGCTTTTAAAATATTTGAAATATTTTATTTGGACATGGAATCTTTAAAATTCTAGTGACAAATATATTTTGAAATCGGTTTAAGGGGGATTTTATGGGGTTGAAAATGGTTCATCCTTTTTATGTGAGGGAAAAAATTGCCAAGCCTTTTTTTGTTTGAACATAATGTTGTATCTAAAGTTAGTCTTAAAACATGAAAATATATTTTATCCTTAATTCCATACCTTATATATTGGCCAATGACATACCCTAAAAAAACCAAGTTCTCTGGATTTAGTGTGAAGACATGAAATTATCCTTTATCTTTCATTCCATACCTTTTATATTCACCAATCAAATATTTAAAACAACATTATTCCACATCCCATATCATATACCATATACCCTCTACCTTTGATCATGGTCATTACATGTGTAACAATATGATGGTAAAATGGTAAATCAATTTTTCTTTTAAGTCCTTTTGTTTAAACATAAAGTTGTATCTAAGTTTAATTTCAAGGTATGAAATTATTCTTTATCCTCAATTCAATACTTTATACCTTAACTAATTTGCAAGTACGCTAGACAACATTGTCCATCTAAATTTAATATCAAGAGATGAAATTATACTTTATCCCAAATTCAATACCTTATATCATAACCAATAAAATGCCCTAAACAACATAATTCCATACATCCAAATCATATATCCTATACCTTATACTTTCAATCATGGTCTTAAAGAAATCTCTCATCAAAAATAGAACTCAACGATGTAGAAGAAATGATATCGCAAAGGATTAATGAAACGCATATAATGAGCAATGCACCTATAAACCCAAAAATCTTATCATTGATCTTGTTAATAAAATTTTGCATTACTATTCCAAAATCACTTCTTTCATGCCCTTAACGTTTTGACTACAATGACTAACATGACTAAGTTGTCTTGCCCAAACTTATTACAGAGAATTTTTCGTTTGTAGTCTTTTTCAAAAAGTAGGCATGTTTTAGAATTTGATTAAGTTACATAAATTTTTTGGTAAAATCAAACCATATTAGTTAAACATAGACTAGGTCATGCCTATGTGGTGTCGACATTTATTTTTAGTCATTCCATGATTGACATGGCTTGTTACATATTATATATGCTAGATTTTAGTCATTGAGAATGCTACTTATGTACATATGTGTCAAGTGTAAGCATGTAGCCCCCTTAGACATGTAAATATTTAGGCCTTTAAACATGTATGTAAATAGGTAATTAGGTATGTAATATGTAAATGGGTAGGTAGATAATAGGTAGACCATTTGTAGGTAAGTGCAACAAATATTTGCCATCTACATATTTAGTACCAACTTTGATTCATATTTATAATTATGTGAACTAATGACATTTGTCATTTGAAGGTATAATTTGTGAAACTCAAAATGAAAGTGTGTTTATATTGTTTGTTATGACATTATTTGTTATCATATAAAGTGGTGGTTGGATGGTTTTTTTTTGGCTTTCACCTTTGAAGTGAAAAGGTCAATTCCCTTTTGTGACACCTTGTTCATGCCTTAAGGCTAATAATGGCGTACATGCTTATTGAGCCTCCATCCCTAGGAATTTATTAATAAATAATTTAGAATCATATTTATTTGGTTTACAGTACTTATGATTCAACATTGACTAGCTAGCACGTATGCTAGTTTTTAATCAAAATAAACATGCCACATAAATTAGCAATTGTTATTTTTAAGGTAAATTCAACAAGTCAAATTAATGAATAATTGCTACTTTTTAGTGAACACAAACATGCTCAACACATGACCCATTAGCAAGGTCTAGTAAAAGAAAGTTGCACTGCGACCGGACAATAGGTCACCAAGCTGGTGTGAACATGGCCAGTTGGTTGAGTTGATTTTGTAGCCGTCAGTGTTTCTGGCTACGCGGATCTCTCCATTACTGATGCAAAGAATGCATGGCGACTACTTCTGGAGATGCGGTGAAATCGGATCACACGCGAGTGAGGCGGCGCGGATTATTACGGAATGGAGTTGTATTGATGAGGGGGAGTGGATGGAGCGCCGACGGAGGGTGAGGAGGAAGGATCGAAGGCAAAAGAGGACCAGGGGAGGAGGTAAAAGATTAGAGAGATTTAGAGACTTGGTAGGCTATGGCAAAGGAATAGTGCAGATCATGGTAGATGAGCATAGAGATGCACAGATAGACAATAGAGAAGATCTTTAGTTCTGGCTAGTTATTGAAATTTTTCCACTACGCCAACAATTTAACTGGACAGTTAAGAATGACTTGCAGGATCAGCTAAGAAGCATTAGAGCCGAGGTGTGTTTGTCTTTTGATGTATGCCTTGCAGCGAGGATGTCTGTACTCTCTGGACCTTTTATGAATGAAGGTGTAAGCTCAGATTCGATGATCAAAATCTACTGATTTTGCGCAAGTGTAAGTGATGTCTGAGTGAAATGATCAGTAGTAGTAGGCAGCAAAGCTTTGGATGATTCAGAAGGAAAGATCTGAATGTGTTGATTGGTTTTAGGATCGCACAGAACTAAGTTTTGTGTAGGGACATCAAATCGTCCATTTTGTTGCAGGGTCTCACACCCTCTCTTTTTGGTATCATAGTTGGTTCATGTATGGCAATTTTGGTAGAACCTGTGGATGTTTGGCTATAATGATAATTAAAGTATCATGTCTACGCCTAGTATAGATGAGGTTGGAGCAGAAGAATTAACTCAAGAGATTCATGAACAACAAATCGTTAATAGATTCGATTATCTGACTACTCAGGGTGTACCACAGAGAGGATCAGTAGTCATGCGTTTACTGGGTTTTGGAGTGGTAACGCTGGTGGGAATAGATCCAGACACAGCTCAAGTTGGAGACATAGCAATAGAAGTAGCTCATAGTGGCTTTTATACGCGCGCTAAGGTTTGGTTGAAGGTGAGCGATGGAGCAAGGGGATGGGTGTTAATCTCAAAGCTACAGACATAGTACCACTACACCTCGTACCTTGCGTATTTGTAAAATTGAACGTTTGCAAGATGACCAATCCCCAGGGGATGGATGAATTGTTCTGGGGAAGAGACCATGAAAACGTCAATGACTTGGCGGAGAGGCTCACCATGGCAACTGAAGTGCGAGATCTGAATGCAAACAAGCTCTTCAAGATTGCAAAGTTGAATTTGAGGGGTAGAGCAAAGGAGTGGTTCAAGAGGATACAACCAGCCCCAACTGATTGGCCTAAGTTGAGAACTCTGATCGTACAGAAGTATGGCAATGTGGATGCCAATGACATCAAGATGAAGCTTGATGCCATCAAGCAAGAACCCAAGGAGCGGGTTCAAAAATATTTTGAACGACTTGATAAATTGTTTCAAAAAGGAAGGATACAAGACGCCGAACAAAGGAGAAGGTTTTTGGCCAGATTAAGGCCTAAAATTCGAAAGTTATGTGTGGTGAGGACGTTTACTGACATTGAAGAGCTGGTGAGCGCTGCCACAAAGCTCGAGAGAGTACTGGGTGAGCTTGGAGAGACTCCATTCGAACCCCTAAAGGAGGAGCAAGAAAAGGGAGTTGTAGAGACGATGATGGAAAAGCAGGTTACTGCTTTAAACAACACACTCATTAATTTCTTGAAGGGGAATGTGCCGAATCCTGTCGCAACATCCTCTTCCACCATGTTCGGAGGGTGCTAGATATGTAAGGGAGGAGACCATATAGCCACTACATGTCTGAGATTGAATGAACCACGGCCGAAATGCGCCAAATGTGGCATGTCTCATAGGACAGAAAATTGTGGGATAAAATGCTCCTTTTGTTCAAGTCTAGGACACTCAAAGGACAGATGTTAGAAGAGACCCAAGGATGCGAAATCACATTCTGGAGCAGCAAACTTCCTGGAAGTGTTGCTGAATGACGAAGAAGCAACTCTGCAACAACTCAACAAGTTGTGTGGGAATGAGAGCATATTGTCATACACGCGAATACCCAAGAGAAGAATGCCTGTCGAAGTGGCACTAGCAGGCACGGGACCATCTTCTGAAGCTGCAGGAGAGAGCACAGGGATGAATCGGGAGAATTCTGTTAGGTCAAAAATTCTGTCCCATTTCATCAAAGGAAAAGTTTCAATGACACCCATGGAAACAGTACTGATGATACCGGGAGAATTGGAACGCCTAGAAAATCTAGTAAAGGTGGCTAGAAAGAAGAAGGATGCAGAAGCTACGAATAATCAGGTGTCTATGGTTTCAGCAGCTCCAACGCTTAGACGAATCTGCATCAACAAAACACGTAGGAGTAAGACACTCCACTTGTCGGTGGAAGTAAATAACTATCTGGTGGAGGGACTTGTAAACACTAGAGCGTCGATGTCTGTCATGGCGGCTGCTGTAGTTCGAGAATTAGGACTAATGCACTTGGTTTCTGGATCTGAAACTTACAAGACTGCATTAGGAGTTGTCACGCAGGCTCTTGGTCGAATTGATGAAGTACCGGTCAAGGTTAGAGGTGTGCAGTGCACCATGACGTTCATGGTGGTGGACATAGACAGCTATGACGTACTGCTGGGACTTGATCTTCTGATCAAAATTGGAGCAATTGTTGATGTGGAGCGAAGGTTGATCCAAGTGAGGCGCGGATCAGGAACTAAGGTGGAAGTATTGCCATTAACCATGGTAAACATGCTGCAAAAAACGAACTCGGAGACCATGATGCAAGAAGTTGTTGTTGCTCTAGGAAACACGCATTTCGATAGAAAATTGGACGCGATCGTCAGACAACCATCTTTGTGTGAACACATTGCAGTTGGACGAACGGATGCATGGGTATCAGATTCGGACTCTGATAAAGATGAGGATCGAGAAGGTGGGCTTCAACTGGTGGAACCAGTTGTTGACGAATCTGAGTTCGAAAACACCGAACTTGAGGATTTGGTATTGTTAGAGGGACCCCAGCAAATGCTGCAGCTGACATTGCAAGAGTAAGCTAATGATTTCATGAAAGAGGAAATCACAGATGTTGACGACTATGCCGATTGGATTAGGTGGGTTTCTGATGCAGAGCAAGGAAAGCATGCTCTCCCTGGAGCCGCGAATTGCGCAGAAGTACCTGTACTACTATAGGTCTAGCAAGTGGACACTGCTGATTCTCATAACAGCTTCAAGGAGCAGTTGGCGTTATCGAACAACCGGAAGGTAAGTTCGAGGTGGGAAGAAATTTGCCAGAAGATTCGAGTTGATCAGAATTTGGATGAGAAGAAGGGACAGCAACTCTGGGGAGTGTTAAAGCGATATCAGGATGTGTTCGCTTGGAACAAAGGAGAGCTAGGTTGTTGTACTGTCGGAGAACACTCCATAGACACACAAGGATTTCCGCCTTGCAAGGTAGCTCCTGGTCGATTATCATATTGGGAGGAGGCAGAGGTGAAGATTGATGTGTTGGTGGAGTTGGGTAAGATGAAGCTGAGTGATTCGGAGTACGCCTGTCGTGTAACCCTGCCAGTGAAGAAGGACGGGAGTAGGCAATTCTGTGGAGATTACCGACCACTCAATTTACAGACCCGGCGCGATTCGTTCCCCATGCCTCTTGTTGACGATGTGATTTCCCAGCTTGGGAAATCCGCTTGGTTTACTGCACTAGATTTACAGTCAGGATTTTGGCAAATTCAAATGGCTCCTGAAGATATGAAGAAGACGGCATTGGTTACCAAAACTGGACTGTATGACTAGACGGTTATGCCTTTCGGTCTCAAGAATGTGACCAGCACTTTCACGAAAACAATGTCGCTAGTTTTCAAGGAATTGGGAGACAAGTTCCTGAAGGTGTTTGTGGATGATCTCAATGTCCACAGCGAAAATTGGGAAGATCATCTGCGACATTTGGAAGCTGTACTCTCCAAGCTCAGGGAAATGAACTTGAAGCTGAACCCAGGCAAATGTTGTTTCACTACTGAGAATATCGTGTTCCTGGGTTATGTGGTCAGTAAGGAAGGTGCTAAGCTAGATCCTAAAAAAATTGACGCAGTGTTGTGTTTTCCAAAACCGACGACGGTCACCAGTGTCAGGTCTTTCCTGGGGCTGACAGGGTATTACTGAAAGTATGTACGAGGGTACTCAAGGTTGGCTGGTCCGTTGTTTGAATTAATGAAGAAAGACGTTGCATTTATATGGAATCAGGACTGCCAACAGGCGTTTGATTCTTTGAAGAGAGCACTTGTTGATGCTCCCATATTGGTGCGTCCAGACTTCAAGAGGCCATTCTGCCTCGATGTGGATTGGTTAACCAAAGGTGTTGGTGCTGTCCTGTCAGAGAAGGAGGGTAGGTTCGAGAAAGTGGTGGCGTATGCCAGTAAAGGTTTGACAGTGGCACAAAGGAAATTTCACCCCATGGAAGGGGAGTGTTATGCATTGATCTGGGGCATCATGCATTTTAGGCAGTATCTGCACAGAAACCATTTTACTCTTCGAACAGACCATAAGCCGCTTGAATGGTTGGCTACGGTGTCAGACGCACATGGCAGGAGAGGCAGATGGATTGATATGCTGCAGGATTTCAGCTTCAAGATCCTGCATCGACTAGGCTTGAGACATACGAATGTAGATGCTTTGAGCAGGAACCCGGTAGGGCATGCCATGGATGATGATGACTTCGGTGGAGAAATCCAAGACGTTGGAAGTCCACCGACTGACACATCTAAGAGAGAAGGGGAGACTCTTTTTATTCAAACTAGCAAAGAAATGGAATGGTTCGGCGTCAGGAGAAAGGACAGGGAGTGTGTACAACAGCATGTGTGTTGTGACCATGTTAGCAACCAGCAACTGTATATGGTCGACGTGGTGTCAAAAGAAGACCAAGCCAAGGAGTTTGAGCCGTATGAGGTAGAAATTGCAAGAAAGAGTGAGATTGTGTTGGGCGAAGATGTGGGAGCGATGCTGAAGAAGAGGAGACCCCAGTGCTATGACAAGCAACAGCAGTTGGAGTTAGTGTTGGCCACTCAGCAACTGTTTGAGTCTAGTGAATGTGACTTGGCTACTGCAGGTTTGGATGAGGAGGACGAATGGGGTGCAAGCACAACGCACCAAGATATATGGGAGGATGTGGCCTGTAAGGACTTGTTGTAAGGAGGCATGCTACCAGACACTGTTGATCCTGGGGAGTCCAAGAGAGCAAAGAAGAGGATATCAAACTACCACTGGCGGGATCAATCACTCTATTTCAAGGACTTGCTTGTACCAAGGCCAGAAGACCGTATGGGACTAGTAATCCGAATGCACAAGGACCTAGGGCATTATGGAGAAAAAAGGACTCTGGCAGAGGTATGTAGGAGGTACTTTTGGCACAATCGAACTGAGGATGTGAAGACTGTGGTGAAGATATGCCAACAGTGTCAGATGGTGAGAAGAGTGGGGAGTATATGCTCTGAAGATGAGGAGTTAAAGAGCATACCCATATGTGATTTGTTTCATAGAGTGGCTATGGACACTGCAAGACCATTGCCTAAAACCAAGTCAGGAAACAAGTACATATTAGTGGCAATCGACCATTATTCCAAATGGTGCGAAGCAAAGCCAGTTGTTGATCATGGTGCGAAGACTATAGCCAGGTTTCTGGAAGACAACATAATTTGTAGGTATGGAGTCCCCAAGTTCGTGCTCACTGACAATGGTCGGGAATGGGCTGCAAAATTCAATGTTATGTGCAAGGACTACGGCATCCAGCACCAGCACACTGCACCCCAGTGGCCTCAGTGTAATGGGATGGCGGAGCGCTTGATCAAGACCATCAAGCACAGCATTACCGTTTTTGCTGCAACACCAGAAAGCGTAGATTGTTAGGACGAGCATCTGGCTAAGATATTGTTTGGGTACAAATGTGGGATATAGGCTAGCACCAAGTTTTCACCCTTCATGATCCTTACAGGTCGAACACCACGTCTCAGGGCAGACAATTACCTGCATGCTCTAACTGTTATGACTGATGATGATGTTGATGTTGAAGTGGCTACAACGTAATTTCTGCAGAAAGTGAAGCTTATAGCGAGCATCCACGAAAGTATTTTACTTAATGTGGAACAAGCGCAGCAGAAGCAGAGGAGGACCTATGCTACCAGGAAAGGTAAGCATACTTTCGAAGGTCTTGTTACAGGTGAAACAATGGTCAAAATGAGGAAACCAGGAAGGAAGAGAGCCTTGGCTGCAAGCTAGGAAGGTCCATATCAATTCATTGGGCACGCAGATGGGAAGGGGAACTTTGATTTTGAAGAGGGCAGTCGAGTGTGCATCATCCAAGATGCAGATGGATGCCAATGGGAAAGGCCTCGTAGAGATCTTCAGATCTATCACGTTCTCCAAGAGTAGATGAAGTTGAGGGACTCAACTTTTTTAAAAAACGGAGGGGTTACATATGTGACCGGACAATAGGTCACCAAGCTGGTGTGAACATGGCCAGTTGGTTGAGTTGATTTTGTAGCCGTCAGTGTTTCTGGTTGCGCAGATCTCTCCATTACTGATGCAAAGAATGCATGGCGACTACTTCTGGAAATGCGGTGAAATCAGATCACACGCGAGTGAGGCGGCGCGGATTATTACGGAGTGGAGTTGTATTGATGAAGGGGAGTGGATGGAGCGCCGCCGGAGGGTGAGGAGGAAGGATCGAAGGCAAAAGAGGACCAGGGGAGGAGGTAGAAGATCAGAGAGATTTAGAGACTTGGTAGGCTATGGCAAAGGAGTAATGTAGATCATGGTAGATGAGCATAGAGATGCACATATAGACAATAGAGAAGATCTTTAGCTCTGGCTAGTTGTTGAAATTTTTTCGTTGCGCCAACAATTTAGCTCGACAGTTAAGAATGACTTACATGATCAGCTAAGAAGCATTAGAGCCGAGGTGTGTTTGTCTTTTGATGTATGCCTTGCAGCGAGGATGTCTGTACTCTCTGGACCTTTTATGAATGAAGGTGTAAGCTTAGATTCGATGATCAAAATCTGCTGATTTTGCGCAAGTGTAAGTGATGTCTGAGTGAAATGATCAATAGTAGTAGGCAGCAGAGCTTTGGATGATTCAGAAGGAAAGATCTAAATGTGTTGATTGGTTTTAGGATCGCACAGAACTAAGTTCCGTGTAGGGACATCAGATCGTTCGTTTTGTTGCAAGGTCTCACACCCTCTTTTTTTTGGTTACAGCACATCACCATTTTTTGGTTGTAAAACCAAAAAAATTAAACACATTTGTGCTAGGTAGTAAAGATTATTTTACTTCCATTGATTTAGCTCCCTTTGAGTCAACTATTAAAATTCTCCTCAATAATACAATTACTATGAATTCCATAATCACCTTGTTTTGGATTTGACTCTAATTTGAATGAATTAATTTGTGGATATTTTGCATATGTATCCAATTATAATTCATCCTTTTTTAAGATCAATTGCATCATTCTTACAACCTATTAACCACCACCCATATAATGGTTAATATATTGTTTGACAAGTGCATTATGAATATATGGACATGTGAGTAACTATTGCATTATGCCAAAATGTGTTGACTATGACTACACATGCAAGTGAATTTGTAGTCGTATAGGACATATATGACTACATGTGATTACCTAGTCAAATAGGACACATCACGTAGGACATCCAATTGTATACTTGCAAAGATGGATATGAATATGACTTTTGTGATTATAGTATTGAAAGAAAAAAAAAAGATATCATACAATTTTAGCCATTGCATCATTGAATGAAATATAAAATTACATATTCTTCCAACCCAGGCCATGTGGAGATGGGGTAATTGAAAATATATGCCACATCTTTTGGCCTAGCTTATGTAACCTAAAGCTACAACTAGGCATAACACATCTTGGGTTTTACAATTGGTTAATAAAATAATTATTGTTTTTTTTAATTACAATTGTATTTACAAGTTCATGTTAATGAATGTGTTGTTGTAAAAGACATTGTGGTGCCACATGGCATTATTGTTATGCAATTGTAGTCAATATCATGACTTGATGGTTTTTTATATAAATATCAAATCATCCAAAATTAGGTAATAATAAAATTCCATTCATTCTTGCAACTTTTGGTGAATAATAACAACTTATGATTGTGTGATGTTGACGTGGCATGCCACATGGCAACAAGGTTGACTAGTAGTCGCAACACCTCATGACTTGTGACACTAACTTCACATCATGATTCATGTCATTTATTTGTTGAATTAATCTCATTTATTAACTAGTTGAAAATATTGTTGTCCTTTGTGATTAATAACAATTCGGTCTTCCATGTGATGATGACATGGCATGCCATTTGGCAACAAGGTGTCACAAATTTTCATGGCAATCCATGATTTTTTGTGACACCATGAGTTTTTGTATGTCTTGAATTTATGGCACCAATATTTGTCATGGCATGCCATAATGTTTTGTATTCCATGAAGTTTTTGAAGCCATGAATTCATATGCATGTGTATGTGTACTAGACAATCTATTGTTAATTATAATTATGACTATAATATTAATAGTTGTTTTGAAAAGGGTGACACATAACTCCTTGACTTTTTAATTGCTTAACACACTAACTTAGGATAACATACCTATTAAGTTAACCTATGTATATAGGCTACTTAGTAAAAACCTACTTCATAATATAGGCTTATAAGTTATTTAATTAGACACAATAAATTTACTACATTTAGTATGTTTAAATATACCTAAAATAGGTTACCCTTATAATAAGTTAACCTAGGTAGGTTTGCTTACGTTCCTAGCAAGTTAGGTTTTCTATCAAGTCAACCTAAGTAGCCTCATTACGAAATATTTTATCAAGTTTGTAACCACCTCAAGGTTGTGCAACTAAATATGACTATGATGCAACTAGATTTGTGACATAATTATCCTAGGTTTTTGTAGCCTAAAAAAGCCTAGGTTAACCTAGGCTAGGTTAGTAAGTAATATAGGTTGACAAACTAATTCATCTTAAATCAACCTAAGGAGGTTCAAGTTTAGGCTAGATTGGTAGTTAATAGGTAGGTTGACCTAAGTCAACCTAGGGTGGCCAAGGTTAATTCAAGGCTAAACATTTTGAATAACTTTGTGTTAAATATAATTTGGTAAATATAGAATTTCTAATCTTATTTTCTAATTTAAATATAGACTAAAACATGTCATAAAACTAATATTAATAAAATTTTCTCATTCAGATCTATTCATATTTAGTTTCAAAATTTAAATCCAATAATGAAAATATGTTAACAAACATCAAAGCAACAATTTTGACTATGGATGTGAAGCTTTTCCAAAAATTAAAATGTTCTTTTTTCATACTCCATTAAAACTCTATTGAGTTTCTATCTATTAAATCTATCTATTAATTCCTAAAATAGTGATTAAGTAAGTAAAAATGCACTAACTAATTATTACCACTAGTAATTATTCCCTTAACATTACCCCACCCGTACTTTGAATTATGTCCCAAAATTTTAGATTAGAAATTTGTTAAAAAAATTAAATCTAATGTTGTTTTTTATCTTGTGATTTCTAAATTTTGATGCTACTCTTGTTGCACTACAATTTGAACTATCTATACTATAATTTACTTTATATATGGCTACTATATTTCATATTGAAGTAATGTCCGATTCTCTATTGTGTATAGAATTTGTTGTTACTTTTATGGTGCCTCTATTGACAATTATATAGTTGTGTGATGATGTGTTATAATCTACTCCTATGACTACAATTCTAATGTCATTTGTGGTTATTGTTGTGACTATAAATATGATGTAATCTAATTTTGCTCTTATTGTTGTAACTTTGATGTAAGCTCAGTTTGATCCTACTAAATTTCCTAAGTCCTATGTTCCTTAGTTTGTATCTACTCCCCTATTTTTGTGGCTGCAAATGCATATTCTTAAGAATTAACCTCCTACACAATAGATTTTATTGGTTCCAAAGTTTGTTCTAATGCATATGTCTTATTACCAACCTCCCTTTTAGGGCTATCCCTTCCTCCTCTTAGATCTCATGGTTCCTCCTCTATTGTTGTTGTACCTGATGGTCATGCACCATCAGTATTCCCTATGTATTTTTTCTTCATCTGAGGTTTCCAGTTTTAGAGAAAAGACTAAAGGTTCATACTCAAATGTTGGCATGACCTTCTCCATCTGAGATATCATGCGCATGTACAACCTTTCATTTTTTTCATACCTTTTGTAGACCTTTCTAATATCTTTCTAAACAATATTTTGCATTGCATCCCACCACATATCTACATTTTTTTCCTCCATTAACAATGCCTTGAATTTTACCTAAAACAAAGTATTTAACTTCTTGAATTCATTGTTTTCTATGAAGACATTATCATAATTGAAAGGCTTTATTGTATGGGCCTCCTTTAGAAGTTTCTATAACTTTTCATTAAAAGCCATTTGCTTCTACAAATTTCTATCCATTTGTGCATGCCTCTAGTCAACTTACCTTTGTATACCATTCTTGGTTTGATATACATTACCAACTTCCATTCTAAGCTCCTCCAACTCCTTCTATTGCTTTAAAAAAGTCTACTCCACATTCTTGTAATTTTTCTAAAATTTACTATGTTCTACACTCAAAATATCCTTCTTTGCCTTCAAGTTCCAATAATTGGTGTTCATTTCCTTTAGAGTTGCATGTAAAAAATCCTTTTCCACTTTAATGTTTTCCAAATCCTTGTTGTGCTTCTCCATGTTATTAATTTTTTATTTGGCTGCTTACAGTTCTGCCAATACTTAATCATTCTCACTATTCCTATTATGCAATTTTTCTTTGAGCTTTTACTCCTTCTTTAAATCCCCCTACAAATTTTGAATAGATATGTCCTTTTCTATAATCTACTTATCTATGATTTCCAAATCAAAAAGTCTAAGTAAAATATTGGTCATTTGTACACTATACTTTGTTGCATGTTGAAACATACTAATAACTCTTTTGTGTTCATCCAAGTTTGCTTCTAGCCCTTGTACAAACTCTGGTGTATGAAACCTATGAATTTTACCTCTGGAATTTATACATGAAGAACGTAGACTTTTGTGTGTAGTCTAGATCTCTCCAAATAAATTTGTGCATGTTGTAGAACTTGCTCTTGAAGGTAGCATACCTTCGTTATTCTATGGTATTAGAAAAGATTGTTGTACTTCTGGTGGATCCAAGTCTAGGTCATATATTTTCTCCTCTACTAGTTGCTAAACTTGAGATTCAAGCTCCTTCTTGGGCCATCTCTAATGTTCATGCCCATTTGATTTCTACTCCTACTTGGGAGAGATCTATGGTCTTGGATCAAACTTAAGAAATATGGATTTTTCCTTTTGTCTATGATGCTAATGTTATTACTTCCTAAACAATTTTACTGCATATCGAGGATTAATATTGCCTCTCATTGCAATATATTCTTGTCTTCTCTACTTTTTCTACTAAGTCTCTCTTTCCTCATCATCAATAAACTAAAACATCAAAATTGTTCTTATGGTTGTCCTAGTCTCTAGTTGTTTTTCCTTTTTAAATAGATGTGTGTAGGGTTCAAAAGTCTTTTGTTTTTTATAAACCTTTCCCTCAAACTCTCCTTTTTTTTTTCTATCCTCATGTGTCTGCTCTACCTGCTTGTTTTTCTCCTATGGCTCTGCTCCTTCTAGTGGAAACCACTTTTAAAATATAACTTCTAAAACTATGGCAAAATGGCATACATCCTTTTTTGGTTCTCTTTTGACTATTATTTCAATCAAGTTTTTGTGACACTTTTCCCATTTGATCAATTCCTTAACCAATTGAAAATACAAAATTATAGCCCAATTGATAGATTTTCCATGATCTATTAAAGAAATCATCATAGCAGACTTATTGTTAAAATATTGCACCTTATCCTTTTGGTAGATAATGGATAAAATAACAACAATTCTATGAACTCATCTTCTTTACCACCCACCTTTCATTAGTGTTGTAAGTATCTGGGACTCTATCAACTATGTTTGCCAATGTTATTTTGCCATCTGACATCTCCACTCAGTTTGCTTCTTTCACTCTTATATGGCAAATTTTAAAAACCTTTTCCAAGAAATGTTTGTCCATTATTTTCTACTCTTCCCCCAACATAACCTTGATTCTGTTATGTTCAAAATCTAACTTCCAATTGTTCAAAAATTCTACTAGAATGTTGTGATGAGGAGTCTTCCACTCAACCTCAAACAAACTTATTATTCTAGCTTTGTTTGCCCATGCTCTTTCTTCTTCTCCAAAGCTTGTCCAAAGCAAAATAATTTTCAAATTGTTGTTATAATTTTGTTTTGTAGGAGTAAAAACATATTTGACCTCATCATCTTGGTGAGTCTACACCTTCTTCCCAAACAAATTTCCAGCCATTACTTGCCCATTGACTTTCTTTGTGCACTTTTTGTTGGGAATGTGAACTTCTTTTAGAATCTAATCCTTGACATGCTCCTATTGACGTAATGGCACTTGTTGTTATTGTTATAAATTATCCTTTTACTTCTCTTTTTCAAAATCAAAAATAGAAATTAGATTGATTTGCTCATTAGAACCTGCCTTTCTTCTGAGCTTCCTAAAATTATATCTCCTAAAAGTTTCCCTAAAATTTGTTTCGTTTTTTCTAATTGATTCAAAAGCTTTCTCAAACTTGGAAATCGAAAAATATCTATAAAAAATAGAAGAAGAATGAACATGAGAACGAAATGGTGGACCCCTTTCTACTGACTTAAACTATAGAGGCAAAATGTTTATAAACTTACATTGCTCTCTTTGTCTCTTTTGTTCTTCTTTCAACTTCTGTAACCTTTCTCTAGATTGTCTTTGCAATTTTTCCATAAACCTTTCTTCTACACTCATTTTGGAAACAAAAAACAAAAGCCATTTGCTCGTTGAAAATAAAACAAAAAGGTGTTGTAATCCTTGTCGGCTTCTAAAACGTACTCACTTCATTTCATAAAATGACATTTCACTTTTTATTTTAGGGTTACCATTTTAATGATTTGTCAATTTTTTTAATTTTTTGACACATGGCATCTTTTGTGAAAATCGATACTAACAACAACATGGGCTACAATAAATGCATGCTAACCTAAAAACTCTATGGAGGTGGCACCAAATTTTTTTAATAACAAGTGAAAATTTGATAACTTGGTGTTGTCTACAATACAAATTGCCTCTATCCTATGTTGAGTCATCACATTGACAAAATTTTGTTCTAATTCGACAAACTTATCGAACCCATAATCTAATGACTATGAAATTGTATAATCAATATCTGTGAATACTTCATAACTTGTTCACTCATCAAATTTTCTAAAGATTCTTATGATACTACTATCTAATCAATTCCAATTGTCTTTATTTTTCTCTAATCTTCTAAATCCTCATTAGATTATTCTTTTATACCTAAATCTATGGATTCTATAGAGGTTTGATTCTCTAAACTTTAAACCCCCTTCAATGTCTAATCCACATATTTGTATGGTTTCAACTTGTTAACATTGACCAATATTAAATTTGGTTCAAAATTGTTAACAGAAACAAAAAAAACAATATTATTGGGTAATCAATATTGTACCCTAATTGGACCAAACCATCTTTTCTTGAATTTGCCCAGGTGTGTTTTTTATTCTTTAGGAAACCATAAAACATAATCTCCAAATCGAAACTTTTTTTTTGTGTTTTTCTATTACCTCCACAAAAATCTATTCCATTGGCTGGGTCCCACATTATTTTGAGCTTCCAATATGTTTTCTTGTAATTTTTCCACCTCTATAACTCTAGCAATTAATACTCTAGTTGGTTTTGCATCTTTGTGGTCCCCATTAATAGCCGGTAAAACATATTTTATTGGCATTAAAGAATGAAAACCATAGACTAACTAATAAGGTGTATAATTTGTTGCCACCTTGTAAGCAAAGTTATATGAAAACAAAATTGTAGAGAAATGTTCATCATATTTTATTATTTTCTCATTGACTAATTTGGTCAAAAGTCTACCAATGACTTTGTTAGTAGATTATACTCTTCCATTTCCGCGTGGATAATAGGTAGTTGAATTAACATGCTTGAACAAAAACTATTTTGTTAAATATTTGATCGTATCATTGATAAAATGTATTCCTTGATATGTTATTATGGTCAATGGACATCCAAATCTAGTCAGAATGTACTGATATACAAATTTGGTTATTATTATTGCAACAATAGGTTTGAGTGCCTTTACTTCTACCCACTTAGTTGCATAATCAATAACTACCAAAATATTCTTATTAGTTTTCTTGCTGGTTTAATTGGTTTTATGAAATTTAAACCCCATTTCATAAAAGGTTCCTTTAAAAGTGTTGTTACTAACTTGGCCAAACTTTGTTTTGAGTCTTCCAATTTTCCAACATTTATCACAGCTTTTGCTTAATTCATGAGTATCCTTGAATAGAGTTGGCCACCAATATCTTAAACATCCAAAAAAAAATTTGCAATAATATATGTAACAAAATGTCCTCCTACCATTCCTTCATGTAGCTCCTCATGAACAATTTATGTTTTTGAGGTGTTCAAACATCTACACATTTTATTATCTTATCCCATGGTACATACACAAATTTTAATCCTATATTTTGGTCTAAAATCTAGACTGAAATGCAATAAAATTAATATTAACAAGGTCTATTCATTCAGATCTATTTAAAACTAGATTTAGAATTAAAATACAGTAATGAAAATATGATAAAAACAACAAACTCTGATTATGGAAACAAAGCTCCATGTTCTACAATGATATAATGGTCCTCATCTCTTCCTCTTCGCCCAAGATATTCCTCAATTAAAATAATGTTATGTTGTATTCAAATTCAAATGGTGATAAAAGCTATGTAATCTAGCTAGTAATTCCTAAAATAGTAACTAAATAAATAGAAATATATTAGTTAATAATTACCACAAGTAGGTACTCCCTTAACATTACCCCACCCATACTTTGAATTATGTCCTAAAATTTTGGATATAAAATGTGTTAAGAAAGTTAAATGTGTTATTTCTAATCTTATGATTCAAAAATTTGAATTGTTTGTATTACAATCTGCTGTTCTTATATTTCATATCAAGCACTGTATAATTTTCTACTATATATAGAGTCTTTTGTTGCTCTTTTAATGTTTTTGTTGATAATTGTGCAATTGTTTTGTTAATAGGTTACTATCTGCTCTTATGACTACAACTTTGTTGTCATTTGTAGCTACTATTATAACTGTAAATATGATGTGATCCTATTGTTGTAGCTTTGACACAAGCTCAATGTGACTTTACTAATCCTCTTGAATTATATGTTCCTTAGGTTATATATGCTCCCCTATTTTTGTGGCTATAAATGCATACTTTTGATAACTAACTTCCTACAATATAGATTCTATTTGTTCAAAAGTCTATTCAATAGCCTCCCTTTTAGGGCTATCCTTTCCTCCTCTAGAGTCTCTTGGCTCTTCTACTACTCTTGTACCTGATGGTTTTGCCCCATATGTATCCCTTTTTGTCTTCTTCCTCATTTGAAGTCTTTGGTTTTAAAGACAAAACTAAAGGCTCATACTCAAATGATGGCATAACTTTTTCCATTCGAGAAATCTTATGTTTGTACAACCTTTCATTCCTCTCGTACTTTCTATAGACCTTCCCAATATCCTCCTAAATGATGTCCTGAACTAGATCCCACCATAAATCGCATCTTTTTCTTCCATTGATAGTGCTTCAAATTTTACTTAAAGCAAAGTATTTTGCTTCTTGAATTCACTATTTTCTTTAAAGATCATATCAAAATTGAAGAGTTTTTTCTTTTGAGTCTCTTCTAGAAGTTTGTTTAACTTTTCATTAAAGGCTATTTACTTTTCCAATTTTTCGTCCATCTATGCATGCCTATGGTCAACTTGCCTTTGTACCTCATTCATAATTTGATATGCATTAACCTTGTCCACTCTGAGCTCCTCCACCTCCTTCTACTGCTTCAAGAGAGTTTCCTCCATGTTCTTGTAGTCTCTCTAAAGTTTACTATGTTTTATACTTAGAATATCTTTCTCTATTTTTAAACCTTAGTAATTGGCATCTATCTCTTTTAAAGTTGCATGCAAGGAATCCTTTTTATTTTGATGTTCTCCAAATCCTTACTCTACTTCTCCATGTTATTAATCTTTTGTCCGGTTGCCTGGAGTTTTGCCAATACTTAATTATTTTCATTATTCCTATCCTGCAACTTTGCTTTCAGCTTTTGCTCCTTCTCCAAATCTCCTTGTAGATTTTGAATAGATGTATCCTTTTCTTCTATAATTTGTTTGTTTTTAATCTCCAAATTAAAAAGTCTAAGTAAAATATTTGTCATTTATACACTTTATTTTGTTGCTTGTTGAAACATAGTAGCAACTCTTTGTGTTCATCCAATTTTACTCCTATCCCTTGCATAAACCTTAATGTATGAAACTTAGGAGTCTGAACCTTGGAACTTATACTTGATGAACCTAGACTCTTGTGTGTAGTCCAAATTTCTCCAAAACTTGGTCTTGAAGGCAACATACCTTCATTATTTTGTGGTGATGGAACATATTGTTGAATTTCTGGTGGATCTCAGTCAAAATCCTACATATGTTCCTCTACTGATTATTGAACTTGAGACTCTGACTCTTTCTTAAACCATTTTTGATGCTCCTACCCATCTAATTTATGTTCATGCTTAGGAGAAATAGGTAGTCTTGGATCAAATTTAAGGGATATGGAGGGTTTAGGGTTTAGGGTTTAGACATGTTTGTTTATTATTCTTTATTCGACCCCCAACATAACCTTGATTTTGTTATATTCAATATCCAACTTCCAATTGTTCAAAAATTCAACCAAGATGTTGTGCCAAGGTGTTTTCCACTCAATTTCATATAGAGATCTAAACTATAAAAGCCTAAAATAAAATCAATAAAATCATCCACTTGGTGTGCAATGTCCTTATGAGAGCAATGTGATGATTAATTAAATTTCATATATATATATATATATATATTGCAAGTTGTGCTAAAGGTATGTCATGAGTTTGAAATGTAATAATTGTGAAGAAGTTCAATGAGGGTATTGTAAGAACGGTTATGACGCACTCCCAAGCTCCTTAATGGACTCAAATGTGAATCCAAACTGCAAACATCGGAAAAGCAAGGAGTCAGGGCACGCTCCCTGGCTCGTAGCACTTTGAGGGGGTAAAGGGCCATGTTGGAGCTCCGAGATGGGACTAGGAAGAGTGACAAGCATCAACTATTCACACGAACCTGCATAAAACCAACACAAGGTGGTTAGTGCATAATTGGAACACTTTTGGTGCTAGGATGAGCCACGAGCAACTCAGATTCACAAGACTCACCACAGCCCGGACTTGGGGGAAACCATCACCTTCCCCTTTAAAGTATACTCTACCTCTTCACAAGGCCCACATCCAAATGGCTTTTTGTCTTGGGAGTCCCGAAATTGCCAAAGTTGGGACTCCCGTGACTTTGGGACCTCATAACTTTGTGTTCAGACCTTTGATTGAGATGAGGTCCAAAACAAAGTTGTAGCCCTTGTTGAGAGTTTTCCAACGGTATGTCGCATGCCATCTACATATAAAGAAATTGGGTCGATTCCTAATTTTTAATGGTCAAAAGTCAAATTGCTAATTTGACTCCCGACCCTTCTTTTGGCCATAACTTGTGTTTTAGATGTCCAAATGGGTCATGCGAGCCCATTTTAGACATCTACGTTTCAATATCTTTTTAATTGTATAAAGAATTATTCAAGCCATTGGGTTTTGACCCTTGCAATTAATCTCTGAACATTCGGGAGTCCACTGGGACTCTACCTCCCAAAGTGGAAGCTCTTTTGGGAGTGTGAGGGTTCATTCCCTCACACTTTCCTTCATCCCCGGGCTTCCTTCTTAGCCCACAACCTTGCAAACCCTTGCTTTGGTCACGAGCCCAGGGCTAGGGTTGCGAAAAGTTACATTAATGGATTGATGTGGCTTGAATAAAACTATCAAGTTCATTTGCAATACCTTCATATGAGATTTAATTGTTGAGTTTTATAAGGTTACATAAAAAAAAATCTAGTTTGGTTACAATACCTTTAGTTAGGTCCTTGCAACATTGTTTTTGACAATCATAAAGTTATAAGGTCTAGTAAGGAGGTAGGTAGGAAGCAGAATGAAACAACCTACCTAGTATATTGCAATATCTTTATTGACTTACATCATCATTGCCTTGGTGGAGATTTCTACTACTCTTTCAATCTTTCTTGCTCCTCTTTCAACTTCTGCAACTGCTTTCTAAATTGTCTTTATAAAATCTACACAAAACTTTCTTCAACACTCATTTTGGAGACAAAAAATGATTAAAACCTACTTGTAAAAAACTAAAACAAAGAGACATTCTAATGTCTATCACCTTCTAAAATGTAATCACCTTGTTTCATAATGTGACGTTTCACTTTTTGTTTTAGGGCCAACATTATAATGATTTGTATTTTCTTTTGATATTTTAATAGTTGTCGTCTCCTTAAATTCATACTCACATTAACATGGGCTATAGTTAATACCTACTAACCAAAGAATTATGTGGATGTGGCATTCGGTAATTCTGATGACATTCTTAAATCTGATGACCTAGTGTTATCTACATTATAGATTCCTTCTGGCTTATGTTACGTCATAATTTTGTTCTGACGTCATTAGTCTTATCTACCCCATAATCCAATAATCGTGAAACTATATAACCATGGTTTGCATATTTGTTTATAACCTATTGACTTATCATATTTATTAAGGTTTTTTCTAATATTGTTATTTGATTAGTCCCAATGGTATTTGTTTCTCTTTGATCTTCTGAATCTTCATCAGATGTTTCTACCATGTGGTCTTCATCTATGGACTATAAAGACTTCTAATCCTCTTAACTTTGAATCCCCTTCAATGTCTAATCCACATATGTATATGGTTTCAACTTATTAACATTGACCGATATCAGGTTTGGTTCAAAATTGTTAATAGAAACAAGAAGAACAATATTATTGGGCAAGTAATACTATACATTGAATGGACCAAACCATCTTTTCTTGAATTTGCCTAGATGTGTTTTTTCTCCTTTGGGAAACCATAAGACATAATCTCCAAATTAGAACTTTTTCTCAGTATTTTTCAGTTGACTCCATAGAAATTTGTTCCATTGGTTGGTTCCCACATTGTTTTGAGTTTCCAATCTATTTTCCTATAACTTTTCCAGTTTTATAGTTCTAGTTGTTAGCACTTTGGTTGGTTTTGCATCTTTGTGGTCCCCACTAATAGCCAACAAAACACATTTTGTTGGCATTAGAGGATGCAAACCATAAACTAATTAGTAAGGTGTATAACTTGTTGCCATCTTATAAGCAATCCTATATGAAAACAAAACTATAGGCAAATGTTCATCCTAATCTTTTTTTTTTCATTAACCAACTTGGTCAATAGTCTACCAATGACATTGTTAATAGATTCTACTTATCCATTTCCCTAAAGGTAACATGTAGTAGAACTAACATGCTTCAACAAAAATTGTTCTATCAGATGTTTTATTATGTCATTGATGAAATGTATTCTTTCATCTCTAACTATGGTCAATGAACATCCAAATCTAGTCAGAATATACTCATACAAAAATCTAGTTGTAACTACTGCAATATTGGTTCTGAATCCCTTTACCTCTACCCACTTGGTTGCACAATCTATAGCTACCAAAATGTATTTGTTTCCTATTAATCTTCATGTTGGTTTGATTAGACCTATAAAATTTAGACCCCACTTCGTAAAGGGTTCCTTTCGAAGTATTGTTACCAACTTGGCCAAACTTTTTGTTTTCAATCCTCCAATTTTTTGATAGCTATCATAGCTATTGCAAAAGTCATGAGTATTTTTAAATAAAGTTAGCCACCAATATTTTACATCCAGAATTTTTTTTTAATGTAATATCTACATCAAAACATCCTTTAGCCATTCCTTCATGTAGTTCCTTTAGAACAATTTGTGCTTATGAGGTGGTCAAACATCTATGCATTTTATTGTCTTGTCCCACTTTGTACATAATTCCCTCTTTCATAGTGAAAGGTTCTGCATTTTTGGCCAACTTTTGTTTTTAAACTAGGTTTAGAGTTTATGGCATATGACCTATCTCCAAATAGGTTTTTACTTCTTGCATCCATATAGGTTCTATAAAAAATAATGATGCATCCATAATCTAATCTGGGACACCCAATGGTTCTATGTTATATAACAATCTAGATAAAACATTAACAACTACATGTGTTCTACCAAGTTTATAAACTAGTATGAACTCATACTCCAAGAATAACAACAACCATCTTGCTATCCTTCCTAACATTTGTGGCTTGTTGACCAAGTACACCAAAGCCATATGGTCTACATAAAAAACAAATTTATTTCCCAATGAAAAATGTTTGAACTTATGCAAAACATAAACCATTACTAAGTAGTAGTATAATTATGTTTGGCTTTATTTAACAATCTAAAAACATATATTATAGGCTAATGTTACCTAGATTTTGTAACATGTGACTTAATAGGTTGATAGTATAAGTAGGTTATTAAACCTAACATGTGTCATAACTTATTATTTAAACTAACCTATAGTATTAACCTAACCAATCATTAAACCTAGTAGGTAATGATTGGGTTAAGAAGATAGGTTGACATGTTAGTCGACAGGTAATTTGTAGAACCTATATTTGATAAAACCAATAGTTGGACATGTAGTTAGGCACAGTGTATTTTTTTTGAAATTTTGGACTGTTAGTCTAGGTACTGGCTAATGATTATTTATAATGGTCAGTTATGACTATTTTATTTTGAATTGGCTAATACAAGACTAGGAGGACAGACATGTTGAGGGACTTTTGGATCTGATTCATGATTATGTGTTTCCACTTTTGAATTATGGAACATGGATCATTCTTCTTTCAACCTATTCTTTTCAAGTTTGAACAATTTGTGTACATGTTACTTTAGGATTTGTGACAGTTTAAGTTTTATTTTGTGTGTTGTATGTACCTTTTGCTACTTTAGGAACCTATTGTTGAAAAAATCCGAAGGTGAATTAACCTTAATGGGAATAAAAAAAACCTTGTTAACAAATAATCATATTTTCAAGTTGGATTTTGTCCCAACATTGCACCTACTGCTAATAATGATGCATTTTTGTGCACATGAAACTCCAATTGTGAATTTGGAGGTATAAGAATTAATGTTTCTATGTAATTCTGTTTGATTTGATCTTAAGCTTGTTGAACCTTTATGGTCCAGATAAAAGGTTTTGTTTTCCTCATCAACTTTGTGGTTGGTGTCATGATAAAAACAAAGTTCTTGATGAAACATTTATAAAATTGAGCCATACCATTAAAGACTTGAATATGTTGTGGGTTTGTAGGTATTGGCATATTCACTATTGTTTAAACCTTTTTAGGGTTCGGTATCTTTCCTTCCTTGGAAGCTATGAACCTTAAAATTAGTCCTGAAAATACCATAAAAGCACATTTCTCTAGGTTAAGACTAATTCTATGTTTTTTGCATTTTTGAAAGCAAAGTCTCAACTTCATCAAATGATGTTCCATATCACTATATATTATGAAGTCATCCAAAAATATTTTCATGAAGCGGTTTAAGTATTCTCTGAAGGTTTTGCTAACTACTTTTTGGAAAGTTGGTGGCCCATTTTTGACACCAAATGGCATCACCATCCAAACAAAAGCTCCCCAATCTGTTACAAAAATTGTTTTATATCTATCATCAGGGGCTATAGAAATTTGATGGTATCCTAAATATCTAGTTAAAAATGAATAAACTTCATACCCTACTACAATATTCAATACCTCATTAAAAAATGGCAAAGGATAAGGATCTTTTTGGTTGCTTTATTGAGCTTCTTGAAATCCACACAAATTATCAATTTTCCATTCTTCTTAAGCACTACCACTATAGGTGATAACCATGTAGCCTCCTCTACTAGTCAAATAAATCTTGTTGTTAATAGTTTGTTAATATCATGTTTGATAGCTGCAACATAATAGGGTTCAATCTATACCTTGCTTGATGTGTTGGTGAAATTGAAGTCTCTAACTCAATTATGTGTTGAACTAACTTTGGAGGTATGCCTTTCAAATCCTTATGAGTCCAAGCAAACACATCTTTGAACTCCTTGAGCAACATCTGAAGCTCTTCAATTTTCTCCTTTATCAATCATGTATTAACTTTGATACTCTATGGATTTGCCTCTATACCAATATTCAACTTAACAAGTTGTTCTTTAATCAAAATTCAACTTGCTATTTAAAGATTTTGTACCTATATATTTGTTAGTGTTTCATCCACTTCAATATTAACTTGCCTATGATGATAATAGGTTTTTGGATAAACCTTATCTTCAAGTGAAATCTTTAGTCTGACATGAAATTTTGTTGTGTTTATTATTGAAAGCACCACTTCTATTGTTCCTTGATCAAATGTTTATTCTTCTTGGTCAAATTTTCCACCACCTCTAACTTCTAACATTCCAATACTCAGCAATGAAATTGTTTCATCTAAGACATTGATTGTGCGAATTGAGAACAACTCTAATTTTGTCTCAAAGATCAAATCTTCCTCTTCATTTGTTAGCTTTTCCATCAAATCATAACAAACAAATACTTGGAGTCTTCTAATTTTAGCTCCTAGATTTTTGTTGATTGATATTATTTTAACTATTCCATTGCTTTGAACGATAATGACATTATTACCCTAGTCATATGTAACCTTTACATCTCTGAACTAAGGTTTTCCCAGCAACATGGAATAGTTAAAATCTACCACACCATTTTGCAAAACAGTAAATGTGGCTACATATGGTATACCTTGTATGTGAATCTTCAAATTTTTAATGATTCCTAAAGGTCTAGTCATATTCTGATTTGCCATTCTAAGGTGGTATGGAGTTAGTCTTAGCTTTGGTAAACTTAATTTTGTTTTGAGGTTTTCTATTATGATGTTTACACTTGCCCCTCCATCTAACAAAACATCCTCTACAATGTTCTTCTGAACTAGTATTTGGATAATTGCCATTTGGTTATCTACCTCTATAGTTATAATGTCTACTTCAAAATGTATTTCAACCACTATGGTTACACTATGCTCTGATATCACTTGAATAATTATATTGGGTTTTTTCAACTTTAGTTTCTACCACATATACTTCTTAAGATCTGGTGTTATCTTCAATAATTGACTTAACCTCAAGGTATAGGTAGTTTCCAACATCTATTTATTGATATCTTGGAATATCTATTCCATATACATAATTATGTAGTTAGAAATAACATTAAGATTTGTGGACACCTTAGCTTCTAGTAATCTTGCCCTGACTTGTACTCCATTGTGTTTTCTCCTTTTGAATCAAATTATTTTGTGGGTTTTCTACTTGCATCTCTTGTATAGTCTTGACAAAAGATTTTTGAAATTTTTGCTCCTCTTTCAAGTTAGCACCATACTTTTTATTGATTAATTTTCTATCCTTGAACAATTGTTCTTTAATAACCTTGTTCCTGGTAATGGCCATGTTAAGATCCACCATATGGACTTAAGGATTGGCAACCTTAAGCTCCACCACAGATGGTTTCTTTGTAGTCTTCACTCCTTTGTTCTTAAACATATTTGCATATCACTATATTTAGGACAATTTATGATCTTGTGTCCCATGTCATTATAAATATGACAATAATACCTCACAAATTTTTATACTTTGATATGTTGAGTAATAACCTCAGAAACTACGGGAATAGGGTCTTCCTTTCTTTTTACTCTATAGGTTTCAACATTATGATTTGTCCTATGACAATTCGTACAATACATTCCTATTTGCTTTGTAACTATATAAGGTTTCTGAACTAATACTACCTTATTACTTTGTGGTACTAACAAATTACTTATAGCCTCTACTTCAAAAATTCCTTCTTCACAAACCAAAACTACTTCCTTATGTTGTTGCAAGGTTTCTTTCTTCATGCCTTTTATTATTGCACATAAATATGGTTGTAATCTAGATCTGAAAATAGTAGTTAGGAAACCATTTATTGTCATGTATTGAAGATTATTAGTTAACTTCAATATTCTTTCATAATAGACTTCCACTCTTTCATTCTTCTCTTGCTTCATATTTTTCAACTATAGGTGAACTTGCTCATCATTTTGAACTTTTTTGTATCTTTTACAAAAAGTGAATTATAATTCTGCAAAAGTACAATATGGGAATCTCCCATGTAATTGTTACACCAATCAGACACATTATCTGTAAGGGTAAAATTAAACAAATTTACAATCTCTACATCATTTGTTTCGCCATTTGCTCTATTGGCAACTTTAAAAACTTTGGCATGAGCATCTAGGTCAAAATCTGTCACATACTCAGGACAGTTAAGTGGTCAACGATAAGGCTTGTTTGGTGTTAATGGTGGTCTACTTGAATTCATCATTGGCAATCCAAAATATCCTAAAGGTCTTGGAGGTCTTGGTGGTCCTAGTGGGTCTAAACTTCCTCTTCTTGGATCTAATGGATGTCTAGCAAAAATCATGTCCACCTCTTTGGGCATCTTTGTGTGCACACTGACAAGTTGTGTTTCCCTTAGAATGTGAGGTCCGGACCTCATATTAACAACAATATGAATTAGTGTTGTTACAAATGGATCTTCAATAATTATAACCATAGTGTCGTAACCCCACTTTGAAGGAGTTGTGAGGTCGCCACTCACACCCCCGAAAATGGGACTTGGGAGTCCTCTGGGACTCCCAAAAACTCAGAGCGTGATTGCAGGGGTCAAAACACCTTGCATTGGGGCGTTCTTGGTACTGTTGAAAAGGTCTTGAAATTTCAATGTTCAAAATGGCCTCGCATGAACCATTTGGACATCTGTAGCACAAGTTATGGTTGAAAAAAGGGTTGGAAGTCAAACTAGCAATTTGACTCCCGACCACTAAAAGTCAGGAATCGACCCGATTCCGGTGCATGTAGGTAAAGTGTGACACACCGTTGAAAAGCTCTCAACAAGAGTTACAACTTTGGTTTAGACCTCGTCCCGATCCAAGTTTGGGGCGAGGAGTTATGAGCGTCCAAAGTCCCAGGAGTCCAAACTGGGATAGTTTCGGGACTCCACTTTGGGAGTCCCGGGAAAAAGAGCCATTTGGATGCAAGTCCCGTGGAGAGCTGTAGAGAATACTATATGGGGGAAGGTGGTGGCTTCCCCCGAGTTCGGGCCGTGGTGAGTCAAGTGAGTCCAAGTTGCCCGTGGCTTGTCCCAACACCAAAAAGG